>Ga0210410_10000053_pt1 | contig 196074 bp, 160 predicted proteins | sample IncBWC4MmetaG_FD_161058 | JGI IMG/M metagenome (GOLD analysis project Ga0210410, IMG submission 161058) | Forest soil microbial communities from Barre Woods Harvard Forest LTER site, Petersham, Massachusetts, United States - Inc-BW-C-4-M | ecosystem: Environmental > Terrestrial > Soil >... | reverse complement strand
AACACCTTCGTGATCGCCGCCGTCAACGTCGTCTTGCCATGATCAATGTGACCAATCGTCCCGATGTTCACATGCGGCTTATTGCGCTCGAATTTCTCCTTCGCCATTTCGTCCTCTGCTCCTCAGTTCAAAATTCACTTAAACCCGGACAAAGCTTGCCGTTTACTTCTCGCCTCGATGCTTCTTGATGACTTCTTCCGCCAGCGCGTTCGGCAGCTCCGCATAATGCGAAAAATGCATCGTAAACGTCGCGCGGCCCTGCGTGCGACTGCGCAAATCCGTGGCGTAGCCGAACATCTGTGCCAGTGGCACTTCCACGCGAATCACGTTGCTTCCGGCGCGATTCTCGGTGCCTTGAATCGCGGAACGCCGCGCGTTCAAGTCGCCGAATACCGCGGCCATGTATTCTTCCGGTACTACCACTTCCACCTTCATGATCGGCTCGAGCAGTACCGCCTTGGCGCGCGCGCAAGCTTCCTTGAAGGCCATCGAGCCGGCGATCTTGAACGCCATTTCATTGCTGTCCACATCGTGATAGCTGCCGTCGATCAAGACCGCGGCAACATCCACCATCGGAAAACCCGCCAGAATGCCGTTATCCAGCGCTTCGCGGATCCCTGCTTCGATCGGCGCGATAAACTCGCGCGGAATCGATCCGCCCACAATCTTGTCGATAAAAAGAAACCGGTGTTCCTTGTCGAACTTCCATTTGCCCGCGGAGCCGCCGCCCACCACTTCCTTGGCCAGCAGGTCGAGATCGTCCGTGGACATCTCTTTCATGCTTTCGTGGCTGGAGCTGGGAATCGGGTGCAGTTCGATCTTGGCGTGGCCGTATTGGCCTTTGCCGCCGGTCTGCTTGATGTACTTGCCTTCTCCGATGGCGTTCTTGCGAATCGTTTCGCGGTACGCCACTTGCGGCCGGCCGACGTTGGCCTGGACGTTATATTCGCGCAGCATGCGGTCGACGATAATTTCCAGGTGCAGCTCGCCCATGCCGGAGATCAGCGTCTGCCCGGTATCGGGTTCGGTCGAAACGCGGAAGGTGGGATCTTCCTGCGCCAGCCGCTGCATGGCGATGCCCAGTTTGTCCTGGTCGGCCTTGGTTTTCGGCTCAATGGCTACGGAAATAACCGGCGCGGGGAAATCGATATTTTCCAGAATGATTTGCTTTTCTTCGTCGCACAGGGTGTCGCCGGTATTGACGCTCTTCAGGCCCACGCAGGCGCAAATGTCGCCCGCATAAATGTCAGTGATTTCTTCGCGTTTGTTGGCATGCATTTGCAGCAAACGGCTGATGCGCTCGCGCGTGCCTTTGCCGGAGTTCATCACGTAACTTCCTGATTTCAGCACGCCGGAGTACACGCGGATGTAGGTCACGTGCCCGACGAACGGGTCAGACATGATTTTGAAGGCAAGCGCGGAAAATGGCTGATCGTCGGCGGCGCGGCGAAGCACAACTTCGTCTGTGGCCGGATCCGTGCCTTCGACCGGAGGAACGTCCAGCGGCGACGGCAAATAGTCGACCACCGCGTCCAGCAGCGGCTGAATGCCCTTGTTCTTGAAGGCCGAGCCCGCCAGCACCGGAACGATCTTCAGCGCCAGCGTGGACTTGCGGATGGACTTGCGCATCTCTTCGAGAGTGAGCGCCACGCCGTTCAGGTATTTGTCGATCAGCTCGTCGTCGTGCTCGGCGATATATTCCACAACTTTATTGCGATGGTCGTCGTAAAATTTCTTGTCGATTGCCGAAGCTTTCAGGGCCGCGGCCACATCCGCCCGCGAATCCACGAACGCCTTGTCCCAGAGTTTTTCGACGGGGAAAATCTCAAATTTCGCGCCCAGTGTTTCTTCCAGCCACACAATCACTTTTTCTTCGAGGAAATCGATGATCCCGATGAAATTATCTTCGCGGCCGAGGGGAAATTGCAGGGGAACGGGGTGGGCTCCAAGACGCTTTCGAATGGTATTGATGACATGGTCAAAATCCGCGCCCATGCGGTCCATCTTGTTCACGAAACAGATACGCGGCACGCGGTATTTGTCCGCCTGGCGCCAAACGGTTTCGGATTGCGGCTGCACCCCCGCGACGGAGTCGAACACGCAGACTGCACCGTCCAAAACGCGCAGCGAGCGCTCCACTTCCACGGTAAAGTCCACGTGGCCTGGTGTATCAATAATATTGACGCGGTATTTCTTGCCAAAGCGGTCCCAGGAAGCCGTCGTCGCTGCGCTGGTGATGGTAATTCCGCGCTCGCGCTCCTGCTCCATCCAGTCCATGGTGGCCGTGCCTTCATCCACCGAACCGATCTTGTAGGTCACACCGGTATAGAAAAGGATGCGCTCCGTCGACGTCGTTTTTCCGGCGTCGATGTGTGCCATGATCCCGATGTTGCGCGTATCTTCGAGTTTGAATGCTCTTCCCATGGTTCCTGGAACGGCCTTCTTTTCTCCTGCTCGAGTTGCGACTGCATCACTCACGAAAACCACCTGTTCCTTACCAGTACCCTTTTACCAACGATAGTGCGCGAATGCCTTGTTCGCTTCCGCCATGCGGTGCACGTCTTCCTTCTTCTTCATCGCTCCGCCGCGCGAATTCGACGCGTCAATCAGTTCATCCGCGAGCTTGTCCACCATCGTCTTGCCCGCGCGCTCCCGCGAATACTGCAGCAGCCAGCGAATCGCCAGCGATTGCCTGCGGAACGGGTTCACTTCCACCGGAACCTGATAGTTCGCGCCGCCGACGCGCCGCGTCTTCACTTCCAGCAGCGGCTTCACGTTCTCGATAGCCTTCTTGAAAACCTTCAAGGCATCGTCATTGGTCTTCTTGGCTACCTGATCCATCGCGCCGTAAAACACACGTTGCGCGGTCGACTTCTTGCCTTCCCACATCATCGAGCAGATGAACTTCTCCACGATGTCGCTGGCATAGACAGGATCGATCGCTTGCGATCGCCGGAAAACAAGTCCTTTGCGTGGCATTGCTCTCTATCGCTCCTTACTTCGCTTGCGCGGCCTTGGGCCGCTTCGCGCCATACTTCGAACGTCCCTGCTTGCGGTTTTCCACGCCCGCGGCATCCAGCGTTCCGCGCACGATGTGATACCGCACTCCCGGCAGATCCTTCACGCGGCCGCCGCGCACTAGCACGATGGAGTGCTCCTGCAGGTTGTGGCCGACGCCGGGAATGTACGTCGTCACTTCAATCGAATTCGTCAAGCGCACGCGCGCCACTTTGCGCAATGCAGAGTTTGGTTTCTTCGGCGTTTGCGTATACACGCGAATGCACACGCCGCGCTTCTCCGGGCAGCCCGCCAGCGCTGGCGACTTCGTCTTGACGATCACGGCTTCCCGGCCCATCCGTACTAATTGCGAAAACGTCGGCACAGTCGTCCCTCAATGGCGCGCAAGAAATTTTGCGGCTCCCGCAACGCGCGCAGACAAATAGGCGCGAGAGCGCAGTCCAATGCTGAAAGGTCTACTGCGAATCCGGAGGTACAACCAGCAAGAAACTCCGTACGCACTCCAAGAAGTAGAACTACTCTCTTGGCTTCAGTTCGGAGAGGCTTACTCGGCTTTGCGGGGCTGGCGCCCCATTCCGGCCGCTCTTCTGTCCCATTCCGTCTTATATTGTTCCGGGACTGAAGATAATTCCTTCCAACTAGTCGATTCCACCCAACTGGAATCGCCCCCATCAGGGAAGACACATCCCTGACAAAGAAGGAAGTATAAGGAAGAAGACGTGCTCTGTCAAATCTCTTTCAAAAGTGCTCGGTGGAAATCTTTGTGGAAAAAGGGGCTAGGGTTCTTTCGCGCCCGGAGAGAGCCAGTTCACAATCTTGCCCTGTGGCAATTATACTACAGTTTGGCTTTCTCCCGGGCGGCATCAAGAATGGGCTTCAGGGGGACGCGGTAGATGTTGCCAAGGCCATTCCTCACGGTCTTCATGGCATCGGTAAACTGCTGATAAGTAACAGGTTGCTCTCGCTTCTCGTATGGCATGCCCATCTCGCTGGCGTAGTAGAGCCACTTCCCGTCTGCTGACACCCTAGGGCTGTATTCCCGCGCTGGCGTATTGACGATTGGTCCCAGGTTGACTGGCTTGCTCCAGGTTCCCTTCTCATTGAAGCTCACAAAGAGGTCTGAATTCCCGTACCCGCCTTCTCGCCCAAAACTGCCAATCAGCAGATAGCTCTCATCGGGAGCGATCCAGGCTTCAAGGCTCGAGATGCCCGGCCCGTTTATAACTGGCCCTAAATCTTCCGCTTCCCGATATTCGCCGTTGACCAAACGCGCTCGAAAAATCTCATACCCTGCACCTTTGCGGCTGGTCGTGAAGTACATCGTGCCGTCGTTCGTGACCGAAGCAAATACCTGGCTTCCCGCGCTATTGATTGCCCCAGGTACGAGAGTTGGTTCGGTCCATCCACGGCGCGTCTTCTTCACCTGCCAAATCTGAAATCGCCGTTCATCCGGTGCGTTGGCTTTTACGGGACGATCGGAGGCGAAGAACATCGTTTCCCCGTCGGGGGACAACACGGGATCGCTGTCGCGCCACTCTCCGGAAAACGGCAGCACTTCCGGCTTGCTCCACTTTCCATTTACGAGCTTGGACTCGCACAGAACGTAGAGATAGTGCGCCGGCACGGTTTTGTCGAAGTACAGCGTTTTTCCATCCGGCGCCGGCGTTCCCCCAAATTCATCGTCCGGCGTGGAGATCACGCCTTCACCAATCATCTCCGGCACTATGGCAGCTTCCTTTTTCTCCTTCGGCGGCGTTGCCGAAGACGAGTCTCTGGCTACACCCGCGAACATAAACAAACAGGCCAGGCGAATCACTTTGGCGCGTTTCATGTTGTGCGTCCCTATTCTTCCTTCTTGAGGTCCAGGGCCTCGACCGGAATCGTATAAATGTTCCCATGTCCGTTCAGCGTGCCGTGGAGCTCTCTCTCGAATTCTTCCATCTCCAACTTGTGCGCAACGGGCACCGTGAACGGGCTGCGCTCGCTCGAAAACACCAGTTGCTTGCCGTCCGGTGTTAGGGCGGGATAATCTTCATCCGCCACAGTGTTCACGCCGTGCTCCAGATGCCGCGCCGCCGTCCACTTTCCGTCGACCTTGCGGCTGAAATAAATATCCCCGCGGGAATATGGATATCCGCCGGTAAAGAGCGTTCCGTCGCGATGGTGTTCCGCGTCATCTCCCGCGGAAACAAAAAACAATAGAGTCTCATCGGCATTAATAAAGGGATCGTAGTCGCTGAATTGGGAATTCACCGGCTCGGCTAGTTTCTCCGGCTCCTGGTAGGCGCCGTTTACCAATCGCGAGCGATAAATTTTCGGCCGCCCTGCTTGCTCGCGGTCCGAAGTGAAATACAATGTCCCGTCCTTCGTCACCGACGCGCCCCAATTCCAATGGTCCTCTGGCGCGTTGATCGGTGCCGGCAGCGGCTCTGGCTCTCCCCATCCGTCTTTTGTCTTTGCAACCTTCCAGATGCGCAGCACGTGCGCCTGCATTCCAGGCGGTACCCGCGACGACGCGAAATACATCGACTGTCCATCCGGCGATAGACGCGGCGGAAAATCGAGATTCTTCCCCGAAAACGGCAATACATCCGGGGTCGTCCACTTTCCATCTTTCCAGTGGGAAACGCATAGCAAGCTGATTCGCGGAAAGGTCGTCGTGGGATTCAGCTTCGCAAAATAAAATTCCCGGCCGTCCGGACTGAAGACGCCGCCCGCCTCGTCGTCAGGCGTGGAGATCACGCCTTCGGCAAAGAGGTATGGCGCTGAGGCGTCTGTCGGCAACAACTCGTAAGAAGGTACTTCTGGACCCGCGGCGCGCGCACCGATAGCTCCCGCCAACGCGAGCAAACTCAAAATAATGAACCCGCGACACCCCGCGATTCCGTACTTGGTTTTCATGAGCGCCACCAGGGGAAAGTCTTCCGCTTCCCCAATGGACGCACGAATTCAGGAAAAGGCTCGCGCCTGTGTTGCCTTGAAATCTCACAACATAGGCCGGCTTCAGGGCTTTTTTTCGGCCGCCGTCATGGGGACAACCGCATGCCGCGGCAGCGCCGCTCGCCCATTCTCCACCGCGATGTATCCATCCCGAATCACTATCTCAACTTTTGCTAAATCATCCAGATTCTCGTCCGGCTTGCCATTCACTACCAGCACGTCCGCGAGCTTCCCCGGCTGCAGTGTGCCAAGCCGGTCGTCCATATCTAAAATCTCAGAATTTATTTTCGTTGCCGCCACCAGCGCCTCCGGAACGCTCCATCCCGCCTCCACAAAATTCTTCAGTTCCCGGATGTAGGGGCCCGGCATGTAGCGATACCAATGCAGAATCAGATCCGTGCCCACGCCGCACTTGATCCCCGCTCTTCGCAGCCGCTTCAACATTTCCAGGTTGGCGTCCTTCGAAAAAGTAAACCGCCGCGACGTCGATCCGAAATATCCGCCCCACTCCTCGAAAATGATTTGATACGGAATCAGCGTCGGGTCCGCCGCCGTGCCTTTCTTCGCCATCAACTGAATCGTCTCCTCGCTCCGCGGCAAGGGATGCTCGATGGTGTCCGCGCCGGCCTCCACGGCGCGCTGAATGTAGAAGGTCTCCGCATCCACGGTGACTTTCAAGCCCAGCTCGTGCGCCTCCGTCACCGCCGCCTTCACTTCTTCGGCAGAAAAGTGGCTCCCCAGCTTGATGACATCCGCGCCCTTGTGAAACTGCTCGCGCACCGCCAGCCTCCAATCGTCCGGCCCGGAAGCCAGCCGCGTCGCGCCCATCATGCGAATCAATTCATCCGGTGTATTTTCCGTCGAATGTCCGCCCTCCCCGGTAATGAACGCCCCGGCGGGAAACACGCGCGGCCCCGGAATCCGGTTCTCCCTGACCCATTCCTTCAGGCGGAACGGCACATCGCCCTGCGAGCCCACATCGCGCACGCTGGTGATTCCGCTCTCGACGAAGTAGCGCAGCTTTTCCGCTCCGCGCAGCGTCGCATCCGCTTCATTCATCGCCACGCCAAAGTCTTCCGCTGTCAGCGGGTAAGTCAGATGGGTGTGCAGATCGATCAACCCAGGAAGCACCGTCTTCCCGGACACGTCGATCACCCGCGCGTCCTTCGGCCAATCCGTCGCCCCCGCGGGCAAAATCCTCGCAATCTTGTTCCGCTCGATGACCAGCGTCCCTTCTCTCGCGGGCGCTCCCGTACCATCAAAGATTCTTCCTCCGCGCAGAACCAGCGTTCCCTCCGGCCCGCGCGGCCCCGGCTTAACGACAATGCGCCGCGGATCATCGCTCACCTGCGTTTTAGGATCGAGGAATCTCCTGCGTTCCTGCCGCTGCTCCTGCGCCAAGCCGCCGGAACAAAAACACAACGCAGCCAGCAGCATCACGAGTGCGCTAATCTTCATCCTGGATTCCTCCGGCCCGTTTCTTACCACATCCTGTGCAGTGCGCTCACAAAAAAATGCGGGTTGTTGACCCGCTAGGTTATTTGGGCGCCTCGTCTTTCTTTTCGGCCTCCGCGAACTCCTTCGGCCACAACCCAAACGCTTTCAGTTCCGCATCCTGGTGTTGCGCCACCAGCATCTTCGCCGTGCGCTCCACCGGCCAGGGTTCCGCAAACCGCTCCGGCCGGTCGGCAATCCAATACGCCGCCAGAGCCATCAGCGTCGAGTTCTGCGTCAGCACATCCGGCTTCTGCGCTTCCAAAGCATCCGCGGCGGAATGATGGGTAAATTGATAATCCGCCGTGTCCTGATCCATGTTGATTCCCGGCAAGCCCGCCATCGAAAACGGCAGCGTGTCCGTGCCCGATTCCACTTTGTCGTCGACTTTCAGCTTCTTGATATTCGCCAGCGAGTCCGCGAAAGGCTGGAACTGCGCAATCAGATCATCGCGCCCGCCCAGTTGGAAGCCCTTCACCGCTCCCTGCCCGGCGTCCAGCACCAGGTCGCCCAGATGATTCGCCATTTCCGCTTTGTGCTGCTTGATGTACGCGAACGATCCATCGAGTCCCTGTTCTTCCCCCGTGAACAAAACAAAGCGAATCGTGCGTCGCGGGCGCTGCCCCGAATGCGCAATCGCTTCCGCTGCGCCGAGCACCGTTGCCGTGCCCGAACCGTTATCGGTCACGCCTTGCGCCAGATCCCACGAATCCAGATGTCCTCCCACCACCAGGATTTGCTCCGGATTCTCCCGTCCGCGAATTTCACCAACCACATTCGCCGATTCGACCGGCCCATTCGTGAACGAATTCTGCACGTTGAACCGCGCCCGCACGGTCAGTCCTCGCGCCAGATAGCGCTCCAATTGGCCCTGGTCTTCTGCAGTCATGGAAACCACTGGCACGGCAAAGTCTGCGTTGTAACCGAGGATCCCCGTGTGCGTCAGGTTCATCCCCGCCGACTTTCCTCCGCCTTGCCCGCCGATCACCGCCACGGCGCCCGCCGGCCCGGCGGCTCTCAGAAAGTCGCCGAACTGCGCAAACAGCGCGATGAACTCCTTGTTGGGCTTACCCTTCATGGTCACCAACACCACTTTGGCCTTGAGCTTTGCAATGTTTTTGATCTCATTGTCCATATCGAAGAGGTTCACGGAAACCACGTCACCTTCCGCGCCGCCAGCCGGCGTCGAGCCCGTCCAGCCCATCGCGTCAACATGCAGCTTGTGCCGCACGGGCGCCAGCAGTTCGGCTTCCGCCGAGCCCCGCGTCCAGCCTTTCCAGATCGTATATTTCTCCGTGTGCACGTTTTCCAGGCCGATCGCTTTCATCTTGGCCGCGCCCCACTCTTCGGCCTTGCGCTCCGCGGGCGACCCCGTAACGCGCGAGCCAATGTCATCGCTCAGTTCCGTCAGGAACTGAAACGCATGCGAATTCATCATCCCTTCGCCGGCAATCTTGGTCAGCGCCGGCTTCGTTCCATCCTCATCCGGCCCCTTCGGCGCTGCCTTCTCATTCGCACGGAGCGTCAACGCTCCCACCGCGAAGAACGTCACCGCCATCAAGCTCATCACCCCGAAAAAACGCCGCATTCGTTCTCTCCTCGCGCCACTCGCGCACACAAACCCTACCACGTTCTCAGACGCACCCGCCGCAGAACGGTTTCCTTGGAGTGCGGGAGCCCAGCTCCCGCTTTTCCGGCCGCCGCCCCGTCACACTCTCGAAACTCCTGCCTCCTTCCTTCTTTACCGCGCCTCCGTCCCCGCCCTACACTGCCTGCGAGGCCATCTTGCGACTTCCATCCAGTTTGCGTCCACTCTTGCGCGCACTCGCAGCGACTTCCCTCTTCGCCATCGTTCTTCTGTCGCTCGCGCAAGCGCAGGAATCTCCTCAAAAACCCGCCGAGAAAACAGCCGCAAAAGATTCAGTACCCAGCGAGCCTAAGAATCCCGCCCAAATCGAGCTCCTTGAAACCAAAGTCCGTTTCGAAGCCAATGGCGACTCCCGCAAAGAAGTCCACACCCGCGTGCACATCAACAGCGAACTCGGCGTCCGCCAATTCGCCCGCCTCAATTTCGATTACAACCGCTCCTTCCAATCCATCGAAATTCCCCTCGTTCGCATCACGCACCCCAGCGGCGGCACCGCCGACATCCTCCCCAGCGCCATTACCGATAATCCCAATCCCGCCGTCGTCAACGCCCCCGCCTACCAGGACGTCCGCGTCAAATCCGTGCGCATCCTCGGCCTCGCCCCCGATGACACCCTCGAATACCGCATCATCACCACCACCACCCATCATCCCCTTGCCCCCGACTTCTGGCTCGACCACTCCTTCGACCGCACCGGCGTGGTGTCCCAAGAAATCTTCGAACTCGACTTTCCATCGGCATACGCAACGCAACTCTATATCAATCCGAAAACACCGGTAACATCAACAGAGGGAACCGGTGAGAACCGGCAGACTTATCGCTGGCGTCGAGCCTTCACAGAAGAAAAACCAGCCCCAAGTGAGTCTTCTGTGTCGGAACCGGGTATTATTCTCACGTCATTCGAAAGTTGGGAGCGACTAGCGAAACGCTTAAAGGGTTCTCTTGAACCGAGCGGTCATCCCGCGACTGACGTTGCTAACAAGGCCTCTGAGTTAGCGAAAATAACGACTCCCAACTCAACGAACGCGTGGGAGCTTCGAGCGGAAGCGTTTTACGCGTTTGTATCTCAGAACATAAGGACGATTGACCTTCCCCTTGGATCCACAGGCTTTCGTACACGAAACCCTTCGGAGATTCTTGCGTCTGGATACGCCACTGAAGAGGATAAGTACGCACTATTCGCGGCTCTAACCAACTCCTTCGGGATAGCCCAAGCAGGTCTAATCTCTAGCGCGAATGGCGATATTCAAACCTCTCTCCCACGCCCATCCGTTTTCGACCACCTGCTAATGACGATCAGATGGCCCTCGATCAACTTCTGGTTTGATCTCAATGTCGAGGTTGCACCTTTTCGAGTCATCCCTTCTGAATTTCGCGGCAGGACGGCCTTCGTTGTCGGACCTTTAGTCTCGGAAACGTGGCGGCGAGTCGAAAATGCTCTACCCTTCCAAGCCAAGCAGACTGTCTTAATGGATGCTTTTGTATCAACCGAAGGAAAGCTTTCAGCAAAAGTTCACTACTCCCTGCGTGGCGATAACGAACTACTTCTCCGCGTCGCGTTTCACAAAGCACCCCAAGAAAAATGGAAGGACCTCGCCCAGCTACTTTCAATCTCCGACGGATTCCGGGGCAAAGTAACCACCGTGACCGCCTCCGACCCGTCCGCTACGCGCGAGCCTTTCACGATCGACTACGAGATCACCATGCCCAAATTCGTCGACTGGTCCAAAAAACCCGTGCGCATCCCCGCGCTGCTTCCGCAATTAGGCCTGCCCGATCCCCCCGCCAAACCTGCTGCCGGCGCGGCCGTTTTACCGATCGAACTCGGCACGCCCCTCGAAGTCGAAACGCGCATGACCCTGCATCTCCCGCCCGGCACAACCGCGCAGACTCCCACCGGCACCTCCGTCCAGCGCGACTACGCCACCTACGCCTCGCAATACTCCGCGAAAGGCCAGTCCATCACCGCCTCGCGCCACATCAATTTTCTTTTGAGGGAAGTTCCCGCCGAGCGCGCTGCCGACTACAACGCCTTCCTTCGCGCCGTCCAAAGCGACGAAGCCCAGGACTTCACGCTGGAGCGTACCGACACACCCGTGCCGGCGGCAAAGCCAGCGGAGGGCAAGCCCCTGTCGCCGACGAAACCTGCTCAAACGAAACCCTAAAGCTATTTGAGTTCGAGGATTTCCTTCTCTTTGGCCGCGGAGAGGTCTTCGATCTTCTTCGTCTCCGCGTGGGTAACCTTTTCCATTTCTTCGATGGCGCGCTTGTGCTCGTCTTGGCTGATTTTCTTGTCCTTCTCCAGCTTGTCGATGGCTTCCTTGATGTCGCGCCGGATGTTGCGCACCGCCGTGCGGTGATTCTCCAGCACTTTGTGCAGGTGCTTGACGATCTCCTTGCGCCGTTCTTCGGTCGGCGAAGGCATCGGAACGCGCACCACCTTGCCGTCATTCGTGGGATTCAGGCCCAGATCCGACGTCCGGATGGCCTTGTCAATCAGCGCCACCACGCTCGGGTCCCACGGCGAAATCACCAGCAGCGTCGGCTCCGGCACGTTCACTGACCCCAGCTGAGTCACCGGCATCGACGTCCCGTGATAATCCACTCGGATATTGTCCAGAATCGACGCATTGGCCCGCCCCGTCCGCAGCGTCGCCAACTCCTTGCGAAAATCGTCGACTGCCTTTTCCATCCGCGTCCGGGCTTGGGCCATCGCATCTTTGGTCGTAGCAATCGTCGTCATTTTTGAAGTCCTTCGTTCTTGGTTCTATGTTTTTAGTTCTAAGTTCCTAGTCTGTATCCCGAATCTTGGTGCTGATTTCTGGAACGTTGGCTTAGGTTCCTTGGTTTCTGCTCTGCACAAAGTTCAAGGTCAAACTGGTGGCCCCATATGTGCAATTGTTGACCTGGTTTCCGATTCCGACTAACAACTAAGAACCAACCACTGATAACTTCTTTACGCCGGTGTCACCTTTGACCCCACGCGCTCCCCTAAAACAACGCGCTTAATATTCCCACTCTCGTTCATGTTGAACACCACGATGGGCATCCCATTGTCCATGCACAAGGAAATCGCCGTCGAATCCATCACCTTCAAATTCTGATTCAACACTTCGCGGTAAGAAATTGCCGCAAAAAACTTCGCATTGGGCATTGTTTCCGGATCGGCGTCGTAAATCCCATCCACCCGCGTAGCCTTCAAAATCACGTCCGCCTTGATCTCCATCGCGCGCAGTGCCGCCGCCGTGTCCGTCGAAAAATAGGGATTCCCCGTGCCGGCCGCAAAAATCACGATGCGGTTTTTCTCCAGGTGGCGCATCGCGCGCCGCCGGATGAACGGCTCCGAAACTTCCTTCATTTCGATGGCGCTCAGCACCCGCGTAAAAACGCCTTCTTTTTCCAGAGCGTCCTGCAGCGCCAGCGCGTTGATCACTGTCGCGAGCATCCCCATGTAGTCGCCCGTCGCGCGGTCAATCTCAAAGCCCTTTTGCCGCGCCCCGCGGAAGATATTTCCTCCGCCAACCATGATCGCCGTCTGCACGCCCAGCGCGTGCACTTCCTTCAGTTCCCGCGCGATCCCCTGGATCGTCGCTCCGTGAATCCCGAATCCCTGCGGCCCCTGAAATGCCTCGCCAGAAAGCTTCAGCATGATTCGCTGATAAACAGGCTTCGCTTTTTTAGCAGCCTTCTTGCTTGCTTTCTTCGTAGCCGCCATGTCTCCCCGATTCGCGCTCTCTAAAATCCCCGGAATTGTAACAAACTATCTCCGCCCCCGCACTTTTTGGAGTGCGGGAGCCTTAGCTCCCGCTCTTCCGTCGGCTCCAAACATCAAAAAGGGGCACTCCAATTATTCCTATCTCAATCCCACAGTTGCTTGGCCGGAAAAGCGGCAGCTTCGCTGCCGCACTCCAAACAAAAAGGGCGCTCCGGTCTTACCAGAACGCCCAAAGGGTTGATTGCCGTAGGATCGTCGTTTACGCGTTGACCGGTGCCGGCACCGATGCCGTCTCGGGCCCCGCCGCGCCGCTCACCTCGCCCACCTTGAACCGCGCAAACCGCCGTATGGAGATGTTCTCCCCCAGCTTGGCGATCGCCTGCGTAATCATCTCGCCAATCGTTACGCTTTCGTCTTTAATGTAATGCTGTTCGTAAAGGCAATTCTCCTCGTAAAACTTTTCCATCTTGCCGCTCACGATCTTGTCCACCACGTTCTCCGGCTTCCCCGTCGCCAGCGCCTGCGCCTTATAGATATCCCGTTCCTTCTCGAGCATCTCGGCGGTGACGTCCTCGCGCCGCACATACCGCGGATCCAGAGCCGCGATGTGCATGGCCACGTCATGGCTCAATTGTTGGAACGCTTCCGTGCGCGCCACAAAGTCCGACTCGCAGTTCATTTCCACCAGCACGCCGATCTTCCCGCCCGCGTGGATGTAGCTGCCCACCAGCCCTTCGCTGGCCTCGCGCTGCGCCTTCTTTGCGGCTGCCGCCTGCCCCTTCTTGCGAAGGATACTGATGGCTTTTTCGAGGTCGCCGGCCGCTTCCACGAGCGCCGCGCGGCAGTCACTGAATCCCGCCCCTGTCCGTTCGCGCAATTCTTTTACGAGTTGTGCTGGGATTTGCATAGCTGGCTGTTGTGTACTCATCCTTTTTTCTCTTCGCTCATTGGGAATTTCTTAGTTAGTGCTCTTGCTTGCAAAACGGCCCGCACCGATTTGCTCGGCGCGGGCCTCTTGGATTTCTTACCCGCGCAATCTATTTAGTGTGCTACCTCGTCCGGAGGCACCGTGGCCGCCACGCCTTCGGCAGGCTCAACGGGAGTATCGGGCGGAGGCTCAACGACGACACCCTCGACGAAGTCGCCTTCCTGCTTCTCGTATTGCTCGTACGCGCTGGTGTCCACGTACTCGACGCCATCGACGAGCGCCTGGTCTTCCGCCGACTTCTGTTCCGCCACCTGGGATTGCTGGTAAGTGTTGTGTCCTTCCAGCACGGCGTCCGCGATCTTCGTCGTGAACAGCCGGATGGCGCGCAGCGCGTCATCGTTTCCCGGGATGATCCAATCCACCACATCCGGGTCGCAGTTCGTATCCACCACCGACACTACTGGCACTCCCATGCGCCGCGCTTCCTTCACCGCGATTTCTTCCGCGTTGGAGTCAATCACGAACATGGCGTCCGGCAGCTGCGTCATATTCTCGATGCCTTCGAGGTTCTGGAAAAGGTGCTTCATCTCGCGGTCCAGCCGCGCCTGTTCTTTTTTCGAGAGCTCTTTGATGCGGCCATCTTCGTTCATGGCCTTCAGCAGCTTCAGCCGCTTGATGGACTTCTGCAGCGTCGCCCAGTTCGTCAGCGTTCCACCCAGCCAGCGGTGGTTCACGAAAAATGCCCCGCAGCGTTTGGCCTCTTCCGCAACCGCTTCCTGCGCCTGCCGCTTGGTGCCTACAAAAAGAACGGCTCGGCCTTGTCCGGAAAGTTCGCCCACGAAGCGGCTCGCTTCGCGGAACATCTTGAGGGTTTTCTGAAGATCGATAATGTGGATGCCGTTGCGTTCCCCGAAAATGTACTCCTTCATCTTCGGGTTCCAGCGCCGCGTCTGGTGACCGAAGTGGACTCCGGCCTCCAGCAACTCTTTCATCGTAATTTCTACCGCCAAGTTTCCTCCTAGTAGGATAGCTGTTTGCGGCAGCGCTCGTTCGCCTTTTCTTTGCTCCGGCTTCCCAAAGCAGTTTCAACGGCGTCCGTCGCTACAGAACAGCCTCTTGCCGGCTCCTTGCCGGCCGTGATCTCAGAGGGTCAACTCGCGTCAACCCTCTGGAGCTCGCAGGGCGAGAATTAATTCAGCCCGGTAAAGGCTTCGCCCAAACTCTTTAACGCTTGGTGAACTGGAAGCGTTTGCGGGCGCCCTTCTGCCCGTACTTCTTCCGTTCCTTCATACGTGAATCGCGCGTCAAAAATCCGTTCTTCCGCAGTGCCGGCCGCAACTCCGGATTGAACCGCGAAATCGCCCGCGACAATCCCATGCGCACCGCGCCTGACTGTCCACCCACGCCGCCGCCATGCGCGGTCACTACCACGTCCACCTGGTCCGCGATATTCGTGAACTTCAGCGGCTCGATGGCGTCATGCTTCCACGCGTGGTTCGGAAAATACTGTTCCACCGTCCGGCGATTAATCGTGAACTTCCCGGACCCCGGCCGCAGGAACACGCGCGCCACCGACTCCTTGCGCCGCCCGGTTCCCAGAAACCATGTTTGTGTGCCCGTTAGGGGCGTACCCGTAGAACCCAATGTTCCTCCTCAAAGACTCCACACCCGGCTTGCTCCCTGCGATGGGTGACCGCTTGACGGTCAGACACAACGGAGAACCGCAACGTGCGGGGAAAAACCAGAATCTCGTTTACAGCGCAACCGCTTGCGGCTTCTGACCCGCATGCCGCGCCAAACCCGCTGCGTCCCGGTACACGCGCAACTTCTTCGCGCGCCGCGCGCGCAGCTTGTTCTTCGGCAGCATTCCGAGAACCGCCTCGCGAATAATCCACTCCGGCTTCGTCTCGCGTATGCGCTTCGCCGGCACTTCCTTCAATCCGCCGGGATACCCGCTGTGCGAGTAATAAATCTTTTGCTCGACCTTGTTCCCGGTCATGCGAATCTTGTTGGCATTGATCACCACCACGTGATCGCCCGAATCCAGGTACGGCGTAAAGCTCGGCTTGTCTTTGCCGATCAGCATCCGCGCGACCTTCGTCGCCAGCCGACCCAACACAACATCCGTCGCATCCACCACAAACCAGCTCGCGCCCTCTTTCAGCGCTTCCGCTTCTTCACCTTTGGCAACATACGTCCGCATAATACTCAGTCACACCTTTCCCTATAGAGACAAACGTCAATCTTAAAGTACCCTCCCGGCCTTGTCAACGCACTCTTGACCGCCTTCGGGAGGCCTGGCGGGCACAAAATCGGCATTCCCAAATCCGCCTACTTTTGGTATACTCTTTTTAAGCGGTGTCCCCCCGTAGTCGGTTTGCCATGCTACGAACTGACCTACGCACCCTATCGTCAATGAGCCCCACGCTCGCCGTGAGGCGGTTCCCCCGTCTACTCAGTCTGCGCTTCTCGGGCGTTTTCTTTTTCACTTGCGTCTTTTTCGTCTGCGGGGAATGCCGTGCTCAGGATGTCGCCGACGCCGCAAAGCAAGAACGCGCCCGCAAGGAATCTCAGCAGAAAAAATCCAAGCACGTCTACACCGAAGAAGATTTGAAGCGCGCTCAGATTCTCACACCGGAAGATCGCGCCGAACTTGACGCCAAAAAGAATCAGCAGACTCCTCCCGCCGCGGAAAAATCACAGGATGCTTTCGACGCACAGTCGCTTCCTCCCGACGCTCCGCTCGGTGACGTCGCTCGACGCTTCCGCAAACTCAAAGAGTCTTGGCGCCTCGAGCAGTCCGCTGAGTTCCATCTCCCTTTCACGGATGCTCCGGTGCTCGCGTCACCGAAACCCATGCAGCCGCTCCAGCCTCATGCCTTCAAACCACTCGTGCCTCTCGCGCCTGCCGCGCCGCACTTCGCTCCGTATCAACCACCGGTGAAGCGTTCGCCGTTCGCGCGCCCAAGAGTCTTCACAGCGGCTCCTCCAATGATCGCGCCCTCGCGTCCTCCCGCGGCGCGCCTCGTGCCCGCGCAACCTCCGGCGCCGGTTGGACCCGCAGTAACACCCTCTGTTGCACCAACGATTGTGCCCGCAACCGCCGCGAAGCGAAATCTGGTAACCGTGAAACCCGGCGATTCACTCTGGAGACTCGCCGAGCAAAATCTGGGCAAGGGTCTCCGGTGGCACGAATTGCTTTCCGCCAATCCTAGCATTGTGGATCCCAACCGCATTGTCGCTGGCTCTCAGATTGTCCTTCCGTCCGCGAGTTTATCTCTCAAGACTCCCGCGAAGTTCACCGTGCGGACCGGCGACACTCTTTCTCAGATCGCGCAGACTCAGCTGGGCCACGCCTCCTATGCTGCATGCATTGCCCACGCGAACCCGACGATTCGCAATGCAAACGTGATCTACGCTGGCCAAGTGCTGCTTCTCCCTTCCAGCTGCACCCCATAGCGATTTTTGCCTGCGGTAATATAAGTTCCATCTAAACCATTTTCAGGATTCCGTAAGCTCTTTCAGTTATCTGGACGGCTCCCTTTCCTTCTTATCGCATTGGCCCGGCACCTCCCCGTAAGTCATTGATGTGTATATATTTATTTGAAGGTCTTTTCGCCTCCCTCTGGCATGGTGATTGCCACCTTGCTTCAGGAGCCTTCGTCCTTTGGCAGTGATTCGCAGTACCGGTCGCGGGCACAGCGTTCTTTTGAACCGGCCGACCCTGCGGTCTTTTCTGGCCGAATCAACGCAAATACGAATGGCTCAGGGAATATCCCGGGGTGTCTTGCAGTCTCGCTTCTCATTGGGGGGAACACATCATGTCCGTTGACTCGAAGAAATCATCGATGTTGTTGAAGACTATTTTCCGTCTTCTCTTAATCGCAGTATTGCTTAGAAGTCTAAGCGGCGCCGCTCTTGCTCAATCCACTGCGTCGCTGAACGGCATCGTCACCGATGCCACCGGCGCGGCCGTGCCGGGTGCCAAGGTCGTCGCGGCAAATCAAGCCACGGGAATCGAATCAACAACGCAATCGGATAACGCAGGCGCCTATCTTTTCCCCGCGCTGCCCATCGGGACTTATCGCGTCGAAGTATCCGCTTCCAATTTCCAGACGGCGGTGATCTCGAACCTTAAGCTCGACGTAGCGACCGCCGTCACGCAGAACATTCAATTGAAAATTGGCGAGGCTTCCGAAAAAGTTGTGATCGTCGCCGAAGCCGCGGTCATTGATATCACCACCAATAGCATGGGCCAGGTCATCAGCGACAAGACTGTGCAGGAAATTCCTCTGAACGGCCGCCACTTCACCGACCTCAGCCTGCTGACTCCCGGCACGATGACGCCGCCCGCCAACGGGTTTCTCTCCGCGCCGCTCCGCGGTCAGGGCTCTTTTGGAATTAATACCGCCGGCCAGCGCGAGGACACGACCAATTGGCTGGTGAACGGCATCAACCTCAACGACAACGTTCAGAACCAGCTCACCTTTCAGCCGCCCATCGATACCCTTGCCGAATACAAAATCGACAATTCCGCATTCCCAGCCGAATACGGGCGGAACTCAGGCGCAATCGTAAACCTTGCCACACGCTCGGGCACGAGTGAATACCATGGCGAACTGTTTGAGTTCTTCCGGAACAATGCCCTGGATGCCCGGAATTTCTTCAACACTATCGCCCAAGGCCCGCAGGCTCCTTTCAAGCGCAACGAGTTCGGTGCCGATTTTGGCGGCCCCATCGTCAAGAACAAGGTTTTCTTTTTCCTCGCTTACGAGGGACTCCGCCAGCATCAAAGTCTGACGGTTACTTCCACCGTCCCCAGCCAGGATGACCGCGCAGGGGTGCCAACATCAGAGCAAGCGGTTTTAAGCCTGCTAAAATTGATCCCCGCCGCTAATGGTCAGCAGCCCGTCGCATCGCGCACGCCAGGACATGACATTGACGGGCAGCCCAATACCTTCACAGCTTTTACCGGTGGCACCTTGGCCAACGTAGCGCTCAACCAGGGATCCGCCGACATTGATGTGGAGGTTTCTCAGAAGGATCGCCTCCACGGCTACTACGTCGTGCAAAAAGACCTTCGGCAAGAACCGACTGCCGGAGGCGCAATCATTGCCAACGTTCCGGGATTCGGCGACACCCGCAGCGGCTTTCGTCAGCTGATGACCGTCAGCGAGGACCACACTTTCAACGCTTCGCTCGCTAACACGGTCCGCCTCGGATTCAATCGCCTCCACCTGACTTTTACGCCCAACAGCCTGCTCGACCCTGCCGCTTTCAATATCACCTTGCCTCCCGGCGCTCCCGTCGGATCAGGATTGCCATTTTTTAACGTGGCTGGGGCCCTCGGTTTTGGTGGCCCCACGGCCGAGCCACAAGGCCGCGGCGATACAACCGTCGTGCTGAACGATACGTTGAGCTGGCTGAGAGGCCGTCATACCTTTGCCTTCGGAGGCGAAATCCGGCGCGCTTACAACAACAATATCGCAGAGAACGTGGGCAGCTTTACTTACACCACTTTGGCAAACTTCCTGGCTGACAAGGCCAATGCCTTCACGACCCAGCTGGGTGCTGGAAACGACAAAATCCTGCAGCCCTCGTATGACGCGTTTGTTCAGGATAGTTTCCGCTGGAAACCGAACTTCACCTTCAACATTGGCTTGCGTTACGCTTGGAATTCTTCCCCCTCGGAAGCCGCCGGCCATTTCACGAATTTCGATCCGGTCACCGGCACGCTTGTTTCGTCACCTCAGCCTTATCAGACGAATAACAAGAATTTTCAGCCCCGCATCGGATTTGCCTGGGATCCCTTTAAGGACGGCAAGACCTCCGTGCGAGCTGCGTACGCTATTCTGACGCAAGATCCTACGACCAATATCGCTGCCGGGTTGAGCTCGAATCCGCCTTTCGCATTGCCAATCTCTGCTGGCTCCCCATCCAACAGCATCACGCTGGAGAATCCTTCCGCGGCTGTGGTTGGCACGAGTCTCGGTCCCCTTGCCGTCAACCCTAATTTCAAAGACGCGTATGCCCAGGACTGGAATCTGACCATCCAGCGTCAGATCAATTCCACCCTAGGCCTCGAAGTCGCTTATGTGGGCGTGAAAGGGACGCACCTTCAGCTGGACCAGAATATCAATCAACCCTTAGTGACGAATGGCATCTACGGTTCGACGCGGCCGTTCCCCACGCTTCCTCTCACTAGCCCCGTGCTCCCGGCCCAATGTGCTCCCCCAAATCCGGTGTGCCGCATCGGCAATTTTAATGCAAACAGCTTGGTAAACAGTGTCGGCAATTCGAACTACAATGCGTTGTGGGCTACTGTAAACGAACACTTCTCTCACGGCCTGCAGTTCCTTGCCTCCTATACGTACTCCAAAACGCTGGATTACAACTCACTTTCGGCCAATGAGTCCCTGCCGCTTCAGAACGCATTCAACCCTCGTGGGGACTACGGCCCGGCGGAGTTTGACGCCCGCCACCGTTTTGTATTCAGCGGATTCTATGAGCTGCCGTTTAAGACCAACCGTCTTGTGTCCGGATGGCAGTTTGGAATCGTCCAGCAGGCGCAGACTGGGAACCCCCTCACTCCGACTCTTGCGATCGGTCCCGGAGCTGGTATTTCTTTGACGGTCAGGCCTGATTTGAATGGAACCGTTCAGACCACAGGCAATCCCGCGGAGTGGTTCGCCAACAAAGCGGTTTTCGTTTCGCCTTGCGTTGCGCCCGTTCCCCCGGCAACGCTTCCGACATGTCATCCGGGCACCTTGGGCCGAGACGCCATCAGCGGGCCGGGCTTCCTCAACACCGATTTTTCGGTCACCAAGAACACCAAGCTCACGGAGAAGTTCAATTTGCAATTCCGCAGCGAGATGTTTGACGTCTTCAATCATCCTAACTTCGGCAACCCGGTTCTTACCGTGACCAGCGGCTCTTTCGGACGCATCCAGAGCACGCGCTTCCCCACCGGCGATTTCGGCTCGGCGCGGCAGATCCAGTTTGCCTTGAAGCTGCTCTTCTAGCCGCTCGTCACATGTGCTTCCAACGAGGGCGGGCTTCGGCTCGCCTTCGTTGCTTTTTACAAAGCGCAATTTCCGCCGGCTGCGCCCCGCTATCAATTCCACCTTCTTGCTTCTCACGCCTGCCTGTCCTTCGGCACAGTCCAGCACATCCACTTTTCGGCTACAATAGAAACTGGTCCCAAGCTTAGATCGTGAGGGTTGTTTGATTCACCCCAACGTCTTTCACAACGAAAGCCTGCTCCCCATGGAGAAGGTCCGCCTCTCCCCCGGGCAGGCCGGACTCCTCTGTGGCTGGGGCATCTTTACCACCCTGCGCATCTCTCGCGGCGAAGCTTTTGCCTACGAACGCCACTGGCGCCGCCTCGAGAAAGACGCCGCCATCACGCGCATACCTATGCCCTACACCGCGGCCAAAGTCCGCGTCCATCTCCACGAAGTCATTCGCGCCAATAAAGTCACAGACGGTTGCGCCCGCGTTTATCTCGTGTACAACACCGTCGGTTTCTGGCAATGCGACGAACAGCGGCCGCAAGTCGACTTGATCATCTACTCCGCGCCGCTCCCCGAACGCCGCGAAGTTGTCCGCCTCGCCGTTCGTGAACACGGCCGCCACTCCGCTTCGCCGCTCTCCGGTGTAAAAAGCATTTCCTGGCTCAACAACGTTTGGGCTGTTTCGGAAGCTGCCAAGGAAGGTTTCGACGAAGTCGTTATGCTCAACGAACGTGGCGAAGTCGCCGAATGCACTTCCGCCAACATTTTCGTCGTGAAGGACGGCAAGGTTCTCACTCCGCCGCTTAATTCCGGATGCCTTGAAGGCGTTACCCGTGGCATCCTCATGGAAATCGCGCCGGAAACCGGCGTCCCCGTCGTCGAGCAGGCGCTTCGCCCCGAAGATCTCTGTTCCGCCGACGAGGTCTTCATCTCCTCAACGAACCGCAACCTCATCAGCGTCGGCGAAATTGCCGGCCACCAAGTCCCCTCCGGCCCTGTCTGCGACCGCATGAATGATCTCTTCGCCGCCTACGTCGACGAATACGTTACCCGCCGTCTGGCCGCCTCGTCCTCCGCCGCCCGCTGAACGCCTTCAAACCCGCTCCGGCTCTGCCGCTTTCGGTTGCGGCAACGGAAATTGTTGGATCTTGTCGGCAAGCGCAATCCGGCTGCTGTCGTTGAACTCATTCCCGAAAATGGCCGCAAAAATCCGCGCCACCAGCAGCATCACGATGGAGCCCGCGATACTCCAAAGTATTCCGATCACTGCCGTCAAGATCAAAGCGAATCCCAGCCGCGTCTTGAATGCAAATGCAATAAATAGGATGATCAACGGCGGCAGCGTGAGGATCACAAATCCCTTAGTCATCGCAGCCAGCAGCCGCGAGTGCCATCGCACCTTTACCTTTACCCGGTGCGGCGTTTTTTCAATCGGCTTGATCTCCACCGTTGCGCCCGTGAACCAGCCGTGAAATAGTTCGACGTTCCACTCTCTTTTTCTGGGGTCATCCTCTTTTTTCTCCACTTTGATCCGGTATCCCGTGCGTTCCGGATACAAGTGTCCCAGTCGCGTGGCAATTTCGTCCGCGTAGCGGCTGAACAGAATGGGATTGTCGAGCGACGGCCGCTCAAATCCTGTTTCGAACGATGCCATCAGATCGGCCATTTTCGATCAAATCCACTTTGGACCCGTCGGTTTCCGGCCCAGCTTTTTGTTCACAACCAGGTACCGCCGCATCATTCGCAGCGAACACCATTCCAGGGTGACTCTCTTTCTCTGATCAATCTTCAACTCCACAGCATCGCGGTGCGCATCGCAATAGGGAATCCCGCTGGCTTTGCCGCTAGTCACCCATAGCCTGCCCATCGCCAGCATTCCGATGCTCACGTTTCTGGCCTTCACCTCATCGAGTCGCGTCGGCGCCGCTCCGCAAGCAAGGCAGCCCTTCGGCCACACTCCGTTCTCAAAGACGGGCGACACAAAGGTGGGCACTTCGCTGATTGAATTTGGATCCTGCGGCCGTACGCGTTCGCCTGAGTAAACCGAGTACTCGAAACAGCTCTTGCATTGGACGGTTTTTCCTTCTTTATCCGGACTCAACCCTGCAAGAGGCTCAAACACCGCGGAACAATACGGACACGCCGCAACCCACAAATTCGATGAAAACGCCGATTGCAGCATCAGCACAGTCAATAGCGCGAAGGTCCCTCCCCAAATCCAGTGTTGCCAATAGAAAAGTGCTGCCGCGATCACTGTAAAGAGCGCGGCTATCCCTCCAGCAGTTGCGATATGTTTCGAGCGTACCTCTCCAACGGGTTTCGCTAGTGACGTCGTCCGCTGGGGGACCGGTGGATCTTCGCAATCCACCAAACTTCCAAGCAATTGTTGATAAGTAGCCATTTCCAGACCTGCCTCCGCGTGGCGGACTGTCGCGCTCTTGTCTCAATTTTATGCGGGTTTTCTTGACTTGCCGTCCTTGTTTTCTCTCAGAGTTTGCTAATCCGCTAGTCAATCTTTGATGACATTCCCGTACGGCCGGGAATAAAGCCCCGCCCCGTTTCGGTCATGGGCCCTCGTCATCCCATGCAGCGGATTCCCTGTCCTGGCGTGCTACAATGCCCGCCTTGGTGTAGCACCATGCCTGACTCCGTTCCTCTGGCCGGTGAAGCCGTTCTCGAAGTCGTCTCCCCTGACGGCGCGCGCCGCTATGCGCGCATCACGCAAACTCCCTTCATGATCGGGCGCGGCGCGGAAACCGGCAACCACCTCCAACTCTCGGATCGCCGCATCTCCCGTAACTGCGCCGCCATCGTCATTGAAGCCAACCGTTTCTACGTCGAGGATCGCGGCCAGCGCCGCGGCCTCTTCGTCAACGGTGAAAAAGTCGAAAGCCGCGAACTCCAGGATGGCGACGCCATCAGCTTCGGCCTCGACGATTCCTATGAAATTGTTTTTCGCTCCAACTCCGGCCCCAATGAAGCATCCCTTCCCAATCTCCTCACGCGCATCGAGCACATCACCAGTTCGGAGCCCACTGGCGGCGGCCTCGTCAAGCTCAAGCGCCTCCTCGAAGCCACCTCTCTTTTGCACTCGCAGCTGCCTCTCGACGTGGTCCTCGGCCACATGCTCGATCACGCCATTTCCGTTACCGACGCCGATCGCGGCCTGCTCCTCGAATCCGACGCCACCGGCGCGCTTAAAGTGAAGCTGGCGCGCCGCAGCGGTGGCCTGCGTCTTCCGCCGGAAAGCCTCACGCCCAGCCAGACGGCCATCAAGCTTGCCCTCACGCAGCAATCTCCGGTTATCACCGAAGACCTCGCGCAAGCTGATATGGACTTGCAAGCGGCGCAGAGTATCGTCGCCCAGCGCCTGCGCGCCGTCGTCGTTATTCCTCTTTACGGCATGTCCCGCGCCAATACCCAGGAATCCATGGCCACCATCAAGCGCGGCGATCTTCTCGGCGTCCTCTATCTGGACTCGCGCCGCCCCGCGGCTTTCTCCAAACTCGACCGCCAGATCCTCGATGCCCTTGCCGCCGACGCCGCCAGCATTCTTGACAACGCCCGCCTCGTCGAAAGCGAGCGCGAACGCCAGCGCCTCGAAGAACAAATCAATATCGCGCGCACCATTCAGCAGGGGCTCCTCCCGCGCGATTTCAGCGAATACCCGCACCTCGCCGTCAACGGCTACAACTTGCCCTGCCTCTCCGTGGGTGGCGACTACTTCGACGTCTTCCCCGTCAGCGAAGGCCGCACCGCCTTCCTCATCGCCGACGTCTCCGGCAAAGGACTCGGCGCTGCCCTGCTCACCACTATGCTGCAAGGCGCGCTTTCCGCCATGACTCTCGGCACCGACCCCGCCCGCGTCATCAATCACGTCAATCGTTTCCTCTGCAGCCACGCCGAAGTCGGCCGCTACGCCACCATGTTCTTCGGCATTCTCGATGACGACGGCCACCTCGAATTCATCAACGCCGGCCATCCTTCTCCATTCCTCATCCGCAACGGCGTTGCCGAAGAAGCCTTCACCGAAGGCTCTTTCCCCGTGGGCCTCGTTCCGGAAGCCGAATACACCGCCGTCTGCCTCAAGCTCGAACCCGGCGACACGCTCGTCCTCTTCAGCGACGGCGTCACCGAAGCCATGGACCCCAACGACGAACTTTACGGCGTTCCCCGCCTGAAGCAAGTCCTCACCGGACTCGCGGAATGCCCACTCGAAGAAATCCAGAAGTGCGTCCTCGAATCCGTCGAAAACTTCGCCCGCGGCGCCCACCAGGCCGACGACCTCACCCTCCTCGTCGTCCGCTACCGCGCCACCGCCGCTTCCGCCACTACCGACACCGTAGCTCCCTCCGCCGCGTCTTCTTCCTCTTCTTCCTCGGCCTCCGCCGCCTCCGCTTCCGCCTCTACTCCTCCTTCCGCCTCCCGCTAGACCAAGGAATCCCTTCCCTTTCGAAACTTGAAGGGGTTGGACATTCTTCTCCTCATGATCGGAAAAACTTGAACGTTTTTGGAGCCATGGATCGGATCAAGGCTGCACGATGCCTTGTCGCACAGCGTAGCGCACCAGACTTGCGGTTTCGTGAATGTCCAGCTTTTGCATGAGTCGGGTGCGGTGAGACTCTGCCGTTTTCACGCTAATCCCGAGCAAAGAGGCGATGTCCTTCGTGGATTTCCCTTCCGCAATCAGCTGCAGGACTTGCTTCTCTCTCAGCGTCAAAGAATTCTTGGGCTTCTCCGACTTGGATTGATACGCATCCATCACCGCCCGGGACACCCCGGGGCTCAGGTAGACCTGACCGCGAGAAACCTGGCGGATAGCCAGCAGCAAATCGCTGGCTACCTGATTCTTCAGAACGTAGCCCTTCACACCTGCGTCCAAAGCTTCGGAGACGTATTGGCCTTCGTCGTGTTGTGTCAGGAGAATGGTTTTGGTCTTTGGGCAAGTGCGGCTCATTTCCCGCGCGGCATTCAGTCCATTCAATATGGGCATGCTGATGTCCATCACCACGATCTCGGGCTGGAGCGACTCCACATGACGAACAGCCTCTTGCCCATCCGAGGCTTCCGCCACGACTTGAAATCCTTCGCGCTCGAGCAGGGACTTCAGGCTCTGGCGGACTAAAACGTGATCATCAGCGAGTACGACGCGGGTTGGCATTTGAAACCTCCGTTGGAAGCTGGATCATGAGTCGGGTACCCTGTCCAGGGGCTGAATCGATCGAGAGTGTTCCTCCAATCGCATTCAAGCGTTCCTGCATGCCGATCAATCCGAGGCCTCTTCGCCTCCAATCCGACTGCACCGCTTGGATATCAAAGCCCACGCCATCATCTTCGATGGAACAGCACAACCTGCCATTTTTCCGGCTGATCCGAATCCAGACTTGGCTCGCCTTTGCATGTTTGGCTGCGTTGGTCAGCACTTCCTGGACGATGCGGTACAGTGCCGTTTCGACAGCACCAGGCAGCCGGCCGGCAATCGTCGTTTTCACGCGGATGGCGAGACGAGCGCGCTTGGACACGCCTTCCGCCAGGAAGCGGATCGCCGGAATCCAGCCAAGGTCGTCAAGTACCGTCGGCCGGAGTTCATGGGAATACCGCCGCAATTGTCCTTCCACTTGTTGGAGCAGCTCTTCGATCCGTCCAACCTGCTCTTTTTGACGCTCCGGCAACTCGCGCGCGACGTCAGCAAGCGCCAGGTGCACCGCCACCAGTAGCTGCCCCGCGTCGTCGTGCACCCCATACGCGATGCGCTTGATTTCTTCCTCGAGCGTCTCGTTAAATTTTCGCAGCGCGGCGATTGCATCTTGCACTCCACGCTGTGCCATTTCAAACGGAGAAAGGATCTCTGCCAGGAAATCAGCAGCGGCTGCCAGCAATTCCTTGCAGCGCGCGGGTTCCCCCGCATCCGCGAGCATCCCGTGGAGAGCTTGATGATGCAGTGAAGCAATTTCCATCAGGCTCTTTTTCTCCACGATCGCCCGGCGCCCCAGCTCATAGGCTCGGCCCAGCGCCGCCTCGCCTCCATGCCGGGCATACTTGTATAATGCCGCGCGATATTCTTCTTCGAACGTTTCCCGCGACTTCATGCTCCGTTTGGCTGCCGCTTTCATCCGCGAACTCCGACAAGACGAACGGCCAAAACCAGAGCGTCATCATTTCCGCGGCAATGTTGCTTGAGGATCTTGTCCGCCGCCCTTTGGGGCGATTCCAGGGAGGAAAGACTTTCCGCAAATTCCCCTCGAATCCCGTCCGTAGCAAAAACCAGAGTATCCCCCTTCGCAATCGGCAGCACGGCGGCCTGTAAAGCCGGCAATTGTGAGCCAACCACTCCGCCCCGCAAAAGCAACGCCTCGTGGCCTGTTCCATTCTTTGAGCCGGCTCGAACCAACATGCCTTGCACATTTCCAACACCGATCCACGTCATCATCCCATTCCCTGTCTCAATGGCGGCAAGGCTCAATACCACACCGCGCGTTGCGCGGAGCCCTTCGTGGCAGCGTTGTACCAGAGAAAGGACCGGTTCGTCTGCGCCTGCTTTGAGAATGCTAACCGCTGTCTTCGCGGCCGCGGCCGCCTCTTCTCCATGCCCAATGCCATCTATGGCGGCAATTAGAATTCCGCCGCTCCGGCAATGGACCAAGTGATGATCTCCGGATTCAACCTGGCCCGGGAGAACGAACCTCGCCACGCCATACTCCACCACAGGCGCGTTTATTGTTTCCACTTTTTCACCTTCACAATTGTCCCCTTCCCAGGTTCGGAAGCAATCTCAAACTCGTCCATCAAGCGCCGCACTCCCGGCAGTCCCAGGCCCAGGCTTCCCGAGGTCGAGAATCCGTCTCGCATGGCTTGCCGAATATCTTGGATTCCTGGGCCGTCATCGGATGCGGTGATCAGGATGCCCTGGCGGCCCGAACCTTGAACCGTATTCAATTGGATTTCGCCTTTGCGGGCATAGGACACGATGTTGCGTGCAAGTTCCGAAATGGCAGTGGCTACGAGTGTGGCATCACCTGAGGAAAAACCAAGTTCGATCGCAAGAGCTCGGCCCTTCTGGCGGGCTGTCACGATGTCTTGGTCCGAGTTGATGGCCACTCGGATTTCTCCAGCCCTCACAGTTTCTCTCTCAGTCCGTGTTCTTGAATTTTTGAGTCAGATACGCCAGGCCTTCCTCCAGGTCCAGCGCCGTCGCAACGCCTTCCAATGTCAGCCCCAGTTGAACCATTGCAAAAGCCACTTCCGGTTGAATTCCTACGATAACCGTCTCCGCCCCGCGGAGCCGGATCATGTGGGCGATCTCTCGCAGCGTCCGCGATGCAAACGAGTCCATCACGTCCATCGCGGTAACATCGACGATAACCGCACGCGAGCGAAACTTAACAACCTGCTGCACTAAGCCCATGCGCAGCTGGTTCAGGTCCGCGTCCGAGAGAGCGGCCTGAAAGGTGGCAATCAGGACCGCTCCCTGCTTGAGAATCGGGACTTCCACGTGGCCCTTCCTCCGCTTTGCCTAGCGTGGCTCCGCTAGTTTCTCAACTTTGTATCCCAACAGTCTTTCTGCCTGTTCGATGCCGCCCTGCAGGTCGCCCACAGTATTCATCTTGCCAAGGTCTACACCGATGGTCACCAAGGTCTGCGCAATCTCTGGCGAAAGCCCCGTGACAATGACGGTCGCGCCAAGGAGCCGCGAAGCCTCCACCGTTTGCACCAGGTTGTTCGCTACCGTCAAGTCCATGGCCGCCACACCGGTGATATCGATCACCACGACTTTTGCTCGATTCGTGCGGATTCCCCGGAGGAGCTGTTCCGTCAACTGCCGCGCGCGCTGGGGATCGATCACGCCGATGATCGGCAAAATCAGCAATCGCTCGCGAACCTGCAGCACCGGCGTGGAAAGTTCGCGGATCGCTTCCTGTTGCTGGCGGATGACGCGCTCGCGCTCTTGCACGAAACCTACCGCCACGGTATTCGCGATGCGGTTCGCGGCAGGCTCGTAGGCATCCAAAATGCGATTCAATTTCTTGAAGTCTGTCTGGTACTTTGCGAAGAGGGATCGTGCCAGGACGTCGCGCAACAGCAGCACGATTCCCACGACTTCGTGCGTCTCAACCCCTCGCGGAATAATGCGCTCGGAAAGGTTGCGCGCGTACGCTTGCAGCGCTTCGAAGGCCTCGGTTTCCAGGGCCTCCACGTAGCTGTCGTACACGGACGTCGCTTCCGCGAAGATCTCTTCCTTGGTCATCGCCGTGAGCAGGCGCGTTTCCGTGATGCGCACCACCCATTCCTCGCGCAACTGCGTGCGGTTCTGACGGAGGTGCGCTACGAGTTCGCGAAGAAGCTCGCTCGGCGCTTCACTCCGCACAAGTTCCACCCCCGGATGGCTCCGTGACCCCGAATCCTTCGAACCGCTTTCCCGTTTTGACATGAATGGATTCTCCTCACTCCGAACGGCCCAGACGGGTACCAGCGAATGGTCTGGGCCTTCTCAAGTTGGAAACGAATACCATGACCTACCCTAGTACCTCAAGCAGGGAAACCCCCCTGACTGGCCTCAGGTAAATACCTGAGTTACGCGCTAAACCATTGCCTGCGTGAGAGCTAATATCTGCCAGGGCCATGCCTTTGGGCTTCCTTACGCTGAGCAACTCCGGGAATCACCTGCGTCGACTCTACGGTTCTCACCCGCTTGTCCGCTATGCGCTTCAATGAAAGGATGCTCCTAGTGAGATCGCACTTCTCACTTGCTGTCAGGAGGGGCCATGCTTACCGACGCCGCAGACGTTACCCAAATACGGGATCTCCGTTCCAGAGCTGCTTCACTGAAGCCGACATCCAACCGCAGGGTTCTTGCCATGGTTCGAAAGAACGGCCCCGCGGAGGCCGGCCTTGAGGACGTTCTGTCTTCCGCTTTACGCACCACGGACAGTGACCTTGATCTGATCCTGCATGAAGTGGACGAGATTTCTAAATCGCTCAAGTTGGGCGACTCGGACACGCAAACGATCAGGGCCGCAGCCCACCCTGCCGTCTGGTGTGCTGTAAAGCAGGCCCTCTTGGACCGCGAGCTGCGCCAGCTGGCTCTCACCGACGAACTAACTTGCCTCTATAACCGGCGCGGATTTTTTGCCGCCGCCGTGCAGCAGCTCAAGCTGGCTACCCGAAAGGGCCAGAGCCTCTTGCTCTTGTATTGCGATCTCGACAACCTGAAGAAGATCAATGACTCCTATGGGCATCGGGAGGGTGATCTGGCTCTGATTCGGAGTGCCGACGCCATGGAAAAGGCGTTTCGAGGTTCTGATATTCTCGCCCGCCTTGGTGGCGACGAGTTTGTTGTCTTGGCGTCAGAGGCGTCCTCTGCGACCCAGGAAGTTCTTCTCCGCCGCTTCCAAAAGACGCTCAAGAAGGCCAATGCCGGCGAAACTCGCTACGAGCTGTCGGTCAGCGTTGGCGTGGCGCGGTTTGATCCCAAGCACCCCATTTCGCTCGGCGAACTTATGGCGCAAGCGGACGAGGCCATGTATGAACAAAAGCGGAACCACCAGAAATCCTCCAAGAGCCAAGCCTGAATCGTCCAGTCCTGAGCAGGCTCTGGAAAAAGATCGTCGTGAAATAGCTCCCGGTTCTGTGCCACTGGACGGACGAAGGGAGAAGCGTGCCCCAATAACCATGCCGGTATGCCTTGCGACCGCCGAGGAGCTTCTTTTTGCCGAACGAGCCATGACCATCAATGTAAGTGCTCATGGCGCACGCGTAGTAAGCAACCGGCGCTGGCAAGCCGAAGACAGACCGTGGCTTGCTTCGTTATCAAGCGAGTTTCGAGTTCGAGCAAGAGTCATCTACTGTCAGGTTATCGCCGATGGTCATTTCTGCGTTGGATTGGGATTTCAGCCCGGTTCTGTCACCTTCGGAGATCAAACCTGGTGGTAACAAGAGGTGGCTCGCAAGCAGGCAGACGAAATCGGCGCTTCAGCTACGACTTTGGAGGCGCGCCTGAATCTCCTCGGCGCGACCCAAGGAGGGCGTCCTTCGCCCTGAACTTAGGGCACCCTCGTTTCTCTACCTCTCCGCCTCCGCTACCTCGTCTTCCCCCTCCCGGACGTTATGACTTTGCCGCTGCGTCTTGGCGGGTGCGGTAGGCCAGCCAGGCCATGGTTCCGAGCATGCCGAGCCAGCCCAGCGTGCGCATGATGCCGCCGATTTTCTCGTCCTGGGCGAGGAGGCCCCACTGGGTGAAGAGAATCGTCCAGTCGCTCTCCTCCGAGCCAACCAGAGGCAAAGCGGAGGTGCGCGCGTCGGCCATGTAGGTGCCGATGTAGGGAAAGTTTTCGAAGAACCAGAAGAACGAAAAGGCAAAGCCGGTGGCTTCGCGCTGCCAGAAAAAAGCCGCAGCGCAAAGGAGCGGCACCAGCAATTCGCCGAGCGTTCCGCCAAGAATCATGATGGTGTGGCCGAACCAGCTGAAGAAAAAGTGTCCGCCTTCGTGAATAATCAGGTTGACGAAGTCAGGAAATAGAAATCCGGAGGTGTCAAAAAAGGCGTAAAGAAGGAATAGGGCGTAGCAGACGAGCCAGCCGATGCCGGCAGCGCGCGAAACGGGTTTCCAGTCGCCGAATTGTTCTTCGAGGAAAGCCACTGGCGTAAGCGTAGCAAGCGCGCCCCGGCGGAGAAAGGAGTTCGGAGAGGGGTGTTTCGAGGCGAGATAGCAGGATGCGCAGCTATTTATCGACGGTAGCCAAAGCTTCGTAGGCCGCGCCAAGGAGCGGAGCGGATTCGTTGAGCACGATGGAAACGGGAATATTGCTCAGGAGGCCTTCAAATTTCCATTTGTCTTTGAAGGCGTGAAAGAAAATGCCGTCCTTGATTTTCTCAAGAATTTTCACGGCGATGCCGCCGGCAACGTACACGCCGCCAAGCGCCAGAACTTTCAGCGCCAGATTCCCGGCTTCCGCGCCGTAGATGGCGGTCCAGAGGTCCAGCGTGTCGGCGCAAACGCGGCACGATTTATCCAAGCCGCGGCGCGTAATCTCCGGAGCAGGATCAGCGTCGGGATCCTCGAACGAGGCGTGCTTCACGTTGGGCGCGAGAAATTCATGAAGGGTGCGGAAGCCGCGCCCGGAAAGAATGAGCTCCCAACTTACTTGCGGATAGCGCCGTCGCATGAAGCGAAGGAGTTCGATCTGTTGTTCTGTGTGCGGAGCGAAATCGGAATGTCCGCCCTCGGAAGGCACCACGCGGTACCGCCCGCCATCCCACACCAGGATGGACTGGCCAAGCCCGGTGCCCGCCGCAAGCAGCGCGCGAGTCCCACCCGGCTCCGGAGCGCCGGCATTCAGCACGCAGAAATCTCCCGGAGGAAGATGCTCGAGACTGTGGCCGGTGGCGCCCAGATCATTCAGGAGCACCACGTGGGGAACATTCAGTTCGTTGATCAGGGTTTTAGTATCGACGATCCAGGGAAGATTCGTCGCGCGCACGACGCCGTTGATCACCGGACCGGCGATGCCAAAGCCCGCAGCGATGATGCGTTCGCTGCCCAGAGTATCGGCGGCCTGGCGGGAGAATTCCTTGACGATGAGATCGAACCGCGCAAATTCCTTGCTCGCAAAACGGTGCTTGAAGACCGGCGTGAGCGTGCCGCCTTTTTCCGAAAAAAGCGCCAGATTGCACTTCGTGCCGCCAACGTCTCCCGCGAGAATCACCGGTTTCTCCAGAATTCCTTGAATCGATTTAAAGAACCAATTATAGCAGCTATGGGTTGTACCACTGATGGCCGTCGCGTTCGAGCAGAACTTCGGATTCCCGCGGCCCCCAGCTTCCCGAAGCATATTGTGGCACAGTGCCGGTCCGCGCCGCGCTCCAGACGTCCAGGATGGGGTCCACCAGCGACCACGCGGCTTCCACGCTGTCGCCGCGATCGAAAAGCGTGGCGTCACCGCGCACGCAATCGTTGAGCAGCGTGGCATACGCGCTGCGCGATGTGCCGCCAAATCCCTCGCGGTAACTGAAATTCATCGTGACGTTGCCGATGCTCATTTCCGTTCCCGGGCGCTTGGCGCCGAAAGAAACGGAGATGCCTTCATCGGGTTGAATGTTGAGGATCAGGCGGTTGGGTTCCACTTCGCGCTCGCGAAAAACCATGTGCGGCGCGCGGCGAAACTCAATCATGATTTCGGTGGTACGTTTTGCGAGGCGCTTTCCGGTGCGCAGATAAAACGGAACGCCAGCCCAGCGCCAATTGTCGATCAACAATTTCGCGGCGACAAAAGTCTCGGTGCGGGAATTGGGATTGACATTGGGTTCTTGCCGGTAACCGGGCACGGGCTTGTCGCCGAGTTTCCCGGGCGCATACTGACCGCGAACGACGGATTGCGCCACCATTTCCAGATTGAACGGACGGATGGACTGGAGCACCTTGAGTTTTTCGTTGCGCACGGCGTTGGCGTCGAAGGATGCGGGAGGTTCCACCGCGACAAGCGAAGTGAGTTGTAAAACGTGGCTCTGAATCATGTCGCGCAGCGCGCCGGCGGTTTCGTAAAAACCACCGCGGCGTTCGACGCCGAGCGTTTCGGCCGCGGTAATTTGCACGTGATCGACATAGTTGCGGTTCCAGAGCGGTTCGAATATGCCGTTGCCGAAGCGCAGAACGAGCAAGTTTTGAACTGTATCTTTGCCGAGGTAATGATCGATGCGATAGACCTGCTGCTCTTCGAAGACGCTCAGGACGATGCGATTCAATTCCCTGGCGGACGCGAGGTCCCGGCCAAAAGGCTTTTCAATGATAATTCGCGTACAGGAATTCGGCGAGCACGGGCGGGCAAGGCCCGCGCGGCCAAGTTGTTCGACGATGTCGGGATAAACTTCGGGGGGCGTGGAAAGATAGAAAAGGCGATTGCCGCCAAGATTCTTCGAGAATTCCAACTCCATGAGGCGCTTGGCAAGCTGGGCGTAGGCGTCCGGATTGTTGTAATCGCCGGGACTGTAAAAAAGATTGGAAGCAAACCCGTCCCACTGTTTGGGATCGATGGGGCCAACTTCGGAAATGCTTTTCGCAGCTTCGCCAGCGGTAGTGCGGAAACTGTCGTCCGTCATGGGCGTGCGCGCAAAGCCCACCAGGGCATAACGCGGCCCCAACGCATCGTGAATGGCGAGATCGTACAGCGCGGGAATGACTTTGCGTTTCGCTAGGTCGCCCGAGGCCCCGAAAAGAACTACCGTACAGGGTTCGGAAACGCCTCCGTATCCTGAACCGGAACGACTGGTATCCGCGGCCATTTTTTCTCTCCCGGTGAAGTGCGTCTCGTTCCGATTGAAAACGTGACTCCCAAAACTATACCTCAACGCCAAATTTTCCAAGCTCGGAACGCAATTGCTCAGCGTTCTGGTGATGGATGGTGTTCATGCCCAGGCGCCGCGGGCTTTCGAGATTGAGCGGGCGGTCGTCGATGAACAGACATTGTTCCGGAGGACGCTGGGTGACCTCGAGAGCGACGCGAAAAATCAATTCTTCTGGTTTCCGCGAGCGCACGTAGCAAGAGCTGAAGAAAACCAGGAAATTCTTGCGAAGATGAAAGGCTTCAATTCGAAACTGGTTGAGCTCGAGCGGTTCGTTATTAATGGCGCCAATGAAATACTTGCGCGAAGCGGATACTTCGTCGAGGATGGCGCGGGTATCCGGATACTCTTTCGATTGCGCGAACATGAACGCGGTGAACTCTTCGCGAGTGAAGGAGCGCGGGCGATAAAACAGAGTGCGATCCAGGTATTCGTTGAGAGTGATGAGCCCGGAATCGAACGCGGGGAAAGTGAGCTCGTGGCGGTCTTGAAATTCATCTGGATCAAGATGAAAGGCATCCGCAGCTTCTATTCGTGAGGCGCGATCCCAGCCGTTCGTGAGGATGACACCGCCGATGTCCCAGAATAAGGTGGTGATTTCAGCCAAGGGCACAGCACCTCCGGTCTTTGGACCTGCGAAAGCTTGTGAGCGCAGCCTTCGTATAGATGATCGCGAACGCTCAGAAGACTCAAGTTCAGCGCACTAGAGTACGCTTTTTTGGCCCCTTCAATAAACATGGTTTGAGATCCCGGATGGCATCCCGGCGGTATTTAACTGGGCTCACGGTGAGAGACGGCCGGCGGCTAGGAATTTCCGTGGAGTTGCAGTAAGGTGAAATGGACGAATCCTGTCGGGAGATGCGAATGGCGGACGAATCTTGTAGTCCAACACCGGCGGCCAGCGAACCGGTCAAGCCGGGGACGCGCATGGTGCACTGCGTCAAGTTCGGGAAGGAATTGCCGGGGCTGGATCGCGTGCCGTGGCGGGGAGAAATCGGCAAGCGCGTGTACGAGAGCGTTTCGAAAGATGCGTGGAAGCTGTGGCTGGAACATTCCAAGATGGTGATGAACGAATACCGGCTGAATCCGCTGGATCCCAACTCGCAGAAAATCATGGAAGAGCAGATGGAGCAGTTTTTCTTCGGAGAAGGCTCGAAGTTGCCGGAAGGCTACGTCCCACCGAAAGCAAAAGGCTAGTTCCCCTCGTTGGACATGCGGCGCACAGCAGGATGTTCGACAGGCAGGCGCGGCGTAATCGTGAAAGCTAATTTGTCGTGAGCAGTGCGGATGGCTTGCTCCACTTCTGCCGGAGAAGTCCCCCTCGCGAACAGAAATCCAAGATAACTTGAGCCTTCGGGCCAGGCAGCGATGTAGTCGTGAAGCCGCGCGGTGACCAGCAGATCGGAAACTCCCTGCACGGCGCGTGCGGCATCTTCTCCGGCGACGGCTTCCAGAATTCCGCTCTTTAGAACAGGAATCATCAGGACGCCGGAAGCGAGGGATTCCCGGGGCGCGTCTGTTCCCGGAAGTTCAAGCGCGTGACGTAAGAGGAGTTCTTCCAGCCCGATTGTTTTTCCTTCTGTTCCGGAAACAAATCGAAGAGAACGCGCGCAAAGGCCCCCGATGGGCCGTGGTGCGACTTCCAGCGGCCACACTCCGTCGTCATTAATTCGAAACTCGGCGTGAATCGGACCGTGCGAAAGACCAAGCGCCCTCGCAGCATCGCGGGTGCACTGTTCGACGGCGCGCTGTTCGGCGCCGGAAAGTCGCGAGGGCGTGACGTAAATGGTCTCCTCAAAGTACGGGCCTTCGAGCGGGTCGGGTTTATCGAAGATGGCCAGCACGCGCAGCTTGCCATCGGTAAGCAGACCTTCAACGGCCACTTCCCTGCCGGGGATGTAGCCTTCCACCAGCATGCGGTCGAGGTGCGGCTCGCGGGTCGAGCGAATTTCTGGAGATTCGAGTAAGCGGCGAATGCGAGCAGCAGCGGACAGGAATTCTTCGCGATTGTTCGCGCGCATGACGCCTTGACTGGCCGATAGCGAAAGAGGCTTCAAAACGCAGGGAAACTGGATGCCGAGTAGAGCGGGCTCAGGCGCGGGAGCGATGGGAAGATCCAAGAACCATGGCACGCGGAGTCCCGCGTCTCGAAAAATCTGGCGCATGCGTAGCTTGCTGCGGCAAGCCTCTACGGCGGCGGGATGGTTGTAGCGCAGGCCGAGTCCGCGCGCGGCATACGCGGCAGCAGCGGCGGGACGGTCGCCAAGGGCAAGAATGCCATCAATAGTTTGGCCTCGCGTTGCTTCCATCACGGTATATGCGGCTACTTCCGGGTTTTCAAAATGGACGGCGATGGCGCGGTCGCCCCAGGGGTCTTCGAGTTGGTGGCAGCGGTCCGTAACGTAAATGAGTTGAACTCCCAGCGTTAGCGCGGCCTCTTCAAAGCTGTGGGTCTGGTAACCGAGTTTTGCGGTGAAGAGCAACAAGCGTTTGGGCGAAGTGGTCATGCGGGATGCATTTCCATGGAGGAATCAGACAAAACCATCGGCGGTGGCAAGGACGGCTTTCGCTTTCGGTTTCACGGCGCCGATGGACACCAATTGGTCGCGGGTGGGTTCGGCACAGCAGTACCAGGGTTCGCTGAGATAGGGAACGCCAATCGCAGAATGTTGCGTGGCGGCGATGGAGGGAGAAGAAATGCCAGCCGCGGCGTGGGCCGCTTTCCAGATGCGTTCGAACGTAGCGGGACGCGATTCTTGCTGGCGCTCGGCCTCGGCGGCGATTTCCTGCACGGTTTCGCTGAGCGCATCGAGGCGCGGGTCCGGGTTTTCCCAAGAATACGCCAATGACTGCGGATCGAACGGCCCGATAAGTCGCCGCACATCTTGTAACTCGAGCATGCGGGAACCTTCCGGAACGAGCAGGCGAATGCCGAGCTGGATCGGTGCGACATTTTCAATTAAAGATTGCTCTTGCAACACCCGAAGCAGATCGAGATAGCCATCGAGGGTGGTCCAGGGAGTGAAAGGCACAAACGTCGGATGGAGAGTCATGCCGAGATCGCGGAAGGTTTTGACCACGTGGAGGAAGTCTTCGCGCGTGTGGCCTTTGTCGAGGAATTCCAGAACAGCATCGTCGACGGATTCAACCGCGCTAATGACGAAAAGGCAACCGGTATTGCGAAGCGCCGGCAAGTGCTCCTGGTATTTGCGGAGGTGCTCGATTTTGATGGTCACGTCGTAGGTGAGAATTGGAAATTCGCGATGGAGGGCTTCCGCGAGTTCCATGGCATGGCGGATGCCGTTGAAAAAGTCGGGATCGCCGAAGGAAATGTGCTGCGCGCCAGCGGCCACTTGGCGGCGAATGTCCTCGAGAACAATGTCGCGGCTGACGATTCGAAAGACGCCTTTGTACACCGGCACGATAGGACAGTGGCGGCAAAGATGTTTGCAACCACGGCTGGCCTCGGTGGAGCCGACAATGCGGTAGCCGTCGCCGGGGACTATCAGGTGCGCGTATTTTTCAATCGGCGGCATTCCGGAGCGATCTGGGAGTTCGAAAGAGAGGCGAGCCAGTGAAATCAATGGTTCGGTTTGCTGCTCCGTGTTTTGCTTTCCGCCCAGCGCAAGTCGCTCTGCCAGATGCACGAGCCCTTGCTCGAATTCGCCGCCCAGAAACGTGGAGACGCCGAGGGTGCGGAGATAATCTACGTTCATGGGCGCATAGAGGCCGTAGCAACAGAGATGCGCGCGTGAGTTCAATTCGCGCAACGAAGGAATCAGTTGCGCGGCCAGCCGAGTGGCGGTGTGCATCGGCAAATAAATGGCGATCAACGCGGCATCACGCACCGCGGATTCATCGAGCGCCTGCCGCGCCAGATCCAGCACGACGACGTGGTGGCCGCGCTTGCGCAGCCACGCCGCAGGCGAAGCCAGGCCGAAGGGCTGCCGGCCGAGCTCGTAAGTCGAAATCAGAACGATGTTCACGTCCCTACCAGTATAGCCGCACGGCGCGTGGATTCGATTTCGGTTATCATAGAAGGCTGGACAGCAAGCGAAAGGACCGTCTGAATGGCCATTAACGCGGGCAATTCATTCCGCACACGCGACAAACTCAATGTCGGCGCGCAGAGCTTCGATATTCACCGCCTGGAGTTTCTGGAGAAGCAAGGCGTTTGCGACTTGGCGAAGCTGCCGTTCTCGCTGCGCATTCTTCTGGAAAATCTGTTGCGCTGCGAGGATGGGCGCTTTGTGCACGCGGAGGATATTCGCGCACTGGCGGGGTGGAGGCCGGGCGCTCCGGAAAAAGAGATTGCGTTTATGCCCGCGCGCGTGCTGCTCCAGGACTTTACGGGCGTACCGGCGGTCGTTGATCTCGCCACCATGCGCGAAGCGTTTGCGAAAATGGGTGGGAATCCACGGCGGATCAATCCGCTTTTTCCGGCCGAGCTGGTGATCGATCACTCGGTGCAGGTGGATAATTTCGGCAATTCGAACGCGTTCGGCTTGAATGCCGAGTTGGAATTTCAGCGCAACGTCGAGCGCTACGCCTTCCTTCGTTGGGGCCAGACGGCTTTTAATAATTTCAAGGTTGTGCCGCCGGATACTGGAATCTGCCACCAGGTGAACCTGGAATATCTTGCGCGAGTGGTTTGCGCGGTGCCCTCTGGCAGCAGGACGGAAGCGTATCCGGATTCCGTGGTGGGAACGGATTCGCACACCACGATGATCAACGCGCTAGGAGTTTTTGGCTGGGGCGTCGGCGGAATTGAAGCAGAGGCGGCGATGCTGGGCCAGCCGTCCTCGATGCTCATTCCGGAAGTGGTGGGTTTCCGGCTGCATGGACGGCTGCGCGAGGGCGCGACAGCGACGGATCTTGTTCTGACGGTCACGGAAATGTTGCGCAAGAAGGGCGTGGTCGGAAAATTTGTTGAGTTTTTTGGCTCGGGATTGTCCAGCTTGAGTGTGCCCGATCGCGCCACGATCGCCAACATGTCGCCCGAGTACGGCGCCACGATGGGATTCTTCCCGGTTGATGCAGAAACACTTGCGTACCTGCACTTCACTGGGCGCGCGCAAGAGCACATCGCTCTTGTCGAAGCCTACTGCAAGGAGCAGATGCTATTTCGCAATGACCAAACTCCGGAGCCGCTGTTCAACGACACATTGGAACTGGACTTGGGGAGCGTGGAGCCAACGGTTGCCGGGCCGAAGCGGCCGCAGGACCGCGTAGCGCTGCGGCAGGCAAAGGCATCTTTTGCGAAAGTCGTGGAAGGAACGCCGGACAAGCACGTCAGCGTTCGAAATAATGGCGATTCGTTCGATCTTTCGAGTGGTTCGGTGGTCATCGCGGCGATTACCAGCTGCACGAATACTTCGAATCCTTCGTTGATGCTGGGCGCGGGCTTGCTGGCGAAGAAGGCGGTGGAGCGCGGGTTGCAGGTAAAGCCGTGGGTAAAGACGAGCCTGGCGCCGGGTTCGAAAGTGGTGACCAACTATTTGGCGGCTGCAGGGCTGACGCCGTTTCTCGAGAAATTGAATTTTCACCTGGTCGGGTATGGTTGCACGACGTGCATCGGCAACAGCGGACCGCTCTCGGAGCCGATCGGCGCGGCCATCAAGGATAACAATCTGATTGCCGTGGCGGTGTTGAGCGGCAATCGCAATTTTGAAGGGCGGATTCACCCGCTGGTGCGCGCGAACTACCTAGCTTCGCCGCCGCTGGTGGTGGCTTATGCGCTTGCGGGACGCATGGATGTGGACCTGACGACCGAATCGCTCGGAAACGATGTGGCGGGGAAACCGGTTTTCCTGAAAGATATCTGGCCAACTCCGCAAGAGATCGAACAAACAGTTCGCGCGGCGGTCACGACGGCGCAGTACAGCAAGGAATACGCGCAAGTGTATGAAGGCGACGCGCACTGGAAGTCCATGCCGATTCCGCAAGGCGACATTTACAAGTGGGATCCGAAATCGACGTACATCAAGATGCCGCCGTATTTTGAAAACATGCCGAAGACTCCTCCGGCGCTGGCGGACATTCACGGGGCGCGCGTGCTTGCCGTGCTCGGTGACAGCGTGACGACGGATCACATTTCTCCGGCTGGTTCGATCCCGATGGATTCTCCCGCTGGCAAGTACCTGATCGCCAACGGCGTCAAGCCGCATGAGTTCAATTCCTACGGCGCGCGTCGCGGCAATCATGAAGTGATGATGCGCGGCACGTTTGCGAATATCCGGCTGCGCAATCAGCTGGCACCGGGCACGGAAGGCGGCTGGACGCTGTACCTTCCGGGCGGCGAAAAGATGACGATTTACGACGCGGCGGTGAAGTACCGTGAAGCAGGCGTGCCGCTGATGGTGATCGCCGGTAAGGAGTACGGCTCGGGTTCATCGCGCGATTGGGCGGCAAAGGGAGCGCGGTTGCTCGGAGTGCGCGCGGTGATCGCGGAGAGCTACGAACGCATTCATCGCAGCAATCTGCTGGGCATGGGTGTGCTCCCACTGGAATTTCGTGCGGGCGAAAATCGCGAATTGCTGGGTTTGACGGGCCACGAAGTCTTCGATATTGAAGGCGTCTCGGCACTGGCGCCGAAGCGGCCGATCACCGTTCACGCAAAATCGGAAGACGGAAAAGTCAAAACGTTTTCGGTTATTGCGCGGGCGGACACGCCGGAAGAAGTCTCCTACTATCGCCACGGCGGGATTCTGCAATACGTTTTGCGGCAGATGCTGTAGCCAAGAGCTTATTCACATAGACGAGATCAATGAGAGCTCAGCTGCGCCCTTCCTTTTTCTGAGCTACAACCAAACCTCGCGGCGTCGGCAACAACAGCACGGAAAGCAGACCTTCCTCTTCCAGCCGGAGAGCCCCCGCGCGAACTGTCTGCATCGAAGAGCTTGCGTCGTGCATCAGGATCAAACCGTGGGGATTCATCTGCGGCAGGAACTTTCGAACCTCTTGTTCGCGGATCGGTGCATCGCTATCGCAGAAAAGCAAATCGATCTGCCCGTCAACTTTCATTTCCAAACTGGATTCATTGCGCGCGTCGATCCACTCGGCGAGCCCGGAAGCAGCAAAACGCTCTTGGGCAGCGGCAAAGACCTTGGCGTCATACTCACAAGTGATCACGCGGCCCAAACTGTTGGCCTTTAATCCTTCCGCAATGCGCAGCGTGCTTAGCCCGGAAAATGTTCCGGTCTCCACCACGAGCTCGGGCTTTATGGTGGTCACGATGGATTTCAAGAAATCGAGCACTTCCATTTCCGCGGTCATGGAATCGTACATGTGCCAGCGCTCGGGATGCGGGCACTCCGGAGTGGGCCGGTGATATTCCGGCTGAAGGACGTCTCCGCGCGCGGCAATATGCTCCACGATGCGGTGTTCTTTCTTCAACGCGTGGAATTGGCTTTTAAGACGCCAAAGTAACACCGCGCCAACGGCGATGGAGACCAGACTGGCGGCCTGGGCGTTCGAAAGACCGAAAAACGAGGGGGGATTAATGCGAATAAATTCGATCAGGAAGCGGGCAATGCCGGTGAGGATCAGGTAGTTGCAGAAAATCTCCCCTTTGGCTTTGGGGCCGCGCAAAGCTTTTGTTCCCAGATGCCAGAGAAACGCGCCGATCGCGAGCCAGATGAAGAATTCATAGAGCGGAGTTGGGTGCACGCGCTCGGTCGTGGGAACAACGCCATTGGGAAAACTCATGCCCCAGGGCAGAGTCGTCGGCACACCGTAGTCGCCGTCACCGGAGAGCAAACAGCCAATGCGTCCGATGCCGTAGCCGATTGCGGCAGCAGGCGAGCAGATATCCAGAAATTCAAGCGACGGAATTCCGAAATGCCGAGCTAGATAAATGAGAGCTAGAAAGCCACCTAGGAAACCGCCGAACCATGCAAAACCGAACCGGCTGAAAAGCTGCGGCCAGGGGTTGGCAAAAAATTCGGCCGGGCTTTCCAGAACATGATACAGGCGCGCACCGATCAGACCCAGGATGCCCGCCATCCCAATGACTGCAAACCCCCTGTCTTCGAGATAGTGTCCGATCAGCCTCGCCAAGAGACCCTCATGGCGAGCCTCCACTGTGGGGCGATATTTCTCCAGTTGGCCGCGCCGGCGGTTGAAATCCGCTTGAAGAACATAGGCTGCAACGAGCAGGCCGGTCGCCACCATGAGGCCAAACGTGGGAATCGTCAGCGGCCCAAGATGCAAGAAAGGAATCATCGATAAATAGAAGGTCAGGCTCCTCCGTGAGTATACATGACCAACGGAGGCTGTTTAGGGGAGGCGATGGGAGGATGGAAAGGAGAGATGATTCTAATGCCTGATCGAACTGGCGAACAGCCAGACAAGTACGCTGTGCTTTCTTAATGAAGGCAAACTTCGACACTATCGCCGGGTATCAAGACGGAACCGCCTTCGAATGACTCACGCATCTCTTGCCGTGCGATAGGCTTTCCCGCCAGCTTCCACGGCATCGGCTACGTTGGCCTTCACGTCGTCCACCTTCTCTTGGGCGCGGCGCGTCCATCGCTTTCCCGTGGAGGCCGCATCATCCAAGCCTTGTTTTACGGTTCCGCTAATGTAGTCGCGCGTTTCCTCTCCCGAAGACGGCGCAAAAAGCAAGGCAAGTAACGCGCCTACTCCGATACCCACGGCAAGTGTTGTGAACTTCTCCGACCAATTATTCCGACTCATCGTATCCGTCCTCTCTGACTGGTTTGTACAGCTATTGGATAAAACGAATTCACTTTCCAAGGGCTTTCTCGACTTGGCCGATTTTTTTCCGGACCTTGCCGGTTATCTTTTCGCCGATGCCTTCGCCTTCCAGGTCGGGATCGTTCGTCAGTTTGCCCACTTTTTCCTTGATCGTGCCTTTCACTTCGTGAACTTTTCCCGCGATCTCATCCTCTGTGCTTGACTTCATCCAGGTGTACCCCTAAGGGGCTATGTTAGGAAAGACGAAGGGGAATATCTGTCCACATCAAGACACATTTGGGGCTGGCCAGCTATTTGACGCGAATCTTGTTCCGGTGGGTGGCTGACCGGCGGTCAAGCGTGCGAAACGGAAGTTGCCTGGCGAAGGCCCGGCTCTATCGCGGAGCGGGCCGGAAGCGGCGATTGAGGATGGCGCCGAGTGCGAGCCATATCGCCAGTGCAATCCATTCGGCGCGCGAAAAATGCCCCGGAATGACCGGCAGGACTTTCATCAGGAAGAGCAGCAACGAGACAACGATTCCGAGTCCCGTCACAACCCGCAGCGCAATTCGTTTTTCAACCAGCCAAAACGACACGCAAGCCGCCAGCCAGCCCAGGGCCGACGCCATGGACCCGACTTCCGTCACAGGCACGAGTAGCGCGTCACCCAAGAGGACACCGGCCAACGTCCCCGCGGTAATCCCGAGAATGGCGACGGACGGCGTTAGAAACTTCTCATGAACTTCGCCGAACCGTGGCGGGATGGTCCGGCGGCGTCCATAGGCAAACAGAAGACGGCTCGAAGCAACAAAGTTGCCGTTGAAACACTGGAAGAGTCCGAACATGGCCATGAGCAGGATCAGGCGGACGGGCCAGCGGGCTCCGAGCGCCTGTTCGAATGCGATGGCGGTGACGAAACGCTTGCCGAGCAAGCCTTGCCATGGCGCAACATAAGCTACCGCGGCTACCGCGAGGACATAAAAACCTGCGCCAACGAAAAGGGCCAGGGCGATGGCGCGAAAGAATCCTGTCGCGGGAAAATCCAGATGAGCTTCCTCCGCCACCTTGGGCGCCGACTCGAATCCGGTCATGAAATACGGAACGATCTGAATCGTCAGCACGATGGAAACCCACGGAGCCGCATTGAACGCCGGATGAAAATTGGCGGGGGCGCCATACACGGCACTGATGCCCAGAAGCGCGGCAAACAGCAGCAGCATCGCCGCCGTCGTCCAATTCTGAAAGCTGGCGCTTAAGCGGATGCCACGGTAATTCAGCAGCGCGAGAAACAGTGTTAGCGCAATTCCCAGCAATAAACGGGGCAAGAAAACGGGCTGGCCGGCGACCCGATACAGTTCGTAGGAATTCAGCGATGGAAAAATGTAGGCCGCTAGTTTGCCCACTGCCACCGCTTCCCACGGGCAAACGATGAAGTACGCCAACAGCATCATCCAGCCGGTGAAATAACTCACGATCGGCGGAAAAACCTGCGCAGTGTAAGCCGCCTCTCCCGCGGCGTCTGGAAGGCGCCGGACCCATTGGCCGTAGACGTAGCCGACCGGCAGCAAGAGGATTCCACCGAGCGCGAAACCCAGCATCGCGCCGAGCGGCCCGCCACGGCCCAGCCAATCGTCCATAACTACTAGCCATCCCACACCAACCATCGTCCCAAAGGACAGCGCAAAGTAATCGGACAGCCGGAGTTTGCGCGCGAGGGTAGCCATCGGTTCGAAGTGTCGCCCTGATTCTATACAGCTTCCCCGGTTGTGCCATTAGTTTTGACACGTCGTTCATCTACCTCTAACACAGACCTCCTAAAACTCTCCGGGCGGAAGGAATGTGGTGTGCCGTGTCCCGGGTTGCATCCTGTCCGCGAGAGGGTCAATCCGTTGCTATCCAAGACTAAAGATTTCAAGGAGAAACTCTATATGCATCATTGTTTGCAAAAGGCGCTGGCGTCTGTGGCCGCTGCGGCCATTGCGCTCTTGCCCGTTTACCCAGCATCTGCGCGCGACAGGGACGATTCCCCAACGAGCACTCCGATCAAGCATGTTGTGGTGATCTTCCAGGAGAACGTTTCGTTCGATCACTACTTCGGCACCTACCCCCACGCCAAGGCGAACAATGACGGCACTAATTTCTTCGGCGGCGCAAAGGATGACACGCCGCGAGTGAACAGTCTCGAAAGCGCTGGGCTTCTCACCAACAATCCCAATGGAGTGAATCCATTTCGAATCGACCGCAGCAACCCGAATACCTGCGATCAGGATCACGCCTATGGAGACGAACAGTTCGCTTTTCATGCAGGGTTGATGGACCGCTTTGTCGGCACGCTCCCGAACGGGCATCCCTTTAGCTGCAACGACCCGAAGCTGGGCGCAAACAGTACGCTGGGCTACTACGACGGCAATACAGTAACGGCTATGTGGAACTACGCGCAGCACTTCGCCATGAGCGACAACTCCTTCGGCACGACTTTTGGCCCATCGACTCCGGGTCTTCTTAACTTGGTCGCCGGGAATACCTTTGAAGCAACCATCACGAACGGGCTCGGTGCTGGTGGAAATATTGCGGGGGCTGCGACGAGCGGCGCCGTGATCGGCGATCCGGATCCCGCGGGCGATGTGTGTTCGAATCCCAAGCGTACGCAAATCACGATGTCCGGGCAAAACGTGGGCGACCTGCTCAACAAAGCGGGAGTCACCTGGGGCTCGTTCATGGGCGGCTTCGCGAATTGCGCAGCGGTATCCACGGGAACGACCGGGCTGACCACCACCGACTACATTCCCCACCATGCCTTTTTTCAATACTGGCAATCCACGCTCAACGCCAACCACACGCCGCGAACCTCGGTTGCCATGATCGGCCACCAGGGCGACGCAGCGAACCACGAGTACGATATCAACGACTTCTGGGATGCGGTAAAAGCCCACAATCTGCCGGCCGTGAGCTTCTTGAAGGCTCGGGCCATCCAGGACGGGCATGCGGGCTACTCCAATCCCTTGGACGAACAGATCTTCCTCGTAAATACGATCAACGCGCTCGAAAAAACCGACGAGTGGAAGGAAACTGCGGTCATCATCCTCTATGACGACTCCGACGGCTGGTACGACCACGTGATGGGTCCGATTGTGAACCAATCCAACGTGACCGATGATCAGCTACTCGGGGCGGGCAACTGCGGAACACCAAAGCCGGTGGATGCGAATGGGACGATTCAGAACGGGCGTTGCGGTTATGGTCCACGGCTGCCGCTCCTGGTGATTTCTCCATTCTCTCGACAAAACTACGTGGATCATCGCGTGACCGACCAATCGTCTGTCCTTCGGTTCATCGAGGACAACTGGAACCTGGGCCGAATCGGCAGTGGCTCGACAGATGCCATCGCCGGAACGTTGAACGGCCTGTTCGACTTTGACGATGCCGGGCACACTCACAAACTGTTCCTCGACCCGGCAACGGGGCAAATCCTCAACTCCGCAACGGAATAACTTCTTCCGGCAGGCTCGCCTCGCGATTTGTGACGGCGAGCCTGCCTGTTTTCTTGATGCAAAGGGCATCGAGCCGCTCAAACGAGACAACCCGGCGCTGCTCCTAGTCATCTGTTCACGCAGCCTCCTCGGTGCAAGGAGGGATGATCGTGCGTTGGCTTCTTTCCGGGTCATTGGGAATATTGTGTCTTTCAGGTGCAGCATCTGCGCAACCGTCGGATGACATCTCACCTGCGAACGCGAAAGCATCATCTGCAATTGTCGCCGCGACTCCGCTCATCAGCGAAATCTCATTCACTGGGCTGCGCCACATCTCCCCGAAGGCGGTCGAGGCGCAAATCTCCTCGCGCGCCGGCGACCCGTTTGACGCAAGGCGCATCGAGATGGATGTTCGAAAACTGGCACTTCTCGGCTGGTTTGAATCAATTCACGTCGAAGAGCGCGCTACTTCTGCGCCAGCTTCACAGTTCAACGAAGAGTCCGCAAGTGTCGCCCTCTTGTTTCATCTGAAAGAATTTCCGTTTCTTTCCGCTGTGAAGTTCTCGCGCTCCCGGCTGCTCTCGCAAGAGCAAATCCAAAAGCTGCTGGAAGAGAAAAAACTGGCGCCCCCTCTGGGCAAGCCGGCGGACCCGGAGACGCTGCAGCGCATCGCTTTCACGATTCGCTCCGCCTTGAACGAGTTGGGTCATCCGGACGCAAGCGTTCGAATCGAACGTGCGGGATCGCCCAACGCAACGATTTCCGTTCTATTTAAAATCGACGAAGGACCTCAGCTTCGAGTGCGGCGCGTCCTCTTCTCTGGAAATCCGCAATGCTCCTCCAAATTGTTGCATCGACAGATGCGCGACATCACTCCACGGCAGCCATTGGCGTCCTTGCGCAGCAAGAATGCTTACACGCGCGAGGCTTTTGAGGCCGACCGCCAGCGCATGCTTTCCTACTACCAAAATCACGGATATCCGGAAGCGCGCATCGGCAACGAGCAAGTAACACGGATAAATGATCCTTCGCGAGTTTGGCTCCCCTGGCCTCACGCCGCGACTCAGGCGGGATTGTCGCTTTCGATCCCGGTGGAAGCTGGTTCTTTCTATCGCTTGGAGTCCATATCCACCAGCCCGGCCCTCCGGCATGCCGCGGAAGACCGCCGCGAAAAATCTGTCATTCTTCCGGAATGGCAGCGAGACCTGCCCTACTCTGCAGAGCAGGTAGAGAAGCTGCGGCGGTGGTGGCTGGCGGAGCTCCAGCCCAAGGATTCGAAGGGCGATTCAGTCACCTACTATTCCGTGGCGGCCAGGCCGACGTTGGACTCAGACAAACATGCCGCCCACCTAGAACTCGATCTGGGTGATTCCCCGCCGTACATCGTCCGGCGCATTGAATTCCAAGGACTGCACAAATTCAGCGACCGTTACATGAGGCGCCGCATTCCTCTGCGGGAAGGGCGTCCTGTGGACGACCGCGCGCTCGAAGCCGGCCTAGCTCGCATCGCGCGCACTGGCTATTTCAAACCGATCCACAAAGAGGATATTCACGTTCAAATGGATGACGCAACGCGCACCGCCACAGTCTCCATCCGCGTCGAGGAGGCGGGCCAGCAGCGCGCCTCTTTGCTCGGAGGTCACGCGCAATTCGGCAGTACCCTTGGCATCGCCTACACCGTCTTCGATCTCTTGAACCGGGAAGAACTTATCTCCGCGCAGCTGGAAGGCGGGCCGGAAAGTTTGCAAGTCATGCTGGGGCTGGCCAAGGAAGGTTTTTTCGGCACGCGCGCATCGCTTGCGTTTTCCGTTTTCAACAATGTGATTCGCCCGCGATTTGCGAGCAGCGCACAGGGTCCGTTCTTCAATTCGCATAGCGAAGGAATCACTGTCCCCTGGAGCTACGCGATCAATAACACCGACTCGGTTGTCCTCAATTACACACTCTCGCGCACCATGACGGAGTATTCAGTGCCAACATCCGCAGCAGTTCCGGGCGTGACTATTGGTCACGCTCGAAACGACACTTCCAGCCGCTCGCTAGGAATGGCTTGGGCGCACGACACCGGAAACGAACGCCTCACCTTCTCAAACTCCGTCTCTGGAGGAGCCCTTGGCGGCAGCGAAAATATCCTGCGTTCTTCCGGGGAATACGGCCGCATCATACGCGATCCGGTTTTTTCTAAAACCAATGCCTGGGCCTTTCGAACGACCTTCAGCGCTTCCGGCAGTTATCGCGGCGACATGCCTTTCTATTCCCGTTTTTTCTCGGCGGATGAAATTGTGCGCGGGCTTCGCCCCGGAGAGCTTGGTCCCGACGCGCTAATCTTCAAGTCGCTGAACTCCGGTGGCGCCACTTATTCCGCTGCACCGGCTGGCGCAAACCTGATCGGCGGTGCGAACGCTGAATACCGTATCCCACTCGGTGGCAGGGCGGAGGCCGCCGGCTTCTTCGACCTCGGCTCCGGTTGGCTGCTTCCCAATTGGCTGGGACCCTCGCGGCCTTTGCTCCTGAGCTCGACCAACGGCGTGCTTCACGGCTCCACGGGGATTGAATTTCGCTGGACCGTCCCCGGTGTTAACGTTCCAATCCGCGCTTACTACGCCGTAAACGTTTTGCGCCTGGATCGCTCCATTCGTCTCTCGAACAAGTCCGTCTTCTTCGCGCGAAACCGCATCTCCGCTTTCGGGTGGGGGCTCGGTTCCCTGTTCTAAGCCCCGCGTCTGTACTACACTTCCGGAACCATGAAACACGGCAAAGTCATCAAGCAGGCTGCGCGCCTGGCAGAACCATTTTGCGTCACCAAGGGTGAAAAGTTTCGCTTGAAGGATTGCGATCCCTCGGATACCACCGGCGTCAAAAACAAGGAACAAGCCCAGGAGATTCTCGATGGCCGTGTCGGCGTCCTCAATCGCCTCCAGGAAAAACTCTACGCCCAGGACCGCTGGGCGGTGCTCATCGTCCTGCAAGCTCTGGACGCCGCCGGCAAGGACGGCGTGGTCAAACACGTCATGTCCGGAGTAAACCCGCAAGGCTGCGAGGTCTCTTCGTTCAAGGCACCAAGCAGTGAAGAGCTAGGTCACGATTACCTGTGGCGAACGCATAAATGCATCCCCGCCAGAGGGAAAATCGGAATCTTCAACCGCTCGTACTATGAAGAAGTGTTGGTCGTAAGAGTCCACCCGACGCTGCTGAGAGCCCAGAAGCTTCCCGACAGTCTAATCACCAAACACATCTGGGACGAGCGCTATGAGGACATCAATGCCTTCGAAGAGTATCTGACCCGCAACGGAGTGGTGATTCGAAAGTTCTTTTTGCATGTTTCGAAGAAGGAGCAGAAGAAGCGGTTCCTCGAACGACTGGAAGATCCGAAAAAAAACTGGAAGTTCTCCATGGCGGATGTAACGGAACGAGGATTCTGGAAGGACTACCAGGAAGCATACGAAGAGATGATCCAGAGGACGGCCACGAAACATGCGCCCTGGTTCGTAGTTCCCGCGGATAACAAGTGGTTTACGCAACTGATCGTGGCCTCGGCGATTATCCAGGCACTCGACGAGCTCCATTTGTCTTTCCCAGAGGTGGACAAGTCAAAGAAGAAAGAGTTGGAGGCCGTTCGGGAGTCTTTGCTGGCCTTGAACGACTAGTTCTCGATAAATGGCCGGGAGAAATGGGAGCGGGCTACCCACCCTCTCTCGAGGTTAAGCGACCCGCTCCACCACAGAACGAACTCATTTGCCGCAAAGCGCGTGCCATTCCAGCGGAATAAAGCACGCGTTAAGTTGTTGCTTAGGAAGCGATTAGAAGCAGCCTTGGAAGCACGCTAGAGATCTCAATTCTCCAATATCAAAACTTATGGAGACTTCATACAAAATCACGGATGTTGAGCAATTCTCCGGGCTTACTTCCATTCGAAGCTTTGCTGGAGCCCTCCGACCCTCACGTCGAATGTCCCGGGCTCAACAATCCGCTTGTTCTCCATCCCGATGAAGGACAAATCGTCGGCCGTCAATTCGAACGACAAATGGCGGCTTTCTCCAGGCTGCAGGGAAACTTTCGCAAAGCGTTTCAATCGTTTTAATGGTGGCGTCACGCTTGCAAATCGTTTGCTCAGATAAAGTTGCGCGACTTCTTTCCCGGCGCGGTCCCCGGTATTTTTCACCGTCACTTCCACTTGAACGGTAGGATTCCCGGAAACGCCTGCCAGCGCCACGTGCAAGTCCGAATACGAAAAGCTCGTGTAGCTCAGTCCGGCTCCGAATTCGAATTGCGGCGCGCCTTGCGCCTTTCCTTCCCCGTAGTCTTCTCCTTCAAATACTTTGTGGTCGTAGGTAAAGAGGCGGTCCGCCCAGCGCGGATAGGTGATGGGCAGCTTGCCGCTGGGATTAACGTCGCCAAACAATACGTCGGCGATGGCTTGCCCGCCTTCGTTGCTGGGGTTGTAGGCCATCACGATAGCCTTGGCAGAGTCGGCGACGCGGCTGATGATTCGCGGGCGGCCTTCGGTCAACACCAGAATTACGGGCTTCTTGGCTTCTGCGATTTTTCGAACCAGATAAAGCTGCGCGTCCGGCAGATTCAAATCTACGACGTTGCCGGGAGTCTCCGCATAAGCCCATTCTCCGGCGCAGATCACTACGGCATCCGCTTTCGCAGCGGCTTCGGCCGCTTTCGCGATGTCCACCTCGTGGTCGTACGTCGTTCCCGGCACGTAGGTCACGTTAGCCGCGCCGATTTTCCCCTCGATGGCCTTGAGGATCGTCGCATGATCCTTCGGATATGCCCCCGCGCGATCTCCCTGCCAGGTGTACGTCCATCCGTTGTTCAGCGGGACCAGCGAATCCGCGTCCGGCCCCGTCACCAGGACGTGCGCCGTTTTCGAGAGTGGCAGTGTGTGACTTTCGTTCTTCAGCAAGGTGATGGACTCGCGCGCAGCGTCCAGGCTGGCCTGCCGCGATTCCGGCGAGCCGATCACTGTTTTCGCTTCCATGCCGCGGAGCGGATCGTCGAAGAGCCCCATCTGATACTTCACCGTGAGGATGCGCCGCACCGCTTCGTCCACGCGGCTCACCGGCACTTTTCCTTCTTGTATCAGCGCCAGCAGCAGGTCGCTGAAACTGTAATCGCTCGGCACCATGCTCATGTCGATCCCGGCGAGTACTGCGATTCGGGTAGCTTCCTTCTCGTTCGCCGCGATGTGATGTACGGAGACCAGCTTCTTGACGTCCATCCAATCGGACACCACGAACCCCTGAAAACCGAGCTCGCCCCACAAAACGTTTTTCAATAGAAAGCTGTTGGCGTGCCCGGGAATTCCATTGACTTCACTCGAATTCACCATCACCGTATGTGCGCCCGCTTTTATCGCTCCGGCAAAATTCGGAAGAAAAAATTCCCGCAGCGTATTTTCAGGAATCAGAGCTGGTGACCGGTCGCCGCCCGTAAAGGGATAGCTGTACCCGATGTAATGCTTCAGGGAAGCAGACACGTTCACCGGGCTGGAGAGATCGCTTCCTTCATAACCGCGCACCGTCGCCACTCCCATCACCGTCGCGAGATAGGTGTCTTCTCCAAACGTCTCCCACAATCGCGCCCACAGCGGCTGTCTCCCTGCATCCAGAACCGGTGAAAACGACCACGGGATTCCCGCTTTGCGCGTTTCCGCCGCGGCGATCTGGCTGCCGTGCAGCATCAACTCCGGATTCCACGTCGCGGCCATCGCCAGCGGTTGCGGAAAGAGCGTGCCTCCCGCGATGTAATTCGCTCCGTGAATCGTGTCGATTCCATAGAGCACCGGGATCTGCAGCCGCGTTTTCTTTGCTTCTTCCTGAATCGCGCGGATAATTTCGTGCCAGGTCTGCTCGGACAGTGCTTGATCGTTCACATTCAGGATGGAACCGGCGCCGTACTCCCCAACCGCTTTGTGCAGCTTCGCTGCATTGATTCGAATGTTCGGCCCTTGACCGTCCGTGACCATCCCGACTTCCAACTGCGTCATCTGCCCGACTTTTTCCTTGAGCGTCATCTGTCCAAGGATTTTTTCGACCGCCGCGGCAGAGGCGCTGGCCGCTGGACCCGCCGGAGTGAGGTTCTTCTGCAGAAATGTCTGGCTGTCGACAACCCCTGCACCTGGATTATCGGCGCCCGACGGCAATGCCAAAAACATGCAAACTGCCAGTACAATAACGATATGCCTCGACTTACGAAATAGGATGTGCACGCGATTCTCCTTGCAAAGCATCCTAACTCCGGAAGCCACAAAAATACAAATCTTCAGCATGTGAATTTCGGATAGTTCCCGGCCGAAGCGGATTCCTTGACTCCAGCGAGAGAGAAAGTACCTTCGTTTGTCGCTGGAAGTCCTCTGGGCTTGTGTGCTTGCCTCAGTGCGGTGCAGCGTATTGATAGCGCAAGCTCGTCGGCATGTGGTCTGAGCGCGATCGCGTGTTGTATTCCAGCTGATATCCGAGATGCTCCGCGTCCGCGGGATAGTCTTTCCCCTCGGGATACGGATACGGCAGCAAGGAATGGCGCGGCAGTGGCTCCACGGTAAACGCGTGCGCCGCGTAGAAATCCAAATCCTTCTCAAATCCATCCGCATAAAAGAAGTAGTCGCGCACCCAACCCGCGGGAAGTGCAGCGAGTTTCTGCGGATCGAAGTCCAGCTTCAGTCCCTCGCCGGACCCAAACACCACGAACCGGTCATCGGAAGCTTGCAGCAAGTCATACACGTCGCCGTACCGTGTGTAATTCCCCGCCGCGCGCGCATACGGTCCCGTCTTGCTTCGATTCGAATACGAATAGATCGTGTCACTTGCCGGCTGCAGCCGTATTTCGCGCGGATATCCTAGGAACTCGAGCGCAGCTTTCGCCAGCGGCACTTGCGCCACTCGCACGTCTTGCACGTCTCCCGTCTGATCGATGCGAATCGCGTCCCAATAAATCTTCAAGTTGTTGACGATTCGAATGCGCCGCGTCCCCGCCGGAAGTTTGCCTGTCAAATCCGCCACCATCATGCGCTCCAGCCCCGCCGGAAACCCCATGTCCTCCACCACGCGCACCCATTTCCCTTGCGCGTCGAGCGCTTCCACGTACGGGGCGATCACCTTGATTCCCGCCTGATCCGCCGCATACATGGAAGTCGCGGTGAAATAATCCGTGTAGCCATCGATGATCAATCGCAGCGGCTTCTTCGCGTCCCATTCACCGAGGTCCAGTTCGACCCAATGCAATTTCGCAAATCCCGTAAATGGCAAGTCTTCAAAATCCGTCACGTACTTGCGGTCGCGCTTCGAAAGCAGCCCCAGCACATCGTTTCCACGATCATCCCATGCGCCCACGGGCAGGTGCGCATCGCGGCTCGCAATGACGCGGAATTCCGGAAATGGCGGCGCGCTGACAAATCGCTCGTTCGGAAAAACTTCGAATTCCGCCGGATGGTCGATGGCCAGCAGCCGCACTTGATCGAGATAAACTGTCTCCTCCATCGGTTCCATAAACCGGAAGCTCAGCATTCCATTTCGCGGCTTGACGCTGTGCGCGGAAACTTTCATATACTCGTCCGGATCGGGAACGTCGCGCTCCCCAGGGGCAACCCAGTGCCCCACAACTCCCGGCCCGATCATATCCGCGATAAATTCATATTCCCGCCCATTCCACGAAAACAAAACCGGACACGAGCTTCCCCGCCGGTCGAGCTCCGCGATGCTCTGCGCTTTATTTCCTGCGAGGTTGATTTCGTCTTGTGGCACACCCGTCGGCCAAAGCAACCGAATCACTTCGGCATTGCGCTCCGCCCCGAGCCCCGCAAGAATCGGCAACGCGCTCTGACCTAGATAGCCCGACGCGCCCGCCACTTCCCATTTCTGATAGAGCGTGCCCGCGTAGAGTTCCACCTTAGTGCCAATCCCGCTCTTGTTGTCGTTCAGCGCTTTCAGGTCGATACGCATCCAGTTGTTTTTGTTCCCGCCCTCATTGCGCAGAATCGCCGGCCCGCCGCCGAGTTGCGTGACCACCAGATCCGCGGCGCCATGTCCTTCGATGTCCGCCACCGCAATCGCCCGCGGCTGATTCAATTTCACCGCGTCCAGATGCACATCCTTCGTAACGTCGCTCCAGCCTTTGTTTCCCAAATTCCTCAACAAGCGAAGTTCCCCTCCGCTGTTCGTTTCGCCCGCGGCGATCAGATCGAGCCATCCGTCATTGTCGTAATCGAGCGCCGCAATTCCCCATCCGCGTTGCCACCCAAAATCCGGCAGCGCCACGCGTTCGAGCCTTTTGCCCTCCACATTCCGCCACAAACTAATCCCCGGCGCGCCCGCGTGCGTGAACGCCAGGTCCATCCAGCCGTCTTTGTCGAAGTCGAAAGCCACCACTCCCACCGCGGGCGGCAGATTCTCTTTGCTGAAATCAATCCCGGGCAGCGGCGCGAATTTCCCTTCGCGCGGATTCAGATAGATCGCAGCCCCCGTCGGCCCGCCCGCAAACACAAAGTCGATGGCCCGATCATTGTTGAAATCCGTTGTGACCACTCCGCCGCCCGTAGCCGCTATACCGAGCGCCGTATCCGCCGAAACGTCGGTAAACGTGCTATTCCCGTTGTTCCGCCAGAGAGTATTGTGAGCTGCCGGGCCAGGCGACCCCGAGTCCGCAGCCATCGTGATGTACAAATCCAAATCGCCATCGTGGTCGTAGTCCACAAACGTGACGCCCACGCATCCCTTGTCCCGCCGGATTCCCACCTTCTCCGTCACATCTTCAAACTTGCCATCGCCCCTGTTGTGCAGCAGCCGCACGCCGTCGCTCAAACAAACCGCGAGATCTGTGCGGCCGTCATTATCGAAATCGCCAGCGACGCAGCCGAGCCCGCTGCCCTTAAGCTCGATGCCTGCATCTTGTGCCACATGTTGGAATTTCCCGCCGCCAAGATTGTGCAGCAAGTGGCTTCTGCCGTTCACATCGCCGCTCACCAGAAAAAGATCCGGTTTCCCGTCGCCGTCGTAGTCGAAAAAACACGCTCCCGTGCTCGGTCCAAGGCCAAGATTGCTCTCGCTAGTCCCCGCGGCAAACGCGTTGGGTTGCGGCGCATATCGCACCGGAATCGCAGCTGGCACTTCGACCACCGTGCTGCGCGGCAACTCCGCCAGCGAGTATCTCCCTTGATCGCCATAGCCCGCGCCGAACGGTGTCCCCAAATGTTCCGTCGTGATTTTCTGAAAGCGCGCCAGATGCTCCCGCGCAGACGCGGAATCTCCCTTGCGCTGAAATGCCCGCGCCAATCCAAATTCCGCAGAAGCATGATAAGGATAAAGCGCCAGCCCCTTCTGAAACGCCGCGATCGCCTCGTCATATTTTTGCAACTGCGTGTTCAGGTAACCGAGAAAATAGTAGGCATCCGCCTCTTGCGTGATTTCCGTGACGTGCTGGAAAGCAGCAATCCCTTTTTCTGTCTCCCCAAGATCTTTGTAAACCAGCCCGAGGTTGTACCACGCATACGGATCCTTCGGCATTTGCTGAGCCGCCTCTTCCAGCGCCGCCCGCGCCGCCTCCAACTTTTGCTGCCCCATCAGCGCAATTCCCAGGTTCAGCCGCGCCACCGCAAATTTCGGATCGGCCGCCAGCGCCTGCTCAAAGTATTTTTCCGCATCCCCAGACCGCTGCTGATTCATGTACGCCACGCCCAGCGTGTTAAAGCGGTAGGCCTCCGCCGCACTTGCAACGGTCACAGGCTTCTTCGGTGCCACAGCCTTTTCCTGCGCGGGCATCGAGTTCGAATGCAAAAACAGCGCGCCCCAAACAACCAAAACAGAAAAAGCGAGAACACTTCCTGCATTGCGCCAAAACCAGATTTGCATGATTTTTTTTCTTTCCATTCGCCCAGAATCCCAAATCTCCTTGCCGCCACATCCGCGCCATTGGAATTCTGTGGGCTGCCTCCACCACCGTCAACCGTTTTGTGCCGTTTCCGGCTCCTTCCTGCGCTTGACCTCCATCGCGCATCCGCATACTCTCGCGCTTTACCCTATGCACTTTTCTACCTACTCCACCATCCAAGAAATCTCCCAGGGCATCCGTTCGAAAGCCTTTTCTCCTATCGAAATGGTCAACACCCATCTCCAGCGCATCGCTTCGTGCGAGCCAAAGCTCAATGCCTTCGTCCATCTCGACGAGCACGAAGCACGCATCCAGGCTGCCGTCGCCCAGTCCTCCGTTTTGCGCGGTGATCGTCTGGGCCCGCTCCACGGCGTTCCCCTCACTGTCAAAAGCTGCATCGACGTCGCCGGTTGGCCGTGCCCCGCCGGTTCTCTTCTCCGCAAAGACTTCGTGCCACACGAGGACGCCCCGCTCGTCTCGCGCCTCAAAGCCGCCGGCGCCATCCTCCTCGGCAACACCAACACGCCCGAATTCTTGATGGCCTATGAAACCAACAATCTCCTCAACGGAAAAACGAGCAATCCCTGGAACTTGTCCTATTCCGCGGGCGGTTCCAGCGGCGGCGAAGCCGCGGCCATCGCCTCTGGCTGCTCCATGGGCGGTGTCGGCAGCGACGGTGGCGGCTCCATTCGCGTGCCCGCGCATTTCTGCGGAGTCTGTGGCCTGAAGCCCACTCCCGGCCGCATCCCTGCAACAGGACATTTCCCAGCGGGAGTCGGCGCGTTCTCCTGGATTGGCGTAGTCGGCCCCATGGCCCGCACCATTGCCGATGTGCGCCTGCTCTTCGAAGTGATGGCCGGCCCCGACCCCGGCGACGCCCTCAGCGCGCCCGTTTCTCCGCGCCGTTGCATCGAAAGCGATTTGCGTGGCTTGCGCGTCGGGATCCTTGAGAGCGATGCGCTCGGCGTCGCGACTCCCGAAACGCACACCACCGTCGCCCGCGCAGCAAAGTCTCTCGCTGAAAATGGATTCTTAGTGGAACCGTTCCGCCTCACTGGCCTGGATCGGGCCCTGGATCTCTGGTGGTTCTTCTTCGGTCCTGTGATCGCCAATTTGCTTCAGCCCGGCATTGCAGGCCACGAAGCTCAAACCAGCCCCATGCTGCTCGAATATCTTTCCCGCGCCGCCACTCCAGAGCACATCTCTCTCGATCGATTCCTGAAAGCATGCGCGGACCGCGATCTGCTCCGCGCCGAAATCCTCCGCCAGTTGCAAGACGTGCCCATCCTGTTCTCACCCGTCTCTTCGAATCCCGCCTTTCATCACGGTGAAGGAAACTACGCCCCCGGCACCGGCTATCGCGACACCATGCGCTTTTCCCAATGGCTCAACTTGACCGGTTTCCCCGGCGTCTCGGTGCCCGTAGGGCATTCGAACGAAGGACTGCCCATCGGCGTCCAGGTTATCGGCCGCCCCTTCGAAGACGAATTGGTTTTGTCAGTTGCCGAAGCTATCGAAACCGCGCGCGGCCCGTGGCAGCCGCCGCCGCTGGAATTTGCGTAGCGCCACCCATACCTCACGGCGGCGGCTGTTGCTTAAGCTCAGGATTGGGCACAAGAAGTTCCCCTGCCGACTCGCGTTCCTTGTCCAGTCGCTTATCGATCGTTTTCTCCGCCGCCGCAAATTCCGCCTGCGCCTCTTTCTGTCGTCCCAATTGTGTGAGAATTCTTCCCCGCAAGAAATGGCTGCCATGAGTTTCCGGCGACAGGCGCACGGCTGCGTCCACCATCTTTAATGCCTCAGGCAGTTTCTGCTGTTTCTGATAGAGCTTGGCCAGCCCCAGGTACGCTCCTTCGCCTTTCGCATCGCGCTCCAGCGCCTCGCGAAACGCTTTCTCCGCTTCCCCATCTTTTTGCAAGCGTGCGTAAAGAACTCCTAGTTGCTCGTAGTTGTCGGCGAGATCCGGCTCCAGCGCAATGTCCTTGCGAAACTCCGCTTCCGCTCGCTCGTTGTCGCCCGCTCCCATGTACGCCATCCCCAGGTCGAAATGCAGAAAGGGAAGGTTCTCGTTTCCGGCGGCGGCGCGTTCCAGCTCCGCGGTCGCTTCCGGCACTTGGTAGCGGTTGAGGTAGGCTTTGCCGAGAATCAGATGAAACTCCGGCGTCTCGCCGCCCACCTCCACTAATCGGGCCAGCGCTTTCTCATCCACATCATTCTTTCCCGCGTTATGCGCCGCGATGCTAAGCACATAGAGATACATCACGTCATTCGATTCTTGCGGCCACAGTGGCTCAAGCTGTGTAACGGCATCGTCGTAATGTTTCGTAAACAGCTCGCACAGTCCCAGCAAGTATCTCGCCTGCCGCGAATCCGGCTGCTCTCGAACCACCGATGACAGCGGGGCGATCGCCGCACCATACTCGCCTTGGTGGTAGTACACCAGGCCGATGTTCAGCCGGATCCCGCTCACTTTCGGCTCCAGCTTCGCCGCCTTTTGCAGGAGACGCAGTGCCTGATTCCAATCCTTGCGCCGCATGGCGATCACACCCAAGTTGGAGTATGCGGCTCCCGCCTGCGGCTCCATCGTGAGCACCTTGCGGAACGCCTTTTCCGCGCTATCAAGGTCGCCGTTTTGCAGCGCCGCCTGTCCTTTTGCAAACAAAGCTTGGGCATTCAGTTGCCCGCTCCCTTTTGCAGGTGACGAACTTCCTTGGGGAACAGCATCCGCTTGCCCAGCTCCATTTGTCGGACCGGCGCTGGCCGCCAACCCGCTCCCCGACACCAGCCCCATCGCCAGCAGGCATGCAATCTTTCGAAATCTCGACAAACGCTCGCGCATGACCGTTCAGTTTCCGGCAGTGCCCCCCGGATTACAAGAACCGAACGCCGGCAGGCTCCAAAATTCCCCCAAAACTACCTCCCAAATCCGTTCCTCCTCCGTCTATCTGCGAAGGCGGCCTAAACTTCCCTCTTGACAAGGTTCGCGGAATGCCGTATTAACTCGTTTTAATAACCTGTTTCGGTGCCTTTTTGTGCTTGTCGAGCAGCGGGGGATAGTGGCCAATGAGGGACCGGATACAACGTTTTTTCAGGGGTGCCTGCTTTACCTTTATTCCGATGCCTTCGTGTTCCATTCCCTGCTCGCTTTCAGAACCTTCTCAGAGGGGTGACAAAGTGATTGAAAAAACGAATTCTGTTTTTGTTTTGGCTCGCAAGCCGGCAGTAGCCTGCTTCTTTCTCTTCGCGCTGTTTGTCATGCTCTGCCTCCCGTTCGCTGCGCAAGCACAAGACTCCGGCTCCATTACCGGCACCGTGCGCGATACTTCCGGCGCTGTCGTTCCGGACGCCGAGGTGAAATTGACGAGCTCGGCCATCGGCATCACTCGCACCACCACCACCAATGGCGATGGCGATTACCTCGCCGCCGTTTTGCCTCCCGGCGTCTATGACATGACCGTCGCCGCGAAAGGCTTCAAGGTCTACCAGGCCAAAAAGATTGTCGTCCGCGTGGCAGAGAAGGGCCGCGTCGATGTCACGCTCCAAGTCGGCCAAATGACTGAAAACGTCGTTGTCGAAGGGTCCAACGTCGCCCAGGTGGAAACGCAATCGTCCGAGATCTCCGGCGTCGTTACCGGCAAGGAAATCAGCCAGCTGGAATTAAACGGCCGCAACTTCACGCAGCTCGTCACCCTGGTCCCCGGCGTCAGCAATCAGACCGGGCAGGATGAGAGCGCAGTCGGCCTCAATGGAAATATTTCATTCAGCATCAACGGCGGCCGCGGTGAGTACAACAATTGGCAGGTCGATGGCGCCAACAACATGGATACCGGGTCCAACAACACCCTGGATGTTTTCCCCAGCCTGGAAGCCGTTGCCGAATTCCGCGTGCAAACCTCAAACTACAGCGCCACCTATGGCAGAAACGGTTCCGGCAACATCGAAGTCATCACCAAGTCCGGTACCAAGTCCTTCCACGGGGACGCCTACGAATTTCTGAAAAATGACGCTTTTGATGCCAACCGGTTTTTTAACAACGCCGGCGGGCTCCCCAGGCCTTCAGACAAGAAGCACGATTTCGGCTACACCATTGGCGGGCCGGTCTTTATTCCCGGCCATTATAATACCGGCAAAGAGAAAACCTTCTTTTTCTGGTCCCAAGAATGGCGCCGCGAGCGCGATCCCTTTTCCTTCAACCAGAAAGTGCCCTCTAGCGCCGAACGTGGTGGAAACTTCAACGACGTTTGCCCTGGGACGGAGTGCCCGGTAGATCCAGCCACCGGCTTGCCGTTTCCTGGAAACAACGTACCCATCGACCCCAACGCCAAGGCCATGATGAACGCGCTGATCCCCGCTCCGACGCTTGATAGTGGAGCCAATTCTTTCTTTATCGGTTCGGTCACCGAGCCGCTCACCTGGCGCCAGGAATTGATTCGCGTCGACCACAATTTCAATTCGAAGCTCCGCCTCATGGGGCGCTATATCCACGACTCTTATTCCAGTGTCGACCCCACCGTCAGCTTTGTCGGCAACCCCTTTCCCTCCATTCAAACAAAAATCGGCACTCCGGGAACCAGTTTTGTGACCCACCTCACGGCCACAATCACCCCATCCTTGCTCAACGAGTTCGTCTTTAGCTATTCGGCCGACCATCTTCTTCTCGTAAATACCGGCCCCTTCCAGGTTCCGGCAGGCTTTACCATGACCGGCCTTTTCGCTACCGGATCTGGCGGAGCGCAGTTTGAGCAAATCCCGGGCGTCTCTCTTGCCAACGGCGCGGCTTATGGCGGCGGCTTCACCGTCAATCCCGGTTTCATGCCCTGGATCAACTCCAACCCCACCTACGGCTACCGCGACACCGTCACGAAAATCATCCGCAACCACAACCTGCAGTTCGGCGGCGAGCTCATCGCCATCCAAAAAAACGAGCCGAGTGCCCCGACCAGCGTGGGACTTGGCGGCGTTTTGACCTTTGATGAATCGAACGCCAACGTCTCAACTGGAAACTCCTTCGCCGACTTCCTCCACGGGAACATCGCTTCCTACGCGCAAACGAGTGCGATTGTGAAGTATTACTACCGTTATAAAATCTTCGAGCCTTATTTCCAAGACGACTGGCATGTGACCAAACGTTTGACCCTGAACCTGGGTCTGCGCATCAGTATGTTCCAAACCAATCGCGATAAAACCAGAACCTCCTTCAATTTCGAGCCTTCCGTCTACGCCGCGGGCGCGGCCAATGCCCCGCAAATTGACGTGGATGGCAGTATCACCGGTGTTCCGGGCGCTCTTATCCCTAGCGCTACCGCCAATCCATTTGTCGGCATTGTCCAATGCGGCGGCAAGGGCGGCAATTCCTCGATCTCGGCCGATCTTCTCGCTTCGTTTCCCTCGGCCTCCGTATCGGGAACCTCCCTGCCTGGTTGCGTTAAGGGCCATCTATTCAACCCGGGGCCCCGACTCGGATTTGCGTTTGATCCCCATGGCGACGGCAAGTCTGTCATTCGTGGCGGCTATGGTGTTTTCTTCGAGTACGGGAATGGCAACGAAGCCAACGCCGAATCGCTGGAAGGCACGCCTCCCCGCGTCCTCACCGCCAGCCAGCCGAACGTTGCACCGAACGGCACGTCATGCACGGCTGCCTCGGGATATACCTGCATCGGCGGCGCCGGCGGCGTGTTCCTCCCCTTCTCCGTCAACAATGAGCCTCCCGCGAACATCCAGACCGTGGCCCAGTGGCCCTACGTCCAACAGTGGAACCTCAGCTACCAACGCGAGCTTCCCAAGAATTTCGTGGGCAGCATCGCCTACGTAGGCAGCAAAGGAACCCATTTGACCGATGCCCGCGACCTCAACCAGATGAAATCCCTGGCTGACTTGGGCGTGGCCAACCCCTATAAGAAGGGAGAGGCCATCGGCCCCAACGATTGCTCCACGTTCACCACTCCCAGTGGCGTACCGATCACCGGACAAGCTGCTGTAAATCTAGGTGTGGCCTGCGGCAACAACGCCGATCCATCTCGGCCGTTCGTCGGTTTCGGGACACTCGAGTTTCTCGAAACCCAGGCCAACTCCTCCTATAACGCTCTCCAAGCCAACATCCGCCGGACTTTAGGCTCGCTCATTGTGAATGCTTCCTATACCTACAGCCATTCGATCGATAACTCCTCCGCTCGAGGTGACTCCAGGTTCGTCGATTCCTACAATTTGCGCGCTAATCGCGGCAGCTCCAGTTTCGATGAGCGGCACATTCTGAACATCAGTTACGTCTACGACTTGCCGTTCTTCAACAAGTCTTCCGGGCTAACCAAGACCCTGCTCAGCGGCTGGCAGTGGTCCGGTATCATCACCTCCCAGAGCGGGACTCCCACTTTGTGTCCCGGATGCAATAATCCCGCTGACCTCGCCAATACGATATTTGGCGACAGTGCTGGCGTTGGCAACGGCGTCGGTACCGGTTCACGCCCCGATCTCGTGGGCAATCCCCACGCCACTCCTTGCCAGGCATCAACGGCTCCGGGTCCTTACCTCTTCAATCCCTGTGCCTTTGCTGCCCCGCAAGGGTTGACCTTCGGGAATGTCGGCAGGGACTCCTTAAATCTGCCCCATCGCACGCAATTCGACATGGGCCTTTTCAAGCACTTCCCGATCAAGGAAGCCGTCTCCGTGGAGTTCCGAGCCGAAGCATTCAACATCTTCAACCACACTCAGTTCTCTGGCGTGGATACGAACTTTGATCCGGCCAGCACCACATTCTTGACGGCCACTCAGACCCATCTGCCGCGCATCTTGCAGTTCGGTTTGAAGTTCGTTTTCTAGCCGAGTCGTCAGCTTTAGGGCGGTCCGGCCTGGGCCGGGCCACCCTTCTTTTTTTGGCGAATCCCGGTTCTCTTCCCCTTCGAATGGAGTAAAATGCGGTGCATGAATCGACGCAAATTTATTGGTACTTCCGTCGCTGCCGCGACCCTCGCCGCCGCTCGTCCTTCCTGGGCCGCGGACTCCATCCATCATATTGACCGCGTCGGCATCCAGCTCTACACCGTCCGCGCCGCCATGAAGACGGACTTCGAAGGCACCATTGCGAAAGTCGCTGCGACCGGCTATAAGGAAGTCGAATTCGCCGGACTTTTTGATCCCAAGGGCGGTTACTTTGGCCGTTCTCCTAGAGACGTCCGCGCCATTCTTGACCAGAACGGCTTGGCTGCGCCTTCGGCCCACGCAGGCTACGACGTCGTCGACAAAAGATGGCCGGAGGCCCTCGAAACCGCAAAGATCGTCGGTCACAGTTACATCATTTGTCCGTGGATCGACGAAAAACAACGCTCCCAGCCTGGCGGCTGGAAGCGCGCGGCGAATCTCTTCAACAAAGCCGGCGAAGCCAGCAAAAAAGCGGGCATCCAGTTCGGCTATCACAATCACTCGTTCGAATTCGATCCCGCGCTGTCGCTCGACGGCAAACTCCCTTACGACTTTTTCCTTGCCGAGTTGAATCCCGAATTCGTCACCATGGAGCTCGACCTCTGCTGGATCAGCGTCGCAGGCAAAGATCCTGTCGCCTACTTCGAAAAATATCCCGGCCGCTTTCCGCTCGTCCACGTCAAGGACTGGATCAAGGACGCCTCGACGCCGAGCGCTTACCAGGGCGCGATGGGCCAGTCCGTAAAATTCGGCGGCCGTATGGCCGATGTCGGCCAGGGCTCCGTGGACTGGAAACGCATTTTCGCGCACTCCGAACAAGCCGGCATCCAACATTATTTCGTCGAAAACGACGATCCCAAATCCGCCTTCGACGACATCAAAATCAGTTACGACTATCTTCACAGCTTGCAATTTTGATTTTCCTTTGCAGGGGCGTCCGCCGCAGCGGACTGCGCCCTTCTTTTCTTTCACCTCATCTCTCGCGCTAAACTATTCGCGCCCCATGAAACCAGGCGCTATTGAAACCGTTCGCGACATGCTTCTGCAGCGCTGTCCGCGCTGCCGCGTCGGCAAGATTTTTCATCGCTCCATTTTTCTCGGCCTCCCCAAAATGCACGAATCGTGTTCTGTCTGCCATCTGCGCTACGAACGCGAACCTGGCTACTTCCTCGGCGCCATGTACATCAGCTACGTTTTGGCGGTGCCCATCGTTGCGCTGATTGCGGTTCCGCTCTGGAAGTTCTCGGGCTTGAGTTTCGCCAAACTCATTCTCTGGACCGCCGCCCTGTTCTTGCCCTTCGTTCCCTCCATCACGCTGCTCGCTCGCGTCCTGTGGATCTATCTCGACCAGACCCTCGATCCCGCCCGCCGCTAGACAACGATTCCGTTTTCGTTCTTCCTTCCCGAGGAGGCAAACAGCGGATCCCTTACTACGTTCGGGATGATGGGAATTGAGAATGTGGTGCTAGTGCTGGAGAGCGGCCCGCCTCGGAAGGCGGGCCCTACAACGGCAGAATCAGGATTCGGGGACCGGTGGGCAGCCGGGGAATTCGCGGAGGGGGGTGTTGCCGATGTAGCCGAGGTCGGCGATGCCGATTTTGCTGGTGTAGAAGCCGTCGCAGGTGAGGCGGCGGAGAAAGGCGAAGAAGGAGACGCCCTGGCTTAGGGCGCGATCTTGCTTGGCGTTTTTGCGGAAGGCGATGAGGTCGAGGACTTCTTTTTTTTGCTCGGGGGTGCACTCCATAAACAGTTTGGCGTAGTGGTCGGTGCAGAAACTGTCGAGCCAGAAGAAGCCGCCGCCGAGCTTCAATTGGTAGTCTTCGTTTTCGCTGGTGAGCAGGTCAATGAACTCGGGCGCTCCGGCTTCGACGGCGCCGCCGGATTTTTCGTCCTTGGGGATAATGGCGTCGCACAAGAAAACCAGCGTGGAGTATTGCGGGGCGGAGAAATATTTTGGGGTGTAGGCGCCGGCGGGGGCAGCGGATTTTTCTTTGTGGACCATTTGGTGGGCGTATTCGGCGGCTTCGGCGGGGATGACCTGGAGGACGGAGCCGGCGGCGCCGACCGCGAGGGTGCGGAGGATATCGCGACGGGAGATGGACTCGTTCATCGTGGCACCTCACGGGAGGAAGAAGAAAGATTTAACACAGAGGGCACGGAGGACACAGAGAACGCAGAGAAGAGGAGGAAAGATGGGGCGGGCATGGCTAAAGCCATGCGCCTACGCAAGCGAGATAGGGATTCGTTGCGGGGCATGTTAGAGGTTGCCCTTCTTGGCTTCGTCGAGGAGGTATTCGCTGGCGCGCCAGGAAAGGGCCATGATCGTGAGCGTGGGATTCTTGTCGGGATTGGTGACCAGCGGCGCGCCGTCGGTGACGAAAAGATTTTTCACGTCATGCGACTGGCAATAGCCGTTGAGAACGGAGGTTTTCGGATCGGCGCCCATGCGGGCGGTGCCCACTTCGTGAATGATTTTGCCGCCTTCCTCGATGCCGTAGGGATACTGGCCATCGATGGAAGTTTTCGTTTTGTACTCGCCGCCCATGCTCTCGACGATGGTGCGGAAAGTTTCCTGCATATCCTTGGCCTGGCGCAGTTCGTATTCCGACCACTTGAAATGGAAACGCAGCGCGGGGATGCCCCACTGATCGACGACGTCGGGATCGATTTCGCAATAGGTATCGGGATTGGGAATCATCTCGCCGCGCCCGGCGAAGCCAATGTAGGTGCCATAGACCTGGCGCGCGCGCTGTTTCAGCTTGGCGCCGTAGCCCTCTTCCTCGTGGCAGAGTCCATTGAACATGCCGACCTCGGGCATATGGAATCCGCCGCCGAACTCGATGTGGTAACCGCGGGGAAAATCGTTCTTGCGATCGAATTTCCACCACGGAATGTACATGTGCATATCGTTCGCGCCGTCGTGATTGTGCGGCGGAATCTTTTCAAGTTGCGGGAAATGGCCGTAGCCGCTGCTGCCGACGGAATCGGTGAGATATCTCCCCACGGTGCCGGAAGAATTCGCAAGCCCGTCGGGAAACGCAGCGGACTTGGAATTCAGGAGCAAGCGCGAGGATTCGCAAGCGCTGGCGGCCACAACGATGGCGCGCGCGTTGACGCGTTTTTCCGTGCGCGTGGCTTTGTCAATGTAGGCGACGCCTTCGGCTTTGCCTTCTTTGTTTACGAGGATTTCGCGGGCCATCGCGCCGGTGACGAGAGTGAGCTTTCCCGTTTTCATGGCAGGCGGCAGCAACACCTGACTGGAGCTGAAGTTTGAGGCCGTGACGCAGCCACGGCCGCACTGTCCGCAGTAATGGCACGGGAGACGGCCATTCAAGGATTTCGTGAGGATGGCCATGCGGGAGGGGATGCAGATAATCCCGAGCTTGTCGCAGGCTTTCTTGACCATCAGCTCGGTGCAGCGCGGTTTGGGCGGAGGAAGAAAAACGCCGTCTGGAGCGCTGCTGACGTTTTCCCTGGTGCCGAAGACGCCGATGTAGCCTTCGACCTTGTCGTAGTAGGGGGAGAGATCTTCGTAGCTGATGGGCCAGTCGTCGCCGAGGCCGTCGCGCGAACCGGATTTGAAATCGATGGGAGAAAAGCGCAACGCGATACGGCCCCAGTGATTGGTGCGGCCGCCGACGACGCGCGAGCGAAACCACTGGAAATTAGCGCCGGGAGCGGAAGTGTAGGGCTCGCCGGCAATTTCCCAGGCGCCGTTGGGCGCGAGGAATTCGCCGAAATTGTGGCTGGCGTGGCCACCAACTCCGGCGCCACGATGGGGCAATTCATACGGCCACATCAGCATCTTGAAATCTTTTTCGGGATTGATGGGGGGGCCGGCTTCAAGCAAGACGCAGCTGAGGCCGCCTTCGGTGAGAATTTTTGCGGCCATGCCGCCGCCTGCGCCGGAGCCGATGATGCAGACGTCGTAGTTTCTTGGGGAACGAATTACCTGGGCCATTTCGAATCTTTCTCCCTAGAGTTCATTGCGCTTCATGGCGGAAACGGCGAAATCGCAGGCGCGGGCGGTGAGCGCCATATAGGTGAGCGACGGATTCACACAGGAAGTGGAAACCATGCTGGCGCCATCAGGCATGAAAAGATTTTTGGCGTCGTGCGCCTGGTTATTGGCATTGAGGACTGAGGTTTTGGGATCGCGACCCATGCGCGCAGTGCCCATTTCGTGGATGGCCAGGCCGGGCGGCGAGATTTTCTGCCAAACGTTGATGTCCTTGGCTCCCGCGGAGGCGAGAATTTCCGCGGCCTGAATTGCGATGTCTTTCGACATCTTGTGTTCGTTGTCGCTCCAGTCGCAGTGGATTTTCAGCGTGGGGATGCCCCAGGCGTCGAGTTTTTCCTTGTCCACTTCGACATAGTTATTGTGATTGGGGAGGCACTCACCAAAACCGCCCATGCCGAGGTACCACGGGCCGGGCATTTTCAGCGTGTTCTTGAATTCCGCACCGAGCCCTTGCATGCCCATGCCGCGGGACCAGCCGGCGCGGCTGCCGCCGCCCTGGTAGCCGTAGCCGCGGACGAAGTCCTTGTGTTTCGAATTGACGTTTCGAAAGCGCGGAATGTAGATGCCGTTGGGACGATTGCCAAAAGGCATTTTGTCTTCGTGGCCGGGCATTCTGCCGCTGGCGCCGGCGCCCATGTGGTGATCCATGAGGTTGTGGCCGAGTTCGCCGCTGGAATTGGCGAGGCCGTTGGGAAATTCGGGTGTGGCAGAATTGAGAAGAATGCGCGTGGATTCGAGGGTCGAGGCGCAAACAAAAAAGATGCGGGCTTTGAATTCGAGCTCGTTTTTCGTCTGTCCGTCGACGACGCGGACGCCGCTGACGCGGCGGGACTTCGAATCGTAAATGAGGTTGCGGACTACGCTGTACGGACGCATGGTGAGGCGGCCGGTTTTTTGCGCAGCGGGAAGCGTGGAACTAAGGCTGCTGAAATAAGAGCCGGTGATGCAGCCGCGATGACAGACACCGCAGTAGTGGCAGGCGGCACGGCCTTTGTGGACGCGGGTGAGAACGGCGGAACGGCCGATGGTGACGATGCGGTCGTCGAAATTCTTGGCGACGGCGGCGCGGAGATCCTGCTCGACGCAGGTCATTTCCATTGGCGGGAGAAATTTTCCGTCGGGGAGCTGCGGCAACCCTTCGGGCTGGCCACTGATACCGGCGAATTCTTCGACGTAATCGTACCAGGGTGCAAGTTCCGCGTAACGAATGGGCCAGTCGATGGCGATGCCCTCTTTCAAATTGGCTTCGAAATCGAGATCGCTCCAGCGATAGCTCTGGCGGCCCCACGTGATGGATTTGCCGCCGACCTGGCGTCCGCGAATCCAGGAGAAGTGTTTGCCGGGATCGCTGGAGTAGGGATTTTCCTGGTCATTGACGAAAAACTGATGGGAGTATTCATCGCAGGCGTAGTAGACCTCGCGCTGGATGCTCTGCGTGGTCCTGCGCCCGTTGCGATCGTCCCAGCCACGATGCTTGAGCTCCCAGACGGGAACGTGCTCGACGTAGTCGCGTTCGGGAACGATGGAGCGGCCGGCCTCGAGAACGAGCGTGTTGAGGCCCTTTTCGGTGAGTTCCTTCGCCGCCCAGCCGCCGGTGATACCTGAACCGATGATGATTGCGTCGTAATTTGCAGTAGCCATATGCGCTCCCTTTGATTAGGCGTCGCCGAGACCGGGGCCACGTGGGGCGCAACCGTGCTGGGCACCTGGAATAATCTGAAGCTTGAGTTCCTGGGTGAAACCGATTTCGGAAGTGTAGTAACCGTGGAGGGTGAGGCGTTTGAAGACGGAAAAGAAACTGCCTTCGAGCTGTCTGTCACGGTCCTCGAGTTCGTCGCGGTCGGGGCGAGGGGGGCGAGTGCTGGATTCGAATGCGGCGGCTTCGTCCATGGCGCGGAGGAGGGAGAGTTGCTGCGCGGGCGAGGCGTCCGAAAAATCCTTGGCGAATAGTTCGTTGCTTTTCTTGTCGACGTCAGCGAGGCCATCGAGGAAATTCTTGCGTTCGTCCTCGTGAGCCCATTCGGTGAGGATGACGTCGATGAATTCGTTGACGCGAGCGGCCTTGGCACCGGGCGTGTCGGTTTCGGGAATGATCTGATCGATCATGGCGACGACGGTAGCGTTTTGATGGGGATTCAGGGTGCGGAGCGCGTAGCCTTCCGGCGGATGAGATGTGCGAAAAAATGCGAACGCTTCCGGAGAAAGCGCCGGTAGCGCGGCGCCTGCAGCAAGAATTCTCAACATTTCACGCCGTTGCATAGAACCTCCCAGAATGGAGCGCGTTCGAAGATTGTTGCTTGCCGGAGCGGCCGAATTTTAGGGCCATTTCACGTGCCGTTCGAAGGGCGGCGACCGATTCGCCTACGGGCTTGAATTCCATCGCGACGTAGCGGCTGTAGCCGAGTTCGCCGAGCTTTCGAAAGATATTGGGATAGTAGATTTCGCCGGTTCCGGGATCGTGGCGGCCAGGAACGTCGGCGACGTGGACAAGACCGACGAGGTCGATATTCTTTTCGAGCTTGGCGATGAGGTTTCCGGCGGAGATTTGTTCGTGGAAGAAATCGTAGAGAAATTTGACGTGGGGATTGGCGACGGAGCGGACGATTTCGAATCCTTCGGTGGAAAGGGTCAGAAAATATTTGGGGTTTTCTTCGGGGTCGATATTTTCGATCAGGAGTTCGATGTTGTTTTCGGCGGCGATTTCGCCGCCGCGCTTGAGGGTTTCGATGCAGTTGGCGCGCATTTCACTTCGGGAGATACCGGGAACGGCATCGCCGGTCTGCATGATGAGCCGGACGCATTCAAGTTCGCGCATGGTGGGAATGAATTCGCGAAGAGATTTGAGAAATGGTTCGCGGGCGGAGGCGTCGGCGAGAGGTAGCCAAACGCCGGTGGTGCCATCAAATTCAATCTTGAGTTCGCGTTTTTTGCGGCGAGCGTTGGCGAAGTCCTGTTTTTTCCAGTCCTTGAATTCGCCGACAAGTTCGACGGCGTGATAGCCGGCTTCGGCAACTCTTTCGAGCCGCTGTTCGAACGGAAGATCGTTGTAGATGGTCCATAGCATGACGGAGAGAGAAAATGGCACGCCGTCTGCTTCCGAGGCTATGGGAGCGGGGCTCGCGAACACGGAAGGGCTTGCAGCCGCGCCGGCCAAGGCCGCGGCTGCACACGCGCCGACGAATTCGCGTCTTCGCACGTTATTCTCCCAGGAGTTCCAGGCGTACATTTTTTAGAACGTAAGCCGCGCGCTCGACTCCGACTTCTCCGGCGAGAATGGGGTCTTCATTCTCGATGCTGAGGATGCCTTCGAAGCCGACGTCCATATAAGCCTTGACGATGGATTTCCAGAGGCTGGCGCTGTGACCGTAGCCGACGGCGCGGAAAGTTTCGGAGGCGGAATCAAGATCTTTGGTTTCGAACGCGAAATTGAGGACGCCGTACTTGTTGACGTTTTCGGGGAAGAAAACGGTGTCTTTCATGTGCGCGTGGAAAATGGCGCCCTGGCGGCCGAGGAAGTGGATGACTTCGACAGGATCGCAGCCTTGCCAGAAGAGGTGGCTCAAATCGCAGTTCGCGCCTATTTCCTCGCCGACGGCTTCGCGGAGTTTCAGTAAAGTGCGAGGGTTGTAGACGGCGAAGTTGGGGTGCATTTCGAGGGCGAGGCGCTTGACGCCATGTTCGCGGGCGAATTTCGCGGCGTCTTTCCAATACGGGATGATTTTTTCTTTCCACTGCCAGTCCTGCATCTGCGCATACTCGGGAGGCCAGCGATAGGTGATCCAGTTTGGCTGAGTGTCCTGGGGAGTGCCGCCGGGACAGCCGGAGAAACCGACGATGACTTTTACATCGAGCATTTCGGCGAGGAGAACGGTTTTGCGGAAGGTGTCGATGTCTTTTTGCGCGTGGGCGGCATCGGGATGAATGGGATTGCCGTGACAGCTGAGGGTGGCGACGCGGATGCCGCGGTCTTCAAATTTTTTCAGCCACGCTTTGGCCTTAGCGCGGTCAGCGATGAGCTCATCGAGGAGGCAATGGTGATTGTTGGGGTAGCCACCGGTGCCGATTTCCATGGCTTCGAGGCCGAGGGCGGTGACTTTGTCGAGCATGGTATCGAGGGAGAGATGATCGTAGACGGGATCGAAAACGCCGATAGGAATCTTGCGCAGAGAGCCGGAGGGCGACGGAGTTGGAGTTCTTGCGGTGAGAGGGGATGCCGAGCCAATGGCATCGGCGATTTTGGCGGCGCCGGGAACGGAGGCGGCAAGCAGGCCGCCGGTGGCAGCAAGAAACTGTCTCCGGTCGAGAGCGGGATCTTTGCGCGGCTTGGTCATGCGCGTCTCCTCGGCAAACGCAGCAAGGGGATGGACCCCATATTTTCAAGGCATTATACGACGAGGCGGGTTACAAACAAGCAGCTAAATCGTTCTTCTACTGGATTCCTGTGGATTGTGGTGGCCGGTGGGCAGGGTGGATCCCGAGGACAATTGAGGGGCAGGCGTGCGAATTGCGCGAAGCTTAAATTTCAGGTTGACATCTTACCCGAGCGGGAGCACACTTCGGGTTAAATGTCTACCCAAGATGCACGAGAACGATTGGAATTGCTGCAGGGCACCCTGGATCTGCTGATCCTGCGCACGCTTATTTTTGGATCGCAGCACGGGCAAGGGATCGCACGCGCCATCCAGGAGACGTCGGAAAAAGAGCTGCTCGTCGAGCATGGGGCTCTCTATCCGGCACTGCAGCGCCTGGAAGAGCGTGGCTGGATCTCCGCGAAGTGGGGAGTTTCTTCCAACAACCGAAAAGCGCGGTTCTATGCGCTGACGCCGGCCGGGCGCAAACAACTGGTCAAAGAAACCAACAAATGGAAGCGATTGACAGGGGCCATCGCGCGGATTCTAGGAGCGGAGGGGGCGGAAAGCTAATGACATGTTCGGGCGCAAACGCAAACTCGACGACTTCAACTCCGAAATAGAAGCGCACCTACTGCTGGAGATAGAACGCTTGCGGGAGGAGGGGCTGAGTGAGGAGGAGGCTCGTGCAAAGGCACGCCGCTCCTTTGGGAACCTCATGCACGCCGAAGAACGCTTCTACGAATCCGGCCGCTTGCTCTGGTGGGACCACTTCTGGTCAGACGTGTGCTACGGCCTGCGCATGCTACGGAAGTCTCCAGGCTTCACCGTCATTGCCGTCTTGACGATTGCTTTGGGCATTGGAGCCACGACAGCGATTTTCAGCGTCGTCGATGCCACGCTGTTGCACCCCCTCCCCTATCCGCAGCCGGAGCAACTGGTAAGCATCGAGGATGATCTTCCCGGAGTGGGGGCGCGGGACGTGGGGATGTCGCCGCCCGAGTGGCAGGACCTTCAGCGGTCAGGAATTTTCGAATACGTTTCGCCGACGTGGTTCGACGAGAACAATCTTACCGGCTCATCTCAACCGGCGCGCGTCCGGATACTGATTGTCGCCCCGAATTATTTTGCGCTGCTGGGCGCAAAACCGCAGTTGGGCAGGATCTTCCATCCCGAGGATCACTCGCCGGGTCTTTTGCTGGAAGTGCTCATCAGTGACGGGCTTTGGAAGCAGGGGTTCGGGGGCGACCCGCACATTTTGGATAAAAGTGTGCGGCTCGACACCGACTTGTACCGGATCATCGGCGTCATGCCGGCGGGTTTTGACGCGCCGGGACGCATAGCGGAAGAAAGAAATATCGACGTCTGGGTGTCGACCAGTTTTTACGGCCCGCCTATGCCGGAGCACCCGCCGCGGAACCGGCGGAATCTTCCGACAGCAATTGCGCGACTCAAACCGGGGCTGACCATTGCGGCGGCGCAAAGCCGGTTGGACGCACTTATTAACGCTTTGCAGAAGGAATTCCCCGAAGATTACCCGCTGCAGAGTGCATGGACGGTGCGATTGGTGCCGCTCAAGGAGAGCGTGGTCGGTAATGTTCGCCAGTCGCTGGTACTGCTGCTTGGCGCCGTGGGATTGGTCCTGCTGATCGGCTGCGTCAACGTTGCAAATCTCCTGCTCGCTCGCGCCAGCGCGAGAGGACGGGAAATGGCTATTCGCCAGTCGCTCGGAGCCGCACGCACGAGGCTAACACGGCAGTTATTGACTGAGAGCTTGATTCTTTCCTTGCTCGGAGGCGTCGCCGGTTTGGGGATTCTATTCTGCACGAAAGGATTTTTGTTGCGGCTCCTGCCCGACAACCTCCCGCGACTCAATGAAGTCTCGATAAGCTGGCCCGTTTTGTTTTTCGCTCTCCTGGCTTCCGTAGTTTCCGGCGTGATATTTGGCCTGGCTCCTGCGTTGCATGTGGGCCGACTGGATTTGACAAATATTCTCAAACAGGAGGGGCGCGGCTCGACAGGCTCTGGAGAACAGGCGCGCATCCGGCGATTGCTGGTCGTAACAGAATTTGCGCTCTCGTTGGTGCTCATGGTTGCGGCGGGCCTTCTGCTGCGCAGTTTCTGGGATTTGCTGAATGTCCAGCTCGGATTCAATCCACGGAATGTGATGGCGGTGCGGACGAGGCTGCCCGACCCAAATGATCCCATCACAGATATCTACCGAACGCCTGCGCAAGAAGCGGCGTTCTTCCGCGAAATACTTCGTCGCGCCAGAACGCTACCGGGAGTCGAGGAAGTAGCCCTCGGCGATACCGCTTCGATTCCGTTGGACCAGAGTTTACGGGATCTAAAGCGCATCTCCGAAGGCCAATTCTTCTTCGCCGTCGAGGGTCACGGCATTCAGGACGACCAGCCTGCCGTGGCCGAACGGTCGAGCGTTTCCCCCGAGTATTTCCATATCCTGGGAATCCCTCTTCTCCGCGGCCGCTTGTTCAATGAATTGGATACCGACCACGGTCCGCAAGCCGCGGTGATCAATGAGGCCTTCGCGCGAACGTTCTGGCCCGGGCAAGACTCCCTAGGCAAGCGCTTCAAGAGCACACGAGCGGAATCTCCCTGGATTACCGTTGTCGGGGTAATCGCAAATGCAAGGACGGAATCGCTGGCGGAGGCGGGCGTTCCGAAAATCTATCTGGATGTATATCAGACCGGCGCAAAACGCCTGACGATCTTTCTGCGGGGCCATTTGGACTCCGCTGCAACGGCCGAGCAAGTGCGCGAGCAGGTGCAGACCGTCGATGCAACTCTTCCCGTTTCCGGCGCACAGATGCTCAACGAAACGGTGTCGGCCTCACTCTCCGAGAGGCGATTTTCGATGGAAATGGTGGCGTTATTCGCTTTGACGGCGCTGCTTCTCGCCGGGCTCGGGATTTACGGAGTGATTTCATACATGGTAGGCGAGCGTACGCACGAAATCGGCATTCGAATTGCGCTTGGCGCGGAAAGAAGCAACATCCTGGGCATGGTCCTGGGTCAAGGATTGGGGCTTGCCATGGCAGGTGCCGCGGTTGGGCTTGCCGGTGCCGTGATCGTGTCGCACTTAATGGCAGGACTGCTTTACGGCGTACAGCCAACTGATCCACTGACGTTTGCCGGTGTTGCTGTAGCCCTCATCGGTGTCGCTGTGCTGGCCTGTTATATTCCAGCGCGGCGAGCGATACGCATCGATCCAATGGTTGCGCTGAGACACGAATAGCCCAGGCCGCAGGGTACGCATCGTTGCTGTTCGGTGGTGATTCGGAGGACTGAATCGCATGCACAAACGAATCGCGCTGTTGGTGGCATTATTTTTCGTTCTGTTTTCGGCCGGACAGCTCGCAGCCCAATCGCCCGCGCCCGTGACTCTAATCAAGGCTGGGCGGCTGCTCGATTCCCGGACTGGAAATGTGCTTTCGCCCGCGGCCGTGCTGATTGAAGACGGCAAGATCAAGAAAGTCGGTACGCCTTCTCAGGTTCAGCTTCATGCGCCCGCGGGCGTCAAGACCATCGATCTGGACAGCGCAACCTTGCTGCCGGGCCTGATCGACTCTCACACCCACCTGCTGCTGGACGTAATTGTGCCGCCAGAAGCCGAGAGAGCGCGCCGTAACAATGGCGACTTTGTTCCAGGGCTATTGCTGGCGATCGTCGAGTCGCCCAGTAAACGCGTCTTGCTGGGCGCGCAGTTGGCGCGCGAAGACCTGGAAAGTGGTTTCACTACGGTGCGCAATCTCGGGCACTCCGGCGTTGATGGCGATGTTGCGCTGCGGGACGCCATCAACGCCCGCCGCGTCCCCGGCCCAAGGATACTAGGCTCCGGCCGCAAGCTTATAACCCCAGGTTCTTATTTGCAGAGTTTAAATCCCGCTCTCGCCGAGTCCATCCTGCAACAGGAATTTCTCCGGATAGAAGGCGCGGATGCAGCGCGGCAGGCAGTGCGTGAGAATGTCTTTTACAATATCGACCTTATTAAGGTTACGGTCGACGACGACCTAACAGTGGTGGAAATGAAGGCAATCGTCGAAGAAGCTCACAGCCAGCATTTGAAGGTTGCCGCTCACGCCGCCAGTGCAGGAGCCATCCAAACAGCGATTGATGGGGGCGCAGATTCCATCGAGCACGGTAACGACGTAACCGACGAGCAGTTGAAGGCCATGCGCGACAAGGGAATCTTCATCGACATAACGCCAACTTTTTGGGGCGGTTTTTTTACAAAGATTTCAGAGCCAACCATAGTGATGTCCCCCGCGTTGAAATCTGACCTGGCCAACTCCGATGAGCGAAGGCGGCAGAGGGTGACCGGTTTCATTCAACGGATATTGAAGTCAGGAGTGAAGTTTGCCGCCGGATCAGACATGTGTTGGTTCTATCCGGGAAAAACGCGCGGTCAGGCCAGCGCGACAATATTCGCCAATTTACATGACGCCGGAATGCCGCCGCTCGACATTCTCCGCGCCGTCACGACAAACGCCGCGGAAATGCTGGGCTGGCAGGACCGTGTGGGCGCGGTTGAGCCCGGTAAATTTGCTGATCTTGTCGCCGTTGCTGGAGATCCGATCGCCGACATTAGCGAGCTCGAGCGCGTTCGATTCGTGATGAAAGACGGCCAAGTGGTCAGGAATGATCTTACGTTGCATTGAGGCGCAACCTCTACAGGCGGAAGCAATCTAGCACGGCGCATTGATGAGCCTCAGAAAGTGGATCAATCCAAAGGAGGTAACAAGATGAATCGGCCTTCGCTCGCGCTCGCAACGCTCACACTTTTTGCCGTCGCCGCAACCAGTCTTTACAGTCAAGGCCAAACGCAGAATCAAGCCGCGCGTTCCCGGGCGGACGAGACACGTGAGTGGTGGAACCAGATCGGCAATAAGCTGATCGCCATGGCCAAGGATTTTCCTGAAGACAAGTACGATTTCAAGGTACAGAAAGACGAGCGCACCTTTGCCGAAAATCTTCTGCACGTCGCTGCGGTCGATTACGATCTGATCCGCAGGGTTTCCGAATCGAACATCGGGCCCGACTTTGGCAAGGATCAGCACAACCCGTCGCGCGACGTTTACAAGACGAAAGCCGACGTGGTGAAACTCATCGAGATGGCGGTCGCCGACGGGGCGGCGGTGATCAAGCAGCAGGGCGATGCCGGGCTGGACAAAACCATGCCATTCGGGTGGGAAACCGGTAAGCATGTGGTCCACAATTCCTATATTTGGATCACCGCCATCGAGCACAGCACCGAGCACTTCGGCCAGCTGGTGGTCTACTACCGCGCGAACAACCTGGTGCCGCCGGAATCGCGGCGGTAATGCGGTAACAATGCGGCAATAAGGTCGCGATTGATTTCGCGGAGGTGATGCGGTACGGTGGCAGGTAGCGCGAAGGGCGCATCCGGTCCGCGGAAAGGGCAGTGCCCACCTTAGGCAGCACAAGCAGAGTTACGAACCTTCTTTCAGCCTGAATCTGGCGGACTCCAGGCGAAGTCATGAAAGGAAGGTCGTATGGAAGCCAAGAAACTCCCCGTTCGCCCCCATCTGGAGCAGTACAAAAAACAAGCGAAAGAGCTGGTAAAGGCCTGGAAAGCGGGCGATGCCGACGCGATTGCGAGAGTACGGAGGAATCATCCGCGATTTCGCTCTGTGGCAGACAACGATTTGGGTGGAGCGGGTGGTGGCCTGGGCGGGAGGAAAAGCGGCAGCAAGGCTGCCGCACTCCATATGGGGCTAGCCGATGCGCAATGGGTGATTGCGAGCGAGCATGGGTTTGAGAGCTGGGCGAAGTTTGCGAAGCACGTCGAAGCGTCTATGCGAGAACGGGCGGTGGCTTCGCTGAGCGACCCCGTGGCGGGGTTTATTGCGGCGGCTTGCGTACCGCGCGATGCTTCGCACGCTTCGGGGACGCTGGAGACGGCGGAGGCAATTCTTGCGGCGCACCCGGATGTCGTGAGGAACGATATTTTTGTGGCGGCGATTCTCGGTGACGATGTCGAGGTGCGTCGGTTCTTGAAACGTGATGCGGGAAGCGCCACGGCAAAGGGCGGACCGTATGAATGGGACGCGCTGACGCATTTGTCCTTCTCGAGATATCTGCGGCTCGAACGCGGGCGGTCGGCAGGATTTGTGCGGACGGCGAAGACATTGCTGGACGCGGGCGCGAGCGCGAAGACGGGGTTTTGGGAAATGGATCACCAGCCGCAGCCCGAGTGGGAGAGCGTGTTGTATGGCGCGGCTGGAGTAGCGCATCACGCAGAGCTGACGCGGTTGCTGCTGGAGCGGGGCGCCGAGCCGAACGACGAGGAAACGCCATACCACGCCCCGGAAACCTACGACAATGGCGCGCTGAAGGTTCTGGTGGAGAGCGGGAAAATGAACGAGGAGAGCCTGGCGACGATGCTGCTGCGGAAAGCAGACTGGCATGACGTTGAGGGCATGAAGTATCTACTGGAACACGGCGCGGACCCAAATCGCATGACGCGGTGGCATTACACGGCACTGCAGCACGCGCTGCGGCGGGACAACGACATCAAGAACATCGAGGTGTTGCTGGAGCACGGAGCGGATCCCCTTTTGAGGAACCGTTTGGACGGCAAGACAGGGGTGGCGATGGCCGCGCGGCGAGGGCGGGGCGACGTGCTGGAGGCGTTCGAACGACGAGGAATCGCGATGGAGTTTGAGGGCGTCGAGCGTCTGATTGCCGCTGGCGCCAAGAACGATGGAAAAGTCGTGCAGGCGATTGCGGCGAGCGAGTCCGCGATCGTTCGCGAACTTTTGGCCGATGGAGGGACACTGCTGGCGGAGTTTGCAGGAGTGGGAAACACGGAGGGCGTGCGGGAATTGCTGGACATGGGAGTGAGTGTTGCGGCGCTGTATGAAAAAGGCGACGCGTATTTCGATATCGCGCCGAAGAGTACGGCGCTGCACGTGGCAGCGTGGCGGGCGTGGCCAGCAACCGTGGAACTGCTTATCGCGAGGGGAGCGCCGGTGAATGCGCAGGACGGCAAAGGGCGCACGCCATTGGCGCTTGCAGTGCGCGCGTGCGTGGACTCATATTGGACGAGCAGGCGCTCACCGGAATCAGTGGAGAGGCTGCTGCTTGCGGGGGCCACGGTTAACGGAGTCGATTATCCGTCCGGCTACGCCGAAGTTGACACACTGCTGCGACGATACGCGAAAGAAGCCTGAGCAGGGAGAGAGAAAACAGGCCGGCACATTCGCGATGCGTTACAAAATGTTATTCGTAGCGGAGGGCCACCAGAGGATCTACGCGCATGGCACGGCGTGCGGGAATGTAAGTGGCTAACATGGCCACGAGTAGGATGGCGATAGGGACGATGAAATAGAGCCGCGGCTCATGAAAGTGGAGTTCATAGAATACGGCTTCGAAAAGTTTGGGCAGCGGGAGCGAAATCACGAGCCCGATCGCCCCTCCCATAGCAGCCATTTTCAGGCCTTCCCGCAAAACCATGCGCAGCACGTCCGAACGTCCAGCCCCCAGGGCCATGCGTATGCCGATCTCATGGGTTCGCTGGCCTACGGAATGAGCGACAAGCCCGTAGATCCCGATTGCCGAGAGGAGCAGCGCCAAAAGGGCGAAGCCCCCGAGCAGGCGCACGAAAAACGGATTTCCCAACTTCTGGCGCTCGATCAGGGCGGGCATGCTCATCACGCGGTCCAGCGGAAGTTCGGCATCCACCTGCGCAACGGCACTGCGCAAAGCGGAAGCCAGGCTGTTCGGATCGGAAGAGGCCAGAAGCATGAAAGAGAAGGAAGGGACGGGCCGTTGCAGGAACGGCTCGTACACTGCGGGGTCGCAGGTCGTCCCTTCGGAGTAGGTTTTCACGTTTCCGACAACACCGACAATCTCGCTCCATTCGGGCCCGGCGCCGCCGACATCCAAGCGGATCTGTTTTCCGAGCGGCTCCTGATCCTGCAAATGGCGATGAACAAACTCCTGGTTTACAAGGACCACGCGCGGCGCGATGGTGTTGTCCGTCTCCGTGAATGTGCGGCCATGCAGCAGCGGAATGCCCGCGGCTCGGAAATAATCGACAGCCACGACAACATCGAGTGCGCTAAGGCGTTGGTCGGCGGGCAATTCTGGCTGGCCCTTGATTCGGAGAGTGACGCTTCCCGGCCCGGTTGCCGGCAAGTCGGAGGCAACGGCAACGGCCTCCACGCCCGAAATATGCTGGAGACGTAGAAGGACATCCCGGACAAAGAGGGTTTGTTGAGGGGCATCCATGTATCTAGCGTTGTCGAGCGTCACATTAGCCGTAAGGAGATGGTCTGCCTGGAAGCCTAAATTCTGGTGCTCGATCAGAAAAATTCCGCGGATGAGCAGCCCCGTCCCGATGAGGAGGAACAGAGCCAAAGCGATCTCCCCGGTAACAAGTACGGTGCGCATGCGGGAGTGTGACCGGCCTGCGGAGGCCGCGCGACTCTCGTCCTTCAGGCTCGTGTTGATATCGGTTCGGGAGGCTTTGAGCGCGGGGGCGATTCCGCAAAGTGCCGCGGAGAACAGCGAAACAGCCAAAGCGAAGAGCAAAACGTTCCAGTCGAGGCTCAGTGGGACGGCGCTGATGGCTTCGTTGAAGGTCATCCTCGCTCGAACAAAATAAATTCCCCAATAGGCAAAAAGAAGACCCACACCGCCACCGAACAGAGCAATCAACAGGTTTTCGGTCAGCAATTGCCGGATAATACGAAGGCGGCCGGCTCCAAGGGCAAAGCGAACGGCCAACTCCTTCCTGCGTCCCGCCGCGCGCGCCAAGAGCAGCCCGGCTACATTGGCGCAGGCGATCATCAGAACAAAACCGACGGCGGCCATCATCACGCCAATGCCGGTGCGAATACCAAAAGAGTAGACAAGAAAATCCGGCAATGTGCGCACGGCAGCGCCCCAGCCTTTTTCTGATTCAGGAAAATTCTCGCCAGCGCGGCCGGCTAACGCGACCAGCTCGGCGCGCGCCTGGTCGAGCGTTACGCCTGTTTTTAGCCGCGCGAAGAGATACAGGGAACGGTCCTTGCGCGCTGCGGCGGTTTGATCGGCAGCGGTCAACACAAGCGGAGTCCACAGTTGCGGCGTGAAGCCCAGCAAACGGAAACTCGGGGGCAGCACACCGATCACGGTGTAGTTTTCCCGGTTGAGGCGAATGGTGCTGCCGATGAGAGAAGCGTCGGAACCGAAATGGCGCTCCCAGAGCTCGTGGCTAAGTATGACGACGTGGTCGCGCCCGGGCTGATCTTCTCCGTCGGAGAAGGTGCGCCCCAGCTGCGGGGAGACGCCCAGCACAGTGAAGTAATTGGGAGACACGGCTGCGGAACGAAGCGCCTCCGGCTGGCCCTGGGAGGTCAAACTGACGGTGCGAGACTCATCGGCGGCGGAGATGTCCGAGAAAACGTGGTTCGCTTCGCGCCAGGCGAGGTAATTGGGCGCGGAGACGGGATTCGCGTCAGCTTGGAAACCCGAGGCTGGATTGATGGAGGTAACCACGGCGACGCGATCGGGTTCGCGCCCGGGCGGACGGCGGAGGAGAAAAGCACTCACAAGACTAAACATCGTGGAGTTGACGGCTATGCCGAGCGCCAGTGTCAAAACGGCTACGGCGGTGAAACCGGGATTCTTGCGCAGCATGCGAAGGCCGTGGTGGATGTCCGACAAGAGGTCCTCGAGAGACGGCCATTGCCAGACCTCGCGGCTGTCCTCTTGGACGCGAGTTACATTGCCAAACTCACGACGGGCGGCAGCGGACGCCTCTTTTCTGGACATGCCGTTCGCGACGAGCTCTTCGATCTTCTCTTCGAGATGCGCCTGAATTTCTTCGGAGAGATCGCCATAGAGGCGGCGGCGCGAAAAAAGCCGTGTAAGCCAGCTCATGATGCACCCGGCGCCAAAACGCGTGTAATGCCTTCGAGCATTCTTTCGAAGCGGGAAACTTCCTGCTCCAAATGCTTAGCTCCCGCGGGTGTCAACTTGTAAATCCGAACGCGCCGGTTTGTGGAGGAGATGCGCCATTCGGCCTTGACCAGGTCTTCCTTGAGAAGACGCTGGAGAGCGGGATAGAGAGAGCCTTCCTCGATCTGGAGTAAATCGTTGGAAGTGCGCTTAATGTGCTGGACGAGAGCATAGCCATGGAGGGGCTGACGCTTGAGGGTGCGCAGAATCATCATTTCCAAAGCGCCGGGAAAAAGGTCGCGCCGATTGTGTTTGTCCATGAGGGTGAGGCTGCTCTTGGGCATGGCCTATTTGACCTACGCCTAGAGTAAAATAGTCTGAGGATTCGCTCTTGTCAAGTGGCAAGTCAAGTCAAACAGCTTGGGTGTCGACGCAGTTTTGGAAAACTTGCATTGTTCGAAAGTGAGAGAAATTCCGGGAAGGAAACGAAAGCTTAGGCGCGGAAGCGAGCAGAGCGGTGTGGCGGGAATAAAAAAACGAGGGGTCCAGTCTCCTGCTTGTTAATAGCGTGGGTCTTCGAAAACGAATCCGTGCTTTGACGCGTTGGCAGCCGCAGTCTCACGGGCTCTTACAGTAATTTAATCGGAGTTTTAGCAGCGCGCAGCTGTGTGCCAGCTCCATTCTGATTGCAAACGAGCAGATACTCGAGCTGTCAGCGGAATATCCACAGAAAGACTCAACTTTTAAAAACATTTTAGAAAGAGGAGAAGCGAAATATGAAAGGCATTACGAATAGTGGATTCTTCAGGAAAGGGCTGCCGGCTGCTGGTTTTACGCTGCTTGGCATCCTCGTTCTCGGCGCTGTGAACTTCATGGATGCGAAGGCAGCCACGACTTCCACATTTGGCGAGCCCGAGGTGGAATGGCGGCAAATCGTGGGGATCATCGTACCCGGCAGCATCGTGGGAAGTGGCACCGGCAAAGTGACGGGCGGCGGCTTGCCGTGGCACACTTCCGGCGGCCATGCGGAAGTAAATCTGACGACGGGGGCCATTCGCTTTGATGTTGATGGCCTGGTACTCGCAGCGGGAAACTCGATCGGAACGCCAGACGGCGTGACGAGCGTGAAGGGCACACTGGTATGCGACACAACTGGCGTGCTGAACTCGGGAAATTCCACGCTGGTGGATACGCCGCTCGTGACGCTGAACGCGCAGGGCAACGCCAATTTCCGGGGTAGCCTGGGAACTCTTCCCTCTGCTTGCACGACCCAGCCGAATATCGCTTTCCTCGTCCGCACTGGAGGCGGGGCTTGGCTGGCGACCGGCATGGTGCGTGTGACTGAAACGGATGACGATCGCCGCTAAGTCAACGAGAGTCCTGCTGTAGAAGTTTGATCATCCGCAACTGCATTCCTGGGTTGCAAATGGGCCGGTGCCAGCAAATGCGAGCACCGGCCTTTCATTTTCTGTGGCAAAGGCAAAGAAATCCGTGGCAAATCCAATGAGCGGCCAAGGGCAAGTCTATGGTTAACGACTAGCGTGGTTTTATTTCGGCGAGGGCTGGAATGGAAACAGCGGCGGTGAGAGCGCGCTCGGGGAGCGATTTTTTTTGCTGGATAGCCTGGACGAGCATCTCGATGGCCTGGCCGGTGTTGGGGGGAACGTAGATGGTTGCGGCGAGAAGTCCGCTGCGCACCCAGGACTGGCCGGTCTTGGGAAGGCCATCGCAGCCAGTGAAGGGGAGCTTGAGCCAGCGTTCTTTTTCGGATTCGCTAGGGAGTTCCTCGAAGGCCTTGCGCGCGCCGATGGCCATGGAATCGTCTTGGGCCCCGATGACGTCAATGGCGGCTTTTTGGGAAGTGGTGAGCTTGAGCCAGGAGCGTACAGAGCGCAGCGAGCTTTCTTCGGTCCACTGGGCTTTCAGGAGTGTCAAATGGATGTTGGAGGGCTTAGTTTCCTGCATGCCGATGGTGCGTTCCTTGGCGGCGGAATTTTCCGTGGGGCCTTGAATGTAGAGAAGTCCGCCACCTTTGGGAAGAAGCGCGGCAAACTGACGGCCCTGAATGCGGCCAATCTCGACGTGGTCGGAACTGATGGCAAAGACTGGTGCTGTCGAGATTTTTCTGAGTTCAGGGATGTAGCTGGCGTCACGGTTGAGGACGGCCCAGCCGATGCCTGCGGAAACCGCGGCGCGGGCAACTTGAGGCAGGGCGGTGCCGCCAACAGGCTCGAAGATGATGGCGTCCGGGCGGAGAATTTCCGCGGACTGAACGGCTTTAAGGATCTGCGTGCTTTGCGTGATGGCGTCGTTATTGGCGTAGAGGATCTGCACTTCAACACCGAGGTTGCGCGCGGCCTGTTCGGCCGACTGGGCTTGTTCGATCTGATAGTCGTTGTCGTCGGTCGTAAGCGAGATGAGGAAGCGAAGTTTTTTCATGGAAACTCAAAGGCCCCTGAGGGGCTGCTTTTCTAACATACAACCACAGAGGTGTTTTCCACCGACAATCGCGGCACAGGTTTCATCCCTAGAAATGCCCACTCGTGGAGCACTTGGCGACAACTAAAACCAAGAGTTTCGGGAAGGTCCGCTAGGGCTTGGTTTTGGACGAGGATGCGGGGCGGATTTGTTCGGCGGGAACGACGCCCGTGCCTTCGAGTACGGAATAGAATTTGTCAGCGGGCAAATCGGTGAGCGTGTCCATCTTGCCGGAGGGCCAGCGAATTTCGACGCGATCGATTTTTGCGGCGGTGTTCAGGCCGAAATGGAGACGCAGATCGTTCTGGGAGAGATAGCTGCCGCCGCTGTGGATTTCGTCGGTTTGAGTCATACCGCCAGCGACGACACTGACGCGTGCGCCAATTGCGAGACGATTGCTTTTGGTTCCAGCCAATTCGAAACTGACCCAGTGACGGCCGGAGATGCCACGATTCTTGAGAATCATGGGCGCGCCGTCAATGTCGCCGACTACGACGTCGACGTTGCCGTCGTTGAAAAGATCGCCGACAGCGAGGCCACGAGAAACGCGCTTCTGCATGAGAGCGGGGCCGGCCTGGTCGCTGGCGTCGCAGAAAGTGCCGTCGGTTTGATTGAGGTGGAGGAGTTTGGGCTGGCGATAGCCACCGCCGGATGGCAACGAGTCCACCTGAGGATAAACGTGACCGCTCACCGCGATGAGGTCGACCCAGCCATCGTTGTCGAAGTCGGCAAAAGCTGTGCCCCACTTCACCCACGGTAGCGAGGGCAACGCGACGCCGGATCGGTAGGAGACATCGGTGAAACTCCAGTTACCATCATTGCGATAGAGATCGTCGTATTCGTCGGCGAAATTCGTTGCGTAAATCGATGGGCGGCCGGTGTGATTGTAATCGCCGAGAGCCACCCCCATAGAGCCCTGTTCGCTACCATCTTCACTCACGGCGGTGCCAGACTCCAGCCCAATCTCCTGAAATTTTCCATTGCCAAGATTCTTGTAGAGAAAGCTGGGAGTGGAATCGTTCGCAACATAAATATCCGGCCGGCCGGAATTATTGAAATCGGCCCAGACGACGCCCATGCCGTAGTAACCATTCGGATCGCTTACGCCGGCGATTTTGGAAACGTCGGTAAAGGTTCCGTCACCATTGTTGTGGAACAGGGAATCGCCACCGCCTTTGAGTCCGCGCGGCCCACATTGCACGTCAAGACTGCGGTACTTGCAGTTAGGCGAAGAACCGAAACCGGGCAGATCATTCAAATGAAAATCGACGTAATTGGAAACCATCAGGTCCACGAAACCATCGCCATCGTAGTCGCCAAAAGCAGCGCCAGCGGACCACCGGCCGTCGGCGACGCCGGCTTTGGCGGTGACGTCCGTGAACGTGCCGTCCCCATTATTTTTGTATAGAACGTTTCCGCCCAGGCACGTTACATACAGATCGGGCCAGCCATCGTTGTTGTAATCTCCCACCGCGCCTCCCATGGCAAAGCACGGCGTCGATAGCCCCGCTTTGGAGGTGACGTCGGTGAAGGTGCCGTCGTGATTGTTATGATATAAAGCGCCCTTGCTGGTTTGCCCTTTGATGGCCATAGCGACCGTCGGGGCGTTAGTAAAATAGATGTCGGCCCAGCCATCGCGATCGTAGTCCAACAGAATCACACCGCCGCTCATGGATTCGACAATGTATTTCTTCGAAGGGTCTGCAGTGTGTTGAAATGCGATTCCCGCCTTGGCAGTAATGTCTTCAAGTTGCGGCACCGACCGGCCGGTGCATTTAATGGTTCTGACGTTGGGCGGAGGCGGAGGCGACGGAGGATGGCCTCCCTGTGCCCAGGCCGAGCCAGCGAAAAAATGGAGCAGAAAAGCGAGGCGAAAAAATCTCTCCATCGACATTCTTTTCAAGGAATCTCCAGGGTTATGGCCGTCACGGACGCTCCATCGGGCGGGGCACGGTGGACTCGCGATTTTTTGCCTTCAATTCCTTGTAAATCTGCAATTCACGATCCGCGTCCGCAATGCGTGACTCTTTGCGATAAGCGGCTTGCAGTTGGTAATGGACGTAGTCGTTCTGCGGCAGTTCGCGAGCCGCAGCCTCCAATTCCGCGACAGCTTCTTGAATTTTCCCGCCTTCTAGCAGCAACTTGCCCAGCTGATAGTGGCCGTTTCCGTTTTCGGGGTGATGCGTCGTTACCGAGCGGAAAAGCACGATCGCTTCGGCTTGTTTGCGCCGCTGGACGCATACATAGCCGAGACCAATGGTTGCATCAGCGTCGTCGGGAGCCCATTTCAGCGCAGCGTTGAACTCCTCCTCCGCTTCGTTCGAATGCTCCCAACGTAGCTGTGCCAGGCCGGCATAATAATGTGCCCTCGCCAGTGAGGGATCGCCGTCCAGGGCGCGATGGAATGCCTGTACGGCGCGGGAAAAATCGCCCATATCGGTCCATAGCTGCCCTACCAGAAGAAGCGCGTCAGGAGAAAGCTTGGATTTTTCGTATTCCTGAAGAACATGCGTTGCCTGTGTGGAGTCGCCGAGGCGGAATAACGAAGCAGCCCACGGATAGCCAAGCGTAGGGTCGTGCATGGCGCGATCACTGAGAGGCGCTATGGTTCTTGCGGCTTCGCGGTAATTGTCCAGGCTAAAGTAGGCCGATCCCAGCATGGCGCGCACCGCCGCATCGGAAGAATCGCTGGCCAGGACTTGCGAAAGAGCACGCGTGCATTCCGGATAATTTTGCGCGCGGAAGGCGGCAACGCCGAGGCTGCGCAGTAACCCAGGGATGGCCGGGCTCCAGCGCTCCGCTTCCTGGTAATGAGTGAGTGCGGAGGCGTAGTCGCGGCGAATCGCTTCCGACGTGGCAAGATCGCTGAAACTCGAGCCGAGAATTAGACGGAGCCGGTTTTCCTCGGAAACGGCAGCTTTTTTTGTCTCATCGGAGAGCCCGGAACGTGCCAGAGCCCCGGAATCGAGCGGCGGCGTGGGATCCACGGGCTGAGAAGGAAAAGCAATTGGTTGATCTTCCTGGCGGTTCAGAAGCGCCACTACTGCGGCCGGAGAGACCGAGCCTTCCTCGGACGCTTTGTCGGCGATCTGTTGCTGAGCTTCGGCGAGCGACTGCTTCTGAAACTCGCGAGCCCGCGCCATATAAGGAGCCGCTTCATCGGCTCTTCCGCGGCCGGTGAGAATGCGGCCTAGCGTGATATAGGCCCTGCGAACCTGGTAGTTGCCGCGAGATTCGTCCTTGCCGGTCAGCTCAATACACTTCCGTAGATACGCTTCGGAGCGCACCGGGTCACCTTGGGCATAAGCATTCAATCCAAGGAAGAGCCACGGTTCGGGCCAGGAAGGGTCAATGTCGGCGGCGACCTTGAGGTGCCCGTTAGCTTCATCGTAGCGGCGGTCGTTCGAATCCAGGTAGCCGAGAAAATAATTAGCGAGGAAGTCGCGCGGAAAATTGCTGAGTTCGGTCACGAATTCCTGACGGATTTCCGGCGTGGTGGTCCATTCATTTTTCCACAACAGCGCCAGGCCGAGAAAGTAGTGTGCATGAGGTGTGCGCGTATCCAGAGCGACGGCCTTGCGGAGTTCGCGGATCGCGTCGTCTTGCATCTCCGCGTCGCGATACGCGTGGCCGAAGAGGACGTGAAGTGAGCCGGAATCGCCCACTGAGGCCACAATGGTGTCAAATACTTCCGTGGCTTTTTTCTTGCTTTCAGCATCCTTCAGCGAGAGCAAAGAGCTAGCCAATGCGTAGGCAGGTTCGAACTCTGGCTGAATTCGGACGGCCCGTTCCAGGGAGTCGACGGCCTTTCGGTACTCTCGCTTTTTCATCCAGGCTTTGCCTTGAATATTAAAGGCCCGGGCGCTGTTGGGATCGAGGAGCAGAGCCTTTGAAGCTTCGACCAGCGAGTCGTCAGGACGGTTCGCGTAGAGATTGCAGATGGCTAGACCCACATGAGTTTCCGCAGCGTCTTCCCAGGTAAGCGAGCGCCGGTAAAGTTCGGCAGCCTCCGGAAAAGCGCCCTCCGTGGTGCGCACATTCCCCAATTTGCGGAGGGCGAGTGACAGCACCGGGAAATTGGCTCGGGCAACACTGCCGGGATCGCCCGTATTACGGGCTGCTTCGGCTGCCTTCAGGCGCTCTTGCAATTCGTCAACGGAAGGAGCGGCACTGGTTGCTTCCTGCCGATCAGGGCGCGCAGGAGCCGTCGATTGAGAAGCGGCGCAGAAGGGCATGCCAAGCAAAAGGCATAGTGGTCCCAAATAGCGCATGACCGAGCGTTGAAAAACGAAGAGCACAGAAATAAGTCTCCACTGGAATTTTAGCAATAAACGGCGCAGAAGACAGATGAAGTTTGCTCGTTGACGAGCAGAATTCCGCGCACGAAAAGAGCTGGCGGATGTTTGCTCGCCAGCAAGAAAACACCATCTCCAAACGGGAAGCCGCTAAGAAAAAAGCGGCGGGGCCCGGTACAGCAGGCCCCGCCGGAGAGTTGCTCGAACGTCCCGAAGCTGCGTTCGTCAGAAGGTGAATTTCAGCCCATATTGCAGCTCGCGGTTGGGCTTGGTGACGATAGTGGATCCGAACCCGGGGTTGGCGCCGCCGATCCCTTTGTTAGTGACGCCGTAGGCGCTGATGACGTTATTAGTTGGGCTGCAGGGTTCATACTGGGTCTTTGGGGTGCCTGCAACCACAACGGGCGTCCCAGGGCCGCAATACACGCCGCCGCCGTTGTAGAACGTACCAGAGCCATTATTCCCTCCTGTGCCCTGGATGAAGGTCGCGTCAAAGTTCGAGTGGTTAAAGGCGTTGAAGAAGTCCATGCTGAAACGCAGCCCGTACCTCTCCTTAAACCGCCAGTTCTTGTAAATTCCTATATCCCCATTGACATAATGGGGGCCGTGGCAAGCGCCGCGAGGCGCATCGCCAATCGTCCCGATATTGAAACCGATGAGCGTAAACGCGTTCGGATTAAAGATCTGGTTGCCGGATACGCCTGAGTTGCAGGAGGTTCCAGGTACAGTGTTGGGACGCTGGGTATTGTTAAAGCCAGTTCCCGAGAGCGAGGATAAGCCAGCACAAGGGAACGTGAGCCCGCCGCCCGAGCACTGAGGCGTCGGGGCTGCAGGATCCACTAGCGCAGTAGCTGTCGTACCAGCCGGAGCCAGACCGCTTTGGTACACAGTAATGGAGTTGCCGCTTTCGGCCGTGAAGATAGTGTTGAGTTCCCACCCGCCAACCGATTCGCGGACGAAGCTTGCCTGGTGCTCGAACTTAGGCAGGAAGAACACTTCGTTGAAGACGAAGATATGCGGCCGGTTGATGGTGGCATTGCCGCGGTCCTTACCAATGTTCTGAATGTCCGTGAAGCTGCCCTGGCTGCCACCGCCGTTGGCGGCGTCCTGTTCGAAATCGGCTATCGTGTGCGACCAGGTATAGGCTGCGTTTATGTTGGAGAAGTTGCTCAGCTTCGAGCGGAACTGCACCTGAAGCGCTTGATAGTTAGAGTGGCCGTCACGGCTGAAATAGTTGATGCGGCCAAAGTTGGGAGTTGGGCGTAGAACGTTGTAACTGGGCGTGGCTCCTTGTGAGCTTGAACCCATAAATGCGGCAGTTGCAAAGTTACTTTCGGGTATCTGATTGATGTCGTACGTAGTGGTCTGATGGATACCCACGTTGCCGACATAACCTACCTGGACCGCGGTGTTGCGGGCCACCTCCTGCTCCACGGACACGTTCCATTGCCATGAGTTGGGGGCAATGCCGCGTGGCGACCTGCCATTGTTCGGTGACGTGGAAGCTCCCGTTATACCGGGCGAAACGTCGAGCGAGCGAGTGCTGTTGGCGGTAATCGCAAAAGGCGCCGTATCTGAAAGGCCGACTTGCGGGCTCACGCGCTCGCGCTGATAGAACTGCCCCCCGCCTACACGCAGAGCCGTTTTGCCGGTTCCGAAGATGTCCCAGGCCACACCGAGACGCGGAGCAATATTGTGGTTGTTATTCTGAACCAAGGCGCTGTTGACGCCTGGTGTCCCGGCGCTTAACGGCAGGCCCGTCGCAGCGGCGGCTGCCTGGCAGAAGCTGGTACCCGGTACCACGATGACGCCGTTGCAGGCATCATTTGGGAATGCTTGGGCGCGTGAGAGGCTATAGGCTGCCAAGCTGAACGACGCCATCTGGCTGTTGTCGTCGTACGGCTCCCGCAGCAGAGACCAGCGCAGGCCATATGTAAAAGTAACGCGGCGATTGAACTTCCAGGTATCGCCGGCATAGAACTCGATGTCGTGCCATTTGCCGTGATCCACCGGGTTGATGTTCGTTTCGGCCACGCCGGCAATCGTCTGTGGATTTGCGCCCGTCCCCGGCAGCAACACGTTTGCCAGGGTGTTTCCGGTGACAATACCGATGTTGCCCCAACCTACGTCGTTGAGGCCAAACGTGGGACGGTCGCCGCCGCCGAACTGATTCTCGTTTTTGTGGTTGGCGCTTACGAGAGCACCAAACTTCCAGGCATGGGTGCCTTGTATTTTCGTTAGGTTATCCTGGAAAGTGTACAGGCTCATATCGTTGTTGTATCCCACGATGGCCCAAATCGAGGAGAAGTTGCCGTAGTGTTGCAAGCCGCCCCACACAGTCGGGATGCCGCCTTTTGTCTTCCCCGCCGCTGGCCATGCGGGCGCCATAGCCGCATCAAATTGTCCACTCAAACCCGGGTCCGCACTGCCTTGCGCGCTGATGATGATGGCGTTGTGCGCGTAACCAAATTCGAAGTCGTTAATCAATGAACTGCTGATTTGAGAGGTCAGCCGGCCCATGATGCTCTTGGAGGGCTGGTTCCAACTTCCCTGGTAGGTGGCGAAAGGATCATCGCCCCAGCCAAAAGCGTTATTGGGTGCCGGAATGCTCCAGGCGTCCTGAGTGTACCGAAAGGCGATGGCATTTCTTTTTGTTAGATTGAAGTCAACACGCACGTTTTCTTCGCGCCAGGGAGCTTTTGTAACCACGTTAGTCGCATAGTTGATGTCCGAAGCGCCCGTCTTCGCGTAGTTCGGAGGTGTCAAATTAGCCGCCGGATAATAGGCAGCCAAAAGTTGGCCCACGGCGTCCGGGTTGGCGATGGCATATTGGTTGCCTGCCGCCTGGAAGCGCGCCGGAATATTGGATGTGGCTGAGAAGTTGGGATTGGCGGCGGTTCCATTGTTGGTGAATGTTGCTGGAGGCGGTGCATTGCACGTGGTGTTGTCCGCGGCGGCGCCCCCCGCATTCAATGAAGCGATGGCCGCCGCTACGTCAGCACTGAAATCGCCACTGCGTTCGGCGGCAGTGGGCACGCAGGTTGAAACCAGGTTGCCGCGGTTGTCTTTGTTCCACTCCTCGTTCCACCAGAAGAAGAGTTTGTCTTTCTTGATTGGACCGGAAACAAAGTAGCCATAGTCATTGCGCCGGAGTGGCGGCTTGGCAATGCCGCCAACAAACGAGTTATTGGCGAAACTGTTGGCATTTAGTTTATCGTTACGGCCTTCATAAAAAACACCGCCGTGAAACTGGTTTTCACCGGAACGCGTGGTGATGCTGATGACTGCGCCCGATGCCTGCCCATACTCTGGGCCATAAGAATTGGTGAGCATCTTGAATTCAGCAACGGAATCCACGGAAGGATAGATCAGGATGGTGCGGTTGGAGCCGACGTCGTTGTTGTTCACGCCGTCGATCAGGAACAAGTTGTTGGTGCTGGGATTGCCGTTCACCGAAAAATCCGCGCCGCCCTGCAATCCTTTGTCCTTCGTGTTAAACCCGTTGTTGGCGGAGACGCCCGGTTGCAGCTGGGTCAGCGCCATAAAATTACGCCCGTTCAAGGGAAGCTCGCGAACCTGGGTGCCTTCGATAACCGCGCCGACATCAGCAGTAGTGGTTTGCACTTGAATATCGCTGGCTTCCACGGTGACCATTTCAGAAGCAGAGCCGAGTTCAAGTTTTGCGTTAACCTCGGTGGCGGTCGAAACGTGGACCTCCACGTTTTTGGCAAGGAACTCTTTAAAGCTGCCGGCCTTGACGCTCAACTCGTAGACGCCGACGTTAACGGATGAAAACGAATACGCTCCCATCTCGCTCGTCGTGGCCTGCAAAGTAGCGTTCGTGCCGACATCGCGGATCGTAACTGTGGCGCCTGCAACTGCCGCGCCGGAAGGATCCGTCACGGTACCGCGGACCGAGCCCGCATAGTTCTGCGCCTTCGCGGCGAAAGGAATCGCCAGCAAAAGCACGAGCGCGCAAGCAAGCGCTAGAAACACAGCCTTCAAATTTGTTAATTCGCTGTTATTTGAAAATTGAATCTTCATTCGTATACCCCTCGAGGAAGTATTTTCACGCGGAAACGCAGAATGAAATCCACGCTTAGCGTCAGCAGCAGAGGACTCATTTCCGTCGTTACCCCACCGCAAAATCGAGATAGAACCCAACCCCTAAAGCACTACGGGCCGTAATGCTTTTCTACTAGCCGGGTATTTATAACGATTCCGGGAAGCTTGTCAAGCAGAAATAATGATATTCTAAAGAAAAATAATGATATTCTATGCCGCGTTGCGGGGGAGGGTGGGAGCCCCTTCCGGACTCGGAGTGAGTTTAGGGACGGGTTTCTATGCATACACATAGAATCATGCTTGGTTGCCGACGAAACTATAGGTTCCCGGGGTGCGTCGAAAGCATGTTTGAGGCGCGCCAACTTGCGCTAGAATCGCGGTTTATAGGGTACCAGGTGGTCCCAAGGGGGGGACGCTTCTCAGGAATTGACCTTTATCCCCTATCCAATTTTTGGAAGATTTGCTGAGGGCGTTTGGATGACTCCGCTGCCGCCGAAACGGAAAACAGGCTCGCGTAGCCCCGACAAGGTCACGCTCAAGACTATTGCGGAGCACCTCGGACTGACTGCTGGGACGGTTTCCGCTGCTTTGAACAATTCGCCTGCCGCGCGGTCCATTCCAGAACATACCAAAAATCGCATCGTCGCCGCGGCGCACGAATTGAACTACCGGCCAAATTTTTTCGCGCGCACACTGAGATTAAAACGGACTTATACGATCGGCGTGATTGCCGAAGAGATCGGCGACGCCTACGGCGCGATGGTCATCAGCGGCATCGAAGAATACCTGAGAAAAAACAACTTCTTCTTCCTGACGGTGATTCACCGGCACGATCCAAAATTGCTGCAGACTTACGCGCAGATGCTGCTGACGCGTGGCGTGGAAGGGTTTATCACCACGGACGCGTCGCTCAAAGAGACGCTGACGCTGCCGACGGTGGCCGTCGCCGGGCATGCGCGCGTCGAAGGAGTGACCAATGTCGTGCTGGATCACAAGCGAGCAGCGACGTTAGCCCTCGAACATCTTAAGGCCCTCGGCCATGAAAACATTGCATTCATCAAAGGCCAGACTTTTAGCTCGGACTCCGCGGTGCGATGGAGCGCGATCTGCGAGGTGGCGCAGGAGATGCGCATCCAAGTGCGGCCGGAACTGACGATCCAATTGGAAGGAACGGATTCGACGCCAGGCATCGGGTATCCCTTCGCGAAACAACTGCTGGCACGGAAGCATCCTTTCACGGCACTCTTTGCCTACAACGATATTTCCGCCATCGGCTCGATGTGGGCGATTAAGGAAGCTGGATTGCGCGTGCCGGAAGACATCTCGGTGGTGGGGTTCGACGATATTTCAGGCGCGGCTTATGCCAATCCGGGGCTCACCACGGTTCGTCAACCACTCATAAGGATGGGCCAGATTGCCGCGCAAACGGTGGTCGATCAGATTGAAGGGAGCGGCGAATACGTTCCTGAAATAGCGATTGAGCCTGAGTTCGTCGTGCGTGCTTCCACTGGTCCGGCGCCTTCGCGAAGGGCGAGGGAACAATCACGGGAAATCCGCCTCTCCGTCTGATGTCGACAATTCTGGTGGCCTGTTGATCTGGCGCGATTAGGGCCGGGCGGCAATTCCCATGGGGGGAACTTCGCTGTTGGACGGTCCCTTGACCCTTTTGGCGTCTTGGAGCTCCTTAGCCTTCATCTGTTGATAGATTTCGAGTTGGGCTTTCGCCTTGTCCGGCGCGTTTGAGCGCGAATAGGCAAGCGCCAACTGATAGTGATTCTGCGCTTCTTCCGGCGCCAGAAGCACGGCTTGCTCTAGCGCGTGCACGGCCCGTACCACATCGCTCACCTGAAGGTACAAAGCCCCAAGAGCACCCTGAGCGTCAGCGTTCTTGGGGTTGCCGGCCACACTTTTTGAAAGGCTCTGGATCGCGCCGCTCAGATCGCCCTCCATTTTTTGAATCACTCCCAAATAGTAGAGTGCTCCGGGATCTTCAGGGTTTTGCTTCAGGCAAATGTCCGCGTGCTTTCGGGCAATCGGCAAGTTGTGCTCATTGTTGAACGCTATGTCGACAAGAATGAGGTTCATCTCGCGGTCCGCGGGGTGCACAGTCAGCACTTGTTCGGCGTATGGCTTGGCCTCCTCCCAGTTCCTGACGCCGAAAAGGGCAAGCGCAAGTAAATAAGTTGAGCGCAAGTCATCAGGAACCAGGGAGTGTAACTTCTGAGCAGTCTTCAATGCGCTGTTGGTCTGATTATCGTAGAGTTGCGCCGAGGCCAGTCCATACAGAATATCCGGGCGTTCCGGCGCGAGTTTGGCGGCGAGAGAGAATGCCTGCGCTGATGCCGCCCAATCGGACTGTTGCTTGGCTACCTGCCCAGCGGCGACCAGCGCATCCAGAGATTCCGGAGTGCGCTCCAGCACGCTCTCCAATGTTTTCTGCGCCTCCCCGAGCTGGCCCAAACCAGCTTGTGTGCGGGCGAGATCCACCAGAAAACGATCGGTGGACGGCTGTTTCTCTTGCGCAAGCGAAAGCAGTTGCTGAGAGCTTTTGAAGTCGCCGTGAGCCAGGAAAAACTCCGACAATTCCGGAAGAAGATCCGGCTGCTTCTCCGCTATTTGCAGCATGGCTTGAATCTCCACGCCGGCCTTTTCCGGCTGCTGAAGCCCCAAATAGTCTGCTGCAAGTGTGGGTAATAATTCCGCAGTGCGCTTTTCGGCGGGAATGTTTCCGGCAGCTTCGATGGACTTCGAGAATTCTCCGGTTCCCAGGTATAGCTTTGCCAGCGCAAGATTGGCGCGAACGTCATGCGGAGCAACCTTCGCTGCGCCTTGGTAAGCGGTCAGGGCTGATTCGAATTTACCTTCCGCAAGATAGGCATCTCCAAGATTAAGGCGAGGCTCAATTAGCGCGGGCGCGCTAGTGATGGCCTTTTGCAACACGATCTCTGCTTGTTCAAGGTGTCCCTGTCGAAGGTAGATTATTCCCAAAAGATTGTTGGCTTTGGCGGAGTGTGGGAGCTTCAACAGATATTGATGGAGCCGTTCCTCGGCTTCCTCCAACTTCCCACGTTGAATCAGAGTAGAGACACCGGCCAGCCCGGGGCTCTGTGCGCTCGCGATGGTGGCCGGCCGGAAAAAAGCCAGAGCGACGCAGGCGCACGCGAGAATCTTCCTCCAGGCGCGGATGCTCGATCCTTCTTCGGCAACATCCTGACTTTGGCAATCGCTCAAGGTAATCCTGTCCAAGAAATCTTAGCCTACGCGAGCAAAACAAACTAGGCGCTCCTGGGCCCTTTCTCCGCGGCCCGGTTTCCCATAGAATCCTTTAGGGTCAATAAATTTTCATCCATGCGGCCATTCATCGCTTCACTCACACTCTTCTTCTTGCACGCACCCGTCGGCGCCCAAACTCCACCCATTCATTTTCGCGAGGTGGGCAAGGAAGCAGGCCTCACCAAAATGCCCTTCAGTTCGACGAAGCAGCATTACGTGGTGGAAACAATCTCCGGTGGAGTCGCCCTATTTGATTGCGACAACGATGGAAAGCTCGACATTCTAGTGGTAAACGACGCCACGATTGAACAAGCCAAAAGTGGCGGGGTGCCTATGGTTACGCTCTACCATCAGGGTGAAAACTCAAAATTTACGGATATCACCAAGGAAGCCGGGCTGACTCATAAAGGCTGGGGCATGGGAATCGCGGTCGCGGACTATGACAACGACGGCTTGCCGGATATTTACGTTACGGGATACGGCGGCAACGTGCTGTATCACAACCTGGGAAACTGCAAGTTTGAAGACGTGACCGAAAAGGCTGGTGTTGCAGGCGGAGGTTTCAGCGCGGGGGCAGCGTGGGCTGATTATGATCGCGACGGCCATCTGGATCTATTCGTTTCGCGTTACGTACACACGGATCTGAATCACTTGCCGACCGCGGATAATCCCTCGAAGAATTTTTTCCATAAGGGACTTCCCGTCGAAAACCCCTGGACTATGGATGGCGAGACGGATTTCTTATTTCACAACCGGGGGGACGGCACCTTTGAAGAAGTCTCGAAGAAAGCCGGCGTGGACGATCCCACGGGACACTTTGGTTTGGGCGTTGTATGGGGCGACTATGACAATCAAGGATGGCCAAGCCTGCTGGTAGCCAATGATACCGGGCCCAATTTTCTCTACCACAACAAACACGACGGCACATTTGAAGACGTTGGCATGCTTTCTGGCGTGGCTTTGAGCCCCGAAGGCCAGGAAGTGGGAAACATGGGCGTGGACATGGGCGATTTTGACCGCGATGGAAAACTTGATTTCGCGATCACTGATTATGCGGACCAGCCGAAAGGCCTGTATCTAAATCAAGGAGATCAAGGGTTCACCAACCTCACCTATTCCGCCAAGATCGCCCAAAGTTCGCTCCCTTATGTTTCCTGGGGAACGGGCTTCGCCGATTTTGATAATGACGGTCTGCCCGACCTGCTCATCGCCAGCGGCCACGTTTATCCGGATGTCGACAGCGTTCCCAAATACGTCAAATATCGTGAGCCTCTGCTGCTCTACCGCAACAAGGGCGATCGCACGTTCGATGAGATTTCCGGGCCCGCGGGCTTGAACGACGGAGCCATGCAATCGCGCCGCGGCGTGGCCTTCGGCGACATCAACAATGATGGAAACATCGATATGGTGGTTTTCAATGTGGGAGCACCTCCGTCTCTCTTCTTGAACGACACGAAAAACGCCAACCATCGCGTGCTTTTCAAATTAGTCGGAACGAAGAGTAATCGCGGAGCCGTGGGCGCTCGAATCACTGTCACTTCCGCCTCGCGCTCACAAATCGAAGAAATCAAAGCCGGATCCAGCTATCTCTCGACCAATGATCCGCGCTTGCATTTCGGATTGGCAGGTGATTCCGTGATGGACAAAGTCGAAATCCGCTGGCCCAATGGCGGCGTCGAAACTCTACGAAATATTCCCGCCGACGCCATTTTCACGATTGTTGAAGGCCAGGGCATCAAAGGTACGATCAAACTTCCACCGCCAAATCCCCGCTAAAAAGACACCTCCTCCCTGGATTGAATCGAGCCCTGATTTGCCCCGGGCGTCCCGGCATGCGGATTAGAAATCCGTCCGGCGGACACGCATTGATCATGGAACTTCTTTCAACTCCACGGGAATAGGAAATCAAGTTTCCAGTTCGTGTTAATCTAGCGAGCGTTTCACTGGCGAGTACCCCAGTTCCAGTTGCCTGGAAGTTCTGCGTACGCTTGTGTTTCCCTGGAGGGCCGAATGCGTAGTCGCACATTTCTGCTGTCAATTTTTGTGTCGATTGTATTTGCTGGCACACTTGCAGGCTCACTGGTGGCACAAGAGACTGCCCCGCCAGAGGTTCCGTTTCCCAAAAATGACGTGGGCCTCACCACATTGCCAGCTCGAAAAAAGGCGCAGCTCGAATCGGTAGGTCAATTCAAGGTGTTTTATCAGTTTCATTTCACCGATCAGTTGAAGCAAAGTGGAATCACCTTTCGTCATCGGGCAGTACCCTATGCCACGAGTCAATACATGCCGGTCCACTACGACCATGGTACAGGCATTGCCGTAGCGGATGTCGACGGCGATGGACAGTACGACATTTACTTCGTGAATCAGCTTGGCGGCAACGAACTCTGGAGAAATCTGGGAAACGGAAAATTTGAAAACATTACGGAGAAAGCCGGCGTCGGGCTGAAAGACCGCGTCAGCGTCACAGCCGCATTCGGCGATGTCGACAACACCGGGCACCAGGACCTCTTCGTCACAACTGTAAATGAAGGGAACGTGCTCTTTCAAAACGATGGCCATGGCCATTTCAAGGACATTACGCGCGAAGCCGGCCTTGATCTAGTCACTCATTCTTCCGGCGCTTTCTTCTTTGACTACGATAACGATGGTTTGGTCGATCTGCTGGTCTGCAACGTCGGCGTTTATACCACCAACGAAAAAGGGCCGGAGGGTGCTTACGTCGGCCTTCAGGACGCGTTCGCTGGGCATCTTCATTCCGAACGCTTCGAGTACCCAGTTCTCTACAAAAATCTCGGCCACTACAAATTCAAGGATGTCACCGCTGAGGTGGGACTCAATCCGCGCGGCTGGTGCGGCGACGCAAGCTTTGCCGATTTGAAGGGTGATGGCTGGCCGGGCATCTATTTCCTGAATATGCAGGGTTCAGGACACTATTTCGAGAATCTGGGTGGCAAAAAGTTTGTGGAAAAAACGCAGGACTATTTCCCCAGGACGCCTTGGGGAAGCATGGGGTTGAAGTTTTTCGATTTCGACAATGACGGCCGCATGGATCTTCTCGTCACGGATATGCACTCGGACATGATGGAAGAGCAGAGTCCCGACCACGAGAAGGAAAAAATCAAGTCTCCCAGACCCGCCAATGAGTTGGGAGGTCCCACCGACAAGTTCATCTTCGGCAACGCTTTCTACCACAATCTTGGCAGCGGTAAGTTTGAGGAGATTTCCGACAAGATCGGCGTCGAGCAACTTTGGCCCTGGGGAGTCAGCGTGGGTGACCTCAATGCCGATGGCTACGAAGATATTTTCATTACCGCGGGAATGAATTTTCCTTTTCGCTATGGCATCAATTCATTGCTGCTCAATAACCGCGGCGAGAAATTCCTCGATTCCGAATTCCTTCTCGGAGTTGAGCCGCGCCAAACGCCCTACACGCCTTGGTTCGTCATGGATTGCACCAACCATGACGTCTTGGGCCCCCTGGGCAAAACAGTTTGCGCGGAGCAGACGCAAAAAGTCATCGTATCAGTGCCCAAGGCGAGCCGCTCGTCCGTAATATTCGATCTTGATAATGACGGCGATCTGGACATTGTCACCAACGATTTCAACTCAGAGCCCATGGTGCTGATCAGCGATCTGGCCCAGCGGAAAAGGATCCATTGGCTTAAGGTCGTGCTTATTGGCACAAAATCCAACCGCAACGGCCTAGGCGCCACCGTCCGCTTGTACGCGAACAAGCAAACCTACACCCGCTACAACGACGGCAAATCCGGCTACCTGTCACAAAGTGTTTTACCGCTCTATTTCGGCCTGGGTGATAGCTCCACAATAGATCGCATTGAGGTCGATTGGCCGTCGGGCCGCAAGCAGGTGATTAGCAAAGGCCTGCATGAGAACGAGACGCTGAAGATTACTGAGCCCTCGAAATGACCCATCCCGAGATTTGTATCTAGTTTGGGCGCAACTCACGCAAATGTTCTAGCAGCATGCGTACTATGAAGCAGAAGACGCAGCCATCGCTCCGATTCACGCCGCCGAGGAACGCAGGTCACCCCGAAAAGTTCACACTCTCTTCTAGTTCGATGGTAAGCAGTTTATAATTCATGGAATATTCGCCGGCGAACGACCGTGCTCACGCGAGAGAGGTTCAGGTTTTTTCCTGAAAGTAGGTATAAACTTGGCGCTAGAGGAGATTCCTATCCCGGAATGCTGGAGGTGCCCATGTCAAGTTCACGGCCAAGAATCACAATCACCCTCGCAGTGCTCGCGACCTTAGCGCTCCTTTCGAACGCCCAAATGCCGCACGGGATTAAGCCGCCCGAACCCCGCCCTTCGCCCAATACGCCAAATCCGAATTATCCCTCGGGATTGGATGGGCCTGAGATAAAAGGGCCCGATCCCAAGACTGTGGATAAACAAAACCAGGTTGAGCTGAGGCACGACATTGAAAGGCTATACGCGTTGGTTTTTGTGCTTCGGGAACAAATGAAAGTGACCGACAGCACATCCACGATGTCAGTCACCATAGTCAAGCAGGCGCAGCAAATTGAGAAGCTGGCCAAGGAGATTAAGGACCGGGCCAAGCACTGATCGGCGGGCAATAGGGATTTCAGTACCTAGGAAATCTGCGGGACCTCATCCAGTACTTGCCGGACTTTTCGGAGGAGAATCTCGCGGGTGAAGGGCTTTTCCACTAGCAGTGCACCGCTTTCCAGAATTCCAGACTGAACGATTCCATCATTCGAATACCCGGACATATAAAGGACGCGAGTTGCCGGGCGAAGACTGGTCAACTGTTCGGCAAGTTGCTTGCCTCCCATTCCGGGCATAATGACATCGGTCAGGAGAAGGTGAATGGGACCACTAAAAGAACTGGCAATCCGAAGGGCTTCCCTTCCGCTCTCAGCCTCCAGCACTGCGTAGCCACTGGATTTCAAAAGTTCCTTGGCCAGATTTCGAACGGACTCGGCATTCTCCACGAGCAAAACAGTTTCCGAACCCTGGCGGACTTCCGTTCGCGGAGCGCCCAGCGAGAGTGGCGCGGTAGAACTTTCAACGCGAGGAAGATAGACCCGAATGGTTGTGCCCTGCCCGAGTTCGCTATAAACCCAGATAAACCCGCCGCTCTGTTTCACGATTCCATAGACAGTAGCAAGGCCCAAACCTGAACCTTTGCCGAGTTCCTTGGTGGTAAAAAACGGCTCGAAGATGCGGCTTTGGGCTTCCTCATCCATGCCGCAACCGTTATCAGTAACCGACAGGACGACGTACTTACCGGCGGGAACGATGGCGCGCTTGGATCTGGCGCCTTCTTCCAGGTCCACGTTCTTTGTTGCAATGGTCAGTTTTCCACCCTGGGACATGGCATCGCGAGCATTGAGAATGAGATTTACCAGGACCTGTTCGAGTTGGACGGGATCGACACGCACATTCCCCAGCCCGGGATGAAGCGATATAAAGAACTCAATTTGCTCGCCAACCAGGCGGCCAAGCATCTTTCTGGTTTCAACGACGACGGCGTTCAGATCCAAGACTCGCGCATGGAACACCTGTTTGCGGCTGAAAGCCAAAAGCTGCCGTGTCAAAGAAGTGGCGCTATCCACGGCTTTTTTGATCTGGGCCAGGTTCTTGAGGGCAGGGTGAGCAGGCTCCATCTGTTCCGTCAAAAGCTCCGTGTGTCCGCTGATGACGCAGAACAAGTTATTGAAATCGTGGGCCAAGCCTCCGGAGAGGCGGCCAATCGCTTCCAATTTTTGGGACTGCTGGACCATGGTTTCCAATTGGCGGCGTTCGGTGACGTCGCGGGCCATACCTTGTATAGAGTGCTTCTCTCCGTTCGAATAAATGAGGCGAGCGCTGGCTTGAAGAAGAACCTTGCTGCCATCCTTGCGCAATAAGCTGATTTCAAAGTGCTGCAAGGGCTCCTCATTGAGGATGCGCTGCATCATTTGGCTGCAGAGATTGAGGTGTTCCGGCGCTACGAGACTCTTGAGATTGAGCTGGAGAGCCTCGCTGCGGGACCAACCCATGACTTCTTCCGCGGATTTGTTGAGGGAAGTGACGTTGCCCTCGAGATCCAGCGTGAAGAGAATATCCTTGGCGTTTTCGAAAAGCTCATGAATGCGCTGCTCGCTCTGGCGAGTGGCGATTTCGTTGCGCGTGCGCTCCACAGCGTACTTTACGGCCTTGTGGAGCAATTCCCTTGTCAGCGTTTCCTTAACAAGATATTCCGCGGCGCCGGCCTCCAAGACTTTCTGAACCAGTCCGGCTTCTTCCGCCGGGATTATCGCCAGGATCGGCAAGGAATCGAAACGGGAATGAAGCTCGGTTACGCGTGCGAGTCCGCTTTCGTCGAAGGAAGGAACGCCAAGGAGAAGGGCGTCAACGCTTTCATAGACGGAAGCGGGAACGGCCCCGGGAACGGCCTTGGCGAGCACGATCTGGAAAGAAACATTCGCGTTGCTCTCCAACATGTCGCAGATGTTTTGGGCAAAGGAGGAATCATTCTCCATGACCAGGATCCTGTAAAAAGATGACTGCATGACTTCGTCTTGCTTTTCCTTACGAATTCGCCGGGAAAAGTTTTCGAACCTCCTCGATCAGTTTCTCCGGCATTTGACTCTTTTCCACGAAGCCATCGGCGCCGCTTCGCAGGCATTCCTCTCGAAGCGACAGGCCGCTCAACTCCGAATAGATGAGCACATGCATCTTGGGATAAGACCGCCGCAACTCTACGGCAGCCTCGAACCCATTCATTTGTGGCATGCTCAGGTCTGTCAGCACCAAATCAGGCCGGAAGCGGCTGGCTTGATCCAAAGCATGCTGGCCGTCGCGCGCAGTGCCGACAATTTCAAATTCGCCGGAGTATTCGAGATACTTGCAAACCGAACGCAAGGCGGTCGGAGAATCATCGGCAACCAACACGCGAATCCGTCGATTAGTGGGCTGCATAGAACACTCCATCGAGCGTTGACCGCTCACAGGGCATTCATCAGTCTGTAATATTGAGGACAGGATTGAAATTCGGACGATTCCCTAGGGAATTCCCTGTAGGCCGAGCGGACAGGATTTTAGCTTTCGATGATCTTGTTGCGGACCGCGTAACGGACCAATTCGGTGATGGAATGAAAATCGAGCTTGAGCATGATGTTGGCGCGATGAGTTTCAGCGGTTTTCACGCTGATGCCTAGTGCGGTGGCGACTTCCTTGTTGCTCTTGCCTTCGGCAAGGAGCTGGAGAATTTCCCGCTGCCTGGGACTTAAGCGGCTGCGGGAGGAACGGTCACTATCCTGGGCGCCGCCAGCCGACAGGGCGGCCTTGGATACGCGGGAAGAGAGAAAAGATTTGTGACGGCGAAGCGCATCGACGGCAACAATCAGATTGCGATCGGCGTCGTCTTTTAGGATGTAACCCAGGGCCCCGGCTTCGAGAACCTCCTGAACCAGAAGATCGGAATCGTGCATGGTCAAGATAAGGATTTCTGTTTTCGGTGAGAGTTTGCGGATCTGGCGCGTGGCTTCGACACCATTTAAGAGAGGCATGCCGATGTCCAGAACAGCCACGTCGGGTTTGAGTTCGCGGGCCTTTTCGACGGCTTCACGGCCGTTGGCGGCCTCGGCGCAGACTTGCCATCCGGACTTGGACTCGAGAAGGGCGCGGAGTCCGGTGCGAACCACATGGTGGTCATCAGCTACGAGAATGCGGACCGGCATTGGAAACCTCGGCTCTTAAGGGTATGGAAACCCGTACCCTCGTTCCCGATGGACTGGAATCAATTTCGAGTTTGCCGCCGAGCTGTGTCATGCGTTCGCGCATGCCAAGAATACCAACACCCAGGCGGCTACCGGAACCGTTGCCGCGCTCAATGGCGTTCTTAGCCATGCCGCAGCCACGGTCGCTGATATCGAGGTTGACGCAAGTGGAATCGCCGCGCAAGCGAATCATGGCCGTTTGGCTTCCGGAGTGGCGCTGAATGTTTGTCAGACTCTCTTGAACGATGCGAAAGAGAGCAGTCTCGGCCTCCTGCGGAAGGCGGCCAAAGCCGGTCTGCAGGTGCAACTCCATTTTGACGCCGCTGCGCTCGCTGAAGCCTTCGGCGTACTCTTTGATGGCGGAAACCAGGCCGAGCTCGTCCAGAAGCGGCGGGTGCAAGAGATAGGAAAGAGTGCGAATCTCACGCGACATTTCCTGGAGCAGGCGCCGGGCCTCGGCAAGCGCATGCCTGCCGCGTTCGCTCAGGGAAGGGGAGGACTGCGCAGCTTGCGCGAGGTTCAGATTCACGGCAAGGACGCTCTGCGCCAGGCTGTCGTGGAGCTCGCGGCCAAGCCGCCGGCGCTCTTCGTCCTGAAGCTGAAGCAGACGTGTCGAAAGTTGGTGCAACGCCTCTTCAGCCTGCTTGCGCTCGGTGATGTTGGTAAACGTATAGATCACAGCGGAGACGGAACCATCTGGTGCAAATTGAGGGACGGCATTTCCCAGAGTCCAGAGGACTTCGCTGTAGCCCAGGCGCCGCCAACCAGTTACTTCGTTTAGAACTGGCTGCCGCGTGGCAATCGCGCGAACCCCGGGGCGCATCGAAAAGGGGATTTCAGTTCCGTCTTCGCGCATGGAAATCAACTCGAGTTGCGAAGAGTTTCTTCCTTTCGCCTCCACGGCGGTAAAGCCAAACAGTTGTTGCGCCGCTTGGTTTGCAAACTGGAGCGTGGCGTCTGGGCCCAGCATAACGACGCCAACGTGGAAGTCTTGGACGAGAGTGCGGAAGCGGGCTTCGCTGGCACGGAGCGCTTGTTCTGCCTGTTTCCATTCGGTGACATTCGATATGGACAGAATCACGCTGGCCACTTCACTTTCCGGCGTGAAGTGGGGCACGGCATCCACCAGTGTCCAGAAGACCTCGTTGGAATCCGGGCGGCGCCATCCAACAACGTCATTTCGAATTGGCTGCCGGGTAGCAATCGCGCGAGGTCCGGTGCGCAGTGCAAACGGGATTTCCGTTCCATCTTCGCGGATGGCCGTCAGGCCGAAACTTGAAGTGCTCTTCCCGCGAGCCTGTTCTTCACTTAAACCGAACATCTTCAAGGCCGCGCTATTTGCGAACTTCGTCTCCGCATCAGGTCCCAGCAAAACCACGCCGACGTGTAAGTCTTGCACGAGATTCCGGAAGCGTTCCTCACTAGCGCGGAGAGCCTCATCGGCCCTCTTGCGAGCGGTGATATCGCGAACGATGACCAGCGCGCAGAGTTGCCCATCCAGATCGATGAGCGCACCGGAAAATTGGCAAACGCGCGTTTCTCCCGACTTTGTCACGCACAGAAATTCTTCTTCCCGGACTTCCGAGTGTTCCTGGAGTTTGGCCATGACCCTGGCGCGTTGGGAAGGGTCCTTCCAGAGGTTCATTGCCAGCGGCGTTCTTCCAAGAGTCTCTTCGCGGGCATACCCGGTAAGGCGTGTGAAGCTGTCATTGATCTCCAGAAACCGTCCTCCCGGGATGGAGGTGATTCCAACAGCGTCAGGGCTGGAGCGAAAGGCGATGAAAAACATTTGTTCCGAGCTGCGCAAGGCTTGTTCCGTGCGGCGAAGCTCGTCGGCAATCCGGCGTTGCTTTTCGCTGGTCACGACGAGACGCGTCGCAGAGAGGACAAATGAGGCGGTAATGGCCACCCAGGCAATGGTGATCTGCTCGACGGCGATGCGGCGGCCCATGAAGAGGACCAACAGCGGAATGGCAATCGGCAACACCTGAGAGAGGACAATGACGCGAAACGCGGAGCGCTCCTCCCGGGGGATGGGCTCACTATCAGAATCCCAAGTGGCAGCAAACGCAGCGGCGAACAAGGAGGGCAAGCACCAAATGACGTCGGCCCAGGTCGCGCTGGGTCCAGAGGTCGGCGATGCGAACAAGAAGAAGAGTCCGGAAGCGGCATCCAACAGAAAGAAGATGGACATTCTTCCGAAGAAGGATCGCAGCGGCCGAGGAGAAACGGTAAATGCCCGAACAGCAAAGCCCGCGACAAACGCCAAGTCACGCAGCACCTGCACCCGTATCATCTTGACAACCATCTGCGAGCCTTCGGCTTCCCAGCGGGATGGTACGTAGAAGAAATAAAGGTAGGCGGTGAGGGCTACGACTCCGATCTGGGCAAAATCCAACACTTGCTGCCAATCGACCGCAGTTGAGCCTTCTTCGGCCGGCCGCGGGAGGAACATCATGAGGGCAGGAGTTGCCCAGAGAATAAAAAGGATATCGGACGGCCAGGGAGTCAACGAGGATGCGTGAACCAGACTCTGATAGTACGTCTCCAGTGCTTGCGCAGCACTGACCAAAAACAACGCGCCGGCAAACAGCATCCAGAGCTGGCGCAAGTATCCCGAGGAACGCCTGGCAACGCGAAAAGAACAGTAGGCGGCCCAGAGGGCGATGGCCGTCTGTAAGAGATCGGAGAGGAGGAGACTTCTGGCCGGCGCAGAGCTTCCTTCAACGACGAAGAGGAGAAGTGCAGTCAACACGCCTGCGACGACAAGGGCGAACCATGCAAACTTGCGAGAAGAGGGCAAGAGCGACCCCGCGAACTGGCCGTAGTCTAAGCCGACTCGGCATGGCAAACAACTACGCTATAAGGTGCAGGGAGAATCGAGTATCCACGACATCTTTTTCGAAGTGGATTCCATCGGGGAATATGGTGGACCCGGTGAGATTCGAACTCACGACCTACAGCTCCGGAGGCTGTCGCGCTATCCGCTACGCTACGGGTCCAAAGTCATTCGAAAACCGCACGAACTCTAATATTCTATCCGGTATGGTGGGCTTGCGCTAGCGTGCTTTCCGCGCGAGAAGGACGAGGGTTGCACTCAGCCCTTTGCGCGGGTGCGAATTTCCTTCGCCAGCTTTTCGATCTCCTCCGTTTTTTTCAGAAGTGGCAGAGAAAGCACCAGGGCCGAATCCGTTTTCTCCACTTCCGTCTTGAGTTCGCTGGCCAATTGAAATAGCCGTTCAACATTCTTCTTGATGTCCTTCTCATTGGCTTCGAGAATTGCTTTGGCATCGATCTTGGGATTATTGGGATTGTCATCTCTTTCTCGCGTCGTCGGGTTGGGCTGCGGGGGGCGATTGGGCGCCTGCGCCAGGAGCGTCCGTGCCAGCACTCCCAGCGGCACTCCCACAGCGCAAAGCGCCGCCACAAAACTGCGTCTTGAGTTTCTCATTGGCCCTCCCCGATCCGCGTAATTCCCGATGGCCGCCCCGGCGACGGTTCCTCGAGCCTCTGCCAATGTTATACTCCCTCCTCTAGAGAATCATGCCTAGTTCCTTCAATCATTGGGTGGAGTTAGCGCTCCCTAACGCCCTTCATCTCTTGGGCATACTGGTTATTGCCCTAGTCCTGAACCGGCTGCTTCGCGCAGTAACAAATCTGCTAATCAAACCCGCGGGAACGCAACACCGGGCCGGCCAGCTCCGCGAGCAGCAGACGCGCACGCTGGCGGGGATTCTGTACAGCACGGGGAGCAAAGTGGTCTGGGCCGTGGCGCTGCTGACTTCGCTGAACGAATTTCACATTAACATTTTGCCGGCGGTAACACTGGCAGGACTAGGCAGTCTGGCGATCGGATTTGGCGCGCAGTCGTTGGTCCGCGACGTGATCAGCGGCTTCTATATCGTGCTGGAGGATCAGTACGTTGTCGGGGACACTATTCAGTTTGGAGATTACATCGGCCGCGTCGAGCATCTCACACTTCGCCGCACGGTCATTCGCGATGCGCGTGGGGCGTTGGTGACCGTCGCCAACGGAGAAATCCGCACGGTCAGCAACCTCAGCCGGGATTGGTCGCAGGCTTTCGTGGATGTTTCGCTGGCGCCGGAAAGTCCCATCGAAAAAACGATGCAGGCGCTGGAATCTGCTGCAGTAGGCTTGCGTGGCGATCCTGCTTGGGCCCAGGCCTTGGTGGATGGACCGCGAATCCTTGGCGTGCAAAACTTCGATCGCGCCTCGTCCACAATAAGATTGCAGGTGCGGACCGCGCCGACGCGCCAGGATGAGGTGGCGCGAGAGCTGCGCCGCCGCATCCAAGTCGAGTTTCAACGGCAGGGTATACCCCTGTCGAGCGTACAGCGCATCGAACTGGCTGGCGCTTTTCATTCCTCGGAAGAGGCAGCACAGGCAGGCAGCGCGAGTTAGCCAAGGAGATTCACGATGGCCCAGATTAGCTACGACGAAGTAAACCTGATGCTGCGACTGTACGACATGCGGCGCGAGCCGCGCCTGCGTCAGGCACGCGCCTGGTTCACCGAGCATTTTCACCCGGAGTCACCGGAGGAGATGATGCAGCGGTACCCGCAGGGCAGCGAGGAAAACACGTTCATCCGCATGGTCATCAGTTACTGGGACATGGTGGCGGGGATCGTGAACCGCGGGCTGATCAATGACGAGCTGTTCTTCGACAGCAACGGCGAAATCTGGGTAGTCTGGGACCGTATGCGGTCCATCGTCCCCACGTGGCGCTCTGCTTTCAAGAATCCTCACCTCTTCCAGAACATTGAGGAAACCTGCAAGAGGCTGGAAGTCTGGCGCGAAAAGCGCGCGCCCGGATCGTCAGCAGCGATGCGGCAACTGATGGGGCAGGCAAAACCGAAAACGAAGGGTATCTAGTTTCGGGAAAGATGAAGGATATCCGGCTCAGATTCGGCCAAACCCCAATCAACTACGCCGGGCGGGCTCGTCCACTTGCAAGTCCGGTACCCTGCTGATGGTATTTGGGCTTGCGACCTTGACGCAGTTGCGTCCCGCGGCCTTTGCTGCGTAGAGCGCGAGGTCTGCTTCTTGAAGAAGCTCTTCGACAGACCGCATCCCCCATTCGTGGCTGAGAAGCACCCCCAGGCTCATACTGACCGGAACCACACCGTTGGAGGTTTGTACCGGGCATTGCGCAATGGTTTTCCGGATCTGTTCGGCGCGGACAAATCCAAAGGCTGGGTCGCAATTATTCAGTACTACCAGAAATTCCTCGCCACCATAGCGCCCCACGAAATCGTAGGAGCGCACCGAGGAGAGCAAACGCCTTGCGGTTTCCCGAAGAACCTCGTCACCGGCGAGATGGCCGAAGGTATCATTTACGTCTTTGAAATGGTCCAAATCGCAAAGCAAGATGGCTGTCGAGACATGCTCTCGGCGCGATCGGGAGAGCTCGCGTCCCAGCAACTCCAGAATCATGCCCCGGTTCCAAAGAGAGGTCAGCGCGTCATGCATAGCCTTGAATCGCATCTCCTCGCGTGCTTCGACCAGGCGGTCCTCGAGATCCAGGATGCGCAATCCTGTGCGCAGGCGCGCTTTGAGTTCCTCTGGATCGAAAGGCTTGGTCAGGTAGTCATCTGCCCCGGATCCTAAACCGGCGACGACATCTTCTTTTGCTTCTTTCGAAGTAAGAAGCACCATGTAAACGTAGGATTGTTCCTTCCTCTTGCGGACTTCTTTGCAAACGCCCGGCCCGTCCAGCTCCGGCATCACCCAGTCGAGCAAGGCCAGCTTCGGTCCGTTCGCCACGCAGAGTTGGTCCGCGGCCTGGCGGCCATTCTCAACGGCCAGCACCTCGTAGCCCGCACGCTCTAGCGTTTTTTGGAGCAAGCGCCGCGACATAGCTTCGTCGTCGGCAATCAGAATTCTCATTTGCTAACCTCAGCCATGCAGGCATCCAATTGCGGCAGGAGCTTCCTGGCATCACTTTCCAAGGCCGAAAAGCCCTCCGCGTACCCGGATGCTTCTCTCTGACGGCCCAACTGTTCCAGTTGTCCCGCGGTGGCCGCGGCTTGGCTGGCTGCGAGATTCAGAAGCATGCCTTTCAAAGTATGAGCCGCTGCAGCGATGCGATTTCCGTCCTTGGTGTCCACCGCTTCACGCAGGACAAGCAGGTTGCGAGGAAACTCCTCCTTGAAGATCAAGAGAAGGTCGCGCAACAGCTCGCGGTCGTTCTCAACGCGCGCAAGAAGTTCCCCATAGTCAAACGTGGGGTTGGATGAGTCTCTGTCAGTGTGAGACATGGTCTTCCCTTCCCGCGGCCGCGTCCCGTTCGTGAGCCTCGTCCCGGATCTTTCGAGTAGCCTCAACTCCACCCATGGTCAGCAGCAGCAACCGCTGGCGCAGTGAGAATTCGCGGGTCGCAAAGATCGGCATGCTAGCTCTTCGCAACCTCCGACCTGGACACCACGCGTCGCGCCAGCGCGAGCAACTGCGAACTAATCCGCAAGTGCGCTTTGTTGGCTTCCACGAGATTCACTTCAAATTGCAGCGTTTCCCGCTGCATGGCGAAACTCACGATTCCGCCGGCATCGAGGAACTCCGCGGTTTCCCCGACGGTCAGCACGCTCTGCCCCCTCACCGCGTCCAACACCCGGCTGTATCTCTTCTGCTCTGATCGGCTCACGAACAGGATGTGGCAGGTATGCAAGTCCTGTTCTTTGCGAACCCAGCGAATTTCCACGCGCTTCGCATGAGGCGTGGTGCCGCGGGTCGACTCGGCTAGCGAAGTGCCAAAGGGAAAATCGCCAAAAACACACAACAAAAATGGCGCAGACCCTGATGGCAAGGCGCCCTCCGGCCATTCCACGAACATAGGAAACTTCGATAGAAAACTTGCTTTTGTCTGATATTCAGGCGCTGAAGAGCGTTGCGCATCAAGCGGCAATGACAGCATCAGGAGAAACACGGCTGCCCCCAGGCTCCGCATCACTTCAGCCATGAGCGTCCATGCGGCAGGTAATCCTTTGTTTCTTCGCGGAACGCAGCGCACACGAATCCCCCGAAGTACTGGGGCACGCAAGTGACCACCTGGACCGGCGATTCTTGTTCTACCTGATTGAAAGGATTCGAGTTCACAGCCAGGAATTGAGTTACGGAGCCAGACCAGTACCCGAACTGGAACTAATTCTTAAAAGAGTTTCAATTTGAAACGATTGGAGGATTCAGCTTCCCATTCTATCGAAACAACGTGGAGTTTGGAGGCGCGGGTGGGATTCGAACCCACGAATGGAGGTTTTGCAGACCTCTCCCTTGGGCCACTTGGGTACCGCGCCGAACTTCTGAGTATAGCAAATCTTCCGAAACTATCCGGCCCATGGCCCGGAGCGTTGAATCCTTGATTTTTTATTTTTTTGGGGCGGGCGCTGGCGTGGAAATTTTTGCCTCGCGCAGGAATCGCGCCGACTCTTCAGGCGGCGTGGGATTGATGTAAAAACCTGTGCCCCATTCGAAACCTGCCACCTTTGTCAGCTTCGGGATAATCTCAATATGCCAGTGGTAGTGATCATTGATCTCTTCACCGATCGGCGAGGTGTGAATCATGAAGTTGTACGCGGGGCGGTCGAGCACTTCATCGAGCCGCATCAGCGTATCCTTCAGCATGCGCGCCAGGCTCGCATACATCGAGCTTTGATTGTTTTCGTAAGAAGACCCGTGTGCCTTGGGCAGCAGCCACATCTCGAAGGGAAACCGCGGCGCATAGGGCGCCAACGTAATGAAGTGCTCGTTTTCGCCGATGACCCGCTCGCCCGTGTCGCGTTCCTGGCGGATGATGTCACAGAAAATACAGCGCTCTTTTTCGTCGTAATAGTGCCAGCAGTTGTCCACTTCTTCGCGCACGCGGCGCGGCACGATGGGCAAGGCAATTAATTGCGAGTGCGGATGCTCGACCGTGGCTCCCGCCGCTTCGCCGTGATTCTTAAAGATCAGCACATAACGGAAGCGTTTGTCGTTTTTCAGATCCAGCATGCGGTCGCGGTAGCCCCAGAGCACGTCTTCCACGGCGCGCTCCGGCAGTGTCGCAAGCGTTGCCGCATGGTCCGGCGACTCGATGATCACTTCATGGGCGCCGACACCATTCATTTTGTCGAAGAGACCTTCGCCCTCGCGATCCAGATCACCTTCGATTCCCAGAGCCGGAAATTTGTTGGGCACCACGCGAATGCTCCAGCCCGGCGTGTTGGCCCCGCCGCCATTGCGGCCGTACACCAGAATCTCCGGTGGTGTTTTGGATTCGCTTCCCACGCAGAAGGGACAGTTCCTCGGTTCCGCGGCGACAACGCTCTCGCGCAGAAAATCGTTCGGCCGCTTTCCGCGTTCCGTTGAAATGATCACCCAACGGCCTGTGATCGGATCTTTCCGCAACTCCGGCAATGCAATCCTCCTAGAATGTGCTCCAAGTCTTCCAAGGGAAGACCGGCAATAGCTAAGAATTGTACCGCGTCTTTCGTCGCGGTGAAGAAGTTCTCCCGGCGCCTGCTACATTTGTGAGCTGAAGGCATCCTTGTGCAAGCGCACGACAGGTGGCTGTCCGGGCCGATTATCGATGGCTACGACGTCGAACCGGCAGGGACATTCTCCCATGCGGCGCTCGGAGAGGAAGCGCTGCGCGGTGCGAACGACAACATGTTGCTTTTCCCGGGTCACGCTGAGCTCCGGCAAGGCAGGCATATCGGCTCTCACCGTGCGCGTGCGAACCTCGACAAAGGCCAGCGTCTTTCCATCATAGCCGACGAGGTCCAATTCACCCTTTATCCCGCGCGGAGTGTAATTTCGCGCGACGAACACATATCCATTTCGCCGCAAATACCAGTAGGCGTATGTCTCTCCGCGCACGCCGGTGCGCCGTGCCACCAGTTTTTTTGCTTCGCTGGAAGAACTCCCCTCATCGCGCAGGCCTCGCCGCGCCGCCCAATGGACCGCCTGAAACATTAGTTTTGAAAACATCGGCATGGTTTCGCCGTCCCGGCGCCCGCCTTACGCGCAGTATAAACAAAAATCCCGCGGCTGCCTTCTTTCTTCTTTGGCAACCGCGAGATTCGCAATTCTGCGTCCCTATTTTCTATTTTCCGATTTCCTTTTTCCGACTAGATGGTTTTCTCCGCCTCGCGGAAGCAACTTTCGAGCGTTTGAATCGCGAAGTCTGCCTGCTCCTGATCGATCAGCAGCGGCGGGGAAACGCGGATGGAATTCTCGCCCGCGCTGAGCAGCAATAGTCCCTTCCGAAATGCCTTGTCGATCACCGCATCCCGCAGAGCAACGGACTTCTCTTTGGTCTTCTGGTCGCGCACGATCTCAATGCCGATCATCAAGCCCTTGCCGCGCACGTCGCCGACAATCTTGAATCGACTGGGCCAGTCGTTGATGCGCCCGAAAATGTAGTCGCCCATTTTCCGGGCATTGTCCATGTAGCCGCCCTCGATGAGGTCCATCGTCGCGAGCGCTGAAGCGATGCACACGGGGTTGCCGCCGTAGGTGGTGCCGTGGGACCCCTTTTTCCAGGTCATTACGCTTTCCTTGGCGACAAACGCGCTTAACGGCATGCCGCTGGCAATACCCTTCGCGGTGCAGAGAATGTCCGGCTCGATTCCGGCATGCTCGTACGACCACCACTTTCCGGTGCGTCCCATGCCCGATTGCACTTCGTCCACAATCAGCATGATCCCATGTCGGTTGCAGATAGCCTGCAATTCCTGCAGGAAAAACGCCGGCGCGGGAACGAACCCGCCTTCGCCCTGAATCGGCTCGATGATGATGGCCGCGATTTCCTCAGGCGCGAAGAGGCGCTTGAACATCTGCTGTTCGAGCAACTCAAGGATTTCCGATCCGCAAGTCTCGGGTGTGTGGCCATACCCGCAGCGGTAAGCATACGGAAATGGAATGTGCTCGACGCCGCCGAGCAGCGCGCCGAAATGCTTGCGCTGGGTGTTCTTGGAAGCCGTTAGCGACAGAGAGCCAAGCGTGCGGCCATGAAAACAACCGTAGAAAGCGATGAGCTTGTCACGCCTGGTCGCGTAGCGCGCCAGTTTAATCGCGCCTTCCACCGCTTCCGTGCCGGAATTGCCGAAGAACACTTTCTTGGGTTCCTTGCCCGGCATGGTAGCCACCAGGCGTTCCGCCAGTTGCGGCATGTGATGGTGATAAAAATCCGTGCCGGAAATGTGGATTAGTTCCGCGGCCTGCTTCTGAATGGCTTCCACGACTTTCGGGTGGCAATGCCCCGTCGAACACACGGCGATGCCCGCCGCAAAATCCAGGTAAGCATTGCCGTCGACATCTTCCACAATCGCGCCGTGGCCCTTCTTGGCCACCAACGGGTATTCGCGGGAAAACGATGGCGACATGAACTTCGCGTCGGCCGCAATCACTCGCTGGGCCTGCGGCCCGGGCAGTTCCATCAGCAGCCGCGGCAATTTCGTCTCTGTTGCAGTAATCATTTTGTTCTCCTCTTTCCTCGTTCCTCGTTCCGATGAACGGTCAGCGGTTATTGTTGGGGGGGCTACCGCAGGGCAGGTTGGCGTTGCACATCTAAATCAGATTGCACCCTGCCGAGGTGAGAGGGCTTAATCGACGCCGTAGAGGCTCGGTCGTTCTTCGGCGGGAACGTAACTGCCGGGGATTTTTATGGCTTTGGTGAGCTTCATTTGCGTTTCCAGCGGACAGTTCCGTCCTTCGCATCCTCAATAATTATACCACGATCCGCGAGTTCTTGGCGGATGCGGTCGGCAGCAGCAAAGTCCCGTTTTTTCTTCGCCGTATTACGTTCCGCGACCAGCCGGTCGATCTCCGCATCGTCCGGCCCGCTGTCCGCGTCGCCATATCCGAGCGCGCGAAGCTTTTCGCCATCGTTGTCTTCCATTACAGCGAAAACTTTGTCGAACGCCGTCAAGAATTCCTGTGCCGCGGGCACGTCACCCTGGCGGAATTCACCTTTGTCCATCGCGATATTCACTTCTCGCACCAGGTCAAACGCCGCGGCCAGCGCTCGCGCCGTGTTCAAATCTTCCGAAAGTCCAGCGTCAAATTCTTCGGCAGCTTTCGCGATCCGCTCCGACATGCCCTTCTGCTTTCCCGCTGGAAACTTCCCTTGCTTCAAGCGGTCCGCGAAGTTCCGCAGCCGCTCTACCGAACTCGTCGCCTGCTGTAGGCCATCAAACGTGAAGTTGAGCTGCTTGCGGTACGGGACGCTGGCCAGCGCAAAGCGCAGCGCTGAAGGTTTGTAGCCTTTCCCGAAAAGGTCGCGCAGGGTAAAGAAGTTCCCAAGCGATTTGGACATCTTCTCGCCTTCAACGAGCAGATGTTCCGCATGCAGCCAGTACCGCACGAACGGCTTCCCCGTCGCGGCTTCGCTCTGTGCAATCTCGTTTTCATGATGCGGAAATGCCAGATCGATCCCGCCGGTGTGAATGTCCAGCGTTTCGCCGAGATACTTCATGGCCATCGCGGAGCACTCAATGTGCCAGCCCGGGCGTCCCGGCCCGATAGGAGTTTCCCAGAAATGCTCGCCCGGCTTCGGCGCTTTCCACAACGCGAAATCCCGCGCGCTCTCCTTCTCGTAGCGGTCGTTGTCCACGCGCGCGCCCGCTTGAATGCCGGTCAGATCAATCTTGGAAAGCTTTCCGTAGTCCGGAAATTTGGTGATGCGGTAGTAGATCGAGCCCTCGCTCGGATAGGTGAAGGTTTTCTGCTGGAGTTTCTGGATCAGCGTCACCATGTCATCGATGTGATCCGTCGCGCGAATCCAGTGCTCCGGCGCCTCGATGCTCAGCGTCTTGCAATCTTCGAAAAAAGCCTGCACATATTTCTCGGTGTAATCGCGGATACTCTTTCCGGCGGCCGCCGCGTTCGCGATGATGCGGTCGTCCACGTCCGTCAGGTTCATCACGTGATTCAGTTTGAATCCGCGCAGCTTCAGAAAACGCCGCAAAATATCCTGAAACACAAACGTTCGGTAATTACCGATGTGCGCGTAGTCGTACACCGTCGGCCCGCAGGTGTACATGCGCACCTCGCCCGCTTTTTGCGGCGCAAAGGGTTCGGTCTTTCCGGTCAGCGTGTTGTGCAGCTGAATTTCAGCCATGGACTCTATGTCATCTCTTTCCGAGTGCGAATAAACGTTAGATTGTAGCCGAGCCGTTCGAAGCGTAGCAATCTCGAACCATCGCGCCATTTCTACGCCTTCGCTCAATGCGACCAGCCTAGTCCCAATTGACGCTTATCCCCCTGACAGATAGAGTCTCTTCGCTCAACCAATGAAGGAGCTATCGATGAATCGCTGCCTCTCCGCGTGCGCCCTGCTCGTTCTCGCCACCCTTGCAAAACCGCTCGCCGCGCAAGAGCCGCCAAAGGCGGAGGGCCCCAAGCTTCTCACGCCTGAAGCTTCTCTAAACCTGCGCAGTTTTTCCGATTTGCAATTTTCTCCTGACGGTTCGCGGCTCGCTTTCGTCGTCTCCGAGCCGCCGAAGGGCGAGCGCCGCACGCGCCATATCTGGATCTATGAGCGTCAATCGGGTACCATCCGTCAATTCACCTACTCCGCCAAGACCGAGGCTTCGCCGCGCTGGTCCCCCGACGGCAAACAACTCGCATTCCTTTCCAATCGCGAAGAAGAGCAGCAGCTCTACGTGATGCGCGCCGACGGCGGTGAGGCTACCGCGCTCACCAAAGGCAAACGCGCCGTGCAAAGGTTTGCGTGGTCCCCCGACGGCAAGCAGATTGCCTTCCTGGCGCCAGACGCAAAAACCGAAGCTGAAGAAAAAAAGGAAAAGGACAAGGACGACGCTCACGTCGCCGACAAGGATGAGAAGCATGCCCGGCTGTGGCTTCTGACCGTAGCAACCGGCGAAGCCAAAGCCCTCACGGAAACGAAATGGGAAATTCACGAGGCAGAGTGGCATCCCTCCGGAACGGGCCTGATGCTCATCACCACGGATCATCCTGAATCCGATCAGAACACCGAGCGTATTTTTTTCTTCCGACTTTCGGACAACTCCATGACGCAAGTCTTTGGTCCCCGCGGCCCTTTTGGTGAGCTTCGTATCTCTCCCGATGGCAAGACCATGGCCTTCATCGGCTGTCGTGAAGATGGCCCGACTCCCCACGACCTCATGCTTGCCCATCACGGCGACAAAGCTCCTCAGAATCTCACCGGCGCGAGTATCGATCGACCTATCGGGGAATTCCGCTGGGCCAAAGACAGTGGGTTGCTTGCCGTTGCGGGAGATGGTTTTCGAAGCAAGTTCCTTGCCTTCACTCCGGAAGGTTCGCTGAAAGATCCAACTTCGACAATCGCAACCAATCCCGGTGCATTCGCCTTATCCAATTCCGGCGAGGTCGTCTTCGCCGGGCATACTGCCACGAATCCCCAGGAACTCTGGCTCTGGGACCAGAAATCACCAGCCAAACAGATCTCCCATTTCAATGATTCCTGGAAGCAGTACGCGCTCAGCACTCCGGAGTTCTACAAATACAAGTCCTTCGATGGCTTGGAAATCGAAGCCGCTCTTTTGAAACCCGCCGGCTACGACGGCAAGTCCAAGCTACCGCTCATCGCTTTGATCCACGGCGGCCCCACTGGGAATTGGCAGGACTCCATAGAAACCTGGGGGCAACTCCTCGCTGCGCGCGGTTATGCCGTTTTCTATCCCAACATTCGTGGTTCCAGCGGCTACGGCCAGAAATTCATCGAGATGAATCGCGGCGATTGGGGCGGCGGAGATTTTAAAGATGTCATGGCCGGTGTGAATGATCTCATCGCTCGCGGCATCGCCGATTCCGAGAAGCTCGCCATCGGCGGCTGGTCCTACGGCGGATACATGGCGGAGTGGGCCATCACGCAAACCAACGTGTTCAAAGCCGCGGTCTCCGGCGCCGGTCTCTCCAACCTCATTTCCGAATACGGCACCGAGCAAGGCCCGTCCTATGACGAGTGGTTCTTCGGCGTGCCCTACGAAAAGCCCACAGGCTTCCTGAACAGCTCACCGTTCCTCCATTTGAAGAACGCGAAAACGCCTACGCTGATTCTTCAAGGCGACGCCGACGACACCGATCCTCCCGGCCAAAGCCAGGAACTCTACCGTGGCCTCAAACGCTATGGCGTCGAAACCGAGTTGGTCCTCTACCCGCGCGAGCCTCATGGCTTCCGCGAAGAAAAGCATCTCCTCGATCGCCTGAACCGCATCCTCGCCTGGTACGACAAGCATTTGAAGCAGCCGTGATTCGCAGCCTCTCGACATTTCTATGTAAACGTTATCAACGGCTGAGCCGTGGACCGCTCAAGGGTTACTAATCCCTGTCATGGTTTGTACGAATCAGGGAAGCAGATCGAAAGACATCGCTAGACTTGAATGATGTTCAGTTCACGCGCCCCATCGAGATGTTTCAGGGCTGCGACCTCGACTTATATCGTGGCGGGCGCAATAGGAACAGTTCTGTTGGCGATGACGATGCCCGCGCATCTGTCCCATGCAAAGGAGTCAGACTGGAATCTCCCAATCACTGTTGCAGTAATCTTGCTCCTGGTCTTGCTCTTGATAGGAATCTATAAAATCGAGATTTCCGAGGATTCTATTTCCTACCGTTCTCCACTCCGCGGAACCCGATCCATCAAATACGGAGACATCGAGCGGGTGCAGACAACCATCACGACAAATTCCGGCGCAGTTCCCACGGAGAATCGCGCCGGGCCAATGTATCGGTTGGAACTTTACCCACGCGGCAGTTCGGAAGTCGCCAGACGAATCGTGATCAACATGAAAATCTTCCGGCTTGAAGACATTCGTTCTCTACTCGAAGTTCTTAGGGGAAAACTTCCCGATATCCTCGTGGAATAGCGGCACCAGCAGGTACGTAGTAGGAATGAGGCATGGAGTTAGGAGTGGCTTGCCGACATTACCCGCCATCTTGACCACGGGACCCCTTACCTCGAGAAAGGGCTGTGGCCAGAAAACCAAACACCAAAAACCCGGCGACTAATAGCGGAGCGACGATCCAGATAGAAAGAGAATCGGTGAAAAAACGCGAGAATATGAATATGGATGCGCCTAGACCAAAGACAACGATAATGGCTGGGCCGAGTTTCTGAAGAAGGTTCTTGGCTCCGGAGAGTGACATTCGTGTGTTTTGACCGCGCTGCATTCTACCGCGTCGGGACCAAGCGAGAGAAACTTGTGATGGTGTTGGTTGGGCCACTACATGTAGCGCAACGCTTTACACTACTTCCACATCGTGTTACAGTTTTTTCCCGTACCGCCATCCTTGCGCCAGGCGGCTGGGCCTCTGACCGAGAACCTGCCAAACGTGTCTGCGGGCGATTCCTGTGTTTCCGGGATTGACCTGTTGCTAGAAAGCCCCTCCCCTCGAGGAACGAAACGTCGTCTCTTTTCGCGTGTTTTGCCTCTTGCTGCCTGGATTTGCAATGAGTTAGCGCGACAGACGACCAAAAGGGGACATCTTGCTTAAGCTGCGAAAAGTCGAAATCGTTGGCTTTAAGTCGTTTTGTGAACGCACCGTAGTCACTTTCAGCGGCTCCGGCACCACCTGCATCGTCGGGCCCAACGGCTGCGGCAAATCGAACGTCGTGGACGCCATCTCCTGGGTCCTGGGCGAGCAAAGCCACAAATCGCTGCGCGCCGAGCGCATGGCCGACTGCATTTTTAACGGCACGACCAAGCGCCCGCCCCTAGGCCTCGCGGAAGTCACCATCACCATGGAAGATCCCGAGCTGGCGGAAGCCGCTCGCTTCGTGTTGGAAAGCGCTACCGCCGACGCGGCAGAAGGAAACACTGAGATCCCTGAATCCACAGAGATCGTCGAAATTCTCTCGCTCGACCCCGCGGCGGCCCCTGAATCACAAGAAGCTTCTGTAGAAGGCATGGCCGAAACCTCGGCTGAGCCCGAGGGCAAGTTCAAACGCAAGAAAAAGTCAGCCGACAAGCCAGTCCTCGCCATGAAACCCGGCGAAGTGGTCGTCAGCCGCCGCCTCTACCGTTCCGGCCAGAGCGAATACCTTATTAACGGTCGCGTCGGAAGGCTCCGCGACATCCAGGAAATGTTCATGGGAGTCGGCCTCGGCCCCGATTCCTACGCCATTATCGAACAGGGCCGCATCGGCCTGATCCTCTCTACCAAGCCGATGGAGCGCCGCGCCATCATCGAAGAAGCCGCCGGCGTCACGAAGTTCAAAACCAAGAAGCGCCTCGCCGAAGCCAAGCTGGAATCCTCGAAGGTCAATCTCTCGCGCGTGAACGATATTGTCATCGAAGTCGAAAAACAGCTCGGCTCCTTGAAGCGCCAAGCTTCCAAAGCGCGCCGCTACTCCGAAATTCGCGACCAGATGCGCAGCATCGTCCGCCAAATGCTGGCAGGCAAAGCGCGCGAACTGGACGCCGAAGCCGAACGCGTTGCGAAACAGCTCGAAGAACTGACCGCCGCCGAATTGCAACGCGCCACCGCCATCCAACAACAGGAAGGCGAGCAGGACCGCTTGAACCAGCGCATTTACGAGCTCGACGCGGAGATTCGCCGGAACCAGAATGTTTTGAATCTCACGGCGCTCGAAGTGGACCGCAGCGAGAATCGCATCGCCTTCAATCGTCAGCGAGCCGAAGAGCTGGCTGCGCGGCACGCGCAGGTCCATGCGGAATTCGAACAAGCTACGGCACAAGCCGCGGATTGCGAAGCGCGCAGCACTTCGCAAATCCAAGCCGTAACTCTATTGCGCGAAGAATCCGGCAAGCTTGTCGCTCGCGTGGAAGAGCTCACGAAGCGCGCCGAATCACGCGCCGCCCAGATTGCCGAATCGGAAACCCGCATTGAAACGCTGCGCCGCTCCGCGTCCGAAGCCGGTGAGAGCCTGCTTCACCTGCACGGCGAGCAGAAACAAGCTGAAGAAGCCCTCGTTCATCAAGCCGAAGCGTTACGCAAGCTCGAAGCTACCGAGCACGACGTGCTCGAAACCTCCATGCGCACGCGCGACGATGCCGAGAGCGCCGCGCACGACTTCGAATCCGCTTCCACCCGCCTCAGCGTCTTGAAACAAAGTGCCGCGGAGCTTCAGTCGAAAATTGCTGCGTTCCGCGAAGAGCGCGACGCCGCTACCGAACAAGCCGACGCCCTGCGCGATTCCCTCTCCGGAGTCCGCGCGCGCCACTCCACGCTCACGCAAATACTAAACGATCGCTCCTACACCGCGGACGCGGTGCAGAAACTCTTTGCCGCCAATGAACGCGGCGGCGCCTCCAAAGGCTTCCACGCCGTCGGCGTGCTCGCCGATTACGCCGAAGTTGAGGAGCAACACGAAGCTGCTGTCGAGCAGTACCTTCGCGACGAGCTCGAATATGTCGTCGTGGAAACTTACGACCACGCCCGCGCAGGCGTTTCCATGCTGCGCGACGAAGTCGGCGGCCGCGCCACGTTCTTTGTCGACTCTCTGCGCAACTTACGCCTCTCCTCTGACTACGAACCGATCGTAAATTTCCGTCTCGAAGACGGCATCATCTCGCGCCTCGACAAGCTGGTGGAATTCCGCGATCCACTCGGTGCCGCAGCTAAACAGTTTTTGCCGCGCTTGCGCTCCGCGTACCTGACCAACAGCACGGCCGCCGCGGAAAAAATGTCCCGCGAAAATCCGCAATACGCTTTCGTTACGCCCGACGGCACTTGCTACCAGGGCCGCATGGTCACCGGCGGCCGCCCCGATGAAGTCGGCCCCCTGGGAATGAAGCGCGAACTTCGCGCCCTCGATGCCGAAGTCCTACAACTTGAAAACGACATGGCCATGAAGCAGGCCACGCTCGAAGCGCTTGCTGCCGACCTGCTCGCCAGCGAGCAAGCCCTTGAGGAAATCGATTCGAAGCAGCGCGAAGTGGAACGCGAGGCCCTCTCCGCCACGCATCGCCACAATCACATGCAGAGCGAACTCGCACGGCTGGGCCTCGAACTCACGGTCTGCCAGAGCGAACTTTCGCGCATTCGCCACGACGTCGAAAACGCCCGCCAGCGCGCCGAACGCGCGAAGCAGGAGCACGACGCCGCGGTCCTCACCCGCGCCGAAGCCGAAGCCGAAAGCGCGCGCCTTGCGGAGGACCTCGTCCAGCTTCGCGGCTCCATCCTCTCCGCGCAAAATGAATTAGCCACCGCACGAGCCGAATTGGCCGCCATGAACGAGCGCCTCTCGGCCGCCGAGGCTCTCGCCGCTCGTCTGACCGAAGAGCGCGCCGAACTCGAACGCCGCGAATCCGCTCTGCTATTGCAAGCCACCTCGATCAGTGACGAAACCGTTGCGCTCGCCAAGCAAAGTGAAGAGTTAACTCTGCAGCTCGAAGGCTTGCGCGGCGAAAAACTTCGCCTCGAAGTCCGCCAGCGCGAGCTCGAGCAGGAATGGGATGCCGCGCGCATCCGCGTCACGCAAATGGAAGATCACCTGCGCATGGGCCGCCAATCTCTCCAGGAACTTCGCGAGCAGCGCAGCCACGCCGAAGTCGACCGTGCCAAGAACGACTCCGACCGCCAGCATCTTCGCGAAACCTGCATGAGCGAAGTCAACGCGCAGCCCGAAGACCTGATCGCCACCGAAGCCGCGTTCATGAGCGGCGAAGAGCTGGCCATCGCGGAAACCAACTACCGCGAGATGAAGCAGCGCATCGAGGCCATGGGCCCCGTTAACATGATGGCGCTAGAAGAATTCAACGAATGCGAGCAGCGCTTCACTTTCCTCACCCGTGAGCGCGACGATTTGTTGCAATCCATCGCCGACACGCAGCAAGCCATCGCTGAGCTCGACCTGGCCACCAGGGAAAAATTTGAACTGGCCTTCCACTCCATCAACAAGAATTTCTCCGAAGCTTTCCACACCATTTTCGGCGGCGGCATGGCGGAAATGCGCCTCACCGAGCCGGACAGCTCCGGCGACGCCGGCATCGACATCGTCGCTTCGCCTCCCGGCAAGCGCCTGCAAAACGTTTTGCTGCTCTCCGGCGGCGAAAAAGCAATGACCGCGCTCGCGCTGCTCATCGCCATCTTCCGCTATCAGCCGAGCCCCTTCTGCATCCTCGACGAAGTGGACGCGCCGCTCGACGAAGCCAATGTCGGCCGCTTCACCCGCCTCATCGCCGACATGAGCGGCCAGACGCAATTCATCATCGTCACCCACAACCGCAAAACCATGGAAATGGGCAGCGTCCTCTACGGCGTCACCATGCAGGAGCCCGGCGTCTCCAAGCTCGTCAGCGTCCGCTGGGAAGGCTCCGAAGCCCCCGCGCAGAAGCATAAGACTGCCACGGCTGCCTCCGCCGCATAGAAACTTTGCGCATCGTGCAATTGGAAGTGGCACGGCAACCTCGCAAGAGATTTTCGCGGCTTGCTTCAAAAACTTTCGCACAAATTTCCACCGCTCGCGGCTTTGACTTCGCGTTCCGCTGCGCTAGAATGCATCTCACTCAGTCGGGGGAACGTGTTCTGTGTCTGCGAGTCCTGCAACGCGAGTCATTCGAGAAACGCAATTCGCCGGTCTGACGCCTGCCGCGCGCGGCAAGGTCCGCGACATCTACGATCTCGGCGACAAGCTCCTCATAGTCGCCACCGACCGTCTTTCCGCCTTCGACGTCATTCTCCCCACGCCGATTCCTGATAAAGGCCGCGTCCTCACGCAGCTTTCTCTCTTCTGGTTCAACCTGCTGAAGGACGTCATCCCCAATCACGTCCTGAGCGCCACGGATTTCCCCCCGCCCTTCGACGCCTTCAAAGATGATCTCGCCGGCCGCTCCATGGTCGTGCGGAAAACGCAGCCGCTCCCCATTGAGTGCGTCGTTCGCGGCTACGTCTCCGGCTCTGGCTGGAAGGATTACCGCACCACCGGAAAAATCTGCGGCATCGCGTTGCCCACAGACCTGCAGGAGTCCGACCGACTCCCCGAACCCATTTTCACGCCCGCCACGAAAGCCGTCACCGGCCACGACGAAAACATCCCGTTCGAGGAAGCCGTCGCGCTCATCGGCAAGGATCTCGCCGAAAAAGTCCGCGCCGTTAGCCTGGAGCTTTACCGCCGCGCCGCCGCCTACGCCGAGCCCCGCGGAATCATCCTGGCCGACACCAAATTCGAATTTGGCCTGCTAAGGAACGAATTGATCTGGATCGACGAGGCCCTCACGCCCGATTCCTCCCGCTTCTGGCCAGCCGCCCATTACAGACCCGGCGGCCCGCAGTCTTCTTTCGACAAACAGTTTGTTCGCGATTATCTCGAACGGATGCGCTGGCCCAAAACCCCGCCTGGCCCCGAGCTTCCGCCCGAAGTGGTCGCCGCTACGCGCGCAAAATACCGGGAAGCCTATCGCATCCTGGCCGGGCGCGAATTGGATTAGCAAGCCGGGCCCTCACAAAGCAAAAAAAAGCGGAGAGTGCCAACGTGAAAGACCAATTGGAAGGGCTCGTCAATCAAATGGTGGAGCGCGGGATTTTGTTCGACGAGGCGGTTGGCGAATTTGAAAAGCGTTTCATCAAGCGCGTCCTGGACCGCACCGCCGGCAACCAGTCTCGCGCCGCCCAGCTCCTGGGCATTCACCGCAACACCCTGAGCCGCAAGATCGATGTCTACAAGCTCGATTCGAACGGCCACCGCCGCCACTCTCGCTGAATGGCCCAGCATATCTCCTAGAAAACCAAAGCGGCTCTCCGGTGATACCGGAGAGCCGCTTTTCTGGAAGGATCAAAAAAAGTTTTGTCCTAATCCCCGCTCGGCTTCTTCGCCGCGGGCTTCCTCACTGGAGGCTTCTTCGGCGCCGCCTTTTCTTTCGGGAGGTCCTCTTCGTTTATCTTGGCCTTGTCCCAGTGCAGGAAGAAAGCCGGATCGGGATCATAGGAAACGAGGGTACCGGTAAAGCGAGGGGCACTGTCTTTCTCGAGTTTCTCTACTTGCGGTTGTCCAATGACCTTCACATCCATGTTCGGCGTCGTTGTCGCATCGAATTCTGCCTGGCTCGTGACGAAAGCCATCTTCAGAACGATTGTATCTGTGCCAGGAGCAACTTCCAGCAGCTTTCCCGGGACGTCCGGGAACTCCAGGCCACAAGCAGCAAGCCAAATGAGTTTGCTTTTGTCTCCCCCGGCTTTCAGGTCGGTCACCACCGTGGCAATCGTCATGTCCTTCTGGGCAGCTGTGAGATCTGCGGCGCTGGGAATCGAATAGCTTCCTGGACGATCCGCTGAACTGCTTGCTAGCTGCAGCAGTTCACTCAGCTCCGCGTCTGTCAGGCTGTCGCAAACGGTCCCCCCCTGATAGTTCGCGATGAGCTTCCGGAGATAATCTTTGACTTTCTGGGATTGGGCCTGGGTCGCGCCCTTGGCCGTCACCGCTCGGGCAATCGACCAGAAAGCGTCCATCTGCTGCGGGGGGTTCAGACACATATAGGCAAGGCCAAGTCGATAGCTCGAAATCGCGTCATCGGGATTCAGCGCCAGCACCGCCTTGTAGTCTGCCACGGCACTCGTACAATCCTTCGTGATCGAGGCCGCCTGCGCGGCGATGCCATTCAGAAACACTTTAGATGTCGTTAGCTGTTTCGCCCAGGCATCGTCCGCCATGTTGTCTGGTTTCTTCACATCTGCCATGGTCTTCAGCGCTGCGCCAGCGGCATCTTCGGCAGCCTTCGCAGCCACGGGATCCACCCCGGCGGTCTTCGGCTGTTCCGTGATCCAAGTGCCGTACGCGGCCACATGGAAGTAATAGGCATTGAAGCGCGTCAGCGCATCGACCTTATCGCCGAGACCCGCCAGCTTGTCCGCGCTCTCAATCATCTTCGCGTAGTTCTTCTGCGCGCTGTACGCCTGGTAGTAAAGCGGATAGATATAGGAAAGGAGTTCGGAATTCGGATACTTCGCCACAAAATCATCCAAACACTTGATCAATGTCGCCGGAACTTTTTCCGCCGCGCAGGCCTGTTCCGCGTTGTACTCCGCCTGCGTGTACTTCGGGGCCTTGCTGACGCCCGCGGCATCCTGACCCGCAGCCGGTGCTTGTGCGCTGGCCTTCAGCCCGTTTCCAAGAATCAGGCATAGCACCGCAACCATCGCGAGCCCGGTCATTTTTCGTGTTCCACTCATTCCTATTTCTCCTCGCTCCACCACTAGGGCTGAATTTCTTTCCGGTACACCCCGGAATGCCTCGCCGGGAATCGCTCTGATTCGGAAAACCTTGGGATTATAGGAAAAGCGGCCCCACGTCCGCAAGGCGTTACGCGGTATTGATTTCATGTCTGAGGATATTTCTCCGTGCAGCCGGCGGCCTCTCGTCCATTTCCCCCGCTGAGCTGGGGAACCCAAGTACAGCGGAAAACTCTAATGATAGGATGAGTGTCGCACAAAAAGAGTGGCCCCTACGAGGAAGAATTCTGATGGCGGCAATAAATACAACAAATGCGGAAACTCCGGAAAAGGCCCCGCTCTCCGGCCATGTGGCACTGGTCACCGGCGCCAGCCGAGGCATCGGCCGCGCCATCGCGCACCGCCTCGCCTCGCTCGGAGCTTCCGTGGCCATCTGCGGCCGCGATCGCGCGGCACTCGCGGGCACAGCGGAATCGCTCGGCAAGTCCGGCGTGCGCATCTTTTCTCAGGTTGCCGATGTGACGATCCCTGCCGACGTCACTAGCCTCGTCGCCAAAACCGAAGCCGCCCTCGGCCCCATCACCATCCTCGTCAACAACGCCGGAATCGGTCTCTTCGGCCCCGCTCACGAAAAATCCGAAGCCGATTGGGATCGCGTTCACAACTCCAATTTGAAAAGCGTCTTCCTCGCTTCGCACGCCGTTGTGCCTTCCATGATCCGCCGCGGCTCCGGCGACATCATCAACATCAGCTCGCTCGCCGGCAAGAACACTTTTGCCGGCGGCGGCATCTATTGCGCCTCCAAATGGGGCGTCATCGGCCTCACCGGCTGCATGGCCGAAGACCTCCGCGATCACGGCATCCGCGTCAGCGTCATTTGTCCCGGCAGCACCGTCACGGAATTCTCCGGCCGCGCTCCCAAGGACAGCTCGAAAGCCCTGAGCCCCGAGGACGTAGCCCATGCGGTGGCTACCATCGTCACCCAGGGCCCGCGAAGCTTCATCAGCGAAGTCCACGTCCGCCCTTTGCGCAAACCCTGACGTCGAACCTCCTGTGCGACGCCGTTATTTTCCTCTTGACATTAGTTGTTACAACGACTATATTTCACACATGACTTCGCGCTCCAAGCCTTCCCGCCCCCCAGCTTCCCTGGAGAGCCGTGTCTTCGTCGCCCTTTTGCAGGCCGCCGACACACTCAGCCAGGACCCCGAACAGCTCGTCAAAGCCGCCGGCCTTACCGGCGCTCAATACAATGTCCTTCGTATTCTTCGCGGCGCCGAGCCCGAAGGCTTGCCCTGCAGCGGCATCGGCGACCGCATGATTTCGCACGACTCGGACATAACCCGCCTGCTCGACCGCATGGAAAAGCGCGGCCTCATTACCCGAGAACGCCAAACCGACGACCGCCGCGTCGTAATGACGCGCATCACGCAGCAAGGACTCAGCCTTTTGAAAACCCTGGACCAGCCGATGCACGATCTTCACAAGCACCAGTTCCACCACATGCGGAATTCGCGCCTGAAAACTCTAGGCACCCTGCTGGAGGAAGTCCGCGCCGGCAAAAAGGGATAGCCAAAGATTTTTGGGATGAGTTTCGAAAGCAAACTCACAAATTCAGTCAAACATAAAAGGAGAACGAACCATGGGAACCCATTTCACTCGCATCGCACTCGCCGCCGGGCTGGCCGCCGCTCTTTCGCTGCCTGCCGCCGCTGCAACTTCCAATTGGCAGATCGATCCACAGCATTCTTCCGCGCAGTTTTCCGTGCGCCACATGGCGATCTCAACCGTCCGGGGAGCCTTCAACAAAGTGACGGGCACGATCGCATTCGACGATAAAGACATCACCAAGTCCACCGTCGACGTCGCCATCGACGTCACCACCGTCGATACTCATGAGCCGGGCCGCGACAACGACCTCCGCAGCGACAAGTTCTTCGACGTGGCCCACTTCCCCACCATGACTTTCAAATCCAGGAAGGTCGAGCAGGTGGCCCCCGGCAAACTCAAAGTCACCGGCGACCTCACCATCCGCGGCACAACCAAGGAAGTCGTGCTCGACGTGGAGGGTCCGACGGCTCCCATCAAAGATCCCTGGGGCCTTCAGCGCTCCGCCGCAACCGCCACAACTAAAGTCAACCGCCAGGATTTCGGCGTGAAGTGGAACGCCACCCTCGACAACGGCGGCGTGGTCGTGTCCGACGATGTTTCCATCACCATCGACGTTGAAATGGTCAAGAAGGACAAGTAAGCCGCTCGCTCCAATCGTGCACGGCATTCCGGAGTGATGCGGACGGCGGACATGCACCGCCCGCATCACTTCCCTCATCTAATGGGTCAACGGAAGGAATCAGGAACATGACCATTCAAAAGTCAGCCGCAACAGACCACCCGGTTCACGATTTCATTCTAGAGCGCTGGAGTCCGCGGGCCTTCTCTCCGAAGCCTGTCTCTCACGACGTGCTTCGCAGTCTCTTCGAAGCCGCTCGCTGGGCGGCCTCAAGCTACAACGATCAGCCTTGGTCGTACCTCGTTGCCACCAAGGACGACACACAAAATTTCTCGAAAATGGTTGGCGTCCTGATGGACATGAACGCCGCTTGGGCCAAGGATGCCCCGGTTTTGGCCATCTCCATCGCGCGCCAGAATTTCAAGCACAACGGCGCGCCCAATCGTGTCGCCCTTCACGATGTCGGAGCGGCCAACGCTCAATTGACTATGGAAGCCACCTCACGCGGCCTCCTCGTTCATCAGATGGCGGGTTTCGATCAGGGCAAAGCGCGCGAAGTCTTCGGGATTCCGCAAGGCTGGGAGCCCGTTTCCGCCATAGCCATCGGCTATCCCGGCGACCCGCAGACCCTCCCGGAGAAATTGCGCGAGCCCGAGCTGGCCCCCCGAACACGCAAGCCGCTCAGCGAATTTGTCATGACCGGCCATTGGGGGCATACTGCTCCTTTCCTTTCGAAGTAATTGGAGACCGTTTCGCCCAGACATGCACCGCACACTCGAGTTCCTTCTCCATCATGGATATGTAGTCGTGCTTGCATGGGTTTTTGCCGAGCAACTCGGGCTTCCCATTCCTTCCATGCCGCTGTTGCTGGCCGCCGGTGCCCTTGCCGGCACGGGCCGCATGAGTTTTTTTGCCTCTCTTTTTTATGCCGTCCTCGCGGCTGTGGCGGCGGACTTCATCTGGTATCAGCTTGGCCGCCGCAAAGGCATCAAAGTCCTCCAACTCCTTTGCAAAATTTCGCTCGAACCGGATTCTTGCGTTCGCCGCACTGAGGGAGTTTTCGCCAAGGAGGGCGCCCGCTCACTGCTCCTCGCCAAGTTTATTCCCGGCTTGAGCACCGTCGCCCCTCCTCTTGCCGGCATCTTTCACATGCGCGCAAGGCGTTTTCTTTTCTTCGATGTTATGGGCTCAACGATCTGGGCGGGCACGTTTCTAGGGCTCGGTTTCGTGTTCAGCGGCCAGATCGAGCGCGTCGCTGAATACCTTGCCTCTTTCGGCGGCTGGCTCCTGGTTTTTGTCGTGGCTGCTCTGGCGGCCTACATCGGCTACAAATTCATCGCGCGCCAGCGCTTTCTCCGTGAGCTGCGGATCGCGCGTATTACCGTGGATGAACTGAAGGAAAAAATTGATGCCGGCGAAGAACTCGTCATCGTCGACCTCCGCCATTCCGTCGATTTCGAAGCCGAGCCCGAAACCATTCCCGGCGCCTTCCGCATGGACGCCAAGGAGCTTGAGGAGAAGGACGATCGTCTCCCGCGCGATCGCGAAGTCATTCTCTACTGCACTTGACCCAACGAAGCCACCAGCGCCCGTGTGGCGCTGCTCCTCAGAAAAAAAGGCATTAAGCGCATCCGCCCGCTCCAGGGCGGTCTCGAGGCCTGGCGCGACCGCGGCTACCCCCTCGTCACCGCCACCCTCACCTAATTCGCCAAAAAATCTCGACGACTCTTCCTGGGCTTCTATGCTCACCGGCCTTAGATGGAACTGCCGACTTGAACTATCTGCCCGGGCTTGATCTTCTCGATGCTAAGAGCCAAATCAGAAAAGTGTTGCTGGAGGTGTTCAAGACGATTAGAAGGTGCAAGCAGAATCACGATTGCTATCTTGCGTCCGGTTAGGTTCTGTTGGTATCGGAGGTTTGTATCTACGGTGACCAAGACGTCAAAAGCTGCTTCGGCGACGCTCAGTAGTTCGCCGTTCCTCTTTCCAGACCATCCACACTCCTGAACGGTACGACAGTCGTGGCCCTGTTTTGTTAGGTGTTTCTTGACCGCTCGCGGGGCGCACTCGTCAACAAGAACTCTCATTTAAGCTGTGCGAAAAGACTCAGCCGTGCTTCCTCTAAACCGGCAATCGCCACCTCGCGGCTGACGCTAGGATATTGTTCCAGGAATTGGTCGAGCGTATCGCCCCCTTCCAGATAGTCGGTTAAGACCTTGAAAGGAACACGGGTTCCGCGAAACACAGGCTCTCCGCCAAGAATTTCCGGATCCTTGATGATCACATTTTCAGAGACAGTGGCCATGGCGATCCTCCAGCAGGCTTCCCGATTATCTCATCCAACTACCAGAACTGCCCTGAAAAGTGCGATTCGGCTGGCATTCAGTTGAGCCTGTGTTGGTCACCATCGCGAGTCGCCCGAACTACAGCCGTGGCAAAACAATCCCGCTCTGCGACTGGTACTTCCCCTTCTTATCCTTGTAACTCACTTCGCATTCTTCGTCCGACTCGAAGAAAATCACCTGGCAGAGCCCTTCATTCGCATAAATCTTCGCCGGTAGCGGCGTGGTGTTGCTGATTTCCAGCGTCACAAACCCTTCCCACTCCGGTTCGAACGGCGTCACATTCACGATGATCCCGCAGCGCGCATACGTGGACTTGCCAACGCAAATCGTCAGTACGTTCCGCGGTATCCGGAAATACTCCACCGACCGCGCCAGCGCAAACGAATTCGGCGGAATCAGGCACACGTCGCTTTTGATGTCCACCAGCGACCGCGCGTCGAAATGTTTTGGATCGACAATCGTCGAATTCACATTCGTAAAAATCCGGAACTCGTCCGCAACGCGGATATCGTAACCATACGACGACACTCCGTAACTGATCACTCCCTCGCGCACCTGCCGGTCCGTAAACGGCTCGATCATCTTGTGCTCCAGCGACATGCGCCGGATCCAGCGGTCTGGCTTAACGGCCATCCATTCCTCCCCTATTTCGTTTTTCCATGTATGGATTCTTTGCGAATCGCCATCAACAAACAGCAAAATCGCTTGCTCAAAAGACGTTCAGTGTAGATGACCCTTCTCGTCTTGACAACCCGCGCCGCACCCTCTAGCATCTGCCCACGGATTCTTCGGAGGCTCGAGTGATTAAGCTGGACATCGTAAACGCCGTCGTCGTCGCCACGAACATCAGCCGCACCAAGGCCGAGCAGGCCGTCGAAACCGTTTTCGAATCTCTGAAGCAGGCTATGGGCCGCGGCCAGCGCATCGAGCTTCGCCGCTTCGGCGTCTTCAGCGTCAAGCCCCGCAAAACCGGCATCGGCCGCAATCCGCGCACCGGCGAAGAGGTTAACATTCCTCCCGGCAAAGCCGTGCGTTTCAAACCAGGCAAAGAGCTGCAAGGCATCGAGGGCACCGGCAAGAAGGTGGACTAGCCTCGCTGCGCTGGGCGTTCGAACAGAATTCTCCCGGTCCCTCAGACATTTCGTGAACCCACCGCCTCCAGAAGACCCGCGCAGCACCATTCCTATCAACATCGATTGGCGCGCCGTTCCCTCCGCCGATTTCTATTACACCTCTCGTCCCCGCCTGCCGCGGAAAATGCTCATCATCGCCTGCATCCTCTTCTTCCTTACGCTCTGCACCTGCCTCGCTGCGGGCACGCAGTTCGCCGTCGCCTTCGCTAACAATCAATCCGCTTCTCTCGACGAATTTTTTCGCGCCTTTAAGCTCTTCTACCAGCATCCCGCCGGTCTCGCCGCCGGCTTCCCTTTCGCACTCACCTTGCTGACTATTCTTCTGGCCCACGAGCTCGGCCACTTCTTCGCCTGTCGCTATCATCACATCCGCGCCACTTATCCCTTTTTCATTCCTTTCCCCTCGCTCATCGGCACTTTCGGCGCGTTCATCCTCATTCGTTCTCCGATTCGAACGACGCGAGCCCTTTTCGATGTCGGCGCTTCCGGCCCCTTTGCCGGCTTCGTACTCGCCATTCCCGCGCTCGCCTACGGTGTTCTCCACGCAAAAATCGTTCCTGGCCTTGCAGACACAAGCACTGACAACCTCGTCTTCGGCATGCCGCTGCTGCTCCGTTATTTTGCCGCCGTTCTTCATCCCGGAGTCTCAGCTGGCACGCTCTTGATTCATCCCATCGGCCGCGCCGCCTGGGTTGGCCTTTTCGCCACCTCCCTTAACCTTCTCCCCGCCGCCCAGCTCGACGGCGGCCACATCCTCCGTTCGCTCAGTCCCCGACTGCACCGCGCGATGTCCATCCTCGTCCCCATTTCTCTCATTTTCTTGGGACTCTTTCATTTCTGGCAAGGTTGGTACATCTGGGGCGGTTTACTTTTCGTCATACGTTTTCTTCGCATCGCGCCAATTTACGATCCCACGCCGCTTGACTCCGCTCGCCGCTGGGCCGCGCTTTGCGCCTCGCTCGTCTTCCTCCTCTCCTTCATGCCCGCGCCCTTCTACTTTTCTTGAACTTTTCTTTGACCGCTTGGAAACTCCGGTTATGATGCCTTCCATCTGCCGACGCGCAGCCGCGCGGGCAGCCACACAATGCCACCACTTCTCCGCACCCTCCGATTCCGTGATCTGTTGCTCCTCTTCGTCGGCTCGGTCATCGGCTCCGGCATCTTTCGAACGCCCGGCCCTTTGCTTCGCCAAGTCGATGGCTCCGTCGGCCTTGCTCTACTCGTATGGACCGTCGGCGGCGTCCTCTCTCTGCTCGGCGCGCTCACTTACGCCGAGCTCGCCGCCTCCAACCCGGAGGCCGGCGGCCTCTATTGCTATATTCGCGATGGCTTCGGCCGCGCCTCCGCCTTCTTTTATGGTTGGTGCCTTTTTCTCGTGATCGCCAGCGGCTCCGTGGCCGCTCTCGCGCGCGTCTTCAGCGAATACCTAGCAAAAATAATTCCGCTCTCTCCCGCAGCGCAGACCTTCATCGCTGTCGTCATGATCGCCATCGTCACCGCCGTAAACGTCTGGGGCACGCGCAAAAGCTCCGACCTTCAAAACTGGACCACGCTCGTCAAGGTCGGCATCATCATCCTTCTCAGCGCCGTGCTGCTTTCCATCGGCCATCACGCCCGCGAAATCCCCGCCGCCCTGGGCGTCACGCAGCACGGCTTCGACCTGTGGTCCAATTTCGGCCTGGCCATGATTGCCGTTCTCTGGGCCTATGAAGGCTGGCAGTTCGGAACCTACAGCGCCGGCGAAGTCATCGATCCGCAGAAAAATTTTCCTCGCGCCTTTCTTGCAGGCTCGCTAATTCTAGTCGGTCTCTATCTGCTTGCCGTCGTCGCTTACCTCTTCGCCCTCGGCCCAGCAGGCATGGCCGCCAGCGACACCATCGCCGCCACCGCCGTCGGAGCGGTCCTCGGCCCCTGGGCCGGCAAAGTGATCGCCCTCACCATTTTGATTTCTACCTTCAGCGCCGCCAACAGCGTCCTCCTGACCGCACCCCGCGTCTTCTACGCTATGGCCAACGACAATCTCTTCTTCAAGAAACTCGCCGAAGTCCATCCGCGTTTTCAAACGCCAGCCGCCGCTATCGTCGGCCTGGGCGTATGGTCCTGCGTCCTGGTTTCTGCGGGTGAACTGGGTTCGTTCAAGAAATTAATTGAAGGCGTGATTTTTATCGGTTGGATTTTCTACGGACTCGGTGCGGCGGCCATTTTTCCCATCCGCCGCGCCTCACAAGGCATTCCCATTCCCTACCGCGTCCCTGGATATCCTTGGACGCCAATCGTCTTCGTTCTCGCCGCGGCCGCCATCGTCGGCAATGCTATTTACGTCGCCTTCCTCGACCCCGACCAGTTCAAAAATCTTACCGCCGCGCTCGTTATCCTGCTTCTCGGCCTTCCCGCCTATTTCTTCTGGCGAAAACGCGCTGCCTGATTTGCACGGCTCCGTTTGCGCGTCTTTGCTTTGGTTCTATGTTTTGGTTCTGTGCAGGGTCGCGCTTCAGCGCGACCTGCCGCAGTCAGGCCGCGCCAGGCTTGTCAGCCGCCATCTGTCTTCTTTTCAACAGAATCTAATCCTGGGGAATTCCTTTACCCAACATTCTCAGCGCCACCTCGCGCGCCTGCTGCGCACGAGCGCTCGCCGTCCCTCGTGGTTCAAGCCTCAAATACGTTTCAAGATTCTGGATTTGCTCGCGGAAGTTTTTCCTCTTCGCGTTCACGTCCGCCCGCACCAGGTACGCATCGGCGTATCCAGGCTTTCGCAGCAGCGCTTCCTCCGCGCTTTTTTCCGCTTCGTCAAGCCGGTTCAGCGCGAGCAGGGCCATTCCCAGGATAACGTGTCCTTCCGGGGCATTGGCATCCACTTCCAATCCTCTTCGCAGAATCACTTCCGCTTCGCTCGCTTTGCCTTCCCGGTACAACAGATAGCCGAAACCAAACTGTGCCGGAGCGAATCTTCCCTTGCTCAAGTCAATCGCCGCCTGGAACGCTTGCCTCGCCTCCTCCATGCCTCCCAGATGAACCTTCGCCATGCCAAGCTGCGACAGTGCTTCGTAAAACCCGGGAAACATTTTGATCGCTTTTGTGAAGTGGTTGACGCTCCCGGTCGAGTCGCTCCTCCCCATGCACTCCATCCCCATTTGGTATTCTTCTCGCGCCTTCTCGGGGATCTTCAATTCGCGCACTGATACTGTGTACTTGTTCTGCGGCGCCGCACTCCATTTCACCGGCCTCAAGTAGACCAGCAGCTTCAAAGAGGCACCCTCGAGTTGTACTTTCGTCCGTACCGGATCGAAGCCGGATTCCTCTACGTTGATTTCGTAGTTTCCCACAGGAAGTCCAGCCAACTCGAACTTCCCGTCATAATCCGTCAATATGCTCCGAAATACCCCCGCGGCATGGGACTTGATTGTCAGCACCACTTGGCTCAACGTTCGGTTGTCCCCCTGCGACAGCACCGTCCCGGAAATCGTCCCGGTTGGCTCCGTCACATCGGAACTCTGCGCATTGGCGTTGGGGATGCAGCTCGTCAGTACAAGGTTCAGGAAAAGTATTGGCAGGAATTTCGCCCGCTGGAAGAGCTTCTCGGGTTTACACACTTCGAACTGCATCTCGACCTGCTGCTCATTCTTGGGGCTGGCCCTCGGCGCAGTTCGCGGTTGCGTGAGAAATTCCGGATGGACGCTCTACCACTTCCTTCAGTCATTGCATGGCTGAGGCTGTGGTTTCGACAGCGCCGCCGGTGCACCATTTCCCCTGACTGCCTACCGCCGCGCACCAAGCAATCTTCTGCTACGAGAAACCCCGTTGTCTGTCTTGTTCTGTACAATGCACACGTCATGCCAAGAAACACGTTGCCTCATTTCCACCGCAAGCCCTTGCAAACAAAAAGAAAATCAATTTGCCTCAGCCCGGTCTGCTTTTCGAAACTGTCTCAACCAGCGACACCTAGCCCCATCTTGACTCACTTTGAGATTCTGAATGATGCTGCGTTGGGCTTGACCTCTCGTCGAATACCTAATGGTTAGCCGGAGATCGCATGTCTTGCGCGAAATTCTGAAATGCACCCACGTCTTCCGCAGTCCCGGACCCGAGGGCGCTTCGATTCTTCAGCGCTTCATGGGCAGCCTGTTCCGGTGTCCAACTCTTCAGGAAGACGCCCTCCCTCAGATACCGCAGTTTTTGTAGGGTTGCATCCGAAGCGCCTCCATATTTGTCCACTTGCTGCAGAAAGAAATCGAAAAGAGGCTTCGGAAGCTGAAAAGAGTCGGGCACGTCGCGCCGCGTGTATTCATAAATCGTCTTCTGTCGCCAGGGATCAAACTTCTTCGTGTCAAATCGGTCCGTTTCTTCCAGGAAGATCTGCGACGTGGGTACCACCACCCTCACGACAGGCCCAGCCGCTGGACGCACTACCCACACAGCCACTATATGATTCGGCGCCGGCCACAGCAGCCCCGCGCTCTTAACCCCCGCTCGTTCCACCAAAAACGCAAAAAGCGCGGACAGTTCATCGCATTCCGCCGTCGCCGTTGATTCCAAAGGAGATGGCTTCCCGACCGTCTTCCATTGTTTCCAAATCCTGTCGGAGTTCGGCGGCTGGTCCGTAATCGCCCAGTGCAGGTTCCAGAGCCCCGCATCCCGCGTAGCCTCAAACACTAACCGCACCAGGACATAGTCCGAATAACGGATGCTCTCCGGCGCCAGCTTGTGCGCTGCTGTGAACGCTTCAAAGCCTCGTCGCATCCCCGAACTGTTCTCGAGCGCCTTCGCCCTACCCCGAAGGAGGCTCACCAGCTTCGCCACATCCTCCGCGGATGTCGACGAAACTGCCGCGCTTGGCTTTTGGTCGTGGCAGTAAACGTTGGCGCTCGCTGGCAGTAGGATCAGGAGTCCAACGAGTAGTCCCGTGCGGCGTTTTGGAGACATTCGCTTCATCTGAGCAGATGCGCCAATTGTATCGGCTCGTCCCAGTTCCCGCCAGCCATGTCCCGCAACTGTAATTAGCGGCTGTTCTAGGCAAGGCATGAGCTGATTTGAGCAGCGCCCTACTCGTACCTCAGCGCAATGACCGGATCCACCCGTGTCGCGCGCCGCGCTGGAATGTAGCAAGCAGCCAGCGCCACCATCGTCAGAAGCACCGCCACAGCAATCATCGTCAGCGGATCGTTGGCGTGCACGTCGAAGAGCATCGAGCTCAAGTAGCGCATCACCCCCAGCGCCACTCCGATGCCCACACTGGCTCCCACAATCGCCAGCACAATTCCTTCCCGCAAAACCAGCTTCAACACGCTTTCCGGCTGCGCGCCGAGGGCCATGCGAATTCCAATTTCGCGTGTGCGCCGCGAAACTTCATACGAAAGCAGTCCGTACAATCCCACGCTCGCCAGCACCAGCGCCAGCAAGCCAAAGAAGCCCGACAGCCGCGCGACCAGCCGCTCCTGAAACAACAGCCGGTCGATTTGCTGCGATTCCGTTTTCACGTCGAAGAGCGGCAAGTTTGTATTTACCTGCGCCACGGCTTCACGTATCGCGGGAAGGATGGCCTGCGGATCAGCCGCGGTGCGCAATTCAAACGAGGCTCCCCCGGCGCTCTGCGGCGTATACATCATGGCGTGAATCTCCCGGCGCAGGCTGTTGTACTTTGCGTCGCGCACCACGCCAATGATTTCGTAACCGGGACTCGCCGGGTCGTTTGCGTCTGCCGGAGATTCCCCGAATCGCTTCCCGAGCGGATTTTCTTTGCCAAGATATTTTTCGACGAACGCCTGATTCACAATTACCGGAGTCGGCGCCGAAGTGGGTGTCGCTCCGCCGTTCGAAGTCGACAGCGCGAAATCGGAGGCATTGAAGCTGCGGCCCCTGAGAAATGGGATGTGCAATGTCTCGAAAAAGTTGGGCCCCACGCCAAGCGAGTCCGCATCGGAATTCTGATCTTGCGGCGTGCCCGGCCAGTGGAAACTCGTGACCATCAACCCGTTACTCAACAACGGCATCATCGAGTAGCTCACGGCCTTTACTCCCGGCGTCTCTGCAAGCCGGCCCTGCAAGTCGCGATAGAAGCTGTCTACTTGCGTTCCTTTGTAACCGACCAATTCCGGATTGATTCCAAAAATAAGGATATTGTGTGCATCGAATCCAACGTCGATGTTGCGTAGGTTCGCCAGCGTGCGCACTAGAAGTCCGGCGCCCACCAGTACCACGATCGCCAGCGCCACTTGCGACACCACCAGCGCGTTGCCGATGCTGAACCATTTTCCGCCCGCATGTCCCGACCTCGTCGAGCTTCCCTCGCCTTCCTTCAACGCCGGCGTCAAATCCACCCGCGCGCCGCGAAACGTCGGCGCGATCCCGAAAAGAATTCCGGTGAACAGCGAAACCGCCGCGGTGAATCCCAGCACCCGCAGGTCGACGCCCGTCGCGAATCCCAGCGGACGCGCCTGATTGCTCGACACAAACGAAATGATCGCGTGGGCTCCCCAGTACGCGAATAGAATCCCCAGCGCCCCGCCCAGCACCGAGAGCATTATGCTTTCCGTCAGAAGCTGCCGCACCACTCGCGCCCGGCCTGCTCCCAGCGCCAGCCGCACCGCCATCTCCTTCTGCCGTGCGGCGGCCCGCGCGAGCATCAACCCCGCCACATTCGCGCACGCAATCAGCAAAATGATTCCCACGGCCAGCATCAGGACGTAGAGAGGATCAGAGTACTGCGTGCGGCTCCCGGTCAAGCCGCTTTGCGCGGGCACAAGTGTGATTTCCGGGTTATCGTCAGCCTTGGACAACGTCGCCGGCGCACTGGTTATTGCAGATGGATGCGGGCGCCCCTCTGGCGCCGCTCCTGTCGGCGCAGCCATCAGAACCCTTTCCGCTCCCGAGGCTCCCGGCGGCGGCAAGCCTGTCGGCGACCCACCGGCGGCAGGTGCTGGCCCTCCAACGGTCGCTATTTGCCGTCGAACGATGGCGTTGCCGCCTGTCGGTGGCCCTGGCCGAGGGCCTGGCCCTCCCCCCGCGTCTCTACCATGGAAAACCGGTACCGCCCCGTGCAGCATCTCGTTGCGGAACAGGCTGCTCACAATCGCTTGTGCCTGTGCGCGAGGCGTTCCTGGCTTGACCCGCCCCAGGATCGTCAGCCACCAGAAGGCCGCATCCGCCTGGCGGTTTTGCCACCGGAAGGGACCGCTGGTGGAGATGCGTTCACCGTCGGAAAGGGGCAGCCAAACGTCGTAATCGCTGCCCGGAGTAATTCCCGTGAATCGCTGTTCGGCTACACCCGCAATCGTAAATGCAACGCCGTTTAGCTCAATCGTGCGGCCCACGATGTCACGGGACCCGCCAAACGCGCTCTGCCAGTAGCCATAGTTCAGCACCGCGACCGGCGCGGCCGTCGGCGTGTCATCCGTTGTGTCGAGCAGCCGGCCTATCGCTGGTTTGAGTCCCATTGTGCGGAAGAAGTCGCCGGAAACAAGTTGGCCGTTGGCAGCTGTCGCCGGGCCGTTCCCCGTCAGATTCATTCTCCCGGCGTTGGCGAACGCAGCCGTCCCCGAAAAAACACTCGCTTTGGCTATCTCCTGAAACATGGGCTCGGAGAACGAACAGCCCGACGGATTTCCAGAGGGATTCCCATCGCCAAAACGCAGATTGGAGGTGCAATCGCCCGCGGACATGTACCCATGAGTGTCGGGCGGTGTGCGCGCGCCCCACTTCAGCAGCACCAGTTGCGACGGATTCTCCACCGGCAGCGACCGCAGCATGACCGCGTCGATCAAGCTGAAAATCGCCGTGTTTGCGCCAATGCCCAATGCCAGCGTGAGAATCGCCACCGCCGCAAATCCAGGAGATTTGCGAAGTACTCGGAACCCGTAGCGAATATCCTGCAGCAACTGCTCCAACCAAACGAAGCCCCACGCATCGCGCGTCACTTCTTCCGCCACGCCTACGTTCCCGAATTCTCGCCGCGCCGCGGCCCGCGCTTCCTTCTCCGTTTGCCCCGATTCCATGGCCTCGCGTTCCGCCAGCGTCAAGTGCGCCTGCATCTCTTCGCTGAGTTCTTTGTTCCGTTTCTCTCGCCGCCACAGCGGGAATCTCATGATTCGCTCTCCTTCTCCGCCGGATTCAGAATTCCTGCAATCGCCGTTTTCACTCTCTCCCACCGCGAGCGCTCCGAAATCAGCTGTTTCTTTCCGCTCTTCGTAAGCCGGTACACCCGCAGCCGCGGCCCGACTTCCGAAGCTTTCCATTCCGCGGCGATCCATCCCTTGCGTTCCAGCCGATGCAGCGCTGGATAGAGCGACCCGGTGTCCACTTTCAGAATTTCCCCCGAATTCGTGCGAATGGCCTTGCTCAGCGCATAGCCGTGCCGCGGGCCCCATTGCACCGTCTGCAAGATCAGCAGGTCCAGCGTCCCCTGCAGGATTTCCGTGCGGTTCTGATATCTGTTTTTCGACATGGCTGTAGGTAGACCCACTTCCTAGCTGTAAGTAGGACGCCTACATACTACAATAGGTTAGCAATGGAAAATGGTTCGAGGTCATCCCACCCTGAATGGATGGTGAGGCGCGTTACCTTCAGTTTTCAAAGTCCGTTAAGCGGCATACGAATCCCCATCCGCCGCCAAGTTCGCTGAGCGCCAGCATCAGTTCATTTTTGCCCTTTTTCAGCGGAAGATAAACGGCATCGTTTTCCGGGTTAATGATCCCAAGAAATCCTGGGTCCCGAAAACTCTGGGCGCTTCGGCCGCGGTAGAGAATCTTTCCGTTCAGGAACACGCTGACGTCGTCGCTGTAGCCGATTTCCAGTTTCTTCACCTGCTCGCGGTCAGACTCGATGGTGGTGCGCGCATAGAGGAGCTTCATGCCGGGCTGGGGCTGGAGCCGTGTTGAGAAGTCCCTTTGAAAGGTAACGCGCGGATGTGGCGCCTCACGATAGCGATACAGGACCACAAATCCCGGCGCCTCCGCCTCCACATCCTGCCACTGAATCGCGTCGCTCTCCGATCGCGTGAGCGGACGCTCCAGATTCCGCGCCAGCCCATCGTACGATGGCGAGATGCTCCACTTCGTGAGAATGTTAGGCAGCATCGCAGGAAGATGCCGCTGCCAAGAGGCGTCGGGCGTCGTCCGTACTTCGAAATTCGAGAAGTACGTTTCTCCCGTCAACGTGAACAGGGCCAGCTGGCCTTTCTGAACCCCGCTTTTCAGATCGTCCATGACCAGCGCGGGCTTATCCATGTCCTTGACGTAGAGCTTGGCTTGCGCGCCCGTAACTTCCAGGCGCATATGGAACCACTCGCCTTTGGGAATGTCGACGGCGCCAGTAAAACCGCGCCCGTTGTAAATCTGCCAGTTGCGCCCCGTGTGGAGAACCGGCGTGTATTGCATGGCATCGGGAAGGCCGGACTTGTGTTGGCGAAGATAGATTTCTTCATAGTTCGCGCCATCGGCGTCGATGCGAACGTCAAAACCGAAAAACCCGCGGATCGCCGGCGTGGCCACGTCCACATCGATGATGCCGTCGCGCATTTCAAAATCTTTGACGACCGCGGCGCCCCCATCGATAAGCAAACATTTGCGGCCTTGATATTCGGCCAGCTTGGCTTGTCCTTGCAGGTCCCATCTCGGCGAGTCCGCGGGAAGGCTCAGCGTCTGTGGCGTTTGCGAATAGCCCGCGGACGTAAAGAAAAGACCAACCGCGCAAACAGCGAAATATCGAACCATAGCTTTCCTCCAATTGGTTAACCCGCGTTGCTCACCACGATTTCAGCCGTTGTAGCGGGCCTTTGTAGCGGCCGCCTTCCAGGTGGGCGCTTCTCACTCACCCCGCGCAAACCTTCTCAGCGCAACCTGGCCTCATCAAAAACCAGCTTCACCAATCGTGCCGTCACCTCGTCAAACGCCGCTCCCATCTCCTTATCGTTCCCCGCGAATCGTGCCCGGAATGCGCTTAGATCCACGCCACCTTTGACGTCATCAACAGTCTGAAACATAGCCGGCGCAGTTTGCCTCAGCTTCTCGTTCATCTGATCCACCACGCTCTGCATCAAGTCACGAAGCAAATAAACATAAGTCTTGTCGTGCAGGATCGGCCCGTGCCCGGGAACAATCATCTCCGCATCCAACTGCGCCAGCTTTTGCAGCGTTTGGCTCCATTCCGAGGGATAGCCATCCAGCACATTGGGAAGCGGATGCGCGACCAGATCCCCGGCTACCACGATTTTTTCCTTCGGCAGATAAACGACCGCGTCCCCCGGTGTGTTCCCTCTCCCCAGGAACAGCACCCGCACTTCGCGGTTTCCAATGTCAATGCTGAAGTCATGATCGAACGTCAGCGTAGCGCTTTGAAACGTAACTTTCCGGAGTTCCTCGATCATCGCCGGCCGCCGCACAAGCATGTCCTTCACTTCTTTCTTATCGTCCTCGCTCAGCGCACTGCCATCTTGCGCTTTTCCCGTTTCCAGCATTTTTTCTAGAATCTTTTGGATCCCGTAACTATCCTTTTCCTCTCGCCTCAAGGAACCCGGCCCAAACCGGTCCATCTCTTTCTTCGTCTCCACTTCCGCGATGATCGTCACCGCCGGGAAAGCATCCATGTAGATGCGGTTCCCGAAATTGTGATCGTTGTGAAAGTGCGTGTTCAGCACGAAGCTGACCGGCTTGTCCGTCCACTGGCGGATTTGCGCGATGTCTTCCCGCGCGGCAGACGGCAGAAAACAGGTATCGACTACGAAAATCTGTCGGTCTCCGATAATCACCGTGGTGTTGCCCCCACCGCCCTGGCGGTGCTCAATCTCATACACGCCTTCGCTCAGCTTCGTGACCTTTCGTTCCGTCTGCCCCGACACCGGCGTTGCTACAGCTACGAGCCCGATCAGAATGGCCCCTACCAAGATCTTGCGCATATCTCTCCTTGCAACTTCCGTCAGCCTGGACACACTTCTTCCATCGCACGGACAACAACCTACCGCGCACCAGCCTGCCCGTCTTGTATGTTCTTGCTTTTACTGGAGGAACTTGCCGGGAGTCATGCCAACAAACCGCTTGAAATGCCGAGTGAAATGGCTTTGATCAACAAAGCCCACCAGCGAAGCCGTCTCGGAAATGGATCGCCCAAGCCGCAAGAATAATTTCGCTTTCATGATGCGCACCTGCACCTGGTACTCGTGTGGCGGCATTCCAATTTTTCGCCGAAATGTTCGGTTCAAATGATATGCGCTCATCCGCATCAACCTCGCCAGCTCCTGCAGGGACACGCGCTCCGCATAATGCTCATCCAGAAAATGCTTCGTCCTCCGGATGGCAAAGTCTTCGTTCCCACTTCGCGGCAGCGCAATGTTTGCCGTGCCGTGTCGGATGGCCAACTCGTGCAAAAAGGAAAAGGCAATATCGTCTCGTCCCAGGTCGGGCTCGGCCTCTTCCATCGCGTGGTGGACTTTCAAAAACCTCCCGAGCGTGCGCTGATCCTCAATGAGGCCGCTGCGAAAATTCAGGCCCCGGATATTCCTCTCCATGAATTGCTCCACCGCCCCCTGCAGTGCCTGGAGCCCCATCAATAGGCAACGGAAACTGCACGTTATCTTCCGGTTCGCATGGACGTCTCCTGGCGCAACGATTGCCAGCGTTCCAGGCCGCACTTGCAGGAAAGTTTCCTGACAGTCTAGATACGACGCTCCGCCGAGAGTCGCGCACAGGTAAACCTCTTCATGCCAATGCCGTGGATATTCCTCCGTCGTGTGCAAACCCCGAAGCAGTTCCATAGCCTCGAAGCCCTCAACCCGCCACCTGTCAACGCCAGGTCCACTCTGACGTGGTCCTTCTTGCGCTCTACCCCTTTTTCGATTTTGCATGCCTGCTTGCACCTGTCGAGTCCCCCATGCCGCTCTTAGACGGCCCCACCTCTCCCTTTGTATGGTTTTGGCCCGCGGTTCGCAGCAGTCCTCAGCCTAGATCGGTGCCCTTGGCATGTTTTCTGCTCCTGCGTTTCACCCTTGACTTCCTTGTAATCCATGATACACTTACCTTAGGTATAAATTCGTCGCGATTGCGCCCCACCCGTTAGCTCCATGGCTACTAATTTGCGGCTGGTTTTCTGGTTTAACCTTTGCCATTTGTTGGACTTGCGCACTCTTTTGCTGTGACGCAGCTTTGTGCATTTTTTTGCCCCTTTAGAATCAATCGCTTACGCACTCTTTTGCACAACCGAAAACCGGATGCCTTTTATTTTCAATCGCTTGCGCACTCTTTTGCTTTTTTAGGGGGTGGGGGGCATTCACACCTGGCAGGACTTTCTATTTCTAATCGAATTAACCCACTAAAACCCTTGATTACAACAAGTTTAGCGGGTCCATATCCACCAAAACCGCGGTTTCAGGAATCTCCTTTGCCTCGCAATACGCCATCGCCCCGCCCAGCACCTTGGTAAGCACCGACCGCTTTGGCGACTTCAGCAAAAACTGGAACCGGTGCTCCTTCTTCAATCGCGCCAGCGGCGCCGTAGCCGGCCCCAGGATGCGCACACCCTTGTCATCGTGCTGCGAAAAATATTCCGAAAGCTGCCGCGACCAGCGAATCGCTTTCTCCAGGCTCGTATCGCGCACGATCACATTCGCCAGCGACGTAAACGGTGGGTATGCCATCATTCGACGGAAATGCAGTTCGCGCTCGAAAAACGCCGCGTAGTCCTGTTTCACCGCGTCCTGAATCGCATAGTGCTCCGGATAAAATGTCTGAATCAAAACGCGTCCGGCCAATTCACCGCGTCCCGCGCGTCCGGCCACTTGCGTCAGCAATTGAAACGTCCGCTCCGCCGCCCGAAAATCCGGCAGGCTCAAGGACGAATCCGCGGACACGACTCCAACCAGCGTCACGCGCTGAAAATCGTGCCCCTTCGCCAGCATCTGCGTACCGACCAGAATATCCAGGGCGCCACCTGCAAATGCCCCGAGTGTTTCCTGATACTGGCGCTTCGTCCGCGCCGTGTCCCGGTCCAGCCGCGCGATGCGCGCGCCCGGAAATTCTTTGCGCAATCTTTCTTCGACGTGCTCCGAGCCTTCACCGAAAAAATAAACATACTTCGACTGGCACTTCGGACAAACTTTCGGAATTTGCTGGATCGATCCGCAGTAGTGGCACTCCAGCCGGTTGCGCTGCTTATGATGCGTCATCGAAATGCTGCAGTTCACGCATTGCACCGAAGCCCCGCAACTCCGGCAAAGCACCGACCACGAATACCCGCGCCGGTTAATCAGCACCAGCGCCTGCGTTTTGTTCGCCAGGCATTCCTCAATTCCCGCATGCAGTGCCGCGGAAATCGGGCTCGTCTGGTGCGTCTGCTGAAAATCTTCGCGCAGGTCCACGATCTCCACGCTTGCCAGCGATCGCTCCGCCACGCGCGAAGCCAGCGTCAGCAATTCGTATTTTCCGTTTCGCGCGTGATGATACGTTTCCATCGACGGCGTCGCCGAGCCCAGCAGCGCCGCGGCGCCCTCCATCTTCGCGCGCACAATGGCCACGTCGCGTCCGTGGTAGCGCGGCGTTTCCTCCTGTTTGTAACTGTTCTCCTGTTCTTCATCGACGATGATCAGCCCGACATTTTCGAGCGGCGCAAAAATCGCCGATCGCGTTCCCACCACCACGCGCGCTTCACCATTCCGTACGCGCCACCACTCGCGCGCCCGCTCCACGTCGCTCAGCGCCGAATGCAAGACCGCGACACCCTCGAACCGCGCGCCAAACCACGCGCGACACTGCCGCCCAATCCACAGCGTCAGCGCAATCTCCGGCACAAGAACGATCGCGGTTTTTCCGCGCGCCAGCGTTTCCTGCACCGCGCGCAGATACACTTCCGTCTTCCCGCTTCCCGTCACACCGTGGAGAAGCTGCACGCCGAATTCGCCCAGCTCGAATCGCGCGCGAATCGCCTTGAGCACGCTCTCTTGCTCCGCATTCAGCTCATGCGCCGGCAAAACATAGCCCACGTCAAACGGATCCTCTGCCGGATCGATCGGCTCCTCCCAACTTTCGAGCAATCCATCGCGTAGCATCCGCTCGATCAGCGAGCGTGTCACGTTCGCTAGCCTCAAAAGCTGCGGCAAAGGCAGCGGCCCGCGCTCCATCTCCAGCAACTCGCGGACGCGCTCTTCTCCGCGTTTCCTCTGCGCTCTCAGCGTCTCTGCGTTATCCTTTTCTTCGCTTTTTGTGTTCGACGATTCCGAAACTGCCGCGCTACCTTTCCAAGCAACGATGCGCTGCACTTTACGTTTTTTGCCCAGAACGCTTTCGCGAATTTCGATCAAGCCGCGCCGCTGCAATCTTTGCAATGCGGAAGCATCGACGCCAAGTTTCGCGGCCGCCGCAAACGGCAGCGCCCCATTTTTCTTTTTCAGTTTTGCCAGGAACTCTACTTCTGCACGCGTGAGTCCATGCGATAATTCGCCACCGCTCAAGCTTTCCGCTGCGCCGCGCCCAGCGTCGGTCAAAAGAAGTTCGCGCTGAGCTTTCAGCTCCGTCACCGGCGGCAGCATCGCCCGAAAGACTTCGCCGACCGGCGCCAAGTAATATCCCGCGATCCACTGCGCCAGCTCGATCAACTTCGGCGTGAGCGCGGGAACAAAATCCAGAACGCGTGTGATCTCGCGAATCTTCGTTCCCGCTGGCGCGCTTTCAACAGATTCCACAACAACACCGACAAGCGTTTTTTTTCGAAACGGCACGAGCACGCGGCTGCCGGGTTGCAACGAATCGCGCAACGCTTCCGGCACCGCATACGTGAACGTCGTGCGCAGCGGTACCGCCAGCGCCACATTGCAAAAAGGAGAACTCATCTAGCCGTGTAGTGTATCAGTAGGTGGAAAACCGAAGAAAAGCGAACGAGTGGTCTTGTCCGCGAGAAGACGGAAAACTATCGGCTGATCAGCAGGATTCCCGCAAAAATCGTCACGATACCCGCCAACTGCAATCGCGAAATTCGTTCGTGCAAGAAAATCGCCGCAAGCGCAACGGTCACCGCTCCATAAAGTGAACCCAGCACGCTGATGACCGCGATCTGTTCCATCTGCATTCCGCGATTGCTGAACACAAACGCCGCGGTATCCATCGCGCCCATGCCCAGCGCCATCCAGCGCACATTGCCGCGAGGCAAACGAACAGGCTGCCTTGCAAGAAGGATGACCACGAGACCCACGACACTGCTCGTCAAACGAATCATCCAGACAGTTTGCACCGGGCCGACGCGCGGAATAACGCGAGCCCCCAGCAGCCAAAAGAGTAGCGCAAACAGGATGGCAGCAGCGGCGGCCCAGCCAAGTCCCCGGCTGCTCTTTTGCCCCCCGGGATCATTTCCGGTGGCCACGTGCTCGGCGCCAGCCACAATCACAACTCCGGCGAGCGTAAGGATAATTCCGGCCACGCGCACGAGCGCAAGGTGCTCTCCGCTCATCCAGGAAATCAGCAACGTCAGCGCGGGATAACTTGCTGATACCGGAGCGACAATCGCGAGTTTGCCGATTTCGAACGCGCGATAAAACGTAAGCGTCGCGCACGCGTTGATTCCCCCCGCGAGCAATCCCCAAGCCCAAGGCTGCCATCCGGAGCCATCCGCGAGGTGCCCCCATCCGCCGAGCCAGGGAAGAAAAATCGTCAGCAGTAGCAATCCGATCGACTGCATGTACAGCATGGTTCGCAGTGTGCCGACGCGCTGCGTCGCGAACCGCGCAATAAAATCGGCTCCGCCCCACGCAAGCGCAGTCAGCAAACCCAGCAGAATTCCCATGATCGATTAAGCGGACTTGCCTGCCTCGGCAGACTTGCCTTTCTTTACTTCCAGTCCGAGGACGGCCATCACTTTTTGGAGATCTTTCCAGACTTCGCTTTTTGCGGGGGGATTGCGAAGCAAATAGGCGGGATGATACGTCGCCAGGAGTTTTCTGCCGCGGAATTCCAGCCACTCTCCGCGGAATTGCGAAATTCCGCGATTGGTCTGCAACAGAGTTTTCGCGGCGACTGCTCCCAGACAGACTATGACTTTCGGCGCGATGGTGTCGATCTGCCGCAACAAAAATGGCGAGCAGGTATGAACTTCGTCTTCTTCGGGCTGGCGATTCCCAGGTGGGCGGCATTTCACCACGTTACAGATGTAAACATCTTTTCTCTGCAAACCCATGGCTTCGATCATTTGCGTAAGCAGTTTTCCGGCGCGTCCGACGAACGGCAGTCCTTGCGCGTCTTCGTCTGCGCCAGGGCCTTCACCGACGAAAACAAGCTGCGCCTTGGGATTTCCATCGCCAAAAACAATTTTGTTCCGCGTGCTGTGAAGTTTGCAGCGCGTGCACTCGCCAAGATCTTCGCGAATCTTCAGCAGCGTGTCGTCCGCAATCTTGTCGATGGATTCGAAAAGCGACGGCCCTGTGGGCGCCGGCAAAGGCAAGGGTGAAATCTTCAAAGCGGGCGGCGCGAATGCTGGCGCGGCTTTTGACAATTCGGGCTTGCGGACGGATTTCGGCAAAGGGTTTTCCTCGATAGTTTCGGACGGCAAAGCAAAAGTCATTGACGACGAACTTTCGCGCGGATCCATGGTGCGGTCGCGATAAAACTGGCGAATTCCCAGGTCTTCGTAGAAACCGAGGCGGTCCGCTATTTTTTTCTGGAGAGTTTCAGGAAGGCGCTCAGGCATGGTGAGATCAAACGGCGGAACGCTTGGCGGAGGCCGTTTCGCGCAGCACACTTCGCAGGCGCAGAACTTCGTCCAGGATGCGCTGCGCTACTTCGCTCTTGCTCAATTTCGGGAGCGCGAGGTCGCGCCCATCGCGCGAAAAAAGCGTCACGATGTTGGTGTCCTGATCGAAGCCCGCGCCTTCTGCCGTGACGTCGTTGGCCACGATCAGGTCGGCATTTTTTGCGGAAAGTTTTTTTCGTGCGTTTTCCGCGACATGATCCGTTTCCGCCGCAAAGCCCACGACGATTTTCTGGCCTTTGTTTTTCGCCACGTCGGCAAGAATATCCGTCGTGGCTTCCAGCGAAATCGTCAGCGAAGCGCTACCCTTCTTGATTTTCTCCGAGTGCTGCTCCATCGGCCGGTAATCCGCCACCGCGGCGGCAAAAATAGCAATCGAAGTGCCGGAAATGCGATCGAGAACGGCGCGGTGCATTTCACTTGCGGTCCGGACGTCAACGCGTTCCACACCCGCGGGAGTTTCCAGATTCACCGGGCCGCTCACCAGAATCACTTTCGCGCCACGCAGGACAGCAGCTTCGGCCACCGCGTAACCCATTTTGCCGGAGGAGCGGTTGGTCAGATACCTAACGGGATCAAGATCCTCGCAGGTCGGACCGGCTGTGACGAGAACCGTCTCGCCGGTTAAGTCGCGCTCCGCTTTGAGTACTTCACGCACAGCCGCGACGATATCCGCTTGCCCCGCGAGGCGTCCTGCGCCCGTCATGCCGCAGGCCAGATAGCCTTCGGCGGGATCGACAATCTTCACGCCGCGCGCGCGCAGTATCGCAACATTTTCATGTGTCACCGCGTGATTCCACATATTCACGTTCATTGCCGGAGCCATGACCACCGGCGCGGTCGAAGCCAGATACAAAGTGGTGAGGAAATCGTCGGCAATTCCGCGCGCAAATTTCGCAAGAATGTCTGCCGTAGCCGGCGCAACCAGCAGAAGATCGGTGCGCTGCGCAACGGCAATATGTTCGATGGCGCTTTCGAGATTGGCTTCGCCGCCGGAAGAAGAATCACCGAAGAGGTCGGTGATCACTTTTTGCCCGCTCAAAGCGGCAAACGTCAGGGGAGTTAGAAATTCGCGCGCGCCTCGCGTCATCACAACTTGCACGGTGAAGCCGTCCTGCTGCAACAGGCGCACCAGCTCCGCAGCCTTGTAGGCCGCAACTCCGCCGGTCACACCAAGCGTGATTCGCATCGCTGCCTTCCGCGGCCCGCTACTTCCGCCGCTTGTTGCCGTCCTTGTCGGTATCGATCGAATCGGGCTCGACGAAGTCGTACTCGAGCAAACTATGCTCCAGCTCTTCGCAAGCGATTCGCGTAGCTTTCAAAGTCCTTGGATTCTCGATCAACGACGGCGCACCAGCCATGATCTGCCGTGCGCGCCTCGCCGCCAGTACCACGTAGGCAAACTGGCTTTCCGGAGCTTTCGTCAGCACAGTCATATCGGTCATGCCCTCCCAAACGATGCCAGAAGTTGTTGCACTCTCGCCCTCCGCCGCGCGCTCGTGCAGCGCAAAGCAATTACAATGGCCTGCGCTTCGCGTCCCGCACGTTCCACGTCTTCATTCACTACGCAAAAATCGTAATACTTGCCGAAGGCCGCAATTTCGTCATGCGCTTTCGCCAGCCGCCGCGCAATCTCTTCGTCCGGATCCTGCCCGCGGCTGCGCAACCGGCGCTCCAGTTCCTCGCGAGACGGCGGCAAAATAAAAATGGCCACTGATTCCGGCACCTTTTCTTTTACCTGCGCGGCACCCTGCACGTCAATCTCAAGGACCAGGTCAAGCCCCGTCTTGCGCGATTCCTCCAGCCACTTTTTGGGCGTGCCGTAAGAATGTTTTCCGAAGACACGCGCATATTCCAGAAAATCGCCACGCGCCACCATGGCGTCGAATTCCGCTTCACTGACAAAATCATAACACTTCCCGCTGGCCTCGGTCGCCCGCCGCGCCCGTGTAGTACATGAGATCGAGGGCATGGTCCCGGGCAGCTCCAGGATTTTCTGCACCAGCGTGGATTTGCCCGATCCCGATGGCCCCGAAACAATCAACACCAGCGGCGCGATCTCTGTGCCCGTGCTCATTCGATGTTCTGCACTTGCTCCCGCAGTTTTTCGATCTCGGCCTTGATCTCCAGCGCCAGGCCGGTGATCGCCAGCGCTTCGCTTTCCACGCCGGGCGTCTTCGACAACAGCGTGTTCGCTTCGCGATGCATTTCCTGCAAAAGAAAATCCAACTTCTTGCCCAGCTCCCCCGCACCGTCCAGCAATTTGGCGAACTGCTGGAGGTGGCTGCGCAGGCGGTCCAATTCTTCACTGATATCGCTGCGTTCCGCAAGCAGCGCGGCTTCCTGCGCGAGGCGAGCCGGATCGATGCCTGTCCCGCCGAGCAATTCCTTCAGCTTGGCGTCAAGACGGCGTGAAAAAGCCGGCCGCAAAGTGGCCGCAAGCTCGCGCACTTTTAGCGTGTCTTCACCGATTCTCGCAAGCCGCACGCGCAGTTCCTCGACGAGGTGCTTGCCTTCGGCGCGGCGCATTTCATCGAGCTTCGCGAGCGCTTCGCGCAAGCAGCTGTCCAGCGATTGCCCCAGCTTCTCCTGCTCTTCTTCGGTCTCGGGGACTGCGGTGATGACACCGGTGATTACCCCGGGCAAGCGCAGCAGCGCAACGACGTCCATGTCCGTTGCGGCTCTCGTCTCTTGCCGCAGCGACTCCGCCGCTCTCAAGTAAGCCTGCACCAACTCTTTATTGACCTGCACAGGGGCAGCTTTGCCAGGCTCCACGGCGACGGTCACTTCGATATGGCCGCGGTGAATTTTTTCACGCACGATTTGGCGCAGGCGCAGCTCGTAGAGATCAAATCCCTCGGGCATGCGAAGCTTCAAATCCAGGAAGCGATGATTCACGCTCTTCACGCTGACGCGAACGGCCCAGCCATGGAGTTCGCCGCGCGCCTGCGCGTAGCCGGTCATCGAGAAACATTCTGCTTTCTTGGTTGTAGCTACAGTCGTTTGGCTCATAGGGAATCCAATGAAGCATCGAGCTTTGCCGTCGCGGTTTGCGCCGGTGCGAGAACGTCATCGTCCGCGAACTGCAAATCGTGAAGGCGCGCATAGGTACCGCCGCGCGCGATGAGCTCGGTGTGGGTGCCACTCTCCCGGATTTGGCCGTTTTCCAAGACGAGAATTTTGTCCGCGCGGCGAATGGTCGGGAGGCGATGGGCGATCACGAAGGTGGTGCGCCCGACCATCAAGTTCGCAAGAGCTTTTTGCACGTACATCTCGGACTGCGCATCGAGCTCGGAAGTGGCCTCATCGAGAATGAGAATGGGAGAATCTTTCAAGATGGCGCGGGCGATGGCGATGCGCTGGCGCTGCCCGCCGCTGAGGCGCGTGCCGCGCTCGCCGATCAAAGTATCGTAGCCTTTGGGAAGTTCCATGATGAAATCGTGCGCGAGCGCTGCCTGCGCGGCAGCCACAACTTTTTCCTTGGGTACGCTGGTCAGACCGTAGCAAATATTGTTCCAGACGGTGTCGAAGAACAGAATATTTTCCTGGGTGACCATGGCGATCTGCTCGCGAAGAGACCGGATGGTCACGCCGCGAATGTCCACGCCGTCGATTCGAATGGCTCCGGAAGTCGCTTCGTAAAACCGCGGAACCAGATTCACCAGGGTGGTTTTTCCGGCGCCGCTTGATCCCACCAGCGCGATGACTTCTCCCCTGCGAGCCTTCAAGGAGATGCCGTCCAAAACCGCGGTGGAATCGTCGTCATACGCAAAACCCACGTTTACGAATTCGATCTCGTGCGCGAACGGCTGCAGAGGCTTGGCGCCTGGTTCCTCGCTCTGCTCTTCTTCACGATCCAGATAGGAAAAGATCTGGGCGCTCACTCCGCGCACCGCCTGAAGTTGCTGATAGATGTAGCCCGTCCTTTTCAAAGGCATGTAAGTGTTGAACATGGCGTACAAGAATGCAAAAAAAGCACCCTCGGTCATGAGGTTGTGGCGAATTTGATTGCGTGCGTACAAAAGTAAAAGAGGGATGGCGACTGCGCCGAGGAGATCCATCAGCGGCCCGGTGATGACGGCGGCGCGTACCCAGCGCATGTTCTCGCGGAGAAGCTTGCGAGCGGCCTCGCGAAACTTGCCAATCTCAAAATTCTCCATGCCGAAGGCCTTAACGACGCGATTCCCGCTGACGGTTTCCTGGAGAATCTGGCTCAAGTCCCCTAGGCGCGTCTGGCTGTCTTCCGCGGAGCGCCGGATTTTGCGGCCGAATTTATTAATAGGCCAGGCGACAAGCGGCAAGAGCAGGCCGCAGCCGAGCGCCATCTTCCAATTGATCAAGAGAAGCACGGCGACAAAAACGACAAACGTGAAGCTTTTCTGAAACAGGTCGGCAAGCCATTCGCTCAGAGCGTACCGGACTCTCTCGACGTCGTTGATGGAGGTGGAGATGAGACGGCCGGTAGGATGGTGCTGAAAAAACCCGATGGGCTGGCGAATGAGGCGAGCGTAAACCTGATTGCGAAGATCAGTGACGGCAGCAAGACCGGAGTACTGGATCTGCGTGGTGCCAAGATATTCCGCGAGGGCTTTGGCAAAGACGAGAACGACAAGCGAAATAGCAAAGATGGTGGCGATGTTGTGGATGCGTGGGGGAAAATAATCGCTGAGATAAAGGACCTGTCCGCTCCAAGGCAGAGTGACCAGAGGCAGGCGGGAAATGGTCACGTCAGGTTTGAGGACGTAATCCACCGCGAGCTTGAGCATCAGCGCCACGCCGCCTTCGGCTAGCGCGACAAAGGCCAGGAGGAAAACGCCCAGCATCAGCCGGAAGGTGTACGGCCGGACGTAACCGAACAATCTTTTCAATTGCGGTGACAAGCACGAGGCCACGCGGGAGACTCCCTGAATTACCCAGTAGGTACGCTATTCGCCGCGTCGCGGCGTGTCAAGTTTCCGAGGCGAGCTGAATTCCTGAACGAGGGCGCGCGTCCCGTTTCACTTCTCGATGTCGCGGTGAACGACTTTCGAGGAATAGCCGCGCTTGGCGAGCGACTTCTTCACCGCTTCCGCAAGCATCACCGAACGGTGTTTTCCACCGGTGCAGCCAAAGGCGATGGTGAGGTAGCTCTTGCCTTCGCGGATGTAGTGCGGAATCAGATAAGTTAGCAGGCCGTCGATGCGACGCAAGAATTCTCCGGTCTGCGGGAAGGAGCGGATGTAACGCCGGACTTTTGGGTCTTTGCCCGTGTACGGCCGCAAGCGCGGCACAAAATGCGGGTTGGGCAGAAAGCGCACGTCGAAGACCAGGTCAGCGTCGGAGGGCACACCATAGCGATATCCAAAACTCACGACGGAGACCAGCATGGGGCGCTTGTCTGGATTCTTGAAACGAGCGGTGATGAACTGGCGAAGTTCGTGGACGTTGAATTGCGTGGAGTCAATGACCACGTCCGCGAGCTTGCGGATGGGATCCATCAGCGCGCGCTCGTGGCGCAGACTCTCGCGGACAGAGAAATTCTTGCCGAGGGGGTGCGGGCGGCGGGTTTCGCTGTAGCGGCGGAGGAGAGCGTCTTCATTGGCTTCGATGAAAACTAAGGTGATGGGATGATCTCTTTTCAGATGTTTTAGAAGGGGAGGCAATTTTCCCAATTGCTGGCCTTCGCGTGCATCAACGAGCAGTGCGGCGCGCGCGAAATCACCTTCGCCGGCGGCATGCAGCTCCGCAAAAATGGGAATCAGCTCCACGGGAAGGTTGTCCACGCAGTAAAAGCCCATGTCCTCGAAGGCATGGAGGACGGTACTTTTTCCAGAACCCGAAAGTCCGGTAAGGATGACGAGCTGTCTTGCGTCCTGTCGGGTCTGCGATTTCACGGGTGGTGACGAGTCAACTCTTTTCCCGGCGCTGGTGGGTGCTGGGGATGCGCATATCTTCGCGGTACTTGGCAACGGTGCGGCGAGTGACATGGATTCCGGCGTCGTCGAGTTTTTTGGCGATCTGTTCGTCGGTCAGTGGCTTGGTGGAGTCTTCCTCTTCGATCATTTTTTTGACCAGGCGCTTGAGGGTCAGAAGGGACATGCCGCTGCCTTCGGGGCCGTTCACCGATTCGCTGAAGAAGGAGCGCAGTTCCAATACACCTTGCGAAGTGTGCGCGTACTTGCTGGCCACCGCGCGGCTGACCGTGGAAGGGTGAACACCGACTTCTTCGGCGACTTCCTTGATCATCATAGGCTTGAGGGCGTCGGGGCCGTGATCGAGGAATTCGCCCTGGCGGGCGATGATGGACTGGCAAACGCGCAGGATAGTGTGTTTCCTCTGCTCGATGTTTTTCATCAACTGGATGGCGGCGGTGAATCTTTCCTTAACGTAGTTGCGCACGTCGCGGTCGGCCGCATCGCGCACCAGCAATCGGCGGTAAGTGGGGCTGAGGCGCAGCTGCGGCATGTCGTCTTCATTCAAGAAGGGCTGCCACTGGTCGTCCACTTTGCGGAAATAGACATCGGGCTCAACGAGGCGCGGCTCGGTTTTGTTGTAGCGCAGGCCTGGGCGCGGATCCAGTTTCTTGATGACTTCGAGTGAGCGCTTCACGACTTCCAGCGGGCGGTTCAAGGCGCGCGCAACTTCTTTCAGCTGGTTCGACTGTACCTGTTTGAGATGTTCGGAGACGATCTGCTGCGCCAGAGTGTTCTGCGGATCGAAGGCTTTCAATTGAAGGAGCAGGCATTCGCGCAAATCCCGCGCGCCGACGCCAATGGGATCGAAATCCTGGACGACCGCCAGCGCATCGTCCAGGTCGTCTTGAGAGTATTTTCCGTTTTGCGCCAGCTCTTCGACGGAAGCAGTCAAGTAGCCGTTCTCATCCAGGTTTCCGATAATGTTCTCGGCAATCTCTTTGACGACGTCGGAACAGATGGTGACGCTGAGCTGCCACTCAAGATGATCGGAGAGTCCGCTCTGGGAGGAAAGAAATTTTTCGAAGGAGGGGCGCTCGGAAACTTCGCGCTCCTGAGATTGGCCGCCGTCTCCGCCGGTATCCAGGTACTGGTTGAAAAAACTGCCGACGTCAAACTCGTCGAAGGGATTGGCTTCGGGCTTTTCCGGAACTTTCTCAGTTTCCGCTTTGAGGAAGGTTTCGTCGCTGTAGTTGTCCGTTTGGGTGGGCTCTTCGCTCTGCTCTTCCAGGACTGGATTCTCGATCATCTCCTGATTGATCATTTCGCGGAGTTCCAGCCGGTTTAAGGCCAGAACGCTGACCATTTGAACGAGGCCGGGCGTCAGAATCTGCTTCTGGGAAACTCTGAGGTTGAGTTTGAGTCCCTGCCAAGCCATGGATGTTCCCGCTGATTCCCTTCCCTAACCTTAGTTTAGGCGGAAATGATCGCCCAGGTACACGCGCCGCACTTCCGGGTCGTTGCTCAGTTCCTCCGGGCGGCCCTTCCGGAATATCTTGCCACTTTTCAGGATGTATGCGCGATCCGTGACGCTGAGGGTTTCCCGGACGTTATGATCGGTGATTAACACACCAATCCCTGACTTTGCCAGATCGCGGATGATCTCTTGCAAATCCTTGACGGTTAGAGGGTCGATGCCGGAAAAAGGTTCGTCGAGCAAAATAAATGAAGGCTGAAGGGTCAGGGAGCGGGCGATCTCCAGGCGGCGGCGTTCGCCACCGGAAAGCGTGTAAGCCTTGCTGGTTCGAACGGTTTCGAGTCCCATCTGCATGAGCAGCTCTTCCAGGCGGTCACGCTGCTGCTCCGGGGTCAGCGGCAGGGTTTCCAGGACGGCAAGGAGATTTTCTTCGCTGGTCAGTTGGCGAAAGACGGAAGGTTCCTGGGGCAGGTAGCTGATGCCACTGCGAGCGCGCAGATACATCGGCAAGTCCGTGATTTCTTCGTCGTTGAGGAGCACGCGGCCGGAGTCCGGCCGGGCGAGACCCACCATGATATAGAAGGTGGTGGTTTTTCCTGCGCCGTTCGGGCCGAGCAGCCCGACGACTTCACCCTGACCGATCTCCAGTTCCACGTCGTCAACGACCTTGCGGCCACGGTAAGATTTGCTTAGATCGACGGCCTGGAGCTTCAGCATACCTCGTCACAAGCAACCGCCCAGCGGCTGCGTTATTTATCGACTCGGTGCTTCGTCAAAGTCCGCGAACCATTTTCAGAGTCGACGATGATCGTATCATCCGCTAAAAAGAAGGTCAATTGACGGCCCGTGGTGGTGCCCTCGGCAGCGTCGTAAATCGTGGGATTTCCACCGCTCATTACGAATTTTCCATCCGCGGCGGAGTACTCGCCGCGTTCGGCGATGGCTCTTCGGGCTCCCTGGTCGACGACCACGCCACCGGTTCCTACAGCGCGGCTGATTTGCTGCGCTCCCGCCGGTGCAGTCGCTGCGGCAGGGCTATTCGCGGCGCCGGTGAGCGCGGCACCACTACGAGTAAAAAACAAATCCACCACCGGTGCTCGCAATTTTTGTTCCGCCGATTGCGCGACGACATTTTTTTCCAGGTGCGCGCGATTCTCAGCGTCGTGGTATGTCAGCGTTCCGGCGGTTACATGCCACAACTGTGGCTTCTTCGCGGAAGCTTGCATAGCGATTGCCTGCGTGACCGGCTGGCTGGCGGTTTGGGGAAACACGGCGCGCACATTTCCCGCGGCGTTCAAGACTTTCGCGTCGCGCAGTAGCTCGATGGAATCCGCTTCCATGACGGAGTCGCCTTGCCAGAGCCGCGCGTGCCCCGTGTACAAGGCTCTTCCGGACTTCGAATTAGCTTGTAGTGAATCAGAAGAAATATTCACAGGTACGGGAGCAAGCTGCACGCCGCTGCTCTTGGCGGAGAAATCAGTGGAGCGCACACCACCCTCGGCGCGAATGTCGCCGGTTCCCTGGTTGAAAGTGATTCGCGGCGCCTGCGTTTCCGTTGTGGCGTCGCGCGCCAGCGCTTTTCCAGTCAGCAGGGCGGTTTGCGCGGATCGAACAAAAACGGCGTGGTCGGCCTGGCCGCTGCGATCAGCTTCTTTCAATTTCACGCCTCCCTGCAGATCCATCTGAGACCATCCGCCGGTCGGAAGGAGCTGCGCGACTCCATTTTGCGCGCTTGCTGTCTGCAATGGGCTTCCCGCCACAGCCCGCTCGGTCTGCACATTGCCAGTGGCCATCAACTGTTTCGCTTTTCCCCCCGGGCCGAATTCCATTTCCAGCTTGTCGGCTTGTAATTTTGTTCGTGCCGCGCCGCTCGCAGCTGCTCCCGCTCCACCCTGCGTGGCTGGCTCGGTCCACTCGATGCTCCCTGCGGCGAGCGTTTCTGCGCGCTTTGGTTTGCTGCCTTGGCCTTTCTGGCCATCGGCAAACTCTAGCAGCAACGCGCTCGTCTGTAGCAGGCGTTCGCCGCCTGCGGGATTCGCCCGCGACTTCATCCGCACGTCCCCTCTTAGGTCCAATTCTTTCGGCTGGTTTACTTTCGGCAGGAGATCCAGCAAGGCGTTCTGCGCGCTGAATTCGTCTTCCTCTTTTGCTCCGCGCCGCGATCCTTGCACGTTTTCCGCTCCTTCGATTCTCGCGAGCCAGCCCGCAGGCGCGAAGTACGCGGTCAAAGTTTCCGCGCTCAAGTTTGTTGCGCCATCGGCCTGCTGGGAAATCAGCTCCGGATTTTTCCCGGTTGCGCCTCCGACAGCCACCAGCGTTTGGGCATGAAACGTGGTGTCCATCGTCACGGTGAGTTCGCCAGCGGTCAATCGCGCCTTGGTGGTGTACGCTTCCACCGGACCTTGCAGGTGCATCACGCGGGAATCCCGCGCGAAGTCGAGGCTTCGTCCGGTGACATGGACAGGATCTTGCGCGCTGGCCTTGGCTGGATTCTTCCCTGCCGCTTTGTCCTTCGGCGGTGTCAGCAACATGCGCACATCGCGAAGCAGCCGCACCGTTCCTTCTTCCGAGTGGTACTCCACGCCCACGGCCTGGCCCTCTCCGCTTGGAAAAACAAACTGCACCGGCTGATCCGATTGCGCGGTCCCGCTAACCCGGTTGAAGGTCACCCCGCGCGTCTCAACATGCATCTTTTGCGCGGTAAGTGTTTCAGGATTTTTTGCGGCACGCTCGGCATCCGCCGCGCTTTCGAAATCGATCTTCACTTCCCCGCTGCAGGCAATATTTCCGCTCACTTTGTCGTACTGGCAGCTCTGCGTATGAATGACGTCGTGTCGTGCGCCGATCTTGCCGAAAATCGTGATTTTGACATCCTCGAGCAGGCTGGCGTCCTTATCCTTGAAATCCGTAGCCTTGGCGGCTTCCACGGTAAAAATCTTCTGGGTTCCCGCGCCCTTTGAGAAGGTGATGCCATTGGTCAACTTGGTCACGTCCCTGGGAGCAGGCGGAGGCGCCTTCTGCTTCTCGCGATGCTCGACCCATTTGCGCTGCAGGTACACGCCGGCCGTCAGGCTAGCCAGCAACAAGGCCGCTGCCGCCGACCAGCGCGCATACCGGGCCGCTTCACTTCTCTTCATGGATTCAGTTAAGCAAAATTTCCGAGGGCTGTATAGGCGCGGGGAGCAATCGATCGGAGGGAGAAAAAATCAGCCGGCGGATTCGGCGCTCGCCGCGGTATCGGGCAGGATGCCCATGTTGGCGGCAGCCACGCTGTCGCGTTTCGTGTTCTTCACCAGGTACATGGCTTCGTCGGCGAGATGCAGTAGACCTTCCTTCGTTCGCGAATCCACGGGATAGGAGGCCACGCCGACGCTCGGCGTGAGCTTGATGTTCAACCCCTCTGGCACCAGCCAGACCGTCTCGCGAATGATTTTGTGCAAACGCCGCGCGACGTTCAGCGCGTTGTCCTTGGAAGTTTGGGGCAGCAAGATCACGAATTCGTCGCCGCCATAGCGGAACGCAAAATCGATCAGCCGACAGTGTTCCTTCAGCGCGTTGCCGATTTCCGCCAACAGCCGCGAGCCTACCAGGTGTCCGTGCGTATCGTTGACCTGTTTGAAATGGTCCAGGTCGATGAACACGATCGAGAATTCGTAATCGTAGCGCTGCGAGCGGTAGATTTCCGTCTCCAGGATGAAGCTCATGTGCCGCGCGTTATAAAGCGAAGTGCAGTCGTCCTTGATGGTCAATTCGTGAATCCGCTTGACGTGGCGCGCGTTCTCCAGCGCAATGGCGGCAAAGTCAGAAAGCGCTTCGAGAAGTTTCAAATCGCGCGGATCGAAGCCTTCCGGCCCGATGCAATTGATGAGCTCAATGACGCCCAGGCAAGTGTCGCGAAACTTCACCGGAACGGCTACGATCGATTGTGTTTCTGTTTTTGTTTTCTCGTCGACCTTGCCGAAGAAGCGAGTGTCTTTCGCCGTGTCCGGCACCACTACGGTCTCGCCGCGCTGCGCCACCCAGCCGGCAATTCCCTGTCCCATCTTGATGCGCACGTCTTTCAGCGCTTGCGAGGCTTTTCCCACCGCCAATTCGAAGTACAGTTCCTGCGTGGCTTCATCCAGCAGCAGCAACGACCAGTTGTCCGGACGCAGGAACTCGTCAATCTTCTCCATGATGGTGCGGAGGACTTGATCGAGCTGCAGCGAAGAAGTGAGCGCCTTCCCCAACTCCTGGAAGATGGCAATTTCCCCGGCCACGCGCTGCTCCGCTGGAACCGCGGGATTGCGGCGGCGCTCGATGGCCGGAAACTGCTTCACTTCATCCACGCTCACTTGAACCTGTTCTTTCAAAAGATTTTGATGCACTGCCTCAGCTTCCCGCGCGCTGCCGTCCCTGATTTGGCAGCCGACAATAATGCCTGTGGATTCGTTCGATCCGGGCACACGACCACGAATCCTCGCCAGTATAGGCCCCTCGTAAAAAGGGGTGCAATACGCTCGTGGTACAGGCGTAGCTATCTTGCCATCCTTAGTTCCGGGAAAGCGGGCGGCCGGTTTCCACAGCCGCGCAACTCCTTTGTTTGACAGTGGCTTATGCGCCCACCTATAGTCCGTGGAGGGGATCTCGCGCCGCCTGCTGATGACCCGCGTTCAGCCCAGGTAAGCAGAAGTCGCCCGCCGTTCCATCAAGGACAGGTTGCTGTTCATGGCCAAGGGAAATTTTGGCGAACGCCTGAAGCGCGAGCGCGAGATGCGAGAAGTGACGCTGGAAGAGTTGACCAAGGCCACGCGCATCAGCACGCGCTTCCTGCTGGCGCTGGAAAATGAAAGCTGGGACAAGCTGCCCGGCGGAGTTTTCGGCCATGGGTTTGTGCGCACCATCGCGCGCTATCTCGGACTGGATGAGGAATCGCTCCTCAGCGAGTACGACATGGCGCGCGGCGACAAGTCGCAGTTGGAGCCGGCAAAACCCGAAGAGCGAATTCCGGCGCCACCTAAATGGATTCCTGCTGTCGCTGTTTTAGTCACCCTTTTGTTAGCGGCCGGACTTTTCTATGCGGGGCGTTACGGCTGGCGGCGCTACGTCGCGCATCGCGCCGCAAAACAGTCGGCTGCATCCGGCGCGCCTTCTCAAATTCCTTCTCAGGCTTCTTCCTCTTCCAGCTCCCCGGCCTCTGCTGATTCCTCGCTCGATCTCTCTGTGTCCACTTCGGCCGCCACGCATGTTCGCGTCCTGGCGGACAACAAGCTCTTGCTTGATAATGACCTGCCCGCCGGCGAGACGCGGCATTTTTTCGCGCACCAGCAATTCGAGGTGACCGCGGGGGACTCCTCGGCGGTGTTGCTGGAATTGAACGGCCAAGCCATGCCCCCGCTCGGCGCGCCCGGCTCCTCCGGTACAATAGTGCTGAGCCAGAAGGATTTGAGGCAAGCCTCCGGTGGAAAATCTCAGCCCTGAAGTGATCGAAGATCTGCGGCATGGCCGCGCCCCGCGCGAACGCAAGATCGCGGTTTGCGCCGGCGGCGCGCATCTTTCTCCCGCGGACCGCGCGGAAGTTCTGGCGGTGCTGGCAGGCGACGCGGACGAAGTTGTGGCTTCCCGCGCACAAGACGCCATGCTCTCGCAGCCCATCGAATCCTTCGTGGAAGCCATCAAGCGCGAGCAGGCTCTCCCCGCTCTTCTTTCTTACGCGGCGAGAAATCTTGCGGACAAGCCTGGCATTTGTGACGCGATGGTTCAGAACAAGAATTGTCCCGCCGAATTTCTCGTGCCCGTGGCGCGCTATCTCTCCACGCTGGGAATCCAGTCCTTGATGGAGGAACTCGATCGCGTCACCGAATCCTCGGCGCTGGCTTCCGCGCTCGAGCACTCTGCTTCGTTGACCGTCGAACAAAAAAAACAGCTTCATGAACTTCACGGCCCGAGCAATCCCATCGACGAAGCCGCACTTGCCGAAGCGGCGGCCCTGGTGGAATCCGACCTCGCCCGGCGGCAAACGCTGCTTCAGCGGCTGGCGAAAATGACCGTCGCACAGCGCGTGCAATTCGCCATGAAGGGCGGCTCCGAAGGGCGCCGCACGCTGATCCGCGACAATAATAAGGTGGTGCAGCGCGCCGTGCTGCAGTCACCGCGCCTGACCGACCAGGAAGTAGAAGCCTTCGCTTCCATGTCCAGCCTTACGGATGAAATTCTCCGGCTCATCGCCGGAAATCGCGCCTTTCGCAAGAATTACGTGGTCGTGCGCAACCTGCTCAACAATCCCAAGACGCCGCTGGACGTCTCGCTGCACATGCTACCCATGCTGAATGCCGTGGACCTCAAGCGCCTCACCACCAATAAAAATGTGCCGGAAACTCTGCGGAGCACGGCAAGCAAGCTGCAGCGCACGCGCATCGAACTCAAGAAATAAATTGCGCCATCCCGTGCTTCCTGCGTCGCGTTAGATTTTCGGGATACAATCGGCAGGTCCGCAGGAGGCCCTTTTCATGTTCGCAGCGCTCCCCGCTCGCAAATCAGCGTTCTCCTATTTCTCTTCTTTTGTTTTACTGTGCGCACTTGCCGCGTCCTTTCTTGCTCCATACAAAATCCGCGGTGACGAAAAGAAAACAGCCGATCCCTGGCCCGATTCGCAAACCCTTCAGCCCGGCAGCCTCGCCGGCGAGCTCAGCGAAAAGAACGCAATTACGCCGACAGTTGTTTACGTGGGCTTTCATACGCTCTTTGCCGGCGGGCATATCGCAGGCGCTACTTTTAACGGCACGGGTTCGACTGAACAGGGCCTCGCGGCGCTGAAGAAGTGGGCGGACAACCTTCCGCGTTCCGCCAATGTAGTCATTTACTGCGGCTGCTGCCCGTTCGAAAAATGCCCGAACATTCGCCCGGCCTATACCGCGCTCAATGGTATGGGCTTCAAGAAACTGCGCGTCCTTGTAATTCCCAACAATTTCGCCACCGATTGGGTGGACAAAGGCTATCCGATTCAAAAGGGTCTGTGAGCCGAAAAGTCTCTCGGTCGCACCAGAGCGGCCGGCACTGCGAATCCAGCAGAACATGAAGGCAAGGGTCACCTTTTCATCACAACTTGTCTTTTCGCGGTGGTTGACAACTGCATCTGACTGTCTTAAATATGTCGCGGTCCACACTCCATCGTACCTGCCCGATTCCCGATCGAACCTGCAAAGGCCGGCTGGAATGAAACCGGGAAATTCGAGATGGAATCTAAGCCTGCGAGGTGTTCCATGAAACTCAATTTGAAGAATTTGTTCACGCGGCGCGAAATGCTCGAGACGGCTTCGCTCGCCGGACTCGGGGCGGCGCTGCTGCCTGCGGCGTCAGCGTCGCAGCAATCCCAATCGAAAGAACCGGCGCCGAATTATCAGGCTGGCAAGGAACAGCCACAGAATTATCAGGTAGGCAAAGATCCCGGCAAACACGAGCCCCTCGCTAATTTCAAGTTCGACATTGAGTCCACGACCGGCTGGGTGGGCGAAGCAGGCTCCGCGAAGGAAGCCACCATCGCGGAATTCCCGGCTTCCCAAAACATCGCGGGTGTGTCCATGCGCCTCAAGCCCGGAGCCATCCGCGAATTGCATTGGCATGCGATTGCCGCGGAGTGGGCCTTGATGCTCACGGGAACGGTTCGAACGACGGTGATCTCACCAAATGGCCAGGGCGCCACGGATGTCTTCGAACCTGGCGACATCTGGTATTTCCCGAAAGGCCACGGCCACGCGCTTCAGAATATCAGCAATGAAGAAGCGCATTTCGTGCTGGGATTTGATGACGGACATTTCTCCGAATTCGGCACGTTCAGCATTACGGATTGGATGGCGCGCACACCCGCTCACCTCGTGGCGCGCAATCTGAATTTGCCGGTAAGCACAGTGAGCAATCTGCCGCAGAAGGAGCTTTATATTTCGGCCGGCAAGATTCCGCAAAATCCCCTGGAACCTAATCTTGCGGATGACCTCGAGAACGCGCAGTCGGCGCACAAGTTCCGTCTGGGCAAGATGAGCCCACTGACGTTTCCCGGCGGATGGGAACGCATCGCGACGGTGAAGGAATTCCCGATCAACACAACGCTGACGTCGGTCCTGCAGCACCTCGAACCGGGCGCGCTGCGGGAATTGCATTGGCACCCGAATGCCGATGAATGGCAGTACATCATCAAGGGCCGTTCGCGGATTACCGTTTTTGGCGCGCATGGCAGAGCCAAGACCGAAGAGTTTGGGCCGGGACACATCGCCTTCATCCAGCAAGGGTTTGGACATTACGTGGAACAAATTGGCAGCGAGCCCGCGGAATTCTTTGCGCTCTTCAATAGTCCGGTGTTTGAAGAGATTTCCATTTCGAAATGGCTGGCTGGAAATCCGGCTTCGTTGATCTCTGACAATTTTCTGATCACGAAAGAAGAAGTAGCGCGTCTGCCGCGAAAAACGCTGGGAATCTTGAAATAAGTCGCGCGCCTTTTTCGCCTGAAGGCCTGCGATAGGCCGGAAAATCTAGCTTAACCTGCGGTCAGCTTGGGATGCTGCAGGTGGAATCCGGTCGCTTCCTGATAGGCGCGCGCGAACAAGAGAAGTTGGGCCTCGCCATATAACCTTCCGAGGAACGTCAAGCTGGCCATAGTGCCAGGGCCGCCGGCGTTGAGGAAATCCCCGGGATCATCCGACGGCGGTTTCGGCGCATCGTTTCCGCGCAATCCATTTGGCAAAATCACGGCGGGATGTCCGGTGAGGTTTGTGATCACTAACTGCTGGCCCTGTGTCGGGGCGACGATCACGTCGAAATCGTCAAACACTTTCGCCACGGCATCCATCGCCATTCTGCGCGCACGGGCCGCTTGAATGTATTCGACGGCAGGGATGAACCGCGCCGAGCGAAACGTGTTTGGCCAGTCAAAATCTTTTTGCGCGGTTAAGAGTTTGTCCTTCCCCGAGCGCGTGAGATCGTCGAACGCGGCGGCGGCTTCCGCCGTGAGCATGGCCACCATGGCGTCGTAAGGGAATTTCGGCAGCTCCGTGGGAATGAGTTTCACGCCCATCTCCCGCAATTTCGCCAGTGCCGCATTGTTGAATTTTCTATCATATTCGGCGCGTGCCCGTGCGGCCTCGCGGCGTTTCTTCTGATCGTCGCGCCTTTTCTGTTCCTCGGGAGTTTTTGCGGGTTCTTCCTTAGCCGTCTCTTGCGGCTCCTCCGGCCTTGGCTCGAAATCGGCTTTCAAATAGCCGACGCGGAGTTTTCTCCAATTCAGATTAGTGTCCCAGTTAAACGCCGCCGGCTGTACCGTGCGATCTTTGCCATCCTTGCCATAAATCGCATCCAGCACCAGCGCGCAGTCTTCCACCGTGCGGCAGATTGGGCCGAGCTTATCCATGCTCCAGGAAAGCGCCATCGCTCCGGTCCGCGGGACAAGCCCGAACGATGGCCGCAGCCCCGTGCAACCGCAGCGCGTGGAAGGCGAAGAGATCGAACCCAACGTCTCCGAGCCGATGCTGAACGCCACGCATCCCGCAGCCGTTGCCGAAGCTGGGCCCGCGGATGAGCCGCTCGAACCTTGATTCGTGTTCCAAGGATTGCGCGTCACGCCACCGAACCACACATCCCCTTGTGCCAGCGCGCCGAGCGTCAATTTCGCGACTAATACGGCGCCCGCCTCGTCCAGGCGCTTCACGACGGTCGCGTCTTCGTCAATTATCTGGTTCTCGAAACCGCCGGCGCCCCATGTCGTGCGATAGCCCTTGACTGCAAGCAAGTCCTTGGCGCCCCACGGCAATCCATGCAAGGGCCCACGATATTTTCCCGCGGCGATCTCTGCGTCGGCCTTCTTTGCCTGGGCCCGCGCGCGTTCTTCGGTTAACGTCACGACAAACTTCAGTGTAGGGTCATACTTCTTCAACCGATCCAGGTACATCTCCGTGAGCATCACCGAGGAAACTTGCTTCGTTCGGACGAGTTCCGCCAGCTCTCGCGCGCTAGAAAATCCCAAGTGCTCCACCATTCTCGATTCGCCGGAAGCTGCAACCTTTGACGCGGTGGGGCGCGCCGCCGAGATGCGCATCGGCCTGCGCTCGGTTTCAATCTTCATTCCCGGCAGTACGGGATCAAAAATAAACGCCGGCTCCACGGAATTCGGAATGTGCAGCTTGTAGATTTCTTCGTAGCCCTTAGCCTGATCGTTCAGATTTTCGAGCATCATCTCCTTGTACTCGTCGGAGATCGGCACGTCGGCGATGGCCGCGGCGCTTTCGATCATTTCCTTAGTGACCTTCTTCGCGCCTTCCGCTTGCGCTTGCGCCCAAAGCACGCCGGGAAGCAACGTCCCCGCCAGCCCCATTCCCGAGCAAGTCTTCATGAAATTCCGGCGATCCAGCATGGAGTTCCTCCCCTGAGTGCAATAACGCAGTCGCGTAATATACCATCCCAGCCACAAAGCGCCGTCTAGCAACTCTGAATGGCTGGCTTTTCGCCGGCCCTCTTCATTTGAGGCGTTGCTTTCTGCGGGCGCGTGCCGTCTCCCGCTGAAAAGCAAAATGTTGTAGGATGCGAACATCTCGAAAGGAGCCTTTATGGCGCGCTACACAAAATATTTCGTTCTCTGCCTCATGTTCCTTCTGACTCTCTCCGCCCGTCGTCTACAAACGGCGATGGCCGGCTATCCTCCTGCCGAGGGGAAAGAAGCGGCCCTAAAGGCGGCGGACATTACCGCAAAACTTTTTCCGGAGAGAGTTTTCTTCCGCGGTCAGAATGCCCCAGTGCAGTTCCGCAATACCGGCGGCGTGCGCTTCGCCGATGATTTCTACGTCCTCGCGGGGATTGTAGACAATTCCGGATATTCAACGGGCCTGCGAGAGAAGTATCAAGCCTATTTGCTCAATGAAGTTACGCTGCAAATTGGCGGGCAGACTCTCAAACCCGGCGCATACGGTTTTGGTTTCCAGGAAGGCGGCAAGTTTCTGATTATGGACATCGGCGCAAATGACGTGTTGAATGCAGCCTCCCAGCGTGACACCGAGTTAAAGCGCCCCATTCCTCTTCAGATGGTGGCTTCTTCCGCGGCGGGTAGTTATCGCCTTTACGCCGGTCGCGATTACGTCGAATTCCGCCGCGCTCAATAGTTTGCGTCTCAAGCTTTGAAATAGAAGAGGCCCGCGCCGATTCGACGCAGGCCTCTTCTTGTTTGAAAGCTGCATGTCGGGAAAGGAAGTGTCGTCTCCCTGCCGCTTAGTCTTTGTCGAACTTCAGGCAAAGCTCGAGCTGCCGGATTGCCTGATTGGTTGCTTCAATGGCTTCCACGCGGTGGCCGCCAAAGTCATGCGCCGCGTGCTCCATGTGTTCTTTCGCGCGACGGAGAGCTCCGAGCGCTTCGCGGATTTCCGGATGCGGTTCCGCTGCCGGAACTGCCGCAGCGGGGGCCGGCTGCGCTGTCGCTGCTGGCAAGGCGTTTCCGTGATTGGCCGCCGCAGGGGTCGAAACAATGAAGGCAAATGCCGCGATCAATGACGCAAAAACCAGGAGACCTATGATTCTTGATTTCATGAAGCACTCCTCCTCGTCCGAATTTCGGCTCGGACTGCCGAATTGTGCCCCCATTCCCCATCAGCATCCCCGCGCGCGGTTTTTCTGGAGGTCCGCGGCCGGACATACACCTCGATGAAGGGCGTCCCTAAGTTATCCGCATTGCTAGTCGCCTGGTGTTCTCTACTATCTAGGCCATCCGGGTTGCGTTGAACAGTAATTTTTCCTGGCTTGCTTCCGAAAGGGAACGGGCTCTTCCGCAAGGCATGAGAGCAACCCCAATTCACCTTTACATCTCCCAGCTATCCGCCTAGGATAGCGCGCAAAGTTTCCCTCACTGCTCACTTGGAGGCATTCCTACATGCGTTTTCATCACGTCAATCTGCTCGGCGTACTGGTCGCTGCAATTTCCACCATGGTGGTTGGATTCTTGTGGTATTCGCCCATGCTCTTCGCCAAGGCCTGGGTCCGTGAAATGGGCTACGACATGAATGACAAAGCAAAAATGGAGGAGATGAAGAAGAGCGCCGGGCCAGCCTATGCTGGCTCCTTTGTCGCAAGCTTAGTCTCCGCGTTCGTGCTGGCGCTCTTTCTTCACTGGACCCGGGCAGAAAACTGGCAGTTTGGCATGCTAGTCGGCCTTCACGTATGGCTCGGCTTCGTCGCCACTGTGCAGTTGACCGGCGTGCTCTTCATGAAGCAAAGCATGAAGCTCTTCGCCATCAACACCGGCTACCAATTGGTCTGTTACCTCGTGATGGGTGCGATCCTCGGAGCTTGGGGTTAGTTGAACTCGTTTACTGGCGACGAGCTGCCTGTCCGGGCCAAGGGATAGAGGGCCGACCAAAACCCTGATCCACTCGCTTCCCCTCCAGGGAAGCCCCTTGTTTTGCAACCCCCAGAGGATATTGCCAAATTGGGAACAACCGCTCAAAGGTTCTTGAACTACTAGTACCACTACTGCATCATAGTCCTTGTGCCTAGGGCACACTCTAGGAGGGAAGATGCGTAAACTGTTCATTCTAGTGGGGCTTATCTTGATGGCTGCGGGGTCAGCGGCAGCTCAGGATTATCCCAAGGCCGAGATTTTTGGTGGTTATCAGTACGTCCGGTTCAATCCAGGCGGTGGCGTAACGGGGTCCAACTGCCAGGGTGGAGCAGGCTCGGTGGCGGGAAACCTCAATCATTGGTTCGGGGTGGTAGGTGATTTCGGTGCTTGCAAGGTGACTGGCTTGCCTTCCGGAACCAGCGCCCATCTCGTTAACTATCTGTTCGGGCCCAAACTGACCTACCGCTCGCGCGGCAGGTTGTCTCCATTCGCTCAGGTCCTGTTCGGCGGACAGCGTATTGGCGGCAGCGCCTCCGGTTTTGGCTCTGGTTCGGATAGTTCCTTCGCAATGGCCTTCGGCGGCGGCGCCGATTACGAGATGACCAACCACGTCGCCATTCGTTTGATACAAGGAGAGTACTTGTACACGAAGTTCGGCGGCTCACATCAGAACAACGCACGAATCTCAGCGGGTGTCGTGTATCGCTGGGGCGGCAGATAACTCCACTGTTTAACTTCTAACTTCTGGGCAAGGGCTCTGCCACCACGGGGAGCCCTTCACCAGATTCCAGGCTCTCCGCAAGCATTCATCCTGCTCCAATTCCTGGTGAACAGGTCCCCCTCTTATCGTAAGATCTCGCTTATGAATGTCGATTCGCTCCGTGAACTCTGCCTCTCGTTTCCCGGCGCAACGGAACAAATCCAGTGGGGCTGCGATCTGTTGTTCAAAGTAGGCGGGAAGATGTTCGCTATTACACCGCTGGAGCCGGCCCCGGTTTGCCTCTCCTTCAAGTCTTCCCCGGAGAAGTTTGCCGAACTGACTGAGCGGCCTAATATCATCCCTGCCCCGTACCTCGCCCGCGCCCAATGGGTTGCGCTGGAAACCAGGGACGCCTTGCCGCAAGGCGAGCTCGCCGGTCTCCTCCGCGAATCTTATGAGATGATCGCCGCCAAACTTCCGAAGAGAATTCGTGAGTCTCTCTCCGCCCCCAAGTCCGCCGCACGCAAGTCTGCGCGCAAAAAATCAACAAAGAAAAAACGTCAACCTAGCCGTTGACCGCCGCGGAAGTTATACTTCCCAGAGTTAGGCCCCGATTCGAATGGGGAAGAATTTCTGTCGAGGTGGTCCTTGTTCCCACGCATTTTACTGTTCACGTTTTCCGCCCTGCTCATGATCTCCTTCAAACTTGGCAACGCTAGCTCCGCAGCCCCCGCGCGCGGCCTGCTGGTCGTGGCGAATCAAATGGAGCACACCGTTCTGGTCGTCGATCCTGACACTCGCCGTGAACTCGCTAAAATCGTCGTTGGCGTGAACGGCCACGAAGTCATCGTTTCCAATGACGGCCGCTTCGCTTACGTTCCCATCTATGGAAACTCCGGAGTTGGCAGGCCCGGCACCGATGGCAGCACGATTGACGTGATCGATTTGCAGGAACGCAAACTCGCCGCCACCATCGATCTTGGCAAAGGACTCCGCCCGCACCGTGCCGAATTTGGCCCCGATGGCTTGCTCTACGTCACCGCGGAAATTGCCAATGCCGTGGACGTCGTTGATCCTTCCACGCGCAAAGTGCTTGCGGAAATTCCGACCGGCCAGAAAGAATCCCACATGCTGGTGCTCTCCCCCGATGGCCGCCGCGGCTACACCGCAAACGTCGCCGCCGGGAGCGTCAGCGTTCTCGATCTTTCAAATCGCAGCCTGGTGGTCACCCTTCCTGTCGCAAGGACCGTCCAGCGCATTTCGATCTCGCCCGATGGACTCCGCGTGTTCACTCACGACCAGGACGCGCCGCGCGTGGCCATCATCGATACGGCCACCAACAAAATCACGGGCTGGATTGAGCTGCCGAGCCCGGCCTATGCTTCCGAGCCAACTCCCGATGGCCGCTGGCTACTGGCCCTCAGCATGGCTGCGAATCGCCTGTTTGTCGTTGATTTGCAAACCCTGAAGGTGGTGCGCTCGCTGGAGGCTCCAAAGAGGTCCTCGGAAATCCTGGTGCGTCCCGGTGGGGACATTGCCTACATCAGCGGTACCGGCGCCGGAAAAATCGCCGTCCTCGATTTGCGTTCCTGGGAGATGCAGCCGTCCATCGATCTCACTCCCGGCGTCGACGGCCTCGCCTGGGCTCCCGCCCCGCGCTAATCTGGAACAATTCCGGGACGTTGCTACTTGTCCCCTAAATACTCCTCGGGGACATCATCTTCGGGCACTTCGCGGGTGATGATTTCGCCCTCGTCCGCGTCTCCGACGTCTTCCACGCCCTTCACCACCTCGGCCTCAAACGCGTTTCCTTCTTCGAGCAGCTCCTCCACGCTCTCAGAGGCGGCGCCCGCAATTCCAGATAAGCCCTGGAGATCGCCCGACTGTCCGGCTGAGCGGGCACCCAGCCCCTTGGGTTCGAACACAACGGTATTCTCTCTCTCGCTCTTGCCACGGATATGTCTTTTCTTCCGAGCCGCTTTTTTCGCGAACTGTTTCTTCTTGGGCGCAGCGTTTTTCTTGGCCAGCTTCTTCCGGGGGGCACTCTTCTTGCTCGCCGCTTTCTTTTTTGTTTTCTTCTTACTCTTCTTTTTGGTGGCCATACGCGGAGTCTACCACTTTCTTTCGTGCGTGTTTATCGGAACCGTCCTTGCCCAGTCCGGCCCACAGCCGTCATTTTTTCCGGAACCGTCAACCCGGAGAAGTTGGCACCTACAGGGCGGCGAGTGTCGCCTCTTCATTCTCCACTGGGCTGAAGATTCACAAACTCGATCCTCCACGGCTTTTTGCCAAGGCTCAGAAGCGCTACAGTCACCGGCAATTGAAACCGGCGCGGCCCTGCGCTTCCCGGGTTGATATACCAGACGCCGCCACGCTCGGTCTTGCCGGGTTGGTGCGAATGACCGCTGATCACAATCTGGAAGCCCGCTGTCACTGGATCTAAATCCAGCTGCTTCACATCGTGCAGCATGTAAATTCGAATGGCGCCGGCCTCCGTGATCGCTGTGGCCGGCAGGTCTTTAGCCCACTCCTGCGTATCCACATTCCCCCGCACTGCCACAACTGGCGCGAGTTTCCCTAGCGCTTCCAGAATCTCCAGCTTCCCCACATCTCCCGCATGAAGAATCAATTCCGATCCGCGCAGACGTTCCAACGCTTCCGGACGCAGCAATCCATGCGTATCCGAAATCAGCCCGATGCGCGTTGGATTCTGTGGCACACACAAATCCTAACGTGGGGTCTTCCCCCAGGCACACTTAAATTTGGAAGTACGGGAGATTCCGCGTTCCGCTTTTACGCGGATGCTTTGGAAGGTATGGTCCGCCGCAAGGGCTTTGAACCGGGAATGGGAAACTGCATATGCCAGAAATTCGTTTCCGGTGACATGAACTCAACGCCGATATACTGCTTGCCGTCGCGCGCCCGGTGTATCGAAACCACGCGGCACTCCATCGATTGCGCGGTGTGGTCGTTCATCAGAATCAGCGTCTGTCCCACTAACACGATCTCCTCCAGGGGGAACAAAGCTCCGTGCCGGTTCACCGACTGCGAATTGGTCTGTGCGCAGAATTTCTCGCCCGAATCCGTTTTCCCGCGCACCGTCAGGGGAACCGTTAAAGCTACCCGAAGCGTCCGACGCCGTTCTTTGCACCGAAAATGGAGTAGAGACATTTCTAACCGGGACCTCAAATCTTGATTTCTTTTGCTTCTGGCCTTTGACTACTTCCGGGCGATGAGCCTCGCCATGCTATTTCGCGTCAACAGGGTGCCGAAGCGAAAGAACAACAGGATAGAGCTTAGTAGTACAAACCTTGCCCACACAGCCCCTAGTCTGCCTTTCGGACCTTCCAGCCGCAATGGCTGAACGGTACCATAAATCCCCGTCCCAAAACAGTACCCCTGTACCTCCCCCTTATCTCCGTTGCACAACCCGTCACCAAGAGGAGCATGTCACGCGCCAGGGTCTCATCCGTACTTGCCGAGCTTCTTGCTTTGTCAACTCCGCTACATTCTCGAGAGCAGTTCGTTATCTTATTTATTTTCAATTAGTTATGAATGCTTCGGAGTCGTCCTGATCGCCCCTGTCGATCTGGCCTTCTTAGGAATGCGATTTCCCACTTACCCTGTGGAAAAAAGATTCGCGATTTTTGACCACTGACCTGTACTTTTGGGATACCCGCTTCTCAATGGTGCGCGTACGCGTAGATCCGTTTCAGGTCAGAGTCCGGATCCCGCCCGGATGCTGCCACCCTTCAAGGTCCTAGAAGCTTCACGATTTGAAGAGGATTCACCCGAGCCTTCTCGACCGTCAAACCCCAATGGAGGTGCGGCCCGGTAACCCGTCCGGTGGCTCCCACTTTCCCGAGCACCGCACCTGCCTCTAGGAGTTCGTCCACTTTCACGTCTATCTCGGAAAGGTGCCCGTAGAAAGTGTAGATTCCCAGCCCATGGTCGATCACCACCGTGTTTCCAGCAAAGAACAACTCCTCGGCTAGCACTACTCGCCCCCGCTGTGCCGCATGCACCGGTGTGCCCGTCGTGCCTCGCAGGTCCGCTCCACCGTGGGGCGACCCGGGATTCCCGTTCAGAATGCGCCGCTTCCCAAAGTTCGACCCCTCCGTCACTCCATCCAGCGGCACGCGAAACTTGCCGTCCCACAATCGTTGCGGCGTCACCCGGTCATAAATGTCACGCAATTTCTGACGCTCTTCGTCAGCTCGCCTAATTTGTTCCGGGCTCGGTGCGACGAATTGCTTCTCCACGGTTAAACGCTCGGTGGCAAACCGTCCTTGTCTCACTGGCACTTCGACAATGCACGTTACCTTCTCGCCGGCCGCCGTTTGCCCTTTCACCTTCAATTCGTACTGGCCGGGCGCCTTTTCAAGGTCAACGCCAATTAACGCTTTCTGTGGCGTTCCCTCACCAACCTCCTGCCAGAAGTGGACGCTGCGTCCACCCCAATCTCCCTGAAGTTCCGCGAATGGCTTTGCGTTCTTCACCTCTACGAGCAACAAACTGCCCTGGCTGGATTCCGGCGAGCTCAAATGCATTTCGACTCCGGGGCTGCAGGAAGCGGCTTCTTTCGCCGCCAACCCGACCGGTAGGAGCAGAGCGCCCGGGCCGAAACACAGTACCGCAGCCCAAGTCCGCCACTTTCGAATTGGATTGGGACTTCGCATCCTCATGAACGCTGCTGCCGCATCATCGCCACCCGCGGTTCTACCTTCGCGAATTGTGCGCGCCCTATTTTCGATCCCAGGATAGCTTTCTCCGAAAGGAGAAATAGATCGGGATTTTTTGCCTTTTCACGCAGCTCTTTCAAGAAGGGCCGCACTTTGGCAAACATGAAGTACAGCTCACCGCAGAAAGCCGGCTCAAAAAACAGCTTCTCGCTCAACACCCCATTCAACACAAAAGACGTCGCAATTCCCCAGTAGCCGCCCACCTGCCTCAGCCAGTTGTTTTCCTGCGACCCGAAGTCCATCGCCACCTTCATGAACTCATCGGCGTCTTTAGGCCAGAATGTCGTCAGCCACCATTGCCGCGCCTTGCGTAGTTCCGGCTCGCGCCTGATGTTGTAAAGTTCCAGGATCAATCGCGCTTCCTCTACAGTCGGCTTCTTCGCCATCGTTTCCTCCGGAAAGTTTTGCCACGGTGATTCTACCCTATATGTTGAAGACCCTTTTTCCGGTAATTCAAAGTGTCCGGCAACGCGACACTCACATCCCAACCACGGACGGGGCAGGTCTGTTTTCGCGTCCTTCCTTTCCGCCAAACCCTTATTTTGCTATAACTTCGGTTTCGCTTCGTAGCGGCAACGGAATTGCCCTGGTAGCCACGGCTGGCTTTGCTCGGTTTGTTGCCGGATTCGAGGGGGCGCCATGAAGAAGATCGATCGCATGCGGGAGAAGGTGACCATCCTCCCTACATCCGTTTACCTCTCCAAGATGCACGATGCCGGTTGGAGCCTGGTTGCCCTTGAATGGGAGCGCGAAGTGGAATCCTCAGCCCCATCCGCCGAGCCGGAAGTCCCTGCCGCTTCCGAGGAAATTCCCTTTGGCCTGCGCATCGCGGCAGACTGCCATCACCTCGAGGACGACCCCCTCGAGATGCAGACCCTCAAGTTCCTCGCCGAAATGATCGTCCAGGACATCTCCTTCACCAGCATGGCCGACGCCCTCAATGTCCGCGAATATCGCACCCGCGACGGCCGCCCCTGGAATGCCGCCGGCGTCTTCAAGCTCACACCTCGCCTGATCGAGGTCGCCCCGCGCATCCTTTCCGGCACGGAATGGGCCTCCCGCAGGGAACAGTTGACCCACATCAGCTGGAATTCGTAACTCGAATAATTTGCGGTTCGAAAGCGAATGTTTCGCTAGTCGCAGCGCAATGACACCATGGGGTCGATGCGCGCGGCGCGCTGTGCGGGGATGTAGCTGGCCAGGAGCGCGATCAGCGCCAGCAGCGCGGAAATCCCAACGAACGTCAACGGATCGGTCGCTTGCACGCCAAACAGCAAGCTGCGAATCAGCCTCGTGAGCAGCAACGCCGCCATCAAACCGATTGTCACTCCCGAAAGCGCCAGCGTCATTCCCTGCCGGACAACCAAGCCCAGAATATCGCGCTGCGTAGCTCCCAGCGCCATTCGAATTCCAATCTCCCGCGTGCCCTGACTCACTAGGTACGCCATCACGCCGTAAATCCCAATCGTTGCCAGCGCCAGCGCCACACTTGCAAACACTCCCAGCAACAGCATTGAAAAACGCCGCCGCGCCAGCGATTCGCCCACCCGCTGCCGCATCGTCCGCACGTAATACATCGGAAGATCGGCATCGAGACTTCGCAGCTCAGACTTGACGGCACCTACAAGTCCCACGGGATCGCTGCCGGCGCGCAGAGCCACCGTCATCGCCCGCGTGGGAAATTGCGTCTGTGGCAAATAGAATGCCATGCGCGGTTCGGAATCCAGCGAATCTTGCTTCACCCGGCCGACCACGCCCACGACCGTCTGCCACGGGTCATCCGACTTGAGCTCTACAATATGAATTCGCTTGCCGATGGGGTCTTGGCCCGGCCAGAGTTGCTCGGCCATGAATTCGTCGACAAGCACCACGCGCGGCTTGGTCATGTCATCCTGCTCGTTGAAGAATCGCCCGCGCCGCAGTGGAATTCCCATGGCCTCAAAATAATGTCCGCCGACGAGCCGCTCATCGGCGTTCAAGAATTTCTCCCCCGGCAGCGGCGTTCGCCCTTCCACAGTAATCGGCGTCCACGCAAACGCCTGGCTCAGCGGCAGCGAAGTAACGCCCCCCGCCGCGCTGGCTCCCGGCAGGCGCTCGAGCCGCTCCCAAAGTTGCTTGTACGTATTCAAGATCGTCTGCTTGTCGCCGTACTTTCGACCCGTCATCGTCAGGTCAAACGTCAGCACGTTCTGCGGGATAAATCCCGGCGCCACATTCTGTAATCGCTCGAAGCTCCGGATCAGCAATCCCGCTCCGATCAACAAGACCACCGACAGCGCCAGCTCGGCGACCACCAGCAGCCTTCGCACGTTGTTGCCGCGGCCCCACACCGCGCTCGTCCCCGCCGAACCCCGGCTCGTATCCTTCAACGTGGAATTCAAATCCAGCTGCGAAATCCGCAGCGCCGGGGCCAGCCCAAAAAGAATTCCGGAAAACACCGAGAGCGACAGTGTGAACAGCAGCACACGCCCATCGACGCCAACATCGTAGAGCCGAGGAATACTCTTCGTTCCCAGAATATGAATCCACTTTACGCTCAACAAGCAAATGACAATCCCCAGCGCGCCGCCGCCCAGCGCCAGCAGCACGCTTTCCGTCAGCAATTGCCGAACAATGCGCCAGCGGCTGGCTCCCAGCGCCGCGCGCACGGCCATCTCCTGCTGCCGCGCCACCGCTCGGGACAGCAAAAGATTCGCCACATTCGCGCACGCAATCAGCAGCACCAAACCCACCGACCCCAGCAACACCAGCAGCGACGTGCGCACATTGCCTACTACTTGCTCCAGCAGCGGCACGATGCTGAACGTCAATCCGCCGTTGGGTGGATAATTCTCAGGAAAATCGTGCCGCAGCCGCGCAGTAATCGTCTCCATTTCCGCCTGCGCTTGCGCAACAGAAACGCCCGGCTTCAGCTTTCCCACGATGTTGTAATCTTCGTTCGTTCGATGCTGCGCCGCATCCGCGGCCAGCGGCAACGGGAGAAAAATCTCCGCCTGCTCCGTGCCATACAGGGTCGGCAGCACTTCCCGTGGCAATGAAAAACTTTGCGGCAGAATTCCCACCACTTCATACGGCAGCCCATTGATCGTGATGGACTTTCCGATCATCCGTAAATCGCGCCCGTAGTGCCGCGCCCACATGCCTTCCGTGAGCACCGCCGTCGCCGCCCGCCCCGGCGCGTCTTCGTCCGGCACAAACAATCGCCCCCGCGTCGCGCTCGCTCCTAGTATCGGCAGCAGATTCGCAGAAACGCGAATCACGCCGACGCGTTCCGGGTCCCCCTCGCCGGTGAGGTTGTAATTTCCGCCAATGGCGATAGCCACTTGCTCAAATCCCCGGTGGCTGTTCTTTATGTCTAGATACTGCGCCGTGGAAAACCAATCTTCCGCTATGTTCAATCCCGGCGATCGATTCCACAGAATCACCAGCCGCTCCGCATCTGTATAAGGCAGCTGCCGTAGCAGCAGCGCATTGGCCACGCTGAAAATAGATGCGTTCGCTCCAATCCCGATCGCCAGCGACAATACCGCCGCCAGCGTGAACCCCGGATTCTTCGCAAACGCGCGAAGCGCATACCGAACGTCTTGCATCAGCGTATTCATGGAAATTCCCGCCATCCTAGCACAGCCACCGCGGCGCTTTTCCGTTTTGGACGCGCCCAAATCAAAAAGGTTCTCTCGTCGCGTGCGCCTCGTTGCGCACACATGGGTCGTACGTTCCTCGAATCACAATGAGTTTGCGGGCACACCGCGTCTAGAAAATCAGTGACACTCCCAATCCCCTTCGTCATAATTTCTCTACCCCAGGTGCCCCAGCAACTATCTTAATTCGAAAGGGCGGAGCTCCTCGATTCGTGACGGAATCGAACTCCGCGAACGGAGATCCTCGATGAAAAAAGTGTCCCTGTTGTATTTGCTCGCGTTGTCACTGCTTTTTCTTTTCCTTCCCGCAAGAGCCGCTGCGCAACGCTACGAATCCGGAAATACCATCATCTGCGAATCCCGCCATCATCGCATTCAATACTGCCCCTTGAACGAACCGCGCTCCATTGTCGTTCTCGTCGAGCAGATCGGCGAAGCTCCCTGCGTTCGCGGCGAATCCTGGGGCAATGATGGCAAAGGCATTTGGGTGGATCGCGGCTGCAAAGCGCGCTTCCGCGTCGACCCTCCCGCCGGCGGCCCCGGTTGGTGGAACTCCGGCGGCGGACGAAATCCCTACGGCCGGCCCAGGAGCGGCGCCTGCTTCTATAAGAACATCAACTTTACGGGTGAATATTTTTGTCGCGAGCGTGGCGCTCAGATTCCCCAAGTCCCTCTCGACGATGAAATCAGCTCCATCCAGGTGTTCGGCCGCGCCTCCGTCACCATTTACAAAGACCCCAATTTCAGCGGCCCCGCCGCCACCACCCGCGAAAGTGTTGGCAACCTGCGCCAGTGGCGCATGCCCAATAATCCCAACCTGAACTGGGATAATCGCATCAGTTCCGCGCGCATCGACTAACACAACGTCGCCAAAACAAAAACCGCGGCTGTTCCGCTTTTCGGGCGAAGGGCCGTGAGGCGCTTTTGTGAAGCTATGAAGAGACGGGGGGCACGATATATCGTGTCCCTCCGTCCTTTCCAATTTCTCTCTTCCAATTTCGGATTTCAATTTCCCCTCGTCATCTGCCCCATATAGAATTGCTTCCTCAAGTGATGATGACGGATCCAATTCCTCTCAAACGCGACAGTTTCCTCGCGCGCCATCCGGTTAGCACGTACTTCGCTCTAACCTTCGCCGTCTCCTGGCTCAGCGCATTCGCCGTAGCTGCCCCGCATCTCTTCCGCGGCGAAGGCATCCCAAAATTCGCCGGCCTGATGATGTTCCCCGCCATGCTCCTCGGGCCCAGCATTGTCGGCGTCGTTTTAATGCGCATCGTCGATGGACCCGGTGGCCTGCGTGATCTTTTTTCTCGCATGCGCCGCGTTCGCTTCCCGCCCCGCTGGTACGCCGCACTCTTCATTCCACCCGTGCTGGTGCTGACCGTTCTCCTATGTATGAAAACTTTCGTTTCCCCAGTCTTTGCCTCCAACCGTTTTTTCATCGGCATCGGATTTGGTTTCGTAGCCGGATTCTTCGAGGAAATCGGTTGGATGGGCTTCGCCTTCCCAAAAATGGGACGCCCCGGCAACGCCATGGCTCCCGCAATTCTTCTCGGCCTTCTCTGGAGCGCCTGGCACATCCCCGTCGTCGATTACCTGGGAACCTCCACCCCGCACGCCGCCTACTGGCTCCCCTTTTTTCTCGCCTTCACTGCCGCCATGACCGCCATGCGCGTCCTCATCGCCTGGACCTACACAAACACAAATAGTATCTTGCTCGCCCAACTCCTCCACGCCACCTCCACCGGCTCTCTCGTCGTCTTCAGCCCTCCGCACGTATCCGCCGCCCAAGAATCCCTCTGGTATACCCTGTACGCCTCCGTTCTCTGGCTCTTCGTCGCCCTCATCGCAACGATTTTCGGTAAGCGCCTAGCGCTTCAGCGTGACGAATAGCATGAGATTTGCTCACAGCTGCGAGTTGCGCTGAACTTGGTGCCTGATCCCCGTTCCTTCCACCTCTCAGAATTTGACGCAGCCGATTCCGTGCCCTCGATAAACTCGACATCGCCGTGCCTGTTGCCACGCCGGTGATTTCCGCGATCTCTCGGTAGGACATTCCCTCGAGTTCGCGCAGAATCGGGACTTCGCGAGAGTTCATCGAGAGTTTTCCAAGGGATTGCCGTACAACAGTCCCGATATCGCGGCAATGGACGGCCCGTTCCTTTCCACTGGAATGCAGGTCCCCTCGTAACTCCCACTCAATAGAAGACTTGCAAGAAAATGTCCTCAGGCCCGCTCCACGGAACTCGCCCGGTGGTAGACTCTTTTTCACCGCATGCAAGAAGACCATCAGGTTCGCGGACGGCTACGGTTTGGGGTTTTCGAACTCGATCTTCGCGCCGGCGAATTGCGCAAGCACGGCCTGCGCGTCCGCCTTCAGGAACAGCCCTTCCAAGTCCTGGCGATGCTCCTCGACCACCCCGGCGAGGTCGTCACTCGCGAAGAACTCCAGAAAAAACTCTGGCCCGCCGACACTTTCGTGGATTTCGATCACGGGCTCAACAAAGCCATTAACAAAATCCGTGAAGCCCTCGGTGACTCTGCCGAGAGTCCCCGCTTCGTGGAAACCGTTTCACGGCGCGGCTACCGCTTCCTAGCGGAGGTCAAACTCGCCGACGCCGCGCCTCTTGCCGACCCCGGACTCGCGACGCCGCCTCCTCTAGCGGAAACCGGTGATCGTCCGCCGATCGCTCGCAAACTTTCTGGGCCCAAACCTCTTCTGCCGTCGCCAGCATCGAGAATAGTTTCTGTTTTCGGACTGCTCCTGCTCATCGCCTCTGTCGCCATCTGGAAGTTTCATTCCTCCAACCGCCCGGCTCCAGTCATCCGATCATTGGCGGTCCTTCCGCTCGAAAGCCTTTCGAATGACGCCTCCCAGGACTACTTCGCCGACGGCATGACCGACGAGCTGATTGCCGACCTCGGCCAGATCAGTGCCTTGCGCGTCATCTCGCGTACTTCCGCGATGGTCTACAAGCACGCGCGCAAACCACTGCCGCAAATTGCCCGTGAATTGAACGTCGACGCCGTGGTGGAAGGCACCGTGCTCCGCTCCGGCGATCGCGTGCGCATCACCGCCCAGTTGATCGAAGCTACTTCCGACAAGCACCTCTGGTCTCAGAGCTATGAAGGCGAACTACGCGACACCTTGGCGCTTCAGAGCCAGGTGGCCCGTGCCATCGCCGAACAAATTCGCATCAGCATAAATCCCCAGGAACAGGCTGCGCTGAAAAACGTGAAGGTCGTCAATCCCCAAGCCTACGAGTCCTATCTCAGGGGGCGCTTCTTCTGGAACAAGCGCACCGCCGACGGTCTGAAGGTCGCTCTTGCCTATTTCAATCAGGCCATCGACGAAGACCCCAACTACGCCCAGGCGTACTCCGGCCTGGCCGACACGTATGCCCTCTTAGGAGACTGGCAATACGCGGTGATGACCCCCAAACAGGCTCTCCCCAAAGCGAAGGCCTCGGCCATCAAAGCTCTCGAATTAGACAGCACCCTCGGGGAAGCCCACAACTCGCTGGCTTTCTGCCTGGACGGCTTCGACTGGGATTTCGATGCTGCCGGAAAGGAATTTCGCCGGGCCATTGAACTCAATCCCGGCTACGCCACCTCCCATCATTGGTACGCCTGGCATTTGATTCTCCTCGGCCGCTACGGCGAAGCCATCGCCGAAATGAAAAAAGCGGAAAACCTCGATCCGCTCTCTCTCATCATCAACGCCGATTTGGCCGAGCTTCTTGTCCTCGCGCATCTCCCCGATGAATCCATCGAGGAGAGCCGCAAAACCGTCGAAATGGATTCCAATTTTGCGCTCGCCCACAATCAACTGGCCCAGGCCTACCTCCAAAAACACTTGAACGACGAAGCCGTCGCCGAACTTCAAAAAGCGCTCCAGCTTTCCGGGGGCAGCCCTACCGTGTTGGCCAATCTTGCTCGCGCCTACGTCGCTTCCGGCAAGCGCAGCGAAGCTCTAAAACTCTTGAACGATTTGAAGAAGCGCTCCAACTCGACATACTCGCACGGTTCGGAGATTGCAGTGATCTATGCGGCTCTTGGGGATTTCGATCAAGCCATGAACTGGCTTGAAAAGGGCTTCCAGGAACGATTTAACCCCGGCGTCCTGCTCCGCCCCGGCTTCGATCCCCTTCGCTCCGATCCCCGCTTTCAAGCCCTCGTCCGCCGCATCGGCCTCCCGCATTGAACCCGGGAAACCGCTGTTTCAGAATTGTCTGTTCGGAGTCAGTCTCAAGTCTTGCCTTCTAGTTCCTGTTTTCACTTGTCTCCTTGAAGCTACAGAGCCACTAATGATTCACTTGAGAAGGAGGCGGCTTATGGCGAACGATGCTATTCCCATCACTTACCAGATAAAATTTGAAAAAGACCATGCCGGCGTAAAAGCAATCTACGATCTGAGCGTTCCCGTCGGCGGCCCGGCGCTCATCGCCAGCTTTCAAATCTCTGTCGAGGGGGCCGATTTGATCAGCAACTTCGTTCCTGGTCAGACTCGATTCAACGGAGCCCAGTTCCACACGCTGGCGCATCCAGACCAGGACGCTACCGTTTCGTTTTCCATCTCTTCCAGTGAAGGCTGGACGGCCAGCGACAGTGATGTCTTACGCGGGAGTAAGACCTTCGACGACGCCGAGTTCTCTAACCTGTAGTTCCCATTTTGGCGCCCGGACTACTTGCCAGCCTTGTCGGCGGCTGCTTTGGCCGCCTGAACTCGCTTCAGGTGTTCTTTGTACAAATCGAGGTTCGGATCGCCAATTAGAGTCCCCTGCGCAACCGCTTTCTCAACGTTTTGAATCGCCAGATCAAGCTTGCCGGCGTTCTCGTAGCCGTCTCCCAGGCTGTCATAAACGTTCGCGGAATCCGGGTAGAGTTCCACATTGCGCTGAAACGCGCGAATGGCTTCGTCCGGCTTCTTCTGCCCCATCAACCCGTAGCCGAGTTGGTTGATCAGACTCTCGGGCGGCCGGACGGCACAGCCATAGTGTTCGGAGAGGTCGTGATAATGCTTTTCGACGCCCGCCAGCCCACCCACCGGATCGCCATTCTCTGCATCCACCGGCATCTGCCAATCGGCAAACACTGTGCGCAGACCCGCGTAGTGGGCCAGCAGCACTGTGGAACCGTGCGTCTCGTCCGGATAGCGCGCCGCGTCCCAGTGAAATCCCTTCGGAGCCTTGGCCGCCAGTGACTTCTTGAGCTGGTCGAAGCCATCACCCATAGGATTAGGTGTATTGCCCTCGTTGCCCAGTGAAAAGAACAGTGCTTTCTTCAACTCTGCTCGCCCATCGAAGAACTGTTGCGCCTGATGCAGCGTTCCCTGGTCATTCCATTGCAGGCTGGGACTCACCGCGATGTACGCCTGAAAAAGGTCGGGGCGCGTGATCAGGGTGTGAATCACCATCAGCCCGCCGAGCGAGTGTCCTGCAAACACTCGATAACACGACGTGCGGTAGCGCTTCTCGATCTGCGGCATCAACTCTTTCTGGATGAAATCCAGAAAGTGGTCTCCCCCGCCACTGGTGGGATTGGCGTTCACCGTGCCATCGGGTCTCTTCATGTCCCAGTGCGTCGGTGTCAGGTCGCGCGTCCGGTCCGTGTTGGCGATGCCCACAACAATCATCGGCGGTACGCGGTTCTGTTCTGCCAGAAAGTCGATGGTGCTGCCGATTTCGTTGATATGTGCGGGACCGTCCATCAGATAAACCACCGGATAAGCAGCTTTGTCGTGCTCGTATGCTCGCGGTGTTCGCACCCAGATCACGCGATCCTCATTGAGCACGCTGGAGTGCACCACAAGCCGCTGCGGTGCGGGCGGAGCCAGGTCTTGCGCCGCAGCAGAAAGCGACAGCAATAGCATGCCCGCGAAAAAAAATCCAAACGTACGTTGGAAAGCCTGGCCAGGTTTCATGACGCCTCCGGACGAGCCTCGCGAATTATGCCACACACTCTTGCCACTCGTTATCTACTCAGCTTCTTGTCCCTGAGCTGTAGTGGCCGGTCATTAGACCCATGCTTTCGCCTCTAGCTTCTTGCGGCCCTCTTCATGGCACAGACCTTCAGGCTGTGCCTTTTATTCCTTCTTCCAATTTCTACTTTCTGATTTCTGCTTTCGCAATTCTAATCTCTCCCTCCTCATCTCCCTCAGCTTGTTCTTTCTGGCTTGTAGTGGCGGGTCTTCAGACCCGTGCTTACACCTGTAGCCGTCGTCCCCGTGGCGCAGAACTCGCACCTACCTGTCCCCGCGTACCATTGCACCGCATGGCTGTGTTACCCATTCTGTCTGTTCCAAACAGCACAACTCGGGAGACTCAATGATTAGAAGATTCCAACACAGGGCATTGGTGTACAACCCCGAGACGAAGGAACACGGCGCTGTCAGGCGTGTCTACGAAGCCAATGGTTCCACAATGTATGAAGTTGCCGTGCCAAAGGACGGCGAATCGTGGACAGGATTCTACCTATCGGATTGGCCTGAAGATGCTTTGCAGTTTTCCAGCAAGGAGCATTTGAAATCCTCAATGCTGGAAATGTCGGATGCTAATTTGTTGAAGTGATTGGTTGTTTTTTTCTTAGCCGCAGCTGGGTAATCAGAGGAAACCGTATGCCCATAAGAGTTCTCTTGGTCGAAGACAATCAGGGTGACCGCCGCCTGACGCAGGAAGCCTTTTTCGGAACCAATAATTCCATCCAGTTGCTCTGGGCTTCCGACGGCGAGGAGGCTATGGCCTTTCTGCGGCGTGAAGGGACGTACCTCCATGCTCCTCGCCCGGATATTATCTTTCTGAATCTAAACCTGCCCAAAATGAGTGGCCGCGAGGTTTTGACCTTCATCAAGGAGGATAAGAACTTGAGAGCCATCCCCACAATTATCCTGACCACTTCCCGGGCTGAAGCGGATATTTTGAAAAGCTATCAACTCAATGCCAACTGTTATCTCGCCAAACCCGTGCAGTTTTACGAGTTCGAGAACCTGGTGAAGAACATCAATGATTTCTGGCTGACCAAGGTCAAGTTGCCGGAACAGAGGCAAGCCGTCTAATCGAACCGCCGGGCACTGCATCCCTGCAGTTTTTCAGGGTACGGCTTCTGACTTTGCCGATGGGTACTCTGCCCCTTGCGCCATTGTTTCTCGCGCGTTCTGTGCGTCCCCGTTGACTTGCGGGTGCGTCCTCTCTTTTCCGATGTCCACTTTCTGATTTCTCCTTTCGCGTAGAGTAGTTATGCCTTTCGGCACTTCTGCAAATACGGCGTAACGCAAGATGCTTCCTGCACGTCCTATAGGTAGAATGGGTGAGTCGAAAGAGGTCCCACATGCTCAGAACAGCATTGGTTGCTCTGCTCTTTGCTTCTCCCGCTTTTGCTCAGGATTCAGCGGCAAACGCTCTGGCGGCTGCCGGTTGCGGACCGAATGAAGTTCATTTCGATGTGAAAACGGACAAGAAGCAACATCCAACGGCACAACCTGACACGGGCAAGGCACTCGTATACGTCATCGGCGATACCTGGTATGACCACGCGCTCCACATTGGGACGCCACCGACCAGATTCGGTGTCGATGGCACATGGGTAGGCGCGAATGGCTACAATTCCTACTTTTTCTTTCCGGTGGAACCCGGCAATCATCGTTTGTGCACCAATGTGCAATCGAAACACGGCGGGCCAATCCAGACTTCTACGGCCGCCACCAGCTTCACCGCGGAAGCCGGCAAAACGTACTACTTCCGAACTAGAACGTCGGAGAAGGAAGTATCGAACCTAGTAGAGCTGAAGCTTGTGCCAGTGGATCCCGCGGAAGCGCACGTGTTGATGGCCGCTGCGTCCTTCAGCACATTCCATCTAAGAAAATAAAATCCCAGGCGGGTGGGCCAGCTCTTATCTGTTCGTACGACTTGCGTGGTCTGCTCATGGGATCTTGTTTCTCGCAATGGCCGGGCAATTTCCTCTCTCAATGTACGAATGCCGATGGGCGACAAATCGTCCGAATTTCACCTTCCCACCGGTGCAACCCCCGCTATCCGTCCACAATAACGCCCCATGGTCGGCGCTAAGGAAGGCTATTGGCGTTGCCAATCAAGGCTAGGGACGGGCGGGAAGCACGCTGGTCCAGTTCTGGAGAACGGTAAGGGGGCGATTGTTTTCGTCGGCAGCGACGACGAGGAGGAAGCGCTTGCCGTCGGGACTGACATCGTAGTCGATCATTCCCACACGATAGATGCGAACCGACGGGCGATAGGAGAACAGCCGGACTGCATGGCCAACCTCGATGCTGTCGCCCTTCTCGCGCATGTCGACGCTCATCATTTCGTTGCGCATGGAAAGGAAATAGAGCTGCTTGCCATCGCGGCTCCAACGGGGCCAGCGCCCTCCATCGGTGGAAGCCTGCCACATGCCATTTCCGGCCGAGAATGGAACGACAAAAATCTGAGGAGTTCCGTTCGCCAGCATCGTGAAGGCAATAAACCTGCCGTCTGGCGAGAATTGTCCGCTCGTCTGAGTCCCGGTGTTCGCCACGGGCAACACGCGCGGTTTTTCCCTGGGATCGAGTGGAACAACGCTGACTTCCGAATCTCCGCTCGTCAGATTGGCGCTTTCCGTAAGCAGATAACGGCCATCGGGAGACCAGTCCGTGGCGCTATCGGCCGAGGGGAGTTCCTGAAGCGTAGTGGATTCCCCTGAGCCGGAAGAGGAACGTGTAACGACGCGGAACATGCTGTTGGGCATGCCAAGAGTGACGGTAAACCGGGAACCGTCGGGAGACCACGTTGGTTCCCCTGCGATGAAACCGTCAAACGTCAGACGTGTCTTTTGCGGCCCGGAAGAATTGTAGAGCCACACATCGTGCGTCGGGTCGCCAGCAGTGACCAGAAAGTGCTGACCATCTTTCGAAAGCCGCGGGCCGAGATAAACGCCCTTCTCGTCGACAAAGCTAAGAAGTTTGCCCTCTCGATCCACCCATTCGAGGCGCGACTGGGCCATGGCGGCACCCGTCTGAAAAATCAGCGTGTTTGACACCAAGGAAGCGGTAAAGGTGGAGTGCCAGACCCCCAGGTCTAGTACCACGCTGTCAACCACCGGGTGCGGAGACCCCGATAGGGTCAGCGTCTTCAGGTCAAAAGGTTGCGCAAGAAGAGTGGAGTCCCTGACGTAGAGGAGATTGCTCTGCGCGTAAGCGGCGCCGGCAAGTGAAGCAACCAGGAAGCGGTTGAGTTTGCCATCGAGCGAAGCGACGTAAATGCCGTTTCGCTCACCCTGCGGAGAAGAGTGATTGGAAGCAACATAGAGGAAATGCTGGCCGTCCGGGAGAAAGAAAGGCCAGCGATGGGTCGAGTGCAGTTTGGTATCGAGCTTGGTAATGGGAGTAGAAGCGCCACCGGCGACGGGAACTTGATGGATAACGTCGCGAGGGCCAGGCGTGAACAGAATGACGCCGCTCGAGCCCCAAGCGCCGCCGCGGGAAGCCGGCGCGTTACATAAGCTGCGAACCACACCGCTGTTGACCTCCAGAGTTTTCAGTTTGCCGTCGGTGAAGAAGCCGATACTCAGGCTGTCGGGCGACCAGAAAGGATTCTGGGCGCCATGAGCCCCGGGAAGGGTGTGTTCCGATCCTGTGCGTAGCGAGCGAAGCCAGAGTTCGCCCCCGGCGCCGAAAACGAGAGAGCTGCCGTCAGGGGAAAGAGCCGGCTGTGTGCCCATGTCGCCTTCGATCTCGAAGGAAGTTCCGGCCGGCGGGATGATGGACGAGAAGACGGGGAACGCGGGAGCGGCCGCATCGGGACGGCGTAAGAAGAAAACAGCCAGCGCGGCAATCGCAGCGAGAACGGCGAAGGACCAGGCAAGAATCTCTCGGCGATTCTTTTTGCGCGTTAGCGGGAGCGCAGCGCCGGACGATTGGGCTGAGGAATCGGCGGTGGAAATCGATTTTAGCTCAAGGGCCAGGTCCCGTGCAGATTGCCAGCGGTCGTCCGGATCCTTGGCCAGGCACCGGCGCACGATGTGATCGAGCGAGCGGGGCGTGAGCGGCTTGATGCTGGAGATGGGCGCAGGCTCTTTTTCAAGGATGGCGGAAGCTACGCTGAACTGGCTCTTGCCCTCGAAGGCTCGTTGGCCGGTGAGCATTTCGTAGAGAACGGTGCCGAAAGAAAAGACGTCGCTGCGGCCATCGAGCTCTTTGCCTTCCACTTGCTCGGGCGACATGTACTGGTAGGTGCCGACGATGGCGCCTTGCTCGGTGACCGGAGAGTTGGCAGCAACGTTGGTGAGCGTGACGCCGCCAGCTGGCGCGCTCGTGGGTTTAGCAAGGCCGAAGTCGAGCAACTTGGCGCCTGTCTTGGTGAGCATGATGTTGCCGGGTTTCAAATCGCGGTGGACCACGCCGCTGCGGTGAGCTTTATCTAGCGCGTCGGCGATTTCCGTCCCAATCTTTAAAACCTGCTCCGTCGGAAGCGGTCCTTTGGGGAGACGGTCAGCGAGGCTCTCGCCCTCGATACATTCCATGACCAGGAAATCCGTGCCGTTCTGCGAGCCCACGTCAAAGAGAGAACAGATATTCGGGTGATTCAGCGCCGAGACGGTTTTGGCTTCGCGTTCGAAGCGAAGCTTCCGCGCGGGATCGGCGGAAAGATGCGCCGGCAGAATTTTGATGGCGACGGACCGGTCCAGGCGCGTGTCACGAGCGCGGTACACTTCCCCCATGCCACCTGCGCCTAGGGGAGACAGTATTTCATAAGGACCGAGCTTAGTACCTGCAGCAAGTGGCATGGTTGCAAGAGATTATAGAATGGAATACCGAGCAAGAAACAGGACGCTTGTGCAGAGTTCCACAGGCGGTTTTTACTGCCACGCAGGATCCTTAAGCGCTTTTCAGCCCCGCGCCCGCCGCCGCCGTCCGCGAGGACACGTTCTTATCCGCTTCCTCCGGCGTGCCCCTGTCGATTTCGATCGAGCCTTTGAAGTCCGCGCCGTCTTCGATCATGATCTGTGCCGTAGTCAAATTGCCGACCACTGAGCCGTCCTTCTTGATCTCCACCCGCCCCTTCGCGCGTATGTTCCCTTTCACATAGCCGTGCACAACCACGTCGCGGGCGTTGATGTCCGCCGTTACCTTCGCCGTCGTTCCCACCGTCAGCTTCCGCCCATCAAGCTCGATTAGTCCTTCGACCCATCCGTCGATCAGCAGATCCTCGGTTCCGGTGATGTCGCCTTTCACGCGCAGGCTCGACCCCAGCCAACCCGACTCATGCATCGCAGCCGTATCCAATGGACTGATCGTATCGGTGCTCTTCGTATCCGGTTTCTTCGCACTCCACATCGGACCCTCCTAAGAACATCTCACCCCGCGCAGATTTCCTGACGGAGTGCATCAAGCTTACGGTGTGCCTCGGGGAGGTCTGGGCGCTTCCGGCGAGATTCAGCGTTGCCCTGAAATCCTACTCCCGCGGCGCGCGCTCATCAAGCCACTGCGTGCTAAACATTTCGGTTCTTGCCGAAAGTGTCCTAAATTGACCAGCTACCCCAAATGTCTAATCGCATGCTGTTCCGATGAGGATGAAATACATGACGCTAGAACAGTTTTCCTCTGTCCCTTGTCCCACATGCGGTGCCGTTATCGGGAAGAGTTGCATGTGGCATTCAGGCGCACTTCGCTCGGAGCCACATACGGATCGGAAGCTCTTAGCCGTTGAGGCCATCGAATCGAAGAGATACCGGCGCACACAATCCCGCGAAGCAAAGAAATATCGCCGCGCTAAATCCGTCGTTGAGCGGGAAGCGGATGAGCGTCCCACCGCATAGGGGAGCATTGCGGGGAACAGTTCTCAGGAATTCTTCCGATATTCCATTCAGGCGCACGGCAGTCTTGGTGCAAAAATGCCTACTTGGGTCTTGCGATGTAGGAACTGCAAATTGAGTTTTGTACACTCGAAAATACCAGAGGCTGGACTTCTGAATTACCTCTTCCCGATCAGGCCTGAGTCCCCACTCGGCGGCAGCGAACTGAAATGTCCTAATTGCGGGAAGAAAGCGACTTACGACTTGGTGGCCGTTAAGTACCAAGGGCAGTAACGGTTTAGACGCGCCTTTGCCACCCATCCCATCTCATTGAGCGGTATCTCTCTAAGAACCCATTGAGTCAGTTGCCTTGCCCTCATTGAGTCAACGACGACGACAACCCCTTTGTCCTGTGTGGATTGCGGGCGGGCAAACAAAATGATAGAAAGTGCTTGACATCTGCCATAGTGTTATAGTTAACTATAACAGTATAGTACGAGGGTTCGTTGAGGCTAATTGATCGCAAGTGACTGAGCCAGCGAATCACCCCGGCCCGAGATCAGGAAGAAATGAATTTCTTAAGGAGAATGAAACATGAAATCACTTCGTTTTGTCTTGTCCGTTGTTCTGATGTCGCTCTCCACCATAGCTTTCGCGCAGTCCGACGCGCAAAAGCCCTCCGTGGTTCCTGTTCCGTCCGAGGCGCAGAAGTCATTCGCAACCATGAAAACCCTGGCGGGAGAGTGGGAAGGCGCCGTTAACGTCCCGGACGCGCCGCAGATGTCAGGTACCAAGATGCATCTCTCGCTGCGTGTGACCTCGCGGGGAAACGCCCTGGTGCATGAGTTCCAGGAAGCAGGAACACCGTTGGATGCGACAAAGTACGACCATCCGGTCACGATGCTTTACTTGGATGGAGACCAGCTCACTCTGATTCACTATTGTGACGCGGGGAACCGGCCGCGCATGACCGGAAAGATGTCGCCGGACGGCAAGACGGTCGAGTTTGAGTTCGCGGACATCAGCGGGAGCGCGGCATACCACATGCATCATGCGGTGTTTACGATCATCGACGCCGACCATCACACCGAGGATTGGACGTTCATGATGAAGGACAAGGCGATCCACGCGCACTTTGACCTGAAGCGGGCACAGTGACGGAGAACGTCGCCGCTGAGGGGTACTGGAAACTCTGATGGACCGTGAGTGGAACGACAGTCAGCCGATATACCGTCAGCTTCGCGACCGTGTGGTCGTGATGATCCTCGACGGCGTGCTCAAGGAAGGCGATCCGCTGCCGTCCGTGCGCAACGTCGCTGCTGAATATCGCGTGAATCCACTTACGGTCCTGAAGGGCTATCAACAATTAGTGGATGAGGGACTGGTAGAGAGCAGAAGAGGCCTGGGCATGTTCGTCAATGTCGGCGCACGCAGTTTGTTGCTCGAAGCCGAACGACAGAAGTTTCTTGGCGAAGAATGGCCGAGGGTCCGCGCGACCATCGAGCGGCTCGGCCTGAAGGCGGAAGAACTGCTGAACGGTGCAAACCCCGGGCCGTCTTCGGACAACGCACAGTCGAAACCCGCCGAGTCCAATCCGCGCAAGAAGGAGCGCTAAAGCCATGCCATGCATAGAAGCACGCGGTCTGCGGAAGGCATACGGAACAACGGTCGCGGTGGACGGCATCGATTTGCGTGTTGAAGAAGGCCGCATCCTCGGACTCATCGGGCCCAACGGGGCGGGCAAGACCACCGCGCTCAACGCGATTTTAGGCCTCACCCCTTATCAGGGACAGCTGAGGGTGCTCGGACGCGACCCCTGGACAGAGCGCGAAAAGCTCATGCGCGACGCCTGTTTCATTGCCGATGTCGCCGTGCTGCCGCGGTGGATGCGGGTTTGGCAGGCTCTCGACTACTTTGCGGGCGTGCATCCGCGATTCGACCGCGCGAAGGCGGAAGGCTTTCTTGCGAAGACCACCATCGGGCGCTCCGCCAAGGTCCGGGAATTGTCGAAGGGCATGGTGGCGCAACTGCATCTCGCCCTGGTCATGGCCATTGACGCGAAATTGCTGGTGCTGGACGAGCCGACGCTTGGCCTGGATATTTTGTATCGCAAGCAGTTCTACGATTCTCTGCTGAATGACTACTTCGATCGAAGCCGCACCATCGTGGTGACCACCCATCAAGTGGAAGAAATTCAGGACGTCCTGACCGATGTCATGTTCATCAACCGCGGTCGCATCGTATTCGATTGCAGCATGGAAGAATTCGAATCGCGCTATCTGGAAGTGATGGTGAATCCCGATCAGATCGCCGCGGCACGGGCGCTGAAGCCGATTCACGAACGCCAGGTGTTCGGCCGCAGCATCCTGCTGTTCGATCGTGTCCAACGCCAGCAACTCGCCGCGCTTGGCGACGTGCGCAAGCCCAGTATCGCCGACTTGTTCGTTGCCGTGCTCGGCAATCAAAGCGGCGCGGCCCAAGGAGGGGCTCGATGAGTACTCCATCAAACACCGTGCCCGGGTTTCCCCTCGAATCGCAAGGTACCGCGCCTGCGGTCATCACCGCCGGCCGGCGCTTTTACTGGTCGGTGCGGCGCGAATTGTGGGAGCACCGTTCAATCTATCTCGCCCCGCTGGCTGCCGCGGCCATTTCGCTGTTCGGCTTCTTGACTGGGTTGACGCTCAGCCCGGCGCATCGGCACGAGGGGCTCGACGCACCGTACGAATTTGCGGGCATTCTGATTATGGGGACGGGTTTTCTAGTCGGGATTTTCTACTCTCTTGACGCGCTGTATGGCGAGCGCCGCGATCGCAGCATTCTGTTTTGGAAGTCGCTGCCGGTTTCCGACCTCATTACGGTGCTCTCGAAGTTCACCATTCCCCTCATCATTCTGCCGCTGCTCAGCTTTGCCATCACGGTGGTCACGCAGTTCGGCATGATGCTGCTGAGCAGCGGCCTGAGTGTCGGGACTCTCGGGGCACGGATGTCGTTCTTCCACATGTCGCTGATGCTGCTCTACCACATTCTGACCGTTCACGGCCTCTGGTACGCGCCCCTCTATGGCTGGTTGCTGCTGGTTTCAGCTTGGGCGCCACGCGCGCCGTTCATCTATGCGTTCTTGCCTCCGTTCGTGATCTGGGGAGTCGAGAAGATTGCATTCAGAACTTCGCATTTTCTCGGCATGCTGCAGTACCGCTTGTCCGGGCCGGAGCCTCCCACCACCGCAGCGCGGAGCGGAAACATGATGGAAGTGATCTCTGCGCTCACTCCGTTGCAATTTTTCAGTACGCCGGGTCTGTGGGTAGGGCTGGCCGTCGCCGCGATATTCCTTGCCGCAGCGGTGCGGCTACGGCGGAATCGCGAACCGATCTGATGCGTGTGAGGTCTTGATTCAATGCCCGGCGCAAGGGAAACGAGTGGGAACACAGCTGTACTGTCCAATTCGATGTCAGGAGGAAACATGGAACCACTTATTGATGTTAAAGCTTCACCGACGGAATGTGCTTCTCTCTCGCCCAGTGCCCCGATTTGGCAGGACATTCTGGCACAGGCGATGACCGGCGAAGTACTCGCCGCGATGAACTACGCGTCCCTATCCGAGATTTGCGAGGATCCCGCAGAAGTAGCCGATGCGTTGGAGCATGCCGAAGGCGAACGCGGCCACGCTGCTTCATTCGCTGCCGAGGGCCAAAAAATTGGAGTACACGTCGCCAACAACGTCGACGCCAAGCATTGGAAGCGGCTCCGCGAAGCATTCCTGCGTTGCATCGCAGAGCGTGACTTCATTGGCTGCCTGATCGTCCAGGAGATCATGCTGGAATCTTTCGCCGTCGCCAGCTATTCACGCGTTGGGAAGGTGGCGCCAGGAAGCCTGGGCCAAACCTTTGCCCGCATCGCAGGCGAGGAAGAAGATCACGTCGACCACGCCATGTCGATTCTTAGAGCGGAGCGAGCCCGGGGCGCGCAGCGCTTCGACGACAAGGTCTACCGGCTGCATCTGGAGGTGATGACTACCCTCGCACAGATGCTGGCGAAGGAATGCAAGGATGGACATTGCGAAGTGTGCCACGCCAGCTGCGTCAAACCATCACTTTTCGACGTCAGGCTGAGTGCAGCCGAGCTTCGCGGAGCGTCGCTGCAACAGTATCTGAAGACGCTGGACATGCTGGGCATACCCGGGGAGGTAACACTTCGATGGGTGACTCAGTTGCCAGTGTAGCGACGCCAGCGCGAACGACCGGCGTCGATTTGCCTCTAAGCGTCGATTTCGCTCTGATCGGGCATCAGGAGAGTTGGAGAGCGGCTGCGGACGTGATTGCTGTCTTGCGCGGACCCGAGCGTACCCCTCTGCCGGACGACGAGATCAAGGACATCCTTCCTTGGATTCCACCCCGAGCAGTCTGCCATGTCGACATTGGTTCGATCATCCGCACGAAGAGCGGGGGCGCGAAAGCGCGCGGCCTGTACATCGACTCCTTCATTCCTCCCGACCGACTGGAAGCAGCCTACGTGCACGAGAACATTGCCCGCGTTCGAAAGGCGGCGGCCTGCGCCATCAAGGCAGGAGCGAAAATCGTGAGTCTCGGCGGATTCAGCTCCATTCTGATCGAGGGCAACTTCGATCAGCTTCCGGAGAGACACGATACGGTCTTTACAACGGGCAATACATTGACAGTTGCTTTCATCGTTCAGGGTATCCAGAAGATGTGCGCGCTGGAGGGCCGGAACCTCTCGAGGTCAACGCTGCTCATCGTTGGAGCGACGGGAGACGTGGGTTCCGGCTGCGCTCGTTGTTTGGCGCCTCTCGTGAGGCGCGTGCTGCTCAACGCTCGCAACCTGGAGCGACTACGCAAGCTCGCCGCGGAGTTGGAAGCCGACGGTGTTCAGGTGGAGGTAGCGACGGATCTCCAGCAATTTTCCGCAGAGGCCGACGTCGTGATCTGCGCCGCGAGTCTGGCGTCCCCTTCCCTTCTCTTGGGCCGCATCGCGCCCCACGCACTCGTTTGCGATGCGGGCTACCCGAAGAACTTGTCTCCAACGGCGGAGATGCTCGGCGCCACAGTCTTCTTCGGAGGTCTGGGACAAATCACTGGCGGAATGAAGTTCACGCCGGATTTTCATGGAGTCCTGAATCGCCATCCGTTCCCCGATGTGGTTCATGGCTGTCTACTCGAAGGCATGGCTCTTGCTCTCGAGGGTCGGTTTGAACCCTTCTCTCAGGGAAGAGGGTCCATCACTCCGGAACGCGTCGAGGAGATGGAGACAATCGCTGCACGGCATGGGATCCATCTCGCACCGCTTTACAACTCCGATGGACCAGTGGAGGACGAAACTTCATTGCCAGACGCAATCGGGACTTATCGAGACATCTAGACTTTGGCCTACTCTTCTGCACGCAGTGAATAGCCATTTGGAAGTTGCGCCAACTCTGGGCGAATAGCATCCGCTGCTACGGGAACCCGAAGCTCAACGCCGTCTTGGTATTTGAGAACGATTGTGAAGTCCATCGGCGAGCCCCTCAGGTCGATGGATTTTTCAACCTCTTCGTTTGTGGACACGAACATCTGGGGAGCGTCGTAATATTCCCGCGAGGATACGACCGAGAAACGCTGAGCGACCTTCTTATCGGTTCCGTATTGCAATTGTGGAGGTCGACTTAACTCATTCATGCTGGCGTATCCGAAAGCCACGTACCGCGATGCCAGTGGACCGTCGCCATCTCCCCGAACTTCAAGTAAATCAGAGTTCGAGACGAATAGCTTCCTTCCGGTCAGAACGCTGTAATAGGAGTAGACGACAGGGACATCGCAGCAGCCCCAAGCCGTAACGCGGTAGAAACGGTCCTGCACCCTTCCTTCGTTGCCTATTTCCTTCAGTGTCCATCGCACTTCACGCTCGCCGCCGCGCTTGACCGTCCAAGCCTTTACCGTGGCATTTCCTCGCACACCTTCCAGACCGTCAGTGTGTTCGTTGTGATATGTTTCTTCCAAAAGTAAGGGCGCTTCGTAATTTCCGGTATCATCGAGTACTTCCGCAAAACGGAAGGAACGATTCTCAGTGACATAGGTCCAGGCATCCTTGCCCTGCACTCTGTATGCGGACGACTCAGCTCGATAAGGCGACACGGCCTTCTTTTCAGTGTTGAGGCCCGTATTCGGAAAGCCAAGAAGCGTCACAATAAGAACGACAACGATCGTTTTCACAGGGGCTCCTCCAGTAGATGTCCCGATTCCACCCCACTCAAAAAAACTTCCAAAATGCGATGATACGCTTTCTCGATAAGTTCCGAGAAACCGACCATCCGGAGTCATCGCGGGATGGATCGTTTCAAGTGGCCTGCCTCGACCAACAGAGTCGGGACTTTCAGTTAGCGGCCGACATCAGATTGGTGCAGCGGACAAGGTGATCGACCTTACCCGCTGCTCCCCCATCCAATCTTGGGGTTATTTGCGGGGCTCGGTACCAAGCAAGGCGAAGTATTTTCCGGTCTCTCGCTTGGCGATCTCCGTCTCAACGCGTGACCTGAGCAGCTCGCGTCCGAATTCCTGACCTGGAGTCCAAACTTGCGACAGAAAGCAGAGGTCGGTATAGCACTGAAATACGACTTTGCCAGTGCTGCCAGCGGACCGGCCGCTGACTGCATTTGTTGAGACCATAGCGACGCGTTTACCTTCAGAATCCTGCACGAAGAGCTCCTCGCGGACCGCCGAAAGCACATATTCGCCCTCAGGCAAGGTCTTGTCGGCCACCACGAACTTGAAAGGCACTTTCACCTTCACGCCCCAAACCTGGCCGTAAGCTGGAACAACTGCGAGTCCTACCGATAGGGCGAGGGATACTAAGAGTCTAGTTTGCTTGGTCATGACTATTCTCCTCATTAGGTTGCTGGTCGAATTGGAACCGCCCAGCTAGGCCGTCTGAATGTGCGGCATGGGTGGCACTATTGCTGGGGAGGACGAGCAGGACAATGGGCGGAGAGAGGTCCCGGCGAGGAACAATTCTGACCCGCTAATCCGCTGAAAACGCAGAGGTCCTGTGAAAATGTGATTTCCAGGGAAGGGGTCGTCCCTGGTCACGTTTGGGTGTACACTTTGTTCCAAATGGAATAAGTCACATGTCTGACCCCGCGGCGAATCCAAAGACCCTGTGGTTCGGGCTCTTCGAGCTCGACTTGGTGTCGCGTGAACTGCGCAAATCTGGGGTAAGAATCAAGCTGCAGGACCAACCTTTCCAAATCTTGGCCGTGCTGCTGGAGCGTCCCGGCGACATCGTGACCCGGGAGGAGTTGCAGAAGCGACTCTGGCCGGAGGATACGTTCGTTGATTTCGACCTCAGCCTGAACAGCGCGGTCAAGAAACTGCGTCAAGCCCTGAGCGACGACTCGGAGAATCCCCGGTTCATTGAAACGTTGTATCGCCGGGGGTACCGGTTTATCGGACCGGTGAATGGCAGTTCACTGCCGTCTTCAGCCACGCTTGGCTCAGCAGAATCGGTATCGGCACCACCGGTTTCTGACAGGCCATCGCCGTCCGTCCCCGCACGAAATTTTCGGGTCCTTGCTTGGGCATTCACCGCTGTACTGGTCTTGGTGGCGGCGGGATTATTCAGGCCAAATCCTTCGCAGCCTCCCCGAATCATGGGTTACACCCAAATCACCCGCGACGGGCGCACCAAGGGATTCGGCGGTCTAGTCGCGGGCGGCGAACGGCTGTACATCGAGGAGATTGAACTCGACC
>Ga0210410_10000052_pt1 | contig 197625 bp, 159 predicted proteins | sample IncBWC4MmetaG_FD_161058 | JGI IMG/M metagenome (GOLD analysis project Ga0210410, IMG submission 161058) | Forest soil microbial communities from Barre Woods Harvard Forest LTER site, Petersham, Massachusetts, United States - Inc-BW-C-4-M | ecosystem: Environmental > Terrestrial > Soil >... | reverse complement strand
TCTGCCCAATAAACGCGTTCTCGATGCCATCGACAGCATCGTCGAAGCGATCGTGAATGATGCGAAGAAATAGAGTTTAGCAATTAGCACTAGTAGTTAGCACTTGGCCAAACAAGAATGTTTCTGGACCAAATGCTAATTGCCAAACGCTAAGTGCTGCCTTTCATCCTTCTTGCTTGACGGTCGCGGACGGCGCGAACGCCGCCGGGGCCGCTCCCGGTGGGCGGTTTTCGCATCCCCTCCAACAAGTCTTTCAGAACCACGGCGTTGTTTCGCGCCTCATTCTTGGATGCGAACAGTAGCGTGAGCTTCTTCTTGCCGTTGGCCAGGCGATAGAGTTCGTCGAGCGCTGGAGCAGCTTCTGGGCGAGTCAACTCTTTCAGATAACGCTTGCGGAAAAGCAACCAGGCGTCCGGATGTGAGTGAAACCACTTCCGCAAGGCGTCGGATGGCGCAAGATCGCGCAACCATTGATCCACTGCGGCGCGCTCTTTGCTCAGGCCGCGTGGCCAAAGGCGGTCCACCAGGACCCGCGTTCCATCCGATCGCGCGGGCGGTTCGTAGACTCGTTTCACGATTATCTGTTTTGTTGTCACCGGGATCCCGCGATGGGCATGGCTTTGCTTTATTATTGTAAGCGGTTTGTTAAAGGACGAATGGAGCGCTCTAATAATTTTTTTGCCTGGATATACCGTATTGAAAATCCGAAACGGTTTGCTCTCTGTCTCTCTGTGGTGAGCCTGTTGTCACTGCCGGGCTGTGACGTCCAACGCCGCAAGAGCGACGTTGAACTCGGACTCAATCCCCAGCAGATCGCGGGCCGCCGCATCTACGATAACTATTGCGACCGTTGTCACGCCCCTTACTCCTCGCGGGGACGGCAGGGCCCCAGCATGAAAGGCGTGTTCAGCCGCCAATACCTGCCCATGAGCGGCATGCCTGCCAACGACGATCGCGTCACCGACGTAGTCCGTCTCGGCCGCAACAAGATGCCCGGATACGCCCAGGTTCTAAATCAGCAACAGATCAACGACCTGCTGGCCTACTTACACACTTTGTAAGGCAGAAATGTAGAGCGGACGCTCCTGTCCGTTGCAGTTGACCTGAGTGCAAAAACTCAGACACCGCCACGGCTGGTCTCAAAAAACTCTGACTGAATTTGAATTTCAAGTGACAGCCGCACGGGCGCAGATGCCCGCGCCCAGTTTTATTGCGCTTGTTCTTCCAGAAATCTCTCAGCTTCTAATGCAGCCATGCAGCCGGAACCGGCAGCACTGATGGCCTGCCGATAGCGACGGTCTTGCACATCGCCGCAAGCGTAGACCCCGGCCACCCGGGTGAAGACGTTGTTCGTTGTCTTCAGATAGCCATCTTTATCCATATCCAACTGGCCCTCGAAAATCTTTGTGTTGGGAATGTGGCCAATACCCAGGAACAGCGCACTAGTCGGGAAATCCCAAACCTTGCCGGTTTTGAGATTCCGTAACCTCAAGCCGGTGACTTCCTTCTTTTGAATGTCGTGTACGTCTTCCACGACAGTATCGAGGAGAAACGAGATTTTCTCGTTGTGCTGGGCCCGTTCCAGCATGATCTTTGACGCGCGAAAATGTTCGCGGCGATGAATAACCGTGACCTTGGTAGCGAAGCGCGTGAGGAAAATAGCCTCTTCCATCGCGGAATCGCCGCCGCCGATCACAGCAATCTCCTTGCCCGAAAAGAAGAAACCGTCGCACGTAGCGCAGGAGGAAACGCCGTGTCCGATCAATTGCTGTTCGTGCGGCAGCCCGAGCCATCGCGCCGAAGCGCCACTGGCAATAATAAGCGTCCGGGTATGGACGACCTCATGGCTGACATGGAGTTTGAACGGATTCTGGCTGAGGTCGACGCTAGTGACGTGTCCATGTTTGTATTCAGCGCCAAAGCGCGACGCTTGCTGACGCATGTTCTCGATCAACTCCGGACCCTGAATGCCTTCGGGGAAACCGGGAAAGTTCTCGACCAGCGTCGTAAGCGAGAGTTGGCCTCCGGGCTCGTGGCCTTCGAGCACCAGCGGTTTCAGGTTGGCGCGTCCGGTGTAGAGCGCGGCCGTGTGCCCGGCGCAGCCAGAGCCGATAACAACGACATTGCGAATATTTTCCATAAGGTTAAGAGTGTAGAAATCTAAGTAGCGCCGGCATCCCATCGCCTGTCACGATGGCATCCTGCCTCGGCGGTGCGAGCGGGACCTCCCACCACCGCCCCCGGGACAGCGTCGTTACAAGGATGTCAACAGAACCAGTACGAGTTTAGATTACGAAATCCTGAATTTCGGTTCAGCACGCAGACGCTCGGTCATTTATCTGCAGGAACGGACTTCTCTGCCGCCGCCTTTTTAGACACGGTTTTCGCCGGCGTCTTTGACTTAGTGGCCTCTAAAGCGCCTACTCGCGCCAACTCTGCAGGTACGGTATTTCTTGCTGAGAGAAGGTTGCGATAGTTGGTCACGATTGCGGTTGCATTCTGAAACAACGGCTCGTAAGCGCTTTGATCTGGCGGTGGATTGCCTTCCGTTGCAGGACATCGGGCCAGCACAACCGACGACTTGCCAAAACGCTCCAGCTTAATCCGGCCCGCCGGCGTGTTCGTGGCCAGCATGGTCGCGGGTGTAGTTACGGAGGAAGCGTTATCTTCTATGGCAACCTGCATCAAGTCCTTGGGATCGCGCACGTGGAAGATCAGGGTCTCCACCATATTTTTCGGATCCTGGCTGAAGGAATACTGCACGGTCGAAAACAAGGCCTGAACGGAGAACTCGCGCCGAATCCGCACCCACTGGGCGGTTCCGGAATCGGATGAGAATTGCGCGCTGGCTCCCGCTTTCAGAAAATCAGGGCGCTCCTCCAGTGTTGAACGTCCCCGGTCGACCTCAAAATCGGGCCTGAAGACCGGCTGCTTCGGAATTCGTGCCAGCGCGGAAGCAATTTCCTGTTGCTCCTCCGGCGAAGGCGCGCACACATTCAGCATGTTCACCTTTACCTGCGGCTGGGAGGGTTGCTGTGCGTAGGCCTGTTGCGCCAGACCAATGCTTATCAGGATTCTCAAAACGTTTCGGAGCACGAGGGCATTCTAAATGAAGATTGCGGTAAATCTTAAATCGCAGAGCGCCGGGAGCAGATAAGAGGGAAGCGTAAGGGCTTCCTAAATCTCCAAGCAGGTAGAATTACTTTATGGCGAACTTAACACTTGTCTACGGATTGCGGCTGCTACCTTCGGAAGAACTCGCAGAAGTGGGGGATGCAACCCTGAAGCTCAAAAATGGCCGCGAGGCTCACGTGACCATGCACACGCTCGAAGGCAGCAAGGATGAGATTGAAAAACAATTAAAGACCAGCCTGGATGCGTTCTTCGATTTCTATCCGGAGATTTGAAAGGGAAGGCTTCAGACGTCGGGCTTCAGGTCGTTGCCGCAAAGGCCGCAAGAATGTGCAGAAATTCCGGCCTAGCTCCAATTAAGTTTCAGTACTCCACACCTACGCCTGGCGCCTGCTATCGCCTCTCCATCTATAATTCGGTCTAAGATCATGACCCCGTCCAACCGAAATTTCCGTTTGCGGCTCCGGGAAGCGGGGCTGTGGCCTGCCAGCAGAGTGGCGCTGATCGCGTGGTATCTCCTGGGCCTGGACGTGCTGCTGTTTGTTTTACAGAAGAGTTTTGAGCTGCTCAGGCTTTCTTATGGCGACAGCCTTGGCGGATGGGTCAGCTTCCTGAGTTTCCTCGTCATTGTTCTTTTCTCGATTCTCGCAATTCGCTGGGTGAAGGCAAGGGCGCTTTGGCGGCTGCGTAACCGGCTGATCGTCACCTACGTATTCATCGGTGTAATTCCGGTAGTCATGCTGGTCGTATTGGCGCTTCTTTCCGCTTATCTATTCGCCGGGCAGTTCGCGACCTTCGTGATAACCACTGCGCTGGATTCCGAGTTAAATAGTCTGGACGCCGCCAACTCCGCCATCGCCCACGAATTAGCAGTCAAACTGCAGGCTGGAGCGAACCCGGAAACCACGGCCGTGGAAGGACTGCGCCGCACCAACAAAGCCTGGACAGACCGCCACGTGCATGCGTGGCACGATGGTAAGAGCGTGCTCAACAGCGCCCCCGCGGCTGCGTCTGCGTCGCCTCCGGTGCTCCCGAGTTACTTGAAGGACTCGTTCCGCGGAGTGGTGCGCGATCATGACAAACTCTTTCTTCGGGCAACGGAGACGATTCCCGTTCGCGGCGGGAGCCTGATAGTGCTTTCGAGCGAACCTCTCGATCAGCATTTGCTACAGGATCTAGCAGCAAACCTGGGTGAAGTCACGCTGTATACCGGGATCACACTCCGCACCGTGAAGCAGTCGCAGGCAACCACAACTCAGGGCCAAACCAACTCGGCAACCTCGAGTCAGCCCGAACGCAACCAGGTACTCGATGTTGGCAAACAGCAGGCGACCGGAGGCTACGTCCTGGACACCAGCAAGCCAGTCCCGGCTTATGTTGCCGGAACCGTACCTCCGCCGGCGCGCGCACTGGATCCCCAGGTGTCGTTCGGGACTTCTATCTCGGTGGTGAACTGGGAGAGCGGGGACAGGCTGAACCCGGTCCTCATCAGCGTACAAACTCGCGTCTCCAAGCTCTACCAACGCCTATTTAATTCTCTCGGGGACATTGCGCCCGCAATCGAATGGTTCTTGTTGGTTGTGGCCATCATCTTTGGATTGATTGAAATCGCCGCGATCTTCATCGGTACGCGCCTGACGCGCACCGTGACTGGCGCCGTGGCCCAACTTTATGACGGCACCATGCATGTCAATCGTGGCGACTTCAGACATCGTATTCCGGTGAGATCTAGCGATCAGGTCGCTACGCTCGCTACTTCATTTAATTCCATGACCGCCTCGCTCGAGAAGCTGATCGAGGAGCAGAAGCAAAAGCAGCGGCTCGAGAACGAGTTGACCATCGCCAAAGAAGTCCAGGCGCAGCTTTTTCCTCAGGAGAACATTCAACTCGCGTCGCTCGAGGTGCATGGATTTTTCCGCCCGGCGCGAACCGTGAGCGGCGACTATTACGATTTCCTCACCCTGGATTCGGATCGTCTGGTTCTGGCTGTGGGCGATATCAGCGGCAAGGGAATCTCGGCCGCGCTGCTGATGGCAACCATCCACTCGGCGGTGCGCGCCTACAGCCTGCAGGACATCCCCGTTTTGCGGGAACCCGCAGCGGTGGGCGCGGCGCTTGGTTCCGAGGTCATGCTGGCTTCGGCGGCTCGCGGTCCTGATGTTTCTCCCGGTGTTTTGCTGTCGCTGCTGAATCATCAACTCTACGAGAGCACGCCGCCGGAGAAGTATGCGACCTTGTTCCTTGGCATCTACAACGGCGCTGAGCGCAAACTCACCTACAGCAACGGGGGACACCTTCCGCCGATCATCATGAGCGAAGACGGTTCTATTCGCCGCTTGGAGTGCGGCGGAACCGTGGTCGGCCTGTTCGATCAAAGAAGCTATGAAGAAGACTCGGTCGAACTCCGGTGTGGTGAGATATTCCTGGCCTACACGGACGGTGTGACCGAGCCAGAAAACGATTTTGGCGAGTTTGGCGAGCAGCGGTTGATCGACTTGCTGCGGGAGAATCGTGAATTGCCATTGCCGCGAATCACCGAGATTGTGACTGCGGCGGTAGACGACTGGATCGGCGCGAGTGAACAACCGGATGACATAACCTTGGTTCTGGCACGCGCAAGATGATGAGGTAAGGCCCTGCACGAGCGATGCGCTCGCGCCTACACATCACCAATGTCGGCCGCAGGCATCCTCCCCGTGTCAGTGATAACAAACTGTCTATCGATGGGCGAAGCTGTAGGCCACGCCGTATGCGGAATCGCCGCTGGCATAGATCGGAAAGGCACGCTCCAGTCTGTGGTGGGCGGTTCTGTGCAACAGATAGCTGACCGCAACCACCCCGGCCATCCTGCCCGCGAAGAAGACCAACTGGCCAGCCGTCCCACTTTCGCAAAGCGCCTTTGCCATGGAGTCCTGTTCTCGTCCTCCATTGCTGAGGTTGTGGTGAGTGATGCCAAAGTCCACTGCTTCCAACACTGCGTGGCTGGCAAAAAGCGTCTTGTTGGCTGTGTCCCAAAAATTATGTTTCGTCGGAGTCTCGCGCAAATCCTGGGCCCAGCCAGTGCCACAAATAAAGAGCACTAACAACAGAAGATGATGTATCCCGCGACAATCCATAAGCCGAATTTAAGGCTCGAAAGATAACCGGAGCCAGATCACGTAGGTATGCGGAGACATTTTGTGAACCGGAATTGGGAAAGAAATGCGGAAGAGGTGCTTTTTTAAACACCAAAGTTTGGTCGCGGACACACAATTTGGGTTGACGTTCGCCGTAATTCTCCTCGATAATCAGCCCCATTCGCTGTACCTTCCCCGGCGGTAGCTATATTCCTGTGGAAACTTATTTGTGTGGTTGGAGAGAGGTTCCTTAATGCCGAATCGCACATCTGTCGCCTGCCGCTCCCTGTTCTTTCTGTCAACTCCGTGCTTGCTTGGGCTGTTCCTGTGCGTGAGTGCGTGGGCGGCACAGCCGGATCGCATTACCGTCGCCATTGACGATAATCAGACCGTGGTCTTGAAGGGTAGCGTACATCCGAAAGCCACGAAGCAATTCGATCAAGGGCCGGTTGATCCCTCGATGAAGCTAGGGCACGTCACGCTTCAGATCAGCCCATCCCCAGCTCAGCAGGCTGCGCTCGACAGTCTGTTGGCCGAGCAGCAGGATCCGGCGTCGCCAAATTACCACAAATGGCTCGCCCCGGAGCAGTTCGCTGCCCGGTTTGGAATGAGCCGCACCGATTCTGCGAAGATAACGAATTGGCTGCGCTCGCGGGGGTTCACAATCGTGCAAGTCGCCCGCGCACGCAACTGGGTAGCGTTTTATGGAACAGCATCCCAGCTGGAGAGCGCGCTGCATACCCAAATTCATTATTTTGTCGTAGACGGGGAACAACACTACGCGAATGCCACTGACATATCGTTGCCAAAAGCCCTCGCAGGCGTGGTCACCAGCGTCCGGGGATTAGACGATTTTTTATGGAAATCCAGTGCAGTCCGGCGGTTGGCTACGGAGAGCGAGGCCTCCGGCGCTTGGAACGCTTTTTACTCAAACGGAAGCGGGAATTTCCTCGCACCTGACGATATCGCCACGATCTATGACATCAAGCCGCTCTTTGCCGCCGGCATCGACGGCACCAACGTGAATATAGTCATCGTGGGGCAGACCGATATTGTGCTTGCGGACATCACTCAGTTTCGCAGCGGTTTCAATCTGCCGGCTATTAAACTGCAGCAGACGCTGACGACGGGCTGTGTCGACCCCGGAACCACCGGCGATCTTGCTGAGTCGGATCTGGATCTGGAGTGGTCGGGTGCCGTCGCGCGGAATGCAAACATCATTTTCGTCAAGTGCGATATCAAGCACGGGGGCGTGTTCGCTTCAGCCCAATACGCCATCGACAATAACCTTGCGCCGGTTATCAGCATGAGTTATGGCGGCTGCGAACCGGCGAATGGTCAGACCAACGCTATGCAAATCAGGACCATGATTCAGCAAGCGAATAGCAGCGGCATCACTTTTATGTCTTCCGCAGGCGACGCGGGGGCAGCAGCCTGTGATTCAGGCAAACCCCCGGCAACCAAAGGGCTCGAAGTGAATCTTCCGGCCAGCGTTCCCGAAACCACGGCTCTCGGCGGCAGCGAATTCAATGAAGGGAGCGGAACTTACTGGGGTAGCAATGGGCCGAATTTTGGTTCAGCGCTTTCCTACATTCCCGAAGAGGGCTGGAACGACACTGCGTTGGGCGGCGGTTTTGCCTCAACCGGGGGCGGCAAGAGCATCTACTTCGGCAAGCCTGCGTGGCAGTCTGGCAGCGACGGTGCGCGCGATGTGCCGGACGTGACCATCACGGCATCCGCCGATCATGATGGATACCTTCTGTGCTCGGGTGGAAGTTGTGCCAACGGCATCGTAAACGACACCTTTATTGTTGGCGGCACCTCAGCGTCGGCTCCGGTTTTCGCCGGTATTGTTACCTTGCTCAATCAATATCTGGTAAAGAACGGCCTCATAACCAATCCTGGTCTCAGCAACATCAATCCGACCCTCTACCAACTCATCAAAAGCAACCCATCCGCTTTTCACGATATAACGACTGGCAACAATATCGTACCTTGTACGCCAGGCACGCCTATTGGCTATCCCCCTGCGCAGCAGTGCCCGGCCAGCGGGCAGTTTGGCTACAGTGCCGGAACCGGCTACGACTTGGTAACCGGGCTCGGGTCAGTTGACGTCTACAACTTGGTCACCGGCTGGAGTTCCGCAGTCTCCACCACAACTACACTCAGCATTTCACCCGCGTCACCGGTGGTTGCAGGAACCAGCGTTACTATGACGGCTACAGTGAAGCCATCTTCCTCGACCAAAATACCCACGGGATCTGTAACTTTCTCCGACCCTGTGATTGGTAAGCTAGGAACAGGAGCATTGAATAGCTCAGGCGTAGCCACGTTCACCAGCGGCAAGCTGGCGGGCGCTTCGTACTCCATCACTGCGACATACAGCGGAGATACCAACTTCGCGGGGTCGGCTTCTTTGCCCGTGCCCTACAACGTGCAGGATTTCAGGATCGCAGCCAATCCCGCTACGGTCACAGTCACTGCTCCCGGACAGAGCGGCACAGCGACGCTGACCATCACGCCCCTCGGCGGCTTTAGTCAGACATTGAGCTACAGCTGCACCGGGCTGCCTTCGGAAGCCACCTGCACTTTCGCTGCCGCCTCGGCCACCAGCGAGACGCTAACAATTGCGACCATGTCGCCCTCCGCAAGATTGGACAAAGCTCCTCTGGAGCGCAACAGAGGGGGCTTCTATGCTTTGCTACTTCCGGGCTTCCTCGGGCTGGTGCTATCGGCGGGAAATAAGCGGACACGGCGTGGTATCCGGCTGTTCAGCCTCATCGCTGCCTTGATGCTTTCTACCCTGTGGATGCCAGCTTGCGGTGGCGGCACCAGCACACCCAGAAATCCCGGAACTCCGATCGGTACCAGCACTGTGACGGTCACGGCCACGACCGGAGGCACGATTGCTCTCATGCACAACGCCATAATCAGCCTGACGGTGCAATAGAAAAGCGGCTAAGATTACATCCAGCGACTGGGCGCTACCTCAAAAGTGTCGACCGAACTCGTCACTCTGCAACACTTCCGCGACGTTCCTGAGGCGCTGCTCGCCAAGGGAAAACTGGAGTCGGCCGGAATTGCTTGCGCCCTGGCCGACGGCAATCTGGTGCGCATGGACTGGCTGCTTTCGAACGCCATCGGCGGCATTCGCCTGCAGGTGCATCAGCAAGACGTAGACTCCGCTCGGGCCATTCTGGACGAGCCCATCCCGCCGGAATTCTTCGAAGAAGAAGTCGGCGAGTCCTTCGCGCAGCCTCGTTGTCCTCGCTGTTATTCCCTCGACATCGGATTCGAAAAGATCAATCGCTTTTGGACGTACGGTCTGTGGCTGCTCTTATCATTCCCCATCCTGGTCCGAAAGAACAACTGGAAGTGCTACACCTGCGGCGCCGAGTGGGTGGAGGAATGAATGAAGCAGCCGGTGAGTTCTCGGGGATTCCCCTATAGCGCGATTCCCACGGCTGCGGTAACTTATCTCTTCGCCGTTAATCCTCGGAGCCACGCGGGCGAAAGTCCAAAATCATGATGGAGCAATATTATGCGTAAGCAGCATCTGTGGGCAGCCTTGTCAGCATTCGCATTGTGTTCCACGGTCTTCGCCGATCAGGTGGTCCTGAAGAATGGCGATCGGCTGACCGGAACCATCACCAAGTCCGACGACAAAACCTTGCTGATTAAGACCGAGTTTGCGGGCGAGGTCACGGTTCAGTGGCCGGCCGTGCAGGAGGTCACTTCCACGCAACCGCTGCACGTGACGACGGCGAACGGCAAAACGCTAGCGGGTCCGGTTACAACGGCCGACGGCAGCCTCGCCGTGAGCACCACGACGAGCGGAACCGTAACCGTCGCCAAGTCAGACGTGACCGCATTGCGCAGCGACGCGGAGCAAACGGCCTATGAGAAATCGCTGCATCCCGGACTCACCCAGGGTTGGGTCGGAGCAGCAAACATTGGCTTCGCCCTCACCGCCGGAAACAGTGAGACCAAGAGCTTGGCCGTGGCCTTTACCGGAGATCGCAAGACGCTGGGTGACGAGATCTCACTCTACGAAAACACGGTGTACACGACCAACGACGCTCCTGGTGCGAGCCCAAGTACGACCGCCAACACGAATCAGGGCGGAGCCCGGTATTCCAGGAATTTTACCCCCCGGCTGTTCGGTTTCGTGGGCGCCGATTTCCAGACCAACGCTCTGCAGGATCTGAATCTTCGAAGCATTTTCGGAGGCGGTCTGGGGTATCACGTCATCAAGACCGACAGGACCACGCTCGACTTCCTGGTTGGCCCGAACTATACCCGAGAAGACTACAGCACCGTTACGAACAGCTTCATGGCGCTTACCCTCGGAGAGGAGCTTAGTCAAAAACTGGGCGCTACAACTCTGCTTACCCAAAAGTTGTATTTCTTCCCCGACCTCAGCTCCGGTCTGACCGGGCAATATCATGCGACCTTCAATCTCGGGACCGCCACGAAGATCAGCAAGTGGCTGGCTTGGCAAAATGCGTTCAGCGACATCTACGTGACCAACCCGCCTGCGCAGCCGGCGGGCGCGCCTGCGCTCAAGACGAACGACATCGTCCTGACTACCGGACTTAATTTCTCGTTCACTCACTGAGAGTCAGGGTAAGAATTCTGTTTCCATGCAAGGGTCAGCCCCATCGTAAAAACGAGCTTCTAGGATAGATTCATGAGCGCACATTTATTGAAGACCGTAGGGATCCTGAGGATCGCGACATTGACGAGTGCGATCCGGTCGAAAAGAAAAACAAAATGATGGATAAGACCGTGGCGGATACGTTTCCGGCAAGTGATCCGCCTTCTTCGATCCCAGACCCGGATGAAGACTCCTTCGCCACAAGAGAGTGCGGTGACAAACCTGAACGTCAGCCGGTGGCGCCTTCATGAGGCAATATCACTCCAGAGTGACCGACTTCACCAGGTTGCGCGGACGGTCCACATCCAGGCCTTTTCGGACCGCCATGTAATAAGCGAATAGTTGCAGCGGCACAATTTCCAGAATGGGGGATAGCAGCTCCGAGGCCTCCGGCACAAAAATAGTGCGGTCGGCGAGCTTGCGCATTTCCTCATCCCCTTCGGTCGCGATCGCAATCACCCGCGCTGACTGTCGTTTGAACCCTCTGATGTTGGCAACATTTTTCTCGTAACGCAGCACTGACCCCGCGTCGTTACGATCGCAGGTGCCAATGATGACCACCGGCAGATTCTCGTCGATCATCGCGTTCGGGCCGTGCTTGGTCTCTCCCGTGGGATAGCCCTCGGCGTGGATGTAGGAAACCTCTTTCAACTTCAGGGCACCGTCCATGGCCACGGGATAATGAATGGCACGGCCGAGAAACAGGAAATCCCCCACTTGGTGATACTGGTCGGCGAGCGCCTTCAACTCGGACGCGGACTCAAGCACAATCTCCGTTTTTACAGGAAGCTCAAGTAATTCGCGAATATAGAGGCGCACTTGCTCCTTCGTGAGCTTACCCCGCACTTGCCCAAGGTAGACTGCGAAGAGAAATAACACGGCCATTTGTGCGGTAAATGCCTTGGTGGACGCGATGCTGATCTCCGGCCCAGCATGCGTGTAGAGCACGCCGTCCGCCTCGCGTGCGATGGTCGAATCCATTACATTCGAAATCGCAATCGTACGCGAACCTTTCGCCTTGGCTTCACGCTGGGCGGCGGTCGTATCCGCAGTCTCTCCCGATTGCGTGATCACAATAGTCAGTTCGTCGCGGCAGATAAGCGGGTTTCGATATTCGAACTCGCTGGCGTAGTCCACATCGACGGGAACGTTAGCCAGATCCTGAATCATGTGCTGCCCCACCATGCCGGCGTGACGGCTGGTTCCCGAAGCCACAATGTTGATCCGCTGTAAAGAACGCAGTTCGTCCGCAGTGATGCGCACATCGTCCAGCCGAACCAGACCTTCGTCGAGAGAAACGCGGGGCGAGATGGTATCGCGCAAGCCCTGGGGCTGCTCGAAAATCTCTTTCAACATGTGATGAGGAAATCCGCCCTTGTCTGGCATCCTGTCTCCTAAATCGTGCTCATGGCTTCCGATACTTGGCCGCGAACGATGGTGCTTCTCACCTCACCCCGGGGACTCAACACAACGAAGTCGGCTTGGGCCCCGGCCTCGAGCTTGCCTCGATTCGCCAATCCTGCAACCCGCGCGGGATTGAGCGTAGCAAGACGCACTGCTTGTTGCAGATCCCAGTGAGCGAACTCCATCACATTGCGGACGGCGCGATCCATGGTTAACACGCTCCCCGCCAACTTCCCGTCCAAGAGGCAACGGCCATCTTTCACTTCGACTTCGAACGTCCCCAAGCGATAACGTCCCTCCGGCATCCCGGTAGCGGAGATCGCGTCCGTGATTAGCACAGCCCCATCCGGTCCCTTGGCCTTCAGAAATAGCTGAATGATGGCGGGATCAAGATGGACTCCATCGGCAATAATATCTGCCGAGAGCCGTGAGTCGGTGAGTACTTCGCCGATAATTCCAGGATCGCGGTGATCAAGCGCCCGCATCGCATTAAACGTGTGGGTAGCGTGCCGCGCCCCCGCGACAACAGCAGCTCTCGCCGAACTCAGATCAGCATTGGAATGCCCCAAGCTGATGCAGACACCCCGTCGCGTGGCCTCCGCGATTACTCGCTGCGCGCCTTCCAGTTCCGGCGCAATCGTCATGATGCGAATGTGACCACGTGCCGCCTGCCAGAAGCGGTCGAAGGTCGGCACAGTGGGCAATAGAAGATTGGCCGGGGGATGCGCACCCCGGCGAACGTGGCTGAGAAAAGGACCTTCCAAATGGATGCCAAGCGGCCGGGCTCGCTCTCTGCGAGGATTGTCGTCCCGCGATGCCAGCTCGATCGCATCTGCGAGCCGGTCGAGGGCAGACCAGGTTTGATCTAACGGGGCAGTCACGGTGGTCGGGAAATAGGAGGTCACGCCATGTTTGAAAAGCAGTTGCTCAACCGCGGCCAGACCAGACGGATCGGCGAGCATGACGTCTTCACCGGCCCCTCCATGAATATGAATGTCCACGAATCCCGGAGCCAGGATCCCATCGCCAAAATCCACCACGCGGACTCCCGACGGCACCTGGCACGCGGCTCGGGCACCGACCTCGACGATCACATGATCTTCCACCAGAAGCAGCGGTTGCTCGAGGCGTTCAAGGGGCGAGAATAAACAATTTGCGGTAAAGGCGATCATCTATTAAAACGTTAATCTTAAGGGTTTTGCCAGATCTACTGGCGCATTTTCCCAATTTTATCAATGCTGCGAAACCCTCTCCAGTTATACGACATTTTCAACTGAAGAGGTTGTTTTTCGTATCGGCCGCGATGCCACATAAATAACGACGTCGGTTCACAGAATGCCGCAGGCAGGCCAACGCGATAAGGAATTGCCTGATACAACATTCCACGAACTGCTCGGGCGTGTGGTTTCTAATTCGCTTTCAGCGCAGTCCCACGAACTGGAAGGTCTCCAAGATCTCCCGAAAGCAAGATCTTCAGAAAGACGATCAGCGGTCGACGGGATGCGCAAGGGCCGGACGGCCGATTTGTCGGTGGCCGTATCCGTAGACGATTATTTCTATCGTGGTAAACTGTAATCCCGTACGCCGGAGAGGTGGCAGAGTGGCCGAATGCGGCGGTTTGCTAAACCGTTGTACGGGCTAACACCTGTACCGAGGGTTCGAATCCCTCCCTCTCCGCCAGCTACCCACGATCCCAATTACTTACCCTGTATCGCCCTATGGCGAACGCAAAGGTTCGCCGCCGCCCTAGGCCAACAGTTATCGGATACTGCTTGGCTATTGGATTGTGGGATTGTCAAGAATGAAGCGGGTGCGACGAGTAGCACAAAAGGAGTCCGGCTAGTCAGAACCTAGGGACAATATCTGCGTCTTTTTGCCGCAATCTCGACACGGGAAAACCGACTTCCGAGCGGTGCCTTCCTCGTACGCCCACCAGTCACAGGTTAGGCTGCGCGCAATGATTTTAATTTCGTTTTCCTGTAGATACAGCACTCACTCAAGGTCTTTGGCTTTGATCAGTCGGAGTCTGGTCTGTCCTTAGGAAGAGTTTTCACGGGGGCATGGCAGTTTTAGCAGTCAATTCTCGCTATATCAAGTGAGGCATTCCGTAGAAAGGCGGTGGGCTGAGCCCCCTCGTGCACCTCTGCCCGATCCTACTCGCTGTTGTGCTGATAGCGTTGGCCGCCGGGTTCAGTGTGTTTTATGTGGCAGGTGCTGCCATTCAAAGCTTAAGCGACCATCCGGAGTTGGACTAAGATGGCGGCAATACGCGAGCTGGTCTGGGTCGAGAAAGGCGGTTTTCGGGGTTACGGGTGCTCTACCTGCGCGTGGGTCTTCAATTCCTCTGGACCGCCCAAGGGGAACTCCTTTGATGACGTGATGCGGAACTTCGAACTGCTGCGCGACCACGAGTTTGCGTTGCACGTCTGCGCTGAACACCCCAAAGCCCAGAACGCGAAGATCTGAACGAGCAAAACCCATACTGTCAAGAGCAAAGAGCCGTTTGCGCTTCTTTTGGAGGAAAATCTTGTTCTCGACGAATTCCCGGCATTCTGATACGATTGCGCAAAATGCGGGCTGAGCCTGATCTAGAGGCTCCTCGCGACTACAAACATCCGCTCTTGCCCAGCACTCTCCCGGCAAAGTCATCCGGATCTCTTTGGGGGCCGACGTGAAACGCGTACTGCTGATCTTCGTATCGTATGCAGCCATCTTTCAATGCGCGACTCTGCCCACTGTACGTGGGCAGAGCGCAAACGAAACTGCAACCGATCGCCGCCCATCCAGAGGCAACCAATTCCGGGTAAACCACGCGTTTAACGGCGCGGATGGTGGAATGCCCACGGCAGCTTTGATCCAGGACGTATCTGGCAACCTTTATGGCACTACATCCTCCGGTGGCTCCGGCCTCGGGGTAGTGTTCAAGCTGGATACAGCTAATAACGAGACCGTGTTGCACATCTTCGGCGGGCCAGACGGAGCCACCCCTTACGGGCGTTTGGTTAGCGACGGTTCCGGCAATCTCTACGGCACTACATTTGCCGGCGGCGCCTCCGGCTTGGGAACGGTCTTCAAAATAGATACCGGGGGCGCGGAAACCGTACTGCACAGCTTCGCTGGAGGTGCGGACGGGGCGAACCCTTACGCGGGTTTGGTTAGGGATGACTCCGGGAATCTTTACGGCACCACCGAAGGTGGCGGCTCGTCCGGCTTTGGTACGGTATTCAAGGTTGACATCACAAGCACAGAAACCGTGCTGCACAGTTTCGCTGGAGCTCCGTCCGACGGCGCAGACCCCAAGGCCGGTGTGATTTTGGACGATGCAGGGAACCTCTATGGCGTCACCTTCCGCGGCGGATCTGGTGGTAAGGGAACGGTGTTCAAGCTAGATACAACGAACACGGAAACTGTCCTCTATGACTTCACAGGCCGTGCCGACGGCGGAAATCCATTTGGAGGGTTGACTCGAGACCAGAACGGTACCTTGTACGGTACGACTGAAATGGGCGGCAAGCGGCTCCAGGACAGTAACTACGGTTGCTGCAAAGGTGTGCTGTTCGCGGTTAGTGGCGCTTACGGCCCAGCCGTTGAGAACGTACTTTACACGTTCACAGGAGGCAAGGACGGAGGAACGCCGGCCACAGATTTAGTTCTATACAATGGCGCCCTGTACGGGACGACCTTATCCGGCGGTCCTGGTCACCGAGGGACAGCCTTCAGCGTAACCATTGCCAATGGCCAGGAGACGGTGCTGCACGGCTTCACTGGGAAAGCAGACGGGGGAATTCCGCAAGGCGGTTTGCTCATCAATGGTATGGGCGTCATCTATGGTACTGCTGAGAAGGGTGGCCGTTTCAAACAAGGTACGGTGTTCCAGTACAGGAAACGATGACGGGGTAATGTAGACGCACCGGGTCCCGAACGGCTACGAGCAACCCAGCACTGTGACGCAGCGGCGAGCGTATGCTCGTTGTTTTTGGGGCGCAGAGAGGAATCCAAAGAAAGCCGGCGAATGACCCAGTTCGTGATTTTTCTAGTGCAAACGGGAATATTCGGCGGTTACTGCTCGCAGCAGTGAAATGCCGGGGTCGGCATCCTTCCAAAGCGTCAGAAAGTCGCGGTACGCATTTCGAGCTTTCGCTGTATCAGCTGACAATGCATAAGCCCTCCCCAGTTGAAGATGGGCGAGAGCACCCACGGCACCATTCGCTACGCGACCGCGGTGGTCAAGGATCTTCTGGAACTCGGCGACGGCTGCGCTCCCGTTCCGCTGCATCAAATACGCCTGACCACGAAGATAGACAGGATATAGAGTATCCAGCGTAATGGGATCTCCGCCTAATTCGTAGGGGCGGCTGATCTGCAGTGCCTGGATCGCCTGCGCAGGATTCTGTCGATCAATTTCAATTGCGGCGCGAATACTGGGTAACCAATAGCTGTTCAGCCACATATCTGTCGGGAATCGCCGGCTGAGATCCTGCGCAATCTTGTGGGCGCGGCTGACGCTCCCGGCACGCGCTAGCGCAAGAGCCGCCAAAGCTTGCACATCGGTTCCCGACGTCATCGTAAGAGCAGCGGTGGCTTGCTGCCTTGCCTGTACTACATCCCCAAACTCCGCTTCCCTCAAGGCGGTATGCGCCAGCCATTCGGCCGCCCTTCCTTTTGCTCCGTTCTGAATAGCTGAGTCGACGGCTCTCTGAAAGAAGTCCCGTGCATTGCGCAAATGTCCGTGCAATGCCTCTGTGTCCGACCGGCTCGACAAGAGTATATCTGCGGTGCCTGGGCTCCCTGTTGCGGCCAAGACCAACCTTTCCATTTCCTGGATGTCGTCACGCATAAAGGCCAGCAGATATAAGGTCTGGGGAACATATTCATGCTCCAGCTTCCGAGCCTGGACCGCATCCAGAACGGTTTTGGCCTCATCGAGACGATTCAGCGTAATGTAAGTGCTGGCGAGGTCGATGTAATTGACCACATCGTTCGGTTCCAGGTTCAGCGCCTCGCGATAGCCTGCTGCGGCTTTGTCGTATAACCCCAGATATCCGTCGCAATAGGCTGACTTATGGTAGGGAACCCAATCTCGTGGGTACGCCTGCTTCCACTGCTCGTAAACGTCGATTTCTTTCTCCAACTCTCCCGTGGCCATGTTGTAGTAGGAGGAATCGATGTAGAATTTTTCCCTTTCTGTGACCTGCTCCCTTAGATCGTGAGCCCTCTTGGTATGCTGGGCAGCCAATGCGGCATCGCCAAGGTTTGAGTAAACCGTCCCTAAAACGGCGTGTGCCATGGCGAAATTTGGGTCTAATCCGACCGCACGCCTGAGCAACGGCAGAGCTTCATCGTCCCCTCGGGAACGCTTGGTTCTAAGGGCCGCGCTATAGGCTTGCAACGCCTCAAGCGAGGGTGTCGTGGCTTGTTCAACGGGCACGTCATACTTCTGAATAGAGGCCAGCGATTCTCCAAGTTTATTTCGCATGCTTACGCCAGCATCATGCAGCTTGGCCAGTACTTCCTCGCGGCTGTTTGCCTCCTCCTGTTCTTGCGCCAACGAATCTTCGTTCTCACAATTCACCGCTCTAAGCTCAATGGCATAATGGGTGCCAACGCTGGAAATGGACCCCAGCAGCGTGGCCTTACTGCCGGCTCGCTGGCACAAGTCCCGAGCCAGATCCGGAGTTAACCTCTCGTTAGTAGAGCGTCCCGCGTAACGAAGCAATCGGGTTACATTCTCATCGGACACAATGTTGAGATAAGGCGATTGTTCCAACTCGACCCTTAACCACTGCTTCAGGGTTTCATCCCATACGCCATCGCCGGTCTTGTTCGTGAAATCCGCCAGCAATACTGTGTCTTTATTGGTAAGCCGCGGGGATGACCGCTGTTGATCGTAGAAATAAAATCCAGGCACGAGCACGGCAAGTACTCCCGCTACCAGGCTCAACCATCGCGAAGGCTCTTTCTTCCAGCCTGCATGAACATGCTGATCTGCCTTCAGAGCTTTCAAATCCGCCAACATTTCGGCGGCGGACTGGTATCGTGCTGCACGATCCTTCTCCAGCGCTTTACAAATGATTCGTTCAAAAGCACGGGGGAGAGCCGGATTCAACTCAATTGCAGGCTTAGGCTGTTCTGCCAGAAGCGAGTGGAAAACTACCGACGTGGTCCTGCCGCTGAATGCCTGCCGGCCAGTGGCCATTTCGTACAGCACCACACCAAAACTGAATAGGTCGGTACGACTGTCAAGCTCCTCACCCCGCGCCTGCTCCGGCGACATATAGCAAACGGTTCCGATCGCCGATCCAGTTCTGGTGAGGCTTGAGTCCTGATTTTCTTCATCAAATGGCAGTCTTACTTTTAACGGCAACCGGGATAAGGCTTCCCCGGTCGAAGACGCGCTTTGCTCCAGGTTCTTCCGTGGTCGGAGCTTGGCGACACCGAAATCCAATATCTTGGCATGCCCCTTCTGCGTCACAAAGATGTTTGCCGGTTTGATATCCCTGTGGATGATGCCCTCGGCGTGCGCCGCCTCCAGCGCATCCGCGATCTCAACCGCGAGTTGCAGCACTCTGTCGGTTTCCAGCGGCTGGCCGGAAATCAAATCATTGAGCGTCTGCCCGTCCAGGTACTCCATCACCATGAAAGGACGGCCCTCGTGCTCTTCGACCTCGTAGATTGTGCAGATGTTGGGATGGTTTAGGGAACTGGCAGAACGAACCTCGCGATGGAATCTGGCAAGCGCATAAGCATCGTGGGCAAGATGCTCGGGAAGGAATTTCAATGCTACCGTGCGGCCCAGACGGGTATCTTTGGCCTTGTAAATAACGCCCATGCCACCTGTCGCCAGATGCGAAACTACTTCATAGTGGGAAAACGTGGTCCCCGCCAGATTCTGATTCTGCTTATTATCTGCTGGACCAAAGTCTCGTTTTGTTTGCGTAGCCAGGGCTTTGGCCACGGTTTCCAGTGCTGGAGACTCGATAAAGTCTTTCGAGTGCGTGCTATAAACCAGAAGCGAGTCGACTTCGCGCCTCAGGTCTTCGTCCCCTGCGCAGGCCGCGTCGAGAAATGGTCCCCACTCAACCTCCTCGTGTTCCAGAGCGGCGTGATACAAGCACTCGATTTGGCGCAAGCGCTCAGTCATTGGATTCTTGTTCGCTCAGCGCACGCATGAGCCATGACTTCGCAAACTTCCAGTCGCGCATGACCGTTTGCTGAGAAACTTTCAGAACCTCCGCCGTCTCCTCGACGCTCAGCCCGCCAAAGAAACGCAATTCCACTACTTGCGTCTTTCTCGGGTCCAGCAAAGCCAATTGGTTCAGCGCGTCGTCGAGGGCGACGATGTCGGCGTCCGGTTCCTGAGATATGGCGAGAGCCTCGTCCCACGACACGTGATGTGCTCCCCCGCCTCTTTTCAGGTAGTGCCGGGAGCGCGCAAAATCTGTCAGGATGCGACGCATGATTCGCGCCGAGACAGCAAAAAAATGAGCGCGGTTCTGCCAACTCACTTGCTGTGTATCTATGAGTCGAAGATAGACCTCGTTCACTAACGCCGTGGTTTGCAGGGTCTGACCGGGTCCCTCCCGGCGCATATACTTTTGCGCTAAGCGGTGCAGTTCGCTTTCCACCAAAGGAGCTAACTGCTCGAGCGCAGCCTCGTCCCCCTCACCCCAGGCTCGGAGCAGTTGGGTGACCCCTGGTTTCGCAAGGCCTTCCCGAGAATACGTCACGACCTTCTGCTCCCCCCGTCCGGACAAAAGTATCACAGTGCCAGACCGCATTCCACCGTATTGAAACCCTCGAAACCACTGCTTCTTTTGCGATGCAAAATGCACTTAAGTTGCAAAAATGTGTCACGTACGAAAGGGATTCAGGACCTAGGAGTAATCGGCCAATGGCACCCGAACGAAGCCATTAAGTTGAAGGCATGATCGGCGTTTCGCAAGCGGGGGCTACAGGTGACGCGAACGATCAATCGGTCCCGCAATCTGACGTAGCGATCACTAACGTTCACGCCCATATCACGCCGGCCGGAGAAATCGTAAAGATGGATCTCGGGTTCGAACGATCCATCTACGATTTGAGTCCGAAACTGGTGGGCAACCGGGTCATCCGTAATCAATTTGTCGTTCATCCCCAGTTAACTTTGCCTTCGGGATGGCGCTTGCGCGCGCGCAGAAATGGGTCCCATGACGAGGGCGGGAGAAAGCAACGTTCGATACAATGCAGAATTCACTGCTGGACATAAACTCGGGAAGAAGTCGGAGCTGTCTTCGACCTATGGCACTTTTACGCCACCGTCATTATGTTCGAAGTGGTTAAGGTGTGGCACCCTTCTGGCAGACCGGCGCGACAGGCATTCCTGGGCGTCCAGCGGCCTGCCGGTTAATAGGCGTTTGCTCTGGGATCGCGGCGCCGCGAGATGGGTAATTTGCATCGATGATCTTTTGATCGCATTTATTTGGGCCGCGCGGCGCGCCATAGATCGCGAACGAGCCATTGCTTTGCGGCGCGGTCGCGGGTTCCACACAATCTACTCTGCTTCACATCGAAGAATGGCTTCCAACAATCGGGAAAGTTGTTTTGCACCATCGTGTCCCGCCACCCACGTTGTCTCCGGCGCCGCACGCTCTTTCTGAATCGGCCTTTGTCTAACCATCGTGGAATCAGCTTAACTCTTAACGGCTGTGAGTTTGCTCTGACTGGTTCTGACTGGCAAAACCAGCACAGGAGGCAATATGGCACATTTCACACAGCTCGGACTATCGTCCCATCAAGACCAGAAACCACAAGGAAAAACACTGCCCAATCTACCATCGGGAAGACAACATCCACAGTCAAACGTAGACAAAGCTGGCAGCAGGCAAAAGCTTGCCGCGCTCATCGCATCATTGACAACCACGGCGCTGCTAGGGCTCTTCGTCCTGGAGAGCGGTTGCTCAAAAGAATCCGGCAAAACCGAGACCATTGCTCCGCCGAGTCAGACCGCAGCCACTCAGGCGCCCGCCCAGATGTTGACCACGCCCGCTGCGGTCGCAAACCAGCCGCCCGCAAAAAAGAAGTCGCGTCAGCGAAGGTTGTCAGCTTCGACATATGCGAATCCGGCGTTCGGAGTTTCCTTCCAATATCCCAAGGAGGACTCCCTCAAGGAAGGCGACGAGGCGAGCGTGGAACTGCACAACGTAGGACTGCTTGAAATGAATTTTATCCGGCCTGGCGGTACGACTATCAGCGTGGTGGAATTGCCTCGCAAAGTCTACACCGGCACCGACTTCAACTCCGCCTTCTTCAACGTCAGCGTAAATCCCAAGCTCAGCGCAGCCGATTGTGAGCAATTTGCGTTCGCAGAAAGGGATGACCCAGGTAGGGATTCCGTCGCGGCGTCAAAGACCAAAGTTGGAGCCACTGAGTTCCACGCGGTAGAAGGCTTCGCCGAAGAAGCGGACAACCAAGCCGATGTGAAGTACTATCACGTCTTCCAGAACAGCAGCTGCTACGAATTCGCACTTGGACTGGAAACCGTCGAGGAAGCCACGACGGATAAGATGAAACCCGGTGTGAAGCCGGTTGACCGCAATGAAGTTTTTCGTAAGCTGCGTTGGATCCTGTCCACGGTGAAGATTCAACCGTTGGAAAAGTCGGACCTGCAGGTTGCGACACAAACGCCGGCTCAGCCAACGAACACTGAGATCACCGCGGTGCATTGAAGGAACTAAGCGCGTTAAACATGAAAAAGGCCACCTTCTTTGGAGAGGGTGGCCTTTATCCTTCCCGCGAACATTCCTGCAACGCCATCATCCTTAAAAGATGACATTGATTGCAATCTGAACCCCGGGATGCACCGGGCTAAGCAGGAAATATTGGTCGTCGAGATAGTCGACATAGACCGGGTCGCTGTAAGCCCAGCCCACCGGCCATGGTTGAGCAATTACAAACCAATAGCCTCCAAACTGGAACCGTGGGGACCCTTCGACGATGACAGGTTGACCCACGCGGAACGTGTGTTCGCGGCCAAAATTGGCTCGAAAGCGGTCATCCGGAATGTGCCCACCCTGTCTTGCTTCGCGGCCCTCTCCCTGGCCATCGCGCCGGTCATCGTGACGTGCGGTTTGGCCTTGCTGTTCACCGCGGCTGTTTTCTTTTTCCCTGTCTTGGTCGGCCTGCCTGTTTTCTCTTGGTTGGTCGGCTTGGTGATCGGCCTCTCTGTTTTCTCGGGGCTGGTCAGCGCGTTTATCGTTCTGCCTGTCCTGTTCGTGAGCCCTCCCATCGGGCTCCGCGCGCCTGTCCTCCTGTGGATGCGACTCGTCTTGCGCATAGACGGGCGCGGAAATTCCCAAAAGTACAGCCAAAGCTGTGACGCCGAAAACTGCAGATAGCTTCATAGGTGTTGCCTCCATTTATTTGCTAACCATGCGCTAACTCGACTCCAGACACGACACTGACAAGCGCTATGCAGACATATCAAACATCGGGTGCGGAGTGATTTACACCGTCATCCGACCAGCACAACCCAGAGGCCGCATTAACAGGCAATTTCCGTCCCGCTGCTTCCCGCTTCCTGACAGGCCCGATTGCAGTATTTGTCCCAGGCCGCGCAATTGCACGGATCGTGCGCGCAGCTTCTTGTTCTCCGTTTCCCCTCATCTGTCTCCTCTTCGCACGCCGTTGTCAGCGCGACACTTTAGTTGCCGAAATCGATCTGGAGGTAGCCTGCGGGAGACTTTTGTTAGCCCGACCCGTTGCATCCCAGGAGGCAAAGTCAACCTCACTCCGGTGATCGCTGTAGAAATGACGCTTTCAGGCAGTAAACACACCGACGGGTTATCGTAGGCGTCGGACTCGAAAACTTTTAGAGCATCTAGTGTTCGTGTTCTAAATGGGAGGGATTCTGATGATACATCCAGAAGATTCGATGCACCCCGACGACCTGATGAAAGCCGACTTGCTCAGCGAGATTCTGCTAGTGGGCAGCGGGCTGATACTCTTCGTGCCTTTACTGCTGATCCTCGTATCCGCAGTTAGTCAGTCGGTGGCCTTGCGCTAGCTGGATTCAGTTTGCTTCTTCCAATCAGGTACGGGACGTAAGCGCGCGGCAGAAACGGCTGGCTAGTTCTTGCGCATCGGAGTCTGGCTCGACGAATTGGAAGCCATAGCGAAAAGCGTTTCTTTGCCGCACCAGCGCACGCACCGAAACCAGACCCACCGAAAGCTTGAACTCCAGTCGAACGACCTGGTCTAGGGGAATCTCAATTTTCACCATGGCGGCGAGTCCAGTTTCGCTGATGTCCAAGGTACGAGCCATAATCACGCCGCCGCTACGCGGATAAATTTTGACATCAACATCCAGTTTGAATCGTGGATAGCGCCGTGCATCGATGGGCTTCTCCGTCCGCGCTGACCAGGGTTGTTTCTCAGATTCCAACTTCCACCTCCAATGTGGCCAGCTCCGAGGGTCGAGTTCCCTAAAGATGAAAGCCCGCTTCCCACGGTTGCATGGAAAGAGAAACTATCAGTACCCTCATCGGCTCAATGTCTCTTTCACTTGAGTAGGCACTGGCCACGATAAACTCAGATATGCAGATTCGAGCCTTGACCGAGAAGGACGCGGAGATGTTCTGGCATCTGCGCCTCGAAGCCCTTGAAACTGAACCGTTGGCCTTCTCTTCCTCCGCCACAACCCACCGATTGACGACACCCGAATCTGTAGTTGCGCGCCTCAGTTCTGGTTCTGGCGAAAGCTTCGTGCTGGGAGCATTCGTCAACGGCCAGCTTGTTGGAGTGACGGGATTCTTCCGCTCTCTGGAAGAGAAAACCAGGCACAAGGGGCGCGTCTGGGGCGTATTCGTAAAATCCGAGCAACGCGGGAAGGGCGCAGGACTAGCGCTGATGGAAGAACTTCTACGCCGCGTTCGGTCACAGCCAGGCCTGGAGCAGGTAATGCTGGCAGTGGCAAGCGGACAAACAGCCGCCAGAAAGCTCTATTCGCAATTGGGTTTTCAAGTCTACGGCCGCGAGCCGCAGGCGCTCAAGGTCGGACAAGTGTACGCTGACGAAGAGCTCATGACCCTGCTGCTTTACTAAAATCTGGAACGAAAAAACGCCACGAGAAACGTCTTTCAGGGAAAGGGTTATATGGAGAACGAGTGTAGCGAATGCCAACGGCTGACATACTCCCCCATTTTGCCCACGAGTTGAAATGCCCGAAACATGCGCTGCTTCAGCAAGAGGTCCTGAACGCCTTGTTTGACCCGAGACCCATGAAAGTCCACGAGATTGAGTTCAGTGAGGAACGCGAACAACTGATGATCTTCCGCAGCCGGCACTCCAATGGATGTGCCGCGAAAAATGGGGTCGCTCCGAAACATGAGCTGAGTTGCTTCGAACAAAAACGCGTTGGGATTCGTGTTCGGTTTTCCCGTGTAATCGAAATAGGGCCCGTCCTGTACGCGGACACCGGGTTTAATCAAACCTTCGATTACGATCTCCGACTGGGCGGGGACCTCAAGATTCACGGTCTGGCATGAGATGAGTTGAACCGCCTCCTGCAGCAGACCCCCCGCCAAGTCGTATTCGTCCATGCCCTCGGGATATGCTGCAGCGGCGGCCATCACTATTGCTTCGCTGACACCAATAGCCACGGCCATGGGCAAGGGTTGGCCATTCTTTTCGGCCCTGGCGACCTGCCGAGACAGGTGGCTCCGTGGAGAAGCACTAACTGTCGCCTGTTTCGGACCTAACATTTGCATTCGATAAACACCGACATTCCGAACGCCTGTCTCCGGGTCTTTGGTTACGTTTATGTGCCAGGTGCCAATATATCGGCCTCGGTCGTGATTGTTCCACTGAGGAACCGGCAGTGTCAGCAGATTGACGTCGATGGCGGGAACAAGGTTCTGCAGCACCGGGCCAGTCTTAAGCAGGCTCGGTTTGACCGGCGTGGCTATCCTCTTCTGAGCTTCTGGTATGAGAGTCTTCCGGATCGTTCCGTGCTTCAGACCCAGGGCCAGCGCGATCGAGCGAGTATCCCGTAGTCCGTTGGTAAACACACGTTGACCTGGATAGCCCTTGATGTTTTCGAAGAGCAGCGCTGTCGGGCTCTCCCTTGTCATTCTGCCGAGATCGAATCTCCAATCGATCTCTTCTCTGACGCGCACCAGGAGGCCAGCGTCGGCGAGAAGTGCAATGAAATGGCGCAGATCTCCCGTTGATCCGGACGCCCCTTGCGATGGCAAAGGCAAAGCAGTACCGGGGCAAAGCTCATTCTTCAAAATTGTTGCTTGCACTATTTCGCAGCCTCAACTTCCTCGAGTGCGTCGTGCCCTAAATGCGTGAAGATGGAGTGTTCCTTGCGGCGCAGCAGCTCCGCTGCCCGTTTCGCGAAATAAGTGATAATGATGTCCGCCCCGGCGCGTTTCATGCAGGTCAGAGCTTCCATCATGATCGCGTCTCTGTCCAAACGTTTTAGCCGTGCCGCCGCGTCGATCATGGCGTACTCTCCGCTCACGTCATATACTGCCAGCGGCATTTTGAATTCCTGTTTGGCGCGATACACAACGTCCAGGTAAAAGAGCGCGGGTTTGACCATCACGATGTCCGCGCCTTCCTCGATATCCAGCGCGATTTCACGCATGGCCTCGTCGGAATTGGAGAAATCCATCTGATGAGTTCGCTTGTCACCAAATGACAATGTGGAGTGCGTACCTTCCTTAAAAAACGGAGCATACAATTGCGACGCAAACTTTGCGGAGTACGCCATAATTGGCAAATTGTGGAATCCGTTCGAATCGAGGGCCTCTCTCATCGCACGGATTTGTCCGTCCAGCATGGCCGCCGGCGCAACCATGTCGCTGCCGGCTTCGGCATGGGATAGAGTTATCTTTGTAATTAGCTCGAGGGATGCGTCATTGTCCAAGTAGCCGTCGCGAATGATTCCGCAATGCCCATTCAGCGTGTACTCACACGGGCAGACGTCGGTAATGACAAGCATCTCTGGGACCGTGCTTTTCAGAGCCCTTACCGCTTCCTGCACGATTCCGTCAAGAGAATAAGCGCCAGACGCTTGTTCATTCTTGGTCTCGGGCTCGGGCACCCCGAACAACAGAACCGCAGAAATCCCGAGATCGCGTGCTGCGATCGCTTCCTCGACTAAGCAGTCGATCGACAGATGATAGTTGCCTGGAAGAGATGCGATCTCTCGCTTGATCGTGCTGCCGGGAACCACGAACAAGGGCAGAATGAAATTACTGGCGGAAAGCTTGTTTTCGCGAACCAACCCTCGAATCGCTTCACTCTGTCGGAGTCTTCTCAGTCTTCTTGCTGGAAATCCCATTGTTAGTTCCTTTCATTTAGTCGCACAGTTCGTTAGCTGGTTACTTCGTTTCCCTAACTGGAAAGGCAGGATCTTCCCGCTCGCCGTACAGACTGGAAAATCGCGCCTGATTCGCACCATGCTTGATTGCCGCCACATCTCGATTCCACTCTGCGCCCATGATTCTGGACTGGCCTCCCCATGCTTGAGCAGCATCATGAACTTGGCCAGAACCTCTCCCTCGTTCACCCTTCCCACTCGGGGGCTGACCAGCAATTGCAGGTGGGTGAATCCCTTGGAATCCTCCTGTTCGACCAACTGGTAGTCCGTACTTTTTCCTCCAAAGCTCTCGGGCAGTTCCTTCTCGATGATTCGAACGAAGTCCGTGTCGACAAACGTCACTCCTTCACCGGTCAGCTTTTCATAACTGCGGATGTTGCTGAGGGTGGTGTCGAAACCGAGCGCGCCGAATCCACAGTTACAAGGCTCCGTTTCAAGGTCGCCAAAATCACCCATGCCAACGTTCAGAAGTATTTTGGGCGATTCATAGAGCAGGCTGGTGAAGAGGTAGGAATCCAGGCAAAGATCAAAATTCGGGACCACTTGCTGATGGCTAATGATCGCCGTGGTGTCTTTGTACAGGTGACAGTGATCGCTCTGCGAATGGGCCTGGTTGCAGCCCGCCGCGATAACGCCCGCCTCCGATATTCCGTACACCGGAATCGCTACCGCCCCAGTCGATTCGATCTCTCTTTTCTTGTGCGGCGTCAGGGGCTCGCCGGTCACCAGAAACTTCGCACCGCTAAGGCTGATGTTTGCCTCTGCCGCAGCGATACACACGCGCACCGCCGAAGCCGCAAATGTGTAAATCACGCAATTCGGGTGCTCGCTCAGTGCCTCTGAAGCCCATTGCGCAATTCGGTGGGCATCGTTGAGTCCAGCGTATTCAGGCTCTGCCAAGGGACAGCCAAAGAACCGATGGACAGCAAATATAGTCTTTGTTCCCCATCGCTTCTCCCAGTTAACCCGTACCTGGTCCTCCGCCACCTGTGAGAACCATCGCTGTGCCGGATTCCCGATATGCGCAAATCGCAGGCTGGAGTTGATCCCCGGCGCACCCGGAAACACCGGGAACCAATTAGCGATCGGAGCCGAAAGGCATCCGTGGAGCTCAAGCAGGAACGCATCGTACAGAGACCTTTGATGAAGATAATCAAAGTCAATCCTGATCCTCGTGCCCGCGCTGCGCGTCGCGCCGCTCCTGACCTCATACACGAATGACAAGTAGGGGTTGTCGAACATTCGCTCTTCGCAGACGAACTTGATCCCCTTGCGCCGAACCGGCACCTTCCCTTTAAACTCGTCCACCGTGAAATAGACACCTTCAAGTTCTAGAGTGCGGAGGGCGGCCTCCAACCCATACTTTGACACCCATGACTTGAGATCGCCGAAGGTGATTCGCTTCGCAGCGAGCAGGGGCAAATACGGACTGCGCGAATAATTGAAAATGCTCTGCTCCGCCAGCCGTAGGAAATTATCCTCGCGCTCTGCGATTCGTTTCTGGAGCAAAGATCGTGCTAACCCGATCGCTTCCTCGGCCTTCATCCGCGATTTCGCAAATTTTCGCAGGCCGTCGATGAATCGATAGTATTTCCGCAACCTTCACCCTCGTGACAGGATCTTTCCTCGGTTGTGCTGTTACTTGCGAAGAGCCGGGGTTGCGCAGTCGCAAAATATGGGGGGAACTGTCAAGCGGGGGTGGCGCTTTGGAATACACTCGCGCCAATACTCGACCTGCATATTGTCCAATTTTCGAGAGAGGAAGTCTGTGACCAAAATCACAAGTGTTCTTTCAAAAACGATAACTCGTTGTGTACAGATGAGATTGAGGGATCAAAATAGGTGTCGTGCAGGGCGGACACTTCTGTCCAAAACCTCTGATTTTGAAGTTAGTTAAGGTTTTAATTCGATATCGATGCCTTGACCATCAGAATGTGTCAAAAAATCACGCTGCCATCTCGATCCGGCGCATCAGGTCTTGTTGCTCGGCTTTGCTCTCAGCGCCGATCGTGAACGCGTCGAGCACGCCAAGCGACAATGCATACTTCAGCGCCTCATCCTGCCGCGTCCGCAAGTCGCCTTGGCCCAGGATCTTCATCCCCACAATCCCTTTGCCAGCGGCTCGCATTTCGCGCAACACGTCGACGACGGTCTTGGGATCGGCATCCATGTGCGAGCCAATTGGGTTGATGCGCGCCAAATCCACTTCTACCCACGGCGACTTGGCCGCCGCCCGAAGCGCCTCAATGCTGTGACATGAACAACCGTGCGCCCGGATGATGCCTTTCTGCTTGGCCTCAGAGAGAACGTCCATTACTCCGGTATAGCGCTCGGTCCAGTCACCTTCCGTCAGGCAATGCATCAGGCAAATGTCGAGGTAATCGGTCCCAAGCTCACGGCGAAACCGGTCTAAGTCCGCGCGCACCGACTTAGGATCGCGCGACCAGGTTTTAGTCAGCACGGTAACCTTGTCGCGAGGCACATGCTTGAGCGCCTCCGCCACATGCGGATGGCTTCCATAAGCATCCGCCGCATCTATGAATCGCAATCCCTGGTCATAGCCATTGAGCAGCAATTCAGAGAGGCCTTTGACGCCAAGGGCAGTCTGATTGGAGTGATGGCCGAAGCCAATCGTGCCCGTTCCCATGGCCAGGCGACTGGTCTTGATGCCGGTCTGTCCCAGCACCACGGTGTCCGAGGCCTTGTACTTCTTCGCTAACGCCGACGGAGCCGAAGCCCACGCCGTCAAGCCACTCGACCCAATCCAAGCCACGCCCAATCCGCGCGCCGCATGAACGATGAAATCTCGCCGCTTCATAACTACCCCTGAAGAGCTAGTCGCTCCACGCTTCTTAATTATGGACTTCCCGTCCGGGAATTGGTCAACACGGCGAGGCTACTCGAACTCAACCCTCTCGAATCCCAAACCTTGCAATAGACTCGCGATCGTCGAAGCAGCATTCTGCTGCGCGGTCCGCAAAATGCCATCCGCCAGTGCAGACTCTTGCAACTGGCGCTCTGCCTCCTGGCGGACCTGCGTTTCCAGATTCGGATCGGTGGGCACTAGCAGACCAGTTTGTCTGGAGTACACCCGAGTCTTCGCGCTGTCGATGCGCACGCTGAACACCTGGGAGGCCGGAAGATGCAAACGCACTTGTCTGCCATCCACTCTGACGTCACCTGGTTTCAAATTCGAGAAATCGATCCCTGCCACTACTTCGCCATGCACCAACATCAACAGTCGATCTCCAGCCAGAAAATCCGGGAAGATGGGACTTTCTTTCGCCCCAGTGACCAGCTTGTCCATGGTGTAAACCACAGTCTCCAGGCGCTGCAGCCGCTGAATGCGATCGACCACGGTCGGCTGGCTCACGTCAATGCTAAGCGTTCTGCCCGTCACCGCCGACCACATATGGCCCAGCCAAGTCCGGCCGGAATTCCGCGACAGCACCAACCATCCAACCGAGCCGACAAATACCACTCCAAGGACCAGCCCGACGAAAAGCGCCAACACAACCGCAGCCGAGGATCGAGCAGATTTGGGAGAGTCGAGGCCTGCATCAGGAACGCGAGGCATCTTGCAAGATTATCACCGGCCGCCGAAAGCTTTTCTAGCTTCCCTATGGTTCGAAGAAATGCAGCGACAGGGTTCCCGAATCGTTTGCAACTGATTTCTTCACAACCCGTCGACCGAACGGCTGCCAATCCTCGCGAGTGGCTCCATCAGGATCGTTTAATCCGCCCGGGCTCCCTAACATCCCTGTTTATTTTTCCTGCTGGCTGACAAACCTTTGACTGGGCTTCCGTTGTTGGCTTTTCTGGTTTGCATGGCTCGCTTGAGGGCGGCGACCAGGGCGGGTCCTCGCATGCGGAGCTCGGCCTGATGATGCAGCGAGAGCTCGCGCAATACCTTCTCGCCCTTTGGAGCCAACGACAGCAGAACCTCGCGCCGGTCCTCGCCTCCGCGATGGCGCCGGACGTAGCCCCCGGCTGCCAGCCGGTTTACCAGTTCGACGGCACTGTGATGCCGGATCTGCAGCCGCTCCGCTAGTTCGCCAATCCTGGGTCGCGTTCCGGGCGTGAGGCCTTTCAGTGTCAGCATTAGCTGATGCTGTCGGGGCTCCAGTCCCGCTTCTCGAGCAGCCTGCTCGCTGAAGTGCAGAAAACGGCGGATTTGGTAGCGCAATTCCGCCAGCGATTCATAATCGGCCAATGTCAGTGACTTTTCCATAGGACGCGATGTTTTATCTCTGATAAATCGTATCACGATATATAGTTGGGAAAAGAATCGGGGACGAGTTTGGCAAAGGCTTTTTTCAATGCGGCAGTGGCCTCCGCGGTGCTCTACCGTTTAGAATCCCTAGTCCTTCAATTTTAGTGAAATAAACGACGGGGTCCGGCGTTTCCGCCCGGCTGGATGGGCGAGACGCCTGTCCTCCATCTGAAACTAATGAGGTAACGCTTCGTGATCCCACGCTATACCCGCCCTGATATGGGCCGCATCTGGAGCGACGAAAACCGCTTTCGCACTTGGCTGACCGTGGAAGTGGCCGCGACCGAGACTCTCGCCGACGCCGGCATGGTCCCGAAAGATGCTGCCAAGGCCATCCGCAAGCGCGCCGACTTCGACCTCGAACGCATCCACGAAATCGAGGCCGAAGTGCGCCACGACGTGATCGCCTTCACCACTGCGGTCGCTGAAATCGTTGGCCCCGAAGCGCGTTGGTTTCATTACGGCCTGACCTCCAACGACGTAGTTGACACAGCGCAGGCCCTGCTGATCGGTCAGGCGTCGAACATCATTGCCGCCGATCTTGAGCGGTTTTCCGAAGTACTGAAACGCCGAGCCTGGGAGTTCAAGGATACGCCCATGGTCGGTCGTACCCACGGCATTCACGCCGAGCCGATCACGTTCGGCTTTAAGCTGGCCAACTGGTATGCCGAAACGCAGAGAAATATCGAGCGCTTCCGGCAGGCCTCAGAGGACATGCGCGTCGGCAAGTTTTCGGGCGCCGTGGGAACTCTGGCTCATCTCAGCCCAGAGTTGGAAGAAAAAATCTGCGCCCGCCTGGGATTAAAAGCTGCGGCGGTTTCCTCGCAGGTGATCCAACGTGACCGCCACGCCTATTACCTGGCGACACTGGCGGTAATTGCTTCCACTCTGGATAAGATCGCCACCGAAATCCGCCACTTGCAGCGCACCGAAGTCCGCGAAGCCGAGGAGTTTTTCAGCGAAAAGCAAAAGGGCTCTTCCGCCATGCCGCACAAGCGTAACCCCGTGACCGCCGAGCAGATCAGTGGCCTGGCGCGGGTGGTGCGCTCCAATGCGCAAGCAGGATTTGAGAACGTCGCCCTTTGGCATGAGCGCGACATTTCGCACTCTTCGGTGGAGCGTGTCATTATTCCTGACTCCACTACGCTGGTGGATTACATGCTGCAGAAGACATCCAACCTGATTGACACAATGTTCATTTATCCCGAGCGCATGATGCGCAATCTCGAAAGCACCGGCGGGTTGGTGTTCAGCGGACAACTCCTGCTCGATCTGGTGGAGCATGGAGTCTCGCGGGAGGACGCTTACCGAATGGTGCAACGTCATGCCATGCGCGCCTGGAAAGAGGACTTGAATTTCCGCGATCTGGTGCTAAAAGACGCGGAAATTACACATCTGGTTCCCCGGCGGAAGATCGAGCACGCCTTCGATCTGAAGCGCCAGTTGCGTAATGTCGACAAAATCTTTGCTCGAGTCTTCAAGAAGAATCGCGCACCTGCGAAACGCGTCCGCAAGCGAGATCACTAAGCGCCAGGCAGTTGGCCAAGATTTGCGACCTAAGGGATTGCACAATGCCGAATATTACTTATGCTTTGCTGCTCTTATGATCCGGGCGGCCACCGAGGACAAGAATCACGATAAATCCTTCACGCGGCCATTCGTCCTCGTTCCAACGAAAATACTTAATCTCAAATCCTTTGTGTACCTTCGTGTCCTTTGTGGTTGTAGCATTTGAACTTCAACCAGAGAGGACATGAAGGTAAGGCCAGCATCAACGCTGCGGTTCCCAATATGTTTCGAGCTTCTTTGAGTGCACCCATCGTTTCCTTCATTGGCTTTACTTTGTATGCATCCGGTCCCAATGTTGTTGGCTCGGAAAGTAAGTCTCTTTAGAAGTTGTACCGAATCAATTGCGCAGCGTCGACTGGTGCACGCTTCAAGAGATAGCGCAGGTGCTACACTTGCACGCGCCTTACTAACCGAGGGTTTTACCGCACGACTTGAGGAGACCTACCATGGCTCGGTCGGTTTTTTTTCTAATTTTGGGGACTAGCCTTTTAACTTTTTGTTCGTTTGCCGCGCCACAACAGTCAAACACCAGTCCAACCGTGACTTGGGAGCCGGTACCGGACAACCAAATCTTCCCGGCAGCCCTTCTTTCGACCGTCGGAGTGTCGAGAAAACCAGCGAACAGCCAGGTCCTTTGCGAACCGCACAGCTTCGCCCGAATCCGCATGAAATCCTCTGCTCCGCTTACGCGCGTCCACGTCGAGGTCAAGGTTGACGGTTTTTCGGAATTGAGCTCTTGCGATGCGACGCTTGAAAATGCGGACCAGGCGTACGTAGTTGCACCGACCATCCGATGGGACACACGCAAACTCGCCTCTGTCGACCAGCCGCTTCCAGCGACGGTGGTTTTCAATGTAAAGGCTAACGGCGTAGATCTCGGCGAGCAAACCACCCACCTCCAGGTTCGAGCAGTGAACGACGTACCATACAGAACGACCGACCCGGAAGGAAACGTTAGAGACCGGTCTGATTTATTTGCCGCTTTTGTGAATGAGAACAGTCCGGTTGTTGACCAACTACTTCACGAGGCATTGCAGTGGCACTCGATTCCGGCGTTTGTTGGCTATCAGGGAAAAACGCCAGACAGCGTCCGCATGCAGGTGTTCGCCGTATGGAACGCCCTCCAGCACCGAAATGTTAAGTATTCGAGCATCACTACTCCTTCGGGTTTCTCAGACAAGGTACAAAGCCAAAGCGTGCGTTTCATCGATCAAACGGTACGAGTGAGCGAGGCAAACTGTGTGGACGGGTCGGTCCTATTCGCTTCAGTTCTCTACAAAATCGGCATCAATCCCGTGCTTGTTATGAAGCCTAGTCACATGTTCCTCGGTTACTACCTAGATGCCCAAAGCCGCGAGACTATACAGAACCTAGAGTTCCTGGAAACAACGATGATGGGCTCTGGCCGCCTCATCCGTAGCGTTCCATTCTCGGCGCCTAACGTAGTTCGGGGCACTCCCGCATATTCAAACTTCATGGATGCGGTCAAGAAGGGTGATGAAGAATTTCGGTCGGAGGTATCGCCAAAGCTCCGGGAGAACAATCCACGATATAGGATAATTGGAATAAGAAAGGCCCGTGAAAGCGGCATCAACCCGATCCCGCGCTAGGGCTACTCGACACTAAGGCCAACAACAACGACTAACGAACCCCCGCCCAAATGAATTAGAATAAAAACATACCTTCTATGCCCGAGCGAACGTTTACCCTTGAAGAAGCTCAATCTCTTCTACCTGTGCTGGAGTCGCTGCTGCGCACTGCGATTGACGGCAAGAAATTGATCGAGGCCGTCGACACCGAACTGCAGGAACTCGCGCACCGCGTCTTTCTGCAAGGCGGCCTGTTGGTCAATGTCGTACACATGGCTCGCCGCAAGGCGGAGCGCGAAAAGGCCATCCCGCGTGTGAAAGATGCGCTAGCTGAGATCGACGCCACCGGCGTCCAAGTGAAAGACCTTGACATCGGACTGCTCGACTTCCCGTGTAAAGTTGATGGCCATGTCGTGCTGCTTTGCTGGAAATTGGGAGAGCAGGGAATCACCTACTGGCATGACACCACGGAGGGTTTCGCCGGCCGAAAGCCCATCGACGAAAAGATCAGCAAGGCGAAGAAGACAAACTGAATCAGCAGTCAGCACTTAGCCAAAGCTTGCGCTTGCAACTCATTTGCGCTGCTGAATGCTGAGTGCTGCTTAAGGTTTTCCACGGGCGTTCCACTTCGGTTGGAAGCTGGAGTTCACCAGCCACTCGATCGGTGTCATCAGCGATTCAATCGCCACATCCATATGCTTGAAGTTCAAATGAGCCAGATCGTCGCTCGGCTGGTGATAGTCCGCGTGCAGGCCATAGCTTGATATCGTCTGGGCTACCACGCCTTTTTTCGCGAGCACGAAATTATCCGAGCGCGTAAAAAAATTCTCATCCGGATGCGGATCGGCCACCAGTTGCGCACCATGCGCAGCCAATGACGGACCGAGGTTTGATCGCTCCCACCCTGTCAGCCACAGAGTGTCATCTTTCACCGCCGGATCGGGTCTGCCAATCATTTCGATTTCCAGGTTCGCGGCAATCTGTTTCAGGGGCAGCGGAGAATGCTGGCTGAAATAGGTCGCTCCTAACTCGCCCATTTCTTCGCTGCCAAAGAGAGCGAAGATCACGGTGCGCCGCGGACGCCCCCCTCGGCCTAGCATGCGCGCAATTTCCAATACAGCCGTGGTGCCCGAGGCGTCGTCGTCGGCGCCATTGTAAATATTGTCCCCGTTGACCGGTGTCCCAATTCCAAGGTGGTCCAGGTGAGCTGAAAACAAAATTGCGGCATGCTGCAGGGATGGATCGCTGCCACGCAGTATCCCTAATGTGTTCCACGTGGAACCTTTCTTGTCCGACGAGGGCGCCTCGAAGCGTACCATCGCGCCTTCTGGGATTCGCTCAAGAGCACGAAAAGCACCCCGATTCAGCTTCAATACATTGAATTTCGTCTCATCGGTTGAGTCTTCCTCCAACCGGTCGGGCAGATTGGGCAGTTGAGCGCTGGCCGCATCGAAGTTCTTGAGATCGTCATCACTCGCGAGCCTGAGCGTCGCGGCAGCGCCTTGAGAAGCCACCGACAATGCTGCCTTCCTGGCCGTGGTTTGGTCCGCGCCCACGATAAGCACGACTGCGCCTTTTTCGATTTTCGGATTCGCACCACCACCCAACTGATTGGCATCGAGTTTCCTCAATGGTCCCGAGAATGACGCTTGCGTCAAATCCTGAACGAGGAACTCTTTGCCATAGTCCCAAGTGATGGGTTCCGTCACTGTTCCCGTTGGAGGCGTGATCTTCAGTTGAGGTGGTGAAGTAATGCTCCGATGAATGGTGGACACATGCTGAATGTAGCTGCCGTTATCCCCGGCCGGATCAATGCCATACTGCCGCAACTGCGACGCCACGTAAGTCGCGGCGACCAACTCGTCATGCGTGCCGCTGCCCCGTCCCTGGATCGCGTCGGAAGCCAGGAATTCTTCGTGGGCACGAATGCATCGTTCGCACACCTTATGCGCAACAAAAGGAGTTGTCCTGCTACCCGAGGGTGTCGCGGCAACCTGCGCAAGGGCCGCCACCAGCGGCAACATGAGAACTACCATTGGTAAGTGCTGCATTACGAATTTCTTTTGCATAGAGGGAAGTTGTTTTCAGTCTAAAGAATTCGTGAACAAAACTCAGCTTTGAAGAACAAAAAGGCAAGATTCTCACTATGCTTCCGATGAGCCCTTCGAGCTTACAATGTTTTACCTTCCTTTACGGAGTCTTTACCCAGGGGCTAGCCTGCTGGTCGCTACGATAATATGGAGTGAAACATCCTTGACTCGATTGTCAGTATTGGTCTGCGAGATCGTCCTCTTAGTAAGCGTAGCAAGCCCCAGTGCACTGCTGGCCCAGCGTGGAGGCCATGGTGCGGGTGCTGCGCGTCCTGCGACTGGCGCGCCCAATCCTGCCCCCAGCAACAGCGACGTGAGTGATTTCAATCGCGCAATTGCGCTTCAAGCGACTCCCGGCCAGATCGCGCGATTCCAGGAATTGACGAGGAGCACGCAAGCCGCTCGAAAACAGGCGCAAGATCTTACCCAGGATGAAAATATGAAGAGTCCTGATTCATCTGGGTACGCAGCTTTAAACCACAAAGTGGAGGAGGCACAGCGCAACAATGAGCAGTTTGTGAGGAGCTTTACTGCTTCGCAACAGTCGGGATTGAAGCCTCTAACCAAGAAATTGAGTAAATCGGATGCGGACATTTCAAAACAGAGCAGGGCCCTCACTCGGCAACTGGAGAGATCAAAGATCCAGGGCAAGAACATTGCCAGCGTCGTCGAAAAAATGGGCAAAGCTTTGACTGGTTTTCAGACCGTGCAGCTCGAGATCGGAAAAGAGATGGGAGTTCAGCCCGAGGGAAGTTCTCCATGAGTATGATGCTAATCATGCGACCACATGTCCGCCTGAGTGTCGCGCTGCTCTGCCTGCTCTCGCTTAATTTGCCGGTGGGCGGCCAGAATTCGACTGGTCAGTCTGTAAGCACCATGTCGGTTGATGTAAACGTGGTCACGTTACCCGTCACCGTGAGGGACAAAAAAGGGCAAATCGTCCGAAACCTGACCAAAGATGATTTTGTTCTTCAGGAAGACGGGCGTCCGCAAGCGATCAAATATTTTACCCAGGATGCCAACCTTCCTCTTACCCTCGGCCTGCTTGTCGATACCAGCTTGAGCCAGCGAAACGTTCTGGACCAGGAGCGCAATGCCAGCAAGATCTTTCTCGAACAAATGCTTACCGACGCCAAGGACAAGGCGTTCCTGATTCACTTTGACCGCGAGGTCGAACTGCTTCAGGATCTAACCTCCTCTCGTGAAAAGCTGCAGGCCGGACTTGAGTTGCTGCGCACCCCACAACCGGATCACGATGGCAATGACCCGGGAGGCTCCGACCCTCAATCTTCGCCGGGTTCGGGCAATGGCCAAACCCGCATGCATCGGGGAGGTGGCACGCTGCTTTACGATGCCATTTACCTGGCCTCCAACGAACTGATGAAAAAACAGCAGGGCCGCAAAGCGCTCATCGTTCTCACCGACGGAGACGACCGGGGTAGCAAGGAGTCGCTGCACAGCGCCATCGAAGCGGCGCAACGCGCCGACACGGTGGTTTACTCGATCCTATTCGCTGACAACCATCGTGACGGTGGCGGCTTTGGCGGTCCAGGAGGTGGTGGAATGGGCCGGCACGGTGGCGGTTGGCCGGGAGGCGGTTTCCCAGGAGGTGGCGGGTCCGGAGGCGGCGGCCGGGGTGGCGGGCGCAATCCGCAGGAACCTCATGTGGATGGGAAGAAAATTCTTGACCAGATTTCGAAAGAAACCGGCGGACGTCTGTACGAAGTTTCGAAAAGGCAGGCCATCGATCAAATCTACGACAGCATTGCCGAGGAACTACGAACGCAGTACAACCTGGGCTACACGCCCGACAAGAGCAATGCTGAGGCTGGCTATCACAAGATCAGCCTGACAGCCAAACAGAAGGACTTGGTCGTGCAGACCCGCGAGGGATATTACGCGGACCGCTGACAGTGAGAAGAACCTAGCAAGTGGCACTTAGCATTTAGCCAGTCCATCTACTTGCCAGGTAGTGGCGAGTACACGTAGGCCCGGACGCAGCCAAGCGGAGAAAGGCCCCCGCTGGCCAAATGCTAAATGCCAATTGCCAAGTGCATGCTATTAAAATTTAGTTCGCAACTCTTGCCAGGGATTGGCGTTCTTTAGTTTGGCGCGACGTGACAGGACAGGTACCACCGTGCACGAACATACATTCATCTGTGCGCTGGCCTGGAATCTTCTCTGCTACAATTTATGGGCGCCGCTTGTGGACTGCCGCGATTACGCGGTCTCCCTGAGGGCTTTTCTAACATGCTGAGCAGTAAGAAGAAAATTCAAATTGTGGCAGCGTTTGCAGCTCTCCTGTTGTTTGCCTTGGGGTTAGGTTGCAGCGGCTTTTTCGTTGACCCGGTATTAACCTCCATAACCGTGGGTCCGACCGCGACCATCAACCAAGGTGCTACTGTGCAGGAGAGCGCCATTGGCACCTATAACGATGGGTCCACAAAAGCGCTCGGCTCGGGTGTGCAATGGAGCAGTAGCGCGTCTACCACGGCCACCGTAAATAGTTCAGGGTTGGTTACCGGCGCATCCCCGGGTACGGCAACGATCACGGCTGGCTTCCAGGCGACGAGCGGCACTTCGAGCATCACTGTTGCCCTCGGAAACGTCACCGCTCTGAAGATATCTCCGCTTTCTGCCACCATCAGCACGAACGGCGGAACCGCAACCTTCACCGCATTGGCCACCGTGAGCGGAGATGCCAACCCCGTTGATGTCTCCGCAACAGCGACTTGGACGGTGAGCGACACTACCAACTTCACGATAACTCAGGGTGACCCGGTGACCATCACCGCGGGAGTTGGGGCTACCGTAGGGGAACAAGTTACAGTGAATGCGACTTACGTGAGCACCACGACAGTTACGGCGCAGCAGCCCGCGAAGCTCACAGTTCAATAGCGCGACACAATGCCTGACATCCGCCGTATCGGCATTTGCACCGGGGGCGGAGATGCTCCCGGGTTGAATGCGGTCATCCGCGCGGTTGTTAAATCCGCCGTCCTCAAGTACCGCTGGCAGGTTATCGGCATTCCTGACGGCTTCGATGGCCTGATTTGGCCGGAAAAATCGCGCGAACTCACGCTCAAGGACGTCAGCGGAATTCTGCCCCGCGGTGGCACTGTTCTGGGCACCACGAATCGCGGCAATCCCTTCCACTACCGCACCATGGAGGACGGGGTCGAAGTCATGCGCGATATTTCGGACGAAGTTATCGCCAACTCGCGCAATCTGGGAATCGATGCCGTGATCAGCATTGGTGGAGATGGCTCGCAGAAGATCGCCCTAGAGCTCTTCAAGAAGGGCATGAACATCGTGGGCGTGCCGAAGACTATCGACAACGACCTTTCCGCTACCGAGGTCACCTTCGGTTTCGATACGGCATTAGTAACCGCGACCGACGCAGTCGACAAGATTCACACCACAGCCGAGTCGCACCATCGCATCATGGTGGTCGAAGTCATGGGACGGGACGCAGGCTGGATCGCGCTGGAGGCAGGGATCGCCGGGGGCGCCCATGTGATCTTGATCCCCGAGATTCCGTTCACAATCCAGAAAATTTGCGAGCACGTGGCATTGCGAGAATCCTTCGGCAAACGTTTTACGATTATCGTCGTGGCTGAGGGCATTAAGCTGCCCGCGCAATGGCAGGAACATCGGCGTACGGGCTCAGTCGGCAATCGGATTGGCGATTCTGTTGCCACCGGTACGAAAAAGGACGTGCGCGTCAGCGTGTTGGGGCACATTCAGCGCGGCGGTTCACCGACCCCGTTCGACCGTATTCTGGCTACCCGTTTCGGCGTAGCCGCTGTCGATCTCATTGCAGAGGGCGGATTCGGCAAGATGGTTTGCCTGCACAACACCCGGATCGAGGCGGTGAACATCGCCGACGCAATAGGCCAACTGAAAATCGTCGACCCTCACGGGCAAATCGTGAACACCGCCCGCGCAATCGGGATTTGCTTTGGAGACTGACTGTCAGCTACTTGAGATATGGGTTCCAGGATTTTGAGCTGTGCTCTGCGCTATATTGGCTCGTGGTCCTTTTGAAACGTGGTTGGCGCTTCCCGTGGCTGCTACTCTCGCTAACGCTGCCGCTCCTGCTCTCCGGTTGTGGTCGGGGAAAAGGCCGGGTGCAGGAGATCGCTTACGTCTCGGTACCGCAAGCGATTCTGCGCGACCACGTCTCGGCGGTCTTCAGCAAGACTGGCGTAGTGAAGAACGGCGACCGTGTCCAGGTCCTTGAGCACGAACGCCGCTTCGCACGAGTGCGCACGGCGAACGGCACGGAAGGCTGGATAGAACAGCGGTCTCTGGTTCCGCAGTCGGTTTACGATGGATTTCAGAAGCTTGCCCAGCAGGAACAGAACACTCCGGTCCAAGCCACTGGCACGACCCGCAACGACACCAACATTCATCTCGACCCCGGCCGCGAGACCGAACATCTCTATCAACTGAATCAGGGATCCAAAGTTTCTATCCTGAAACGCGCCACTGCCGAGAAAAGTGTGCCCGGCGGGATGGCTAAGCCCACTGGCAGCAAGCACGAATCCTCCAAGCCGGCGGCTTTACTGGAAGACTGGTGGTTGATCCGCGATCCTGATGGGCGCGTCGGATGGGTGCTTGCGCGTATGGTGGACCTGGACGTGCCGCTTGAAATTGCGCAATATGCTGAAGGTCAGCGGACCGTGGCTTTCTTTGTGCTGAACCAAGTAACGGACAAAGACAAGAAAGTTCCCCAGTATCTGGTGGTACTCTCCGAGCCAAAGGATGGCCTACCCTATGACTACGATCAGGTCCGTGTGTTCACTTGGAATGTGAAACGCCATCGCTACGAAACCGCGTATCGCGAGCACAAACTGAATGGAGTCCTGCCGGTGACGGTTTCTCAAGAAGATTTCGGCAAAGAGGGAACGCTGCCGGTATTCGTTCTGCACGTAAAGGATGACGATGGCAATCTGAGCGAGCGGAAGTACAAGATGAACACCCCGATTGTGCGTCGCGTGCTGGCGCCAGGAGAAGTGAAAGAAGCCTCTGCGCCCAGGAAAAAGACGCGGCATCACTAAGAACTACGAATAGAACTCCGCGATACTTTCAACTACGCACTTCTGCTCGGCTTCCGTCAATTCCGGAAACATGGGAAGCGCCAGCACTTCCTGGGACGCGCGTTCTGATTCTGGCAAATCTCCGGCGCTGTAGCCCAAGTAGGCGAAGCACGGTTGCAGGTGCAGCGGGATGGGATAATAAACTTCTGTGCCGATTTTCCTTTCGCCAAGAAACTTTCGCAGTTCATCGCGGCGGTGAACCCGAATCACGTATTGATGAAAGACGTGGAATGCGTGCGGTGAAGTCTGCAGCGTCCGCACCCGTGAATTAGCTTTCTTCGATATCAATCCCGAGTCGGCCAAAAGACGATCGTAAGCTGCCGCGCGTTCCCGGCGTTGCCGATTCCACACTTCGATATGCGGCAGCTTCACGCGGAGAATGGCAGCCTGGATTGCATCCATGCGGCAGTTCCATCCGACTTCTTCGTGATGGTAGCGGCGCGGGCTGCCGTGATTCCGCAGATTTCGCATGCGCTCGGCAAAATTCAAATCTCGGGTGGTTACGAGTCCGGCGTCGCCATAGGCGCTCAGGTTCTTGGTGGGATAAAAACTGAATGCGGCGGCCGCGCCCATTGATCCAGCATTCTGCCCTCGCCATTTCGCTCCGATTGCCTGGGCTGCATCTTCTATGATAAACAGCTGGAATTCGCTCGCAATTTTCTGCAATGCGTCCATGTCGGCGCACTGTCCGTAAAGATGTACGGGCAGCAGCGCTCGCACCTTATACGACCCTCCTGCAAGCAGCTGCGCTTTGACAAGGTCTGGATTCAGATTGAGTGTATCGGGATCAACGTCTACGAGGACCGGCCGAGCCCCGGCGCGCACGATAGCGCTGGCTGAAGCAAAGAAGCTGAACGCAGTAGTGATGACCGCCTCGCCGGCGTTAACGCCAGCGGCCAACAATGCCAGCCAGAGCGCGTCCGTGCCGGAGGCGCAACCCACGGCTGCGCTGGCACCGGTGAAGGCCACGATTTCGCGTTCCAGAGCTTCTACTTCTGCGCCCAATACGAATTGCTGCGATGCGCAGACTCGCTCCACGGCGGCCAGCACTTCATCGCGAATCTGCTGGTATTGTCGATGCAGGTCAAGCAGAGGGATCGGGTCGTGCTTTCGCGCCTGGGATTGTAGCGACTGCCGTTTTACAGTAGAGGACCGAGTCACAGGAAAGACGATTTTAACATCCGGTTGCATACCTCCAAGGCGCTAAGTTAAGAAGTCAACGGTTTTCGTGAATGCGAGGTAACGGCGGAATTGTAGAGTTATTGTCCAGCGCGTCACGCCATTGGCCAAGTATTTGAATGAGTGGCGTCAATTGGATTTGTCCGAAAGTTCCTGATGGCTCGGCAAGGTTCTTTATGGCGCGTTCGAGCACCGATCGCATACCCACTCTGTTTCCAGTGGAATAATGGTGAAAGGCTACGGCGACCTGAATCAATCCTTGAAGAAACTTTTTGTTTTCTGGAGGTGCGGCACGCCACACGTCTTCGAGGGCTTCGTGGGCGTCGAAAAACTCGGCGTCGTTGAACAGGCTAATGCCGTGAAGGTACTTTTCGGAATCCACTCTTCATTTTGGCACAGGACGTGCCATAAGACGTATCAAGCCACGTCTCTACGAAGCTACGAACCCAAGCCAGCACCTACCGGCCGAAAATCACATAGTGGTAGCTGGTAGCCATGAAAAACAGCAGGGGCACCGACAGAAAGAAATTCGTTCGCGACGCCAAGAACGCCTGACGGGCCAGAACAGCAGCATTGGCCGGAGGCGTTCCGGCCAGAGTTCCCCGAATGATCTTTTTCTGATTGGGCCAAATAACGCCCCAGACATTGAACAACATGATAATGCCGAAGCCACCGCCAACGCCGATCGAGAGCACGTGGTTATCGTCCTGACCCACCGGAGTGTAGTTCACAAACAACCAGGCCCCGGCGATTGCGACCACTGCGACAATAACCCCGAGAACGTATCCACTGGGCGCTTGCTTAATCACAGCAAAGAGAATTCCCCAAGCCGCAATCCAGATGAGGAGAAAGAAGCCAATCGTACTCAGGGGGCTGACACCCATGCGTGCCGCGTCGGGTCCAACGTACATTTGTCCCCAATACCAGAAACCCAGGAACACCGTCAGCAGCGCGCTCCAGCGGAACCAATTCAAAGCCGGTAGGGTCAGATACTGAAATACCTTGGGCTTCATGGCAGCGTCCACCTGCTTCATGAAAGGGACGTTGATCAAATTGAAAAAGTAAAGCAATCCGACCCATGTGATACCGGCAATGATGTGAAACCAACGAAGAATAAGTGCGACGGCTTCTGAGCCGGTGTGGGTGGGCATCACGGTTAAAGCTGCTAATGCGATCAGAGGTTGCATGGATATTCCTTTGCCAGCATTGAACTGCGAGGCTTCTGAGCCTCAACCCTAATGAGCGCGCCAAAGTCACTAAAGTTGGCTCGTCAAGTAAATATCAGTTGCGATACTGAAAGAATTCTTGTTCCGGTTATTTGCAGCGCACGAATGGTTGCATTTTGTTATGTCTATGTCAACCAGCGAGTCAAGACGGGCAGATGTAAATCGCAAGCTTGAAAAGTAAGAGACGAGGCCGTATTGTACGGAGTGTCTGGGTGCGCCGGCGGAGCGGATGGGCGCTCGTGCATCCCGGGCTTTCCCCCCTGTTCCTCAGTGCCGTGTTAATTGCGGCCCGAGGAGCTGACCCTATGCAAGTTCACAAAGCTTTCGCGGTCGAGAAAGCTAAGGAGATCGGCATGGAAAACAAGCCGGCGCAGAACATTCAGGATACGTTCCTCAACACCGCCCGCAAAGAACGCTTGAACATCACCATCTATCTCTTGAGCGGCGTCAAGCTGACCGGGCGCATCCGTTCGTTTGACAAGTACTCTGTCGTGCTCGAGACCAACAATCAGGAGCAACTGATCTTCAAACATGCTATTTCGACGGTGGCAATGGGAAGGGTGGCTCATGGCCATGGCGACAAGCCTGCCATGGTTCCACCTCCAACCCCAGCTACAGAGTCAGGTCCATCCAGCGCGTCCGGTACGGACGGATAAGGCAGTTCATCTTTGAGTAGTTCAGAGTCGAGAGTATCAGGCAAGACAAAGAGGGCGCGGCGTGCCACGATTTCGACGGCGGCCGATCGTAGTCCGACGGAACGAGCCTTTCTGGTCGGGATCGATTATCGTGTGCGCCCGCGCGCAGGTTCGGTCGCCAAGACCGCCAAAGGTTCTCTGACCGCTGGCGCACAGGCGGCGCGAGACAGCGCTAGCAGTGTGCCCGGAGCGTCGAAAGCGCCTCGGGTTCCCGAATTCAGCGCGGAAGAATCGCTAGACGAATTGCGCTCCCTGGCCACCAGCGCCGGGGCACAAATTGCCGGCGAGTTCCTGCAACACCGTGACAAGCCCGATCCGGCCACGCTTATCGGGAAGGGCAAACTCGAAGAAATCGCAGGCGCCGCCGCCTCGGTCTCCGCGGATCTGATTTTGTTTGATCACGATCTCACCGCATCCCAGCAGCGCAACATCGAAAAAGTCGTCAACACGCGGGTAATTGATCGTACCCAACTCATCCTCGATATCTTCGCCAAGCACGCCCGCACTCGCGAAGGCCAGTTGCAGGTGGAGTTGGCTCAACTGGAGTACATGCTACCGCGGCTGGGAGGCCGCGGAATTGAAATGTCGCAACTGGGCGGCGGCATTGGCACACGTGGTCCGGGTGAAACCCAACTCGAAACCGACCGGCGGAAAATCTACCGTCGCATTCGTCACGTTAAGGAACAAATTGAAAGCGTCCGCCGCATCCGGACTCAGCAGCGGCAGCGCCGCGAATCGGTTCCGGTTGCGCTGATCGCTTTGGTGGGCTATACCAACGCGGGGAAATCCACGCTGTTCAACGCGCTGACCCAGGCCGCTGTGCTCGAATCGCCGAAAATGTTCGCGACTTTGGATCCGACGATTCGGGGAATCACGCTGCCTTCCCGCCGCGAAGTACTACTTTCTGACACCGTAGGATTTATTCGGAATCTGCCGCACACGCTGGTTTCCGCTTTTCGAGCGACGCTGGAAGAAGTGCAGCGAGCAGAACTCATTTTGCAAGTTTCCGACGCCAGCAGTCCGCTCTCTGCCGAACAGGACGCGCAGGTAGAAAAGGTGCTGAAGGAACTGGAAGCGGAAGGAAAACCGCGCCTGCGAGTGATGAATAAGATCGACCTGCTCCCTCCCCGGCAGCGTGATAGCTTGCGCGACGCGGCCAGCGCGGTTCACGTATCAGCCGCGAAAGGCATTGGGATGAGCACTCTTCTGGATCGGATCGATCAGTTGCTCCAGCGAGACGCCCTCAGTCGCGTTCATTTGCGGGTACCTCAGAAGGAAGGGAAGGCGCTGGCAATGCTCGAGGCGCGAGCGCGGATTTACTCGCGCAAATACAAGGACGGTTTGGTGGAGTTAGAAATTGAAGCGCCAGAGTCTGTGGTCAGAGGGATAAAGGAGTTCGTCGTGGTGTAGAAACCGCTGGGCTAACCGTCGTTAGACATTTAAATGGGCCGGCAACCAAGAAGCGGTGACAGTCCTTGGCTATCGGCCCACTCGATCCTGAATCGGATCGGAGGTGATGCTTCTATGCTAGACCCGCTATCCCAGAAGTCAAGTCTTGTTTGCTGATTCCGCGAAAAAGGCTTGACAATCACACAAAACTACGCTCTTCCGTCGATGCCCGTCTCTTTTTGGAACAGCGCCTGCGTTGACACTAAGCCTAGCAGGATGTTAGGTTTGATGGTTTCTTAAAGCCCTCTATTGCTGAGATTTTAGCAAGCACAAGATTTTTATCAAACTCAAGACATGGACGAGACGCTAAGACAAGTAGGGGAATTACTGCTCGGATCCATACCGACCATTGTGTTCATGGTTCTGCTGTATGGCATCTACACCGCGCTTGTCCATAAGCCACTGGTGCGGGTTCTTGCCAAGCGGCATGAGAAAACCGAAGGGGCGATCGAGAAGGCACGCGCCGATATTGCCGCTGCCGAAGCGCGAACCTCTGAATACGAGCAGCGTTTGCGCGAAGCTCGGGTAATGGTTTTCAAGCACCAGGAAGCCCTTCGCCAGCAGGCATTGCAGGCTCGAGCGGCGGCGTTGGCTGAGGCGCGCAGTCGCGCTCAGGCCCAGGTCGAACAAGCGCGGGCGGCTATCGAGAAAGACAAAACTGCTGCGCAGGCGGGTCTGGAGGCCGAAACCGGGAAATTGGCCGCAGAAATCATCCGAATCGTTTTGCAGCCAGGAACGACGCCGGCACAGGCGGGTCGTGGGCGATGAGACCAGCGAAGATGCAGCAAAATCGAAGGATGGCCGGGGACAAGCCGAGGTTGTTCTTGTCGTTTGCTCTTGCAATATTCCTGCTACTGACTTGGTTCGCGCCTGCGGCAACCGCCGCAACAAGTTACCTATCTTTCTCGGCAGTCTCTTATCAGCAAACAAACAAACCGTCCCGACCGCGTTCGTTAAGCCAGCAACTCACCCAAGAAACGCGCGAAGCCGCTGGCGAGGACGATCAATCACAGTTCAAGCAATCTCCATCGGTTGTGTGGGTGGCGAAAGTTACCGGCATGAGTTTGGCGCGCGCGTACTTGCTCTGCGTGTTATTGAACTTTGCGATAATTGCCGCCGCGATCTTCTGGCTTTCGAAGAAGAATCTCCCAGGACTGTTTCGTAATCGCACGGCTTCCATTCAGAAGGCGATGGAAGAGGCGCGAAAAACCAGTGAAGATGCCAAACGGCGCCTGGCGGATATCGAAGCGCGACTTTCCAAACTCGATGTGGAGATTGGTACAATGCGCGCCGCGGCGGAGAGGGAAGCCGCCGCCGAAGAACAGAGGATTAAAGCCGCCGCTGAGGAAGACGCGCGCAAAATCGTGGAGACTGCGGAACAGGAAATCGCAGCGGCAGTCAAGTCGGCGCGTCGCGAACTGACGGTGTACGCGGCCAACCTCGCGGTAACGCTGGCGAAGAGGCAGATCCATGTCGATGCCGATACCGATCAAGCATTGTTGCGCAGCTTCACCCAACAATTGACTGACAACGGCGGCGACACGCGGAAAGGTGGAGAGTAGAAGATGGCTTCGGTGACCAACACCTACGCCCGCGCCTTCGCCGACGCTGTTTTCGACAAGGGGCTTGATGCCGATAAGGCCTTGCAAGAGGCGCAAGCCGTGGCCGAATTGGTGGCCGGAAACAGCGAGCTGCGAGCAGTCTGGGAGGCTCCGTCAATTACGGCGGAGCAGAAGCGCGCCGTACTGGATGCGATCGTTGCGCGCCGGGGAATTTCACGCACGGTACGGAATTTCGTCGCCGTGCTGATTGATCATCGACGCATAGATTTCCTGGGCCCGATCGTGAAACAGTTTGAATTGGAGCTGAATCAGCGCCTGGGATTCACCGAGGCAGAAATCACCAGCGCTCGTGAACTTGATCAAGCGGACCGGAGACTGATCGAGGGCCGGATGGAGAAGTTGACTGGGAAAAAAGTGCGCGCACGTTACGCGCTTGATGAATCCATACTCGGTGGCGCCGTCGTGAAGATAGGCAGCACGATTTATGACGGTTCGGTAAGTGGGCAGTTGGAGAGGATAAGACAAGCACTCAGCAATTAGCATTCAGCACTCAGCCCAGCCGCGGTTTGGCGTTTTCAACGTGAAGGTGGAGGGACTGAGTGCTAAGCGCTAAATCGCTGAGTCGCAAACTAGAAACTTGAAACAAACTTTATGGCTCAAATCAAAGCAGACGAGATCACACAACTCATCCGGCAACAAATCGAGAACTACGAATCCAAGATTGCCGTGGACGAAGTTGGCACGGTCATTAGCTTGGGCGACGGCATTGCCCGCGTCTATGGCCTCGACAAGGTCATGGCCGGAGAACTGCTTGCTTTTCCTCACGACGTAGCTGGGATCGCCATGAACCTGGAAGAAGACCAGGTCGGCGTCGTCCTTCTCGGTGAATATACCGAGATCAAGGAAGGCGACGAGGTTAAGCGCACGGGACGTATCATGAGCGTGCCCGTGGGCGATGCCTTGATCGGCCGCGTCGTGAATTCCCTCGGCCAACCCATCGACGACAAAGGCCCCATCGCCACCGACAAGTTCATCGCCCTGGAACGCCTGGCGCCGGGAGTCATCGACCGGCAGCCTGTCCGCGAGCCCATGGCTACCGGTTTGAAGGCCATCGACAGCATGATTCCGATTGGCCGAGGCCAGCGCGAATTGATCATCGGCGACCGTCAAACCGGCAAGACCGCCGTGGCGCTCGATACCATCATCAACAATAAGGGCAACAATCTGGTTTGCATTTACAACGCCGTTGGACAGAAGCGGTCTTCGATCGCGCAGGTGGTAAAAATTCTCACCGACTATGGCGCGATGGATTACACCATCGTTGTAGCGGCATCGGCTTCAGAACCCGCGCCCATGCAGTACATTTCGCCTTATGCGGCCTGCGCGATGGGCGAATATTTCCGTGATAACGGAAAGCACGCACTGGTTATTTACGACGACCTCTCCAAGCACGCGGCGTCGTATCGCGAAATCTCGCTGCTGTTGCGGCGTCCGCCCGGCCGCGAGGCTTACCCCGGAGATGTCTTTTATCTGCATTCTCGCCTGCTCGAGCGTGCCTCGAAGATGAGCGACAAGAAAGGCGGAGGCTCGCTGACCGCATTGCCAATTATTGAAACCCAGGCAGGCGACGTTTCGGCATACATCCCGACCAATGTGATTTCAATTACGGATGGCCAGATCTTCCTGGAGACCGATCTGTTCAACAGCGGCGTGCGCCCGGCCGTTAACGTGGGCATCTCGGTAAGCCGCGTGGGTGGCAGCGCCCAGATCAAGGCTATGCGGCAGGTGGCTGGAAGCATGAAACTCGATCTCGCACAGTATCGCGAACTCGCCGCCTTCGCGCAGTTTGGCAGTGACCTCGACAAAGCTACGCAGAACCAACTCAATCGTGGACAGCGTCTAGTCGAGATCCTTAAACAAAAACAGTTCTCGCCACTGCCGTTTTCCAAGCAGATCCTGATCATCTATGCCGGCACGAACGGCTTTCTCGACGACCTACCAGTGGACCAGGTACGAGACTTCGAAGCCGAACTCTATAAGTATGTGGACACGACCAACCCCGGCATTCTACGCACCATCATGGAGAAAAAGATTCTCGACGATAACTTAAAGGCCGAGCTGAACAAAACTATCAAAGAGTGCAAAGAAACATTCGTGACAGAGAAGCAAGCAGTGGCAAAATAATTCTGTAGAGACGTAGCTTGCTACGTCTCTCGCGCAGACCAAGACGCAGCAAGCTGCGTCTCTACAGAAAACACAGAGATGGCCAACATACTCGACATTCGGCGCCGTATCCGCAGCGTGACCAACACGCGGCAGATCACTAAGGCCATGAAAATGGTTTCGGCCGCAAAGCTGCGTCGTGCTCAGGACCGAGCCCTCTCAGCGCGTCCCTATGCGCAGATGCTGACCAACGTGTTGAAGTCGCTGGTGTCGCGAGCCGAAATCTATGATCCGGATACCGGCGAGCCAAAGCATGCCCTGTTGGCGCAGCGCCCGGAAAACAACATTCTGCTAATTGTCGTCACCGGCGACAAAGGTCTCGCTGGCGCGTTCAACACGAATATTCTAAAAGCGGCGTCGCGTTTCCTCGAATCAAAGGCCGGAAAGAACGTAGAAATCGAGGCCATCGGGCGAAAAGGCCGCGACTTTCTGCGGCGGCGATATGCGGTAGCTTCTCCGAGGACGGGCGATTCTCAGGAATCGCCGCGGATCACGCTTGTAGGCGAGCACGTAGGGGTGCTTGGCAAAGTTGATTATGCGATGGTTTCTGAGATGGCGGGACGCGCTGTCGATCGCTATTCCAAGGAAGAAATTGATGCGGTATACGTGGTGTTCAACGAATTTAAATCAGTGATTTCCCAGCGGCTGATCGTGGAACGCGTCCTGCCGATTGAGCGGGTCGGTGAAGTCAGCGTAGCCCAGGCCGAGGAAATGACCCTGAAAGAAAAAGAGCGGGCTCTTGAGGCGGCGAAAGAAGCGGGCGTCGGCATTCGACGGCCCGATACGCGAGAAATCGACGCAGCCGCGGCAAAGTTTGCCACGGCTCCAGTGGATTATATTTACGAGCAACCTCCCGAAGAGTTATTTCGGTCGTTGTTGCCAAAGTACGTAGTCATTCAAATATTTCGTGCGTTGCTGGAATCGGTGGCGGCCGAACACGCAGCCCGCATGACGGCGATGGACGCGGCCACAAGCAACGCAACCGACATGATCGATTCGCTGACATTGGCCATGAACCGCGCCCGTCAAGCGAAAATTACGAAAGAGATTATCGAAATCGTAAGCGGAGCCGCCGCAGCAGGATAGTTGTAGAAACGAGCAAGCTACGTTTCTACGGAAGAAAGAAACGAAACTTATGCCAGAGAACATTGGACATGTGATTCAAGTCGCCGGTCCCGCCGTCGACGTGCAATTTGCCGAAGCCACCATCCCGCCGATTTATGAAGCCCTTCGCATTGTGAGCGATGGCTTTACTGTTCCTTCCCCGATCAACGTAGTTGTCGAGGTGCAGCAGCACCTCGGCGAAGGCCGCGTCCGCTGCGTTGCTATGGAAGCGACCGAAGGCATGGTGCGCGGTATGAAGGCCATCGACCAGGGCGGACCGATTTCCGTGCCCGTGGGGCGCGGCACGCTCGGGCGCGTCATGAACGTGATTGGCGAACCAGTCGACCAACTCGGGCCCATTCCACACACTCTGACCATGCCGATCCATCGTCCCGCGCCGCTGTTCGACGAACAAGCGACGACGGCCGAAATGTTCGAAACCGGCGTGAAGGTCATCGATCTCATCCAGCCGTTTCTGAAAGGCGGCAAGATCGGTTTATTCGGCGGCGCGGGCGTGGGCAAGACGGTTGTCATCATGGAGCTCATCAACAACGTCGCCAAGCAGCACGGCGGATTCTCCGTGTTTGGAGGAGTCGGTGAGCGCACCCGCGAAGGCAACGATCTGTGGCTCGAAATGACCGAGTCTGGCGTTATCAAGCCCGGCGATCCTGATCATTCCAAAGCCGCGCTCATCTATGGCCAGATGACTGAGCCACCTGGAGCGCGTTTGCGGGTAGCTCTGACGGCGCTCACGGTCGCCGAATATTTCCGCGACGTCGAAGGCGCCGACACGTTGTTATTTATCGACAACATCTTCCGCTTTACCCAGGCGGGCTCCGAAGTTTCGGCTTTGCTCGGCCGTATGCCAAGCGCAGTGGGCTACCAGCCTAATCTCGCAACCGAGATGGGCGAACTGCAGGAGAGAATTACTTCGACGAAGAAAGGATCGGTGACATCGGTGCAGGCGATTTATGTTCCAGCCGACGACTTGACTGATCCTGCACCAGCGACGACGTTTGCCCACCTGGACGCGACCACGGTTCTCTCTCGCGCGTTGACCGAGATAGGAATTTATCCGGCAGTCGATCCGCTGGCTTCGACCTCGCGCATTCTTGATCCTCGCATCGTGGGCCAGGAGCATTACGACGTAGCACAGGCGGTGAAGAAGACGCTGCAAAGCTACAAAGACCTGCAGGACATCATCGCAATTCTTGGCATCGACGAACTGAGTGAAGATCAGAAAGTAACAGTGGCGCGGGCCCGCAAGATTCAACGATTCTTGTCGCAGCCATTCCACGTAGCCGAACAGTTTACCGGCGCACCCGGCCGCTACGTGAAGGTGGCAGACACGGTGAAAGGCTTCAAAGAAATCAACGAAGGCAAGTACGACGATATTCCAGAGCAAGCGTTTTACATGAAAGGCCAGATCAACGAAGTGCTGGAAGCGGCAGAGAAATTGAAAGCAGCAGCATAAGACGTCTATAGAAACGTTGCTTGCAACGTTTCTACAAAGAAATGCAACAATTGGCCGACACTTTCCAACTCGAAATCGTCACTCCGGAGAAGATGGTCGTCCGCGATGTGGCCGAGGAGATGCAGATTCCCGGCAAGGACGGGTATCTGGGCATCCTGCCGGGACACGCCCCGCTCATTACCGAACTGGCGGTCGGGGAGATCACCTATCGCAAGGGCAACTACACCAATCACCTGTCAGTGGCTTGGGGATTCGCTGAGGTTCTGCCGGATAAGGTCACCATTCTCGCTGAAACCGCAGAGCGCGCCGAAGAGATTGACGCAAAACGCGCCCAGGAAGCGAAACAGCGCGCGGAATCGCAACTCGCCACCAGCAAGACTGAGGAAGAGTTCGAGCGGACATCAGCGGATTTGAAGCGCGCCGATACCCGTCTGGAAGTGGCCGCCAAGAAAAAGTAAAGGCTTTAGCTCGGCGCAGCCGACCCGGCTCGGAACCTTCTAAATACCATTTCGCAAACTCTGCTGTTCGATCACGAATTCCGATAGTTCCCATAAATAATTTCAATTTCCGCGAAGTTATTTCCCCCGGTACAGTGTGTTTAATTCTCGGCTGCGGGGGAATTCAGATGGTTCCTGCGAAAACTTATCTTCTCTGGCTCGGTTTGTTGTTATTGGTTCTGGCAATCGGCACGCCCTTGGTTCTTGCTCAAGCCGGGACATCGGTAAGCGCTTCCGAAACTGCACAACTGGCAAAACTGGAGCAGCAAGTTGCCGACGCCAAGGGCTCCGCCGACAACGCATGGATGCTGACCAGTTCCGCCCTCGTCCTTCTGATGACAGGCCCAGGCTTGGCGCTTTTCTATGGCGGTCTGGTACGAAAAAAGAACGTGCTGAGCACCATGATGCAGAGCTTCGCGATGATGGCCATCATTACGGTGCTATGGGCGCTAGTTGGCTACAGCCTGTCGTTTGGCAGTGGCGGCAGTTTCATAGGCCATTTGCACAATGTGTTTCTGCGTGGCGTCGGGGCGCAGCCGGACGCGGATTACGCTGCCACCATTCCGCAGCAGACTTTCATGATTTACCAGTTGATGTTTGCCATTATCACTCCTGCGCTGATAACGGGCGCTTTCGCCGAACGAATGAAGTTCAGTTCGATGGCGTTGTTCATGGTTCTATGGTCGGTGCTCGTGTATGACCCGATGGCGCACATGGTTTGGGGCAAAGGCGGCCTTCTGAATGCCGCGCTCGGCGGGCGTTTCCCCACGCTCGACTTCGCTGGCGGTACCGTGGTGCACATCACATCCGGAGTCTCGGCATTGGTCTGCGCGCTGTATTTAGGCCGCCGGGTTGGCTATCCGAAAGAGCCGATGCCGCCGCATAGCGTTGTGCTCAGTTTCATCGGAGCATGTTTGTTGTGGGTAGGGTGGTTCGGCTTCAACGCAGGCAGCGCGCTGGCCTCAAGCAGCCTGGCGACGAGCGCCTTTGTGGCTACCCACTTCGCGGCTGCCGCGGCGGTGCTCGGGTGGAGCGGTGCGGAGTGGTTGCGCAATGGAAAGCCAAGCGCCTTGGGTGCGATTTCAGGAGCTGTCGCCGGGCTGGTGGCAATTACTCCCGCCGCCGGATTTGTCGGCCCCATGCCGGCTCTGGCGATTGGACTAATTGCCGGCGTCGTCTGCTTCCACATGGTGGCAACCGTCAAGCTGCGGTTCGGCTACGATGACTCATTGGACGCTTTCGGCGTGCACGGCGCCGGGGGGACGCTTGGGGCGGTGCTGACCGGAGTCTTTGCATCAAGCGCGATTAACCCAATCTTCAAGAATGCACAAGGGACCGCGCTGCCTTCGGGACTGCTCGAAGGCAATGCCCACCAGATGGCCAACCAGTTGGTTGGGGTTGGAGTGTCCTGGGCGCTAGCGATTGTGGGCACTTTGATTGCTCTTAAGATCGTGGACGCAACCATCGGGCTCAGGGTCGAGGAAGAAGAGGAAATCCAGGGACTCGATCTTTCCCAGCACGGCGAGGAAGGCTACCAGTGGGACGTTCCCGCCTACGATGCCACTGGCGACTAGACCTACTGTCATCCCGAGGACGCGGAGTCATAGGCAAAAGCCGAGGGCTCGCGACGACGCACCTTACACATAAATCGTTGTAGTCCCCAAGAAAACCGTACCCCGTCGACCTATCAAGACCGGAACCTAATAAACGCCGGCGCCGACATCGTTCCGATCAGCACGGGAGGAAAGTGTGGCACGACGCCGGTTCCCCTACACCCCCGACCGTTGGCGGACTGCGCCGATCCCAACCACAACCATAACAACGGCTGGTCACCCTCGTATGACAAAGGCAACATGGATGGAGCCTGCACTACCGTTATGAGCTATGGCCATCAATGCCCTCCGGCTAATCCATCCTATCTGTGCCCGCCAAACAGTAAAAATGCGACCGATTGTACGGAGTGGGATACCGCTTTCGCAGCATGGCAAACTACCTCATCGCGAACCACGACCGGGAAGACGGTCCAATCCGCTCGCGGACCGGAACTCTATCACGATTTCGATGCAAATCCGCGGCTCAGAGTTCAGCGCAAGAACCGGATGGCAAGTGCCTTCTCGTTTTGCCTACACTAAGCGCGATGGGGGAGGAATTGACGCAAAGAATTGCGAGCGAGGGAATGGAATAGGAACGTGAACACTGCCATTTCAGATCGGCTGGCAAGCTTGGATTGGCCCGCTATTCGGGAATCGATGAGTCAGTATGGCTACTCCCTTACTCCCCCGCTCCTCTCACCGTCCGAATGCACAGACCTGGTGAACCTGTATCCCTCCGAGGAGCCATTCCGCAGTCACATCATTATGTCCCGCTACCGCTTTGGCCGCGGCGATTACAAATACTTTAACTACCCTCTGCCTGCCACCGTCCAGCAGTTGCGGGAGCACAGCTATCCCTATCTCGTCCCACTCGCCAACGAGTGGAATCAGGCTCTCGGTGTGGCGGAAGTTTTTCCCCAACGCCATACCAGCTTTCTCGAAACCTGCGCCAAGCATGCACAGACGCGGGCAACGCCTTTGCTGCTGCATTATGAAAGTGGCGATTTCAATTGTCTCCACCAGGATGTATATGGAGCGGTCGCATTTCCTCTGCAGATGACTTGTTTTCTTAGCCAGCCCGGCGCCGACTACGAAGGCGGTGAATTCGTGATCGTGGAACAGCAACCTCGGGCGCAATCGAAAGCTGAAGTCATCACCGCCGGGCAAGGGCAGGTCCTCATTTTTGCTACGCGCTATCGTCCCGTAAAAGGCAACCGCGGATTTTACCGGACCAGCTTACGCCATGGCGTAAGCCGGCTAAAACGCGGTGTTCGCTTCACTCTGGGTGTGATTTATCACGACAGTCAGTAGCCACCGGTCCACACTCTTGGCACTCCCGTGCCACTACAGGGCACGGGTGGGCCATTACGGAAGGAGGTCGCTTGGAGATAAATTCATCAGCGGACGGCAAAAGCAGCGGTGACAAGGAGTTGTCCGAGCTTTGTCTTTTGCTTCGCCGTCCTACCAAGTTTTTTATGAGTCCAAAAGTTGTCCGCTGTCCCTATTGCGTACTCGGCGTTCAGTTCAGGCCAATGGAGCCACGTCTGGATGGACGGTTCGTCTGCGAAAACTGTGGCCACGTGTCTTTCCCTGACCGTACAAGTTTCACATGTTCTTGTTATAGATGCGCAGAGTTGCATTCCTCGCGAATCTGCAGGGATGTAAGTTCCGTCCTCAAAATCAAACCGGTCACGAGTCAACAGCGGACCTCACCAGCAAAGCCCTGACGGTTCGGACTTTATCCATTTGCTTTTGCGACCAGCAAAATCGCGAAGCAATAAAACACGAACATAAGTGCAAGATAAAACTTGGCGCTGCTTCCTGCGCCTTCGAATTCCTTCCATGCCAGCACACCCCACAGCGCAGCGACCATTGGCGCAGATTGGCCTATAGCATAAGAAATCGCTACGCCGGTGAAGTTCGCGGCCACCAGGTTAAAGACCATCCCGGTGCCCCAGATCACGCCGCCGAGCACCCCGAGCAGATGTCCAGCAGCCGGTCCTCGAAAGAATTCTTTGAAATTCACCGGCTCTCCCACCAGCGGCCGTTTCATGAAATAAATGTTCCAGACAAAGCAGGAAAGCAGTGCACCGAGAGTTAGAAACACGGCAATGCTATACGGCCCAAGAGTATTGCCTTGAGTCATGGCATGAGCCACGAATGGCGCCCAGAGTCCCATCAAAACGCCCGAGACGATGCAGACGATGATGCTTTTCTTTGACGTAGAACGACCAGCGCTAGCCAGGCTCCCGTACGCTTTGCCATCCATGATCACAGCAATGACTGCGCAGACGACTCCGGCAGCAAGTAACGCACCGTTCCCTTTGGGTTGCAGGATGTAGCTCAGGACAACGCCGACTACGAGAGCAATGCCAATGGCAACCGGGAACGCTATCGCCAAACCCGCCATGTCAATCGCCGCCACCAGCAAGAGGTTGGCCAGATTGAATATCGCGCCTCCGACCATCGCCGAAACGATATTTGAAGCATCCGCGGAACGAACATTGTTGAGGAAACTGTTGGTGTCATTCGAGGTGCTTCCCATGGTGAGGGCGAGAATCAGGGAAATGAGAAAGATGCCGACGGCATAATCCCAATAAAAAAGCTCGAAGCGATAGTTCTTGACGCCCTTATAAGTGTTGGCCCACGAACCCCAGCAGATGGCGCTCGTGATCATCATCACCAGCGCAATGCCCAGACTGTGCGGAGTAAACATTATTTCTCGTTTCGTATCAGGGTATGCCTTCCAGCATGCCGCAAGTCGCCGGAGTAAGTCCGGCTTTTGCCGCCGGGTTGGACAGTTACTCCACTAAACGCACACAAACTGGCAGCCCAAACTTACTTGCCGCGAATTCTCGAAACAAAAAGTTGCAGAAAGCGATCGGCGTCCACATCCACGCAGACTTTCGCATTGGGAGTGACTTTGTCGACGCCCTCGATGATATAGCGATCCCCGTGAAGAATATTGCGCTCCACTTCTCCGTGACGATTGCCTACCGTTTCCCCGCGCGTGAACTCTCCGCGGGTCTCAACCTCGACGTGCATCTCCTGCACTTTGACCAAAGTGGAATCGATTGCCACTGCGACTGCGGATGGATCGTACATGGGCGATCCAGAAGAACCAAACGTCGCCGAAAGGCTGATGAGAAATTTCAGAATCGAAACAATGAAATCATTAATCGGCCCATGAGTCTGGCCGAGTTCATCAAGGTATTTGTGAGTAAAGAGGGCCTTATCCCCAATTTCAAGACCGACCATGGTCAACGGCCATCCCGCCTGGAAAACAATTTGCGCAGCTTCGGGATCGTTATAAATGTTAGCTTCCGCTGCGGCAGTCACGTTGCCGCCGCTGATCGAGCCGCCCATCAGAATGACTTCTTTCACCAGGGGAACAATAGATGGATCTTTCTCCACTGCGAGTGCGATATTCGTAAGCGGGCCGACGGGGACCAGAGTGATCTCATGCGGCGAGGCGTGTATCAGTTGAATAATGAGGTCGGGGCCGAAGCGAGGATCGACCTTGCATTTGCTCGCGGGCAATTCAATGTTGGCTAATCCATTCTTCCCATGCCAGAACTCCGCCGTAATCAGTTTCTGAAACAGAGGATGTTGCGCCCCCGCAGCCACCGGAATGTCGCAGCGATTTGCCAGCGAGACCATGCGCAGGGCGTTGTCCAAGCCCATTGCTGCCGTGACATTTCCAGGGACGACGGTGATAGCGCGCACATCCAACTCCGGCGAGTTGAGCGCCAGCATCAGCGCCAGCGCGTCGTCCGTACCCGGATCGGTGTCGATGATAATTTTCTTAGCAGCTGAGGCCGGTATCGCCACTAGAAAGATTGCAAGAATCGCGCTAAGAAATGGAGTAGGTCGTCGAAGACTCGCAACTCTGACCAATTGAAGATTTTCCATTGGTTCGCGAAAAAGACTAGCGAAGCCTAGCGTTGAGACTTATCAGTGTCAAGGCCAAAAGTTCAAATGCAGGCGCGGACGGCCCACGCCCGCGCGGCGTCAGACTGAATTTATAGTCGACCAGAGTCTTGTGATGCCGAGCCTGAAACAGCGAAGAAAAATCGCCCAGCCTGGATTTCTTTTCCCTTGTTCTGCCGTACAATTAGCTCGCAAACGTCAGTCAGCGCGAATCGCGGCGCTCGCGGAGAACATCCAAATGTCAGTGCAGCACAACGAGCGTTCCGGAATCGCGAACAACACGGACAGCGCCTCCGGCGGGGATGTCCCACGAACTCCCCCCCTGGCAACTTTGAATGGGCGCCCTCTTCTGTCCAATCGAGGCATCCCCATCAATCTGGATTGGGTGAAGCAAGTTCGAGTAAATACCAGCGCTGTGGAACGCAGGGCGCAAACTCATGTTACGCGGCGTACCGTGAAAAAAGATTGGCAAGCGGCATGGCTGGTACGCGCAATTACCTGCATGGATCTCACAACTCTTTCAGGAGACGACACGGACGAGCGAGTCCGCCGCTTGTGCGCCAAGGGCAGACAACCGATTCAGCGCGAACTGGCAAAGCGTCTCGAGATCGAAGATCTCAACATTCAGGTTGCGGCGATTTGCGTGTATCACCGGTTCGTCGAAACGGCACGAAGGGCACTCGAAGGCAGCAATGTACGAGTGGCCGCCGTCTCCACTGGATTCCCCGCGGGACTCTCTCCGCTGTCCGAGCGCATCGCCGAAATTCATCGATCGGTCGAGGCCGGGGCACAAGAGATTGACGTTGTTATCACTCGTGCTCACGTTTTCGGAGGCAGGTGGCAAGAACTTTACGATGAAATCGCCGCCTTCAAACATGCATGCGGCGCCGCTCACATGAAAGTCATCCTGGGGACCGGCGACCTTCTCACTCTTCGCAATGTCGCGCGCGCCAGTTTCGTCGCAATTATGGCCGGTGCGGACTTTATCAAGACTTCGACAGGGAAAGAACCGACCAACGCCACGCTGCCGGTGGGTTTCGTCATGACCCGCTCCATCCGCGAGTACGCGCAGGAAACTGGCATGGCGGTTGGCTTCAAGGCCGCGGGCGGCATTCGTACAGCGAAACAGTCGATGGAATGGCTGGCCTTGATGAAGGAAGAGCTTGGCCTTCCTTGGATGAAGGCGGAACTTTTCCGCTTTGGCGCCAGCGGGCTGTTAAATGATATTGAGCGGCAACTGGAGCATCACGCCACGGGGCGCTATTCGGCGGACTATCGCCATCCCATTGCTTAGTTTTTATGATCTTGCGCGGCAGCACAAAGACGTACCCGTGATCGCAGCGAGTTGTGGAAAGAAAAAGTGAGCATCGCTGAAAAATTCGTTGCTATGGAGTACGGCCCGGCGCCGGAAGACGCGAAAGAGGCGCTGACCTGGCTCGACCACCATGGTCGTCGCTTCGGCCACTTCATTAATGGAACGTGGATCGAGTCCGCTTCTGGACAATACTTTGATACGGCGGATCCTTCTACCGGCGAAAAGCTTGCCAGCGTGGCGCAAGGATCTGCCGCTGATATCGATGCCGCCGTCAAAGCAGCCCGGGCGGCGTTTCCCAAGTGGCAGTCTATTACGCCGCACACGCGGGCTCGTTACCTCTATGCCATCGCCAGGCAGGTGCAAAAGCACTCTCGTCGCCTGGCCGTGCTCGAAACCATGGACAACGGAAAACCGATTCGCGAGAGCCGCGACCTTGATATACCGCTGGTCGCAAGGCATTTCTATCATCATGCAGGTTGGGCCCAACTCCTGCTGCAGGAGTTTCCGGATTACACGGCTTGCGGAGTCGTCGGACAAATCATTCCCTGGAATTTCCCGCTGCTCATGCTGGCTTGGAAGATCGCTCCCGCTTTGGCAACGGGAAACACAGTCGTGCTGAAACCCGCAGAGTTCACTCCGTTGACTGCGCTTGCATTTGCTGAAATCTGCCAAGAGATTGGGCTTCCTGCAGGCGTGGTGAACATTGTGACCGGCGATGGTTCCACAGGCGAGGCGTTGGTCAAACATCCCGACGTGGACAAAATTGCTTTCACCGGGTCGACGGAGGTGGGACGCGCGATCCGCAGCGCGACCGCGAAGAGCCACAAACGGCTTTCACTTGAGCTAGGCGGCAAGTCTCCATTCGTCGTTTTTGAAGATGCCGATCTGGACAGCGCCGTCGAAGGTCTGGTGGACGGAATCTGGCTCAATCAAGGACAGGTCTGTTGCGCCGGATCGCGCCTGCTCATGCAGGAAAGTATTGCTGAGCCGCTGATTGCGAAAATCCGCGACCGCATGAGCACGCTTCGTGTAGGACCACCGCTCGACAAAGCCATCGACGTCGGCGCAATCGTGGCCCGCGTGCAGCTTGATCGTATTCAGCGACTGGTCGATCAGGGCGTAGCCGACGGCGCAACCTGCTGGCAACCTCCAATGGCAATGCCGTCGCGCGGTCTATACTTTCCCCCCACATTACTCAGCAACGTTCATCCCGCTTCAATCGTCGCGCAGGAGGAGATCTTCGGCCCCGTGCTGGCGGCCATGACGTTCCGTACTCCCGCGGAAGCAGTTGAACTTGCCAATAACACTGCATACGGTCTCGCGGCCTGCGTGTGGAGCGAGAGCATCAATGTTGCGCTTCACGTTTCGTCGCAGCTCAAGGCGGGTGTCGTGTGGGTGAATTCCACGAACTTGTTTGACGCTTCCGTCGGCTTCGGTGGCTACCGTGAAAGCGGATACGGCCGCGAGGGCGGCAAGGAAGGCCTGCTCGAATATCTGGAACTGAAATGGTTCAAGAACGCGCCTGCCTTGCCTGCGGCGAAATCAGTTCCGCAGGAACCTCTAAACGACGAGCAAGAGAGCACCACGTCGGGCAATGAAATTGATCGCACTGTGAAGCTTTACATCGGAGGCAAGCAGGCAAGGCCGGATTCCGGCTACAGCATGGAGGTACGGAACAAGAAGGGCGAACTGCTCGGCGAAGTAGGGTTGGGCAACCGCAAGGACATTCGCAATGCCGTCGAAGCCGCCCGGAAAGCTGCTGGCTGGGCGAAGAGCACCGCACACAATCGCGCCCAGGTTCTTTACTATGCGGCTGAGAACCTGTCCCAACGCCGCGACGAGATTGCTCGCCGGCTTGCTGCTGCGGTTGGAGAAGCGCAAGCGACGGCTGAAGTGAACGCAAGCATTGAACGCATCTTCTCTTACGCTGCGTGGGCAGACAAGTTCGATGGTGCGGTACACAATCCGCCGTTCCGCAGCATCGCTATCGCGATGAATGAGCCGATCGGAACCGTAGGCATCATCTGCCCGCGGGAGACGCCCCTGCTTGGCTTCTTGTCTGTGGTCTTGCCCGCGATTGCCATGGGCAATACGGCGATTGTCGTCCCTTCGGAAACCTATCCACTCATCACTGGAGACTTGTATCAGGTCTTTGACACCAGCGATCTGCCAGGCGGTGTAGTTAACATCGTTACTGGATACGCATCGCAACTTCTTAAGGTTCTTGCCGAGCACGATGATGTGGACGCGATCTGGTGTTTCGGCGATGAAGCCAGCGCAGTCGCGGCGAAATCATTCTCCACTGGAAACTTGAAGCAGGTATTTACCAATGAAGGCCGCGTGATTGACTGGTTCGACGTGAAGCAAGGCGAAGGTCGATGGTTTCTGCAACACGCGACTCAAGTGAAGAACATCTGGGTGCCTTACGGAGAGTGATATCAATCCTCTTTATCACACAGTCATGGAGAACCTTTTTGTCTTCTCTGTGACTCTGTGGTGATAGGTTTGAAATTATGGCGAAACGTCCTCGCATCGCGGTGATTGGCAGCGCAAATATTGACTTGACCACGTTCTCAGATCGCTTTCCCAAGGCTGGAGAAACAATTTTTGGCCAGAAGTTCGATCTTGGCTTCGGAGGCAAGGGGGCGAATCAAGCGGTCGCCTCGCGACTTTGCGGAGCTGAGGTTTTTATGGTGGCGAGGGTAGGCAGCGATCTATTTGGCCCCGCGACGATCGGGAACTTCAAGAAGCTTGGGATCGATGCTACTCATGTGAAGCAAATTGACGGCGTCTCCAGCGGCGTGGCGCCGATATTCGTCGAGCCCAGCGGGCAGAATCGCATCTTGGTGGTGAAAGGCGCGAACGATCTACTGAAGCCTGCGGACGTGGATGCTGCGTCCGATCTGCTCAAGACGGTGGATTGCATCGTGCTGCAGTTTGAAATTCCGCTTGACACCGTTTATTACAGCGTCACTTTCGCGCGCAAGAACGGCATCCGTTGCATAGTCAATCCTGCTCCGGCTCAGCCGGTTGATTTGAATGCGTTAGCGGGACTCGACTATTTCGTTCCCAACGAAAGTGAAGCCGAAACCATCACTGGAATGCCGGTACGAAACGTTGAGGACGCAAAGAAGTGCGCGGAGAAGCTGCTGTCGTCCGGCGTCAAGCGGGTAATACTAACGCTGGGAGCGAACGGCTCATTGCTGGCGGATGGCGAAAACATGGAGCACATTCCCGCATTCAGCGTGAAAAGCCTCGACAGCACCGGCGCGGGCGACGCATTCATCGGCAGTTTTGCGGTGTTCCTCGGGGAAGGGCTGCCCGAGCGCGAAGCCGTCCGCCGCGCTAATCTCTACGCCGGTCTCTCGACCATGAATGTTGGGACACAGAAATCATTCTACGATCGCCCGCTTTTCGATGCGGAGTGGGTGGCGAGGAGCAGCGCCTAGGGTCATGTTGTCCCGCAATCTAGTTTTCTGGGAAGTCGACGCGCAGGCTGATTTCATCCTGCCCGGCGGAAAACTCTATGTCCCGGGCGCCGAGCGATTGCTCCCTAACATTCGAAGGCTTACGGATGCCGCCTGCGAAGGGCGCGTGTTTCTCGTCTCCCATGGTTGTTTCCACACGAAGGACGATCCCGAGTTCCAGACGTTTCCGCCCCATTGCATCAAGGGAACCAAGGGTGCTGAATTTGTTCAGGAAGCGTTGACGGAGCGAGTGGTCACGATTCCGAACGAGTACACGGCAGAGTTGCCCCACGATCTGTCGCAGTACCAGCAGATCCTCCTCGAAAAACAAACGCTCGACATCTTTGAAAGCCGGCACGCTGGGGAACTCGTGGATCGCCTGGGTCCCGACGCCGAATTTGTAGTTTTTGGTGTGGTCACGGAATACTGTGTGCGATTGGCGGCGAAAGGATTACTTGAGCGTGGCCGGCGCGTCTCGGTCGTCGAGGATGCCATCGCAACTCTAAAGGTCGAAGACGGACAACGAACCATCACCGAGCTCAAAGGTCTGGGAGCAAATTTCATCACGACTGATCAAGTTCTCGATTTGGTTCGCCACAAAAAATCTTGACTTTAGTCCCTACCTCCAGTTAGATGGTTCGCATTACAATCGGGGATTTCCAAACTCTAGTGGGAAAGTGCTCGCCCGTTCGCCACTCGACGGGCGCCGCCGAGGGAGACATCAATGCTGACCAAAAAGATGCTGCTGGTCGTGTCCTTTTCCGTTGTATTTCCCATCTGCCCACTTTTGTACGGCCAGGCGACTGGAAGTTTTTCCGGCACCGTTTCAGACAAAACCGGATCGGTGATCTCCGGTGCGACCGTGAGGGCCACCTCACAAAGCACGGGTCTGTCCCGCGAAGCCAGAACAGACGAATCCGGACATTACCTTATCCCATTGCTGCCGGTTGCCAATTTCACGCTTGGAGTAGAGTCGCAGGGGTTCCAGCCGGCACAACAGAAGGACGTGCGCCTGCAGATTGACGAACATCGTGAAGTAAATTTCACCATGGTGCCCGCTTCGGTCACATCCACGGTCGAAGTAAGCGCGACGGAAGTTGCTGTCGAATCGGCGAATGCTACCTTGGGTCAAGTCATTACCTCTGAACAGGTCGCCGAGTTGCCGTTGAACGGCCGCAACTTCGTTCAACTGGCGACCCTGACACCGGGTACAACAGCAGAAACCAACCCAAACAGTTTCTTCAATGGGGCTGCCAGCAGCGAAGCCTCCACGCGCGGATCTTTTTCGCTTTCCGTGGGCGGGTCACGAGCGCAGAGCACAGATTGGATGCTGGATGGCAACGACAATAACCAGCTTGATGAAGGCGGGATTGCGATTTTCTCGTCGATCGATTCCATCCAGGAATTCAAGGTTCTAACCTACAACTACTCGGCGGAGTGGGGAGAGCGCGCGGGTCCAACCGTTCTGGTTACAACCAAGTCAGGATCGAATCAATTTCATGGAACTCTGTTCGAGTATTTCCGGAACACCAAGCTCGACGCGCGCAACTATTTCGCCCCCACCAGAAATAAATTTAATCTGAATCAGTTTGGAGGATCGCTGGGAGGTCCGATTCAGAAGGACAAAACATTCTTCTTTCTTGACTACCAGGCCAAGATGCAGCGCCTTGGAGTCCCTTTCACCGGCCTGGTTCCTACGACCGCAATGATGACTCCCGACGCGGCTGGTAATTACAACTTTAATTTCGATCCATTTGGCAACCCACGGGGATCGAATGTCTTCTTTCCCATCCTCAATAATCCGTATGTACCGACGACGAGCAACGACAGGCACTTCCAGTGCGTACCCGGCACCGCGACGCCCGAGCCCGTAGGCGCTGGCGGAATCCAGCCGCTGGGTACAGACTGCAGCGTAATTCCAGCGGCGATGATCAATCCGCTCGCCGCTAAATTAATTCAGCTTTATCCGACGAGCAACGCGAGTAACGTAGCTTCAGGGTTCAATTACGTTAACCAGCCTGTGAGGAAACTCAACGAAGGGACTGGCGACATCCGTGTGGACCACAATTTTTCCAACAAGGATTCTATCTTTGCCCGTTTCAGCTACGATCAAGCCACAAACTTCGTGCCCGGAGGCTCACCCACATGGGCCGAAACCAACGCCTTTGGCAGCAACCAGCTCATCGACAATCATGGGCGCAATGCGGCACTATCGGAGACACACGTTTTCTCGGATCGCACCATCAACCAGGCCAGCATCGGCTTCAGCCGGATTTTCAACCACATTCTATCGTTCGGCACTGGCACGTGCGAAGCCGCGATCATCGGCATTCCCGGCGCTGACTTGGGGAGCCAATGCGACAGCGTGACCGGTTACCCTGCGAGTCTGAACCAGTCCAACAAGGACTGCATCAGTTGCGGCCTTACTTCGTTTCAGATGACCACCTACATGTCGTTGGGAGATCGCGGATTCGCGCCGTACCAAGGCGGAACCAATGTGTATTCCGCTTCAGATACGCTGGACTTGATTCGGGGCAAACACAACATCAGGTTCGGAGCCGTGTTCCGCGCCAACCAGATGAACATAAGAAATAACGCATTTCAGGACGGTTTTGTCTCTCAAAATGGAGCAGCCACCGGCGACAACATGGGCGATCTGCTTCTCGGAAGCCTGGGGACGTTCGCCGCTCACGATCAGACATTCCTGGGAGGTACGGTCGGTCGCCGCTGGAAACTATTTCGTCCCTTCGTCCAGGATGATTGGCGGGTATCGAACAACCTGACGGTTAACATTGGGCTTGCCTGGGCTCTAGCTACGCCAGAAACCGAAGTCGGAAATCGCCAGTCGAACTTCGATGTTCTGACCCTGAAGTGGTACGTCCCATCCGGCAGCCCAGGGCTGAATGGCTGCACCAACTGCATCACTTCCGATAGCCGTATCGGTATCCAGTTTGATAAGACTGCTTTGGAACCACGCATCGGGGTGGCTTGGACGCCTTTGGGCAACAAGACAGCGATCCGCGCCGGATACGCCATCTTCCACGATTCCGCCTGGAATCAGGGTGGGCAAGGGTTGTGGCAGAATCCCCCGTTCTACGCCGAAGTGGATCCCTTCCCCACAGGAGTTTGTCCCACTTTCGGAGGCACCGGCTGTGGGCTCTCGAATGGTTTTCTCCTCCCGGTTGGCACCCCTTCAACGACTACTGTCCCGGGCGGTGCCGGTGCCATTTACAGCGGACCCGTGAATCCCGGCGCCTACACTGGAACCATCCAGTCTCAGAACCGCAACTTTAAACTTGGAATGATCCAGCAGTACAACCTCAACATCGAGCATCAGATGCCCGGAGACGTAGTGCTTACTATGGGCTATGCCGGCTCCCGCAGCACGCACATTCTAGTCAGCCAGGTAAACGAAAATATCAGCTCTCCAAACGCGTGCCCGGGTGGAAGCGCTCCGGTAGCCGGTTACACCCTTGGCTGTGGCTTTCCGACGTTCCCTTACGCATTTCCGTTCCAGTCGGTTGACAGCAACAACAGCATAGGTTCGGCGCGTTACGATTCCCTGCAAGTGAAAGCTGAAACCAAGAGCGCGCGCCACGGTCTCTACGCTCTGCTTGGGTACACATGGTCCCGCACTTTCGATTCCGGCTTGACCGACGGTCTGGGCAGCAATCCGGGTGCGCTGTACTGGCCGCTGCCGGGGGCTCAAAAACTGGATTGGGGATTGTCTCAACTTAATCTCAATGACGTCTTTACCGCCAGCGTTCTCTATGATCTGCCGTTCGGCAAGGGCAAACACTTCGGCGGCAACTGGGGCGGAGCTGCCAACGCCGTGTTGGGAAATTGGCAGATCAATGTCATCCAAAGGGCAGAATCCGGCTTCCCGCTCTTCGTGGTCGATAGCGCCGATGAGTCTGGCGTCTTCTTTTTCTACAACGGGCTGGTTTTGCAGCGGCCGAATCAGGTGGGCGATCCTAACCAGGCAGGTCCCGAAGGAGGCCGTACGGATTGTCCGGCTAAGATCCACACGCTAACCAACTGGTTCAACCCCTGCGCTTTCGCACCCGCGCCTGCGGGAGAGTTGGGCACTGCTGCCCGGGCGCCGGTTTACGGTCCTCGTTTCGTGAACACGGATTTGTCGCTAATCAAGGACTTTCCATTGTCCCGCGAGGGGATGAATCTACAATTCCGGGCCGAGTTCTTCAATCTGTTTAACCACCCGCATTTCTTTTTGCCGGGCATCGCCGGCACCGGCGAGCAGGACATTAATTCGCCTAGCAGTTTCGGCGTGATCAGTCAGACGATTAATCAGACAGTGAATGATGCGCGCTCGATACAGTTTGCTCTCAAGCTGAGGTTCTAGGGCGATCAAGTCGTGGCACCGGCATCTTGCCGGCTATCCCGACGGCGGGACGGCGGCGTTACGCAGAACTTTACTGCGGCGAGACAGTCGCGGGGGCGCGCAGCGTATACACAAACTGCTGCGTCTCCCGGCGCTTGCGCTCGACTTCGTCCGCCGTTTTCTTCGATAGCTGTTCGTAGAGTCGCAGCTCGGCTTGAGCTCGTGATTTTTGTCCGGCACGGCTATAAGCCTGTGCAAGGCGATAGTGCGCCTCTTCCAGTCCCGGAGTTGCTTCTGTGGCCTTCTGATAGGCAGCGGTCGCTTTAGAGGAATCCCCGCGATCCGAATAGAGTATCCCCAATTGCAGATATCCCGGCCCGAACTTCGGATCGAGTTGGATGGTCTTCTCCAGCAAGCGTTCCACTTGCGCCAAACTTTCTGCACTCGCCGAATGTTCGTGCCGAATCCATAGGCTGAGAGCGTAATAGTAATTGGCCAAAGCATTCTCCGGTTGTACTCTGGTAAATCGCTGAAGTCGCTCCACCACGCATTCTGACTGCGCGATTCTGAGATTTTGCATTTTACCGAGGAACAAGTAAGGGCCGGGGTCGTTGGGGTTCAGATCGGACGCCTCGCAAAGACGCTGGGTAGCCGCCTCGTAATCACCGCGGGCATAGGCGGCCGCGCCGAACCCAGCCAGCATTCGCGCCGACTGCGGGAAGAGACGATTACCTTTGGTGAAAACGTCGATGGCCGGCTCGTATGCACGATGCAAGAGGAGATCAGCTGCCCAATCGAAGAGACGGGGTTCACTCGGGTCCAGTTCTGCCGCGCGCTGATACTCGCGATCCGCTTCGAGAGGATCGCCTAGTTTCTCGTCGATGTCGGCGAGCAAGTGATGAAGTTCGCCCGGCTTCGGTCCGGATTTATCCTCACGGGCAAGCAGGGTTCGAGCCTCCGAACGTGCGCGTTGGTATTGACCAACGTCGGAATAAGCCAAAGCCATTTCGTAGGAGTTCTGGTAATCGCCACGGTTGAGCTGAGAAGCCCGCTCGAGATAGGGAATCGCTTCGCGAGCCTTGCCGTCGTCGACCAACAATTTCCCAAGCTGCCGGTTTGTTTCAAAGTTTCTAGGGTCGTGTTCAGCCGCCTTACGAAGAGTTTCTTCCCATGTGCTGCTGGATAAAGATGTAGCAGCGCTGGTGTGGGAACTACGAGGTTCCTCGTTTGCCTCGGGAACGCCCAACGACGCGGTTTCTTTTGCCAAAGCCTCCGTGGTCCGCAAAATCGTATCGGAGCCGTGCCCGCCAGGATTCATGGCTTCAGTAACTCCTGCCACCGTGAATTGGGGATCATCGAAAAATTGTGGCTGAGACGCCTCCGATGTTTCCGCCGAACTGTTTTGTTTCGGGGAGATCATTGCCGAATCAAGCGTCAGATCAACGCGCTTCGTCTCTTTGGGTCCGACGACGCAGGAGGTCAGAGCTGCCTCGCGGAATCCTGTCATCTCCGCGCGAAGCGTATACACGCCCTCGCGCAGCGCCGGGAAGCGGTAGGCTCCTGCTGAATCCGTCACGGCGGTTAGAGTTTGCGTTCCAGTTTCAGGGAGCAGGTAAACAGTAGCGGTGACAACCGGGTGACCGCGTGAATCTCGCACAGATCCTTGCAAGACAGAGGCCGCCTGATCTGGTGATTGTTCTCGAACCGATTGTCCCTGAGCCAGGTACGGAAAGAGAAGAGCTATGACTGTCAACACACAGGTTGCGATGAGAGTCCCATAACACCAGGGTCGGAGTACGGTTCCGCGCAAGCGCACCATAGGACAACTGCAAGTCGGAGTGTCAGCGAAGCAGTGTGCTTCGCCTGAGCCGCTATTCTAGTGATCAGAGCTTCGATCCGCAATGAAGAGCTGAATCATCCTGATTCACGGCCAACGGACTCTCTTCGACGCTGAGTTTGTTATCCTACGCGGGTGCCGCGCGCATTCTTGATCGACACCGACATTGCTTCCGATGTTGCCATCAGGCGCGGCAAGGAAGCTCTTTTTTTCGCTCTTCAATAGTACCCAGACTTGCGAGCGCTGTTGAATTTGGAAACAAAAACTGAGGTAAATGATGAAATTCCGTCGCATCTGGTTCCTAACAACCGCAGTTTTGCTGATAACCTGCCTCACAAGCTGGGGCCAGAAGCGCAAGATCATCGTCGATCAGGACGCAGCCGGCCCCGCAGGAACCGACCAGCAGTCGATGCTTCTGCTGATCCAGTCGCCACAGACCGACGTCCTGGGCATCACCGTCGTAACCGGCGATCAATGGCTCAAGGCAGAACTTGCGCATACCCTGCGCATGCTCGAACTCATCGGACGAACCGACATTCCAGTCGTGCCCGGAGCGGAGTATCCGCTAGTCCGGCGGAAAGACGAGACCGAACTCTGGGAGCAACTCTACGGCTCCGTGGGCTGGCTCGGGGCCTGGACACCGCGGTTCTACCACCCGGCGGATGACTTGGGAGACATGCCGGAAGGCAAGCCGAGCACGAAACCGGCCGATGAAGATGCCGCCCACTTCTTGATCCGTATGGTCCACAAGTTCCCGAATGAAATAACGATTTACGCTGGCGGGCCAATGACGAACCTCGCCCTCGCCATCTCCATCGATCCCGAATTTACCGGGCTCGTCAAAGAATTGGTTTTCATGGGCGCCAGCCTCGCTCCACAAACTCCCAATCCCGAGTTCACTAATACGCCCCGGCGTGAATTCAACCTCTGGTTCGATCCCGAAGCAGCTCACATCGTGCTGCGAGCTCCTTGGAAAAAGATCATCTGCACACCGGTGGATATCTCGGTGAAGACAAGAATGACCACGGAATTGATCGACCGGATTAAAGCAGGCGATTCGCCGGCCGCGCGCTATGTCGGTACTTATGCCCGGCTGCATGGCGAATACAACTACTTGTGGGATGAACTTGCCGCCGCGGCATGGCTTGATCCCAGCCTGATCACCAGAAAAGAAACACGCTATATGGACATGAATCTCGACCGCGGAGCAGGTTACGGAGACACACTGACCTGGGCGGATCATGATAAGCCGAAGATCGATGTCCGGCCAGTCGAGATTCAGGTGGATCTGGATCTTGAGAGGTTTTACAAAATGTTCGTGGATCTATTGACCGCACCTACTCCGAAAAAGAATTAGCAAGTGCACTCTCGATGGAGGTCGGTCCTGCCAGACGGGCACGACGCCCGTATTCCATCAATCTAATTAGCTTATCGGCCCAACTGCTCCAGCATTTTCTGCGCCTGCGCGTTATCGGGATGTTGTTTTAGCAGTCCCAGCAGGACGGTTCGAGACTTATCCGGCGCCCCCTCCAACGCATACACCCGGGCCAGATTCAGGTAAGACTGATCGAAGGCAGGTGCAACCCGAATACACTCTTCGAAACTTGCGACCGCTTCATCCCTCCGGTGGGTGCGCAGATAAAGTACGCCGAGATTATTCAAAGCCTCTGGATAAGCTGGACGAAGCTTCAGAGCTCTCTGCAAATATTCGTAAGCACGATCGTTGTCGTCGACTTGGGCAAAGACCAGTCCCAAACTGTAGTTCGCCTCCGCATCATCGGGGCCCACTGCAACCGCCCGCTGCAGAATTTTGCGAGCTTCGTCCCACTGCTTCAGCTGGCGGTAAGCGTTTCCCAGATTATCGAGAGCTATCAGATGATCGGGGCTCAACCGCAGAGCCTCTTGAAAGTACGGAATCGCGTCGCCAGTGCGCCCTTCCCGCGTCGCCAGTAGACCGAGATTGTTCCACGCGTTTGGCAGGGTATCCGGATAACCTGGATGAAGCTTAGTCACACGTTCAAAGCTCGCCCGAGCTTCAGCAGTTTTCTGTTGTTGCAGATAGACGCTTCCCAAACCGTAGAGGGCTTCAGCACTCCCTGGATCATCACGAAGCGCCAGCCGAAATGACGCTTCCGCTTGATCGAAATAACCTCGTTGAAAATAAACCGAACCGTAGGAGAGATAGTTCCGGCGAAACTCCGATGTTTCACTGACGCCAGGAAAGGGCAGTGCCTGTGCCAATCTCTCCGCAGAGGTTTGTGGTATGTGCCGGAAGTCTTGTTCGATGAGTTCGGCATTAACCGGTCCCTGATAAACCTTGACGATATCCCCCGTGTGGTTAATCAGGAAGGAAGTCGGAAGGCCCAGGTCGCGATGCCGGTCAAATAAGTAGCGATAGAGAATGTTATAAATGCCGGCCACGTCGTCCGATGCGTGAAGGACGGGAAGCGAAAGATGCAACTCTCGCGCCAGCGCTCGAACGTTTTCGGCGCTGGTTGAATCGTCAACGTTCACAGAAAGAAGCTGAAAGCCCGGAGCGTGTTTGTGCACTCGATCGAGGATTCTCAAATCGTCGTGGCAGGTCGCTGATCCGGTGGCCCAGAAATTGAGCAGCACTGCCTTTCCGTGAAGGGCCGCAAGTGTGTGAGTCTGTCCCATTAAGTCAGAAAGAGAAAAATCCGGCGCGAACACCGGAGCTAGCAGCCAGGTTTCAACTTTGCTGGGAAGCGCGTCAAACACGACGTTCGGGTTTTGGGAGGGCATGGCTTCAGCCGTGCCGATCACGCTCGTAAGGGACCCGCGCTTTAGCCCCTGAGGTTGAGTTTCGAACGCTTCTATCCGAGACGGTTCCGCTCCCTCTTCGACCCAAATCCTATGATTGATGGGGAGGCCGTGCAACTCCTGCACCAACCCGCTGGGCCAGCGAATGGACGCCCGCACCGGGCCTGTGGCCTCGCCCAAACCGAAAAATACGTCCTTACTGTGCTGAGAAAGAAATCCTGATCCAGCCTGGAGCATCCGAGTCTGGCGACCCGATTCAGTTTCAACCGTGACCGCCGCACCAATGGCGTCGCGGCTGCTCTTAACGCCGCGGAGATGGAAAGCAATCGACGGCGGAAGCTTCTGCGTCACGTTTTTCAAAAGCCGCAACTGAGGCCCGTTCCGGTTTTTCAAGAACACTTCCAGCCTGCCATCATGATCGAAATCGGAAAGCGCGAATGCTCTCCCGTCCTCGAGAAAATCCAAACCCACGACACCGGAAACGTCAGAGAACGTTCCATCCCGATTGTTAGCGTAGAACACATTCCGCTCGAACCCGCTCCAGGTGCCGTCCGATCGGATCGATTCATTCAACGCGTTCCATCCCTGCTCGTAATCGTGTGCAGGCTTGGCTACGCCAGGCGAACTAGCGACAACCTGCCGCCAAAAGAAACTGTTCAGATCTTCTGTTTCCGGTGGTCGTGAAGGTCCAGAGATCATCCCGTTGGCGATGTAAAGATCGGGATATCCGTCGTGATCAAAGTCCCACGCGTCACTTGACCATGACCAGCGCCCCATTTCAACTCCGGCCGATGCGCTCGTGTCCTGAAACGCGCCGTCTTTATTATTATTACGAAGTAAATCATTATGAAGTAACGAGTTGCCTCTGGCGTGTTTGCGATATTGCGCTCGCGCTTTTTCGGAGGCGTCCTTCTGGAAAATGTTCTGCTCCGAGACCCGCATGCCGGCGGCGGACCACATGTCCGCGACATAGAGATCCTCGGCTCCGTCATTGTCGTAATCGAACCAGCACACACTCATGCCCGCGCCAATATCCTCAACCCCCGCCTGCGGAGCCATGTCGGTGAACGTTCCGTCGCCATTGTTGCGGTAAAGATTCTTCCGGCCAAAGTCGTTCACCACATAGAGGTCAGGCCATCCGTCGCGGTTGTAATCGCTCCATCCGCAGCAGAAACTGTAGCGGGTGTTGTTCCGATCAAGGCCTGACTCCGCAGTGACGTCGCGGAAAGTTCCGTCCCGGTTGTTGCGCAACATGAAATTCGGAGGACCGTTCTCCGCGTCATAATAAGGAGACGGATACTTGTACTGGTCGGTACCCTGATAGTAGATGTAGAGGCAAAAGTAGATATCCAGCCAGCCATCACGATCGTAGTCGGCGACAGCCGCTCCCGTGAAAGTCCCTTGCGGAGGCGTAGCGAACTTGAACGCGTCGTGCTTCTGCCGAAAATTGCCACCGCCCTCGTTCAGAAATAACAGTGGGCCACTCGTGCGTACGACGATCAAATCCTGCCGGCCGTCATTGTCGACGTCGGCAAATAGTGCGCAGGCCGTATTCTCAAGGATCCCAACTCCAGATCCTTCGGTAATGTCTTCGAACGTTCCATCTCTGCGGTTGTGAAAAAGGCGGTTGGGAAGGCCAGCAGGCTGACAAACGTAAAGATCGTCAAAGCCATCACCATCGACGTCGCCCACCGAGACGCCGTTGTGCCCGTAGACGTCGATGCCGCACGCCCCGTCGAGAACCGTCCGCCAGTAGTCAACTCCCCGAAGCAACTGCGCCGAGTAGGCTGGACTGCCAGCAAATGCCTGCGCCGCGATGTCCATATAGATTGGATCAGCGGCGCGGCTCCATGTCTCATCACCAAGCGCCCGCCAATTCTTTAGGAGAAACTTACCCGTCGAAGTTGTTACCCATTCGAGATCCCAATGCCCGACCCTTTGCTCGCGGTAGAAATCGCGCCCAGAACCCATAATCTCGTAGCGCACGCGAGTCCGTAAACCGTTCGCAAGTCTTGTAGCGCCGGCGTCCTCGCCGGCAGTCCCGACGGCATCCCTGCGGTCGGCGTTCCCCGAGTCCACGTGAATACTCACCACCTTAAACTCAGCGACCAGAATCTTCGAAAAGGAATCCAATGCCGATTTCAATTCCTGAAAAAAGGCATCCCGTCCGAGAGAAGTTCCCAACCCGAACTTATTCTGATGAATTTCAAGGGCCGCTCCAGAACGGACCACCCGTGATTCAACTGGCTGGAAAGAGGATCCGGAGAAATCAGGAGTAAGAACCCCTTCAATCATCCGCGTATCCTGCGGAGATTGCAGCAAGCTCGAGCTCCACTCCGCAAGAATCGCAGCGATCTGATCCTGATATTTTTCAGTTATGAAAGCATCCAGACCCGCCTGTGTCTTGGCCAAAGTGGCATCGAGAGATGTCTGGGACCGATAGCGAGGATGAAGATGAAAGTCGACATTCCCCGGCGAGAGAGTGTTTCCAGTAGCGAAGACGAAAGGAAAAGCAAGACCACGCAGACCTGCCGGAACCAGCGCCGCCGAAGCTCCTTGGCAGCATCGCATCAGAAAGTCTCGGCGGCCGCGGTCTGCCGGATCCAGATCGACTGAAGAACTAGGCGAAGGAAGCTCGATCGAATGCCGCGACTTCCTCGTCCGCCTCAGAGCAATGTCCCCCGGATACTACGTATGGAACCGAAATCTAACAGTCACGCCAAAGTGCGTCAAGGTTGGATTCAGGCCGCAGAACGCGCAAAACTCGGCCAAATCGACGATCCGCACGAAGCATCGTCCATTCAGGAAAAGAAGATGGAGGTCTGCTATATTTACCCTCTCGCGGAGGTGTATCCGATGTCCCGCATTGTGCGCTGTGGCCTGATCCAGGCGGGTAATGTACTAAGCAGCGACCGCCCGCTGCCGCAAATCAAAAAAGCCATGATCGACAAGCATCTTAAGCTTATCGAGCAGGCGGCGAAAAAAAAGGTGCAAATACTTTGCCTGCAGGAACTGTTCTACGGTCCATATTTCTGCGCCGAGCAGAACATCCGCTGGTACGAGCTCACGGAACGCGTTCCAGACGGGCCTACAACCAAGCTAATGCAGAAGATTGCGGCCAAGAATCGCATGGTGATCGTGGTCCCAGTCTACGAAGAGCAGATGCCGGGGATGTATTTCAATACGGCCGCTGTCATTGACGCCGATGGAAGCTATCTGGGCAAATATCGCAAGCACCACATTCCCCACGTGCATCCCGGATTCTGGGAGAAGTTCTACTTTACGCCCGGGGACCTGGGCTATCCGGTTTTCAAGACCAAGTACGCTGCCATCGCAGTCTACATCTGTTATGACCGTCATTTCCCCGAGGGCGCGCGCATCCTTGGATTGAACGGTGCGGAGATTGTATTTAATCCTTCTGCCACGGTCGCGGGACTCTCGGAATATTTGTGGGAGTTGGAGCAACCTGCGCACGCGGTGGCCAATGGCTATTTTGTGGGCGCGATCAACCGCGTCGGCACCGAGAAGCCGTGGAACATCGGCGAGTTTTACGGCAAGAGTTACTTCTGCAATCCGCGTGGCAAGATCGTCGCGCAGGCAAGCCGAGATAAAGACGAAGTCCTCGTGGCCGACCTCGATCTCGAGATGATTGCGGAAGTGAGGAAGACCTGGCAGTTTTTCCGCGACCGCCGTCCCGAGACCTACGAGTCGCTGACCGCACAAACAGGACAAGCAGTGGCCGCCGACTGATTCCGATGACCACAAGCCGCGAATCTCTGCGTCCGGCAATTGAGTCCAGCCCTCTCTACAACCCTGATCTGGCGCCCGCAACCAGCGACCGGCGTACTTGGGGAACTTACAACTACGCTGCTTTGTGGGTATCAATGTCGGTCAACATTCTTACATACATGCTGGCCGCGAGCCTGATTCAGGGCGGGATGAACTGGAAGCAGGCCGTGGCAACGGTGTTTCTGGGCAATAGCATCGTTCTCGTTCCGATGCTTTTGAACTCGCATCCCGGCGCGCGTTACGGAGTACCTTTTCCTGTGCTGGCCCGCGCCTCGTTCGGCGTTCTCGGCGCAAATGTGGCCGCGGTTTTGCGTGCCCTGGTCGCATGCGGTTGGTTTGGTATTCAGACATGGATCGGTGGTGAAGCAATCAGTACGTTAATCGCGACCTTGGTTCCGGTGTGGAGAAATTTTCCTTACAGCACTGCCGTTTGTTTTCTCGCTTTCTGGCTTATCAACCTCGCCGTGATCCTGAAGGGCGTGGAATACATTCGGGTGTTGCAGGGCATCAGCGCGCCGGTCCTCCTGGCAGTTGGTCTTCTGTTGTTGGCGTGGGCTTACCGCACTGCAGGCGGGTTCGGCCCAATGCTGGCGGCGCCGTCGCGCTTCGCTAGTTTTCCGGATTTTCTGAAGTTTCTCGTGCCCGCGTTGAACGCCACTGTGGGTTTCTGGGCGACGGTCTCGCTCAACATTCCGGACTTTACCCGCTTCGCGCGCAGCCAGCGCCAACAGATGATCGGCCAGGCTCTCGCGCTGCCGACCACCATGACGCTGTATTCGTTGATCGGGATTCTGGTAACTTCGGCGACTGTGGTCATTTACGGGACTGCAATCTGGGATCCCGTGCAACTGCTGAGCCGGTTTCATTCTCCGGTTGCGGTCGTGATTTCATTGCTCGCGATTCTGTTGGCGACACTGAACGTGAATATCGGGGCGAACGTGGTTTCTCCCGCGAACGATTTTTCCAATTTGTGGCCGCGCAAGATCAGCTTCCGCACCGGCGGAGTGATCACCTGCTTTATGGGAATTGCAATGATGCCATGGAAACTTCTGGGAAACTACAAAACCATGATCTTTGGATGGCTGGGCGGTTACGCCGCGTTCCTCGGACCGGTGGCCGGCATTATGATCTGCGATTACTTCGTGGTGCGCCGTCGGGTGCTGCTGGTCGATGACCTCTACCTGCGTGGCGGCGCCTACGAATATTCGCGAGGCTTCAACTGGCTCGCAATCGCTGCACTCGCGGCTGGTGCTGGAACCGCGCTCGTAGGATTGGTAGTTCCTGCCCTGCGGACGCTATATGACTATTCCTGGTTCGTGGGCTTCACGGTTTCGTTTGTTAGCTACTACGCACTGATGAAGTTCCAGCGGGAACCGTTTCTCGGATCATCCAATGCCGAAAGCCAATCTCTTCGCTAGCCGCGACAGGCGCACGAGGCGATAGACCGGCTGCAAAGGTTTTGGCAGGCTGACGGCCGACCATTCGCTCACGCTTGGAGTGACGGTGAGCCGCCAGAGAAAACGAGCTTGATCCTGCCAGCGTTCTCTCAGTCGCATCATTAAACGGAAGTAGGGGATTGATTCCGTGTTGTAGTGGGTGCTGTGTTCGATGATGCGCTGAATCTCTCCCGCCAGAAGTGCGGTTGACGGATCGGCTCGCAGGCGCTTTTGAATTTGGGACGGCAGTGGCGCATCGAGCAGATTATGGGCGAGAAACAAGCTCAGGCCCAGGATGCGTTCGATTCCGAGCCGGCGGGCTTCGTCCTGGATCACGTCCCAATCGAGTTGCGGGGACTTGGCGAGTTGGGCGATGTCGCATAGCCACGAAAGCTGAATCCAAACATGTTTCGCAGCGTGAACGCAGAGCACGAGCATGAGATCTTCGGTCCGCAGAGTCCGCACTGGATGACTGTCCATCTCTTGCGTTCCCAAGTTGATCTCACGGGCTCGCTCAAAGAAGCCCGGAATATCGAAGTCCATGGAATAAAAACGCGGAACGATCCGCCACTGCAAGTCCAGGAGATTGCGTCCGGCGGCGCTATGAAACACGTACCCACATCCTGAACCAATATAGGCCGGTTCCTGGTTTCGCCGGAGCTCTGGCCCGCACGTATGCCCCATCTCAAGCAAACTGACTTTTGCCTTAGGTACATCCGCCGGAAGGATCAGGAAATCAAGATCGCCAAACTGGCGCTCTGTGACTTCGCCATATAAAGTTTGCGCCAGAATCGGTCCCTTATAGGCCAGAGCTCTGATTCCCGCTGACTCCAGATGACTGACTATGCGAACGAGTTCAGTTGTAAACCATAACGCCTTACGCGCGTTGTCTCGGTAGCGCAAACGGAGTGCGTAGAGTGGCTCGTTGGGAACCGAATTTGAGAGCACCGACAATGCCCTGTAGACTTGCGGGACCACGCGATGGTGATCCACGAGATGCAGCATTCGCTTCCAATCCAGCGGGCAAGAGAGAAGTTCGCGTATGCGAGCGGCGTGTGAGTGACTCGGTGAATCGGCGCAGCAGGCAATTAGCAGATCAAATTCCGGGTTGTGAGCCAATGGCCGTGTTGCCGACAAGTTCGCCGCTTCGGATAGAACGGGTCGTATCTCCGCGGCGGTGGCCATCTGAAGAACGATAACCCCTGCAACTGACCAAGACCAGTTAGAAGGACGATGCCCTGCAAACACAAATGCCTGCTGAGCTTCACTCGACGCCCCAGCGTCCGCGGCTACGTAACTGTCTCGTTAGTGCCGGTGGTTACTTTGGTTTCTAGCTTGCGCTTCCTGATCACGAACTACGATTCGTGCGCGACGTACAATCGATTAGAGTCCGTCTATGATTGTGAGTGCGAAGTCGCCCGAGGCAGCACGGCGCAGTACCCGTATTCGGGCGCAGATACCCTTTCGCCTGGCCAGCCTGGATCCTACCGTTCTATTCAGCGAGCAATGTCACACTTTGGTGGTTAACACAGAGGGATGCGGCGTGCGCCTCAGCCAGCCGTTGGAACCAGGGCTTCCGGTTTTGCTCGACCAACTTCCGACGGGGACAAGCGCTCCGGCGCGTGTCGCCAACTGCGTACCACTCGGAACCGGGGGCAATTTCTGGCTGGTTGGACTTTCCCTCGAACAGCCTGGAAACATCTGGTGCATCCAGCCGGCGCCAGCGGACTGGGGAAGTGCGCCTGTAGTAGCCGCTGCTGTGCCCTTGCCTAAGAAGGAGAACGAGTGGCCTTACTCGGTATTTTCCAGCAAGGGAGAGGCTCATCCCGGAAGAAAGTAGCAATTTTCTAACTCCCACCCAAGGAACCTTACAACTTTGAATTCTTGCCTGGACCGCTGCGAAAAAACTCGATGTTGCATTTGAGTTTGGGCGGCGCAGCGCTTCCAGCGTGTGCGTGAGAACTAGAGTTCCACCACGTGGTGGAACAAAACTTATGAGTCTGCAGCCGCGGAAGCGGCGTAAGAATGCAGCCCATGGCGTAAGCCATGGGTAAAGTGGGAACGAGACAAGCCCCAGCGGGGCGAAAGATGAGTTCTCGCCCACAGCGCTGCGGTAAGTGCATCGTTTTGAATTCGGCTTTAGCCGCTGAGGTCGCGCTTTATTGGCAGGGAATGGGTTTTTCCGCAACCTGCTGGACCGCACGGGCGTGACGCCCGCGCCAACATCAGCGGTTGAGTCTTTCGGCGTAGCGGTTGTCGTAGAGTGCGGTGGAGCTCTGGACGAATTCCAGGACGCGATGCATTCGCACTTTATCGTCGCGATTCAATTCCTTGAACTGTACCGCAATTCCGGAACCTGGGTGAATCCTGGCAACGGTACCGTCTGTGTGCAGCTTGCCATCATCGATCGAAAACACCAGCTTCAGATTCGTGCCCGGAGTCAGAATCGCGCTGGTCTCCACATAGCATCCGCCCATGCTGATATCGATCAGATTGCCAAAGACTGGGGCACTCTGATTCTCTGGATTCAACTCAATGGTGATGCGGCATTTCATCCGAGGATAGAGCCTGCGGTTTTTCCGGCTAGGCTGTTGTTGCTTCTCCAAGTACATGCGTCGATCGGCTTCTGCGAGAAGTTCCTCCGCATCCTTTCCATCCTCCGGATACATGGCCTGCCCAACGCTCAGCGACAGAATTTCTTCGGCGCACACTTCAAACCCGGCCTGCTTGGCCAAATCCCCTAACTGAATCGCTTTCTTCGCGGCCGCATCTGCCGGCAGTCCGGGAGCGATGACCACAAATTCGTCTCCCCCCATGCGAGCTACGTAGTCGTATTCGCGGCAGCTCTCCTTCAATGCCTGGGCAAACAGACGCAGGACGCGATTGCCCTCCAGATGTCCGAAGCGGTCGTTGATTTGTTTGAACCCGTCCATATCGCCGACCATCACGGTTAGCGTCGAATCATCACGCTTGCAGCGGGCCAATTCGCGATCGAGTTGCAGGAACAGCGATCGGGCGTTAGGCAACCCGGTGAGATAGTCAGTGGTGGCGGAATTTTCCGCTTGCTGGTATTTCAGTGCGTTCTCAATTGCCAGTGCCATCTTTGAACTGATCGCCAGCAGGATGCGCAGGTGATCCGAGGTGAACGCGTCTCGCTCGCTGCGATAAAGAGCCAGCACTCCGATCACTCCCGCAACCCCTTCCAGCGGAATCGCCAAAGCTGACCGCAGCGTGCTGAACTTCGTCGGATCGTTCAGGTATCCGGGCTCAACCGAGGGATTGCCGTTAATGATCGGTTTCCGGTTATGAGCTACCCATCCTGAAAGACCCTGTCCAATAGGAATGCGCAACGAAGAGAACAAGCGGAAGTTGTCGCCATTCACGTAATCGGGGATCAACTCGTCGTTTCGCCGGACATAAATAGCGATGGCATCGTAAGGAACCAGCGATCTCAGTTTCACCGAGAATACCGACAGCGTTTCAACCAGGCTGAGCGAAGCGCCCAGATCCTGGCTGAGTTCGAACAGAGTCTGAGCTTCCTGCCGAGCCGCCGCAATCGAGGAGAGGAAAGTCGCTTCGTGACCGGTACCATCCTTAACTGAAATGTTCTCGAATCCGGCAGCGGGTGCAAGACCGCGTTCGACCTTGACGTCGGTTGAAAGCAGTGGATTTGCCTGACCCCCAAACTGAGCCAGAGCCATCTTTTCCAGGCTGAGGTATCGCTTCTTGAGGATGTCGACAACTTTCGGATCAAACGACTTCCCCGACTCGGCGCCCAGCCGTTGCATGACTTCGTCGAGCGGCAGGGCACGCCGGTACTGGCGGTCCGAAGCCAGTGCGTCCAGGTAATCGACCGCGGAGAGAATTCGGGCTCCGATGGGAATCTCCGTACCTTTCAGTCCGGCAGGATATCCCGTACCGTCCCACTTCTCATGATGCGCCCGCACGATGGGAACAACCGGATAGGGGAAGCGAACGCGCTGCAGGATTTCAGCGCCCACCACCGGATGAATCTTCATCTTCTCGAATTCTTCAAGCGTCAGCCGTCCGGGTTTCGAGATGATGTGCTCGGGCACGGCCAGTTTTCCGATATCGTGCAACAGGGCGGCGGCGTGCACGGCTTGCATTTCATCCGGGCTCACGCCAAATTCTTTGGCTACTTCGACCGCGTATACCCGGACGCGTTGCAAGTGGTCGTGAGTGGTTTGATCCTTCGCTTCGATCGCGAGCGCCAACGCCTCGATAGTCCGCAGATGCAGGCTGGCCATCTCTTCAACGTGCCGTTTCTCGTCCTCTAATTTTCCCAGGTACAAACGGTACGAGCGGTAAATCACATAGATCGCGGGCACCAGAAGCAGCGATGTCTCCCAGTAGAACGTGCGGTTAAACCATCCAATCACTCCGGCAATTCCTGCTCCCACCAGGTAGTAGGGGAACGACCAGAAATAACAATCCACGATTATTGATCTGAGACGTTTTCCTTCGGTCAGCGATATGACGGTAGCAATCGAACCAGTGTTGGCGACGAAATAGGTACACGCTGCCAGGCCCAACAATAACGGCTCATTGTGAATGAAATGAACGAAAATAGGTTGGTGATAGACGGCGTACGCGACCGCGGTCGAGAAAGCGCCCGCACACACATTGAACGTTACCTGGAGTGCGTTGGGCCGGTCCGGATACAAAGACTGTACCAGGATGGAGACACAACCCAGGAGTAGAGTTTCGGAGAAGCTCAGTTCGAGAATCCCCAACAGTACAAACAGAAAGTTCACTGACATCGTGCCCGTAATTCCGGGCAGATTTACCTTCATCCGCGAAGCCAGAACCCCAATCCCCAGATAGCAGATGAACTCGGCAATGTTCTTACTAGTCGGGTGCATGGCTCCATAAAGGAGCACACCAGTGCCTGCGATCACCACCAAGCCAACAAAAATCTTGGCGTGAAGTTGCAGGTCTCTCCACGACTGTGCCTTGCCTGCCATTCAGTTCTGTCCATCTCGGGGGAGCGAGCAGAATCTCTGACTAGGATGGCATCTAATCTGTTTAGGGACAATGATTTACGGGATTTACGACAAACTTCAGTAACGTTGCAGGATGTAACAGTTAGAACCTCAAGCTGCGGGATTAACGCCGGTTTCGAAAGCTACCGCTGATTCAGTGATTTACGGATTTGGCCTCCGCCGAAGCATCGCGAACTCAGCATTTCGCGAGCCAAAAACCCTGGCGGCTGGGGCCTTGGTTACTCGTTGTTCATTTTCGACCGGAGCTCTCATTTCCAAAGGGATGAGCAGCGGAGCGGACGGACCCCGCCGTTTCGTGAACACGCAGCAATCCCGAAAATGCGCAAGTAGTCCGCATCTTCCGCATATACAGCAACATCTTCCATACAGCAACATCTTTCGCACATACAGCAACCGGGAAGGGCACGAATTCATTCGTGCCGATAAGGACCATCGCAATAACTCGGCTTCAGCCGCTGAGGGAAGTGGCGAGCGCCGAACCACACCTCCGATTAGGACGCCCCCGGCCGGTGGCCCAGACTACCGCGTCCGCTTTATCCCCGAAGGTGCCCCGCTCAAGCTGAAGCTTGAGCGGGGCACCCTGAAGAGTAGTTTAGAGGGTTTGGCTAGTTCAGCCCCCTACGGTTTGATTTCAAACGCGGTGCCGCCGCCGTGACTCCCTCCCGAGGAGGTCGTGCCGTAGACGTTCCCGTTGACGAGAATGACTCCGCCGCGAGGATAATATCCATCGCCGCTGACCGTGTCGAAAGACCAAAGCAAGCTCTCCTTGTAACTGCTGCCTGAGGGCTTTAGTTCGTAAACCGTGCCGGCGTTGTTTGTACTTCCGCCAAACAAGGTCGTACCGTAGAGATTACCCTTTGCGTCCAAGGTTACGCCCGCGCCGTTGTAGGGATTTTGGCCATCCTTGACACCGGCCTGGAAGCTGTAGATGACGCTCTGCGTGTATTTATTATTCTTGCCCAGAGTCATCTTGTAGACGGTTCCGCATCCGTTACCGCACGCCTCGCCAGAGCCGCCATAGTAGGTCGTGCCATACATGTTGCCCTTTGCATCCATGGTCAGGCTGGAATCAGGGTAGATTCCGTCTCCGCCTTCGAGAAAGTAGAATACGTTCTGTGCTACCCAGACATTCCTTGCTTGAAACAGTCTGTAGATCGAGCCGGCGTTGTAGGCGAATCCGCCGTAGTAGGTCGTGCCGTAGTAGTAGCCGTTTGCGCCCGGGGTGATTCCGCCCTGTGGGTAAGCGGCGCCGCCGCTTGCATTGTCAAAGTGGTGGATCACTCTATACTTCCAGCCGCCCTTCACCGGTGCCAGTTGGAAAACACTTCCAACGCCGAATGCGCCGCCGTAGTAGGTCGTGCCGTACATGTTGCCCGCGCTGTCAAACGACAATCCGGCCTGGGGAAAATATCCGTCTTTCTGGGCCTGGTTGAGGAAGCTATGCAGAATCGTTTCCTTCCATGTGCTGCCAGACTTGGACAGCTCAAACACGGTGCCGCAATTGCAACTGGTGTTAGAGCCTCCATATTCGGTCGTACCGTACAGATTCCCTGCCTTGTCAAAGACGAGTGGGGATTGCACCGGATACTCTCCGTCCCCCGCCGTGGACCCGGCAAAGGAATAAAGCAGGGTTTCAGTCCAGACGCCGCCCGACAACTTCAACTCAAAGACCGAGCCAAAATTGTTGGCGCCGCCCTGGTAGGTCGTGCCGTACAGATTCCCCGTCTTGTCGGCTACCAGGCCAGAATAGGGGTAATATCCGTCGCCGGTGTAGTTATTGAAGTTGTAAATTACAGTCTCAGTGCCAGCCCAGGCAGAAGTGGCCAACATCAGGGTCACTGCCCATAGTACGAGCGCTTTGTTACGCATTTCTCTCCTCCTGAATTTGATCGTCAGACAGTAAAACTGGAAAAGCCTTTGCCTGGGGGACGGCGAAAGGAAGACGGGACTTCCCGCTAACAACTCAACTACATTTCACAAAAAAGGTCGGCATATTGTGGGCCAGAGGTCATGGGCTGTCAAGATGAAAGATTTTGCAACGTCATGCCAGGCTGTATCCCCGAGGGTGGCCGTCCATGCTCCACTTGGGCGGGTTTTTCCCTTGGCGAATCCCAATTCGGGAAACAGATCCGCAGCCCCTTCACTCTCCTCTTGAACTCAGCCCGCCAACGCGATAATATATAAACGTAGATGTTATCTACAAGATAATCTTCGATCCTTGACAACCTGAAAACGGGCGCGACTCCTGGACCGCTCACCCGCCAAGTCCGACCAGTGCATCCTCTGCACACCCGGCTACAAAAATGCAACGGCGAGCCAAGGGGAATAACGCTAACTCCCATGTTTCCAAGATTTTGCCTCTAACTACCTTAAGAACCATAGATCTAGGAGGCAAGAAAAAATCCACCCCTTTGTTTTCTAGATTTTGCATCAAAACAGAGATTTTTTTTGAGGGATATTCTGCACCAAAAAGTGTGCATCTCAATCGGGTACCGCGACCACCGGCCCAATCCGGCCCAGCCTTTCGCGCATTCAGCAAGAGTTTCGCGCTTTTCGAGCCGTCATTGCGCTCTTTTCCCTCGATTTGGTGGCCCTTTGGGGAAGGCGATTTCCCTTCTATGCTAAATTGGGCCTACGGGCCCGTAGCTCAACGGTTAGAGCAGCAGACTCATAATCTGTTGGTTGTAGGTTCGAATCCTACCGGGCCCACCTACAGCTCGCTCTTCTGTAGAGACGTAGCTTGCTACGTCTTTGGGCGCGAGCAGACCCGGTCTCTCGCATCCGTCGTTTCGCCACGTTGGTGTAAACTTCTGTCCGTGAAAACAAGATTGCTGCAGATCGCGGTTTTGATTGCAATGGTTAGCCAGGCAAGTGGGCAGAGCGCCTCGCGTCCTGATGTGCCCGACAAAATCAAAGCGCCCGCCGGCGAGGAAGTTGTCCTCCAGGTGCATGCAGTCGGCTCACAAATATACCTATGTCAGACAGGAGCGGACGGCAAGTCCGCCTGGACTTTGAAGGCTCCGGAAGCCGAGCTTCGTGACCAGCAAGGGGCCGTCATCGGACGGCACTATGCCGGCCCGACGTGGAAGCACAACGACGGAAGTGAAGTCACCGGGAAGGCCGCGGCCAAGATCGATTCACCGGATGCGGATTCAATTCCCTGGCTGCTTGTGACTGCTACGGGCCATTCCGGCGATGGCGTGCTCAGCCATGTGACCAGCATCCAGCGTATTCACACAAAGGGTGGGCCACCCCCAGCAGGCGGTTGCGATGCCTCCAAACAGAACCAGGAAGTAAAGAGCAGCTACACGGCTGATTACTACTTCTACGCACCGCCAAAATGAGCGTTTCACGCGGCCGTCCGGCTGAAATCAAACAGGGGACGCTCGCGAAGAAGCGTCCCCGTTGTTAACCTTGCTTTCCCTGACGGCCTAGAATTGAACCGCCGGGAGCACGCTGGTTCCCTCCGCTTGAACGGCGGTAAGGGCCGCAGGATCGAGACCCAAGGCGTGCAGAATGGTAGGCGCGACCTGGGCGGTGCCCACTTCGGCGCGGACGGTGTTGGCTTTGAAGCCCGGCTGCGACAGCAGCAGAATGACGTTGGTGTCGTCATGCGAGAAGCCGCCGTGCTCGGCCAGTTTCGCCGTGCTGCCGGAGTAAGTAACGCCGACGTTCGGGGCCACGATGATGTCCGGCGAGCGTGGATCCGTGTATGGGTCGTTGAAGTTGATTGAGAGGGCACGGTTGTAGTAGATCTCCCCCAGCGCGATTCCTGTAATTGCGGAGGCATTCGCTTCGAGGATTGTGACACTGGGCAAAGTCTCGGAGCGGTTCTTCAGCCACAACACCGAGACGTCATCTTCCGTCGGTCCAATGCCAGTCGGGTTGTTGGTCGATTCAGAGAAGGGAATATAACCCGCGTCGGAAAGCAGAGTGGCGGGTGACGTACCGTTGATGAGCTGAGAGACGTAGCGGCTGGAATCGATGGGCGACTGGCCGTGTTTGGCAGTGATCACGATCAGGGTCGAATCATAGAGACCTTTTGCCTTTAGCTCCTTGACGAATGCCGCAATCGACGCGTCGACGAATTGGAATTCGCCGAGCAACGCCTCAGTGGGCGTGCCGGCGGCGTCCAGGTATCCGCCGTTCGTGTTGTTGCTCGCCTCGACCAGCTTCTGCCCCACGCTAAGCGCCTGGAAGTTCATGCCGAAGATGGTGGGAACTTTAGTCTTCTTTTTTCCCAGGTGGTCCTTGCCATCGATCTCATTGATGATTGCGTCGACCTTCAAAGTGTCGTAGCACTGGATGTTCTCGAAGCTGTTGGTCCAGGCGGTGAGGTCCGCGTGGGGATCGCGGATGGGGTCGCAGGCTGCGCCGGTAGGCGTTACCACGCCGGGAAGAGCGATCACGTCGGAGTTGATTTCAGGCGCGTAGAAGTCGTCGAGCGCTTGCGGACCAAGACCAGAGGCAACCGAGACGTACGCGGGGTGCTTGTCGGACCACGCTGTGTATCCGCCAGCCTGATGAATAACACTAAAAATGCTGTTGGCGCGGACAAACTCCCACGGGAAGACTGGCTTGCAGCCGTTACTTGGATCGCGGATCAGCCTCTTGTGGTCGATAGAGGCGAGGCCGCCATCGGTCAGCCCTGCGCCGGGCGCGCCGCCATTCAACTTGGTCTGGTCAATGTCAATGCCTTCTTCATACTCGCTTCGGGTACCGGTTGGTTTCGTGTTAGGTGTGCAAGGACCCGCCGCAACGCCGTTGCCGGTTTTTTCCGCCGGGGCGTCGAATTCCCTGGCATAAGCGACGTCGTAGTACACGCCGGTGAGCGCTGGGCTACCACCGGTGACGATCGCGGTCAGGCCAGGGAAGGAATCGGATGGTTTGGAGGTATTGGCGGCGACATAGTTGATGCCGGTCCGGCTGAGGGCTGCGATCGCCGGGCAATAAGGTTGGCCATTGTTGACGCCGTTAAGGCCGCGGGCGCAATTGGCGAAATCAACAGCGTGCATTCCGTCGACACTGATCAACAGAACGCGTTTGATGGGGCTGCCACTGTTCTGGGCGAGTACGGTGCCCACCAAACAAACAGCCGTCAGGGAGAGTAACGCAAGTGTCTTTTTCATTTTCATTGTGACCTCCAGCAGGAAATGCTATGGAATGCAGCGTGGCCGAATGTTACAAACAGTTGAATTCTTCGTGAAAATTGGCAACGCAGGTGTGGAAAAATCGGATGGCGTTTCCCGCACAGTTCGTCTCCGGAAGTAGACTATTTTTTGAGCCGAGCGATCTGCAGCCGATCAACAGGAATTCTGACGTTTCTCTGTGGGTCGATGGCGGGCGCGAAACTATCCCGCAGGATGGCGTTGATACATCATTGACTTGCCCGTTGCGTCCCGCCTAACATGACCCGACTCCATGATTGGCGAAACTATCTCGCACTACCGGATTGTCGAGAAGTTGGGCGGCGGGGGGATGGGCGTTGTCTATAAGGCTGAAGACACGACCCTTCATCGCTTCGTAGCGCTCAAGTTCCTGCCCGACGATGTTGCCAAAGATCGTCAGGCGCTGGACCGGTTCCAGCGCGAGGCGCAGGCTGCCTCCGCTTTGAATCATCCTAATATCTGCACCATTTACGAAATCGGACAGCATGACGGCCAGCCTTTCATTGCGATGGAGTTCCTCGATGGCCAGACGCTGAAGCATGCAATCATAGGGCGGCCATGGGAACTTGATCAGTTACTCGAGGTTGCTATTTCAATCGCCGATGCGCTCGACAACGCGCACAGCGAAGGCATCATCCACCGCGATATCAAGCCCGCCAACATTTTTATCACCAAGCGTGGACGCGCCAAAGTTCTCGACTTCGGCTTGGCTAAGGTTGTCGCCCGCAAGGCTGAGGCTGGAATCGATGCCAGCGCAACGGCATTTAGCGACCCGCATCTGACCAGTCCGGGCAGTACGCTCGGCACAGTGGCCTACATGAGTCCGGAGCAGGCGCGGGCCAAGGATTTGGACGTGCGCACCGACTTGTTTTCCTTTGGCGTTGTGCTTTATGAGATGGCCACCGGTGCACTGCCGTTTCGCGGCGACAGTACGGCTGCGATATTCGAATCGATTCTGCGCAAGGTGCCGGTGCCGCCGGTGAGGCTTAATCCTGATCTTCCCCCGAAGCTCGAAGAGATTATCAGCAAGGCGCTGGAGAAAGACCGGAACCTGCGCTATCAGCACGCCTCTGAGATGCGGGCTGATCTTCAGAGATTAAAGCGGGACACGGAATCGGGGAAGACAGCATCTTTTGAGGCAGCGCCTGTCGTCGCTTCGTCGCCGATGGAATCTGCGCCTGTCCCGACAGTTGCGCCAGGGTCTTCCTCGCGGAATTCTCCCGCAGTCGCCGCTGCCGGGTCAGGAAAAGTGAGCGAGGTAGCAGCCACAGCTGCGCCCCGGAAGCTCACAGGATTGATTGCGGCTGCAAGTGCCGCGATCATTATTGTCGTAGTCGGAGGATTCTGGTTCTTTCGCGGGCGAAGCGCTCATCCTGCCAGCATTGCTGGACACAAGTCCATCGCCGTTCTGTATTTTTCCAACCTCTCGCAGGATCAGACGCTGAACTGGCTCGACAACGGTCTCACCGATATGTTGACCACGAACTTGGCCCAGGTCAAAGGTCTGGATGTGCTCTCGACCGAGAGAGTGATGGGCGCGGTGCAGCGCGCGACTAAAGATGGGAAGTCGATGAATCCCGCGCAGGCGCAAAGTGTCGCGCGTGATGCCGGCGCTGATGCCTACATCACTGGCGCCTTGTTGAAGATCGGACCCACACAACTCCGGCTCGACGTGCGCGCGCAGGACACCGGCACGGGGCAGATTCTGTTCTCCGACAAGCTCGAAGGCCAGGATGTTCAAAGTATTTTCGGAATGGTCGACCGGCTGACTGCGAGTATCGCTGGCAGTTTTCTGCCAGCATCCGAGGTGCCGCAAAAAGCGCCGGAGATCGAACAGTCTTCCACCTCGAACGTCGAAGCCTACCGTCATTACCAGTTGGGCATTGACTATGCGCGCCGCTTTCTCACTAGCGATGCGGTTCACGAATTGGAAGAGGCCGTCCGTTTGGATCCGCAGTTCGCTCTGGCCGAATTGCGTCTCGCCGATCAATACCGCTTTCAGGGCGATCTGCGGCGCAGTACCGAACTTGCGATTCAGGTCAGTCAAAACCAGTCGCGCCTGCCTCGTTACGAGCAATTGACATTGCAGGTACTAAAAACCACCCGCTCTCGCGACCCCGAGGCGGAAGTGGCCGCTCGTCAACAACTGGTATCCGAGTTCCCCCGCCAGAGTTTCGACAGGGGGATCCTGGCCTCCATCCTGGGAGCCTTCGGGAAAGCGGAACAGGCTAATGAACTGCTGCGACAAGGACTGGCTCTGGATCCAAAGAATGAAGATCTGCTCAACTTTCAGTCCTACGAGTTGGCTTTTGAGGGTAATTTTGCCGGGGCGCTGGCGGCAAATGACAACTATATGTCGATTCGTCCTGGTGATCCTAATCCCATGGACACGCGCGGCGACATATTTTTCATGGCAGGCCGGGATGACGAAGCGGTTGCCGCCTACCGAAAAGTGCTCGACCTAAAGCCTGATTTCAGCGATTACTTCGAGTACCTCAAGTTGGCCGTTGTTTACGCCGACCAGAAGAAGCCAGACATGGCCAACGCCGCCTTCCAGCAATTTGCGCACCACACGTCCCCACTCTCGCGTCTTTATGTTCCCGGTTTCGAAGCTCAATTCAAACAGGCGGGAGGGGACCTTGAAGGCGCGCTCGCCAGTTATCGGGAGGCAGTGGCGCAACTTGGGAACGCAAAACAGAGCCAGGCGGCTGAGACTTTCCTGCGGCCTTTTGCGGCCCTGTCAATCCTGATGGGAGAGGGTTCGTCCGCTCTCTCCTTTGCTCAAAAACAGAAGCTGAATGACGAGGAGCAGCAGACCGTCGCCTTCCTGGAAACCATGGCGGGAAATTCATCGGCTGCACAGCAAAGTTTGCAACGCTACGCTTCCAGTCACCCTTGGATTTCGCCCCGGGCTCTGGAAATTAGTCGAGCCTACGCGGACGCGAGCGCCGCCGCGTACCGGGGCGATGGACAAACCGCTTTGAGTCGTACCGCCGGCATTCCCGATTTCCAGGAGCCATACCTTCTTTTCCTTAAGGCTCACAGCCATCTGCTTACCAATGACTATGCGTCGGCCGAAGATGGGTTTCGTAGGGTCCTGCGGAGCGTGCGCTCCATGGCGAATGCAGGAACTTTGACGGGGCGATTTCCCATACTTGGAGTCCTGTCCCACTACTATCTCGGCCAACTCTACGAGCGAACCAGCAAACGCGATCAGGCGATTAACGAATACCAGGAATTTCTTTCACACTTTGCCAGCTCGCAATCGCGCCTTCCCCAGGTCGGCGAAGCTCGAACCGCACTCAAACGACTGATGCAGTGAAACCGGGCTTCTCTGCGATTCCCGCCTAAGTAGCACCACTGAGTCACAGCGAAAAACTTTTTTGTTTCTTCTTTTTCTTCTGCTTCTCTGTGTCCCGGTGACGTTGTGGTGAAATCCGATCCGACAGATTCAACTCGGATCGATACAAGACGGAAAATCAAACGGTTTTCCACAACCAGTCACTTGTAATCACGTCTGTAACAGATTTTTAAAGGAACATTCATGCCGGATTAACCTAGCCGTCGCATCCGTGATGGCAACCTTTAACGGAAGCGTTCAAACACATCCCCCTGGAGGAACTCCAATGCGTTTTGTAGATCTCTATCGCGCCATCTGGCGGTATTTTGCACTGGGCGCGGCTTTGCTTTCCACCGTCACGAATCTGATAACTCCCAGCCTGGCCGCAGACACGCAGAAACATCCGACCGCCACCCCCATTCAACACGTTATCGTGATCATCGGCGAAAACCGAACGTTCGATCACGTATTCGCCACCTATAAGGCGCCCGCGGGACAAAAGGTCGACAACCTGCTCTCCAAGCGCATCGTCAACGCGGATGGAACTCCGGGGCCAAACTTTAAACTCGCGGCCCAGGACAGTGCAGTGGACAGGGGAGTATTCCAACTAAGCCCGAGCGACAAGACTCCGTTCAAACATCTGCCGCCGACAAATACGCAGGGCGCGCCGACAGCTCCGAGTGATGCGCACCCGGCTCCGTTCCAGACGATCAGCGCGGCGGAACTGGCTGAGCCGGGTTTGCTTCCCGCAGACTATAAGAAGCTCACCACGGGCGCCACCGGTTTGGCGCAAGGTGTTGTCGATACCCGCATCGCGAATGTGTACACCTTGAAGAATGGTCCCTATCAACTGACCCCAAGCGTTCCCTACGATGCTTATGCGGGCAGCCCAGTTCATCGTTTCTACCAGATGTGGCAGCAGTTAGATTGCAATGTCAAATACGCCACGAAGAGCAATCCCAGCGGTTGCGTTGCGGATTTGTTTCCTTGGGTGGAAGTCGTCACCGGTACGGGCGGCAACGGTCAGCCGAGGCCGAAGCCGTTTAATTACCTGACCACTCACGAAGGCTCCATCTCCATGGAATTCTTCAACGTTCAACAAGGTGACGCGCCATACTTGACCTCGTTGGCCAAGACCTACACACTCTCCGACAACATGCATCAGGCGGTGATGGGTGGAACTGGCGCCAACCACATTATGCTCGGTTCTGGCACCGCCTTCGCCTACACCGACGGTAAGGGAAACCTCGCAGTACCGCCGACCAATGAGATCGAAAACCCTAACCCGCAGCCCGGGACCAACAACTGGTACACCCAGGACGGATACGGCGGTGGCAGCTACAGCGTTTGCTCCGATCATTCAAAGCCGGGCGTGAAGCAGGTATTCGATTATCTGAATTCGCTCCCCTACACGACGAGCGCCACCATATGCCAGCCGAAAGCCTACTATTTGTTGAACAACTACAATCCCGGCTACTTCGGCGATGGCAGCGTGGATACGAGCGAATTCACACTTCCTCCGGTCCCGCAGATCACGATTGCTGACTCGTTGAACAATGCCAACATCGGTTGGAAATATTATGGGGATGGCTGGGATCTCTACCTGCAAGACCCAAACTACAATAACCCGTGGAACAACTACTGCAACATCTGCAACTTTGCCCAGTACACGACTTCCATCATGACCGACCCGACCCAGCGCGAGGAGCATCTGCAGGATGTCACCGATCTTTACAACGACATCTACAACGGTACTCTGCCCGCGGTTTCTTTCGTGAAGCCGTCAGGTTTCACGGATGGGCATCCAGCCTCATCCAAACTCGATTTGTATGAAGGTTTCGTGAAGAAGATCGTCACGGAAGTGCAGGCGAACCCGAAGCTTTGGGCCACGACCGCAATCTTCGTCACCTTCGACGAGGGCGGAGGCTATTGGGATTCCGGTTACGTTCAGCCGATCGATTTCTTCGGCGACGGAACCCGTATTCCGTTCATCGCGGTCTCACCGTTCTCGAAGGGCGGCAAGGTGGATCACACCTACTACGATCACGTATCCATCTTGAAGTTCATCGAGAAAAACTGGGGACTGTCGCCGGTAACCGGCTACGGTCGCGATAACTTGCCTAACCCGACCGCTGGTCCAACGCCTTATGTACCGGGCAACCAGCCAGCCATCGGCGATTTGACCAACATGTTCAGCTTTTAGGTAACGGCCGCAGGAACGCCGGCGCCAGGCGGAGGCTACACGCCGATTGGCGCCGGCAATTCTTTTTCTCCATTCCGTCCGGCGATCATTTTTCCGAGAATCTCTTTCAAAATCTTCGCGCATACCATCGCAGTTAATTTCAACACATCTTGTTTCGGGTTGTACTCGACAATGTCGGCTCCCACAATGTCGCCTTGGATCGCATGCAAATGGGCAATCGCCTCGCGCACCGACATCCCTCCCGGCTCGCGGTGGGAAATTCCGGGCGCAAACGCGGGATCGAGCACATCGATATCGAACGAAATATAGACGGGCCCTGCAAGCTTGAGTCTTTCTAGCGCCGGAAGCTCCCTCATCTCTATGACTTCAACTCCAAAGCGATCCGCCTGCTTGCGCTGATGCGCATTCATAGTTCGAATGCCGACCTGAATCAGCCGCTTCACACATCGTTCTTCCATGATCCGCGCAAAGGGGCAGGCATGCGAATAGCGATTCCCATCGAATTCCTCATATAAATCAGAGTGCGCGTCGAAGTGAACCAAGGTGAGATCGGTAAAGCGCGTTCCGAAGGCCCGAACAATTGGATAAGTGATGGAGTGATCACCGCCTAGACAAACGGTAGCTTGCCCCTGGTCGAGCAACTGGCCGACCGCGCTCTCGATCTTAGCGAACGCATTATCAGGCGGCAGTTCCAAGTCGCCAGCGTCTAATAAATTCTCTGCGCTAAGCTCGACACCACTCTCGCTGAATGAATTCGACGACTCGGAGCGAAACGCTTCACGAATTAGAGGTGGGGCACCCGCCGCTCCTCGTACATAGGAAGAGTTAGCATCGAAAGGAATTCCTAGCAAAACAGGAGTTCCGGGTTGTGGGGTTTGTTGGCTAGGCATGCCTTCCTTGATCCGGCCAAGTCAGGAAGCTGCCATCTTAAATCTTTGACGATCAATGAGCTACAGCCTCTCGTCTTTTTCCACAAAACTCCTTGTAACCTTCGCTCAAGCATTAGCATCCTTGTTAAACCGGAATTGTTTATTGACGAGGTCCTAGAGAGGAGAACGAATGGCTACCCCAGCCCCCGCCAAGTTTCGCATCGATGTCGACATTCACAACCTGCTGATGAACTCCGCTTCCAGCGGACCAGTCCCAGCCGAACCCAAGGGAATGACGTTACCCGAACCCGTTTTTCCCCAGTACCCGGAACTGCTGAAGGATCCCGGCCCAGAAACCCCGCTAGAAAAGCGCGACTGGACTTACCCGCAAGTATGGAGGAAAGTCCGCGGCTGGCTCCTGCCGTATATGCGCTCGCGAGTGATGCCGGGTGAATTCCATCCCATTACCGCGTATCTGTTTGTTGACTACAAATGCAACCTTGACTGCTGGTACTGCTGGGCGTTCAACAACAAAGTGAAGGGCATGACCGAAGACGTCGCCAAACGATCGATTGACTGGCTGCATGATCGGGGGTGCCGCGTGCTGGCGCTCATGGGCGGAGAGCCTTTGCTGCGTCCGCAAGTAGCGCACAAGATTGTTTATTACGCCGCGAAGAAAGGCTTCTGGATTTACGTTGGGACCAACGGCCGATTGCTGCGCCCTGAAGTCGCTGATCGGCTCGCGGACGCCGGTGTTGCCATCTTCAATTTCGCTTTGGACGCCTGGGACGAAAAACCCAGCTTGCCGAAAGCTTTTGTTCCCGGCCAGAAGAATCTCGAATACCTGATTCGCAAGCAGTATGTGTACGGGTACATGGTGTTCTTCAATATCAATATCTGCCGCAACAATCACGAAGACGTTCGCCGGCTTACCGAATACGCGCATGCGCATCGTCTCGCAACCGACTATCACATCAACGAAACCCCCATGCTCGAGCAGGACGAGCACTTTAAACATTTCGATGAAAATCCCACGTACATTCGGCCGGAAGACTGGCGCTCGGTTGACTCGTTGATCGACTGGATTATCGAGAAAAATCAGGCCGGATATCAGATGGTGAATTCGGTTCAGCGCCTACAGGAGATGAAAGCGTTTGTCCGCATGTCGTCCGGGCTGGATCTGAGGAAGCACGGCTGGTACGGCGATGGCACCGGGACCAACGGCAACATGCATGAAGTCCTCGCTCAGACGCCTGGCATCGTGCAGGATCCGAGTGGCGAACTGCGTTTCACTGAGTGGAATTGCCGCGCCGGCCAGAACAACGTGATCATCCGCACCGACGGCACAGTCGCTCCTTGCTTTCCCATGTATCCATCCACCTTTGACTGGGGAAACATCGATAACGCAAAGTTCGATCAGCAGCAGCTCAAGGAGATGAAACATACGTGTGAGCGGCACTGCTTCTCCACGCTCAACCACAATCTTGGCTACTGCTACAACGATGCGCGTGTAATCAAGTGGATATGGAAACAGGTCGTGACCAACCGCTTGAAGGGCGGAGCGAGAAGTTTTGAGGATTAGCAACTAGCCCGCCGGATCTTTGAAGCGAGCGCACGGTCCAGCCGAAATATAGATCGTTTCAAAGACTTTGGGGCACGGCGGGAAAGCCGTGCCCTTTCAAACCCCGGCGGGTTTTCCGCAAGATGTCAGCGATGGCGGGCAGTCGTCAGACACTGCGCCGCCACCCTCCTGAATCCGTCCCTACCTGCCTCTCATCCGTTATTCTAGTAACAGATATATGGCAACCCGATCCAAGATCGCCGCTGACACTTCAACCGCAATGCTCGACGCTCCCAACGGAGAACGCGAGCGGGTATTCGACGCCTTCCGCCGCTGGGGATATCTGGAAGCCGATCTCGATCCACTCGGCTTTCTCCAGCCAGTGCCTCATCCCGACCTGCAGATAGATAGCGAGTTCGCGCAAGAGGCGCGACGAGTCTACTGCGGCACGGTAGGCGTGGAGTTCATGCACATCACCGATGCCGCGCGCCGGCGTTGGATTCAGGAGCGGGTGGAGCGTCCGCAACCGGCCGTCGACCAACAACGAGCCCTCGATCTGCTCATCCGGGCAGAACTTTTCGAGCAGGTGCTACAGCAACGCTATTTGGGCAATAAGCGCTTTTCGCTCGAGGGCGTCACCGCCCTGATTCCCCTCATGGACGAAATTCTCGAAGCGGCCGGACAAGAGGGCGCCGTTGAATTGGTGATGGGGATGAGCCATCGCGGTCGCCTGAACGTGATTGTGAACGTGGCCAGGCGTGCCGCCGAAGAAGTCTTCGCCGGATTTGAAGATGTCGATCCGCGCAGCGTGTTGGGCAGCGGCGACGTGAAGTATCACATGGGAGCGACCGGCGAATACGTCACGCGCAGTGGCGCGAAAGTCCACATCCACCTGGTTTCGAATCCCAGCCATCTGGAAGCGGTTGATCCGGTAACCATTGGCCGCACGCGCGCCAAGCATGATCGTACGGGTGACGCGGGAACAAAGAAATATCTTCCGCTCCTGGTGCACGGCGACGCTGCTTTCGCCGGACAAGGGATTGTTGCCGAGACATTGAACTTTGCCGATCTGCCCGGCTATACGGTTGGTGGTACCGTGCACATTATTGCCAACAACCTGATCGGCTTCACGACTGTTCCGCGTGAATCACATTCCTCGCGTTTCGCCGCGCAGCTCGCCCGGCGACAGTCAGTTCCCATCTTTCACGTGAACGGCGAGGATGTCGATGCCGTGATTCGCGTCGGCCGCATAGCGCTTGAATATCGTTACGCCTTCGGCACAGATGTGGTGGTAGACCTCATCGGCTACCGGCGCCACGGTCACAGCGAAGTCGACGATCCCACGATCACCCAGCCGCTGCTGTACAAAGCCATCAAAGAGCATCCACCGCTGTGGGAGATTTATTCCGAAGATATCGGGGTTGACGACGCGCAGGAGCGCGTGCAGAGCATTCGCGCCGAACTCGAGGCCGCACAGAAAATGGCCGGCACCCTGACCAAGAAACCCACGCTTCGGGAGTTACCTTCATACTGGAACCAATACAAGGGCGGCCGTTACAAGCCGGAGTATGAGGTTGAAACCGGATTATCGGCGGAAGAGCTTCGCGAAATTACAACGCCGCTCACCACCTATCCCAGCGATTTTCACATTCATCCGAAGGTCAAGAAGCTGCTTGAGCAACGCGCGGAAATGGGCACGGGAAAGCGTCCGGTGGATTACGGTATGGCGGAAGCTCTGGCCTTCGCCAGTTTAGTGAAGGCGGGCGTGCCGGTACGGCTGAGCGGACAAGATAGCCGGCGCGGCACATTCAACCAGCGGCATTCTGTGCTCGTCGATATTGAGAACGAGCAGGAATATATTCCGCTGCAGCATATTTCTGACCAACAGGCGCGCTGTGCAATTTACAACTCCACACTGTCTGAAGCCGGCGTGCTCGGGTTCGAATACGGTTACAGCCGCGATTATCCGGAGGCTCTCGTACTTTGGGAAGCTCAGTTCGGCGACTTCGTCAACGTTGCGCAGGCGGTGATTGATCAATTCATCAGCGCCGGCGAAGACAAATGGAATTTGCTATCGGGCGTGGTTCTGTTGCTGCCGCACGGCTACGAAGGCCAGGGGCCGGAGCACTCGAGTGCTCGCATCGAACGTTTTCTGCAACTCGCAGCGCGAGACAATTTTCAGATTTGCCAGCCTTCGAATGCGGCGCAGTACTTCCACCTGCTGCGCCGTCAGGCGCTGCGGCACTGGCGGAAACCGCTGATCGTCTTTACACCTAAAAGCATGCTGCGGCATCCGGATGCTTCTTCCACCATCGCAGACTTTGCTCACCCGCACTTCCTGAACGTGCTGCCCGACACGGAAGTCACCGAAGCCAAGCGCATCCTGCTTTGTACCGGAAAAATCGGACACGAGCTACGCGACGAGCGCAAGAAGAGAAAAGATAATTCGACGGCGATCGTTTTCGTGGAGCAAATGTACCCATTCCCCGAGGCCGAACTGATCAAGGAAATGGAACAACATTCGAGCGCGCGCGACATTGTCTGGGTCCAGGAAGAACCCGCCAACATGGGCGCGATGTTTTACATGCTGCCACGGCTGCGACACATCGCTGGGGATCGACCCGTGCTTTCGGTAAAACGCTCAGCCAGCGCGAGTCCCGCGACCGGATCAGCCAAAGCGCATGAGATGGAACAGAATACGCTGCTGACGCTCGCCTTCACGACTAGTAGCTAAGACGCGTTCTATGCAGGCCGTTCGGTGACCGGTTTACCTCCGGACCCTGGCAGCGGAGCTTTCGCGCCGCCCACAGCTTCGCCTTGGAAGAGCGTATCCAAGTTTGCATAAGCGTAAATTGTGGGCGCGTGATCTTGCATCAGGCCACCGGTATCCGCTGTAGGGCCGTAGTTACTGTGCAAGTCACGTCCCAGCATGCGAAGCATTGCCATCAGTTGTCCGCGATGATGCGAAGTGTGCGCGATTCGCCGCGTCATCACCCATGCGCAAGAACGCTGAACGGAGAAAAATTTCGTCGCTTCTTCCCACCAGGTTTCGTCCTTCTTGGCCAGCGCCGAGAGGCGCTTGTCGCTGTCCTCCGCGTATTGTTTCATGAATTGCAGACGGGTTTCTTGCTTGGGCAAGGGTGGTGCTCCGACATCGATGCCAAGCATTGTCCGAAACCACAAATCTTCGCTGACGCATTGATGCACCATTTGCTCATGAACGCTGCGGCCCCGCGGATCGTCGTGCCGGGGCCGCACCGGAAGATCCTCGTCGCGGAACTCGCTCCACACGCTGACTACTTTGATTCGTTCGGTTGAATACGTCTCCAGCAGAAAGTCGTATCTCATGGGCAACCTCCTGCTGATTATGATTGAGCGATCGCCATAAACGAATCTCAAAAATGTTACCCTAGCGTTCCAGTTTCAAATCGCATGGCGCGCCATTCTCGACCGCAACCGCTTCGTATCGCCATCGACACTGGCGGCACGTTCACCGACTGTGTTTGGATCGATCGTGGCCAGATTCGCATGCTCAAAGTTTTGTCGACGCCTGACGATCCTTCGCGAGCCATCATGGAAGCGTTGGAAAAGATCGGACGCCGTGACGCCTTGATTTTGCTTCACGGCACTACCGTCGGTACCAACACGTTGTTGCAGCGCAAAGGAGCGCGCGTTGGGCTTGTCACCACGTCTGGTTTCGAGGATGTGATCGAGATTGGGCGGCAGGCCCGTCCGAAGCTGTACGACTTCTTCTTTGACCGTGTTGAACCTCTTGTGCCGGGGGATCTCCGATTCGGCGTGGACGAACGCACGACCTGCGATGGCGAGATTCTGCGAGAGCCTGCGCAAACGGATTTGCGGGACTTGAAAGCCAGAGTGCTTGAGCAAAAGCCTGAAGCCATTGCGATCTCGCTTCTGTTCTCCTTTGCCAATCCGAAAAACGAAACTCTGGTCGCGGCCGCCTTGCAGGACTTGGGTATGCCACTTTCAGTCTCCCATCAGATCCTTCCTGAATTTCGCGAGTACGAACGCACCAGCACGATTGTGATGAACGCATATCTGCAACCGGTTATGCAGCGCTATCTGGAAAGCCTCGAAGCCCGCTCGCAAACTGGGAGCGCTGTCCCTCAGGCGCTGAAGCCTGGGTCTTTGAGGCGTCTTAGTGGCATGGCTGAAGCCATGCCCTCCCGGCGTCTAGCAAACGACAACCGCAACGCCCGCGCGGCTGCAAGCGAGAGCAGCGATTCGGGCGCTCGCATCTTTGTTATGCAATCCAGCGGCGGAATTACCGCGCTGCGATCTGCTGCTCGTGAGCCGGTGCGCACGGTGCTTTCCGGCCCCGCAGGAGGAGTCGTGGGCGCCGCCGCCATGGCGCGCTGCAGCGGATGCGACCGAATTATTTCGTTCGACATGGGTGGTACTTCAACCGATGTTGCGCTGGTCGACCGCGAAGTGCGGGGAGGCAATCAAAGTGAAATTGCGGGCCTGCCGATTCGCGTGCCCATGCTCGACATTCACACCGTGGGCGCGGGCGGCGGTTCCATTGCTCGCTTTGACGCAGCAGGGGCGCTGCGCGTAGGGCCGGAGTCGGCCGGCGCCGATCCCGGCCCCATTTGTTATGGTCGCGGCACACAGCCAACGGTCACGGACGCGAATCTGATCCTGGGACGGTTGCAGTCGAATCGTTTTCTAGGCGGAGACTTCACGCTTGATCTGGAACGCACTCGCGGAATTATGTCCGCGTGGCTAAAGAAGGAGCGCTGCAAACTTTCGCTCGAACAGTTCGCAGCGGGCGTCATTCGGGTGGTGAATGCGACCATGGAGAAAGCGATTCGTGTGGTGTCGATTGAGCGTGGTTACGATCCTCGCGAATATGTTTTGATGGCGTTTGGCGGAGCGGGTGGGTTGCACGCCTGCGAATTGGCTGCGGCTCTGCGGGTTCCGCGAGTGATTGTGCCTGCGCGTCCGGGTGCGCTTTCTGCCTTCGGCATTCTGGTTAGCGATGTTGTGAAGGACTATTCGCGAACCGTGTTGTGGCGGACCTTGGATGAACTTCCAACAAAGCAGCTGAATGACGAGTTCGGAAAGTTGTGCCGCCGGGCTGAGAAAAATTTTCAAGTTGAGGGTTGGCATGGCGCTATCCGCGACGAGTTTAGCGTGGACGTTCGTTATCGCGGCCAGGGCTACGAACTCAATATTCCTTACACGCGCCGTCTGATGACAGCCTTCCGCCGCGAGCATGAGCGCCGATATGGCTACAGCTATCCGGCGCGCGAGATAGAGTTAGTGACGCTACGCCTACGCGCGATAATGAAATCTCCACAGTCGAGCGTTGGGCAGTCGAGCGCGAGTAAGACGCGTGCGGATCGCACGAAACGCGGCAGTGCTGATCCGGAGCGAACCTCGATTTTCTTCGACGATAAAAAACTTTCAGCCGCAATTTATGATCGGGATGCGCTGCAGCCTGGAAGGAAGTACTCGGGCGCGGCCGTGGCCACGGAGTATAGCGGGACTACCGTTGTGCCTCCCGGTACGCAGTTTTGGGTGGATCGGGCGGGCAACTTGATCATCCAGATTCGATCAGACGCTGGGCGAGTCGCCCGCCGCCACACGATTTGACGTCAACGCCAGCCGAGGTTCTCTACTCAGGCCTTCTACGAGGTAGAGTCGAAATGTTTCAATCAGGTTACAATCGGCGCAATATTCCAATCTCCCGGATACAATACCCGTGTGAAACCAAGCATCTTTGTGGTTGAGGACGATCCCGATATTTCCCGGTTGGTGCGACATCACTTGGAGGGAGCGGGATTCGTGGTCAAACTTTTCCCGACGGGAAACACCGTAGTCATGGAGTCGGAGCGTCAGCGGCCTACTCTCTTCATTCTTGACATCATGGTGCCAGGCCGGGACGGGCTCGAACTCTGTCGTCAGATCCGGCAGACGCCCTTGCTGGCGTCGACTCCTGTAATTTTTCTTACCGCGAAAAGCGGGGAGGCGGACCGCATTCTTGGACTCGAGCTGGGCGCAGACGACTATATTCCCAAGCCATTCAGCCCGCGCGAACTGGTAGCGAGAGTGAAAGCAGTGTTGCGCCGCTTCGAGCGTCCACTTTCGCAGTCGCTGTTGAAAGTCGGAGAGATTGAAATTGATCCCAGCGCGATGACGCTCACGGTACGCGGGCAACTGGTCGGCACGACCGCTACCGAGTTTCGCCTGCTTGATTATTTTGCGCGGCACAGCGGACGGGTCTTCAGCCGGGACCAACTTTTGGATTCCGTCTGGCGGGACACTGCTTATGTCACGCCGCGCTCGGTGGATGTGTATGTGCGGCGCATTCGGGAGAAAATTGAACCTGATCCCGAGAGCCCGCGCTATCTGAAGACGGTGCGCGGAGCGGGGTACCGCTTTGAGGCTCCCAAGTGAGGAGCCGGCTTTTCTTGCGGCTCCTGGCCGCTTTTGTTCTGGTGATTGCTGTCGCCACGGCTACACTTGATTTCTCCATTCGCCGCGCATGGGAAAGTTCTTTCCGGCAGGAAATCGATCGCAGCCTTAAACAGAAGACGGCAATGTTCGCGAACAGGGTGAATACCGACCGCGAACATAATCTTCAGGACATTGTCTCGCAAGAAGGCCATGCGGCTGGCGCGCGCGCGACCGTCATCGACGTCACCGGCAAAGTCCTGGCGGACTCTGAGGCTGCCGCAACGGCGATGGAAAATCTCGCGAATACGCCTGAGTTTGCCGCCGCCTTGAAGGGAGAACTCGGAAGCGATACGCGTAGCAACCGCAATTTGGGAATTGACTCCCTGTACGTGGCTGTGCCGGTTTCTGGGGGAGCAGCCCGGCTTGCTTACCCGCTATCGGATCTCGGATCCAGCACAATGCAGCTTCGGAATGGGCTGCTGATTAGTTCGGCACTCGCATTTCTGGTAGCTCTGGCCCTCGCCGGAATCTTGGCACAGTTCACGGCGCGCCGCCTGCAACGGATTGTGCAGTTCGCCAACAAAATCGCCGGCGGAGAACTCACCGCGCGGATTGCCGAAGGTTCGTGGGACGAAATTGGGCAAGTCGCCGCCGCGCTCGACAAAACGGCGCGCCAAGTGGAAAACAACTTCGCGGCCCTGCGAGACAGCCAGCGCCAGCTTGAGACTTTGCTGAACAGTATGGAGGATGCCGTCATCGCTGTCGGTGCCGACGAGCGCGTGCAGTGGGCCAATCAGCGAATGGACGGCCTGGTTCCGCAACGCACCCGTCTGAATGCTCCCATCGTTGAGACCGTGCGCGATCCCGATTTCCTGCGTGCAGTGCGCGGAGCCAGCGTGATGCAGAGGGTATTCACAGCCCGAGCGACGTCGATTGTTTCAGCCCGCACTTTCGATGTGACCGCCGCCCCCATGCCGGGAGGAGGTGCGGTTGCGGTTCTGCGTGACTTGACCGAGACCGAGCGGGTGGAGAAAACCCGACGAGACTTTATCGCCAACGTTTCGCACGAACTACGGACGCCGTTGACTTCTATTCAAGGCTATGCGGAGACGTTGCTCGACAGCTCGCCAGAAAATAATCATTCCCGCGAGTTTCTGGAAATCATCCGGAAGAACGCCCATCGCATGTCTCGCTTAACCGAAGATCTTCTGACTCTGGCGAGAGTGGAATCAGGGGAGCAGCGTTTCGACATTCAGCCGGTGGCGGCCGCGGAGATTCTACAGGAAGCCGTACAAAACTTCCGTGAACTGGCACGGGCGCATGGTATCGATCTGCAAGTGGAAGACTCGGCGCCGGACTTGGTGAGCGCCGACCGTGAAGCCGTCCATCAGGTTTTCTCCAATCTCATCGACAATGCGCTTAAGTATGCTGCTTCGGGAGGGCGGTTGGTGCTCGGGGCAAGACGTGCGGACCATGGCGTTGAATTTTATGTTCGCGATTTTGGACCCGGCATTCCGTTTGAGCACTTGCCGCGCCTGTTCGAGCGCTTCTATCGGGTAGATAAGGCTCGCTCTCGCGAATCTGGCGGCACTGGGCTAGGACTGGCCATCGCCAAGCACATTGTGCTGGCGCACGACGGCACCATCCGCGCTGAGAGCGAGCTCAACCATGGTTCCGTGTTTCTCTTCACTCTGCCGTTGGCAACCGATTCTTCCCCGGCATCTTCCTTTAGCAGTCGTCAGTGATATCCCTCAAGGCAATTTGTTGAGATAGCAAGCATCGGCGGTGTTCTGCACCGGCGGAGTCGGCGGAGTCAACCACGCAGGATGCGCAAAATCGAAGAACTCCGTCATATTCATTTGCGCCGCATCCCGCTTGGTCAAAGACGGCAGATTGAACCGGGTCTCAATCAATTTGAGAATCGCCGTATTGTCCGCCGCCGTATGCGAAACAAAGTGCTTTTTCGTATAGGGCGAGATCACAATGAGCGGAACCCGATATCCGGTGTAGACAAAGTTGCAAGTCGGCCCAGTCTGCCCCTTGTTGCAGATATCGCCAGGGAGAAGATCCTTAGGCTTAATGCCATCCGGACTCACTGCCGCATGCGGCGAAACATGGTCGTAGATCCCGCCGGCTTCGTCATACGTGAGAATGAAAGCCGAATCCTTCCAGGAAGAGCTGCTCATCACAGAATTAATGATCTCGGAAACGTACAGTGCTCCGTTCTGGGTTCGGCTTGGGGATGAGTCCGAAGAAGAAGGATGCTCGTCCAGCCCGGCATCGGTTGCTGGCTCAATCTGCGCCACTGCGGGCAGAGTGCCATTGCGCAAATCGTTCTCGAAATCAGAATTTGTGACACCGATGGTGCCAATGTTCTTCGGGTACTTCTTGGGAATCGTCTGTCCCCACTGGAAATACTTGATGTAGCTGGTTTGCAAAAGGCAAGCGGGGTCGTAGGGTGGCCCATTGCAACCGGTGTTCGTAGGATTTACGTAAATCTTCCAGCTCACCCCGGCGTTTTGCAGTTCTTGAAAGATAGTCGTGGCGGTCAGCAAATTCTTATCCCCGCTGTCGGTCCCAATGGGATAGGCGTCTCCCTGCGAAGTGGCCGCTACCAGGTACTCCCGGTTCGGGTGAGTCCGAGTCATGGCCGGAGTGAACCAGCGGTCCGAGGTGGCGAAGTTGGAGGCCATGAAATAGTAGTAGTTCAGGTCAGTCCCGTCGTAATACCCCATGGCACGGATTCCGTCCTTATCGTAGAAGCCGATAGCTCGGGCATCGTGAGCTGCGGTATAAACAAAACCATTCAACTTGGCTCTGGCCTTGCCCATGGGATCGTAATAATCCCAATCCACGTGTGACTCGTTCCAGGAGGGGCTGGTGTTTTCCGTGCACTGCGTGATCAACTCGAACGACGAGATCTTCGGGCTATTGCCGTCGATGGTGCAGTCCTTCGGTGGCGGGAAGGCCGGATCACAACCGGGATTGGTCGGAGGCGGGCCGTAGTATGGGGGCAGCCCGGAAGCTGGATTGAATTGCCGCAAACCGTCAAACGATCGGTCAGCGTAACCGTTGTCCGCCCAGTACTGGCGCAGTTCGCCGAAGTAGTGATCGAGCGAACGATTCTCCTGCGCCAGGAAAATAATGTGGTTCAGCTTCGTGATCCCGCCTGGAGTATTTGAGGGCAAAGACTGAGCAACTGAATTAAGTCCCCAGCCACCGACCACCAAAGCAGTGGCCATACAGCTCACAAGGTGCACAAGCCTATTCTGTGACATGGCGCATTGGATGGGACAACCCGGAACGACGGTTGTCTCCTGAGAAGCGCCCAAAACCGACGAGCCTAAGGTATTTAAAGGAGGAGGTACGCGAAATAGTGTAGAGCTGACAGTGTTGTCCGCTGCAGTTGACTCGGTCGTGCGCTGCACCAGCGTGGACCCTCGCCCCTACATTGTGGATGCTCGGTTATGATACAAATCTGTGTGATCTTCATACAGGTGCCGTGTAGTCATAACTCCATTCCTTCTACCTGCGCGAGCTTACGGTGCTAAGGGCGCTCTTCATCTCATTATCGGAGAGCCATTGGCTGCGTGGCGTCGCCGAGCGTTCCTCCATTGGGCAAAAATTCTCGAGCCGTTTTGTTGCCGGCACACAGGTCGAAGACGCGCTCCGAGCCACGCACACCGTCAACCAGGCCGGCCTTGGCGTCTCCGTCGACAACCTCGGGGAAAACGTCACCAACGCCGACGAGGCCCGAGCCAGCGCTCAGCTTTATCACCAACTGTTGGACGACATCGCCGCGCAAAAGCTGAACGCCAACATCAGCCTGAAGCTCACCCACATGGGCCTCGATGTCGACGAAAAACTAGCCTACGATCTGGTAACCGGACTAGTGGCGAAGGCCGCTGCCATGAACCCGCACAACTTTGTCCGCGTCGACATGGAGGGCTCCCCCTACACCCAGCGTACTTTGGATTTTGTCCACGAACTGCACCGCGTGCCCGCCAATCGGGGATGCGTCGGCGCGGTGATTCAGAGCTACATGCGGCGATCCGAGAGCGATGTCGAGAAACTTCTGGCGGAAGGCATCCGCATTCGCTTGTGTAAGGGTGCTTACAAAGAGCCGCCTGAAATTGCTTTTCAGGCGAAGTCTGAAGTCGATGCCAACTATGTCAAGCTGATGAAAATTCTGATGAAGAGCACGGTCTATCATGGCCTGGCCACGCATGACGAAAACATCATCAAGCAAGCAAAAGCCTTCGCCACCAGCGAAAGAATTTCGCGCGACGCATTTGAGTTCCAGATGCTGCACGGCATCCGGCGCGATCTGCAGCAGAGCCTGGCGGGGGATGGCTGGCGCATGCGGGTGTACATTCCGTTTGGCACTGAGTGGTATCCCTACCTGATGAGGCGATTGGCCGAGCGTCCGGCGAATGTGTTGTTCATCGCTAAGAACTTACTGCGGCGATAAAAATACGTCATCGAAAACACTTTGTCATTCCGAAAAGCGAAGCGACGAGGAATCTGGGTTCTTGTCGACCGAGCGATCACCTAGATCCCTTGCTCCGCTCGGGATGACAACTGTAAACGGTCGGATGACAAGTGTACTGCAACTGTAATGTTGGAAACAGCAACTGCAAAACCGCCGCAGTTTCAGGTTGAGCTTTGCTGCGAATTGCCGCCTGTCAGCCGGCCCAACAGCCGCCCGTGCCAGGTTCCCTCTACGGCGCGGACCAGCAAGCAAGTGATGTTATCGTCGCTGCCCGCGCTTTTTGCTACCTGAATCAGTTCTTCGCAAGCCCGATCCAGGGCGCGGTTCCGGCCGATCACTTCGACCATAATGCCTTCCTTCACGTAACGCGACACTCCATCACTGCAGAGCAAGAGCACGTCTCCGGGGGCGAATTCGTGATCTTCCAAGTCTGGTTCGACGCTATCCTCCGAACCCAACGCCCGCACAATAACGTTCTGCATTTTGGAGTTTTCCGCCTCCTCCATGGTCAGCAAGCCTCGCCGTACTTGCTCCATCACCAGCGAGTGGTCGCGTGTTAGTTGCTGGATGCCTCCCTCCCGAATCAGGTAAATGCGGCTATCCCCGACATTCGCGATAGAAAATAGATTTCCCTCCGCGCGCATGGCCACAATTGTCGACCCCATGCCTGCGTGCTCCGCGTTATGCGACGCGGCCGTTTGAATGGCTTGATTGGCTAGCTGGATGGAATTGGCTAACCGGGTAGCGCGTTCTGAAACCCCGTCAAAACTTCGCCCAAAGACCGGAGAGGCAGCATGCTGCGAATCGCCGCGGAAGTAGCCCAGCACTGTGTCGACAGCGATCTTGCTGGCAAGCTCACCCGCCGCCTGCCCGCCCATGCCGTCACAAACGACGAAGATGCCATGCCGTATGTCAAAGCCGAAATTGTCCTCGTTGTTGGTGCGCACCACACCAACGTCCGTTTTGCCGGCGGCTTGGACCACCAGATTCATTCCACACCGTTGCAGGCGCTAAATCCTATCCTAGTTCTGGTTGGAGGTAAATACTTCTGGAGCGGCGACGCCGACGAACCAAATCTCGCTTACCGAGGCTTGGGAGGACATCGACCGAAACGGACTGTGCCTTTTTCGCACTATATAGGAAATTTGCAGCCAATGGAGTAAAATTCCCGGCACGTCCAGCGGAAGAGAAATCTGTGGGCGCAGGAGGGCGCCAGTGACAATGGTGAAAACGATCCTGATTCGTACCGCGAGTGTTGGCAATTCCCGACATCCTCGAAGAGTGGTTCGGTTTTGCAGATCCGGTCTATTGTGGGTTTTGGTTTGCACGCTGGTTCCAGCCTGCATGGCGCAACAGAAGAAACGGGTCGCCGTGCTCAATTTTGAATATGGAACGGTGCAGAGTTCGGTGTCGGCAATTTTTGGAACCAACCAGGACGTCGGCAAGGGGATTTCAGACCTTCTAGTCCAGAAGTTAGTTCAGGACGGAAAGTATTCCGTGATCGAGCGTAACGCCATCGACAAAGTGCTAGGCGAACAGAATTTCGGCAACAGCGATCGCGTCGACTCGGGCACAGCCGCGAAGATCGGAAAGATTCTCGGCGTGGATGCGGTGATTATGGGAAGCATCACCCAGTTCGGAAGAGACGACAAGAACACCACGGTGGGCGGTGGGGCGCTCGGCGGTTACGGCAGCAAGTTCGGTCTTGGCGGAGTCGGAAAACATAATGCCAAGGCGGTAGTCGGAATCACCGGCCGCCTGGTAGACACGACGACTGCAGAAATTCTGGCGGCGGTAACCGGAACCGGGGAGTCGACGCGTTCTGGAACCTCGCTGATCGGCGCCGGTGGTGGCGGCGGCAACGCGGCGGGCGCCGGTTTCGATATGAGCAGTTCGAATTTCGCCAACACCATCCTCGGCGAAGCGGTGCATCAAGCCGTCGATTCCATGGCAACGCAACTCGATGACAAAGCAGCTGCGCTTCCGATACGGAAGCTTGAAGTCACCGGCGTCGTGGCCGATGTTACCGGCAATGTCCTGGTGCTCAACGTTGGCAGCAAAGACGGCCTGAAGGTTGGCGATATGCTCGATATCAGCCGGCCTATCAAAAGCGTCAAAGACCCGAACACAGGGAAAGTAATCAGGACGATCACCAGCAAAATGGGTACGGCCACAGTGACAGACGTGGATGCACAGTCGGCAACGGCCAACTACACCGGCACGGCTCCCGCTAAGGTCGGGGATGCGGTGAAGAATCAATAGTCCCGTGATGTGGTGCTGGTAAGACGTCGACCCTTGCCAGCGAACATTTCATATTCAAAGCCAGCAATACGGATGAATGGAGTCTTGCCATGAGCGAAGAAGCCGCGAAACGAATTGGCGACTACGAAATTCTCGGAGTCCTGGGCAGTGGAGGAATGGGCAAGGTCTTCAAGGTGCGAAATGTCATTTCCGATCGCATCGAGGCCATGAAGATTCTTTTGCCCGACTTGGCTGGACGGCAGGATCTGGGAGACCGGTTCCTGCGCGAGATCAAAGTCCTGGCTGGTTTGAACCATCCCAATATTGCTGCACTCCGCACCGCACTGACCCTGGACAACCAACTCGTCATGGTCATGGAGTACGTCGAGGGCGAGACTCTGGCCACGCGTCTGGAGCGTGGTGCAATATCCGCCGCGGACGCCGTCAATTACATCGACCAGGTGTTGGGCGCGTTGAGCTACGCGCACCAGCAACATGTGATTCATCGCGATATAAAGCCCGCCAACATGATGCTCACGCCCGCTGGCATAGTGAAGCTCATGGATTTCGGGATCGCGCGTTCCGGCACGGAACGCGGCCTGACCATGACGGGCACGACCATGGGCTCGCTTTATTACATGTCGCCAGAGCAGGTGAAGGGTCAGCCGACGGATGCGCGCTCTGATCTGTACTCAGTCGGAGTCTCGCTGTACGAAATGGTTACGGGCGAACGGCCGTTTCGCGCCGACAGCGACTATTCTTTGATGGCAGCTCATCTTCAGCAACCGCCGAAGCCCCCCATCGAAGTCCGGGCGGATTTACCGCCCGCGCTGAACGAGATCATTCTGATGGCCATCGCCAAAGAGCCAGCGCAGCGCTTCCAGTCAGCCGATGCTTTCCGCAACGCCTTGAACAGCGTGAGAGGAGCGATGCCGGCAACGCCTTCTGCCAACAAAACTGCCGCAGCAGCCGGGATAAGCGCAGCCAGCGCGACCGCGCTGCTTCAGAATGCGGGGCCTCCGGCGTCGATACACGAAGGGACTACCGCGCCGCTGATAGCGACGCCGCAGCAACCGCAACCGATTCCAAGCGTACTCGAACTTTCGGCGCAGCAGAAAAGCCACCGCGGTCTGTATATGTCGCTAGGCGCATTGGTCGTGCTTGCCGTGCTCGTGGTAGCGGGCGTCTACATCCCGCGACGGGCAAAGACCAGTGCCAACGAACAAGCCAACGCGTCGCAAGAAGGAAAGCCGGCCACGACTCAGCCGGATTCTACGAATTCCGGCAACGCCGCGGGCGCTGACGCGAGTAAAGCGCAGCCCACGGATTCGGCTGGATCCGATTCCCACAATCCTGATACTGCAAATCCTTTGCCGACCAACCAGGCAACACAATCCTCCAGTGACGCGCAATCGTCCATGCCTTCCGGCGATGCGGGCGGCACTGGGACTGCGCCGGATGTGAAGCAAACTGACCAAACTCAGCAACCCCCTTCGCCAGACAGCGCCAAGCCCGATAAGAAGCATGGTCCGCACAGAAATCCCAAAGTAGTGACACCCGCAATCGCCCAAGGCACGCAAGAAGTTGCCGCCCAGAATTCGCAGTCGCTACCTGCAACTTCAGATCAACTGGACGTTCTAGGACAGCAGGCAGACCAACTCTCGAGCCAAGCGAATTCGGTCAACGACAGTCTGGACAATTTGCGGAGACAGCAGAGCGCACAAGGCCTCGGCCTTCGTGGCGACATCGCCACCGCTCAGGAACTTATGAAAACACACATGGCGAAAGCCCAGGCGGCGCTGCAGAATCGAGACGCCGCCGGCGCCAAAAAGTATCTCGACCTCGCAGAAGGCGACGTAGCCAGGCTCGACAAGTTTCTCGGACGTTAGAGGCGGCGAGCAAAGTGATAAATAGGTCCCTGGTTTAAATGCACGTCAGCCTGCAGAAGAAATGCGGCATCGCTGCCGAAGCTCAATTCCCCGACACCCGTCGATTGTCTGCCACCGCGCATACAGAATTGCTGGGCTTCTTAGAAGTCTCCTCCGCCAGGCCCAAGAAGGTCACCCATGCACGACCTGCATAGGTATCCGCGCTGAGCATCAACATTCGCGGCAGAACAAACCACGCAAAAGGTACCCAAAATATAAGAAGGACAATATTTGCCACGCAGCCGGATGTAAATGTCCACCGCGGCCAATTACTTTTCAATCCGCAAATGACGATTCCGCTGACGGCTTCAACGACGAAAATCATTCTTGAACCGCACAGATTGCGCACAAAGCCATACTCCGCGCCATGCTTATCGACTAAGCCGCATCCATCGCATCGCCGCAAGACTTCTTTGATCTCTCGGAATGCATCCATAATCTTGCGGTCTGCCAGCGCGGGATATTCACATTCCTCTTCTAACGACATCAGTCGTATTCCAAACCTCTGCACAACCGCCAGTTGGATTCTCTTCTTTTGATCCGCGCTTAAATATAAATCTCTCATCCGAGCGAAGCGAGTCGATGGAAGTCCGTCTCGTTCTTCCCAGAATTTCCGCGCATAGCGCACGCCTCGATCCCTAAAGAACATTGATGTCGAATAAACCACAGCGAAGGAAAGCAGACTAGAACCCGCTAACTGAAGTGGACTACCGAGCACTCCCGGGGAAAAAAAATAGAGGGTACTGAACACGGGCAAGAGCAAGATCGCTGTGGGAATCAGCCGAGCCTTCCAGTCGTAACCGTCGATGAACTCCTGCCATCGCATCATTGCACCTCAGGGCCTGACCGGCCAGTGCGAATCAATCTTCGACATAATTCTTTCCGCCAGCGCAATCGCATCGTGGATCGCTGACTCCGACGCTGGTGTATTTTTACCGTCCCACTGAGTCAACTTCCGGGCAGCGAGGATGCAGGCAGCAATCAGAATGACCCGTTTTCTGCCCTCATCCACGATCACGAGTGTAGCGTATTCGCTTTTTCTTCGCTATCACGAAATTCGTTCTTTTATCAATAACTTCGAGGATTTTGCACAGCCAGCCAGATAATTCGGGCGGCATTCTACGGCAAGGTTGGCGGAAGGTGACGCGGCCGAAGATCTGCAATGATCCGCGCGCCCTCGCCGTCCCGCTGGAAAACGCAGATCCGGCTTTTGTTCCGACAAAGACTGGCATCTTCGCCCGCGGAACTTGTGCATGAGCTACTCACAATGGCGTATTCTGGCTCGATGACAAACCTCTCGGGGACCAAGGACAAAGCCTCCGCGGGCGACCCGATCCCTCCCAAGTGCTCTGTCATCGAGGTGCACGTAGGCGAATTGAAGCAGTTGTTCAACGCGATCGATCCGTCTCCGTTTCGCGACAAGGACCTCGACCCCAAAGCTGAGGAGTTTATCGTGGGTTGGGCCAAGGACTTGCCCCGTGACGCCACTCTCGCTCTGGTCGTGGATCTCGACCGCGAGGCCGGGTTACCGGACGAGGCTGCTGTCCTGCGCGACGCGATTCACGAGTTTTTCAGTCAACGCGCTCAAGCATACCGGAGGCGTCTGCGTGAATTGTTTCGCGTGGGCCGGACGAGCCTTGCGATTGGCCTCGTCGCGGTAGCATCGGCCATTGCGTTGGGCGATTTTCTAGCTGCCTTGATGAAGGGTAGCCGCATTGGCGAGATTGTTCGCGAAAGCCTTACGATCGGCGGCTGGGTCTCCATGTGGCGCCCTCTTGAGATCTTCTTATACGACTGGTGGCCGATTCGTAATGAGGCACTGCTTTCCGACCGGCTTGCGGCCATGCCAGTACGCATCAGGTACCTGAACGCTGCAGGCCCTGATGCATGGAGAGGAGACTGGCCGGCAGTGTCGCCAAGAGGCGAGCGGGCGAGCAGTGAGACCCAACCGCGAGCTTTTAACCAGGCAAGTTGACGGTGTAACTGCCTTCGGATTTCTCGATCCTCGCGCTCCTAGTGTGTCGCAAATCTGACATCATAGCTGCCGTAGATTACCACCCGCTCTGCTCCGTGGGCCACTCCGAATAGCAAATTCGCGGCAACTTTCTGACCCAAAGCCATAGCGCGAGCAGTCCCAGTCACAACTACCACGTCGAGTTGCTGTACCAACGCAGAACTCGGAGAGCGCGCAGTGTGTTCCAGCGGCTTGCCCTGCCGACATCGATCTCCATCTCCAATGGAATATGTTCGGTATGAAGGAGATTGAGCGGCCAGCGCCCGTTCTGGTGGCGGCGCTCAATCACGATTTCGATGGCCTCGCGGACGCGGCTGTCGGGTTTGATTCCTGCATTCCGCAGATAATCGAGTCCGCGCAAGACGTCGTAGTGCCAAAACGTCGGGAACGAGACCCGGAGCCAGCGTTTGTCGATGACTTCGCCGGTTCGGAGCGAGCGGAACATGCGTCGCTCGAGCAGATAGTTTTCGGCCCTCTTTCGTGCCCTAGTGACGGACTTCCCAACGGCTGCGGATTTCCGCCTTGCTCGTTCGTATTCGAGCAGTCCTTCGAGCACGCAGACGGTGGTATGGAACGAGGAGCGCCGGCTTTCGGGTGCTTCGCAGTTCCAGCCGCCATCTTCAAGCTGCTCGCCCAGTAGTTGATTGGCCAAAGCGTCGTTCGGTTCCTTGAAATACGAACCGATGCCGAGAATTCTGCCGTTGATGCAGGGCTCCGTTTCGCCGTCAAGGTAAGGTCGGTTGTTGAGCCGTCTAAACACCAGCCGCTTGTCGACCCGGTCGATCATTTTGCGAGCCTCCTCGCTGGCGGGGTCGAGACCGAGGTCCATCAAAACAGCGAGACTATAGAGGGTAATAAGCAAGGCTCGGTCCTCCTTCGGCAAATCGTCTCTCCACCCGCGGGGCCCCTCGCCCCAGTTGCCAGCAGGAGATTGGCGGGCGAGAAGTTGGGCTCCCCAGCCTTCGGTTGCGACGCGAGACCGCTCGGCTGCAATCGCGTTCGGGGCTTCACCGGTGAGGTCCCTCATGACCTGCCAACGGATGGCCGGGTCAGAATCGAGGAGCCATTTGAGGTGCGCGGGCCGGGGTGCGTAATCGTGTAGGTGCATTGTTCTCTTATAGCAAAATGGTGTGTAAGTCTTCAGCCGTGTGCTGAACCGCGTGCGCCGTTGGCTACTGCGTGTCAGAAGGGGGGCAAATTGCCATCCGACCAGAACTCAGCGCGAGAGTAATTAAGAGTCGCCGCATTGGTGAAATGTTGGCCACGGTTTACCAACCCATTTGGCCCATCCGCTCAAGGATGCGCGCGCTGTAAGTATTCATGCGCTCGGGGCGTCGCTTCAGGGGCGCCGGCAGAATTGCAGCGAGTCGTGCTGCCGGTTCCCGGGCGATATTCCGCGCGGCGATTCCGTCGTAGTAGCGACACGCCGACTCTGCACCATAAATACCAGGGCCCCATTCGACCACGTTGAGGTAGATTTCCAAAATGCGCCCCTTGCCGAGGGCGAGTTCGGCCACCGGTACCAGTGAGAACTCCGCACCCTTGCGGAGGACAGAGCGGCCGGTTCCGAAAAATAGGTTTTTTACAAGTTGCTGCGTAATGGTGGAGGCTCCGCGAGTGCGACCGCCCTCCAAATCGTCTTCGGCAGCAATTTGGATCTCGTGCCAATCGAACCCATGGTGCTGGAAGAAGCGCGAGTCCTCGGCGGCGATTACTGCGTGCTGAAGATCGGGCGAGATTTGGCTGAGCGGAATGAATTTGTAGCGTTCGTGATACGGTGTGTGGTGAATCCAAGCCTGCAAGCGGCGCTGGATGTGCACCGCGGTTGTCGGTGGGTCGATCCACCGGGCAGTCAGAAGGATCAGCGCTGCAAGTGACCAAACCAGCGCCACAGTGATGACAAGCCATCGAACAAGGGGAAGGAGAGAACCTTTGCGAAGCGGGGTCTTGAGGTGTGTGTCTGGCTTTTCAGTCACGTTTCAGAATACTAGCCTAGGCTCGGATGCCACTTATGCCTGATCTTTCGCGAACATGGAAGCCTGCGTTCTGCTCAGGCCACTCGGGCCAAGCCCAAAGTCCTGTATTACATTGAACTCAGGCGGTGCTAACAACACGTCGCTTGGTGCTCCTAAATTTCTGGTCGGATCCTGTGCCGGAATCTACATGCGACACAGCGGCGGGAGGAACTGCTCTAAACTGGACAGCCGCTACAATTCCGCGACGGTAACTGGTCATCGACCCAGGTGGCCTCGACGCTTCCGAGAAGAGCGTTTCTGGATCGCACTCCGGTTTGCCGACCATCTGGGAGCTACCAGAAAAGCATCAGACCCATCGTCGATTCACATCGAACCTGGAATTGCTAATCATCACAGCAGTGAGCTAAATTTCCTGCTGTAAGGTGCTAAGTATGGTTAAGCTTGCACCCATCAAAATACTCACCGCGCCAATTGGCAGTATCCTAAGACTCGCTGAACTTATCGAGAGGGGCGACTGTTCCACGTGGCAACCGGATGGAGTCAAATGGCTGCCGTGAACTTGATTGGCTCGTACAACTACGCGCTCGTGGCGCTTTCGGTGTTGATTGCCATGTTTGCGTCGTACGCTGCTCTGGATCTCGCAGGTCGCGTAACGGCCTCGGGCGGTTGGATACGCGCGGTTTGGCTGCTGGGCGGGGCCGGCGCGATGGGAACTGGCATTTGGTCCATGCACTACATAGGGATGCTGGCGTTCATCCTTCCTATTCCCGTAGCCTACCATTGGCCGACCGTTCTGCTGTCACTGCTTGCGGCCATTCTCGCTTCGGTCGTTGCCTTGGGCGTGGTGAGCCGACAGAAAATGGGTGCCTCCCGAGCTGTCGCTGGAAGTGTCCTGATGGGTGCGGGTATTGCGAGTATGCATTACATCGGCATGGCCGCGATGCGTTTGCCGGCTATCTGCCAATTTAATTCCTCCCTCGTCGTCATGTCCGTCGTGTTCGCGGTTCTGATTTCCTTCGCAGCGCTTTGGATTACCTTTCACTTCCGGGATGAGAAAAAGGGGATCGGCTGGGAAAAGTTGGCCGGAGCCGTCGTGATGGGTGCCGCGATTCCCGTCATGCATTACACCGGCATGGCCGCCGCTAGTTTCACGCCCTCGGGCACGCCGGCAGACCTGTCTCACGCAGTGAGCATCTCCACACTTGGCACCGCCGGAATTGCCGCCGTCACCTTTGTCGTCCTAGGGTTGGCCTTGCTGACGTCCTGGGTGGATAGGCGATTCGCTGCTCAGACCTTGGAACTGCAAGAAGAGAAGCTGCAGCGAAGCGAAGCCTACTTGGCGGAGGCGCAGAGGCTCACGCACACAGGGAGTTGGGGCTGGAAGGTAGCGGGAAGGGACGCCGTGCATCTATCCGAGGAATGGTACCGAATTTATGGCTTCGATCCAGAAAATGGCCCGCCGTCTTTTGAAGAACGTCGGCAGCGCACTCATCCGGAGGATCGAGCTAGGTGGCAGGGGGTAATCGATCGAGCCATCGCTGAAAAGTCGGAATACGAAGTGGAATTCCGAATCCTTCTTCCAGACGGCTCTGTCAAACACATCCACACCGTCGGCCATCCTGTTTTGAACGCATCCGGAGATTTAGTGCAATTTGTGGGTAGCTCGACGGACATCACCGAGCGCAAGCGGGCAGAGGAGGCGACCCGTTTGCTGGCTGCGATTGTGGAATCGTCGCACGATGCGATTGTAAGCAAAAGTCTGAATGGCATCATTACCAGTTGGAATAAGGGCGCAGAACGGCTGTTCGGCTACCCTGCGGAAGAAGCGGTCGGCCAGAACATCGCACTGATTATTCCTCCTGAGCGTCGTGACGAAGAAAGAACGATTCTTGGGCAGCTCGCGCGAGGCGAGCGGGTCGACCACTTCGAGACGGTCCGCATGCGCAAGGATGGCAGCCGCCTCGACGTTTCCCTGACAATTTCCCCGATGAAAGATGCCTCGGGCCGCGTGGTTGGGGCGTCGAAACTGGCGCGGGACATAACCCGACGCAAACGCGCCGAAGAAGCGCTGCGTCAGGCGCAGACGGATCTCGCGCACGCCAGCCGGCTGACCACCATGGGAGAGTTCACTGCCTCTCTGGCACACGAAGTGAAACAACCTATCGCCGCAGCAGTCACAGACGCCAATACCTGCGTGCGATGGATTACGCGCGATGAACCCGATCTGAAAGAGGCGCGCGAGGCTGCGTGCAGAATTGTCAAAGACGCACAGCGCGCTTCGGAAATCATCAACCGGGTCCGCCTGCTCTTCAAGAAGGGCACTCCGCAACGGGAGGTGGTTGACGTAAACGAAGTTGCTCGAGAGATGATCGTCCTCCTGGGGGACGAGGCATCGCGGCACTCCATTTCAGTCCGAACCGAGCTGGCGGCAGATCTTCCCCGTGTCATAGGAGATCGAGTGCAATTGCAGCAGGTACTGATGAACCTCATCGTGAACGGCGTCGATGCGATGCACGATGTGGATGGGCCGCGTGAGCTAATCATCAAGTCGCAGCCAGCCGAAAACAACGAACTGGTGCTATCGGTCAGCGATACCGGCGTAGGATTGCCCCCGGACCAGGCAGATCAGATCTTTAACGCTTTCTTTACCACCAAGACTCACGGCACCGGCATGGGACTTCGCATCAGCCGCTCGATTATCGAATCGCATGGTGGCCGCTTGTGGGCTGCCGACAACTCTCCGCGCGGCGCGAGTTTTTGTTTCACCCTACCCACCAAAGCCGAGGCAGATGAATGACACAAGAATTCGCCACGAGGCTTTGTAGACCCGGCGACGAAAGAGTCCTTTCTCTTGTCGCGCAAGCCACGATTCTGGAAACTTACGCTGGGATCACAAACGGCAGTGACTTGGTTACATACGTCAATGCTGAACTGTCGCCAGCTGATTTTAGTCGAATGCTGGCTGACGATCGCATTCGACTATGGATCGCCGAGACGGGCATAGGAAAATGCGCTGTCGGCTACGCCGTTGCCGTCGCGGATGAAGGCGCGACATCATTCTTTTCCTTCGAACTCAAGCGACTCTACCTCCTCTACCGATTTCACGGGAACGGAATAGGTAAAAAGCTAATGCAGGACGTGTTGTCGTTTGCTGAGCGGATGAAGTCAGAATCATGTTGGCTTCAAGTCTATGAAGCCAACACTCACGCCATCGAATTCTACAAACGTTGTGGTTTTGTCCAAACGGGTAGTGACCTGTTTAGGGCTGGCGAAGGCTCGTATCGAGTCCTAACCCTTAGCCTTACCCTTCGCCGCTAGGTTTGCGCCGCGTGTTTAGATTGAAAGTCGTTTCACCAACTCCCTGAGCGTAATGCCCTCCGACTCGCGCGCCGCCGTTTTCAATGTGCTGATCAGAGGATAGGCAACACACGGAGATGTCAAGGACGAGGCGAATGTCGCATGGCCTCGTCCTTGCCGAATACACTAGGTCTGTGATTTCCAGATGACGTCAAGTTTGTGGTCCTCCTCGACCCGAAGCCTACGTACCACTGTGATACCGTTCTCGCTAAGAAAAAACAGCGTGCCAGTATCGTCGTTCGACAAACGCTGTGTAACTCCTGGGATGGTCGCCAGTAAGTTGGGATGAGACGCTTTCGAGTCGTCCCATACCTTGTAGGTTGGATCGCTATCAACGATCGGTGCGACCGCAGCATTTGTGGACGCTGACAAGAGCGCTGTCTGTCCGAGCTTCTCCGCGGCTTCCGTACCGGTCAAAGCTGACGCGTCACTGAGCACGGGGTGTTTGCAGTGTTTGAGGTTTAGCAGCGCTTCGCCTGCGCCGTCGCGGTAGCGAACCAATACACTATGATTTCCGACGGATTCGACGAAATCGAATTGCGAGCGTGCGCCCAGCTCAGTTTCAGCTAAGCGGTGTATTTTAGCTGGATCGCTCACATCGAGAGCCGTAATCTTAGTTCCTTCCGCTGATTCGACGTAGAGCACAGTCCTTCCATCGCCGCTTTTGTGCAGGTACATCGCTTCGCTATTCTCCTGGGCTAGCACTCGCGTGTCAGACGGCGACTGTACAACGATGGTCTTTGAGTGTGGCTTCGTGATTGCGTTCGCAGCGAGGGTCATAGTCAAGACTGCGAATACGAGGGGTGCCAAAACTTGTGTTCTCATACTGAATCTCCTGGTAAATTTCCTTTCTGAGATCAGTGTGCCCGCGAACATCGCACCTCGTCCAAGTAGTAATTGTTATGCCGTATTAGTGCCGTATGGATGGTGATGCAGACGGTGGAAACACTAGCGAGCAGTTCGCATGAAAGACTGCTTCCCGGTTGGGCGAGGCGCGAGTTCAAGCGAAGTAGACAAAAGGAATCTATGAAATGCCCCTACATTGCCAGTGGGGACAGGTCCGGCGGGATACGCGATCGAGAATTGTCTTGAGAGCTTCAACCCGCGGACGCGCGCAATCTTCAGCGTTCCCAGCGACAGTTGATTGCGCACAGCCCACCGTGAAACGAACGTCACGCCGAGACCCGCCTCCACCGCGCTGAGTAGCCCTTCTGTCGAATCAAGTTCCATTTCGATTCGAAGATCTTGTTTCCGCAACCCCGCGGCTATAATCGCCTTTTCGACTACACGACGCGAGCCAGAGCCGAATTCCCGCATCAAAAGCGGTTGTTGCTTCAGCGCCTCGATGTCAACCTCCTGGTCTGCCCATTCATGGTTGGTGGGGACTACGAGCACCATATGGTCCTGGAAGAATGGTTCGATGTTGAGATCCTTGCGTTGCTCCGGTCCTTCGATTAAGGCGAGTTGTATCTGGTGTGCTAGGAGGGCATCCAGGATAGCTTCAGTGTTGCCGCTGCGGGCGACAATCCGAATCCGTGGATGGGCCTTGATAAAGCCCGCAATGAAGTTTGGCAGAAGGTATTGCGCAATCGTTTGCGAGGCCCCGACTGCTAACTCGCCTGCCTGCTCTCCTGAGGTTTCAGCAACCGCGGCAAAAGCCTGATCGGAGATTTCTTTTATCTGATCGGCCAACGGCAGCAACACCTTGCCGCCGGCCGTTAAGGTAATCCGTCCTCCGCTTCGATCGAAGAGAGGAACTCCGAGTTCGTCCTCGAGGGCCTTCACTTGTTGGGTCACGGCGGGTTGCGTCAACAACAGTTCTTCGGCTGCGCGGCTGAAGTTCAAGTGATGTGCAACCGTTCGAAAGACGCGGATTCGGAAGTTTTCTAGCACGAGGTGTTCATGCCGCTTCTTTATGGAGACCTACGCGTGCTCGCCATCGACGATAAGTTTGTGGCCGGTTCTCGCTCCATGCTTTGATCGCCAAAGCGCCGTTCCTGCCGAAGCATGGAATATTTCGGTGCCTCGATCCAAAGGCGGAATGCTGGCCATCGCCACCAGACCAGAAGCAGGGCGAACATAATGGCTGAAATTGCGATCACAATTAGATTGATCATTGTCCTGAGTTCTCCTGCGGTGGGTCATAGAGAGAACGCACGAATTCGACCAGGGCGCGCCTTTGATCTATGCTGAGTTGGTTCCGCCACGGAGGCATTGCCGTACCCGGCACGCCATTTTCTAAAACATCCCATGCCCGTTCCTCGGTAGGCTTCTTAAGATGGAAATTTGTTGGTGCTGGAGCGAGGGCGCCGGCTGCCGATCCATTGCCGGCTCCGGTGTCCCCGTGACAACTTGCGCAAGTAGCGACAAAAAGCGCCTTGCCTATATCCAGACTCGCCGTTTCTTGTATTCCCGGCGCCGCACCCGAAGCGTGCAAGTTTTGAATGTAGGCGATAACAGCGCGCAAATCTTCGGTGGGCAGCTGGCGCCAGGGCGGCATAGCGGATCCAGCGACTCCATTCCACAGCACGCTGCTCAGTCGTTCATCGGAAAATCGGGCAGCAGTCAGGTTTGCCGGCTTCGGCAATAGGCTCGCTGAAGCCTTGCCATCGCCGTTTCCGGCGGGTCCATGACACGAAGCACAATTGGCGGCAAAAACGGTTGCGCCGCGGCTCACTTCTTCCTGTAAGTCATCCGGATCCGCCGCGGGATGTAGAAGTGGTGCGCTGACGCTGTATCCCCCCGTCATGGCAATCGGAACCAGAGGAGGAGTGGCTCTGGCTGAGGGCTCGCCCGGCATCGTCATGTTCGCTGTATCAGACTGGACACTTACCGTCAGCGTCTGTCGGTCAAAACCAGAGAGTTCTCGCGCGCGTCCAAGAGATTGGAGATAGGCCAGCACGTCCAAGCCTTCTTGCGTCGGTTGATTCGGGCTGCCATCAAATAGCCATGGGTACGGGGGCATTACAGAATCCCGCACCACAAGCCGGGGATTGTAGAGATGAGTGAGTTGCCAGTCGGTGGTATGAAGGTTGAATTCGCGGGATAGATCCGGCCCGATGCGGCGTGTGCCCCAAAGCTGCGGATAATCATATTTCGTTTCCCACGGTTCGGTCGGCGCTCCAAAACGCCGCACATCGGCCGCGAGAGACCGGACCTGCTCGGTATGACAGTAAGCGCAACCTTCGCGTCCATAGATAACCCTGCCTCTTTGTTCGGAGGCAGTGAGCGTTGCCAAGGTAACCGGAGCCACCAGCTTGATTTCATTTTCCAGTTCTTTTCCTGGAATAATCGCAAGAACGAGAAACGACAGAGCGAAGAAACCTACACCGGCGCCGAAGGCGACCACATGCGCATGGCTGAGCCAGCGAGTCCAGCTGAACTCTTGTGACGCCGTCGAGCCATTCTCGAATGCAACAATCTCTTCTGCGGCCACGGTTCTGACTGCGGACGGGATTGTCTCTGACCTTGGTCCGGTAACGAGAGCGGTCCAGAAAAGAACAAAACCGGCAAGAATAGGGAGGCCCGAGAGTGTGCGCACCAGCCAGTAGCTTCCGACCGCACGCACAGAATCGATCCACGGCGCGCTCGATTGCCAGACCTGAGCCTCCACCAGGCCCGCAATCGTGAGGTCGGTGACCATCAGCGTCAGGCCTATGGCAAGAAGCCAGAACGACCAATTCATCATGCGCTCGCTGTAGCGTGTTCCGGGGATGCGTTGCCACATATGGGCGATGCCGCCGAGCGCGATAAAGCTTGCGAAACCGATCATTGCCAGGTGTGAGTGGCCGATGACCCAATCCGTAAAATGAATGAAGCGATTGACCGGCATCAGTGCCTGTACCGAGCCCTGCAAGCTCACTACTAGATAGGAGACAACCCCAAACCAGACGAAACGCAGCGGCACGTCCCGCGAGGTGAGTCCACTGCTTCCGCGCAGGGAAAGCAGCAGATTGGCGACGACCAAAATCACGTCCATGCCGAGATAAACAGAAGCGACGATGGCGCCTTTCTGCGCCGCCATCGGGATCGCTGAATAGACGTAGTGATGGGTTCCATTCAATGGGTAAGTAAAGAAGAGCAACCAGAATCCCACCATCGACAGAAAATGACTGAAGATGGGTCGCTGCGTGGTTGCGGGAATTACGTAGTAGGCGATGGCGAGAGCAAAAGGCGTCACGAAGAGGCCTACTGCGTCGTGAATCCAGAGGCCACTGAATGCTGCGCCCCGCGCACCGGGAACAAGGTCAGGTACAACGTTCCCGACCGGGTACGCAAGCATCGTGAAGATAATGCCGCCGATAATGTACCAGCCGCTGACATACAGATCAGAGAGCCGAGCTCTAAAAAATGGCAGGACGAACTCGAAGACCATCAGGATAAAGGCAAGGACGACGAATGCAGCGACGACGAGTGGAAACTCCGCCCACTCCAGCGGTTGGCTGAAACCGGCAAGAACCAGCGTCCATCCGGAAAGGACCACCGCAAAATTCCATATCCAAAAGAGAAACCATCCGAGCTTGCGGCTCAAAATCGGCCGATTTGCGAGGCGCGGCACAGCATAATAAAAGAATGCCAGGAAGGCGTTGCCCAGCCATCCGAAAAATATGCCTTGCGTATGGTTGTAGCGAAGCCTTCCCCAGGTAAGCCATGCGTGGCTGCCCAGAAATTCTGGAAAGGTGAACTTTGCGGCCACCGTAATGCCGAATAGAACCGAGATCACTAAGGTGACGAGTGACGCAACGACGTGGGCGCGGACGAGATCATATTCAATCGACGGAAGCGCCCCTGAACCTCGGCTATTTGCTTCGTTATTTCGACTGGATAAGTTTTGTGCAAAAGTTGTCATTTACCGACACCTTGGCCAGCATTCTTGTTTTGATCGGAACTGTCCAGAATCCAACTCGCAAGGGCGATTCGGTCATCCAGCGACAGCCCGGGCTCCGGGGGACCCGGTTCGAAGTTGCCCCATCCCGGCTGGGGATGGGTTACAGCCGAGGCGAGTTGAGAGCGCAAATCCGGATTGCCGGCTGAGGTAGGAAATCCGCGGCGATAGAAGGCCACAATTTCCCGATAACTGGGTGCGCTGGAGCGCGTGGCCATTTCGTGGCAACCGGCGCATTGGCGCTCTGAAAGTTGGAAACCGCGATCGAGCAACGCACTTTCTTCTTGGGTGACCTGTGGAAGAGCCATACCAGCGGCGGCAACCGGTCCGCGCGACGATTCTCCGAACGAACGACGATGGTCGCGGGTTCCCCACCAGGCAAGCAGCGTACCCAGTAGCAGTACAGAACCCACCAGGCGTACGGGCGGTTGCGACGGATGCTCACTCCCGAAGTTATTCGCCATACGTGCCTTTCGGAGCTTGACGATTGCCGGCCTTTCCATTGATGGAAAACAGGTAGTCCGCAATTTTCAGCGCCTGCTCATCAGAAATATGTGCGCCATAAGTGTCTTGCATTTTCTTAACTTCGCTCAGCCATGTGGCCCGGGGAAATCGCGGCTGCATCGTGATGTATCGCGGTGAATGGCAAACGACACACGCTGTCACGAATTCATCGCGTCCAGGGCCCGGCGGAAATTCCGGCTCGTCATGCGGCATCACGATGGTATGAACGGGATTGTCTGTCTTTGAATCAATCAGCACTTCCGCTTTTAGGTTGGCGATGCCACGATCTGCTTCGTTGGAGACATTGGATGAACATCCGCAGCCGGCGAGCAGTGCCACAAGCCCCACCACGAAAACCATAATTGTTGTTTTGGGGGTCATGCGTTCTTATCCCACCTTGACGTCAACTTGCTGGATTACATTCCACATAAAACCAGCGCGGTTCCATTGTTCCTTGCTCTGAGTTTCTCCCGCCGCATTTGTCGCCCGAGCCATGAGTCGATACTGCCCGCGGTTTCTTGCTGTCCAGGACGCCCGCCAGCGGCGCCACGAATACTTTCCGATTTCCGGATCCAGTCGAGCGTCCGCCCAGCTGGCTCCTCCGTCAGTCGACACCTCCACTCGCCTGATGCCATAACCGGAGTCGAAAGCAACGCCCTCAATTTCAGTCGGCATTCCGGGATGCAAAGTTTCATCGGGATCAGGACGAACGAATATGGAGCGCACGTTGAATTTGTTAATCGGAATTGTGTCCTTGGCTAAATCCTTCGGTGACTCGGTACCATTGGGAGCGCTGGGAATGCGATAGGCTTTGTCCGTCCAGAAGTTGCTGAAGGGCTGAGGCAACACGGTGATGTCACTAACAGCTTTTACCCAATAAGTTCCATACCAGCCGGGCACGACGAGGCGAAGGGGGAAGCCATTCACCATGGGCAAAGGCTGGTCATTCATGGCGTAAGCCACCATCACCTCCCCATCTCGCGCGTGATCGATCGAAAGCGCCTTCACGAAGTCAGCAATAGAAGGCAGTGGTGGGACGTCAAGCCCATTGAATGAGACGTCCACGGCGCCTGCCTTCACTTGGGCGCGATCCAAGATCGACTTCATCGAAACACCAGTCCATTTGGCGTTCCCGCAAGCGCCGTGTTTCCACTGGCCGCCAGGAACGCGAGGCTCGAAAAAACTACGAGAATTGCCCGAGCATTGATTGACAGCGACGATGGAGATTGGATCGAACTTCGATCGAAGTTCGTCCACACAGAGCTGCAACGGCTGTCGGACGTGGCCGCTGACATTGAGCCGAAAGGTTCGAAGATCAACGGAAGTCGGGATGCCTTCGAGATGCCACCGAACGAAGAAAGCTTCGTTGGGCGTGAGGTCCTGTCGAAAATAGTGAATCGGAGTCTCCAACTGTGGCGGCCGGTCGGTGAGGAAGATCATCTCTGTTTTTTCCGGGAATCGAATGAGGTTCGAAGGACTCGATAGAGTCCCCGCCACAGAATTGATTCGACTGCAGGAAGCGGTCAATGCCGCGACACCGGTAGCCCCAATGAGTTGCAAGAATCCGCGCCGGTTCATGAACTAACTCCTCCCCCCCGATAGGTATTCGACCTATCAGGGGTTTTACCAATCCGATCATCAAGTATGTCCCCGGAAACTTCTTTGACAACGAATCGAGTGCGTAGCCATACACGATGAACGTGCCGACTGGCGCCGTCCATGGTCTCGAACATTCAGTTCCACTCCTCCTGAATCTGCTCTACCTTGTAGTCTTCTTCAACGCGTGGTCGACGGACCACGGTGAGACCATCGCTGCCCAACAGATAGGTGGTACCAGTCTCCTCGTTGACGACCTTGTGCTTTACCTGCTTGATAGTGGCGACAGGGGTGGGGTGCTCTGGATTTGAGACATCCATCAACTGATAGTCGTGCCCCACGCCGCCAACATATCTGTAATGTGCATTGATCATCATCACGCCTGTCTGACCCAGCGATTCAGTACGGCCGCGCTCGTTGAGAGTGTTCGTGATCTGCAGTGTTGGGCTCTTGGCCTCGCGAAGATCGAGCTCTGCTAAGCGCCCACTATCGCGGAATCGGACAAGTTCCGTTCGGTCGTTCAAATAGCGTACAAAATCGAACGCTTCCGGTGCATTGATCGGAACTGAAGCTATGGCCTTGATCTTTGCTGGATCCGTGACATCGAAGACCGCAAGCCGCGCACCATTTTGCTGCTCAACGTAGAGATAGGTCTGGCGGTCCCCAGCCTGGTACAGAAAAAGCGACTGGCCTAGAGTCTGCGCCATCGCCGGAAGATCCCCAGGCTGCTCAACGATCAGAGTCCCTGAGTGCGACTTAGTTTCCGCTTGAACCGGCAGGGTCAGCAGAAGACCGGTGACGGTTGCTAATGCTATGTGGCCAAATCTAACTGCCTTTGTCGTTTTCATTGCTGTTTCTCCTTTGCGAGTCTGAGTGTCGAGCCGAATTGGTATTTGTGTCTGCACGAGGCCATGTCGAAACCAATGAGTCACCAAAATCACAGCAGGTCCATGAACACTTCTGACCTTTGCGGTGCCATCGTGCAACTGGCACGATCTTTTCCTCACCGTCACAGCAAGTCCGCTTCCACTCGCACCGATCGAGCGAAGTGAGACTAACCGAACCGCATCGCGTGACGTGCCACCGCTGTTTTGCTGGCACGCTTGCGAACCGTGACGGCCCGTGAACACGCCTGTCAGTCTGTGGTCATGGTCGCTAGATTTGGGTGCTCGACCGGAACTTCCCGAACGTGAGATGTTTTCGCGGAGTATTAACCAAGAGCCTGAACAGCCCCGCATTTCCGACCAATGCGCGAATGAACAAAAATGGCGCACCGCTGTGGTGCCTGCAACTTCCAACACCCTTCAGCGTTCCGTGTGTGTTTGCTAGTTTTGGCACGTAAATTGCCCGCCCGTAAGCAGCGCTATGAGCGTCAGATTCCTTTGCAGCAACTGTTTGCGTGGCGATGTCAAGGAAATCCATTCTGCCGCTGCGCTCGCTCCATCGGACTCCTGCTCGCTCCAGACAATTCGAAACATGTTTTCTCAGAATCCATATCTAGGGTTGGCCAGCCGACACCGACTGCGGAGTCCCCTCTGGATCGCCGCTGGGGTAATGGTTCTGGGTTTGGTTGGGTGCACACATAAACCGAAGAGCCGGCTGCCCGAAGTGGAAGTAGCGAAGCCGGTTCGCTCAGATGTTCCTATCTACTCAGAGTGGATCGGAACCACCGTTGGATATATCGACGCCCAGATTCACTCCAAAGTCACCGGATATCTTCTGGCTCAAAACTACAAAGAAGGATCCTTGGTGAAAACAGGAGACCTTCTGTTCGAGGTTGATCCACGGCCCTTCCAGGCGGTCGTGGATCAGGCAAATGCTCAACTCAACGTTGCGAGCGCTGAACTGAGTCGGGCGCGCGCGGACGTGAATGCAGCTCAAGCCGAGATCAACCGCGCTGAAGCCGCGCAGGTGAAAACCCAGTTGGGTGTCAAGCGTTATACACCTCTCGTGACGGATGGCACGGTAAGCCAGCAAGAGATGGATGATGCCTTTCAGTCGAACCTAGCGAATCAAGCTTCGGTTCTGGCCGCGAAGGAAAAGTACAACCACGCTCTGGCTACCGTGAAAGCCGCAGAGGCGCAGATCGGGGTCGCTCGCAGTTCTCTTCAAGGCGCACAGCTAAATCTGGGTTACACAAAAATTAAGTCTCCCATCAACGGGATAGCGGGCATTCGAGTCGCCAACATCGGCGACCTCGTCGGGATGGACCAAAAGGCTCTTCTGACAACGGTTTCGCAAATCGATCCCATTTTCGTGCAGTTTCCTATCAGCGAGCAGGAGTATTTGGGCCTGCGCCAGCTTTTCCTCACTGAAGGTTCGAAGCAAGGGGAGGACTTGGAACTAATCCTGCCGGACGGAACCGTTTATGACCATAAGGGCAAGATTGACATTATTGGACGGGAGATTGAGGCCTCAACCGGGACACTCAGGATTCGGGGTATCTTCGCGAATCCAGGAAACGTCTTGCGTCCGGGTCAATACTCCAGGATTCGAACTGCGACTCGCATAGATAAGGATGCTTTGTTGGTTCCCCAGCGCGCCGTGCGGGAATTGCAAGGAGAATATGAACTCGCTGTGGTCGATGGGAATGATCGAGTCGCATTCCGCAACGTGAAAGCTTCCAACCGTGTTGGTTCCTATTGGATCATTGAGCAAGGCTTGAGCCCGGATGACCGCGTTGTGATTGAAGGCCTCCAGAAAATCAAAACTGGAGAGAGGGTCGACCCCAAAGATGCCCAGCTTCCGCCCTTAACTTCGGCTCAGGCCGATGCCCGCGGGAGCGCGCCCTGATGTCGAGATTCTTCATCAATCGGCCAGTCACCGCGATCGTAATTTCGATTCTCATTGTCATTGTCGGAGTCGTGCTCGCGCAGCGCCTTCCAATCGCTCAGTTTCCCGCCATTGCCCCTCCTGAAATTGTCGTGACCACCAACTATGTCGGTGCCGACGCACTGACCATCGAGAGCGCTGTCGCAACCCCGATTGAAGAAGCGATGGCCGGCGTTGAAGGCATGCTGTACATGCGGTCGTTCAATGCAAATGATGGAACCATGAAACTGCGTGTCGATTTCGATCTGAACATGGACCCCAATATCGCGGAGGTATTTTCGGAGATCCGTGTGAATCGCGCGCTGCCGCAACTCCCTCCCTCGGTCCGGAACCAGGGAGTGACCATCGCAAAATCCCATGTTAGCCCCTTGATGATCATTGCGCTTTACTCCCCGAAGGGTAGCCGAGATGCAAAGTTCCTGGCGAATTACGCCAACATTAATATTGCGGATCCGCTCACGCGCGTCCGGGGGATCGGTTCAATCGTCGTGCAGGGCGCGGGCGCATACGCCATGCGTCAATGGGTGAAGCCCGATCAGTTGGCCAGCCTCGGCGTGACTGTGCCCGATCTCGTCAATGCTCTTGAGCAGCAGAATACCGTTAACCCCTCAGGGCAGGTAGGTGCGGAACCTGCTCCAAGCGGGCAGGAGTTTACCTACACGATGCGTGCCCAGGGGCGCCTGGTCACGGAAGAAGACTTTGGCAATATCGTGATTCGCGAGAACCCGGACGGTTCTGTCATTCGGATGAAGGACGTTGCCCGAATCGAACTTGGAGCTCAGACCTACAACGTGATCGGGCGAATGAACGACGCTCCTGCCGCGATCATCAATGTTTTTCAACTGCCGGGCTACGACGCCATTGATGCCGTCGATGGCGTCCGAAGAATGCTGGCGCAACTCAAGGAGAAGTTTCCGGATGACGTCGACTACGTAGTTTCGCTCGACACAACCCTTTCCGTCAGAGAAGGCGTCCGCGAAATCATCACCACGCTGGTGGAGGCCCTGTTGTTGGTAATCTTCGTGGTATTCCTGTTCCTGCAGAATGTTCGCGCCACTCTAATCCCCGCACTGACGGTTCCCGTCTCGCTTCTCGGGACTTTTATTTTCTTTCCGATGCTGGGTTTCTCCATCAACTCCCTTTCATTATTCGGGCTGGTCTTGGCGATTGGTCTCGTGGTTGACGATGCGATTGTCGTCGTCGAGGCCGTCGAGAAGAACCTGGCGGCTGGCTTGAATCCAAAAGAAGCCTCGCTAAAAGCAATGGAACAGGTTAGTGGCCCGGTAGTCGCAACTGCCCTTATTCTTGCTGCAGTCTTTGTTCCGACAGCTTTTATTCCGGGAATCACGGGGCGTCTATATCAGCAGTTTGCCGTGACGATCGCCGTCTCTGTGCTGATCTCCGCCTTCAACGCTCTATCGCTGAGTCCCGCGCTCTGTTCTCTGCTTTTGAAGCCACGCCAGGAGTCCACCGGTTTTCTGCATCGTGTCTTTGGCGGGTTCAACCGAATATTCGATAGAGCGACCAATCGATATGTCAGCATCTCTGGCACGCTTATCCGAAAAATGGCTTTAAGCGCGCTCTTGCTGTGCGCGGTAGCTGGCGCAGCTCTTCTCGTGGGGTACAGGCTTCCTTCTGGATTTCTTCCTACCGAAGATCAAGGTTATTTCTATTTGAACATCCAGTTGCCGGATGCGGCCTCGCTCCAGCGAACGGACGCTTTCACCAAGAAAGTAGAAGCGGTTCTCAAAAGCACGCCGGGGGTTCAGTACTACAGCACCATCGTGGGCAACAGCCTGCTTACGCAAACCAACGCCACATATAGCGCCTTCGTGTTCGTAGCGCTGAAGCCGTGGGACCAGCGCAAAAGTAAGGATACGAGCATCACCGCGATCATGGATTCGGTCAACGATAAGCTCGACAGAATGCCCGAGGGGCGCGCCTTTGCTTTTTCGCCACCGGCTATTTCCGGGGTCGGAACTTCCGGGGGCTTTAGCTTCATGCTGGAGGACCGGGCCGGAAAATCTATCGATTATCTGGCCGAAAATACCGATCGGTTCCTGCAAGCGGCTCAAAAGCGGCCTGAGCTCGCGCGCCTGAACAGCTCATTGAACGCCAAGGTTCCTCAAGTTCTAGTTGCGGTCGATCGCGACAAAGTCCTGAAGCAGGGCGTGGAAGTAAAAGACGTTTACAGCACCATTCAAGCCTTCATGGGTTCCCTTTTTGTGAACTACTTCAACCGCTTCGGACGCGCCTGGCAGGTATACATCGGTGCAGACAACGGCTTTCGCACCGAGGCCAGAGAGGTCACGAACTTTTTTGTCCGCAATAAGAACAATGAGATGTTGCCTCTCTCCTCGGTCGTTTCCATTAAGGCCGCGGCCGGACCAGAATTTACTTCCCGGTTTAACGAATACCGCGCGGTGGAGATTACGGGATCGGCTGCTCCCGGCTACACCGCTGCGCAAGCCATGAAGGCGCTCGAGCAAGTGGCTAATCAAGTCCTCCCGAAAGATATGGGATACGATTGGAACGCTCTTTCATATCAGCAGAACAAGGCTGCTTCTCAAGTAAGTCCCGCGATGATCTTCGGGTTTTCGCTTCTCGTCGTATTTCTTATCCTCGCGGCCCAGTACGAAAGCTGGGCCCTTCCATTTAGCGTTCTGCTATGCACGCCGGTCGCCGTGTTCGGTGCTTTTGTTGCACTGTGGATGAGGAGCTTTGAAAACGACGTCTACGCGCAAATTGGTCTGGTGATGCTGATTGGCCTCTCTGCGAAGAACGCCATACTTATCGTAGAGTTCGCAAGGTCGGAACGTCTCCTCGGAAAGAACGCGATGGAAGCGGCGTTGGAAGGGGCCCGCATTCGCCTCCGGCCCATCTTGATGACCGCCTTTGCCTTCGTGCTCGGGACGATTCCGCTCGCGATCGCAAGCGGGGCGGGAGCGGAATCCCGGCGAATCCTCGGGACTGCAGTGATCGGCGGCATGCTCGCCGCAACCATGCTCGCCATCTTCATCATACCGGTCGCGTTCTACGCCGTGGAATCCGCCAAGGATAAGGTCAGTTCTTGGAGGACTTCGTCGTGAAAAGCGGCGTCCCGATTCTTCTCCTGGCCACGATTCTCCTAAGTGGTTGCTTGCGCGGCCCAGTCTACAAAAGACCCGCGGTGCAGGTTCCTCCAACGTTTCGAGGGCAAGCGAGTGCCGATTCGTTCTCTTTGGCGGATCAGGCGTGGTGGAACATCTATTCCGATCCACTACTTGAGGACCTGATTAAGGAAGCTCTCAAGAACAACTACGATTTGCGTACCGTTATCGCGCGCACCCAAGAGGCGCGCGCGTACGTTGGAGTGGCGCGCTCTGCTTACTACCCTTCGGTAGGCTTTGACTCGGGAGTACAACGCGATCTCGGCACATATAGATTCGTTCCTGCACTGAATCTGCCGGCGGCTGGGGCTTCCACGCATGATTTGTTTGTGGGCGGTCTTTCCACTGCCTGGGAGATTGATCTTTGGGGCCGCATTCGCAACACCGCGGCGGCGGCGAATACGACTTATCTGGGAACTGAGGAGGCCCGCCGTGGCTTCATGCTGTCGCTTGTGAGCGACGTCGCGGCGGCCTACTTCGAACTCGTGGAACTAGATCGACGTTTGGAACTCGCTCATCAAAGCCGCGACGCCTTTCAGACGACATACAAACTTTTCAGCGAGCGCTTTGGCGCTGGAATTGGATCCAAATTACAGGTCACTCGCGCGGAATCGGCCCTGGCCGCCGCGCAGGCTACGGTTGATGATACCGAGCGGCAGATTGCGGAAAAAGAAAACCAGATTTGTGTTCTCGTCGGCCGGAATCCCAGTGCTATCAAGCGGAGTCCACCCGAATTGGGGTTGAACACTCCTCCGATTGTACCCGCTGGAATCCCATCCCAGCTTCTGGAGAGGCGCCCCGATATTCGCCAGTCCGAAGACAGTCTCAGATATGCCTTGGCAAATGTCGGTGTTGCGAACGCGAATTTCTTTCCTCGTATTGGCTTGACGACGCTGTTTGGAAGGGTCAGCACGGATTTATCGTCGCTGACCACTGGAAACTCGGATATTTGGGCCCTTGCAGCGTCGGCCTCGGGACCCCTCTTTACAGGAGGCCGCTTAACAAAGCAACGTCGGGCCGCCAAGGCCGTCTTCGATCAGGCCAAGTTTCAGTATTCGCAGAGTGCGTTGAGGGCTTTTCAAGAAGTATCGGACGCCCTCACCGCATCTCAGAAGCTGAGCGATATGGAGGAACAGCAGAAGCACGAGGTCAGGGCCCTGACTGAATCGGTCGCGATCGCGAATCGGCGATATCGGGGCGGGCTCGCCAGCTACTACGAGGTTCTGGAGGCTCAGGAGCTTCTCTATCCGGCTGAATTTTCTCTTTCCCAGACCTCGCGCGATCGGAGGCTTGTCATCGTTCAGCTTTACAAAGCACTGGGCGGCAGTTGGAGCCTCGACAACACACAGTTTGTTAATGGCCACTGACCCATGATGGACGGCGGCTGCCCGTGACGTGGGCGGGATCGCTGTGTCAAAGAACCAGGGAGAACAGCTTATCTAAATTCGGGGAAACCACTGGGCTGGCGGAGAAGGGTTTGGGTGTTATGGGTATGCTTGAGAATTTTTGTGGTTGGTTGTGTGAATTTTCGTTTGCGTTGCAGTGATTGACGTGCCCAAACCCTTGGGGGTCGGAAACCTCCCCCCGGTCTCCCAACCCCGCTACTGGGCTCACCTGACTTTTGCGGACGGGGTGAGCAAATCCCGCAAGTGAGTGCGATCATGCTCCTGATTTGTGGAAACGTCCATGGAGCCATCCTGAAGCCGTCTGGACTGATCTGAAGAAATTCACGGTCGCTCGCTTTGTTTGAAAACGACGTAGGTCGGATTTACTGGATGGGCAAAACTTTTCCAAAGAGGCGGGTACCTACCCGCCCTTGAATGGCGTTTATACCTCCAATTTTGGGTCAGCGGACATCACCCATTGAATCTGAGAATGCGGAACAAAGAAAATCGGATTGCTAAACACGACGGCCTCTGCATCCTTTGTACGATTTTTGACGTAGTTCACTGATAGGTCCGCACCTTTGAGCCAGAGGCCGTTATTGTCAACCTGTGTGACTTCCACTTTTATTACTTCATCGACGCTAGCGATTTTGAGTGCGATTGTCTTGTGAATCCAATCTGTGAAGGTTGCCATGTTTTTCTCTTTTCTCCTTAACGCGCGAATTATATGCCGTCAAGATTGCTCCTGTTTGAAGTTGTTGGAGAACGCTGCTTTGCGCCGACGCTCTGCGTTTCTTGGTCGGTAGCGTTCTAACAATTTGGCGCACCAGCCATTTCCTTTCTTCGAAATTGCGGCGGTCAAAGGCGAGAAGCACCCAGGCGCCTACTTCATGCTTGCGCTTGCTGACCGCAGCTACACGGCTGCGCAGGTGGAGGCGAAGTACGGTGCCCCGTATGACACCAGCATTTCTCAGTGGTATAGCATTTTCAAAGCAGACGCGATCACCTACGGAAGAATGGGTCACTGCAGCTTCGCGTACTCCGCCTTGGCTTCCTTCAGGATGGGGATGTCACGGTCGGCTTCTTTCCAGAGCGTCAGGAAATCTTTGTATGCGGCGAGCGCACGGACGCGGGCGGCATCGGCGTCTCCGCCAGCGCCCTTCAAGGTCCTCGACTCCAGAGCGTTGGCGCGAGCCACTCCCAGATGCGCTAGCGCTCCCGTCCAGCAGTTCCAGACGATGCCGCTGTGGTCGAGAATCTTCTGAAACTCGGTGGCAGCGGCACTGCCCTGTCCGGCTGCCAAGTATGCCTCTCCGTGTACATACACTGGATAGAGGCAGGAGAGATTATTGACGAAGACAATTTGCCCCAACTCAAGGGGCGAAGCAGCTTGCGGGATATTCACAGCGGAAGCCGGGTCCTTTCTATCCAGCGCCAATTGTGTCCGAATCGCTGGCAGCCAAAGCGATTGCATCTGAGTGTCCAGGGGGAATCGTTTCCCCAAGTCCCGCGCCAAAGAGTCGGCTCGCGTTGTATCGCCCGCCATGGCAAACGCAAGGGCGGCTTCGCTCTCGACACCCTGACTCGCGGGAACGAGCTTCAAAGCCTGTGCAGCTAACCGCCCCGCTTCCGCAGGATTGCCGTAAGCCGCTTCCCGCAGAGCGGCGTTATCTTGAAACATGGCCCCCGTTTCCTTGCTGTCAGCCCGTATCGCGGAGTCCACAGCCCGCGTGGTCAGTTCCCGCGCCTTGCTCAGATGACCGACATACGCCTCGGTGTCAGACGCCAACGAAAGGCCATAGTTCTCAGCTTCCGGCTTACTCGCAAACCACTGTTGCTGTTCCGCCATCGCCGGGGAATCCGCTCCAAGGAAAGCAAGAGCATAGAGAGCATCGTGGAATGCGAAATCATCCAGTTTGGGCGACTGCTCGTGGATGATCTGCCCGGTTTCGTCAAAGCGCTGCAAGGCGAGGGAGTAGTCAGCGAGGTTTACGTATGAAGAAACCTGATCCGGCGCAAGACGTATGAGTTGCCTCGTGGCTTCCGTAGCCTTCTCATACTGGCCCTGCAAGGCCAACACCACACCCAAATTGCCGTACGGTACCGATGACCGCGGGTAGCTCTCAATCTCCTCCTGATACGTCTGGGCGGCTTTGTCCAGTTCCCCGGTTACATTCAAGTAGTAGTCGGCGGTGATCGCCTGCTTTTCCCGTTCGCTGGCACGTTCCCGTAGCTGGAATGCTTTGCGGTAATACTCGTTAGCCCGCTCAAGCTGGCCCAGATTGGAATAGTCCGCCCCCGCTGCCGTGTAGCCCAAGGCAAAATTCGGATCAAGCTCGATGGCACGCTGAAAGTAGGGCAAGGCTGCCGCGTCGCCTTTCTCGTTGTTGGTTTTTTGCCCAAGGCTGAACGCCTTCAGCGCTTCGAGCGAAGACGTGGTGGCCTGATGGAGCGGAACGTCAAACCTCTGCACCGTAGCCAGAGATTCGCCCAGCTCACCGCGCAGCTTGGACGCTGCCTCGCCTAGCGCCACCAGCACCTTCTCCTTGGACGCCGCTGTCAGCTGCTCCTGCGCCAGCGTGTCTCCGCTCTGGCAATTCACCGCCCGCAATCCCAGCACGTATTCGCTGCCTAGACTGGCAATCGATCCCGCTATGTAGGCTTTGCTGCCCGTTCGCTGGCAAAGCTCGCGGGCTACCTCGGAAGTCAGTTTCGTGTCCACCGGACGAGTCATCAGTTGCAGAGTCTTCGCAACTTCGCTGTCAGAGAGCATATTCAGAAAGGGCGATTGCCGGAGGGAGACGCTGAGCGCCGTTTTCAGGGCGTCGTCGAACACCGCGTCGCCCGTGCTGTTGGCAAAATCGGTGAGTACGATGGTGTCCTTCTCGGTCAGGCGCTTGCCTTGCTGATGCGACCGATAGTAGAGCCCACCCGCCATAAGCAAGACCACGGTTAAGACGGCAGCCGCGATTTTCCAGAACGTCCCAACCCCAGCCGCAGCAGCTGCCGGCACAATTACCTTGTCCGAGCGCGCCGCAGAACCGTGTCCGCTCTCGGAGTCCCGCTTCAAGCGTTGCAAATCCGTTCGCATATCGGCTGCGTGCTGGTAGCGCAGCTTGCGGTCTTTCTCCAAAGCCTTGTTGATGATCCGTTCCAAGTCCGGGGGCACATCGGGATTCAGCCGCACAGGAGGAACAGGTGCCCGGTTCAAAATGGAGTCAAAAATCACTCCTGTGCTTTCGCCACGGAACGGCAACGTCCCTGTTGCCATCTCGTATAGCAATACTCCGAAGGAGAACAGGTCCGTTCGGGCATCCAGTTCCTTGCAGCGGACTTGTTCCGGCGACATGTACCCGATTGTGCCCACCGCTGCTCCGGGATTGGTCAGGTGATCCTCCAAGCTGACCGTAGATTGCCCTGCTGCCCCAGCGAATCCGACGTTGCTGAGGACGGGCATGACCTTTGCCAACCCGAAATCCAAAATTTTGGCGTGTCCGCGCTTTGTCACAAAAACGTTTGCGGGTTTGATGTCCCGGTGGACGATGCCTTCTGCATGGGCTGCGTCGAGCGCGTCTGCAATCTCGATAGCCAGCGACAGAATCAACTCTGTCTCCATCGGACGGCCAGCAATTCGGTGCTTCAATGTCATGCCGTCCAGAAATTCCATGACGATGAAAGATAGGTTCCCGTGCTTGCCAATCTCGTGGATGGTGCAGATGTTTGGATGGTTTAACGCTGAAGCAGCACGTGCCTCACGTCGAAACCGTTCTAATGCTTGCGTGTCTTGAGCTACGTCTTCGGGCAGAAATTTCAAGGCGACGAAACGTCCAAGGACGGTATCCTCGGCTTTGTATACAACACCCATCCCGCCGCCACCCAACATCTCGATGACGTGGTAGTGCGAGATGGTCTGGCCGATCATTCGCAGGAATGCTAGGACGTGCGGTGAGGTATGTCAATGCACGGGCTTTACCGCCATCTGGGCATCATGAATGGTTTCCTGCGCTTGGTACAGATGAAGGAAAAAACCCCGCCCAAGCAGGAACCTCAGGCGGGGCGGAAGACTAACATTTAATTAAAACGTTGCGTGAAAACATACTGCCTTTCGGTTGCATGGTAGTCAATCGCACGTTGGAGCTACGCTCCGCACTTCAGTGCTAGTTAGGCAGACGACCTCGCGAAGGTTTCTTCAGTCTGCGATTAGTTTTGTTCTGCTTCGACGATCTTGCAGTCGCTTTTGATCCGGACTTCGAAGATCGTGCGCCCGGAATTTTGCCGATCCGAGGGTCTCTAGCCAGCACAAACTCGCACGCAGCGTCGCTGATTCAAAGTCAGGCGCATCCACTCTTGGTCAATTCCTCTTTCGGTCTCAGGTGTGCCGATCTTAATTCGATGCTACGCTCTCCCCGCCCGATGCTAGCTTCTCCATTTCAACGTGGCCGGTCCGGGCATCGGATGACGCATCACTCCGCCGTTACGGCGTGATTCCAGGTATGCCGCCTTCAACTGGAAATACCACTTGGCGGGGCGATCCGCGTCGTCGATCAGCATCAGGTGAGGGTTATGCTTCAAGCCTTCCGACTGATTCTCCATCGTCTGCCGATCTTGTTCGACGAACTTCGCAAACACAAACTTGAGCAAGGCAGGTCCAAACGGGACCCAGTGGAAAATATTCCAGCAAGCCACTACATCGATGCGGCAATGGCTGCACGTGATTGGCGTCACCGTGGTCAGACTGGAGAACCAGTATTTGCCTGCCCGGATAGTTTCCAGGCGCAGGTTGGGCAAAACAAAGTCAATGGTGGTAGTGATCGAGTCCGCGTCCGCGTAAAGCCGCAGCAGTTTGTAGGGCGCACTGTTTGAGCTGGGAGTGTGCGCGCTCATGCGGAAGCCCATCGGAATCGGCTCGAAATTCTTTTGTTTCTCGTGAATGCTGTGGCGGCTGCGCCACCACCATGCCTGGTGGACGAAGGGCCCATGCGCCGGATCCATGAGGCCGATGATGCCGTGATCCACGCTGCATGGCAGATCGGCCGTCAAATGGGCGATCTTGTATTTTCCATCGAAAGTCGGGACACGCGGGGCGGGCGCGGGTGGTTCCACCGCTTTGGTGAAACCGGCGCTGGCCGGAGGCGGCTCCGGAATGAATACCCAAATGTAGTTGTCTTTCTCCTCACAGGCATAACTGCCGGCATAGATCCGGTCCACTCTCAGTTCCTGACCGGAAGTCAGCGAAGGAATGAGCTGGCACTGGCCAGTGTGGGCGTCGAATTTCCAACCATGGTAGCTGCACTCCAAATTCTGCCCGTCAAACCAGCCGCACGAAAGCGGCATTCCCCGATGCGGACAGGCATCGCGCAGGGCAAAGGGCTTTCCCTGGCGATCGCGTCCGATGACTAGAGGCGTCTCCAGAAGCACGGCCTTATGCAGGCGATCACGTGTAATCTGCGCGCCGGGCAGGGCGCGATACCAGAAGCCGTACAGCATCAGTGAGTCCGGCGTTTGGCGTTGGGAGGTTTCCAATTCATTCATTGGGAATTACAGGCAGCGTACTACAGCGGGGAAAATTTGTGGAGGGCGGACGACCCTCGCCCCGCCCCTCAGACAGGAATACCGTTCCGACTGAGCAGATCGCGTGACAGGCGAGGACGCGGGTCCTCCATTAATCGATTACCTTCCGGTAACATTAATTTATTCAAATACTTACGGAGATTACCATCGTGGTTCAATGCTCCTTTGGTAAGTTGTCGCTCTACCTTAGCCACCCTATAATCATTGCACTCTGGTTTTACGATTCTCCTTCAGGTCCGGGTGGGCAGGTGCGGAGGCTTTTTCCGTGCCGTAATTCGTCACGTCGATGGTGAACGGTTTGACCATCCTTCGTGATCATCTGGCACCCGGCTATGCGAAAGCACCTGCAATTCGCCCTGATGGCTAGTTCCGTAGTCGCGACCTCCCTTTTATTCACAACGCCATACGTGCAAGCGGACGCCGCATCCGGTGGTGCTAGCGCGGTAATTACCAGCAGCACCGATGACAATGGCCGGAAAGTCTACGTCAATGAATCACTTCCGGCGGTTGCTACCAAGCGTTCCGAAGCGTCAGTTCGACGGACCTCGCTTGCGTTCTGGAGCGTTACTGAGCGCCGCTGGAAGCCAGTTCCTTCCGCCAACGTCCGGGCAGCGCGATCGGCAGCGGCCGAGGTGAACCATTATCTCGGGGAGCAACCCGGCCCGCCCACGGACTTTGTTCGCGGAAGGACGTTTTCTCCACAGGATATTGACGCCGCTATTGACCAAGCGGCCTCGCGGCACAACGTCGATCCCAACCTGGTCCGTGCGGTTATTAAGGTGGAGTCGAATTTCAATCCCAATGCGGTTTCGCGCAAGGGCGCAATGGGGCTGATGCAACTAATGCCGCAGACGGCACGGCAGCTAAAGGTGGCGAATCCGTTCGATCCGCAACAAAATGTCGATGCCGGGGTTCGTCATCTAAAGCAGCTCATGGAGAGCTACGGAGGCGACGTAAAGCTGACCTTGGCCGCCTATAACGCGGGCCAGGGAGCGGTGGCACGCAGCGCCGGGGTGCCGCATTTTGCCGAGACCCGCAACTACGTGAAGCGGATCACGCAACTGTATTACGGAGGATCGGACCCAGGTTCTCACTTCCTGGAAAGCCCCACCCATGATCCAATTCATGTGGAGAGGGATGGCCGGGGCGTGCTTCACATCAGTAACACGGAATGAGAGAGAACGCGCGTTTTAGGAATGAGTAAGTTCGCAGTCATCCCAGGTACACGTTTCTAGTTTTGCGATAGCGATTACGGGCTGTTCAATTGAAGAATTCACATCGAATTCAACGCGTGCTGCGCTGGAGTGCGGCTGTGTTTGTGCTGCTACTGCCGGTGATGGCTGCGCATGCCCGCGTGCACAGATCCGGAGCCTGGGCCGACTCGCAATTTGCCGCCGCTCAACGTATGCAGGAGGCATTGGAGGGTCGCACCATCGAGAGCCGGACTCGGCTCGACTACGAGCGCGTGATCAACGCCTATCGCCGCGTTTATTTGGGAGCCCCGACTTCTGGCCGGGCTGATCCCAGCGTGGTTGCCGCCGCGCAAATGACGGAGGAGATGGGACGACGCTTCAATGACTCCGACATTTTGCGCTCCGCTATCCAGCAATACGAATTTCTTCGCCGCGAGTATCCCGGCAGCAAGTTCCGCTTCGACGCGCTGTTCAGGATTGGCGAGGTCTATAAGGACGACCTCCATGACAGGGTTCGGGCCGACGCAACCTTTGAGGAATTCCTGCGGCGTTATCCGCGTAACCAGTTCGCCGAGGCAGCACGCCAGGCTCTGGCCGAACCAGCAAAGCCGCAAGCCAGCTTGAGATCGAAAGCAGCAAAGATAGGCCCCGACAAGGATTCCAAACATTCCAAGCCAAACTCGGACTTCGATTCTGATTCGGACAAGGATGCGGCCTCTGACAATTCGATCAACGAAACTGAAGCGGCTTTGCCTGCCAGCGGAAAGCCATCGCGAGTAATCGGAATCCGTCACTGGTCGACGCCAGACTATACACGGGTTGCGATTGATCTCGAACAGGGCGTGAAGTTCGAGTCGCAGCGAATCGATCACCCCGACCGCATCTTTTTTGATCTGCTGAATACCAAGCTCGACTCCAGGCTGACCGGTAAGACCTTCGACGTCAGTGATGGACTCCTGAAAGATATCCGCACCGCGCAATTTAAAACGGGAAGGACGCGCGTCGTGCTCGATCTGGATGAATTGTCCGAGTTTGATGCGTCGCTGCTGTCGAATCCGCCGCGGCTAATCATCGATATCCATAACAAAGATATCCACAGCAGCAGCATTCATAATGGGCCCGCTAACAAAGCCCCAATCGTGAAAGAGGTTGGAACGACGACCGAGGCCGCGGAGGGAGCGACGTCCTCAGACAAGACCGTGCAGGATTCCGCAGCGAATGCTGATGAAGCTGCGGCACTAACTGCGGTGGAGAAACCGGTCCGGCGCAATTCAGTGATAGTCAGCAACGGCGTAAAGAAAACTATCGTCGATGCGGACGATGATGCGCTGGCGGCGAAAGATCCTCTGGAAAAGGACAAAGACACGGCCGCTAAGCTCGACTCTCCCGGGATCGAACCTGGCAAAATTACGCCGGCCAGCGTCAATACAACTTCGAGCACGCCTTCGCCCTCCGACCACATCAAGAGCGGAAATGCCAAGAGTAAGCGAAAGATGGCAGTTGCCAACTTAGATGTTCGCGAGGCCCAACCGACCGCTAGTGGTGACCGTTCTCTAATTCGCGCGCTCGGACTGAAGATCGGGAAAATCGTAATCGATCCCGGTCACGGCGGCCACGACACCGGCACTATCGGCCCTAGCGGCCTGGAAGAAAAAAATCTGGTTCTCGACGTCAGTCGGCGTCTTGGCAAGCTGCTGCAAACCAGACTTGGGGCCGAAGTCATTTACACGCGCAAGGACGACACCTTCATTCCGCTCGAAACGCGAACCGCAATCGCGAACCAGGAAGCGGCGGACCTTTTTGTTTCTGTCCACGCGAACTCAAGCCATGACTCGGATGCCCGCGGAGTAGAAACTTACTATTTGAATTTCACCTCGTCTCCAGAAGCGCTCGAAGTGGCGGCACGCGAAAACGCGGTCTCGGAAAAATCGATTCACGAACTTCAGGATCTGGTGAAAAAGATCGCTCTGAAGGAGAAGATCGAAGAGTCGCAGGAGTTCGCCGCCGACGTACAGCGTTCGCTGCACACCGGTCTCGCTGCGAAGAACCCCGGCGTGCGCGACCGGGGCGTGAAAAAAGCTCCGTTCATCGTGCTCATCGGAGCCAATATGCCGTCGATCCTCGCGGAGATTTCTTTCGTGAGCAATCCAGGCGATGAACGCCGGCTGGAAACGGCCGATTACCGCCAGAAGATTGCCGAATCGCTCTACCGGGGCATCGCCAAATATGTCAGCGGGCTGAGTGGAGTCAAAGTCGCCAGCAAGATCGACAAAGGCGAGGGACAGTAGCGCGTCTTCCGAGTGTGCCCCGCTCTCACGCTGCCGAAATACTCCATTCGTATCAGGGCACGGCTTCAGCGATGCCGTAATGGCCGGTAGTTTAGGCGCGCCTTCAGGCGCTGCTGTGTGCAATATGACTTTGTTAGCGCCTGATACGGAACTCGTGCAGCATAAACCGGACTTTCACGGTTTTGATCTCATACGGCTTCGTGTGCACCGTGACCGTATCATTATGCATGGCAAGAGGAGCAGTCTCTCGCTCCATCAAATCGGTTTCTGACGCAGACTGCGCCCCCAGCGGAAGTTGGATGCTCACATTCGCTTCTTTCCCTTCCCACTCATAAAAGCGCAGGACCAGAGACTGATCGTCCTCCGACTTCTTGATCGCGGTCAGCACCACATTGTCCGGTTCAACATGCACAAACGAATGCTCGGCCGGAAGTGTTCCCTCATGCTTGTGCGGCTGCACAGAGGTCAGCTTGTAATTCAGCTCGTAACCACGACGCACGGTCTGCGCGTCCCGCCAATTTCCGGGGTGTGGATATAAAGAGTATGTAAATTCGTGATGACCTTCGTCGGCATGCGGATCGGGCCACTCCGGCGAACGCAGCAACGAAAGACGCAGCACATTGCCTTTTACATCGTATCCGTACTTGCTGTCGTTAAGCAGGCTGAACCCGTGTTTTGCATCCGAAAGATCGGCCCAGCGCTGCGCCGGGACTTCAAATTTGGCCTGCTCCGCTGGCGTATTCCGCGTGGTCGGACGTTCTATGGAGCCGTAGGGAATTTCAAAAGTGGCCTTGTCGCTATGTGCGCTTAATGGGAATGCCGCCTTCAGGAGAATGTGTTTCTCGTGCCACTCAGCCTGCATCTTCACATCGACTCGCGGCATGCCGGCATACATGGTGATGTCTTGCACGAAGGTGGAATTCTGGAAATGCTTCTTGACGCGGATCACGGCGCGGAGCGGCCCACCTTCAATCAGCTTTACGTCATCAGCTTTATCCAAATCCCAATGTTGTTTCTCGAAATCGGCATCGATGTTCCAAGCGTCCCATTTTTGGGGTTTGTCATGGAACGCCTGCAAGAGGTTTCCACAAACGAATGTCCTCGGACCGCCTGAATCGGTTCCCGATGGAGCTAGCGCTTCCGTCTGATTTCGCAGATCGAGAAGGCTGGTGACGCATCCGGTTTGCGGATCGACTTTGATTTGGATGTAGGCATTTTTCAGCGTGTCGCCGGATGCCTCGACGACTTGGCCATTCATCGCAGAGCCATCACGCTTCGCTGCCGGCCGCACAAAATAAGTCTGGTACCCAAGTGCTGGTGTATCCGCGAGGATGAGCACGTGCGCGCGGTTCGTGGCTGAGTCCATCGCCAGCAACTGGGACTGAACTCGGTGGCCTGACGCGTCGGCTACGTCAACCTGTTCAGCGTGGGCAGGAAGTTGCACCTCGGCTTCAACCACCTCAGTTCGCGGCCAGGAAAGAGAATTGAATACCACGATCGGCACACCATCGCCTTGGGTATTGATGTGAGCAAGGATCTCGTCGAGCGCACCGTCCGTAACCTCCTTGGCGGAGCGGGCAACGTCTTCCAAATTTCGTTTGGCGTCGAGATAATTCACCGCGATTCCGGAGCCGGGCATCACGTCGTGAAAATGATCGAATAGTAGGTTCTTCCAAGCCAGCTCGAACTGATCTTGAGGGTACGTGCGGCCGAGGAGCGAACCTAGCGAAGCATACTTCTCGGCATCGAGCATCCGTTCCTCATCACGCCGGATTCGTTGTTTCGTGTCCGCTTGCGAAGTGTAGACCCCGCGGTGATATTCGAAATAGAGTTCGTCTTTCCACGTAGGGACTTTGAGGTTTGGAAGCTCCTGGTTCAGGTCTGCGAAAAATTCCTTAGCAGTGCTGAAGTCAATCTTGGGGAAGACCGTGTTGGGATCGCGAAGACGATTCGCCTGATCCAGCATGGTGCGGGTCGGGCCGCCGCCATGGTCGCCGATTCCGTACAAGTAAAGCATCTGCGGCGAGTCGGTGACTCGGCTTCCGTAAATTAGCGGAGCATAGGACGCCAAATCCTTCGTCATCTGCTCGGGTTCGAAATCATTGGCATACTCGTGCGGAAAGTAAGTTAGGAGACGGCTCCCATCCGGCGCTTCCCACCAGAACAAGCGGTATGGGAACTTTGTGTAATCCGTGGCCCACAGCAGCTTGCTGGTCACAAAATAATCGATGCCAGACTTCTTGTAGATTTGCGGGAGCTGCCAGTTGTATCCAAATGAATCGGGATTCCAGCCGATCTTGATGTCGGCGCCGAAGTTCTTCTGAAAATACCGCTTGCCGACCAGAATTTGCCGCACCAGCGACTCGCCGTCCGGCATATTCAGATCGGGCTCGACCCACATGCCGCCGATAACCTCCCAGCGGCCTTCTTTTACACGCTGCTTGATCTGCTCGAACATGTCGGGATATTTCTCCTGCATCCACTCATAAGTTCGCGCCGATGACATTGTGAATTTGAAATCTGGATACTCGCGCATCAAATCCAGCACACTTTGAAACGTGTTGCGCACGACCTCAACTGTTTCCGTCCACGGCCACAACCAGGCCATGTCAATATGAGAGTTCCCGACAGCCCGAACTGTGAATTGTTTCAGCCACGCATTTAAGGGTTGCAGGTTGCTCTGCGCCTGACGCAGCGACGCATCGAAGCCCGCCTGATCATTCTTTTCGAGCGGCGAGAAATCGATAGCTTTGACCGCCGCATCGAGCTGCTGCTGGCGTTCCGCCCGACCCTCTTCATACGCCGTGATCATGGGACGTGCCGCCAGGATTTCCATTCGCAGCATCGCCGGATCCGGCCGGGTAGTCGGAGGCTCGATCCTCAACTGAGCGTGATGGAACTGCGTCTCGACCTCAGGAGCATCGATCCGCACCGCGATCAGAAACTTCTGACCCGGCTGGGCGTTCTCGGTCAGCGTTATCGGCTGCTGCATATCGTCATCCCCTCGCGACACCAGCCCTCCGTTCGAGAACACCGCGATCGTTACTGGCCCTTTGTTGTTCCACGCAAAGTCGAATCGAAGGTCCAACTTGATGCGGGCGCCCTGCACTGCATAGCCGTTGATCTTGTCGGTGATCTCGATCCAGCGGCGCAGCACGCGAGATCCGCTGGACCATTTGTCCCCCACTTTCACTGTCTCCCAGGCTGAATCATCAAAAGCCGAATCCTCAGGATGTGGTACGTCCGAATGGAAGCGCCATTCCGGCAGTGGGAGAGTGGTGAGCGATTCCAGACGGTCCAAAGTTGGCTTGTAGGTATCAACAGTTTTCTGGCTGGAAACCGGCTGTTGCGCAGAGACTGGGTTGACTGTTACGAGTGCCAGAAGCGCACAAATGATCCATCGCTTCACCGGACAATCCTCCTTCGTTGATTCGGGAATAAGCGAATGAATAGGGTAACCCATTACGAACTGTCGTCCCGGGTAAAGCGAGGGATCCAGGTGTTGGCCCGCCATGGCGATACCGTTGGTGCAGGCACTAACCCAGATCCCTCGCGTTGCTCGGGATGAAGAAGTATGACTTAGTCCGCAATATATCTGGTAGCTTCCAACCCTAGCCTCCGGCAATTGCTCCTATTACGAGCAAGGGTTCCGCGCCTGACACGATGGCGTGGGGCAGGGGAGCATCGGGCGATTCGTGAGAGAGATCCTCCTCGCAGGCGAAGAATCTCAGAAACGGCCGGCGTTGCTGCGTGACATGGTCACGGATCGTACCGCGCAACATCGGGTAGGCGCCTTCGAGGGCGTCGAGCACCGACCGCAAGGTGACTGGGCCCTCGACCTCAATTGTAACCTCGCTCCCTACGTGCGCCAGGGTTCGCAGATGTTGTGGAAGTATCACTCGGATCATACTAGTTTGATCATTTCAGCGATCACGGCAGCGTCTGCACCTCGACCGAGAGCACCCCGGGAAGATCGCGCACGATCGGAGCCCAACTATCTCCGGCATCGGCTGATGCGTATACCTGGCCGCCGCTTGTGCCGAAATAAATGCCGCACTTGTCGAGCGAGTCGACTGCCATGGCGTCACGCAATACGTTCACGTAGCAGTTGCTCTGCGGCAGGCCTTTAGTTAATGCTTCCCAATCGTTTCCGCCACTGCGGCTGCGGTAAACGCGCAACTTGCCCTCGTGCACATAATGTTCCGAGTCGCTCTTGATCGGGACCACGTAAATCGTCTCTGGCTCGTGGGCGTGAACGTCGATCACGAAGCCGAAGTCAGTCGGCAAGTTCCCGCTAACTTCTGTCCACGAATCGCCCGCATTGTCGCTGCGCATAACATCCCAATGTTTCTGCATAAACAACACACCTGGCCGCTTGGGGTTCATGGCGACGTGGTGAACGCAATGCCCGATCTCAGCTGTAGGATCAGGGATGTATTGGGAACGCAGTCCCTGATTGATCGGCTTCCATGACTTGCCGCCGTCATCGGTACGAAAAGCGCCCGCGGCTGAAATGGCGATAAATATCCGCTGGGGATTACTCGGATCCAGGATCACGGTGTGCAGACACATGCCGCCTGCGCCCGGCTGCCACTTGGGGCCGGTGCCGTGGCCGCGCAATCCGGGGAGTTCTTTCCAGTTCTGCCCACCGTCCGTGGAGCGGAACAGCGCGGCGTCTTCGACTCCGGCATAAACCGTGTCGGGGTCGTTGAGCGACGGCTCCAGATGCCAGACTCGCTTGAATTCCCAGGGGTGCTGCGTTCCGTCGTACCACTGATGAGTGGTGAGAGGCGCGGCGGAGGCGTCATAAGCAAACTTATTGCTATCGGTTTTTGGCGGGCCAGGCGCAGCTGCTTCTCCGGGCGGCGTCCCCGGTTGATGCCAGGTTTTGCCTCCGTCATCAGAGCGCTGCATGATCTGCCCGAACCAGCCGCTAGTTTGCGACGCGTAAACACGGTCGGGATCAACCGGCGATCCCTTCATGTGGTAAATCTCCCAGCCCGCAAAATGGGGGCCGCTCACGTCCCACTTCTCGCGCTTACCATCCGAGCTCAGAATAAATGCGCCCTTGCGCGTGCCAACCAGTACCCGTACCTTGCTCATTGCTTACCCTCTCCTTTTGTAAATTTCGCTTCCACTCGAACTTTGTTACTCGCGGATGTTTGTTTATCAGGCCTCAGATGACCAGTGGCTGCAGCGCCCGAACCCGAACGATTTCGTTTTTGAGGCTTTCAGTTTAAGCTTTTTCGAATTGCTGCGAAACTCAACTTCGCCGACCGAAGCCGGATGTCAGTGCGCATCGGTCGGCGCAGCCGTGCCGTCAGACCAATTGGGTACCGGAATCAGGAACACAGTTACTGGCTCGGGAGCGCCCTGAAATTGTCCGGCAAGCATAACCGGAGAGCCGGGCAGATCTGCTCCCCAGGCGGCGCCCTCTGTAAGGGGAGCGTAAATCATCAGATGGCACAGGTTATGCCCGTCCTCATCGGTAAGGTACGCGTGCTTCGACATCATGTAACTCATCGCTCCGGGTTCCAGGGTGGGAAGTTCTTTTCGATTAAGCGCGGCTTTCAGGTTTTCCATGATTTGTGTTTTGGAAAGTCCGGCCAGCACCAATTCTGTCCGTTTGATCGTAAGCGGCAGGATGGATCGCGCGGCCGCTGGATTGAAGCAGAGCGGCCCGCGCAGCTTGGGGTTCCAAAACTCCGGATGGTCAGACGGAGACATCCACGCTCGTTCGACGACACACACGAAACCATTCTTGCCTTCAACTGCTGTCTCGTAGCCATGCCGTCCGAGAACCATGACCTTGGCGTCGCGTGAAATCGATTCCGGAGCCGCGCTACGGGCCAAAGCTATCTCGGCGTTGCGATCCGTCATCAGGTATTGGTCAAGCGGAGCCATGTTGGGATAGGAAGCTTTGGCGTCCTGAGCATGGGCTTGCCAGGACGCGCCCAGCATGACCGCCAGCGCCAAGGCTCTCAATATCGTTCTCTCAGTCAGATTTCCGTTCATTGATCGCTCCTGACGGAAGGATTCGAAATGTGAGCCTGCGCCGTGGGAAGCATCCATTGGCGCAGGCTCGGTTGCTATCGGTCTCGCTGCTTCATGAGCTCTACGCAGCCTTTTGCAACTGGCCACGCATTTGCTTCATGAACTCGCGCATTTTAGCGATGTGACCGGGCGAGCGCTTGTCCATCCAAACCTCAAAGCGCTGCGCGGCCTTTTCCATATGCGCGAGGAACTGCTTGTTGCCCCATTGTTCACGTCCTTCGGCGATGGTTGGCTTGATCCGCTCCCAGACCCCGAAGAACTCCCCGGTGGTTTCGAAGAACAGGTCCTCGTGAAGCAGACCGTAGTTGAGCAAAGCGCAGGTCTGTTCCCAGTAGCTTGCCACCATCATGAAGTTGGTGCCGCCTTCTGTCCCGGGCGCAGCGACTCGCATCGCGTCAGGCCAGGTGTCGGCGAAGTAGCTCTTGAAGAACCAGTCGCGGGCCTGCCGAAGCCGGGCCTCGCGGCGCTGTTCAAAAACCTGCAGGTGGAGTTGCGCTTGTTCGTGCGTGGGTGCTGTTGCCATTACGTTTGTCTCCTTAGAGTTTTTTATTATGTTTTCGTGAATCGACTGGGTTGAGCTTCGCTGTCATTCTTCCTGCTTCTTTTATAGACTGCGATTCGTCGCCTTTGGCTTGGGCTCCGGGATAATTTTGTTCATCCTGAAAACTAGGCAGCCTCGCAGTTGATCATCCATGGTATCCCGAAGCGATCGACTACCATGCCAAAACGGGGAGACCAGAATGTTTCCTGGATCGGCATTTGCACCGTCCCGTTCTCTGCTAATGCCTGAAACTTGCGTTCTGCTTCCTCCGAGTCTTTCACATGGAGTGCCACCGAAAAGCCCTGAGGTTTCTGATAGTGTTCCGGTGGAGCGTCGTAACCCATCAATGTTTCGTTGCCGATGGTTAAGGCGGCATGAAGGACCTTATTGCTCCATTCAGATGGTACTTGGTCCCTCATCGGCGAGTTCGCGTGAGTGAGTATGGTCACGATCTTGCCGCCCAGGCATTGTTCGTAGAATTTAAACGCGGCTTCGCATTGGCCGTTGAACGTGAGATGAGAATTCAATTTCATGGTGTTCTCCTTCGGTTTGTTTCAATAATGTTTGGGTTGACCGATTTATCGAAACGAACTCACTAAGCCCGAGCCAAACCCGGCTGCTTCTTCTTCGCCAGCTGCTTTCCTAATTCGCGATGATGTTCGATGGCCTCACTGGGATTGAAATCCTCAAGCTCGAACACCTGGCGAATTTCGATCTCGCCTTCCGCGTCCTCGCCATGCGGAGCAGGCGCGCGCTTGGCCCACTCAATCGCTTCTTCCCTGGACTTTACCTGGATCAACCAATAGCCGCCAATCAACTCCTTGGTCTCGGCGAAAGGCCCGTCGATCACAGTACGCTTGCCTCCTGAGAACTTAATCCGCGCGCCCTTGGAGCTCGGGTGCAGCCCGGTGAGATCGAGCAGCACGCCGGCTTTCATCAGCTCGTCATTGTATTTTGCCATTGCCGCGAGGAGATCTTCACTCGGCATTTTGCCGGCTTCGCTGTCTTTGTTGGATTTAACCATCATCATGAATCGCATAATTCCTCCATGTGTGTTTCTGAGTTCTTAGATTGTGGCCTCTAGTCGGTCGGCAGACCGTGAATCTCTACTACCGGCCGAATCTCGACCGTACCTTTGCGTGCGCCCGGAATGCGTCCGGCAATATCAATCGCTTCGTCGAGATTTTTGGCTTCGACCATGAAGTAGCCGCCGAGCTGTTCGCGAGTTTCGGCGAACGGACCGTCAGTCACGAGGCGTTTGTCATCGCGTACGCGCACACTGGTCGCTGTCGATACCGGCTGCAGCGGGGAAGCGGCCAGAAACTGGCCATTCGAACTGAGAGTATGCGCGAGCTGTGTCGACTCCCCGTAACAATGCTGGCGCTCGGACTCGGTCCAGACCTGCTCGTCAGCATAAATCAGCAACATGTACTTCATTTGTGCGCCTCCATTGGTAAGTCGAACGGAAATGGCATAAATCGACACCCCGTTCGAAAAAATTTTACAATCAGATATGCCACTGGATGCAACCAAGGCCGTCGAAGCACTTTATCGCTCCGATTGGGGCCGGATCGTCGCCACGCTGATTGGCCTTATCGGCGACTTCGATCTCGCCGAAGAGTCTGCGCAAGAAGCATTTGCGGCAGCTGTGGATCAATGGCGAGTTTCGGGCGTTCCGGAGTTCCCGCGCGCGTGGATCGTCCAGACGGCCCGGCACAAGGCCATCGACCGCATCCGGCGCAATGCGCGGTTCGAGGAAAAACTTGAATCATACGCCACCTCCGGCATGGTCCGCACTATCGAAGAGCCGGACTACGACACCAGCGAAATTCCCGACGATCGCCTGCGCTTGATTTTCACCTGTTGCCATCCCGCGCTCGCGCTGGAGGCGCAGGTGGCGCTGACGCTTCGAACTTTGTGCGGCCTCGAGACGGACGAAATAGCGCGAGCGTTTTTGGTGCCTGAAACGACTATGGCGCAGCGGCTGGTTCGCGCAAAGCGTAAGATCCGCGACGCCGGCATTCCGTATAGTGTACCCGAGACGAACGAGATGGCAGCCCGTCTCGACGCGGTGTTGACCGTGATTTATCTGGTCTTCAACGAAGGCTACGCAGCTACTCGGGCTGGACCGCTGGTGAGGACAGCCCTTTGCGCAGAAGCCATCCGCCTGGGTCGCTTGGTGAGATCACTGATAAAGCCGCAGGCACCGGCGGAGGCGACTGCGCTCGTCGCCTTGATGCTGCTGCACGATGCACGACGTGATGCCCGTATTGACGACGCTGGCGATCTCGTAGTTCTCGAAGAACAAGATCGCGGCCGTTGGGACCAAAGTCAGATTGCGGAGGCGCTGCCTCTTGTCGAAGAGGCTCTGAGTGGCAGGCCTGGTCCGTTCGCGCTGCAAGCAGCAATCGCAGCCGTGCATTGTCAGGCGGCCCGACCCGAAGACACCGATTGGCCGCAAATTGTCCGTCTCTATGATCTGCTTGAGCGCGTGCAGCCTTCTCCTATCGTCTCGTTGAACCGCGCCGTGGCTGTGGCTATGGTGAATGGCCCACCGCCAGCACTCGTCTTGATTGATCAATTGGCCGCAACCGACGATCTCGCCGACTATCACCTGCTGCACGCGGCGCGTGCCGATCTGCTGCGGCGCCTTGGTTCACCAGTAGAGGCGGCGAAGAGTTACCAACGGGCCCTCGCGCTGGTTACCAACGACAGCGAACGCCGATTCCTTGAGCGTCGGTTGCGGGAAGTCCAGTCGTAGCCTGCATTTGTCGGCCCGGGCCAAGGGACAAGTTGTCCCGCCGTACGGGCGAACTACTTATCCCTCTTCATTTCATTGACTTATACCCCATGTCCCAACGCGTAGAGGACAATCTGTCCCCGCCGAAGTAACTCCAAACTCCAGCTAAATAATTGATAACAAGCAGGTTGTATAAGCCTAGCTTTGGTACTTGATCTGCATCAAGACAACCGAAGTAGTTCAACTTCTGAGGAGTGTTCACGTGCGTATGAAGAACCAAATCGGATGGCTGGCTCTGGTAACGGCGCTGGTCTACGAAGTCGTCCAAGTGATTCCCCCAAGGGTTTTTAACCACGCTGTCTCCGTTATTGCCTCGGCAGTATGGGGCAGCTGACAGCATGACAAGTCATGGGAGTGATTGGAGCGACCCATCAATGAAGCCAGGAAAACCATCTACCGAAAAATGGAAGAGCATCCGGAAGACGCTTTTGCATCTTGCAATTCCGGCACTCTTCGCCACGGCGAGCTTTGCAGCCTCGCCCCCACAACTTCGCGACCTGAAGTCCGGCGTAGCAAATCATGCCAGCAAGGTTGCCAAAGACGTCGATCGTCGTCACCCCAACGCCATGGTTGACGTGATCGTACAGTTCAGGGTCACGCCTCGCGCCATGCACTACCAGAGAATGTCGGCTCGCGGCGCCACGGTTAAGACCCGGCTGCACAGCATCAAAGCCGCTGCTTTCAGAATTCCGGTCTCCGAGCTGGCAAAGCTGGAGCAGGATCCCGATGTTTTGTATATCACGCCGGATCGCCCGGTTAGTCTGAAGAACACTTACGAGAGCTTCGCGTCAGCTGTGGAAGCAGATGTAGCTGCACAGCAATACGGCCTCGACGGCACCGGAATCGGAGTTGCGGTGATTGATAGCGGCATCGCCGATCACAAGGACTTTCGCAACGCCAGCGGCACCCGCGTGGTGCACAGCGAAAGCTTTGTCGCAGGAAATACCTCCGCCGTCGACGCCTACGGACATGGCACACACGTCAGCGGCATTATCGGTGGCAACGGCTCAGCATCAGGCAGCGGATCTGGTTATTCCGCAGCCATCGTGGGCATGGCTCCGAATGTGAACCTCATCAACCTTCGCGTTCTTGATCAAAACGGCGCCGGTACCGACAGCCAGGTGATCGCTGCTATTCAGCGAGCCATCCAGCTCAAGACCCAATTCAACATCCGGGTCATCAATCTTTCGCTGGGACGGCCGGTATTCGAAAGCTACACTCTCGATCCTCTCTGCCAGGCTGTAGAACAAGCGTGGCAAGCCGGGATCGTGGTCGTGGTGGCTGCGGGAAACAACGGACGTGACAATTCCATGCACACCCACGGCTTCGCCACGATCGGCGCCCCGGGCAACGATCCGGCCGTCATCACGGTGGGCGCTACCCGAACACTGGGAACTGCCACCCGGGTAGATGATGCAATCGCAAGCTACAGCTCTAAAGGCCCGACCTTACTGGACCACGTCGTCAAACCCGATGTCGTCGCTCCAGGGAACCGCGTTGGCTCCTTGCTGGTCAAGAACAGCACGCTCGACCTCGCTAATCCGAGTCTCGAGATCGCTCCCACCGGAACCTGCGCTCTGGCCTGCACCACCCAGTACTTCCGGCTGAGCGGGACCAGCATGGCGACACCAGTGGTCAGCGGCGCAGTGGCGCTCATGCTGCAAAAAGATCCGACGCTGACACCGGATACGGTGAAAGCTCGCATCATGAAGACGGCATGGAAAGGGTTTGGCGTCTACAGCAACTCCTACGACGTCTTCAATAACGTTTACGACAACGAGTACGATCTCTTCACATACGGCGCAGGGTATCTCGACGTTGATCAGGCATTGGCAAACACTGATGTCGCTAACGGTGTGGCGCTGTCTCCAACGGCCACCTTCGATCCAGTAGCGAAAACGGTCACCATAGTCAACACCAACTCCGTGACTTGGGGCACCTCAGTCGTTTGGGGCAACTCAATCGTTTGGGGCACTTCTATCATCTGGGGCAATTCGGTGTTGAATGCGAACTCGGTAGTTTGGGGCAACTCCGTCGTGTGGGGCAATACCGTGGACCAAGGCTTCAGCGTGGTCTGGGGTAACAGCATAATCTGGGGTAATTCGACAGCAACTTCGGCCTACAGTGATGGCCAGGACGGAGAAAACTAGCCATGACACAACTCTCGGCAAAAACCAAAATACTTGTCGGGCTCGTGGTTCTGTTCGGCATCGGGATTCTCGTCCAGGTGCCGCTCACTTGGGGACACCCGGCTTACGCACGCTTCACCGGGACCTTCTTCGTCGCCCTCTTCGCAGCGCGGCTGAAAGTCTCGCTACCACGGCTTAGCGGATCGATGTCGGTGAACCTGCCGTTCATCCTTCTGGCTCTCAGCGAACTCAGCTTGGCTGAGGCGCTTCTGATCACCGCCGCGTCAACCTTGGTGCAGTGCCTCTGGTCTGACAACAGTCAGCAGAAGCCCATCAAGATTCTATTCAACGTAAGCGTAACCCTGATGGCAGCCCAGGCTGCATGGTTTACGATGCAGGCAACGGCGCCAAATTCCGGACTTGGTCTCGCTCTGGGCGCACTGGCCTACTTGCTGGTCAACACCGTTCCAGTTGCGGGCATCATCGCACTCACCGAAAGCGGCAACCTGTTCGGAATCTGGAGACGGATCCTGCAACTTACGTTTCCTTATTTCGTTCTGGCTGCGGGCGTTGCGGGCCTGGCCAAACTGGCCACGCATGCCTTCGCCTGGTACATCCCGCTGCTTATTTTGCCGCTGATGTTTCTGGTGCAACGCTCTTTCACGGTCTACTTCCAAACTATCCGTGACACCACGGAACAGAAGAGTGCTTACGCCATGGCCGCAACAAGCCGGGGTTAACGTACTAGAAGTCGAAAGACTAGCCGGCCAGGTTTCAAAAACCTGGCCGGCATTTTTTGGTCTGCGTTACCGCTGTCGATTGCGATTATCTGATTGCCCTACAACTAACGGCCGCTAGCAGCACCCGTGGAAACAGCAGCGGGCGCGGTGATCTCGACGGAGTCCGGTTGGGTCCAGACCGCCTTTCCGCTGCTGAGGTCAACGCGGTTCATAGTCGCCTTCATATGGTGACGATCTACCTCGACAAGCAAGTAATGGTAGTTGATGTCTTTGCTTTGGAAAGGGTCGGTGGCGGCGCGTTCGATAGGATACGCGTGAGCTCCTGCGCCACCTAGAACAAAATAGTGAACGCCGCCGTGCTCATGACGTTCGTAGTTGTGTACGTGTCCGGAGAGAACCACGAAACGGGCGGCGGTATTTTGCTGGCGGGCTTCCAACTCCTTTGCCAGCGCTTGTTCAGGTGAGCGAGATGAGTGTCCTCCTCCGAACTTCTTGGCATCCGAAGAGCTTGTGTACGGAGGATGGTGGAGAACGATGAAGACGAAGTCAACATCCACAGGGAGCGTATCCAGTGCCTGCTTTAACCATTGCCCTTGCGGACCGGAGGTTTCATCAAGTGAGCTGTCGAGTACCAGCATCATGGTATTGGCCGCGCGGACGGAATAATAGCGGCTGCTCTTCAGGTCAGGAAAACGCTGGAAATAATTTTCCAGCGCGACGTTTTCGTCTCCATGCAGATCGTGATTGCCCAAAGCCGGATAGACAGGAATCTTCTTATCGCGCCAAATACTGGTCTCGGCGTCCCAAACCCTCCAGTCATCCATGTCATTGCCGTTGTACACAATGTCTCCGCCGAAGGAGATAAATGCCGGGTTGACCTCCGCGATGGCTTGCACCAGCGCCTGGCGGACAGGCGGGTTCGCCGCCTGCGTGTCTTTGGGATCGTGGAAGCGCGAATCTCCATAGGCGACGAAACGGAACGGAGTGCTTACTTGCAATTGCAGGGCAACCGGCTGTGTCTGCGGCGTCTGCATCTGCGAGTGGGAACGCGTGCAGGCGGCACAGCCAAGAAAAACGAGGACAACCGACAATCTTTGGCAGGTCTTCATTTACTTTCCCACCACCAACACTTCAAACTGTCCCGACTCAGCAGTCGACAAAAACAATTGGTGTGTTTTGGGATCGAGCGCCGAGGTCTTGGCCCGAGGCAAAGTTTTCACAGTTTCGATCATGGAGTATTTGTCTGGGCTGTCCTGGTGAATCACAGTGACGGTGCCTTCACCGTTCGAATTGAAAATCAGCCTCGTCTCGACATCGAAGGCGGTGGCATCCACATGATCGCCTATAGGGAGAGCAGTGATAATTTGACCGGAGTCAGCATTCATCACGGCCATGACTCTGCTGCGGCAACCGAGAAACAGTCTGCGATTGGCCGGGTCCATCGCCATGCTCGAAGGTGACGCACAAGGCGCCGTGGGCCAGCGTTGTTCGACTTTCAAGGTACGGGAGTTGATCTTCAGCACCAAGCTTTCGTCTTCAAGATTATCGTAGACGTAGCCTTTGCCATCTGCTGCCGCGTACTCGGGACCGCCTCCTAGATCGATCGTGCCCGCCACTTTTCCATCCTTCGCCTCGATCACGGTAGCACTGTTACTTCCGCCGTTAAAGGCGAAAACCCTCGAGGTTGCGGGATCATAGATGATGGCGTCGGGCTTCTTTCCGGTAGGCACTTCTGCAATCGTCTTCAGAGTTTTTAAGTCGAAAATCGTGACCGTAGAAGACTGCCCGTCGCTGACGAATCCGCGCCCGATTTCCGCGGCGACCGCTATGCCATGCACGCCGAGGGTGTTTTCGATTTTGCCGACAATGGCGCCTGAGTCCAAATCGAGCACTTCAACTTGGGTGCCGTGAGAAACGTACAGGCGGCGGGCGCCGTCATCGACTGTGAGATAGTCCCAACTACCCTGACCGGGAATTGGAATTTTCTTGATCACGCTGTAGTTACCGTTAGATGAGGTGGATGCACCCAACAAAATGAAGCATGCGAACAAGATTAAGGCAATCTGTGATGTTGAAAATAACGTCCCGCGTCGATCGGCCACCAGAAAGTTCCTTTCAGTTCAGAATTCGAAGCGAAGCATAAATTGAATCTGCCGCGGTAAACCGGTACCAGTATTCGGGGAAGCCGCATTGTCGTTGTTGTTGTTGAAATTGTTGGTCGAAGTGATCTGACCGAGATTTCCCGCCGGTTGAAGCGTCCACGCCGAACCGACCTGGACATAGTTAAACGCCAGGTTTCCAGTGTTGGGGTCGCCTAACTGAACGTGATTGAAAATGTTGAATACCTGGACACCGAACTCGGTCGAAACACGCTCGGTTATTTTAGTCGTCTTCGTCAGAGCCATGTCGATCTGCCATGCGGCCAGCGCCCGAATCAGACCATTCGGAGCGTCGCCGAACCGGCTCACGAGACCGTAAGAAGCGTAGGGAACCCCGAATTGATCTGTCCCTGCCGCGAGCGGCGGTGGGGCAAATGCCGCAGGATTGATCGGGATCGTGTGATTCTGCACTCCTCCCGGCAGCAATATAGGAACTCCGGGAACAAGGTCAGGGCGCTGGGTGGTTTGGTCGTTGCCGTCCGGGAGCTGTGTCGGCGAGATGTTCATCGTGATGGTAAGCGGATGGCCAGTATGCCAATGACCAAGGCTGCTGAAGGTCCAGCCGCCGACAATGTTCCCCAACACACCGCCTTCATTCAAGTATGTTTTCCCCGGTCCAAAGGGTAATTGGTAAACCGCATCCGCCGTAAAATTGTGACGAATGTCGAAGATGCTAGGTCCAAAGTCGCACTTGAGGCAATTCACGTTTTCTGGCCCATTCGATTCTCCTCCGCCAACCGAACCGTCATTAATGGAATGGGACCACGTATAGCGAGTTTGGAAAGAGAGGCCGTTCGTGAACCGCCGTTCCAAACTTAACATCAGCGCTTCGTAGGTGCTGGCGCCGATATCGGATTTGTAGTCGACAGAGCCGTAGGGATCGCCGCCGGGATAATACTGATCCAGCGTACGCGTGCAATTTCCTGTGCTATCCGGCGGGGTGATGCAGAAGTTGACGCCTCCGCGAGAAAACAATCGCACGCCGTGTGACCCAAGATACTGCGCCGACGCTAGAAAATTGGCGGGCAATTCGCGATCAATGGTAAGACCCCAGGTTTCGACGTAAAGATCGCGGCGTCCTTGCCGCTGTAACGCGCGCGGCTGTTGAAGGTTTGTAACGTTGCCTCCCAGCGCACTCAGGTTTGGGGTTGTCTGCTGATAAGCCGGCAAAAGCGGCGTGCCTGGACCGGATGGGTCTAGATTGACAAATGCCGTGTAACGATCGCTCTCTAAGCCGGCGTTCAGGTCGTCATTCTGAGCGGCACCGTGGTAAATGCCGAAACCCGATCGAATCACTGTCTTTCCGCCAAAGACACTCGGAGCCCAGGCAAAGCTGACACGAGGATCGAAGTTCCGGTAGTCGGGATTATAGAGAGCGGGATTTGTTGGACAAGGAGGGGTGTTGATGGGTGTGGGAAAGGGGCCGTTCGTCGAGCCTGAGCCCAGACACACTCCATGAAATTGATTGAGATCGAAGACCGTGGTGCGATTGTCGGCCTCGTGGGCAACGCCGTAATATTCCCAGCGCAGTCCCAGGTTGAGGGTCAAAGTTGGAGTTACCTTCCACTCATCCTGGAAATAAGGCATGTAAAAGGTGCGTCGATATTTGTGGCAGCACCAGGGGGCGGTAAAAGCAATTTGATAAAGCGACGCATTGACAAAGCCTGTGTTCAAAGCGCCGGAGTTATCGGCGAAATAGAGGTTGTTATCGGCGGTCTTGCCTTGATTCAGACGAACTCGGCGGATCTCCATGCCCGTCTTGAATGTGTGACGACCGTGCATCCATGTAAGGTTGTCGATTACCCCGTAGGTCGTGCCCACTTCGTGATCCGCGTTATCGTCGTTGATCGTGGCCCAGTCGTTGGTGTGAACGGCATAGGGAAGCGGGCTTGCCTGCGGGTTTATAAAGGGAGCCCGGTTCACGAAAACCTTGACCTCGTTCAGAACGGTCGGAGAAAAAGTCCGCTGAAGGGCCAGGAAATAATTTGCGGGATGGTTGATGGTTTGGATTAAGTCGTATGGCACGCTATTGCTGTTGGTGCCACTGACCAGGCTGATGTCGCGCTGTGCTCGTCCATACAACGTGGTTTTGTCGTTAATTTTGTAATCGATTCGCGCGAGCCACGTGTCTTCATGGACCGTAGTGGGCGCAGGCGCCGTGAACTGATCGGAGTCAGGCAAGCCGTTGCTGGTCTGGTCGACGAATGCGCCGTCAGGATAAACGAATACCGGATTGCAGTTCCCGATGGAACCGGTTGAGGCACGCCACGGGAAAGCTTGAAGGATGGAGCACATCTGTGGCGATTGAGCCAGCGTCTGCTGTTGAATGGAGGGTGACGGAACGAGCACGCGTGTCGTCGCGCCTCCGTACTGGCGAAGGCCCTCATAGTTCAGGAAGAAAAACAATTTATCCTTGACGATGGGGCCACCAAGGCTCATTCCATACTGTCCAAAACGAAAAGGAGGAACGGCGGGATTGCCATTAATATCAAAGTCATTGAAGTTTCGCGCATCGAAAACCGAGTTTCTCAAGTAGCCAAAGAGCGAGCCGTGGAACTGATTAGTGCCAGACTTAGTGACCACATCGACTTGGCCGCCAGATTGGGTGCCGTACTCCGCATCATACAAAGCGCTGCTTACACGGTACTCCTCGATCGCGTCCTGTGAAATTTGTAAACGGGTTTGCGACTTTTGAGCCTGTTCCTGAATCCCGCCCGCATCGACGCCGTCAAACTGAAAGTTGTTATCGTCTCTGGCGCGGCCCGCGAAGCGAATGGTTCGCTGATCACCACCTCCATCATCTTGAGCGAAAGGCGCGAGAAGAGTGAAACTTGCCCAATCGCGTCCGTTGTTGGGAAGGTTCAGGATCTGATCTGTAGTGATGACCGTGGATGCTTCAGCTGAACTGCGCTCTACGGGAGCGGCCGTGGCTGTGACTTCGACCTTTTCGGCATTCGCACCAACTTCCAGCCGCACGTCTAACGTGTGCGTCTCCCCAACCCGCAATACAACGTTTTCGGTCACGTGCATTTTGAACCCGATATCCTCAACTGTCACCGTGTAGCGACCGACCGCCAGGCCGGGAAAGCGGTAGTAACCCTTCGAATTTGTCCGCTGTTCCTCCTTAATTCCTGTGTCAACCTCCAGAGTCACGACCTTAGCCCCAACGATCGTAGCCCCGCTGGGATCAATTACTGTGCCTTCAAGCACCGCCCGATCGACTTGGGCGAACAACGACGATGTGGTGAGTAGACCGAACAAACAGGCGACGATAATGAATGCACCGTACCTCGAAAGCATGCCGGACCTCCCATGTCAACTTCAGCGAACAAACAGTTTTCCCGCCGGAGTTGTGATTGCTGATGATTCGCGATTCTAGGAAGGCCTTGTGAAGCCGATGTTAAAGGAATGTTAAAAGTTTTTCAGACTGCGCTTTCCGCTCGCACCCGTTTTACTCTCTAGTGGTTAGTATGTACCCCCAACGTATGAAACTGCTCGTTGTGGACGATGAGCCTCGAATGCTCGAATTGCTTCGGCGAGGACTGACCGAAGAGGGGCACGCAGTTTTCTGCGCAGAGGACGGCGATCAGGCATGGCTCAAACTTCGGGAGCGGGAATTTGATGTCGTAATCCTCGACGTGATGCTGCCGAAAATGAGCGGCTTCGATCTGGCGCGCCAGATGCGCACAGAAAAAAATTCTACCCCCGTGCTCATGCTCACCGCGAAAGACTCAGTTCCCGACATCGTACACGGTTTGGATTTGGGCGCCGACGATTACATGACAAAGCCTTTCTCCTTCCATGAACTCCTCCTGCGATTGCGTGCCGTGAAGCGAAGAGCAGCCGCATGCCAAGCGCCAAAACTCCAGGTCGCAGACTTATGGCTGGATCCAAATACTCACAAGGTCAGCCGCGCCGGCGAAGCGATTAGCCTTACGCGAACCGAATACAGTTTGCTCGAACGCCTCATGAGCGATGCTGGACAGGTCGTTTCTCGCGCCTTGTTGATCTTGTCAGTATGGGGACGCGAGCCACAAATCGAAGACAATACGCTCGACGCCTTCATGCGTCTGTTGCGTCACAAGGTAGACCACCACGGTCGCGAGCGGCTGATTCACACCGTGCGCGGGGTGGGATACATCATGCGGTCGGAGGTCTGATGTGAGGAAATTTTCAATTGGCGTTCGGCTCACGCTCTGGTACCTGCTGCTGTTCTTTACCGCCCAACTCGTCTTCGGTACGGGCATGTGGTTTCTCGCGCGACGAAGTCTGTACCGCATGACCGATGATGCTCTGCACGGACAAATCGATGACCTCACCAACTTTATGCGCGCCCAGAAGAAGAATGCTACCGTCGCCAAGCTACAGGAAGAGGTCGCCGAGACTTATGTGATCGAGCATTCCGGCGACTATCTCCAGCTTTATGACGACAGCGATGGCGTCTGGATTTTTCGCGCGGATTTCCTGCGTCAACATGCCTTGGCGCCTCCCGCTACCGATGTTTCAACCCGGGCCCTCTATCGCGACGAGCAACTGGGACGATCGCTTCGCTTTGTGACCCAAAGTATCGAGGCGAACGGTCGTGTTTTCACAGTGCAGATGGGCGTGCCAATCGATCAGGTCAACCACATGCTGGTTCTGTTTCGAGGCTACCTGCTGTCATTTGCTCCGCTGTTACTGCTCGCCGCTGCAACCGGGGGATTTTGGCTAAGCCGAAAGGCCTTATCGCCCGTGGACACAATCACGCGAACCGCGCGAAACATCAATGCCGCGAACCTCAGCGACCGGCTGGAGAAGCTGACGACCGGCGACGAACTTCAACGCTTGTCCGACACCTTGAACGAAATGCTCGGACGCATCGAGCACGCCTTTATCCGCGTAACTCAATTCACCGCGGATGCCTCTCACGAACTGCGCACGCCTGTCTCACTGATTCGCACTGAGGCCGAAATCGCCCTTAGAAGATCCCGAGGCGATGCCGAATACCGCGAAGCCTTGCGTCATATTCTCCTCGAGGCGGAAAGAACATCAGGATTGCTGGAAGAACTCTTGTCGCTCGCTCGCGCGGATTCTGGCCGGGAGACGCTACGGATCGCTCCTGTGGACCTGTCCGCGATGGTTGGTGAGGTCACCGAACAGTGGCGCGAGTTGATGGCCGCGCGAAATCTCACCTTCACTTGCGGAATTGCCGGGCACGAAATTACTGTTCTCGGAGATCGCAATGCCTTGCAGCGGTTGCTGACGGTTTTGCTGGACAACGCCGCGAAATACACGCCGGCGCCTGGAAGCATAGAGATTTTCCTGGAAAGCAGGGGCTCCTCGGCGTTCATTCGCGTCTCCGACTCGGGGATCGGAATCGCTCGCGAGGACCAGGCGAAGATTTTCGAACGGTTTTATCGCGTCGACAAGGCAAGAAACCGCGATCTCAGAGGGGCGGGCATCGGTCTCGCCATCGGCCAATGGATCGCGCAGCAACATAAAGGGTCGATCACAGTGCAGAGCTCACCGGGTGAGGGATCGACATTTCTGGTGGACTTGCCGCTTCAGGCAATGCAAATGGAAGTTCTCAAATCCTCAACCGCGGTCCTCAGATGATCAAGAACGCAATTCGGCTTCCGCTAGCCATCCGCGGCGTAATCTTTCGGACGGGATGCTCGACAAGTAGGGCTTGATATCGAGAACAGGTGTCCCATCCAGCATGTCGACGCCCCGGACATGCAGTTCGGCTCCTTCGCGGCGGCACAATTCCACGATAGTCAGGCCAATCGGGTTTGGACGTCGCGGCGACCGGGTCGCAAACACACCATGCGGTCGATTGTCGGAAGGCGGTGTACCAAGCAATTCGAAGCCACGGGAACGATCGAACTCCCAGAGCACGATAAGATGGGAGAAGCCCTCGATGTCGGTGAGCCCCGGCTCGAACTCAGGCAAGATCTTGAGCACGCCATCAGCGTCGTGCTTAGCGCCAAGGCCCTTGGGAATTTCGCTTGTGTTCCGGTAGGGGCTGCTTACAAATCCAATCGGCTGTGAGGTAAACATACGAAAAGAATTGGTGGGCAGTGCAGGACTCGAACCTGCGACCTCCTGCTTGTAAGGCAGGCGCTCTAACCAGCTGAGCTAACCGCCCAACTCAATTGCTGCACTGATTCTAACCGAATTGTTTTCTCGATGCTGCACGAGATCTGCAAGCCACTCTGAATTCAGGGGCTGATCACGCTGGGGACGCCACACGTTGGCACATCACTTCCTTTCCTGACCGATCCGTCTGTCGCAAGCGTAGTCCGTTTGATACAGCCGCTGCGAAGCGGAACGGCAGCCGGCCCGATTCGCGATGCCTTTGGTCCCTGCTCTGCTTTGTCGAGTCAGGCGGTCTAGTCAAAACACGTTTGGCATGATGCGCGAAAAAGCGAGTACGTAGAAAACAGTAGCATTCCTGGTTTGTCCACCGCGTCCGCATAGCTGATTGTGGGTTGCCAATGCCAGCTGCTTATTACTTCTTTGCTGCTAGACTGGCGCGTGCGGCGTTTGATCGTCAATGCGGATGATTTCGGCCTCACTGTGGGGGTGAACCGCGCCATTATTGAAGCACACGGCCAAGGCATTGTGACCTCCGCAACCCTCATGGCCAATAGTCACGCATTCGACGATGCGCGCACACGCCTAAGCCCGAACTCACGGCTTAGCGTCGGTTGTCATGTCGTGCTGGTCGATGGCCGGCCCGTGCTCGGCGCCGGACAAACTCCCACTCTCTCTAATGGAAACTCTGACGACAGTCGCTTTTACGACAGTCTAAGCGGCTTTGTACTTCGCGCCATCAGCGGCAACATCAATCGAGACGAAATTGAAGCCGAGGCCACAGCGCAAATTCGCAAACTGCAAGCTGCCGGCATCGTCGTCTCACACCTGGATACTCACAAGCACACGCACATATTTCCGCCAGTGCTGGGGCCATTGTTACGAGCGGCTAAAGCCTGCGGCGTCCGGGCTATGCGTAATCCGTTCGGACCGGTGCACGTGTCCCTGGTGGCAAAACGTCCAAGCTTGTGGAAGCAGTTCAGCAGAGTCACCGTTCTCAGCGGGCTGGGCAAGACGTTTCGCAAGTCCGTGACCGATGCGGATATGCTTACTCCCGACGGGACCGTAGGCATTGTGGCCACCGGGGCAATGGATGCTCGTCTGTTCGAAGGTATCGTAGACAGCCTCCCGGAGGGCACTTGGGAGTTGGTTTGTCATCCGGGGTATAACGATGCTGAACTGGGCAACATCCGCACCCGGCTGCGCGAATCCCGCGCAGAAGAACTACAACTGCTGACTTCGCCCGAAGCCCGTGAAATATTGAACCGAAGCGGGGTTCAACTTATTTCGTACCGTGATCTCGTCTGAGGTGCGGTTCACTCCCCGAACGTACACGGCCTTTAGATACGCACCCGCCCCAAATTGCTGTAACAAGGGCTCAAGTGCCAAGTTATGATAGGCCATCCCCCAAGAATACGGCACAAGGTAGCCGAAAAACATGGATAGAAGACCGGAAACCCGGCTCGCGAACATCATTCTGGTGCGAGTGTGGGGCATGGATGCGGACGGCCGTCCATTTTTTCAGAATGCCAACGCCACCAATCTCAGCAGTCAAGGCGCAACCTTCACTAAACTCAATCATCCGCTCAAAGCTGGGGACGTGGTCGGCGTGCAATTCGGTGAAAAGAAAGCCCGGTTCAAGGTGGTGTGGGTGGTCGACGGCGGAGTGGCAAGGCAGATTGAGGCGGGCGTCCAAATTTTGCCCGGCCAGAAGAGCCCATGGGAGGAAGAAGTCACCAAAGCCCATAAGCCCGCGGTCTCTTCTTCGAAAAATAAGCGGCGATATGTTCGGCACAAGGTTTGGTTTCCTCTGGAAATTGGCTTCGAGGATTCGCAGCGCACTCACATGCAGACGAACGCCACTGACATTGGCGGCCGTGGTTGTTATGTAGAGACCTTACTTCCGTTGCCGCTAGGGACAAAAGTCAAAATCGCGTTCTGGATGGACTCGGAAAAGATTCAAACCAGCGGCGTGGTCAGAGCCAGCGACGGAGGCGTGGGTATGGGCATCGAGTTCACCCAACTGGACGACCATGTTCAGGAGCGGTTGCAGCAGCATCTCGAGAAACTTGACGTCGGACTCAACCGGAATCAATCGGCAAAGGGCGCCAGCAACATAGATTCTTAGTCCTAATCGATTTTCATCTATCTTTCCGCCATCAGCTTCCAAAATCTGAATCCCATCGCACCGGTCACCATCGAATCAGAGAGCCGAACAGTGGCATTGAAAGGACCGGATGAAGATTGGAATCACGTGCTATCCGACTTACGGCGGCAGCGGGGTCGTCGCTACCGAACTCGGCGTGGAACTGGCCGAGCGCGGACACGAGATTCATTTCATTTCTTATGCCCAGCCCATCCGCTTGACTGAACTTCATCCCAACATTCACTACCATGAGGTCGACGTTTCGCGATATCCGCTCTTCGAATATCCTCCGTACGACTTGGCGTTGGCCACGCGGATGGCGGAAGTCTCCGAACTTTATGCTCTCGATCTCCTGCACGTACACTATGCGATTCCGCATTCCGTAAGCGCTTTGCTAGCCCGCCAAATGCTAGCCGCGAAACCCATGGGACAGAAGCTGCCTTTTGTGACCACGCTCCACGGCACTGACATTACGCTAGTCGGGTTGGACCGCTCCTACTTGCCAATTACCCGCTTCTCCATTGAACAAAGCGATGGTGTCACTGCCATTTCGCAATATTTGCGCGAGCGCACGCTGCGGGAGTTCGACGTTAAAAACAACATCCAGGTCATCTACAACTTTGTGAATTGCGATGTCTACGTGCGTGATGCCGAGGCATCAAAGCGACGGCTCGAGTATGCCCCCAACGGCGAACGCATCCTGGTGCACCTGTCCAACTTTCGGCCGGTGAAACGCATCACGGATACCATCGAGATTTTGGATAGGGTCCGCAAGAAGATTCCGGCGAAACTGCTGCTGATCGGCGATGGACCGGATCGCTCGCGCGCGGAGTGGCTGGCCGTGCAAAAGGGAATTCACAATGATGTGCTGTTCCTGGGCAAGCAGGACAACGTACACGAGAAGCTTGCTCTGGCGGACTTGATCCTCATGCCCAGCGAACTGGAGTCGTTCGGCTTGGCTGCTCTCGAAGCCATGGCTTGCGAAGTAGTCCCCATTGCAACCCGCGTGGGCGGCGTGCCTGAGGTGATCGAGCACGGCAAGAGTGGCTACCTGGCGGATGTGGGCGATGTTGACGCCATGGCGCGCTACGCAATCGAATTGCTCAGCGACGAGAGCCGCTTGCAGGAAATGGCGAAGGCTTGTCGAGGAGTAGCGCAGTCCAGGTTTTGTTCCTCGAGAATTATTCCCCAATATGAAGAGTTCTACCGGCGCGTGCTCGAACGCTCTTCGTAGAGTGCGGCTGGAATCGAATCCTCACTCGGCAGGACGGGCAGACGCAAACGAATCAGCGTTCCCTTGCCTTCATGGCTGTCGATGGTCATGCGTGCCGTTTCTCCATACAACACTTTCAACCGCTCGGCGACATTTGCCATACCAATCCCGGTTCCACCCAGACCACTTGGTTTTTCCCAAAAGGTCGCGGCACCCATGCCCACGCCATCGTCTTCCACTTCAATGATTACGTGAGACCCGGTCAACCGGCTGCGCAGGAAGATGCTTCCCCCTTCAATCTTTGAGGCGAGGCCGTGCTTGATCGAATTTTCCACCAGCGGCTGAAGGAGCATGCTGGGCACCATCACGTCGAGAGATGTGGACTCCAGTTCCTTCACCACTTGCAGCTTGTCCCGGCCGAAACGGACGACTTCGATGTCGAGGTAATTGTCGATGAACTCTACCTCCTCTCGCAAAGGCACGAAAGCTTCACCGCTACTCAGTAGTCGTCGCAGAATCGTGGCCAGCTTGATGATCAGTTCGCGCGCTGTATCGGGATCAAAGCGCACCAGCGAGGAAACTGAGTTCAGGGTATTGAACAGGAAGTGCGGATTGATCTGATTTTGCAACGCTTCCATGCGAGCCTGCAACAGCAGCCGTTCCTGTTCTTCAAGTTTGATCTGCAGACGAACACTGTTCCAGATTTTCAGTTCTATACCGATCACGGTGACCGACGTTGCGTAGATGAGCGATTCGATCCATAGGTTAGGACTTTCCAGGCTGAACGTGGCGTTAGGCAGGAAGCGAGAAATCTCCGTCTGCACGAAACGCAGTGCCACAACGGTGACGAAGAACATGATCTGCCAGTCGAACAGGCGGGGAGTGGGCAGGTTGCGGCGAATCATCCGATAAATGCTCAGATCGATAAAGGGAGAGAACGACCAGATATCCTCCCGGTCGGGCGCGAGGGTACGCAGTTGTCCAGCGACAAATCCCACCAGAAGGTTGAATGGAAGGGTGGCCCACTCCCCATGCAAGAGAGCCGGAAGAGCCAGCAGGGCGCCTCCCACCATGCCTGTAAAGCGCCCGCCAATAACGCCGAGCAGGACGGTGGTTTCGAAAGACAAATCGCCAGCCAGAAAACTGGTTTGAATGAAGCGGACCCATACGCCCAATGCCATCGGGACGCCGATCCATAGAATGAGGTAGACCCGGTGCTTGAGGGCTCGGCTTTCGCGGAACAGAAGAGACTTAAACTCGACCGAACGAACCAAAACACTAGCCACGGCGGCCGCAACGCCGAGCTTGATCAGCAGATTAACGAGAATGAGGCGCTGTTCCATTTTTGGCCGAATGAAGAGAGCCGCTGAGGAGAATGTAGCACGGCGGGAGACGTTGCAAGCAACGTCTGTACGGACAGAATCACGTTGTAGAAACGTAGCTTGCTATGTTTTTGAATTCAGCCGCATCGCGAGATCGGCAAGGGCTCCTTCCATCCCTTCGATTTGTGAAGGTCCGCCCTGCGCCATGTCCTTGCTCCCACCACCGCGGCCGCCGAGGCGCGCAAGTGTGTCCTTCATCAGTGCTCCCATGTCGAAGGGCTGACCCGAGGACTGGGCGAACACCAATGCCGCCTGATCCTGAGTGCTGCCGAGAAGCGCAACGACTCCCTTACTCTGGCGAGTCAGCCTTTGTGCGAGCAACTTGATGAATGTCAGATCGCGATCGTGGAAAACACGAACCATAACTTTGCGTCCGCCAGTCTCGGGACTTTCTCCTAATAATTTGCTGGCATACAAGTCGGCCAACTCTTCCAGCAACAGTTCGCGTGATTTGCGCGAGGCTCGCGATTCCTCCTGAATCTTTCGCACCTGCTGCGGATTATCCCAGATGTGGCTCGAAAGCAGGCCGCCCGACTCCGCCAGAACGGCATAATCACGTCGAGCCGCAGCCACCGCGCGTTTGCCGCAAACGAACTCCACGCGCCATCCCTGCCGCGTCTTTTCAGTTTTTCGCAGCAGGATGCAACCAATCTGTCCGGTAGCGGCGACGTGCGTCCCGCCGCAGGCGGTCAGATCGAAGTCATGCACCTCAATCAGCCTTAGCTGGTCGCGTTCCATGGGTGGAATTTTGCGCAATCCCAAGCCGCGCGCTTCTTCCTGCGTCACAAAACGAATGCTTACGGCACGGTTCTGCATGACGGCATCATTTGCCAAAGCCTCGGCCGATTCGACTTGCGCGGTAGTCAGCGTCTTCGTTTCCAGATCAATCGAACACGACTCCACGCCCATGTGAAACGAAACCGTGGGCAGGTTGAACAAGCGCAAGAACGCAGCGGAGAGCACGTGCTGACCCGAATGCTGCTGCATGTGATCGCGGCGACGCTCGGCGTCAATCAGCCCGTGAACGCGGCTGCCTTTCTGAATTGGCCCTGCATGCTCAAGGATGTGGAGGATCTGCCCGTCGTCTCGCTCGGTTACCTCGACCACACGCAGCCGGTTGTTCGCGTCCCTACTCTCATCGGGAAGAATCCAACCCACGTCGAAGACCTGACCGCCGCTCGTAGGATAAAAGGCGGTTTGATCCAGAATCACCGCAGGACGAGAATCAGAAGTCGACGCAGAAAGGTCTAACACATCCGCGTCGAATTCATAGAGAAAAGAGTCGTGGTAATAGAGACGCTCGGTCATATCTGGATAGCACAGCCCCATTTCGACTTCACTGTTGAGGGGATGAGTGCTAACTGCTGATGCTTCTTTCAATAAGGTCCAATAATTCCTCCGATGTGCCGCGAGGCAAGAGCAGGCCCCTGCCCGGTCTTCTTTTGGCTATCGATCACGTCCAGATATTTCAACCCGGAGCCCGTATTAAAAAGCACGACCGTGTCGTCCGGGCCGAAGAAAGTGTTGGCACGCAATTTTCGATACGCAGCCAGCGCGGCGGCTCCCTCCGGCGCAGCGAAAATTCCTTCGACGCGAGCCCATTGGCGCAACGCGTCCATAATTTCGTCATCGGTCACGGCCAGGGCCAGGCCGCCGCTCTTCTTGAGAATATCGAGAATTAAATAATCCCCGTATGCCTTGGGCACGCGAAGACCCGCTGCTAACGTCGCCGCATTCGACCAGAATTCAGCGGTAGGCGTCGCGTCGTCCCACGCTTTCGCAATGGGAGCGCATCCCGCCGCTTGCACAGCAATCATTTGCGGACGCTCGGCGCCGATCCAGCCCAGGTCCTGCATCTCCTCAAACGCTTTCCACATTCCGATCAAGCCGACTCCGCCTCCGGTGGGATAAATAATTCCTTGCGGTATCCGCCATCCCAATTGTTCGGCGACTTCGTAGCCCATGGTCTTCTTGCCTTCCACGCGAAAAGGTTCTTTCAGCGTAGACACATCGAACCACCCTTCCTTCTCTTTTTTCTCGGCAACCATACGCGCACAATCGCTGATCAGGCCGTCGACCAGAGTGACGTGTGCGCCGTAGCTCTCGCACTCCACTCGATTGGCAAGCGGCACATCTTTGGGCATGAAGATGTGCGCCTCAAGGCCGGCGGCAGCGGCATACGCAGCCAGCGCGCTTCCCGCGTTTCCCGCCGAGGGAGCGGCCAATTTTTTCAGGCCGTACGCCTTCGCCATCGTGACCGCAGCTGACATGCCACGAGCCTTGAACGAGCCGGTCGGGTTTAATCCTTCATCCTTTATATAGACGTTGGGAAACTCGCGGGACGGCAACAGCGGAGTAAAGCCCTCGCCCAGCGACACCGGCTCAGCCTCTGGCAAGACCTCTGCGTAGCGCCACATGGTAGGGGTGCGCCCGGCTAGCGATGCAGTTGTGAACTTGGATTTTAGCGCTGACAGCTTGTAGCGCACATAGAGCACGCCGCCGTCCTTCGGGCAAACCGTTTGCGGACGTGCGGCGTCAATCGATGCGCCACATTTTGTGCATTCCAGATGATCGATGCGAGCCACGATTGAGAGTTTAGCATTCGCTATAAATTGATGGAGGCCGGACGTCCGGAGCTACGTAATTCTGGTTACTTTCGCGGGAGGTTGGTGTCCAGATCGATATTCAGCTCTAACACGTTGACTCGCGGCTCTCCTAGAAAGCCTAACTGGCGCGGCTCGGTGTGCGCCTGGACGAGACGCCTTACTTGGTCAGCAGAAATTCCGCGCTGCTTCGCGATTCTCGGAACTTGAAATTCAGCCGCCGCTGGAGAAATGTCAGGGTCGAGGCCGGATGCTGAGGTTGTCACCAAGTCGACGGGTACGGCCTGGCCCGGATTATCCGCCTGGTTAGAAGCCACGTCCGTCTTCACCCGATCGATCAAGTGCTGATTCGTCGGACCAAGTTGAGAGCCATTCGAATTCGCGGCGTCGTATCCGTTCCCCGCAGCGGAAGGCCGGGAGTGGAAATATCCGGGACCGACAAATGCTTGCCCGATGATCCTCGAACCCACGACTTTGCCGTTTTGCACAATGAGCTGGCCGTTGGCTTTGTCTTTGAAAAACAATTGCGCCAGTCCCGTGACCACTAATGGATAAATGATTCCCAGCAGAACTGTGGTGGCGATCGTCATCAGGACCGACGTTATTAGATTCTTTTTCATGACAAACCTCTCAGGCCATCCCCACGCGAGTAATGAGCATATCGATCAGCTTGATCCCCACGAACGGAACAATAATGCCACCAGCGCCGTAGATCCAGAGATTGCGGCGCAAGAGCACGGCAGCTCCCATGGGCCGATATTTCACCCCGCGCAGCGCCAGGGGAATCAAGGCGACAATGATCAGAGCATTAAAGATTACAGCTGACAAAATTGCCGACTGCGGAGTCTTGAGCTGCATAACGTTTAAAGTATTCAGCACAGGAAAAGTCGCGGCGAACATCGCCGGAATAATGGCGAAATATTTAGCGACGTCATTGGCAATGGAAAACGTAGTGAGAGCGCCTCGGGTCATCAGCAGTTGCTTGCCGATTTCGACGATCTCGATCAGCTTCGTCGGATTGGAATCGAGATCGACCATGTTGCCCGCTTCCTTTGCTGCCTGCGTGCCCGTATTCATGGCCACACCGACATCTGCCTGCGCCAGTGCGGGGGCATCATTCGTGCCATCGCCGGTCATTGCCACCAGTTTGCCCTGCTTTTGCTCACCGCGAATCAAGTCCATTTTGTCTTTCGGAGTCGCCTCGGCGAGGAAGTCGTCGACGCCGGCTTCTCGCGCGATTGCGGCTGCGGTCAGCGGATTGTCTCCGGTAATCATCACGGTCTTGATTCCCATGGCGCGAAGCTGATCGAAGCGTTCACGCATTCCGCCTTTCACGATATCTTTGAGGTGAATCACGCCGAGGGCGCGGCGATTTTCAGCGACCACCAGTGGCGTTCCTCCTGAACGCGCGATGTTTTCGACGGCCGCTTGAATTTCCTTGGGAAGCATGGTGCCGTGCTGCGTGAGGTATTTCGTGATGGCGTCTACGGCGCCTTTGCGAATTTCGCGGCCATCCATGTCTACGCCCGACATGCGGGTTTGCGCGGTGAAAGGAATGAACGTAGCTTCCTGCGAAGCCAGTTCGCGACCTCGAAGACTGTACCGTTCTTTAGCCAGCACAACGATCGAGCGGCCTTCCGGAGTTTCATCCGCCAACGAAGAGAGCTGCGCCGCATCCGCCATTTGCGCTTCGGTGATCCCAGGTGCAGCAACGAATTCCGAGGCCTGCCGGTTTCCTAGGGTGATGGTTCCGGTTTTGTCGAGCAGAAGCGTATTGACGTCGCCCGCAGCCTCGACCGCTCGTCCCGACATCGCCAATACGTTGTGTTGCACCAGGCGGTCCATGCCAGCGATTCCGATCGCGGAGAGCAGTCCCCCGATGGTTGTCGGAATCAGACAGACCAGCAATGACACCAACACGAAAACGGTCTGGGGTGATCCGGAATAAATCGCGAACGGCTGCAGAGTAACAACGGCAAGCAGAAAGATAATCGTCAGCCCCGCCAGCAGAATGTTCAGCGCGATTTCATTTGGCGTCTTCTGCCGCTCGGCTCCTTCCACGAGGGCGATCATGCGATCAAGAAATGTCTCGCCGGGATTAGACGTGATCTTGATTTTTAGCCAGTCCGAAAGCACCCGCGTGCCGCCGGTAACCGCCGAGCGATCGCCCCCTGCTTCGCGAATTACAGGCGCGGACTCTCCCGTGATTGCGGATTCGTCTACGGAAGCTACACCCTCAAGAATCTCACCGTCACTAGGGATGAACTCACAAGCGTTAACTCTGACCAGGTCGCCGGAGCGGAGTTTGGAGCTGGCAATCTGTTCAGTCTTGCCATCGGGCAGTAAACGAGTGGCAATCGTTTCGGCGCGGGCCTTTCGTAGCGAGTCGGCTTGCGCCTTGCCTCGGCCTTCCGCCATAGCCTCGGCAAAATTCGCGAACAAGACTGTAAACCACAGCCAGAGCGTGATCTGGAGATTGAAGCCGAATGCTCCTTGATGTCTGAGAACGTCGCGGATCAACAGGATGGTTGTAGCCACGCTACCAACTTCGACTACGAACATTACCGGATTCTTCATCATGTTCCGCGGATCCAGCTTCACGAGGGAATCCCAGAGTGCGCGGCGCACGATCTTCATGTCCCAGATAGATTTCGATTTCTTCTCTAGCATAGTTCCTCAGAAAGTCTTGCCGACCGACATCAACAGGTGTTCGAGAATAGGTCCCAAACTCAGTGCTGGGAAGAAGGTCAGCGCTCCCACGATGAGAATGACGCCCACCAGCAGCACGCTAAACAACGGCGTAGTGACTGGAAACGTGCCCAACGACGGCGGGACATATTTCTTTTTCGCCAGATTGCCAGCAATGGCCAGCATCGGAATGATCATGAAGAATCGGCCTACCAGCATGGTCATTGCGCCCGAGCTGTTGTACCAGAGCGTGTTCCCGTTCAACCCTCCAAAAGCCGAACCGTTATTGCCTGCCATGGATGTGAAGGCGTACAGAATCTGGGTTAACCCGTGAGGCCCTGGATTGCTGATGCTGGATGTACCAAAGCTCTGTACGGACGAGATGGCGGTGAGCACCAGAATCACCAGAGGAAAAACCAGTGTGACCAGCATCGCCATCTTCACGTCATAGGCTTCGATCTTCTTGCCCAGATACTCGGGCGTGCGGCCGACCATCAATCCCGCAATGAACACAGCCAAAACTACGTAGATCAGAATGCCGTAAAGGCCCGCGCCCACGCCGCCGAAAACGGTTTCGCTCAACATGATGTTCGCCAGAGGAACCATTCCACCAAGCGGCGTGTAAGAATCGTGCCAACTGTTAATCGCTCCGCAACTGGCATCAGTCGTGACCGTCGCAAATAGAGCAGAAGACGCGATGCCAAACCGGACTTCCTTGCCTTCCATGTTGCCACCGGGCTGCAACCTGGTAACGCGCTGATCCACTCCCTGCAGCAGCGGATTGCCACGGGCCTCCGCCCAATAAGCGGTTGTCACTCCGGCCAAAAATAAAAAAGCCATGGCTGCCCAAACCGCCCATCCATGACGTTGCGATCCGGTCATGCGGCCAAGAGTGTAAGTCAAGCCCGCGGGGATGGCGAAAATGGAAAGCATCTGCAGATAATTGCTAAGTGGCGTGGGATTTTCGAACGGATGACCGCTGTTTGCAGCGAAGAAACCGCCGCCATTGGTGCCCAGCATCTTGATGGCTTCCTGCGACGCGACCGGGCCTTGCGCAATGTTCTGTTCGGTCACGGTATCCATCACCGGCTTGCCGTCTTGACCGACCATAGGCTTTCCATCGGCCCCGGTCTTCTGCACTTGCTGTGGCTCAACCAACTTCACTGAGTCGTACGGCTTCAGGTTCTGCACGACGCCTTGAGAAACCAGAGCCAGAGCGTAGACGATGCACATTGGCACTAGCAGCCAGAGCGTGGCGCGCGTCATGTCCACCCAGAAGTTGCCGATGGTTTCTTTTTCCCGCCTTACAATTCCGCGTACAAATGCAATCGCCAGCGCGATGCCGACGGCGGCCGAAGTGAAGTTGTGATAGGCCAACCCGGCCATTTGGGTGAGGTAGCTCATCGTGGTCTCACCCGAATAGTTCTGCCAGTTGGTATTGGTAGTGAAGGACGCGGCCGTATTAAAGGCCAAGTCCTGAGCGACGGCGCCAAACTTCTGCGGATTCCACGGCAGCCATTGCTGAACGCGCTCGATCAAATACAGCAGCAGCATCGAGACCCCGCTGAACATCAGCATGGAAAGCGCATACTCCGTCCAGCGCATCTCGTGGTTCTCATCGACGCCGGTTACGCGATAGAGCAAACGCTCGACTGGCCGGGCAACGGGGTCAAGAAAAGTCCGTTCGCGGTTGAAAACCCGAGCCATGAATACGCCCAGCGGTTTGGTAACCGCAAATATCAGCACCAGGAATACGAGGATCTGGATCCAACCATTCGCCGTCATCAGAACTTCTCCGGCATCAGTAACGCGTAAAGCAGGTAAACCATCAACAACACACAGACGACCAACATGAGGATCGATTCAAGACTCATGACATTCCACCTCACCGAATCCGATCACAAAATCGCACATAGCCGACGGCAAGCAAAAAGAACGCCACCGTCACCATCAGGAAAATTGCATCTCGCATAAAACCTTCCTCCCGAATTGCCCAACGCCACCATCAAAACTTGACCAATATCGACAGATCAAACCGGTTCTCGTCTTTCACCAGATCTGGCGTAAAACCTGGTACCAGCGAACCTGGGGCGCCAGTATTGCCACCCGACGGTGTGATGCCGCCCTTTCCTGAGAAATACGGGACATTCGCCGCACGATGATCGAACTCCCACCGGAAGGTAAGGTATTGGCTGGGCATGTAATCGAAAGTAGCGGATGCGTCCCACGCCTTGTAGGGATCGCCAGGATTCTCGGTGAAGTAGGGCGTTCCGGAAGCGGCAGTCGCGCCGTTGATTGGCGGCAACAGTACAAGATAGCGTCCCGGATTGTTGATCTTGCCGCCGCCCAGCGTGAAGCCGTAAAGGTCTCTGTGGAACCACAGGCGGTTGTAGAGCATGAATCCGAGGAAGTCCTGCTTGGGTGCGAGGACGCGCTGGCCCCCGATAATCTGCGTAGAATTGCCCGCGCAGCTTACGCCGCCGCCGTGTTCACATCCCATGTCGCCGGTCAGCGAGAAGGCGGCTTTGCTCAATGTGCGTTCTGGATGGTCGTAGTATTTGACCTCGATGCTGTCGTCGGTGTGATAACGGACTCGGCCCGGGGTGTTCAACGCATCCTCACCTAATGCGTACTGATTCCCGACCACTGAGAGCCATCCATTCGGACGCCACAAAATCTGGCCGCCGATGCCTAATCTGTTATTGAATCGCCCGTAGGACTGCCATCCGTTAATGATCCAAGGTTCAATCTTCAAGTGGGCCGTGGGGAAAATCTGTATACGCATTCCGTTGAAGAACCACGGCGTATTTGAGGAGACGTAGGACGGCTGATATGCCCAGTTATCGAAGTTATAGTAGCTGAACAGACCAATATAGGACATGAAGATTCCAGCGTCGACGTTGATCCCATGCAAGGCGTTGAAGTGGTATCCGCCATAGGCTTCCGAGACGTAGCGGTAAGCATCAGCCAGATTCCATTGTCCCCGCGCGGGGCTGGCATCGTTGCGCGGGGTTGTCTGGGAATACAAACCGAATTGGGTCATCAGGCGGGCCCGAACGTTGTCATAGTGGAAGTCGCCGCCAACGCCGAGCTGTGTTACATGGAATTCGTTCGACCGAAAGACTTCGCTGGATCCGCCGATGGTGTCATCTTTCGGATGGTTAAGATCGTAGATGTAGTCAACGTCGGCGCGAATTTCCGGAGTGAAGAATTTTGAGTCGAAGGCAGGTGTCTTGGTACGGGCATTGCCGTTCAGCCACGTCCAGTCCGCGAATGCAAAGGGCTCTTCCTTAGCCGGTTTCGCGGGCGCAGCCGTTTGGGGCGTTGTCTCAACCGCATTCTCAACTGGCTCAATTGCAGGGACTGTCTCGGGCGCGCTCCCCTTCGCCGTACGAGGGGCCATGGTCGGCTTTTCCGCGGCCTCATGCTGCTTGAGCGCGGCTTCGAGTTGCGCGATGCGCTTTTTCATGGCGTCAAGCTCTTGCACGATCTGTTGATCACTTTGCTGACTTGCTGCGTCTGGTTGTTGGCTGGCCGGCCCCGCAGCGCTTGCCGAAACATCATTGGCTGTTTGTTGACTATGGAGTGGGAGGGTCAGCGCCACTGCAACCGCTACCATGAAGGCAGCCCGCTTGCCAGTTTCTATCGCAGACCTCTGCACATCGTTCTTGAGTTTCATAAAGATCAATTCTCCACGTCGCTTAGCTGGATTGAACTTCGCGAAATAAACTCTTACCGGTCGTCGCGAGAAGTTCCTTTCTTCTCTCAGCAAGGCGGCCAGAAAGCGCAGCATGAAAACCACCGCGCCTGTACACAATGATGCGAGGACCAGTTTCATGGTGACCGTTCGCACACAAATTGTGACGGATACGCCGCAATCATCATTTGACAATTACGGGCGTAAAAGTGGCCTAAGCAGTTCGTAAGGATTTCATAAAGAAGACAAATTGGGGGAACCTAGCAGCCCCAATCCGCCTCACCCGGCTTGGCGAAATACTGACGATTAGCCTGTTCCATCTCAGAGTTCGCAGCCAGTTCCAGCAGCGTCAACCGCGCCGCCGCGATCATCAGTCTGCGTTCATTTTGAGGAGCCTTCTCCCAGGAAAAATCAACTTGCCGGCTTGCGTGACCGTGGAAGTCATGTGCGAGAGCCTCGTGATAGTGATGAAATAGTTTTGCCAAATCTTCCGCGGATACGTTATGAATCGATGACATAAACCCCTCAGCCTTTCTGTACGACTTCAGTGAGTTGCTCGATACGTGCCTGGTCGGCGGCCGAATCTTCCGGTCGGTTGGTGGTCCAACTTTTCCTGCGTAGCCCGGGCAGAATTCCAGCCAGCGAAAGCAGCAGGTTTACCATTCCCAGCACGATCATTTACTCCCACTCCCTCAACTCAACTGATTGGATAATGAAACCCATAAGGATTGAATAAAGAATTCGTAGAATGTTCGTCAGGACGCAGCAGATTGAGAACAGGGAATTTACTCGCCAGGCTCGAAGCGGTATCCAACCCAGGGTTCGGTAACGATGTAGCGCGGTGAGGAGGCTTCCGGTTCCAGCTTTTTGCGCAACTGGCCAACGAACACCCGTAGATACTCAACCTGTTCGGTACTCTGGCCGCCCCAGATTGCGCTCAGCAGCGTTCGGTGAGTGACCACTTTGCCGGGGTGGCTCGCAAGATAGACCAGCAGATCGAATTCTTTGGGAGTGAGGTGGACTTCGCGTCGGCCGACCACAACTTTGTGCGCCGCCAGGTCGATACGGAAATCGCCAATCTCAATCGCCGTTGATGTGTTGTTGTCGCCGGCCGGGACACGCCGCAGGCTGGCACGCACCCGAGCCAGCAATTCCTCGATCCCGAACGGTTTGGTCACGTAGTCATCGGCGCCAGCATCCAGCGCCTGCACCTTGATCCTCTCCTCGCCCTTAACCGAGAGCACGATGATGGGAATCTTGCTCGTAAGCCGCAGCTGCCGGCATAGCTGCAATCCATCCATGTTGGGCATGGATAGGTCAGTGATCACCAGATCCGGGATCCAGTCCTTCATGATCTCGAGCGCGGTTTCGCCGTCATTGGCCACGCGAACGTCATAGCCCTGGCTGGAGAGACTGGTTCTCAGCACGCGCGTGATCTGGGTCTCATCGTCCACTACGAGAATGCGGCGATGTTCATTCATGAAGGAATCAGGAAGGCTCCTGCGTGACAATGTGCACGTCCACCGGAGGCGCATCTCGCAGGAACTTGTTGATGGCAGTGAGGTACAGATATTTCCTCCATCCCCCGGTAGCTGATCGTCCGAACACAACTTGCGTGACGTGCTTTTCGCGAACGAAGTCGGCCACCGCCTCGGCCACGCTGCTCGCCTTCAGCTTGGTTATTTGCGCGCCAACATTTTCTGCGAACTGCAGATTCGCGGCCAGTGTTTTCTGGTTGGTCTGGTTGTCGTCCTGGCCCATATCCACATACACCACGTGCAACTCGCCGCCCATGGCCTGAGCCATGCGAGCCCCGCGCGCAATCAAGTACTGCGCCACGGGATTAGAACTGATGCACACTGCAATTCGTTCCCGCACCGCCACGTTTCCGCTGCCTTCGTCCTTTTCGCGGTAGGACTCCAGGCTCTGGTCGACCGCTTGCGCTACTTGGCGGAGAGCTAACTCACGCAGCGCGATAAGATTTCCCGGACGAAAGAAATTACCTAGAGCGCGTCCCACTCGGTCGAGCGGATAAATATCTCCGCGACGCATCCGGCTCTGCAGGGCTTCAGGAGTCAAGTCAGACATCACGACTTCATTCACTCGCTTCAGCACCCAGTCGGGAACCGTCTCCCGCACGGTGATTCCGGTTAGGCTCTGCACCGTGGGCGTGACGCTCTCCAGATGCTGAATGTTCATAGTCGATAGCACAGCAATGCCGGCATCGAGCAACTCCAGCACATCCTGATATCGCTTTCCGTGTTTGCTGCCCTCCACATTGGTGTGTGCCAGTTCGTCGACCAAAACCACACTCGGCTTGCGGGCGAGGATGGCATCGACGTCCATTTCCTCGAACACCGTGCCTTTGTACTCCAGCTTCTTTCGAGGAACGGCTTCCAGTTTCGCCGCGAGTTCGGCGGTCGCCTTGCGCCCATGGGTTTCAATCACTCCAATGACCACATCTTCACCCCGCGCATGCCGGCGGATGGCTTCACTCAGCATGCTGAAAGTTTTGCCAACACCCGGCGCGTAGCCCAGGAACAGCTTGAACACACCGCCCTTCTTCGTGGGATCAGCCTCTTCCAGCCACTGCTCAGGAGTTTTTGGCATCGCGCTATTGTCGTCGAGCAAATCAAAATTGTCGATAATTAGTGTAGGGTGGGCGTACGCCGGTACGGTCCCACATTTTTCCTTTGTGTACCTTCGTGTCCTCTGTGGTTCTAGTCTTTGTACGTCATCAACCACCAAGGACCCAAAGGAGATTTCCTCGAGTGGGTGCTTGTCTTACTTGAATTCACGCCTAAGAAGTTTCGCTTTCAGAGATCAGCTACAATCGCGGCGTGAACCAACCCGCGCTTAAGTCGGCCCTGCGCTATGCGGCGACGGCATTCGCCGTACTGCTCGTGGTTCTCGTCTACCACGTTGTAATCAGGGTAAACCCCACAACCGTCGCGCTTACTTTTCTCATCGGTGTGCTGATAGTGTCCGCAAACTGGGGCCTGCGTCCTGCCATCTTCATGGCCGTAGCCGCCACCCTGGCTTTCAATTACTACTTTCTTCCCCCCGTCGGCACATTGACCATTGCAGATCCTCAGAATTGGGTCGCGCTATTTGCTTTCCTGGTCACAGCCATCATCGCCAGTCAACTGGCGGAGCGAGCACGCCGGGAGGCGCAAAGCGCTAACGAGCGGCGCCATGAGGCCGAACGTCTTTATAAATTCAGCCAGCAACTTCTATCCAGCGATAACGTGGTCGAACTCCTGAACGCGATCCCGCGATACATTGTGGACTCTCTCGGAGTCAAAGCAGCGGCCATCGCATTGGCCAACCGGGCTGACGTCTATCGTTCGAGCCCCAGTACTCATGACTTGGAGCCCCACGATTTGCAGTTGGTCTGCATGCGCGGCGAGCCCATGACCGATCCCGTGAAACAGTCTGTCTTTATGCCTCTTCGAATGGGTCTCCGCGTGGTGGGCAGTATGGGTGTTTCTGGCGCGCTGATTTCCCGCGAAACCCTGGAAGCCATGAGCAGCCTGATTGCCATCGCGATCGAGCGCGCCGGGGCAGTAGAAAAGCTCACCCGCGCCGAAGCCTCTCGCGAAGGCGAACAGCTGCGTTCCGCGTTGCTCGATTCCGTCACTCACGAATTTCGCACGCCCCTGACCGCCATCAAAGCTTCAGCCACGTCGCTGCTCTCGAATCCTGCGCTGGACGACGCTCAACGTCTCGAACTTCTCACCGTGATCAACGAGGAAAGTGACCGCTTGAATCGGCTGGTGGGCGAGGCTGCCGAGATGGCACAACTCGACGCCAATCAATTCGAGCTTCACCTCGGGGCACATCCCATTCAGGAAGCCGTCGAGGCCGCAATTGAGAAAGCGAAGCCGACACTGGGACAGCATCCCGTCGATCTCCAACTGCCCAGCAACTTGCCCCCGGTCCGAATGGATGTCGGCCGCGTCACCCAAGTCATAACCCAACTGCTGGAGAACGCGGCCAAATACTCATCCCCGGAATCGCCGATTCAAATCACAGGAGAAGTAGGGAACCGCATGGTGATGACCAGCGTCTCCGACCGCGGACCGGGCATCGACGATTTCGAACAGTCGTTGATATTCGAGAAATTCTATCGTGGTCGCGATCAGCGACTGCAGGTTCAAGGGACAGGCATGGGCCTGGCAATCGCCAAGGCAATCGTCGAAGCCCACGGCGGCAAGATCGGTGTGACCAGCCAACCCGGCAACGGCTCGGTCTTTTACTTCACCCTGCCAATAGCATGAATGTAGCCCGCGCATCCATATGTAGGCGCTCGTGCGGGCTCGGGCAAAATTCAATCAAAGAAAAAGCCTCGCCCCCACGCCGGAACCAGCGCGAAGGCGAGGATTTATGGTCTAAGGCAAGTAGTAGCGGAACGACGTGAAGAACATATTTTCCGTCGCGTTCGGAGTACCACCCACACCACGCCAGACATTGCGGTCGATGTAGGAATACTGCGGTCCCCATTGAATCCTGCCCTTCGGGCCAACATAAAAGCGATACCAGAACCCGATAGTGCCTTCAATGATGTCCTTCGTATCTCCGTTGCAGTTGGAAAGACCGCCGGGATTAAAACCGCCGGTCAGAGGCGTCCCCACGGAACCACCTACCGGAACTGTTGCCGTCCCGGTTGTAGTACCCGTCACCGTGGTCACAGTGATGGTTGTCGGAGTTGGAGGCGTCTCAGTTCGGCATCCTGAGTTATTAAACAGAGTCGATCCGTAACCCACACCCTTTCCGGATGAGTTGACGAACGCAGTCCGGTCTTCGTATTCACCGCCAACATTGGCATAAACGTCCAGCTTTTTGGAATGCCATTCAAGCGTCCCTAGTGCCTGATAATTCCGTACCGGATCCAGAACGCCATCGGGACGGGCAACCACGTCCACCAATTGACTGCTGCCATAGCGTCCGATACCATTGCCGCCCATGAAATGGACTCCAATGTCCACTTTCTTAGCGACCGTCCCGCGAATGTTGGCGCCGATCCCACCGTCCCACGCCGTGTTGTTAAACGCACCGGCCGCGGAAGGCTTGGTTGCCGTCCCTAGTGGGTAGATCCGGTCGCGGAAGTCGCTGACCACGCCGAATACCTCCCAGTGCCCCCAACCCGGCTCAAAGGCAAGTTTGCCGATGAAGTCTGGCGTGGGATTGAAAGAGTAATTTGTGGTCGGGTTGTAAAGACCGCCGCTCGTTCCTTGCTCGCCCACGACGAAGTTGTTGCTGGCGCCGTGGCCACCTAAAGTCGCTGACGAATCTTCCACCGAGAAACCCAGGAAAGCCTTATTGCCCAGGTTCTTGGTTATCCGGAATCCGTACTGGCGCGCCCAGCTGAATCCGACGTTATATTGCGGGTCGATGGTCATGGGCAACGCTTCGCTGCGGTTGTCGAGGCCTTTCTTGGTTTCCGTAACCAGGCTCCACATTTGGCCGCCGGTAAACGTCCAGCCGCTATTCAATGCGGCCTGCCCCCATGCCTGTCTTTGCCGAAGGGAATAGCTGTTACTCTCGTTGTTATTCGACGTAACCGCAGCCGACAAGAAATCTGCCTCGACGTAACCAGTCAGCTTAGCCGAACTAAGTTTGCCCTCCGTCAACATCGAGATTCGCGACTGGCGGCCGGAACCAAAGAATTCCGACAGGTTGCTTTGCGCCGCGCCCGGGAACGTAATCGAGTTGAACGGGGTGTTGATATCCGAGCCAAGCGCGTGCTGGCGCCACACGGTTTCTGCCGCCAGGAAGCCACCCGGGGTTATTGTGACTCCTTTGTAGTGAATCGCCAATGGGCTCTCGAGCGCGTCCTTGATATTCTTCTGCGTCTCCTGCAATGAGAGCGCAGCGTTGGTGGCGTTCTGTTTCAGGTCAGTCACGTCGGTGCGTACGGCCGCGACATCCTGCTGCTGTTGAGCGCTTTGGGAAGCTGCCGTATCGGCTTTCTGCGCTGCCTGGCTCGCCGCACTCTGCACCTGACCCACCTGCTGTTGCAGTTGCTGAATTACCGCATCCCGACTCTGCAGTTGATTCATGAGTTGCATAATCTGTTGCTGTTGCGCATCGATCGCCCGCTTCATTTCACTGAGCTGGGTCGAAACGCTGGTCGCAGAACTCTTGGAGACCGCCTTCTTTTTGGTGCTGGTGCTGCTCCCCGCGGTCGTACCTTGCGGTGCGGGCGCCGCGAAAGCGCCACCTACCAGCGCAAACGTCAACGCCAAAGCCATTGCGTGCTTCATTTCTCCTCCTGAATCATTCGAAAGATGGACAACCGGCAAAAACTATTGGTGCGATTTCCCTTGCAGGACTTGTAGGACCGTTTATGCTATGTGCCGTTTATTAAAAGTTGATGAATATTTGATAAATGTTCAATGAATTGGCACTGAACACCTAGCCCCGGACGCCGCTTCCGCGGGCCGACCAAACTCGGCATGTCAGTTCGAAGAAATCCAGACTGGCCAAATGCCAACTGCAAATCGCAGGATGATCTCAACCTGACCCACGCCAGTACTCTCCGCGCTACACTTCTAGCTCGACAAATGTGGCACACTCTTTCTGCGGGGCTGGTTCTGCGGGGGCGTGATGAACATTCTCGAATTCACCATTCTGGTGGCGGCGGGGTCATTTGTAGCCGGCCTCCTCGGATCGCTCACCGGCCTCGGCGGAGGCGTCGTCCTCGTTCCCCTGCTGACCCTGTTCTTCAAAGTCGATATCCGCTATGCCATCGGAGCGTCCCTGGTTTCCGTGATCGCAACTTCATCCGGCGCAGCCGCCGCCTACGTAAAGGAGGGATTCTCCAACATCCGCATTGGCATGTTTCTGGAGATCGCGACTACGGTCGGCGCTTTGGTGGGAGCCTTTCTGGCGGCATTCATTTCTACCCGTTCTCTCGCCGTGATCTTTGGTGTGATGCTGCTCTATTCGGCGTATTTATCGAGAAAGCCGCGGTCCCGGGCACAACGCAACCTTCCGCCCGATCCTCTCGCAACCCGGCTTCGGATGAATGGAGACTTCCCGTCCGAAGAGGGGGGCATGCGGCACTACAATGTGCAGCGCGTGCCTGCAGGTTTCAGCCTGATGTTCGGTGCAGGCGCGCTCTCCGGACTTCTCGGCATCGGCTCGGGAGCGGTGAAAGTTCTTGCCATGGATCAGGCCATGAAGATTCCCTTCAAAGTCTCGACTACGACCAGCAACTTCATGATTGGCGTCACCGCCGCCGCCAGCGCCGGCGTCTATCTCAACCGCGGATACATCGACCCCGCGCTGGCCATGCCGGTGATGCTCGGCGTCCTGGCCGGTTCGATGCTGGGCGCGCGCATTCTCGTCAAGGCGGAGACTAAAGTATTGCGCATCGTGTTCAGCGTTGTGATCGCCGTGCTCGGCTTACAGATGCTGTACAAAGGCCTGACGGGAGGAATCTAAATTGGCGGAAACCGAGGCAAATCGAGCTGGGCCAAATCAACCTGGGTCAAATCAACCTGGGCTAAAACCGGTCTGGACCGATCAGAAACTGGAGAATCTTGTCGGCAACTTGCTTCGCGCCGGCGTCTCACTCTCGGCGTTCGTGGTCGCGATCGGAGGAATCATTTACCTGGCCCGGCATGGCCGCGAGCCGGCAAATTACCGCGTATTTCAAGGCGAGCCCTCCGACCTCAAAAGCGTCAGCGGAATCGTCCGCTTCGCCTTTGGATTCCACGGTCGCGGCGTCATTCAGTTCGGACTGCTTCTGCTGATCGCCACCCCAGTCTTCCGCGTGGCCCTCTCCATCTGGGGATTCGCCGCCGAGAAAGATCGCATGTACATGATCTTCACCGGCATCGTCCTGATCGTCCTGCTCTACAGTTTGCTCGGCTCTGGCTCCGCGTTCTGAAAGTGTCGCGAAAATGGTGCAGACTTTCCTGTAAAAAAAACTCTTGTTTCCTCGCAAAATCTAGAAAACAAACGATTGGGATTTTTTTTGCCTTCCAGATCTATAGTTCTAAAGGTAGTTACGGGCAAAATATTCAAAACATGGAGGTTACAGCCCGTGCGGTTCCGTTTTGAAACTGCCAGTAGATCTGCCTCGGCCAAGTTGTCAAAGATTCTATATTATCTCTTAGATAATGTGCTTCTATCTATGTTATCGGAGATGAAAGGGTAAGGTCAAGGGAAAACAGTCCGGCTGAGGCCCCAGTCCCAAATTGGGACGCGCATCGAGCTTGATTCAGGCCGCATGGAACCACTGATCTCATCAAGTTCATTCAGATTTCCTTGACGGGCCGAAATCCTCGGAGTACTGTTCTCCTTCCCCCAAGCTGTCGGGCCCCGCACTTTTCCCCAGGAAATCTGATTCAGAGTCAAGGAGACCACATGAAGCATGTGCTCGCTGCTGTCCTGTGCATCGCAATGCCCCTCGCGATGTTCGCCTCGGAAAACGGCTACAAGGTCACCTACGACGGAGGCTCACTGCCCGATGCCAAGGCCGGAGCTGGCATGAAGATCTACATTGAATCCAGTCAGGTCCGGATCGCGAAAGACAACGCAGACGTAGTAAAGATACCGGCGTCGGCGATCACCGAGATCAGCTACGGCCAAGACGTGCACCGCCGAATCGGCACCGCGGTTGCGGTCGGTGTCTTCACCCTGGGCGTGGGCGCATTGATCGCCCTCAGCAAATCCAAGAAACACTACATCGGATTGATCTGGGCCGACGGAGACAAAAAAGGCGGTCTCGCCTTGCAGTGCGATAAGAACGACTACCGCGGCATCCTCGCCGGACTAGAAGGCGTATCCGGCAAGAAAGCCGTCGACTCCGAAACCATGACCGTTAAGAACTGAGTATGGAGTGAATTCCAGGAGAACAAGAACCGAATCTTAAGGAGATTCTAAATGAGGAAAGCGTCTACTGTGTCGTTCGTAACGATCCTTTTGCTCGCCATTGGATGTGGTGGTGGAACCAGCAGTAGTAGCAGCAGTCCGCCTTCGTCGCAAGGGATTTCAGGCTCCTATGAATTTGTTGCCACTTCAACTACAACGAGTGGATCAACAACTCTGATAGAGGCCAGCCTGTCCGCAAACGGGGCTCAGAGCAGCGCCACTGGCTCCAACCAAGTACAAACCGCAACTCACGTGAACGGCCTTTGGTATGTCAACGGCGCATGTGCCAGTTCGGCTCCGGGGCAAAACAGCATCACCGGAACAGTGAGCGGCACGAGCATTACTCTCACCTTTAACGAGGGCGGAAATACTTTTACCGGGCAAGGAACAGTGAGTGGGACTACAGTCTCCGGATCTTATTCGGGCACAAACTCAAATTGCTCCGATTCAGGCACGTTTACAGGCACTCAAGTGCCAAATCTGGCCGGAACATTTTCAGGCACACTGAACTTTCCTTCCGGCTCGGATCAAGTGACGGCGACGCTGACCGAGGGCAGCAATAATTCCTTGACCGTACAGACCACACTGAGCGGGACGGACAATGGAACCTTTACCTTCTCCGGTTCAGCGGTCGCGAATGTAATGTTTGTTTCCGGTTCGGTAAATGGAAATCCATTTGCGTTGTTTGGGTACTTTGACAGCGCCGGTACGTACACCGGAACGCCTAATTCCATCGAGGTATTCGACGACAACCTTGTAAACGGCGTGTATGCCGACTACGGGCTGTTAGTCAAACAATAGCAGCCGTGGCTGGTGGCTGGCCCACCTTTGCGATTTTGGCAAAGGTGGGGCCTTATGCCGCCTGCGTCGCCTTTGATCTTGTCTTTAACCCACTGATTGATTGTTGCGACGCGAGCCGCCGACTTCGCCGTTCCCACCTTTACAGAGAATGTAAAGGTGGGCCAGCCGCCAAAATTCTCGTAGGGACGGGGGCGGGCGCTAGCGCTACGACGCCCCCGGTTTTCGCGCGACCACGGACACTTCGCCGTGCTGCTTCCGCGTTGGCCTTACGATGATTTCCACGTCCTGCCCGAGCGCCGTGAGGAAGTCCATGAGGCGTTCGACGGAAAAAGCGCCGGCGCGGTTGCGCATTAATGCGGAGACATGAGGCTGCTGGATGCCGAGAATCTTTCCGGCTTCCGCCTGCTTGAGGCCGCGCCGCTTGATGAGGCGGTAGATCTGCAGGGTGAGCTTGGCCTTCAACAGTTCCTGTTCGGGATGAGGCACGCCGAGGTCGGCGAAGACATTTCCACTGCCTTTTTCTACTCGCGGTCTTCGTGAAGCGGACGGCTTTTTCGTTCTCATGGTCATTTCAGTTCTGGCTTTCCCGGTGCATCCGTTCGGCCACAGTCAACCGCTGGCGGATGAGGCCCATGTCCCGCGTGGGTGTAGCGATGCCTTTCTTCGATTTCTTTTGGAAAGCGTGCAAAACGTAAATCGCTTCCGCGAACCGAACCGTATAGACGGCCCGCCATGTGCCACCGCGATCCTCAGCGACAATCTCTATCACGGAGGCTCCGCCAAAACCCCGCAGCGGCTTAGCTGAAGGGTCAACCTCTCCTTGCTGCGCGGCATAGAGCGATTGGCCGATGTCGCGCCGGACTTTCCGGGGAAAGGCACGCAGATCTTTCCGGCTTGACCCGACCCATGCTATCGGCCGTTCTATCGTCATTATACATGAATACGTCTACGTGTATGTCGTGTCAACGGAAACCTGTGGCTGGGGGAGCGCACATTCCCAAATCACGCTCCTGTTGTCTCGGTCGGCGCGGGTGGCCCATCCTAACGTCGTGCTCTTCGACGTTAGGGTGGGGAAGTCGCGGATTGCGCTCAGCCGAGGGACAACCCGCCCAAGCGGGCTTGGACCGGCACCCTCATAAGTAAAATGAACGCGACAGTATGGGCGAGCCCTGCAGTGAGTAATGCGTAGGTCCTTCGTCGGCAGGCAGGTGGCCCATTCAAGCCGTCTTTTTGTCGAAAGCTAATGGTCAGAACTGGAATGCGATGCACCACAATAGCGCCAGGGTTGGGTCCCCGCTCCCGTCCGACAAAAAACTTTACCTGGCTTTACTAACTCTTTACTCCCTCCAAGTCTCCTCTGTGTTTGGATAGAAGAAATCAGTTTCAGGAGGTTCATGTGATCAAACGTCTGTACCCTATTCTTTTTATCTGTCTTCTCGCCGCGCCACTTCTGCTGGCACAGGATTCGGACTCGAATCAATCTCATTCCACGAACATCGGTGGTGCGTGGCAGCTTTCATGGCAGGGCCGGGATGGCTCGCAGCAAGCCACAATTCAGATCCAGCAAGATGGGTCCAAGCTGAGCGGCACGTTTCAAGGCCCGCGGGGTTCCTCGGCGCTGACCGGCAGCGTACAGGGAAACAACATTTCTTTTAACGTGCAAATGCAGGGACGCCGCCGCGCCATGACGCTGGCTTTTAACGGCACCATCGATGGCGACAAAATGAGCGGCACCCTTCAGCCTCAGGGCGGAAATGGCGGGCATGAGGGACACGGAGGGGGACAGGAAAGTCATTCCTGGAGCGCAGTTCGTCAACAGGGCAACTCTGGCCGGAGCGGGCCTGGACAAAACCAGGATGAAGACGACGAATACGGACTTTGATCGGCGGGCGGCCCAGTTGGCCGACACGGTTTAGCGTTCACGGGAATTGACGCGAGGTCGGCGACTGCGTCCAACAATCAGAGTGCCCACCCTGACGTCGAACGCACGACGTTAAGGTGGGCCACCCTCTGGATCCTTGCGGATTTTACTTGCAGGATTCGCTGACCATCTTCAAGTCTGTGACTTTCAAATGGCCGTGCTCGGTGTTGTCTTTCTTCATGCCACTATCCTTCGCCATGTCTTTTGTGTCTTCTTTCATGTTATGCATGGCGGAGTTGGAGACGACTCCGGTTGCTTCCACGGTGTGTCCCACGTGATGGGCGAGGTTCACTGCGCTGCTACGGATTTCCCAAGTGCTGCCATCCGTTCCTGTGAGCAGGAACTCTTTGGCACTGTCGCCATTCGACAGGCAGCCGGTGATCGTCCTTACGTCTGACTTTGACTTTTCCTGTGCGGATCCCCAAACAGCCCCGCAAACAATAAGAGCCACGCATAAAATCGAATTACAGACTTTGTTTTTCATTTCTTCTCCTTTGGGTACGAACTTTCGAAGTAGAAGACAAGTCTTCTACTCGGCTGCTTTGTACCGCGTACCAAGTGCACCCGCAACAAAGCGTTATCGGCACAAGCTATCTGGCGCCAAAGGTTAGTTGCAAAATGTGGCCAGGAGGATGTCTGTTCCCTTGAGGATCACAGGCTGTGTGGCTATCCCATGACCGCGTGGGTGATCCCCTGCCACCAGGAAGGATTGCTCCGCCACATGTACATCGCGAGGCATTGGCCCACGATCAGTAATGGCAGGGCATAGAGGTAGACCTTGTGAATGCGCCGATCGACCAGCAGATCGCGCGCAACTCCGAGAAGGATCAGCAGGTCCAGGCAAGGAAAGAAAAGATTGTAGTCGAACACGTAGTCAAAGCGGGCGACGGGCGCGTCCATGAGCCCGCAGGTTGCTATGAAGATCAGCCGGCGATGCAGCTCTGGCCGCGTGCGCCAATAAACGGCAAGCGCAATGAGCACGCCAAAGGCGATCATGTCATAGAACGGAACGCTCAGAAAAGCATCCGCATCCGTGCCGCTCTGATGAAGTTGCACCGTGTCAAAGCGCGCCATGACGATGGCCGTGGTGACGCCCAGTGGAACCATCACCGTGGCGAGCCCGGCGCCAAACCATCCGATGAAGCGATGCCAACTGACTTTGTGTATACGGACCAGCGTGGACTGACAAATGAAGAAGATCACCCACCCGGCAAAAGCCGCGCCATGAATCCAGAGAATGAAGGGCCGCGGCACCGCGGCACGAAACAGGTTGTCGTTGACCGTACGCTTGAAGCCGGAAGCCACAATGACAGCCATCAACAGCGACATCGCAAAGTAGAAATAGCGATGCAAAATCCCGTTACGACCAGTCAAGGTTGTCGCGTTCAGTTTTTTCTCCGGGCTCATTGCCGGCCCGACGCGTTCTACGTTGATGGTGGACATGGAAAGGGGTGAACCGGGACGTCCGTTTGCCCGGCCCACGCGAGGATACACCCCGAGTGCCCGGCTCGCCATCTTTTTCAGATTCGTGGCTCAATCTCCGCGTTCGAGATGGGAACCGGCAGACCCCCCGCTCTCCGCTGCCAGCTTCAGGCGATCCAGCCAGCGCTGATCGGTCTCCTCCAGTTTCCTCGACGAGTAGAAGAGGGTAAGCAGAAAGCCGTGCATCGATTCATCGGTCTTCACGATCGTCTGGTCGTCAGCCAGCCGCGAAAGCTTCCAGAGGTGGATGGCCGTAGCCCCGAACGCCGACCCCGTCCAAGCGAACTGAGTGCAGGGTTGCACCAGCGCTACCCGCGATTTAATGTGCGTACCGCCGGTCGTCCATGAGAAGGTCGTTCCCACTTGCAGCGGACCAGTCATCTCCGCGGTTGAGATATCCGTCTGCCACTTCGGCCAACCCCTCACATCGGTCAGCAGAAGCCAGACTTTTTCAATTGGAGCGTGAATCGTAATCTCAAGCGAGGCTTTGACAGGAGCGTCCTCGCGAATTTTGCCGCTGCGCGCCAACTCGTCGTCCGAGATACTAGCCCCAAGAAAAAGAAGCACCAGAATCATGCTGCGGAGAATGTGCATATCGACCCCACCAGGTTCAAGCCTTAGTACGTGTCCTGCACCTGCCGGGTTCCCCAACCGGAACCCGCAAAATCGCCAAGCCTTGCGATACATCGCAAATCGCGACCGCTTCCTCCGGCTAGCCAGAAACCGAGAGTTGCGCAAAGCAGATATTGTTGTCGCCCTCGCATTGACGGCTTGTCCCGTAAATATGGTAATATGGGAGCGTGAAAACAACCTTGGAGATCCCCGACTTCTTGTTCCGCCGAGCCAAGTCGGTGGCGGCCGAACGCGGGATCCCTCTGCGCCAGTTGATCACCGAAGCTGTCCAGGAGAAACTGCGGACCACGTCCCAGGAAAAGCCTTGGATGAAACATCTGGGAAAGCTCAAACATCTCCATAAGGAACGAAAGCAGGTCGAAAAGCGCGTGGAGCAGGCTTTCGAGCAGATTGACCGGGAACTCTGGCAATGATTTTCTGGAAATGATTCTCGATACCAACGCCCTGTCCGCCGCCGCCGACGATGATCCGGCAGTCATCGCCCTTCTGGCTGACGCCGACGAGGTGGCGATTCCGGTGATTGTGCTTGGGGAGTATCGCTATGGCATCGCACAGTCGCGGAACCGGGCCAGCTATGCGAACTGGTTGAAGGGCCTGCTGCAGGACTGCCTGGTGCTGGACATCCATGAACCGACCACGCACTATTACGCGGAAATCACCCTCGAATTAAGACAACAGGGCAAGCCGATTCCAACCAACGATGTCTGGATCGCAGCCCTTTGCCGCCAGCACGAGCTTCCATTACTGAGCCGCGATCGCCACTTCGATCTTGTAGCAGGAAATAAGCGGATCGGGTGGTGACCCGCAGGTTGGCGTCCGAAAACCGCGGACGCGAACCTGGGCCACCAGCCAAAGGCAAACGCAGACGTCAGATTCGTCGCCTTTGATGTTGGGGCGCTACCGCTCACTCCCAACCGAACCCGCAAAATCCACCAAGCCTCGCGATACTTCTCAAATCTCGACCGCTTCCCAGTAGAAGCAAGTGTGGGGCGGACACTCCTGTCCGCCGCCGTTGAAGTTGATGCCTTTTGTTCACGATTTCCGGCCTTTGGATGGCGCAGCTCTTCAGTGGGTGCGTGAGAACTAGAATTTCCACCACGCGATGGAACAAAACGATGAGTCTGCAGCCGCGAAGCGGCGTAAGAATACAGCCCATGGCGTAAGCCATGGGTAAAGTAGGAACGAGACAAGGCCCAGCGGGGCGAAAGGTTACTTCTCACGCACACACTTCAGCGGGGCGGTAACGGCATCACCTTGACCCGGCTTTAGCCGCTGAGGTAACAGAATTAAGGTCTTCCGCAACCGCTGAGGGACGAACTGCGCGAGATCCACTCGGATGGTGACGAATTCAGTATTCGGGCGCATGGGCATGACACGAAGGCGTATCGGGCGGTGGCGGAGGTTATGGAATCCACTGGCCCGATATTGACGGGTAGGCCGAGCCATCCCCCCGAGACTTCATTCTTTACAGATTTTTGACACCGTCATGACATCTGTTGGGCTAGCCTGACTTAAAGTCCTTCCGCTGTTCAAAGACCCTGGGTACGATAAGCATCCATTTTCCGGAGGAACTTCATGAGGAACTCGGGTAGCAAGAGGTTTCGTGTAAAACGAATTGACCTTGGAGTGGGACTAGCCCTGCTCGTGGCATGGTGCGCGGGCACAGTCGCTGTAGCTTCCGATGTGCATGCAGGGAGCGCCCATGCCTCTCCCCATTCGCGATCCGTGATCGTACACGCCAAGTTTGGCGGCTTCATTCTGGGTTACGACATCGACCGGGGCGGAAACGAAGGCATCCTGACTGAGTACGTAGCGGGGAACGGTGACAACGCCGTAGTAGCGGCCGAGGCTTTCGATCAGACCACAGGCAAAATCATCAAGGTGGTCGCCAAGAAGACCAATACGCAGGACGATTACGTCACCGACGGAATCTACAACCACGTTGGGGTGGTCGACTTCCAGACGGAAGTGGGTTTCGTCGCGAAGAATCATTTTCTAACCATGAACCCGGTCGGTTCCAACAAGTTCACGGGGAAATGGTCGCTGGCGATTAAGAAGAATTATTTTCTGGAAGGCATCAGCAACAACAAAAGCGAATCGACCGTTGCCGTGGTTCAGCAGAGCGATGTGGAAACAGTGCCTTTCTACATCTTCAGTTCCAACATCTCGACCAACACATTTGGGCCGCAGATTCCCTTCACCGATGGAAATATCGGAGCCACCCCCCTTATTGGTTATAACAGCCGGCTAGATCACGGCGTATTGGTGGGAAGCAACGGAAGCCCGACCACGAACCCCCTCGTGGCAATCGTAAACCTTGTCAAGGGAACCATCCGCGAGTTCACTGCGGTGGGAGTTGGGAACGTGCTCGGATTGGCGGTTGATCCCGTGACGAATATCGCCGTCTTTACTACGCAGGGCGGCCCGTTCACGCCTCCCATGGTCGAGTTCTACGACTTGGGGAAAGAAAGCGGCTTCGGCCTGCAATTTCCAGGATCCAACGTGGGCGGGGATGTCGAATTCGATCCCGTGCATCGGCTCTTCGTGGTAATTGCCGGTGATGGCACCAACAATTCCTTGTTTGAATACGACGCAAAGGGCAGTCTAAAAAACAGCCTCACAGGTGGCCCGTTGAACAATCTTGCCACTTGCTGTGTGCTTAACCCCGCCAGAAGGATCGGCTTCGGCTTGGTCGGTGCCGGAGGCTTTACAAGCCTGCAATCGTTCACCTATTAGTAGAGTCTGAAACTCCTGACAAAGGACACAGGCTCCGCAGCGCTAAAATTTTTAAGGAGCAAAAGGCCGACCATGCTTCGATGATCGGCCTTTATTTATGCCGGCAACCCGACCGGACTTTATCCTGAGCGAAATCGCAGGACTCCCACACACTTTCGGCCCTACCGGCCACCTCAACCTCACCCCCGCAAATATCCCCAAGCCTCGCGATACTTCTCAAACTTCGACCGCCGCTTCCGGCTCCCAGAAAACAACTTCACAAATCGCATCCCCCGCAGCGCCCGCACCGGAAACACATACCACGCATTCTCCGGAACCACGTACGCCACCAGCACATCGATCTGATCCGCCCGATACGCCTTCATGTCATGCCCATGCGCCCGAATACTGTAAGTGCCGTCTTCGCCCATACAATGCGCCGACTTCACCTGCACCTTCGACAGCCTCCCACCCGCCTGCACAATAAAGTCAAACGGATCGCTATCGCCCCAAGGCTTAGCCACGCCAAATCCCAGGCTGACCGCCTTAGCCACAAACGCCGCCTCCGCCATCTCCCCCCGCCGCTTCCCGGTAAACCGAGCCATCCCCCCTTTATCCCGACGCTCCGCCGAGGCCAATAAGTCCCCAATCTCCACCGCAGCAAACAAATCTCCAACCACCACACCCAAGCTCATAACCATTCACTCCTCATTTCTTGAACTCCATCACTCGCGAAACCCTGTCATCGGGAAAAACTGTCATCCCGAGCAAAAATCTGTCATCCCGAGCGAAGCCGAGGGATCTGCATTTTTACCCGCGACACATCCAAGACACAAAAAGCCTCCTCGGACAATCCCGTCCGAAGAGGCTCCATAAAGCCTTCAAGGTTATATAAGAAGGATACAAAATATCGCAAGGCTAAGTCAACAAAAAACTCATGTGGGGCGGACACTCCTGTCCGCCGCCGTTGATGTTGACCTTTGCTCTCGACCCCCGGCCTTTGGGTGGCACAGCGCTTCAGCGCTGCGATAAGCCGCACCATCAATTTGGCTTTAGCCGCTGAGGGTCGCAATCCTTCAACCCATCCCTGTCATCCTGAGGAAGCGCAGGCCTTCGCAAAGCGAAGGCCTGCCAACGAAGGATCTATGTACTCCGGCCCGAGTATCGATTCGGGAGATATCTGTGGACACTGCCAGCCAGCCTCTCTAGACTAGCAACTGTGGAAGTACATCTTCGACCCGAAATCGAGTCTCGTCTTCAAGAACTAGCCGCCAAAACCGGGCGCGCACCCAACGACTTGATCGAGGACGCCATGGCAGGTTATCTGCAAGAACTTGCCCAGACTCGCGAGATGCTGGATAGCCGCTACGACGACCTCAAAAGCGGCCGTGTGAAGCCGCTTGACGGTGAAGAAGCCTTTGCCAAACTTAGGCGAAAGAGCGATGAGCGTCGCGCCGGTTCATGAACGGATTTGTCCTCCACCCGAACGCCTACACTGACCTCGACGAAATCTGGGAATACATCGCAACCGACAGCCTCGAGGCCGCCGATCGTATTCGTGAAGAAATCTACGAAACGATCCGCTCTTCGTAGTCTTTCCTTATACCGGCCACAGCCGCCCCGACCTCACCGCGCGGCCCCTGCGGTTTCAGTCTCTACGAGAATATGTGATCGCTTACACGCCAGATGAGAAACCGCTCGCCGTTATCGCCGTGTTGCACGGACGCCGCAGCCCACGGGTGATCGCAGCCATACTCCGCACAAGGGCGTGAGCAGCCCCATAAGCGGAAAAGGCCGCGCTCATTTCTGAACGTGGCCTTTATTTATACCGACGTAACGCTTCCCGGCTCTAGAACGGGAGCAGCAGCTTGTCCGGGCCTTCGATTTCGTTTTTGGCCTCCAGGAATTCTTCGGTCCATGGTTTGCCCGCGCACTCGGGGCACTCGTCGATCGTGCCGCCAATGGCGAAACAGTGATAGCAGGTTCCTTCGGAGCTCGTGCCAGGGAACTTCTTACATGTCTTGCAGGGCTTGAAGAACTCGCGTTCGAGCGCTCGGTGCTCGCCCCATAGTTCGTGCTCACACATGACGCACATAATCTCCTCCTGACTGCCCATCTCATGAATATAACTCCATCGGCCTCCTTCCACTTCCTCCGAATGAGAATCGATACCGTTTAATTGCGAACCCGCCCCAAAAAGGAAAAGGCCACGCTCATTTCTGAACGTGGCCTTTATTTATGCCAGCAACGACCTACTCTCCCACACACGTGTGGCGCGGGCGCCCTCGCCCGCGAAAACGGCTCAGTTCGCCGGAGATCCCATTCCGGGAAGAGCCTAGGTGAACTTGTTCGGCCGTCACTGACACGAAATCAGGCAGCGGTTATTTGTGGTAGAGAGATTGCGGGCGAGGGCGCCCGCCCAACATTCAGCCTCATGTCCACCAGTGCACCGACCAAGTATTGCTATCGCCGAAGGCTCCCTCATCTGCAGAAAGCGGATGCGGCGTTATTCGTCACTTTCTGTACTGGTACGCATTTGATCTTGCCGGATCAGGCTCGTGATCTTGTCCTTGAACATTATCTGCGGGAGGGCGGCCTTCGCCCACTCGCGGGCGAGGGCACCCGCGCCACACTGCCGCCGCGAATTCATCTGTACGCAGCCGTGATTATGCCGGATCATGTTCATTTATTGTTCTTGCCTTTGCGGGATGAGAATGACCGGGCTTTCGCCATGGTGGACATCTTGCAATGTTTGAAGAGCACGACGGCGCATCGCATTAACAAACTTCTGCGGACTTCAGGGCCGGTTTGGGAAGAAGAGTCGTTCGACCATGTGTTGCGTTCGGACGAGAGTTTGCGGGAGAAATGTGAATACATTCGGCAGAATCCAGTGAAGGCGGGTTTGGTGGCCAGGGCGGAGGATTATCGCTGGCTGTGGGTCGAGCCAGAGTTGAGTTCCTGATGCGGGTTCGCGGGCGAGGGCGCCCGCGCCACACTTTGACGACAGAAAAGGAAAAGGCCAATCTGATTTCTCAGACTGGCCTTTATTTAATGCCGGCAACGACCTACTCTCCCACACACTTTCGCGTGCAGTACAATCGGCCCTGCGGGGCTTAACTTGAGGCGCTTTGCGGGCGTGAGCGAAGCGGGAGCCCGCAGCCGAAATCCCGAAGCGTTCTGTGCGAGGGATCTCTCGCCTGATGTTCCCGGCCCTCGCACGGGAGACGTTATAATCTTGGGAATGGCAAGGCTGGAAATCTGCATCTACTGCAAGAAACCGATAGGCCCGGCTGAAGATTACGTATCTTTGCCGCCCGCACCTGCAGAACCAGGCAGCTTTGGCGAACCGCTGTATGAGCAATATGCGCACGCAAAATGTCACGAGAAATTCGTTGCAGCAACCGAACCTAGTTAGCGTGAGGTACATCGGCCCTGCGGGGCTTAACTTGCGACCGGACACTTGCAATAGCAAAAAGGACGAATTACCCGAACAGATCGTTTTCCTTCATTAACTTTGCGAGCTTATGCGCCTCGGCTATGTAGGGCAGCTTAAGCCCGACATTCGCCGTGAAGTACAGCAAGGTCATCAGCGAAAGCGCGAACCTTAGCGACGTCTCAATGTAAGCGCGCCATTCGTCTACGCCGCGCGTGAGCTGCCAGGTTCTATTCTTGTATCGCAACGTTATGAACGAGTCGCCGTGAGCGATGCTGGAGGCCTCCTTGTAGAAAGTCTTGTACAAATCGCCCATTCCTACGGCTTCTACGAGGCCCCTGATCTTCATACCGTGCCAGCTTTGTGTCCCAAACTTGGATGCTAACGTCCGATAGCCCGCCACAGAGTCAAAGGCGTTCAGATATTCGTTGTTGGCACCCATGTCTCGAACGAGTTCGTATGCGATTTTCTTGCCGTAATCGACGAAGTCGTGTGTTTTTTCGGGATGTTGGATAAGAAACAGCGTGCCTGCGACAAGTTCAAACAGGTTTCTGCACATTCCCATCGCGCCGAGACCGTAGTCATATCCGGCAAGGCAGCAGACGGAGTTCCAGGCCTCCCATGCAACCCGGCATTGATTCACGCAGAGGTTCGCATGGTCGTCGCCCTCTCTGTTCGGCAGGGAGTTAACGCGGGTTCCCATCCACACTATCGGGAGGCTCAACTGCATGAGCTGCGGATGGGTTTCTTGGAGGTGGGCCAAATACTCCGGCAGCTTTTCGGTCATGGTACATCTTATGCTTTGCGAAGCTAGCCGCCGGGATCAAGCTAGGCAGACGGGAGCAAAGCGGAAAAGGCCACGCTCATTTCTGAACGTGGCCTTTATTTATGCCGGCAACGACCTACTCTCCCACACACTTTCGCGTGCAGTACAATCGGCCCTGCGGGGCTTAACTTCCGTGTTCGGGATGGGAACGGGTGGAGCCCCCGCGGTAAGATCACCGACAAGTTGAGGCGCTTTCGCGGCGTCTGAGCCGCGAGCCGAAATCCCGAGCGCACTTTGCGAGGGATCTCTACGCCATCTCGGTGTCGCTTTCGCGACGATTTTTCAAAGATCATTCCCCGGTCAAAACCAAGGACGATGCCTCACAACTGAATAGATTGGGTGTGGCTTACTTTCATCTTGGTTTACTTCCGATTTCTGCCACGTGTTACTTCGGCTTTTCGTCGGCGCCAGTCGTCAGTACTGATCTCAGTCTGGTCCAGTTTCTGACCAGTCGCTGAGCACGCTGCAGCTTTCGAACAGTTTCGAACTGAAAGCTCACAGCTGAGTCCTGACGGCTGTTTCTGCACCGAGTAAATTTTATGGTCAAGCCGAACGGGCGATTAGTGCGGGTAAGCTTCACACATTACTGCGCTTTCACTTCCCGTCTATCAACCAGGTAGTCTTCCTGGGCCCTTCTTATCCCTTACGGGTTGGGAGATCTCATCTCGAGGAGTGCTTCCCGCTTATATGCATTCAGCGGTTATCACTACCGAACTTCGCTACCCAGCTATGCCGTTGGCACGACAGCTGGAACACAAGAGGTTCGTCCATCCCGGTCCTCTCGTACTAAGGACAGGTCCTCTCAAATCTCCTGCGCCCACAACAGATAGGGACCGAACTGTCTCGCGACGTTCTGAACCCAGCTCACGTACCGCTTTAATAGGCGAACAGCCTAACCCTTGGAACCTTCTACAGCTCCAGGATGCGATGAGCCGACATCGAGGTGCCAAACCGGAGCGTCGATATGAACTCTTGGCTCCGATCAGCCTGTTATCCCCGGCGTACCTTTTATCCGTTGAGCGATGGCCCTTCCATGCAGAACCACCGGATCACTAACGCCTACTTTCGTACCTGCTCGACTTGTAGGTCTCGCAGTCAACCACGCTTATGCGTTTGCACTCGTCGGCTGATTTCCAAACAGCCTGAGCGTAGCTTCGCGCGCCTCCGTTACTGTTTAGGAGGCGACCGCCCCAGTCAAACTACCCGTCTTACTATGTCCTTCTCCCAGTTCATGGGAGTAAGTTAGAACCACAGAACTCGCAGGGTGGTATCTCACCGGTGGCTCCTCCAAGCCCGAGAGCCTGAAATCAAAGCCTCCCACCTATCCTGCGCAGCAAGTGCCATAGTTCATAGTAAAAGTGTAGTAAAGGTGCACGGGGTCTTTCCGTCTAGTTGCGGGCAACCGGCATCTTCACCGGCACTACAAGTTCGCCGTGTCACTCATTAAGACAGTCGCACTTTCGTTACGCCATTCGTGCAGGTCGGAACTTACCCGACAAGGAATTTCGCT